>Ga0228535_1000193_pt1 | contig 199928 bp, 199 predicted proteins | sample SJ1metagenome_FD_168457 | JGI IMG/M metagenome (GOLD analysis project Ga0228535, IMG submission 168457) | Enriched culture of PCE-dechlorinating microbial communities from Ithaca, New York, USA - SJ1 | ecosystem: Engineered > Modeled > Simulated communities (microbial... > Unclassified... | reverse complement strand
GAGAGTCTGCGCATCACCAAGTTCACCGAGAAGCCCCGGCATCCGGACTGCATTCCCGGCAGGCCCGGCGTGGCGCTGGCGTCGATGGGCATCTACATCTTCTCCAAGGATTTCCTCTACAGGACGCTGATCGAGGATGCGGGCAAGACGGGCTCCTCGCACGATTTCGGCAAGGACATCATTCCCGCGAACATCGCCGGCGCGCGCGCGATGGCCTATCCCTTCCGCAACGCCAAGGGCGGGCCCGCCTACTGGCGCGACGTCGGCACGCTGCATTCCTACTGGCAGACCAACATGGAGCTGTGCTCGGTCGAACCCGAGCTCAATCTCTACAACCGCGACTGGCCGATCTGGACCTACCAGCCGCAGTACCCGCCCGCCAAGTTCATCTTCGACGACGACGACCGGCGCGGCGAGGCCATCGATTCGCTGATCGCGGGCGGCTGCATCCTGTCCGGCGCGCGGGTCAAGCGTTCGGTGCTGTTCTTCGCTACCACGGTCGAGAACTACAGCCACATCAAGGACAGCGTGATCCTGCCCAAGGTGAGCATCGGCCGGAACTGCCGCCTCAGCCGCGCCATCATCGATAAGGGCTGCGTGATCCCCGACGGCACGGTGATCGGCGAAAGCCGGGAAGAAGACGCCAAGCGCTTTCATGTCACGCCCGAAGGCATCGTGCTGGTGACGCCGGCGATGCTCGGCCAGAACCTTTACGCAAGACTCCACAATGACTACGACGGCTAGGGTCTGTCATCCGTTATTTCCCCGGTTGTGCCGGTCCCGGTTCGGTGCGATGCAAGGCGCGGGACGCGCGGTTTGGCCATTCCAAACGAGCGGCCCGCAACGCCGCAGCGTGCCGAACCGGGGCCGGCCCTTCGGGTCGGGCCGTCCAGGCGGCCATACGGCGTTGCCGGCCTTGACCAGGGATCGCCCTGGCCGGCGGCCGGCGCCTTGTCTGGCCGCCTGGACGGCCCGACACAACCGGGGAAATAACGGATGACAGACCCTAGACCGCTCAATGTGGTGCTGTGCTGGCACATGCACCAGCCCTACTACCGGGAAGGGCTCAAGGGGGCCTACCACCTGCCCTGGGTCTACCTGCACGGCATCAAGGATTACAGCGACATGGCGGCGCATCTGGAGCGGCACCCCGGCATGCGCGCGGTGGTCAATTTCGCGCCGGTGCTGCTGGAGCAGCTCGACGATTACGCGCGGCAGATGGATACGCTGCTGAAGCGCGGCGCGCCCACGCAGGACCACATGCTCAACCTGCTCGCCGGTATCGAGCGGATTCCCTCCGACGTCGCCGGCCGCCTGCGCATCGTGCAGGACTGCCAGCGCTGCCACGCGCCGCGCATGATCCATCCCTATCCCGCCTTCCACCGGCTGCTCCGCATGATCGGCGCCACCGACGAGGCCGGCATCGGCAACGTCGGGCTGGAAGAGCACCTGCGCTATCTGTCGGAGCAATATTTTCTCGACCTGCTGACCTGGTACCACCTGGCCTGGCTGGGGCACGCGCTGAAGCAGACGCCGCCCGCGCAACGGCTGATGGCGCAGGAAAAGGACTATTCCGCCGCCGACCGCCACGAGCTGCTGCACCTGATGCAGCACTGCATGGCGGGCCTGATCCCGCGCTACCGCGCGCTGGCCGAACGCGGCCAGATCGAGCTGTCGATGACGCCGTACTGCCACCCCATCGTGCCGCTGCTCAACGATTTCGCCAACATGCGCGACGCGCTGCCGGACGCGCCCGCGCCGCAGGCGCCGGACTACCCGGGCGGCGCGGCCCGCTCGCGCTGGCACCTGCAGCACGGCGCCGAGGTGTTCCAGCGCTATTTCGGCATGAAGCCCGCCGGCGTCTGGCTGTCCGAAGGCGGCGTCAGCGAGGATGCGCTGGCCCTGCTCGACGAAATGGGTTTCGCCTGGACCGCGTCGGGCGAGGGCGTGTGGCGTAACAGTTGCGCCAAATCGGGATGCGGCGACGACGACACGCAAACCAAGCGCGGCCTGTTCGCGCCGGCGAAGATCGACGGCTACCGGACCCGGGTGTTCTTCCGCGACGACGGCCTGTCCGACCTGATCGGCTTCAAATACAGCGACTGGCACGCCGACGACGCCGTCGGCGATTTCGTGCAGCACCTGGAAAACATCGCCGGCTTCTTCGGCAAGGAGGCCGGCGACCATGTCGTGCCGGTGATCCTCGACGGCGAGAACGCCTGGGAGTACTACCCGGACAACGGCCATTACTTCCTCGACGCGCTCTATGCCGCGCTGACGGCCCGGATGCTGATCAAGCCCGGCACCTTCGCCGAGCAGGCCGCGCGCGCGCCGGCGCGGCCGATGAAGCGGCTGGCTGCCGGCAGTTGGGTGTACGGCAGCTTTTCCACCTGGATCGGCTCGGAAGACAAGAACCGCGGCTGGGATTATCTGGTCGCCGCCAAGCAGGCGTTCGACGCGGCCGTCGCCTCCGGCCGGCTGTCCGCCGAACAGGCCGGGCTCGCCGCGCGCCAGCTCGCCGTGTGCGAAGGTTCGGACTGGTTCTGGTGGTTCGGCGACTACAACCCCGCCGACAGCGTTTCCGATTTCGAACAGCTCTACCGCGTTCAGTTGCGCGAGCTGTACCGCCTCATCGGCGTCGCGCCGCCCGCGCTGCTCGACGTGCCGCTGTCGCAGGGCGGCGGCAGAGCCGAGAACGCCGGCACCATGCGCCGCAATGTGGGCTGACGCTCTGTTTCCGCAACGATCGGAACCCTGCCGATGACCCTCGATTCGCGCCGCGCCGGCATCCTGCTGCACCCCACTTCGCTGCCTTCCGGCACGCTGACGGACGCCGAGCGCTGGCTGGACTGGCTGCACGGCGCCGGCGTGGGCGTATGGCAGATGCTGCCGCTCGGCCTGCCGTTGATCGGGCTGTCGCCCTACCAGTGCGCCTCGGCCTTCGCGGCGAACGTCGCGTTGTTCGAGCCGGACGCGGCCGAGCCGGACGAAGCCGATTTCGCCGCCTGGTGCGCGCGCCAGGCGCACTGGCTCGACGATTTCGCGCGCTTCGTGGTCGTCAAGTCGATGCACGGCGGCGCGCCGTGGCCCGACTGGCCCGCGCCCCTGCGCGACCGCGCGCCGGCCGCGCTCGCGGACCTCGACCGCGCCCGGGCCGCCGCGCTGCGCGCGGCGCGGCTCGCGCAGTACCGCGCGGCGCGGCGCTGGCGCGCGATACGGGCGGCGGCCGCCGCGCGCGGGATCGCGTTGTTCGGCGACATGCCGATCTTCGTCGCGCACGACAGCGCCGACGTGTGGGCGCGCCGCGATCTGTTCCGGCTCGATGCGACGGGCCATCCCACCGTGGTCGCGGGCGTGCCGCCGGATTACTTCTCCGAAACGGGGCAGCGCTGGGGCAACCCGCACTACGATTGGGCGGCGATGCAGGCCGACGGCTTCGCCTGGTGGCGGCGGCGGCTCGCCGCGCATTTCGAGTGGTTCGACCTGGTGCGCATCGATCATTTCCGCGGCCTGGCCGCGGCCTGGTCGATTCCGGCCGCGGAGCCCACCGCGATCCACGGCGAATGGCAGCCCGCGCCGGGCGCAGCCCTGCTGCAGGCCATCGTCGACGATCTGGGTGATCTGCCGCTGGTGGCCGAGGACCTCGGCATCATCACGCCGGACGTCGTCGCGCTGCGGCAGCGCTTTGGCCTGCCCGGCATGGCCGTGCTGCAATTCGCCTTCGACGCGCACGCCGACAATCCGCACAAGCCGGAAAACGTGACGCCGAACACCGTGTACTACACCGGCACGCACGACAACGACACGACCGTCGGCTGGTGGGCCGCGCTGCCGGAAGACGTGCGGCAGGCGGCGCTGCGGCAGCTCGGCGCGACGGACGCGGCCGCGATGCCCGGGGCGATGATCGACACCGTGCTGGCGAGCCGCGCCGCGCTCGCCGTGCTGCCCATGCAGGACGTGCTGGGCCTGGGCAGCGCGGCGCGCATGAACACGCCGGGCACCGAGGCCGGCAACTGGGCCTGGCGCTTCGACTGGGCGGACCTGCCGCCCGATCTGGCACCGCGTTTGCTGGAAAAATTGCAGAAAACCGATCGATGCGAGACGACCCGAACATGAACGCTCCCCCGCAGCGCCCCGCCGGCGCGAACCTGCCGGCCGTCAGCGCGCCCATCATGCGGTTGCAGACCGGCACCCATCACGACCCCTTCGAGGTGCTGGGCCTGCACCCGCAGCCGGACGGCGCCACGATCGTGCGCGTGTTCATGCCGCAGGCCGAGGCGGTCGAGGTGGCCGGCGCGCGCATGAAGCGGATCGCCGGCACGGACTGTTTCGAATACGCGGCGCCCGCCGGCGCGGCCCTGGACGCGCATCCGCGCTTGCGCTGGCAGGACAAGCGCACGGGCGACTGGCATGCCGGTCGCTGCCCCTACACCTTCGATGCGCAGCTCGGCGAGGTCGATCTGCATCTCTTCGGCGAGGGTCGGCATTTCCAGATATGGCAGGTGCTCGGCGCGCGCCTCAAGGCGCTGGACGGCGTGCCGGGCTGCCTGTTCGCCGTGTGGGCGCCGGGCGCGCAACGCGTCAGCGTCGTCGGCGACTTCAACGACTGGGACGGCCGCCGCCATCCGATGCGCTGCCGTGGCGCGTCCGGCGTGTGGGAGCTGTTCGTGCCCGATCTGGCGGCCGGCTGCGCCTACAAGTTCGAGATTCTCGGCAACCGCGGGCAGCTCGCGAAGAAGACCGATCCCTATGCGCGGCAGATGTTCCTGCGGCCGGAAACCACCAGCCGCATTCCGGACGACGCGCCCTACGCCTGGGGCGACGCCGACTGGCTCGCCGCGCGCGCGCATTTCGACTGGCAGCACCGGCCGGTCGCCGTCTACGAGGTGCACGCCGGTTCCTGGCGCCGCCACGACGGCGGCGGCTTCTATACCTGGGCCGAGCTCGCCGCCGAGCTGATCCCCTACGTGCGCGACCTCGGCTACACCCACATCGAGCTGCTGCCGGTGGCCGAGCATCCGCTCGACGCCTCGTGGGGCTACCAGGTTTCCGGCTACTACGCGCCGACCGCGCGCTTCGGCGCGCCCGACGATTTTCGCGCCTTCGTCGACGCCTGCCACCGGGCCGGCATCGGCGTGCTGCTCGACTGGGTGCCGGCGCATTTCCCGAAAGACGACTGGGCGCTCGCGCGCTTCACCGGCGAAGCTGTCTACGAGCACGAAGACCCGCGCCGCGGCGAGCACCAGGACTGGGGCACGCTGATCTTCAATTTCGGCCGCAACGAGGTGCGCAATTTTCTCGTCGCCAACGCGCTCTACTGGATCGAGGAATTCCATATCGACGGCCTGCGCGTCGACGCGGTCGCCTCGATGCTCTACCTCGACTACTCGCGGCGCGAGGGCGAATGGCTGCCGAATCAATACGGCGGCCGCGAGAACATCGAGGCCATCCATTTCCTGCGCGAGATGAACACCGAGGTGCACGCGCGCTTCCCCGGCGTGCTGACGATCGCGGAAGAATCGACCGCGTGGCCGGCGGTGTCGCGCCCGGTCGAGCTCGGCGGCCTGGGGTTCTCGATGAAATGGAACATGGGCTGGATGAACGACAGCCTCGCCTACATCGAGAAGGAACCGGTCTACCGCAAGTACCAGCACAACCAGTTGACCTTCAGCCAGATGTACGCGTGGACCGAGAACTTCGTGCTGCCGCTGTCGCACGACGAGGTCGTGCACATGAAGAAAAGCCTGCTCGACAAGATGCCGGGCGACGTCTGGCAGCGCTTCGCCAATCTGCGCCTGTTCTTCGCCTGGCAGTACGCGCACCCCGGCAAGAAACTCCTGTTCATGGGCGGCGAGTTCGGCCAGTGGAACGAATGGAAGGAAGCCGGCCAGCTCGACTGGGCGCTGACCGCGTTTCCGGCGCACGACGGCATCCGCGCGCTGGTGCGCGATCTCAACCGCCTGTACGTCGGCGAACCCGCGCTGCACGCGTTCGATCACGACCCGCGCGGCTTCCGCTGGATCGACTGCCACGACGCCGACCAGTCGGTGCTGAGCTTCGTGCGCTACGGCAAGGAAGGCGCGCCGCCGATCGTGGCGCTGCTCAACTTCACGCCGGTGCCGCGCCGCGGCTATCGCATCGGCGTGCCGGTCGCCGGCGCCTGGTGCGAGATCCTCAACACCGATTCGATGTACTACGGCGGCAGCAACCTCGGCAACGGAAAGCCGCTTCCGTCGGAAGCGCGGCCCTGGATGGGCTTCGAGCAATCCATCGAAGCGACCCTGCCGCCGCTGGGCGCGATTTTTCTGAAACCTTGTTAGGAGGAGTCAGGGATCAGGGGTCGGGATTCAGGGATCAGGGGTTGTGCGGCAAAGCCGCGCTCTTTTTACAAAGCGCGCAGCACACGCTCCCCTGACCCCTGAATCCTGAATCCTGACCCCTAAAAAATGAAACACGGAGCAAAAAAAATCCTGTTCGTGGCGAGCGAAGCCTATCCGCTGGTGAAGACCGGCGGCCTGGGCGACGTGGCCTACAGCCTGCCGCACGCGCTCGCCGCGCGCGGCGCCGACCTGCGGCTTTTGCTGCCGGGCTACCGCGCGCTGCTGCGCCAGCTCGACCAGGTGCGCATCCTGGGCTGGCTCGACGTGCGCGGCGCCGAGGGCATCGTGTCGGCGCGCATTCTGGAGACGTGGCATCCGGACTTCGAATTTCCGCTGTGGGTGGTCGACTGTCCGCCGCTGTTCGACCGGCCAGGCAACCCCTACGTCAACGCCGGCGGGCAGGACTGGCCGGACAACGTCGAGCGATTCGCCGTGTTCGCGCGCGTGGCGGCGCTGCTCGCCGGAGACGCGCTGGAGCTCGGCTGGCGGCCCGACGTGGCGCACGCGCACGACTGGCAGACGGGGCTGGTCGCCGCGTTTCTCGCCGACCGCCCGGACCGTCCGAAGACCGTGTTCACCATCCACAACCTCGCCTACGGCGGCTATTTCTCGCACGGCGATTTCGTGCGCCTGCAACTGCCCAGCCACTGGTGGTCGCCCGAGGGCGTGGAATTCCACGGCGGCTTTTCCATGCTGAAGGCGGGCATCGTCTACGCCGACGCCGTCACCACGGTCAGCCCGACCTACGCGCGCGAGATCACCACGCCCGAATTCGGCTACGGCCTCGACGGCCTGCTGCTGTCGCGCGCGTACAAGCTGCACGGCATCCTCAACGGCATCGACGCGACGATCTGGAATCCGTCCACCGATGCCTTCCTGCCCGCGCATTACTCGATGAGCCGCATCAACCCGGGCAAGCGGCGCAACAAGCAGGCGCTGCTCGACCGCTTCGCGGCGCCGATGGACGAGGCCGCCTTGCGGACGCCGCTCTTCGGGCTGGTCGGCCGCCTGGTCGAGCAGAAGGGCATCGACTGGGTGCTCGCCGCGCTGCCGACGCTGCTCGCGGAGACCGACGCGCGCTTCGCCATCCTGGGCAGCGGGCAGGCGGCCTATGAGCAGAAGCTGACGCGGCTGGCGAAGCAGCATCCCGAGCGGGTGTTCGTCGAGATCGGCTACGACGAGCCGCTCGCGCATCTGATCGAGGCGGGTTCGGACATCTTTCTCATGCCCTCGCGTTTCGAGCCCTGCGGGCTGAACCAGATGTACAGCCTGCGCTACGGCACGCCGCCCGTGGTCTACCGGACCGGCGGACTGGCCGACACCGTGGTGGACGCCGACGAGGCGACGCTGGCCGACGCCACGGCGAACGGCTTCGTGTTCGACGCGCCGGACGTCGCCGCGTTTCTCGACGCGATCCGCCGCGCGCTCTCGCTGTACGCCCAGCCCGCCGCGTGGCGGCGCGTGCAGCAGGCCGGCATGGGCCGGTCGTTCGACTGGCGCGACAGCGCCGGCCACTATCTTGCGCTGTATTCGATGTAGTCGACGATTCCAAGGAGCTTCGCCATGCCGTCGAAACAATCCCCTCCGTTCTGCAATCCGATGCTGACGCCGCTGTCGGGCGACGCCCGATCCGTGGCGCGGGATTTCGAACGCTACCAGTTCTACCATCTGGGCCGCTTCCAGGGCTGTCCGCCGGTCTACACCTACCAGGCGCTGGCCTGGACGCTGCGCGACCGGATCATGACCGACTGGATGAACACCTACGCCCGCCGCGACGTGCCGGGCAACCGCCGTGCCTACTACCTGTCGCTGGAATTCCTGATCGGCCGCGCGCTGTCCAACCACGTGCTGAACCTCGATCTGGCGCAGCCCGCCCGCACGGCGCTGCAGGGCTTTTCGCACACCCTGGAGGAGATCGCCGAGGAGGAGCACGACGCGGGCCTGGGCAACGGCGGCCTCGGCCGGCTCGCCGCCTGCTTCATGGACAGTTGCGCGACGCTGGACCTGCCGGTGATGGGCTACGGCCTGCGCTACCAGTACGGCATGTTCCGCCAGCACATCGAAAACGGCTACCAGGTGGAAGAGCCCGACAACTGGCTGCGCGACGGCAATCCCTGGGAGATCGAGCGTTCCGAATTCACCCGGCGCGTGCCTTTCGGCGGCCGCACCGAGCACTACCGCGACGAGACCGGCGCCGAGCGCGTGCGCTGGATCGAAACCAGCGACGTGCTGGCGATTCCCTACGACATGCCGATCACCGGCTACCGCAACCACGCGGTGAACACGCTGCGCCTGTGGAAAGCGACGGCCACCGACGAATTCGATCTCAACGAATTCAACGCCGGCAGCTACACCGAATCGGTCACGGCCAAGAACCTGGCCGAGAACATCTCGATGGTGCTGTATCCCAACGACAGCAGCGAGAACGGCAAGGAGCTGCGGCTGCGCCAGCAGTATTTTCTGGCGTCGGCCAGCCTGCAGGACGCGCTGCGCCAGTGGCGCGCCGCCGGCAACGGCGACCTGTCGAAATTCGCCGAGCACAACGTGTTCCAGATGAACGACACGCATCCGACCATCGCGGTGGCGGAGCTGATGCGCATCCTGATCGATCTGGAAGGCATGGAATGGGAAACGGCCTGGCGGATCACCACGCACTGCATGGCCTACACCAACCACACGCTGCTGCCCGAGGCGCTGGAACGCTGGCCGGTGACGCTGTTCGAGCGCCTGCTGCCGCGCCTGCTGGAGATCATCTACGAGATCAACGCGCGTTTCCTGCGCGAAGTGTCGATGAGATGGCCGGGCGACATCGAACGCCAGCGCCGCATGTCGATCATCGAGGAGGGCGACGCCAGGCAGGTGCGCATGGCCTGGCTCGCCATCGTCGGCAGCTTCTCGGTCAACGGCGTCGCGGCGCTGCACTCGCGGCTGCTGAAGGACGGGCTGTTCCGCGATTTCGTCGATCTCTGGCCGGGCAAATTCAACAACAAGACCAACGGCGTCACGCCGCGCCGCTGGGTGGCGCACGCCAATCCGGGCATGAGCGCGCTCGTCAGCGGCAAGATCGGCGACGGCTGGGTGGCCGATCTGGCGCAACTGGAGAAACTCAGGCCGCTGGCGGCGGCGACCGCCCGCAACAGGAAATTCCAGGCCGACTGGCAAGCGGTGAAGCGCGCCAACAAGGAGCGCCTGGCCGCGCTGGTCAAGGCCGAATGCAACGTCGATTTCGACTCGGACGCGCTGTTCGACGTGCAGGTCAAGCGCATCCACGAATACAAGCGGCAACTGCTCAACGTGCTGCACGTGATCCACCTGTACAACCGGATCAAGAAAGGGCGGACCGAGGGCTGGGCCGACCGCTGCGTCCTGATCGGCGGCAAGGCCGCGCCGGGCTACGTCATGGCCAAGCGCATCGTCAAGCTGATCAACAGCGTGGCCGAGGTGATCAACCGCGATCCCGACGTCGACGGCCGGCTGAAAGTGGCCTTCCTGCCCAACTACCGCGTGTCCAGCATGGAGATCATCGCGCCGGCCACCGATCTGTCGGAGCAGATATCGACCGCCGGCAAGGAAGCCTCGGGCACCGGCAACATGAAGTTCATGATGAACGGCGCCGTCACCATCGGCACCTACGACGGCGCGAACATCGAGATTCTGGATGCGGTGGGCGAGGAAAACTTCTTCCTGTTCGGCCTGCGCGCCGAGGAGGTCGAGGCCCTGCGGCCCCGCTACCAGCCGCACAGCTATCTGGAGCACGACCCGCGGCTGCGCGAGGTCGTCGACCTGATCGCCTCCGGCCATTTCAATGCCTGCGAACCGGGCATTTTCGACGTGATCCTGGGAGCGCTGCTGAGCCCGCACGATCCGTGGATGGTGCTGGCCGACTTCGGCAGCTACGTCGAGGCGCAGGAACGGGTGGCCCAGGCCTGGCAGGATCGTACCGTCTGGACGCGCATGAGCATCCTGAACACGGCGTCGTCCGGCTTTTTTTCCACGGATCGCACCATGATGGAATACAACGCGGATATCTGGAAACTCAAGCGTTGAGGCCCGTCCGGACGGGCCGGACAGCCCGGACTGGGTGATTCGTACTGTCGCGGATTGGCAACGGGCCGGGCGAAGGCGGGCGGGGCAGGCGGGGGCTGGGTGGAGAATCTCAAGGCATTTTATATATAATTAACTTCTAATATTTGGTGTGCATATCCATCAAACCCGTTTATTGTGCAGAGGGTTCGACGGCGCCGCCGAAAACGACAACCCTTCACCCACCCGGAGCTTCCCATGCAGATCAAACCGCTCGCGTTCGCCGTGTCGACCGTATTCGCCGCCGGCCTTGCCCAGGCCCAGACCTATCCCGTGGTACAGGCCGTACCGGTTGCGGTGCCGCAGGCTGCCGTTCCCGTCGCCCCCCGGACCGCCGACCAGTGGGTCGGACGCATGACCGACTTCACCCAGAACGCGTCCGCGTTCAAGGACCCCGCCCAGTTCGCGGCCTGGACCAACGCGATGACCGATCCCTCGATGGTCGCCGCGATGGGCATGCAGATGATGGAGCCGGGCAACATGCTGCGCTCGATGACCACCATGATGCAGCCGGGCACGGTCAACAACTATATGCAGTTCATGGACCCCGGCGTCTACATGAAGTGGGGCGGTGCCATGATGAACCCGATGTGGTACACCCAGATGGCCACCAGCATGGCCGACCCCGGCAAGATGATGCGCTGGGTGATGCTGCCGATGGACCCCAAGATGTGGAACATGGGCATGCAGGCCATGAACCCCAACCTCTACATGAAGTGGATGATGACGCCGACCGATCCGCGCGCCATGTCCCTGATGTTCGCGCCCATGAACCCGCAGCTCTACGGCAGCATGATGGGCGGCATGTTCAACGGCCAGGCGCTGGGGCCCACCTGGGGCGCGTTCATGCATCCCGCGCAGCCGGTGGTGTCCGTGCAGGGCGCGGCGCCGGTCGCCAGCCCGATCAACGTGTTCGACCCGAGCACGTGGTTCAGCATGTTCAACATGTTCGGCATGCCGGCCATGCCGACGATGAGCACGCCGTTCGCGCCCGCGGCGAACGCGCAGCCCATGCCCTTCGCCGTGCAGGCCGGCGCGCCCGCCACGCTGAATCTCGGCGGCGACGCGCTGTTCAAGACCGGCAAGTCCTCGGTCAAGGACCTGACGCCCGAAGGCCGCGCCCAGCTCGACGAGCTGGTGGCCAAGGTCAAGGCCTTCGGCGCGATCGACGCCATCCGCGTGACCGGCCACGCCGACAAGACCGGCAATGCCGCCGCCAACCAGAAGCTGTCGCTGGCCCGCGCCAAGGCCGTCGCGGCCTACCTCAAGTCCAAGGGCGTCAAGGCCAAGACCTTCGCCACCGCCGGCCTGGGCGACACCAAGCCCGTGGTCGAGTGCGACATGAACCAGCCGAAGGAAGCGCTGAAAGCCTGCCTCGCGCCCAACCGCCGCGTCGAGATCGAAGTCACCGGCGCCAGGAAGTAAGACGCCGGGCGCGGACGCGAAAAAGGCCGGGATGTCCCGGCCTTTTTGTTTGGATGCGCGGATTTACGCGGCCTGCACCGGAATCGCGCGGCGCGTGTCGAGGATGCGGTTGTTCGCGTCCACGTACACCAGCTCAGGCGCGTAGCGGGCGAGCTCGATCTCGTTGTAGGTCGCGTAGGTGGCGATGATCACGAGATCGCCCGGATTCGCCTTGTGCGCGGCGGCGCCGTTCACCGAGATGACGCCGGAGTCGCGCGCGGCGCGGATGGCGTAGGTCGTGAAACGCGCGCCGTTGGTGACGTTGTAGATCTGAATCTGCTCGTATTCGTGGATGTTCGCCGCGTCCAGCAGGGCTTCGTCGATGGCGCACGAACCTTCGTAGTGCAGTTCGGAATGCGTCACGGTCGCCCGGTGCAGCTTGGACTTGAGCATCGTTCTCTGCATGACGGTGCCCTCCATGAGTAAGGCCGCCTATTATAAAACGTCAGGCGGCTTCGCCCAACCCGAAATCGAGATTGTCGATCAGCCGCGTCGCGCCCAGCCAGGCGGCGCCGAGCACCACGCCGCGCGCGCTGCCGGGGCCCGCCGCGCCGAGCGTGTCGGCGTCGCGCACGGCGACGTAGTCGACCCGCCAGCCGGCCATGCTCAGCCGCCGCCGCGCGGTCGCGGCCAGCGTTTCGTAGTCCCGTTCGCCCGCGCGGATGGCGTCCCGCGCGGCGGCGAGCGCGCCATATAGCTGCGGCGCCTGCATGCGTTCGGCGGGCGAGAGATAGCCGTTGCGCGAACTCATCGCCAGCCCGTCCGGCTCGCGCAGCGTCTCGCCGGCCAGAACGTCGATCGGCAGATTGAACTGCCGGACCAGTTCGCGGACGACGAAGAGCTGCTGGAAATCCTTCTTGCCGAACACCGCGACGCGCGGCCGCACCAGATTGAAGAGCTTCAGCACCACGGTGGCCACGCCGTCGAAATGGCCGGGACGGAACGCGCCGCACAGATCGCCGGCGAGCGTGCCGGGCACCTGCACGGTGAAGGTCTGCGGGACGGGATACATTTCATCCGTGCCGGGTGCGAACGCGACGTCGCAGCCGGCCGCGGCGAGCTTTTCGCAGTCGGCGTCCAGCGTGCGCGGGTAGCGTTCGAAATCCTCGTCCGCGCCGAACTGCAGGGGGTTGACGAAGAGGCTCGTGACGACCGGGCGGCCGTGCCGCCCGGCCTGTTCGACCAGCGAAAGGTGGCCGGCGTGCAGGTTGCCCATCGTCGGCACGAAAGCGGCGCCGTGCGCGTCGGCGAGCGCGGCCTGCAGGTCGGCGACGGTACGGGCGAGCCGCATCAGAAGCTGTGTTCGGCGGCGGGGAAGCTGCCGTCCTTGACCGCCGCGACGTAGGCGCGCGCCGCCGCCTCGACGCCGTCCTGCCCGGCGATGAAGTTCTTCGAGAATTTCGGCGCGCGGGGGTAGAGGCCCAGCATGTCGTAGAGCACGAGCACCTGGCCTGTGCAATCGGGGCCGGCGCCGATGCCGATGGTGGGGATCGTCAGCGCCTCGGTGATCGTCTTCGCCAGGGCTGCGGGCACCATCTCCAGCACGACGAGGCCGGCGCCGGCGGCTTCGAGCGCGCGCGCGTCGGCGACCAGTTGCGCGGCGGCGGCTTCGTCGCGGCCCTGAACCCGGTAGCCGCCGAGCTGGTTGACCGACTGCGGCAGCAGCCCCAGGTGCGCGCAGACCGGGATGCCGCGCTGCACGAGAAAGGCCACGGTCTCGATCATGACCGCGCCGCCTTCGAGCTTGACCATGTGCGCGCCCGCCGCCATCAGCCGCGCCGCCGCCGAGAAGGCGTGCGCGGGCGAGGGCTGGTAGCTGCCGAAGGGGAGATCGGCGACGATGAAGGCGCGCTCGGAACCGGCGGCGACGCAGCGCGTGTGGTAGCCCATTTCGGCGAGCTTCACCGGCAGCGTCGAGGCGTGGCCCTGCACCACCATGCCGAGCGAATCGCCGACCAGCAGCACGTCCACGCCGGCCGCTTCGAGCACGCGCGCGAAGCTGGCGTCGTAGCAGGTGAGCACGGCGATCTTTTCGCCGCGTTCGCGCATCGCCCGCAGGCCGGACAGGGTGACGGCGGCCATCTCAAGCGGCGCGGCTGAAGAATTCGCGGGGGCTGCGCATCTTGTCGATGCGTTCGAGCAGCAGGCGGAAGTCCTCGTCGCTGTCGGCGAAATTCAGGTGGGCGGTGTTGACGATCAGGAGCGGCGCCGCATCGTAGCGGTGGAAGAAATCGCTGTAGCTGCTGGCCAGCCGCTGCAGGTAGCCCGCGTCCATGCCGCGCTCGAACTCGATGCCGCGGCGGCGCACGCGTTCCTGCAGCACGTCGAGCGGGGCCTGCAGGTAGACGACGAGGTCGGGCGTCGGCGCCTGCGGCGCGAGGTCGGCGTAGATCTTCTGGTACAGCTCGAATTCGTCGTCGTCCAGATTCAGGCGCGCGAACAGCATGTCCTTGTCGATCAGGAAATCCGACACCGTGCTGGCGCGGAACAGATCGCCCTGCACCAGATCGCGCAACTGGCGCGTGCGGTCGAACAGGAAGTGCAGTTGCGTGGACAGCGCGTAACGCCGCGGCTCCTGGTAGAAGCGCGCGAGGAAGGGGTTGTCCATGCCGTTTTCCAGCAGCGTGGCGGCGTCCAGTTCCTCGGACAGCCGGTAGGCGAGGCTGGTCTTGCCGGCGCCGATCGGCCCTTCGACGACGATGTAGCGGTAGCGATCGAGGCTCATGCGTTGACCACGGCGGCAGGCGGCGGCAGGCGCGTGAGGGATTGATCCCGGCAGGCCGCGAGCCAGTCGGCCGCGCGGCCGCGGCCGGGAATCGTCGCGTCGGGCGCGATTTCCAGCAGGGGCGCGAGCACGAAGGCGCGTTCGTGCATGCGCGGATGCGGCAGCGCGAGGCCGTCTTCGCGGAAGCGGGCGTCGCCGTACAGCAGGAGGTCGAGGTCGAGCGTGCGCGGGGCGTTGCGGAAGCTGCGCGCGCGGCCGTGGCGGTGCTCGATATCCAGCAGCGCGGCGAGCAGCGCGCGCGGCGCCAGCGCGGTTTCCACCTGCGCGACGGCGTTGACGAAATCCGGCTGGTCGACGTAGCCGACCGGCGCCGAGGCGTACAGATTCGAGCGGGCGACGAGCCGGGTGTCCGGCAGGCGGTCGAGCTCGCCCAGCGCGTATTCCACCTGCGCCGCCGGGTCGTTCAGGTTGGCGCCGAGGCCGACGGTGGCGACGACCTTCATGCCGGTTGCACCCCGGCGGCCGAATCGGCGGGTTTGCGCCGCTTGCGCTTGCGGCGCGGTTTCGGGCCGCTGTCGGCCAGCAGCATGGCGGCGCGCGCGCCGTCGTCGGCCTCCTGAAAACGCGTCCACCAGTCGCCGAGTTCGGCGTCGAGCTCGCCCGCCTCGCAGCGCAGCAGCAGGAAATCGTAGGCGGCGCGGAAGCGCGGATGCTCCAGCAGGCGGAAGGGGCGCTGGCCGCCGCGCTGCTCGAAGCGCGGCTGTAGGGCCCAGATCTCCTTCATCATGCCGTCGTAGCGGCGCGGCACCGCGAGCTGGTTGCGCTGCGTGTCGAGCACGTCGTCCATAGCCTGGAACAGCGCGGGCTGCGGCTTGACGCCCTCGGCCTCGATCGCGTGCCAGCGCTTCAGCACCTGCGGCCACAACAGCGTGCCGAACAGGAAGGCCGGCGAGGACGGGCGGTCGGCCTGGATGCGCGCGTCGGTGCTCTTCAGCGCGGCGGTGATGAAACGCTCGCCGGCCGGATCGTCGAGGATGGTGTCGAGCAGCGGCAGCATGCCGTGATGCAGCCCTTCGGCGCGCAACTGATGCACGCCGCGCAGCGCATGGCCGGACAGCAACAATTTCAGCGCCTCGTCGAAGATGCGCGCGCGCGGAATGTTGGCGAGCAGCGGCGCGAGCTTGGCCACCGGCGCGCGCGTCGCCTCGTCGATGCGGAAGTCGAGCTTGGCGGCGAAGCGCGCCGCGCGCAGCATGCGCACCGGGTCTTCGCGGTAGCGCGTCTCGGGATCGCCGATCATGCGCAGCACGCGTTTTTTGCAGTCGTTCGCGCCGCCGAAGTAGTCGTGGACTTCCTCGCGCGCGGGGTCGTAGTACAGCGCGTTGATCGTGAAATCGCGCCGCGCGGCGTCGTCCGCCATGCTGCCGAACACGTTGTCGGAGAGCAGCCGGCCGTGCTCGTCGGTCGGGCGCTCGTCCTCGTCCTCGGCTTCCTTCTGGCCGTTGGCGCGGAAGGTGGTGACCTCGATGGTCTCGCGGCCGCACATCACGTGCACGATCTGGAAGCGCCGGCCGATGATGCGCGAGCGCCGGAACAGGCGGCGCACCTGCTCCGGCGTGGCGTCGGTGGCCACGTCGAAATCCTTGGGCGGGCTGCCGAGCATCAGGTCGCGCACCGCGCCGCCGACCACGTAGCCGGTATGGCCGGCCGCCGCCAGCGTTTCGCAGACCTTGAGCGCGCAGGCGTCGATGCCTTCGCGCGCGATGCCGTGCTCGGCGCGCGCCAGAATGCGCGCGGCCGTTCCCGTGGCGGGACGCTTGCGGCCGAAAACCTTGCTGATGATGCGGCGGATCATGAAATGCGCGCGGAGGGGCTGGGGCGGATCACCCGCGGATTATACAGGCTGGCCCGGCGCGCCCCGCGACCACAGCGCCGCAGTGCCCGGACCGTACAGCGTTTCCAGTGCCTCGGGCGAGAGCAGTTCGGCGGGCGTACCCAGCCGCCAGGCGCCGCCGCCGTAGAGAAACAGCAGGCGGTCGCAGTGGCCGGCCGCCCAGTTGGGATCGTGCAGCGTCAGCGCGACCGCGCGGCCGTGCGCCGCCTCCGCGCGCGTCCAGCGCAGCAGCGCGGCCTGGTGCGCGGGATCGAGAAAGGTCATCGGTTCGTCGAGCAGGACCGCCTGCGCCGACTGCGCCGCCAGTTGCGCCATCCGCGCGCGCTGGCGCTCGCCGCCCGACAAGGTGGCGAGCGGCCGTTGCGCGAATCCTTCCAGCGCCCATGCGGCGAGCCAGGGGCCGGCGTCGGCCGCCGCCTCGCCGTGGGGGAAGCGGCCGAGCGCGACGTAATCGGCCACGCTGCCGAAATAGCCGCCGGCGTCGTCCTGCGGCAGCAGCGCGATGTGGCGCGCGCGTTCGAGCGGCGCGAGGCGTGTCACGGGCGCGCCGTCGAGTTCGACCGCGCCGCCGGCCGGTTCGGTCAGCCCCGCCAGCGTGGCGAGCAGCGTCGATTTGCCGGCGCCGTTGGCGCCGAGGATGCCGAGCACTTCGCCGGGGGTGAGGACGAGATCGAGCGCCTCGATCAGGGTGCGCGTGCCGGCGCGAAGGCTGAGCTGTCGGGCGATTAGGCGCATGTTCAAGGCCGGCGCAGCAGCCACAGCATCACCGGCACCCCGATCAGCGCGGTGAGCACGCCCACCGGCAGTTCGCGCGGATCGAGGGCGGTGCGGGCCAGCGCGTCGGCGAGCACGAGCAGGCTGCCGCCGGCCAGCGCGGCGGCGGGCAGCAGGACGCGATGGCCGACGAGGCCGAGCTTGCGCAGGGCGTGCGGGACCATCAGGCCGACGAAACCGATGCTGCCGGCCTGGGCGACGACCAGCGAGGTGCAGGCGCCGGCGAGGATGAACAGCAGCCAGCGCGTGGGCGCGACGGACACGCCCAGCGACGCGGCCTTGAGCGGGGAAAGCTGCAGCACGTCGAGCCGGCGCGCGAGCGCGACGGCGGCGAGGGTGGCGGCGACGAGCGCCGTCCACAGCAGGCCGGGCCGGCCGGCCCAGGCGAGATCGCCCATCAGGAAGAACAGCATGCCGGGCAGGCGTTCGGCGGGCGCGACCGAGAGCACCAGCGAGATCAGCGCACCGAAGCCGGCGGCGAGCATGACGCCGGCGAGCAGCAGCGGCGTGTGGTCGCGCGCGAGCATGCGGCCGCCGAGCGCGGCCGCGAGCGCCAGCGCGAAGAGGCTGCCGGCGAAAGCGAGCAGGGATACCCAGGGCCAGGCGAGCCCGGCCGCCATGCCGAGCAGCGCGGCGAGCCCGGCGCCGCCGGACGCGCCGATCAGATAGGGCTCGGCGAGCGGGTTGCGGAACAGCGTCTGCATCAGCACGCCGGCCAGCGCCAGGAGGCCGCCGCAGGCGAAGGCGGCGGCGACGCGCGGGCCGCGCAGCTCGGTCAGGATCTGCCGCGCGAGTTCGCGGTCGTCCGGCAGCGCGCCGATGGCGAGCCCGAGCGCGAGCGCGACGGGCGCCAGCAGCGCGAGGGCCAGCAGTTTGCGCGTCGTGTTCAGGGCGCGCCGTTCCGCGGGGCGGCCGGCAGCACGCTCAGGTGGCGCATGACGACCGGCTCGACCGGCACGTCGTCGTGCGGACCGCGGCGGCCGCGCGGCACGGCGACGATGGCGTCGACCACGTCCATGCCGTCGACGACCCGGCCGAACACGGCGTAGCCCCAGCCTTCGACGCTTTGGCCGCGATGGTTCAGCGCGTAGTTGTCGGCCACGTTGATGAAGAACTGCGACGAGGCGGAATGCGGGTCCATCGTGCGCGCCATCGCGAGCGTGCCGCGCAGGTTCTTGAGCCCGTTGTCGGCTTCGTTGGGGATGGGCGCGCGGGTCGGCTTCTCGGCCAGGTCGGGCGTCATGCCGCCGCCCTGGATCATGAAGCCGGGGATGACGCGGTGGAAGACCAGGCCGTCGTAGAACCCGGTGTTCACGTAATCCAGAAAGTTCTGCGTGGACTGCGGCGCATTGCCGGGAAAAAGCTCGACGGTGATGCTGCCCTTGCCGGTCTCGATCAGCACGCGCGGATTCGGCGGTTGGCCGGGCGCCGGGTCGGTGGAGACGGTCTGCCTGCCGGGTTTGCTCGCGCTGCAGCCGGCGATGCCGAGGAAAAGCGCGCAGGCGAACAGCGCGGCGGTCAGGGAAACGGGACGGGCCATCGTGACGGTGCCGAAGAAACGGAAAGCGCCATTCTACGGGCGTGCGGGCGGTGCGGGAAACGCCTCGAACAGGCGCGCCGCGTTGTCGTGCAGCAGGCGGTCGCGCAGACCCGGCGGCAGGCCGGCCGTCCAGGTGCGGATGGTCTCGACGACCTCGCCGTAGCGCCGCCAGCGATGGGTGCTGAAGCTGTCCACCGCGACGACGAAACGGTCGGGATGGCGCTCGAACAGCGCGCGCCATTCGGGCAGCAGGCGGCCGCCCGGCGCGATGCGTTCGTCGCGCACCGAGGTGTCGATCCACAGATTCGGATAGCGGGTCAGCATCGGTTCGAGCGCCTCGGGGCGCGGGTCGGTGCCGAGGTGCGCCCACAGGATGCGCAGGCCGGGAGCGAGCGCGAAGGCGCGCGCCACGACCGCCGCGTCGCCGTGCAGCAGCAGCACCAGACGGTGTGCGTCGGCAAGTTTCGCCAGCGCTTCGAACACGGGCGCATGGGCGTCGGCGGCGAAGAGATGCAGTTCGCCGAGCGCGGCCCAGCGCCCGCTTTCCAGCATCGCCGCGACGCGCGCGGGCAGCGCGGCGTCGTGGACCCAGTTGTCTTTGTGCGCGCCTTCCGCATAGACGCCGAGCACGGGCAGGATGCGGTCCGGCGCGTATCGGTAGAGCGTTTGCGCGAGTTCGGGGGGCGTGCCCGTTACGACCATGCGCTGCACGCCGGCGGCGTCGAGCGTGGCCAGGATGGCCTCCGGTCCGAATGCCGAACTGTCGGCCAGGGTGTAATGCGCGTGCGCGTCGATCATCGGCGCGGGCTGGCCGGCCGCAGCGCCGGCATGCAGTAAGCCGGCCAGCGCGCAGGCCAGGCCGGCGCGCCGCCATTCAGGCATCGGAGGTGTCCTTGTCCTGGGGCTTCGCGGGTGGCGGCCGGTCGTCGTCCATGATCACGCTGTGCGCCGGGCCTTCGAGGTCGTCGAACTGGCCATGCCTGGCGGCCCACAGCAGCACCCAGGCGATGAGTCCGACGACCAGCAGGCTGACAGGAATGAGCAGGAGCAGGATGTCCACGGCGGTTGGTCAGCGGGGAACGGCCAGCGGCGTCTCGCCAACGGGCGGCGGCGCGGCGGGCTTGAAGTCGGACAGGCGCAGCGCGTTCAGCACCACCAGCAGCGAGCTGGCCGACATGCCGATGCCGGCGATCCACGGCGTGACGTAGCCGAGCGCGGCGGCGGGAATCGCGACGAGGTTGTAGCCGAGCGCCCAGCCGAGGTTCTCGCGGATGATCTTCTGCGTCTTGCGCGCGAGCGCCACGCCTTCGGCCAGGGTGGAAAAGCGGCTGCCGAGCATGACCATGTCGGCGGCGGCCTGGGCGACGTCCGCGCCTTCGCCCATTGCGATCGAGACCTGCGCGCCGGCCAGCACCGGCGCATCGTTGATGCCGTCGCCGACCATCGCGACGATGCGGCCCTGGCCCTGCAGCGCCTTGACGTAGGCGAGCTTGTCCTCGGGCAGCGCGCCGGCGCGCCAGTCGTCGATGCCGAATTGCCGCGCGGCGGCGCGCACGGCGGGTTCGGCGTCGCCCGACAGCAGGTGCAGGCGCAATCCTTGCGCCTTGAGCGCGGCGAGCGCGGCGGCGGCGTCCGGGCGCGGCGTGTCGGCGAGCGCGAACCAGGCGATGACCGCGCCGTCCTCGGCGAGCGCGATCCAGCTCGCGTCGCCGTCGGCGTCGGGCGGCGACGCATCCGCTGCCGCAAAACGCGGCGCGCCGAGCCGATAGCGGTGTTCGCCGATGCGGCCCTCGATGCCCTGGCCGGGCGTGTTGCGCAGATCGCGGGCCTGAATGTCCGTCGCGACGCCTTCCCGCAGCCCTCGCAAGGAGGACGCCGCCAGACGCTCGCCCTGCGGGCGGTCTTGGCGCAGCCCTCGCAGGGAGGACGCCGCCAGACACTCGCCCTGCGGGCGGTCTTGGCGCAGGGCGCGGGCGATGGGGTGCTCGGAGCCGGCTTCGAGCGCGGCGGCGAGGGCGCGAACCGCATCGGCGTCGCGGCCGTCCGCGGTCACGATACGGCGCACCGACAACCGGCCCAGCGTCAGCGTACCGGTCTTGTCGAGCACGAGGTCGGTCGCCCGCGCCAGCGTTTCCAGCGCGTGCCCGCGCGTGGTCAAAAGGCCGAGCCGGGTCAGGCGGCCGGTGCCGGCGGTCAGCGCGGTCGGGGTGGCGAGCCCGAGCGCGCAGGGGCAGGTGACGACCAGCACCGAGACCACGATCCACAGCGCGCGCGACGGGTCGATGGCGTACCAGACCGCGCCGACGAGCGCGGTGATGACGAGCAGCAAGCCGACGAACCAGGCGGCGGCGCGGTCGGCGAGCTGGCCGATGCGCGGTTTTTCACTCTGCGCGCGGTCGAGCAGGCGCACGATGGCGGCGAGCCGCGTGTCCGCGCCGAGCTTCTCGACTTTCACGATCAGCGGGCTGGCCTGGTTGAGGCTGCCGCCGACGACGCGCGCGCCGCGCGTTTTCGCGACCGGCAGCGATTCGCCGGTGAGCAGCGCTTCGGATACGGCGCTGTCGCCCTCGACGACGACGCCGTCGGCGGGCAGCGTCTCGCCCGGCCTCACCAGCACGTGGTCGCCGACCGCCAGCCGCGCGACCGGCACCTGCGCTTCGTCGCGCGCGGGCCAGTCCGGCAGTTGCGTGGCGACGGCGGGGATCAGCTTCACCAGTTCCTCCACCGCCGCGCCGGCGCGGCGGCGCGCATTCATTTCGAGGAAGCGCCCGGTGAGCAGCAGGAAGACGAACATCGTGACCGAATCGTAGTAGACCTCGCCGTGGCCGGAGAAGGTGCTGTACACGCTTGCCGCGAAGGCGGTGCCGATGCCCAGCGCCACCGGCACGTCCATGCCCAGCATGCGCCGTTTGACGTCGCGCCAGGCGCCGATGAAGAAGGGCCAGGCCGAATACAGCACCACCGGGATCGTGAGCACGAGGCTCGCCCAGCTCATCAGCCGGCGGATCTCGTCGGTCATGTCGGTGGCGGTGTAGGTCGGCAGCGCGTACATCATCACCTGCATCATGCCCAGCCCGGCGATGGCCAGCCGCTTGATCGCGGTGTTGCGCTCGCGCGCGTGGATTTCGTCCGAGCGGCCGGGATCGAAGGGGTGCGCGATGTAGCCGATGTCGGAGACGGCCTTGAGGATCGCCGAGAGCTGGATGCGGCCGTTGTCCCAGCGCACCCGCGCGCGCCGGGTGGCGTAATTGATCTCGACCGACAGCACGCCGGGCAGGGCGGCGATGTGGCGCTCGTTCAGCCAGATGCAGGCGGCGCAGACGATGTTTTCCAGGATCAGCGCGGCTTCGCGGACGTTTTCCGCCTCGACGCGGACGAAGCTTTCCTGGATTTCCGGCAGGTCATAGAGGCCGAGCTGGGCGAGTTCGGCTTCCGCCTGCTGCGGGGTCGCGGGCAGCGCGGTGCGGTGGGTGTAGTACGCCCCCTGGCCGCTGTCGATGATGGTCTGCGCGACGGCCTGGCAGCCGCGGCAGCAGGCCGGGCGCGTCTCGCTTTCGTAGCGGATCGGGTAGGCCGCGCCGCCCGGCACGGGCAGGCCGCAGTGAAAGCAGGACGAAAAAGAAGGGGCGTCCATGAGCTGTCCAGGAGAATCGCTCATGAAACGCCCCGAGGGAGGACGCTACAACACGGCAGGCCCAGGAGAGTTAGTGCACCTGCCGCAAACGTCAAACTGGTACGCGCTACGGACTCAGAAACGGAAACCGTAGCCGATCCCCCAAACCAGGGGATCGATGTCGAGTGTGGTGAGTTTGGCGCCGCCCGCCTTGACGTCGGTCTCGATCCAGATTTTCTTGACGTCAAGATTGAGGTAGCCATTCTTTGTGATTGCGATGTCGACGCCGGCCTGCAGCGCGCCGCCGAAGCTGTTCCTGTCGACGCTCAGACCGGGCAAATCGACATTATAGAAGCGCGTGTAGTTCACCCCGGCGCCGACGTAGGGCTTGATCGACGGCGTCGCGTCGAAGTGGTACTGCACCGTCAGGGTCGGCGGCAGGTGGTTCAGCTTGCCGAGGCTGGCGCCGTTCAGCTTCACCTCATGACGGGCCGTGCCGAGGATCAGTTCCACGCCGATGTTCGGGCTGACGAAATAGGTGAAGTCGACTTCGGGCACCCATTCCTTGGACACGTCCAGGCCGGGCAGGGCCGGCGAGGTGCCGACGTCCGGGGCGACTTGAATGGCGCGTACGCGCATCATCCAATTGTCCGCGAGCGCGGACGCAGGCAGAGCGGCGATCAAGGCAGCGGCCATCAGGATTTTTTTCATTGGTGCTCTTCCCTTTTTCTATCATCTATAAAGATATGCATATCATAATATTTTTTGAGCGCAACGCAAGCGAAATTCGATTCGGCTACCATGAGGCATGGAAAGCTGTCTCAGAAACACGACACCCATGTCGTGTTTTCCGCCGCTCGACACCGCGCTGACCGAGCCCAACGGCCTGCTGGCGATGGGCGGCGACCTGGATCCGGAACGCCTGCTCGACGCCTATCGTCACGGGATATTTCCCTGGTTCAACCCCGGCGAGCCCATCCTGTGGTGGAGCCCCGATCCGCGCATGGCGCTGGTTCCGGACGCGGTGCGCGTGACGCGTTCGCTGGCGAAGCGTCTGCGCAACGGTGGTTTCGAGCTGCGCATCGACACCGCCTTCGTCGAGGTCATGTGCGCCTGCGCTGCGCCGAGACTGGGAGCGGACGGCACTTGGATATCGCCCGCCATGATCGCGGCGTATACCCGCCTGTTCGAAGCGGGCTACGCGCATTCGATCGAGAGCTGGCGCGAAGGCCGGCTGGTCGGCGGCCTCTACGGTGTGGCGATCGGCCGCATGTTCTACGGCGAGTCGATGTTCAGCCGCGAATCCGACGCGTCCAAGGTCGCGCTCGTGCGGCTCTGCCGGCAGCTCGCCCGGTGGGAATTCGGGCTCGTGGACTGCCAGATGGAAACGGCGCATCTCGCCAGCCTGGGCGCGCGAACCTTGCCGCGCGCGGCATTCGCGGCGCAGGTGGCGGAGTTGGTAAACTTGCCGCATCGAGCCGGCCCCTGGAGTTTCGATGCATCCGACTGAACCGCCTTTCCAGCGCATTCAGTTCTACCTGACCGCGCATTACGCGTGCAGCTATCTGCCCGAGCAGCGGGCGCGCTCGCAGGTCGCCACGCCCACGCACCTGATCGACGGCCAGGCCTACAGCGCGCTGATCCGGGCGGGCTTCCGCCGCAGCGGCCAGTTCACCTACCGGCCGCATTGCGAACAGTGCCGCGCCTGCGTGCCGGTGCGCGTGGACGTGGCGCGATTCGCGCCCAGCCGCACGCAGCGGCGCTGCCTCAAGCGCAACCTGTCGCTGGACGCGCGCTTCCTGCCGCTCGATTTCAAGGAAGAACACTACGCGCTCTACCGCGGCTATCTGGGCAGCCGCCACGCCGGCGGCGGCATGGATCGCGACGGCCCCGACCAGTACACGCAGTTTCTGCTGTCGTCCAACGTCGACACGGTCATGGTCGAGTTCCGCGACGGGGACAACAGGCTGGCGATGATCTCGGTGGTCGACCAGATCGACGACGGCCTGTCCGCCGTCTACACCTTCTTCGATCCCGAACGGGCACAGGACAGCCTCGGCGTGTACGGTGTGCTGTGGCAGATCGAACTGGCGCGGCGGCTCGAACTGCCTTATCTCTATCTGGGCTACTGGATCGCGGCGAGCCGCAAGATGGCGTACAAGACCCAGTACGCGCCGCTCGAAGGTCTGATCGACGGCCGCTGGCAACCGCTCGACCCGGCATGAAATCCCTCTGGCTGACGGCCGGCGCGTTCGCGCTGCTGTCCGGCTGCGCCGCGCTGACGAAAACCCCGGCGCCGGACGGGTTCGCCCCGTTGCCCGGCGAGGCGCGTGTCTGGGTCGAACCCGGCTACGAGGCCTACGGCGCGCGGGTCGCCGCGGCCTTGCCCGCCGCCGTAGCGCGGGTCGAGGCGGCGCACTATCTGCCGTTCGCCCGTCCGCCGCGCGTCTATGTATGCGGCAGCGCGGCCTGTTTCGCGCGCTGGGTGAAGACGCCCAAGGTGTCCGCCGCCGTGGTGCCCGACAACCGGCTGGTGCTGTCGCCCCGGCTCGACGATCCGGAGCGCGCGCGCCTGCCGGCCCTGCTGGCGCACGAACTGGCGCATCTGCATCTCGGCCAGCGCATCGGGCATTACCACAGCACGGTACCCGTATGGTTCCACGAAGGCTGGGCCTCGCTGGCGGCGGGCGGCGGCGGCGCGGAATACGCGAGCGACGCCCAGGTCTTCGAGGCGATCCGGACAGGCCGCCGGGTGAATCTCGCCGCGCGCGACACGCCGGACAGCCGGCATCGCGCGCCCGCGTCCGGGCTCGACGTGCATGGCTTCTACCGCCAGTCCATGCTGCTGGTCGGCTGGCTGAAGACGCAGGACCCCGCGCGCTTCCGCCAGCTCGCGCTGGCGATACAGGACAACGTCGATTTCGAGATCGCCTTCTGGCAGGTCTACGGCCAGTCGCCGGCGGCGCGGCTGGCGGGCTTCTTCGGCGGCGTTCTCGGCGATAATGTCGACACCCAGGCCGCGCCGGCCGCACCGACCCCCGCACCATGAAACCCTATCTCGACCTGATGCGCCACGTGCTCGAACAGGGCGTCCGCAAAGACGACCGGACCGGCACCGGCACGCTGTCCGTGTTCGGCTGGCAGATGCGCTATGACCTCGCCGCCGGTTTTCCGCTCGTCACCACCAAGAAGTGCCACCTGCGTTCCATCATCCACGAACTGCTGTGGTTCCTGCAGGGCGACACCAACATCCGCTATCTGAAAGACAACGGCGTCTCGATCTGGGACGAATGGGCGGACGCGAACGGCGATCTCGGGCCGGTATACGGCCGCCAGTGGCGTTCCTGGCCGAAACCGGACGGCGGCGCGATCGACCAGATCGCCGTAGCCGTGAAGACGCTCAGAACCGATCCCGACTCGCGCCGCATCATCGTCTCGGCGTGGAACGTGGCCGACCTCGACAAGATGGCGCTGGCGCCCTGCCACGCCTTCTTCCAGTTCTACGTCGCGGACGGCAGGCTGAGTTGCCAGCTCTATCAGCGCAGCGCCGACATCTTCCTCGGCGTGCCCTTCAACATCGCGAGCTATGCGCTGCTGACGATGATGATGGCGCAGGCGACGGGGCTGAAGCCCGGCGATTTCGTCCACACGCTGGGCGACGCGCACCTGTATCTGAACCACCTCGATCAGGCGCGCGAGCAGCTTGCCCGCGCGCCCCGTCCGCTGCCGACGATGCAACTGAATCCCGCGGTGAAGGACATCTTCGCGTTCCGCTTCGAGGATTTCACGCTCGAAGGCTACGATCCGCATCCCGCGATCAAGGCGCCGGTGGCCGTTTGATGGCGAACCGGAGCCAGCCCCGCGTCAGCATCATCGCCGCGCTCGCCCGGAACCGCGTGATCGGCATCGGGAACCGGCTGCCTTGGCGGCTGCCCGAGGATCTCGCGCATTTCAAGGCGCTCACGATCGGCCGCCCCGTCCTGATGGGACGCAAGACCTTCGAGTCGCTGGGCCGTCCGCTGCCGGGGCGCAGCAACGTCGTCATCACGCGCAATCCGGACTACCGGCCGGCGGGCTGCCTCGTCGCCGGCTCGGTTCCCGATGCGATCGCCCTGTGCGGCGACGTCGAGGAGATTTTTTTCATCGGCGGCGCCGAGCTTTACGCCCAGGCGATTCCGCTCGCCGATCGCCTGTACCTGACCGAAGTGGACATCGAAGCCGCGGGCGACGCCTGGTTTCCCGCGTACGACCGCGCGGCGTTCCGGGAGATCGAGCGGACGACGCGCGTGGGCGAAAGAGGCGATGCCCTGCGCTTCGATTTCGTGGTGTACGAGCGGGTCTGAGAGCAGGCCGGTCTCGCCCGGCCGAAACGATTAAGCAGCGCGTAAAAAAGCGCCCGCGGATGCGGGCGCTTCTGCGTGCGGCGGCCCCGTTCAGCCGAAGGGCTTCGGCTTGGGCGTGGCGTTGTTCGACGGCGGCAGGATGGGCATCTTGAAATCGGGCTGTTTGCCGGTGAGCGTCTTCAGGAAGGCGACGATGTCGTCGATCTCCTGCGGGCTGAACGCCCGGCCCACCTGCAGCCTGCCCATGACATCCACGGCCTTTTCCAGGGTGTCGGCCTCGCCGTCGTGGAAGTAGGGATAGGTCAGTTCCACGTTGCGCAGGGTGGGCACCTTGAACTTCATCCGGTCGGCATCCTTGCCGGTGAGTCCTGCGACGCCCTGCGCCTTGTTCTTGGTGTCGTATTCCTCGACCAGGCCCATTTTCTGGAACGAGGTGCCGCCGACGGCGGGGCCGTAATGGCAGGCGGTGCAGCCGCTGTCCTTGAAGAGCTGGTAGCCGCGCAATTCCACCTTGGTGAGCGCTTTCTTGTCGCCCTTCAGCCATTTGTCGAAATGGGAATCCGGCGTGACCAGGGTCTCCTCGAACGCGGCGATGGCGTCGGTGACCATGTCGATATCGATGGCCTTCTTCTTGAAGACCTTCTGGAATTCGGCCTTGTAGGCGGGGATCGAATCGAGCACGCCTATCGCGAGCTCGTGCGTGAACGCCATTTCGCCCGGGTTGGCGATCGGGCCGCCCGCCTGTTCCTTCAGGTTCTTGGCGCGGCCGTCCCAGAATTGCGCCAGATTCATGCTGGAGTTGAGCACCGTGGGGGCGTTGATGGGACCTTGCTGCCAGTTGTGGCCGATCGAGGTCTTGAGATTGTCGGTGCCGCCCATCGAGAGGTTGTGGCACGAATTGCAGGAGATGAAGCCCGACATCGACAGGCGCGGATCGAAATAGAGTTTCTTGCCGAGTTCGACCATAGCCGGATTCTTCACCTTGGCGGCGGGAACCGGCTGGATGGGCTCGGCCGACATGGCAAGCGCCGGGGCGGTCAGGGTCAACAGGGAGATGAACAGCGTGCTTGGTTTCATGGCGGGCTCCTCGACATGGGCTGATTACAACTGCTTTGTGGTCTGGCCGGGCATGTCGAACCGACGCCCGGTTTAAGACGATATTATACTCTTTTTATACTTTGTCTAGCTTTTTTACCCAGTCCACCTGGGCTTTCATGGAATGGAAAACCTGGAACACCATGAAAAAACGGGGCCGAAGCCCCGTTTTGCGTCCGCCTCGGTGGAGGCGTCAGCCCTTGGTCGTGAAGGCGTACTCCGCCGGCAGGCCGAGCGAGTCGGCCCAGACGTTCTTCGCCCAGGATTCCATGTAGGCCATTTCGATTTCGCTTTCCTCGGACGACACGCCGTTGGCGTCCTTGGGCGGAAGCAGCGATTTCTTCTCCGCGTCCCAGCGGAACACGGTGGCGACGTGGAAGGCGGTGCCCATGCCGGTGCCCGAGTAGCAGGTGTTGGTCACCACCGGCGCGGGGTCGGCCGCACGGCCGGCGAACTGCTCGGACAGCGCGTAGGCGCACATCTTGCCGGTGTTGTTGGCCACCGATCCCGACTTCGGGAAGTTGGTCAGCGCGGAATCGCCCAGGACGTGGACGTTCTTGACGACCGTGGACTCGAAGGTCCGATAGTCGATGGTGCACCAGTTGCCGTTGTTGCCGTCGCGCACGCCGGCCAGACCGCAGACCGCCGCGGCGCGCATCGGCGGCACCACGTTGATGACATCGCCCTTCACGTCGTCGAACTCGGTGCCGACCTTCATGGCCTTGGCGTCGACCGAGCGCGGCATGTTGTTGGCGCGGTAGTCGATCATGCTGTTGTCGGTGCCGTAGCCGAAATGCTTTTTCCAGGCCGCCACGAACAGGCCCTTCTTGGAAGCGATGTCGGGGTTGCCGTCCAGAACGATGACCTTGGACCGGGGCTTGGCCTGCTTGAAGTAGCTGGCCACCATGCATGCGCGCTCGTAGGGGCCGGGCGGGCAGCGGTAGGGCGCCATCGGCACCGACATGACGAAAGTGCCGCCGTCGGGCATGGCTTCGAGCTGCTTGCGCAGCACGCCGGTCTGGTCCGGGCTGGCTTTCCAGGCGTGCTTGACGGTCTTCTGCGCTTCGGCGTCGTAGCCCTGCACCTTGTCGAACAGCAGTTCGATGCCGCCGGCCAGCACGAGCTTGTCGTAGGCGAAGGTGTGGCCGCCCTTGGTGGTGACCGTCTGCTTGGACGTGTCGATGGCGGTGACGGTGTCGGGCACGAAGTTGTCGACGACCTTTTTCAGATAGTCGTACGGCAGAGTGATGTCGTCCATTTTGTTGATGCCGGCCAGCACCGTGTTGGAGAACGGGCACGACGTGAAATGGGCATTGGGCTCGATCAGCGTGACCTGCGCCTGCGGCGCCCACAGCTTGAGGTAGCGCGAGAAGGTGGCGCCGCCGAAGCCGGCGCCGACGACGACGACCTTGGGACCGGCGCTGCCGGTACGGGTGGTGGCGCAGCCCGCGAGACCGGCGGTGGCCGCAAGGCCCGCCGCGCCGACGGAGGTTTTGATGAAATCGCGACGATTGAGTGTCATGGTAGAAGGTCTCCTGGCTTATTTGATCGAGGCGAAGTACTTGGCCATGGCCTCGAACTCGGCGTCGGTGTATCCGTTGGCGTGTTTCTTCATGACGGTGGCCGGACGGGTGCCGTCGCGGAAAGCCTTCATCTGCTGGACGAAATAGCCCGGCTCCATGCCGGCCAGGCTGGGGATGGCGCCGTGGCTTTTGCCGTCGGGCCCGTGACAGTAGGAACAGTTGGCCGCCATGAAGCGGGTGCGTGGGTCGGCGTGCGCCGACAGCGCGACGCCCAGCGTGCCCGCCACGATCAGGCCGGCGATGAGGGGTTTTTTCATATTTGGGTGCTCCTCCAAAAGGTTGGAAACCGGAACGGAAACGTTCCGCAATCAACGATTGATACGGGCTTCTTGGTTTCCCGCGCGAGATCGTCCAACTACAGCACAGCGGGCTTCTTGGTTTCCCGCTTATGCATTCATGATTGAGTAGCGCAAAAATACTGTCAACAAGCAAACGCTTATATAACGCGGCTTCCGAGGGTGTTGCAGGTGGAATTCCGGGGTGCGCGTCAGCGCGTCGCGCCGGATTGCAGCGCGCGCTGCCGGCCGGCTTCGCGCGTCAGCGCGTCGGCTTCGCGGTCCCACGAAGCGTCCGTCCAGCCGCCGAGATTGTCGAGCGCGATGCGTCCGAGCGCGTCGATCCAGTGCGGATGCTCGTTCAACGCGGGGATGTAGTGGAAGTCCTTGCCGCCGGCGGTGAGGAAGGTCTCGCGGCCTTCCACCGCCAGTTCTTCCAGCGTTTCCAGGCAGTCGGCGGTGAAACCGGGCGCGACGACGTCGACGCGGCCCGCGCCTTCGCGGCCCAGCGCGGCCAGCGTCCTGTCGGTGTAGGGCTGCAGCCATTCCGCCTTGCCGAAGCGCGACTGGAAACTGAGGCGGGCCTGCTTCTCGTCGAGCCCCAGCGCCTCGGCCAGCAGTCGGCCGGTCTTGCGGCATTCGCAGTGGTAGGGGTCGCCCTTGTCGAGCGTGTATTTCGGCACGCCGTGGAAGCTCATCAGCAGCACGTCGGGGCGGCCGTGCATCTGCCAGTAGTCGCGGATGTTGGCGGTCAGCGCCTGGATGTAGGCGGGGTGGTCGTGGTAGTGCTTGACCGTGCGCAAGGCCGGCTGGTTGCGCGTTTTCTTCAGCCAGTCGAACGCCGCGTCGCAGGCGGTCGCCGTGCTCGACGCGGCGTATTGCGGATACGCCGGCAGCAGCAGGATGCGGTCGCAGCCGTCGGCCTGCATGCGCGCCAGAACGTCCGGAATCGCGGGCCGGCCGTAGCGCATCGCGTACTCGACCTGGAAGGGCGTGGCGATGCGTTCGCCCAGCCAGCCTTTCAGCAGCTTGGCCTGCTTCTCGGTGTGCACCGTGAGCGGCGAGCCGTCGGCGGTCCAGATCGCGGCGTATTTCGCGGCCGATTTCTTCGGCCGCGTGTTGAGCACGACGCCGTTCAGGAGGAACCACCACAGCGCGCGCGGAATCTCCACCACGCGCGGGTCGGACAGGAATTCCTTGAGGTAGGGGCGCAGGGCTTGCGGCGTGGGCGCCTCGGGCGTGCCGAGGTTGACGAGCAGGATGCCGGTTTTGCGCTGTTGGCCGTGGGCGAACGGCGGCGCTTGCAGGTAGGCCATCAGTGGTGCGACAAGGCGCTGGACAGCAGCTTGGCGGTGATGTCGACGATGGGAACCACGCGCTCGTAGGCCATGCGCGTGGGGCCGACGACGCCGAGCGTGCCGACGACCTGGCCGTCGACCGAATAGGGCGCGGTGACGAGGCTGCACTCGTCGAGCGGCAGCAGATCCGATTCGCCGCCGATGAACACCTGCACGCCGGCGGCGCTGCGCGACTGGTCGAGCAGGCGCAACAGGCCGGTCTTCTGCTCGAAGGCGTCGAACAGGCGGCGCAGGTTGCCCATGTTGCTGGACAGTTCCTCCACGTCGAGCAGCTTGCGGCTGCCGGATACGACGACGGTGTCCTGGCTGGCGTCGAGCGCCTGGCTGCCGGCGTCCACCGCGGCGCTCATCAGGCGCGTGATGTCGTCGCGCATGCGGCCGAGTTCGTCGCGCAGCCGGGCGCGCACCTGGTCGAAGGTGAAGCCGCCGAAATGCTGGTTGAAATAATTGGCGGCCTCGGTCAGCGCCGAGGCGGAATAGGACTGCTCGGTCAGGATGACGCGATTCTCCACCTCGCCTTCCAGCGTCACGATGATGAGCAGGATGCGTTTCTCGGACAGGCTCAGGAACTCGATCTGCCGGAAGGCCGGATTGCGCCGCGGCGTCATCACCAGGCCGGCGAACCGGCTCAGGTCGGACAGCAGGGCGGACGCCGAAGTAATGAGGCGTTGCGGGTCGGCCGGCGCGAGATGGGTTTCGAGCTGATCGACTTCCACCTGCGCCAGCGGCCGCACGGTGAGCAGGGTGTCGACGAAGAAGCGGTAGCCGCGCGGCGTCGGCACCCGGCCGGCGGACGTGTGCGGGCTGGCGACGAAGCCCAGCTCCTCGAGATCGGCCATCACGTTGCGGATGCTGGCCGGCGACAGGTCCAGGCCGGAATGCCTGGACAAGGTGCGCGATCCCACCGGTTCGCCTTCGGCGATGTACCGTTCGACCAGGGTTTTCAGCAGGATGCGCGCGCGTTCGGTGAGCATGGGGCGATTATAGAGGCAGACGGGATGCGCAAGGTCGGGCCGGTATCGCCGCGTGCCGCTGCCGTGCGCCTGCCTCTATAATCGCCCCTCATGCAAACGCCCTTCCACATCGTCGGCCTGGTCGGCAAATACGACAACCCCGGGATGCACGATTCCGTCTGCAAACTGGGCGAATTCCTGCGTGGACGGGGACACGAGGTGATGCTGGCGAGCCAGACGGCCGAGCGCCTCAACATCCAGGACTGTCCCCACCGCAATCTGCACGAGCTGGCCGCGGAATCCGACGTGGTCGTGGTGCTGGGCGGCGACGGCACCATGCTCTCCATCGCGCGCGCGCTCGCCTCGACAGGCACGCCGCTGATCGGCATCAACCAGGGCCGGCTGGGCTTTCTCACCGACATCACGGTGACGGACATGTACGGCGCGATGGCCGAGATCCTCTCCGGCCAGTATGTCGCCGAGGAGCGCATCCTGCTGAACGGCCAGATCCGCCGCGACGGCGAGCGCGTGTTCGAGGCGACCGCCTTCAACGACGTGGTCGTCGGCAAGGGCGGTACAGGCCGGCTGATCGACCTGGAGATCGCCATCAACAGCGAATTCGTCTACAGCCAGCGCGCCGACGGCCTCGTCGTCACCAGCCCTACCGGCACGACCGCCTACGCCCTGTCGGCCGGCGGGCCCATCGTGCATCCCACGCTGGAGGCCGTGGCGCTGGTGCCGATCTGTCCGCACACCCTGTCGGCGCGGCCCATCGTCGTCGACAGCCATTCGCGCATCGAACTCACGCTCACCTACGCCGACGACGCGCGCGTGCATTTCGACGGCCAGCACCATTTCGACCTGATGAGCGGCGACCACGTCTGGATCACCCGCGCCAACCGCCCTGTCACGCTGCTCCACCCGCATTCGTACAGCTACTACGACACCCTGCGGCAGAAACTGCACTGGGGCAAGAAGCTCTGAGCAGTCCATGCTCACGCACCTCTCGATACGCAATTACCTGCTGGTCGAATCCGTCGAGCTCGACTTCGAGCCCGGCCTGACCGTGCTCACCGGCGAAACCGGCGCCGGCAAATCCATCCTCGTCGATGCGCTCGCGCTGGCGCTGGGCGACCGCGCCGAGGGCGGCATGGTGCGGCCCGGCGCCGCGCGCGCCGAGATCGCGGCCGAGTTCGCCGTCGCCGGCCAGGCTGCGCTCGCCGCCTGGCTCGACGAAGCGGGCTTCGCGGCGGAAGACGACACGCTCATCCTGCGCCGCGTGATCGACGCCGGCGGCCGTTCGCGCGTCTTCGTCAACGGCGGCGCCGCGACGCTCGCCCAGCTCAAGGCCGCGGCCGAGCACCTCGTCGACATTCACGGCCAACATGCCCATCACGCGCTGCTGCGCGCCGACGTCCAGCGCACCGTGCTCGACGCCTACGCCGGCGCCACGGCGCAGGCCGCCGCCGTGGCCGCCGCCTGGCAGGTCTGGCAGGCCGCGCGCCGCCGCCGCGAGGCCGCCGAGACCCAGGGCGAGGCCCGGCGCATCGAACGCGAAGGCCTGCAGCTCGCGCGCGACGAGCTGGCCGCGCTGGGCGACGACCTCGCGCGCTGGGACGCGATCCAGACCGAGCACGCCCGGCTCGCGCACGTGACGGCGCTGATCGAAGGCAACCAAACCCTGCTCGACGGCCTGGACGAAGGCGAGGGCGCGGTGTCCGCGCAGTTGTCCGCGCTGTCCGCGCGGCTCGACGCGATGCGTGCGGTCGACGACAGCCTCGCCGAGGTCGCCGCGCTGCTCGACGCGGCGAGCGCGGACGTCGCCGAAGCCGTGCACGCGCTGCGCCGCTACGCCGACCATCTTGCGCTCGACCCCGAGCGGCTCGCCGAACTGGACCGGCGGCTGGCCGACCTGCACCGGCTCGCGCGCAAGCACCGCGTGCAGCCGGACGAACTGGCCGCCCTGCACGATCGCTTCGAAAACCGGCTGGCCGCGCTCGATGCGGACGACGACCTCGACGCGCTGGCCGCCGCCGAAGCTGCGGCCGCGCGGCATTACGCGACGGAAGCCGAACGCCTGAGCGCCGCGCGCCGCCAGGCCGCCGCCGCGCTGTCGACCGAAGTCACGGCGGCGATGCGCGAGCTCGCGCTGGCCGACGGCCGTTTCGAGGCGGCGCTCGAACCCTGCGCGGCACCGCGCGCCCACGGGCAGGAAGACGTCGCGTTCCGCGCGGCGAGCCATGCGGGCCTCGCGCCCGGCCCCTTGGGCAAGGTGGCGTCGGGCGGCGAGCTGTCGCGCATCAGCCTGACGATCCAGACCGCGCTGTCCGGCGTGGCGGGCGTGCCCACGCTGATCTTCGACGAGGTCGACGTCGGCATCGGCGGCAGCGTCGCCGAAGCGGTGGGCCGGCGTCTGGCGCGGCTCGGCGAGACGCGCCAGGTGCTGGTGATCACGCATCTGCCGCAGGTCGCCGCGCGCGGCGCGCATCACCTGCGCGTCGCCAAGCAGGCCGGCGACGGCTGGGTGTCGTCGCACATCGCGCGGCTCGACGCCGATGCGCGCGTCGAGGAGATCGCGCGCATGCTGGGCGGCGCGCGGATCACCGCGACCACGCGGCAACACGCCGCCGAGATGCTCGCCGGTTGAGAATCCTGCTGCTTCTGCTGAGCCTGCTCTGCGCGGGCTGGGCGCACGCGGAGCGGTTGTCCGGTGTGGTCGTCGTCGTGATCGACGGTGACACCGTGCTGTTCAAGCCCGATCATTATTCGCCGGCGTCGCGCGCCTTCGTGAAGGTGCGGCTGGCCGGCATCGACGCGCCCGAGGCCGGCCAGCCGCACGGCGACGCGGCGACGCAGGCATTGAAGGCGCTTGTGCTCAAGCGCCGGGCCGTACTGGAGATCGTGGCGACCGACGTCTACGGCCGCAGGATCGGCAACCTGGACGTCGACGGCGTGCGCGTGAACCGGGACATGGTCAGGCGCGGGCACGCCTGGGCGTCGCAGCGCGCCTCTCGCGACATGCGGGCGGTGGAAGCCGAGGCGCGCGATCTGCGCGCGGGCCTGTGGGGCGACGCATCGCCCGTGCCGCCGTGGGTGTGGCGGCGGTCGTCGAATTGATGTCCGCAGTGCGCCGCGCTTCCATTCCCACTCCCCACCCCACCTCTGCACCCTGGACCGATTAACGCGGCGTACCGTCCGGCAGCGCCACGCGGCATTCGTGGAAGATGCGCACGGTGCAGGTCCGGCAGGTTTCGTTGTCCAGACGCGGATAGATCGCGCGCAGCGCGTCGCCCTTGTGGGCGAAGATGTGGTCCTCGCCGATGGCGTCGACCTGGCCGCCGCGGCGCAGCATCTCGCACAGGTCCGGCTGCACGCCGACGAGATACAGGCCGCCGCCGAGCTTGCGCCGGCGCGCCGCTTCCTTCGCCAGCAGGTCGGCGCCGGCGAGGTCGATGAAGCCGATCGGGCGCGCGGTCAGGATCAGATGCTTCTTCAGCGGATCGGCCTCGTCCACGTTGCGGAAATGCTGCTGCACGTATTCCACCGCGCCGAAGAAGATCGCGCCTTCCACGCGCAGCATCGTCGCTTGCGGGCAGGCCGGCGCGCCCGCTTCGCGCGGCGCGAACTTGCGGCGCGGGTCGGCGAAGTCGTCGGCGATCGGCACCAGTTCGCGGATCGATGGGCGCGAGGTGCGGTACAGGTAGAACATCAGCGACACGAGGATGCCGAGGAAGATGCCTTTTTCCAGATCGACCAGCGTGCCGACGAAGGTGATCGCGAGCACGATGCGCTCGCGCTTGTGGCGCTTCGCGACCTCGCCGATGTGGTGGAAATCGATCAGCCCCCAGGCGACGATGAACAGGATCGCGGCCATCGACGGTACCGGCAGGTAGGCCGCGAGCGGCGCCACCAAGAGCACGATGGCGAGCAGGAACACGGCCGACATCGTGGCGGCGAGCGGCGTTCTCGCGCCGGAGGCGTAGTTCACGCCGCTGCGGTTGAACGAGCCGCTGGCGGCGTAGCTGGAGAAGAAGCTGCCGGCAAGATTCGACAGCCCCTGGCCGACGAACTCCTGGTTGCTGTCGATGCGCTGGTCGGACTTGATCGCCACCGAGCGGGCGATGGCAACGGCCTCGGTCAGCGCGAGCACCGCGACGATGGTGGCCGGGAACAGCGTCTGCTTGATCGCGGTGAGCGAGAAATCGGGCATCGACAGCGGCGGGAACGCGCCGGCGAGCGCGCCGACCGTGCGGATGCCGGTGGCGTCCGCGCCGTAGCGGTGATCGAGCCAGGCGGCGGCGACGCTGCCGACCACCATCGCCACGATCATGTAGGGCAGCCTGGGCAGATAGCGCTTGGACAGCACGCCCGACGCGAGCGTGATCAGGCTGACCGCGAGCACCCAGGGATTGATGTCGGCGAGGTGCATGCCGAAATGGATCAGCACTTCGTGGAAGTGCGCGCCGCGCGGAATGTCGAGGCCGAAGAAGTTCTTGATCTGGCTGCTCGCGATCAGGATCGCGGCGCCGGCGGTGAAGCCGATGATCACGGTGTGCGAGATGAAGTTGACCAGCGTGCCCAGCCGCGCGAGGCCCATCGCGAGCTGGATCAGGCCGGCCAGGAAGGTGAGCGTGAGCACGAGGCCGATGAATTGCGGGCTGCCCGGCTCGGCGAGCGGGCTGATCGAGGCGAACACCACGATGGAAATCGCCGTGGTCGGCCCCGATACCAGATGCCAACTCGATCCCCACAGGGCGGCGACGACGGCGGGCACCATCGCCGCGTAGAGGCCGTATTCCGGCGGCAGGCCGGCGATGGTGGCGAAGGCCACGGCCTGCGGCAGCACGATCAGCGCGCCGGTGAGCCCCGCGACCGCGTCGGACTTGAAGGTCTGCGCATTGACGTCCGGCCACCAGCGCAGGAACGGGAACAGGCGGTAGAGCCAGAGCGGACAGGCTTGCAGATCAATCACGCGTCTTCCAGTAGCATATTAGTGAATAATTTATAACTTATTGTTTGCAAAAGGATTTTTGCCCGAGGTCGGGCCTAAGCGTTTTATAATCGACTCCAAGCCTCGCGCCAGACGGGGCCTGACGATAAACAACCAGAGAGAGCGAGGAAGATGAAACACATCACCAAGACGTTGTGCGCGTCCGTGCTGGTGGCGTGGGTTCTGCCTGTGCATGCGGCGGGCGACCCGAAGGCCGGACAACTCAAAACCTCGATGTGCGCCGGTTGCCACGGCATCCCGGGCTGGCGAACCGCCTACCCCAGCGTGTACAGCGTTCCCCGGCTCGGCGGACAGCACGCGGATTATATCGTGGCGGCCCTCAAAGCCTACCAGAGCGGCGAGCGCGATCATCCCAGCATGAAGGGCATCGCCGGCAGCCTGTCCGAACAGGACATGGAAGATCTCGCGGCGTACTACGAATCGTCGTACACCGGCCCGGCCAATTGATCGAGGAGACGGTCATGCACATGTTCCAGCTCATGCTCGCCGCCGCGCTGACGCTCACCCTGTCCGCGCATGCCGCCGGCAACCCCGAGGCCGGGCGGGCCAAATCGACCACCTGCGCGGCCTGCCACGGCGAGGACGGCAACAGCAAGGTGCCCTCGTTTCCGCGTCTGGCCGGACAGAACCGGGATTACCTGGTTCACGCCCTGCAGGCCTACCAGCGCGGCACGCGCAAGAATCCGATCATGGCCGAGCAGGTCAAGAGCCTGTCCAGGCAGGACATTCTCGATCTGGCGATCTACTACGCGCAGCAGCAGGGCGTCTATCTGAAGTATTGACGGCGGGCGCGGCCTAGCGGACGCAGCTTCGGTTGCGGCCGGCCTGCTTGGCGGCGTAGAGGGCCTGGTCGGCCAGGCTGACCAGCGCGTCGATGTCGGCCGTCTTGGCGTGGCGGCTGGCCGCGCCCACGCTGATGGTGATGTGGTGCGGCGACTGGCCGATGACGATGCGATGCGCCGCCAGCGTGGTGCGGAGGCGCTCGGCCGACTGCAGGGCCGACTTGATGTCGGTATTGGGGCAGATGACGAGAAACTCCTCGCCGCCGATCCGGCACACGCTGTCGCCGCGCCGGGCCGATACGCGCAGGACTTCCGCCACCTCGCGCAGCACCATGTCGCCGGCGGCGTGGCCGTAGGTGTCGTTGATCTGCTTGAAGTGGTCGACGTCGATCACCATCACCGACAACGGCTGGTTCGAGCGGTCGGCGGTGCTCCACGCCTGCTGGAGCTGATCCATCGCCGCGCGGCGGTTGGGCAGGCCGGTCAGCAGATCGGTCAGCGCCGCGTTCGCGAGTCGCCGGTTGGCCACGGCGAGTTCGGCCATGGTCTGGCGCAACTGGGCGCGGTCCTTCTCCCAGGCGTTCTGCAGTTCGACCAGGTGCTGCGCCGCCTGCAGGCGGGTGCGCAACCCCTTCGCGCTGATCGTGCTGGGCGCGTAGCCGTCCGCGCCGGCCTCGTAGGCGCGCACGAGCGAGTCTTCGCCGTGCTCGTCGGACATCAGCAGGATGTACATGCGCTTGCCGTCCTCGGTCTCGCGCAGGGCCTGGCACAGCTCCGCGCCGTCCAGGCCGGGCAGGTTGTAGTGCGCGATGATGACGTGCGGCAGCACTTCCATCGCCAGGGCCAGCGCGGTGTTGCCGTTGTCCGCGGGGTACACGATGTGCGCGCTGTTTTCCACCAGCAGCGCCATCGTCTTGCGCCGGCTGAAGGCGTTGCCGTCCGCGACGACGATGCGCAGCGGCGTGCCTTCCGGTTCGGCGGCCTCGGCTTCCGCGTTGCGGCGCATTTCCTCGAACGAGGGCAGGGCCACGGTGGGAATCTTCAGCATCGTGCCCCATTCGCGCCAACTGGCGATCACCTCGTCGATGAACGGCCCGGCGATGTCCGGCTTGATGTCCAGTTTTTCCGCCAGGGCGATCCATTCCTGGGCCAGGAGCGGCCGAGCTTCCTCGCTGGCCAGGCCCAGATCGGCCAGCCGGTGAGCCAGGCGCAGCATCAGCAGCATGCTGTTGCTGCGCGAATCCTGCGAGTAGCCGGCGGCGGCCTCTTCGTAATGCAGGAGCGGGTCGGTGAAGACCTTGGGGATGCCCCAGTCGGACAGCATCACCATGCCCAGTTCGTTGTGGTCGGTCGCCAGCACGGTGCGTTCGCGGGCGGCCAGCGGCTGCGAGGCGTCGGCCTGCCAGGCTTTCAGCACGGCGTCGTATTCGGCTGGATAGGCGGTGGCCAGCGCGAGCCGTCCGATCTGCGCCAGCAGGCCGCAGATGAACATTTCGTCCGGCGCGGCCACGCGGATGCGGTCCGCCAGCCCCTGCATCGCCAGCCCCATGAGCAGGGAATGCGACCAGTACGCCTGGTAGTCGAACGCCGTGCAACGGCCCGAGCGGTATTGATCGAGCAGCGAAAACCCCAGCGCGAGCTGGCGCACCGAGGCGATGCCCAGCCGGACCACGGCTTCCTGCAGCGACACCACGGGACGCGCGATCTGCGAGCCCGCGTTGGCCAGCTTGATCAGCCGGCTGGACAGAGCGGGATCGGTCTGCACCACGCGGGCGATTTCGCCCAGCGTCACGTTTTCGCGACGCGACAACTCCAGAATGGCCAGCGCCACGCCGCGCGGGCTGGGCAACTGGTCACTGATTTTGAGCTGTTCGAGCTGAAGCGGCATGGTCGACCTGCAAAATTGCGCGTGGCGCCGAGAAATCGGCGCGAATGCTGGGTGTTCAACAGGTTTATCGACAGGCCCGCCAAAAAATAAAGCCCGGCTCGGCGATTATTTAGGGCCGGGATCGGATTCGCCGAGCTGGCGGTCGAGACAGGCCAGGTAGATCGTTTCGTCGAAAGGAGATCGGTCGCGCTGGGCGCGCCAGAGGGTTTCGCCCAGGCAGTCGATGACCGCGTGCTGGGCGCGCATCGCGTCGCCGTGGCGCGCCAGCAGGCGCTGGTAGCGTTCGGCGAGGCCGCGCGGCTGGTCGATGGCCAATTGCTCGGCCAGCGCCAGATGCAGGGAAAGATGGAGGAAAGGGTTGGTCTCGCCGGCCTCGGGCGGGTAGTCCCGGTCCCGATGGCGTTCGGGCGCTTCCAGCAGGGCATGGTACTCGGGATGCGCCAGCACCGCTTCCAGCGCCGGCCGTTCCGCGCCGGCGAGCGGCTGGCCGGCGCGGTATTTCGCCCATACGTCGAAGAAGAACCGGCGGACCTGGTCACGGCTGGGGCTGAACATCGCGGAGGCCGCGTCAGGCGCGTTTCCGGCCCTGTGCGGCGGCGGCCTTCTTCCCGGCGGGCGCGGCCGCCGGTTTTTTGGCAGGTGCGGGCGCCTCGGCCGGCGGCCAGGTCTTGTCCTTGTATTCGCACAGGTCGGCGATGATGCATTCGCCGCATTTCGGCTTGCGCGCCTGACAGACGTAGCGGCCGTGTAGGATCAGCCAATGGTGCGCGTCGACCCGGAATTCGTCGGGCACGACCTTGAGCAGCTTCTTCTCCACCGCCAGCACGGTCTTGCCCGGCGCGAGCCCGATCCGGTTGGCGACGCGGAAGATGTGCGTATCCACCGCCATCGTCGGCTCGCCGAAGGCGGTGTTGAGAATCACGTTGGCGGTCTTGCGGCCCACGCCGGGCAGGGCTTCGAGCGCGGCGCGGTCGTGCGGCACCTGGCCGCCGTGCCGCTCGATCAGCATCTTGCAGGCCGCGACGATGTGTTTGGCCTTGTTCTTGTAGAGGCCGATGGTGCGGATGTATTCCGCCAGACCGGCCTCGCCCAGCGCGACGATGGCCGCGGGCGTGCGGGCAACCGGAAACAGCCGGCGGGTGGCGAGGTTCACGCCCTTGTCGGTCGATTGCGCGGATAGGATCACCGCCACCAGCAGTTCGAAGGGTGTCGCGTATTCCAGCTCGGTCGTGGGGTGGGGATTGGCCGCGCGCAGGCGGCTGAAGATTTCGTGGCGTTTGGCGGCGTTCATTGTTCGGTCAGGCGTTTGGCCAGCGCGCGCTTCTCGGCCTGGCGTTTCGCGCCGGCGCCTTTTTCGTGCGCGCCCGCGCTGCGCAGCAGGGCCGCGGCGACGTAGGGATTGCGCGGTTTGGGCACGCGCTTTTTCAGCGGCGGTTTCATGCGGCGGCGGGCACCGCGTCCTGCGTGCGCAGGCGGGCGAGGCGCGCGGCGCGCGCGGTGCGCCAGTTGTTGCCGGCGATCAGGAGGCCCAGCGCGATGAAGGCGCCCGGCGGCAGGATGGCGAGCAGAAAGCCCTGATAGTCCGGCAGCACGTGCACGACCATCTGTTTCGCGGATTCGCCGAACACCAGATCGATGCCGGAAAGCAGCGTGCCGTGCCCGGCCAGCTCGCGGATCGCGCCGAGCACCACCAATACCAGCGTCAGCCCCAGCCCCATCGCCACCGCGTCGATCACGCCGTGCAGCGGGTGGTTCTTGGCGGCGAAGGCGTCGGCGCGCGCGAGCACGATGCAGTTGGTCGTGATGAGCGGGATGAAGATGCCCAGCACCAGATAGAGCGGATGCACGAAGGCGTTCATCGCCAGATCGATCACCGTGACCAGCGCGGCGATGATGAGCACGAACACCGGGATGCGGATCTCGTGCGGCACGAAGTTGCGCACGCCGGACACCGCGCCGCTGGAGGCGGCCATCACCAGCGTGGTCGCCAGCCCCAGCGACAGGGCGTTGACGATGCTGCTGCTGATCGCCAGCAGCGGGCACAGGCCCAGCAGTTGCACGACGCCCGGGTTCTGCTTGTCCAGGCCGTTGCGGAACAGGGCGGCGATTTCGTTCATCGTGATCATGGCTGTTTCTCCTCGGCGGCCCAGGCCGCGCGATGCCGGTCGTAGTAGGTCAGCGCGTTCCGCACCGCCTTGACGATGGCGCGCGGCGTGATCGTCGCGCCGGCGCGGGCGTCGAAGGCGCCGCCGTCCTTCTGCACCGCCCAGCGCTTGACGTCGGGGGCGGTCAGGGATTTTCCCGCAAACTGGTCGATCCAGGGGCTTTTGGCGCGCTCGATGTAGTCGCCCAGCCCGGGCGTTTCGCGGTGCGCCGTGACGCGCACCCCGGTGACGGTGCCGTCGGCGGCGATGCCGATCAGCAGCGCGATCTCGCCGGCGTAGCCGTCCGGCGCCGCGGCTTCCAGCACGACGCCGGCCAGCGCGCCGCCGCGGCGCGCGATCCACAGGGCCGACGGCTTGCGCGTGCCGAGCAGCGCATCCGCCGGCGCCGTTCGCTCGCCGGCGAGCAGGTCGTTGTCGTAGAGACCGGCGGGCAGCACCTGGTTGATCAGCGCGAGCCGCTCGGCCTGCCGGCTTTTTTCGATCACCGGCTCGGTGTGGTCGTGGGTGTAGGCCAGCATCGCGGTGCCGACGACCGCGAACGCGAGCAGGATGGCGCTCGTGCGCAGCGCGTTGCGGCCGGCGCCGGAGAGGTTCACGCGCCGCGCTCCCGTTTGGCCTCGCCGTAGACGCGCGGCTGCGTGTACTGGTCGATCAGCGGCGCGCAGATGTTCATCAGCAGGATGGCGAAGGCGACGCCGTCGGGAAAGCCGCCCCAGGTGCGGATCACGATCGTGAGCAGGCCCGCGCCGAAACCGAAGACCAGCTTGCCGCGCGGCGTCGTCGCGCCCGACACCGGGTCGGTGGCGATGAAGAAGGCGGCGAGCGCCACCGAAGGCGCGAAGAAGTGGAACAGCGCCGAGCCGTAGCGATCGGTGTCGTAGAAATGCAGGAGCCCGGCCGTCAGCAGAACCCCCAGCAGAAAGGCCATCGGCACGTGCCAACTGATGATGCGGCGCGCCCACAGGATCAGGCCGCCGAGCCAGAAGGCGAAGGCCAGCCACTCGAAGCCCGTGCCGCCGACGTGGCCGAAGATCGGCGCGCGGACGATCTCCTCCACGGTGTGCTGCTGCAGCAGGCCGGTGCGCAGCGCGTCGAGCGGCGTGGCCATCGTGACCGCGTCGAGCGTCGCGCGGGGCACGTCGCCGCCGAAGATGACGGCCGCGCTCTGGCCCAGCGTCAGGTGGGCGTGGGTGAGTTCGAGCGGCCCCGGCCAGTGCGTCATCTGGACGGGAAAGGAAATGATCAGCACCGCGTAGCCGACCATCGCCGGATTGAAGATGTTCTGCCCCAGGCCGCCGTACAGATGCTTGGCGACCACGATGGCGAACAGCGTGCCGGTGACGATCAGCCACCACGGCGCCAGCGCGGGCAGCGACAGTGCGAGCAGCCAGGCGGTGACCACCGCCGACAGATCGAAGAGAAAAGGCTGCACGGGGTAGCCGCGCGCCTTCAGCATGGCCGCCTCGGCCGCTGCCGCGGTGACGGTGGCGAGCGCCAGCGTGACCAGGATGCCGGGGCCGAACAGCCACACGTAGGCCGCGATGCCGGGCACGAGCGCGCCGAGCACCCAGGCCATGATCCGGGTGACGCTGTCGCGGCCGTGCAGGGTGGGAGCGGTCATCATTCGTGAATGATCAGAATGTCTTGCGTGATTTCGACGAAGCGATGCACATCAAAAGCATCGACCAGCGCAGCAAGATTGCTGCCCAGCAGCGCGATCAGGCGCGTGTTGTCGATGTTGCCGGTGGAAATCAGCAAAAGCCGGGCGGGCTCGCCGTTGACGAGAAACGATTGAACGAAATCGGCATCCTTGGTAACGACGATGCGCGATCCGGCATCGGCGATCGCGACAATTTCCGCATCCGGTGTGGCATTGCCTTTCGGCAGGTCGAGAGTGTGCAGCGTCGTGTCCGGATTCGGTCAGCCAGCGGGCCGGGCGCCGCGGCAACTGCGCATCGACGAGCACTTTCACGCCGCCAGCCGTTCGATGTGGGTGAGCCGGGCGGCATACGCCAACCGCCAGGACGTCTTCACGCTCGAGGTCCTCATAGTCGGCCAGAATGTCGTCCACGCTCATGCCGCTTGCGAGCCATTCCAGTATCTGTTCGACGGGATAGCGAAGCCCGCGGATGCACGGTTTGCCATGACACAGGGCGGGATCGATGGTGATGCGATTTTCCATGCGGGACCTCTCGTTCATTCGCTTTCCGATTCCAGCGGCTTGCGCGCCAGTTCGCGGATTTTAGCCCGACGGGCCTCGATCTCCTCGATTTCGCGCCGCTGTTCTGCGCTGAGGTCTTCGACGTTCTTCGGCGGGGTCTGCGCCTTCTTCGCCTGCGCACGGGCGAGCGCGGCGGCGATCAGCGCTTTCTTGGCGTCGGCGTCGCTGCCCTCGGCAGTCGCGGCCGGCGCCTCGGCCGCCAGTTCGGCGCGCTTGGCCGCCGCCTTGGCGGCGAGTTTTTCGGCCTTTTCCTGCTTTTCGCGTTCCAGGCGGAACTCGCGGAATTCGTGCCGTTCGCGCGCCAGGTCGGCGGCGCGCTTCTCCCGCTCGCGCGCCCAGATTTCGCTCTTGCCGTAGCGGTAGTAGTCCACCAGCGGAATGTGGCTGGGGCACACGTAGCTGCAGCAGCCGCATTCGATGCAGTCGAACAGGTGATATTCCTGCGCGCGGCCGAAATCGCCCGCCTTGACGAAGCGGTAGAGGTCCTGCGGCTGCAGTTCGACCGGGCAGGCGTCGGCGCAGCGCGTGCAGCGGATGCACGGCAAAACCGGTGGCGGAGGCGGGAACAGGTCGCGCGACTGCACCAGGATGCAGTTGGTCGCTTTGACCACAGGCACCTCGGCATACCCCGCAAAAGGACGCCGGCCGGCTGCGGGTTGAAACCCATGCGGAAGCGCAAGCGGCATGGGCACCCCCATCATCGGCCCGCCCATCAGCACGCCGGTGGCGCCGTCGCGTTCGCCCGCCAGCTCGATCAGTGCGTGCATCGGCGTGCCGATCAGCACTTCGAAATTCTGCGGACGCAACACATGGCCGGTGACCGTGACCAGCCGCGAGACCATCGGCTCGCCATGAAACACCGCGCGCGCCAGCGCATACGCCGTGCCCACGTTGAAGACTTGGATGCCGATGTCGGTCGACAGTTTGCCCGTGGGCACCTGTTTGCCGGTGAGCGTCTCGATCATTTGCTTGGCGCCGCCGCCCGGGTAGATCGCCGGCACCGGCACCACCTCCACGGCGTAGTCCAGCTTCGCGGCGGCGGTGCGCATTGCGGCGATGGCTTCCGGCTTGTTGTCTTCGATGCCGACCAGGATTTCGGTGCTGCCCAACAGATCGCGCATCACCGTCGCGCCGCGCAGGATGTCGTCGGCGCGATGGCGCATCAGTACGTCGTCGCAGGTGATCCAGGGCTCGCATTCGCCGCCGTTGAGAATCAGCATGGGGCAGGCGCCGCGCGCGCCGGGGTCGAGCTTGGCCGCGCTGGGAAACACCGCGCCGCCCAGGCCGGCCAGGCCCCTGTCGCGTAGCTTCATGCGCAGCTCGGCCGGCGGCAGATTGTGGTAGTCGAGCGGCACGCGCGCGATCCATTCGTCGCGGCCGTCGGTGTCGATCATGATGCACAGATCGGGCAGGCCCGAGGCATGCGGCAGCGTGCGCGGCTCGATCGCGGCCACCGTGCCGGAACTGGAGGCATGCACCGCCGCCGAGATCGTGCCGTCCGCCTCGCCGATCAACTGGCCCTTGAGCACGCGGTCGCCCACGTTCACCGCCGGCTTGGCCGGATTGCCGATGTGCTGGCGCAATGGAATCACCAATTGCCGCGGCACGGGCGCGGCGTGGATCGGCCGGCCGTTCGATTCGGCCTTGTGATCGGGCGGGTGCACGCCGCCCTTGAAGCGGAAGAGCTCGCGACTCATGCGACGCGCTTCAATTGCACGACCGGATGCTTCCACTTCCAGTGCGGCAGGTCCTCGGCGACCGGCACCATCGAAATGCAGTCCACCGGGCAGGGCGGCAGACACAGCTCGCAGCCCGTGCATTCGGCGGCGACGATGGTGTGCATCTGCTTCGCCGCGCCGACGATGGCGTCCACCGGGCAGGCCTGGATGCACAGCGTGCAGCCGATGCAGGTCTGTTCGTCGATGAAGGCCACCGACCGCGGCTTGGGCGCGCCGTGCGACTCGTCCAGCGGCTTGGGCTCCACGCCCAGCAGTTCGGCGAGTTTCTTGACGCCTTCCTCCCCGCCCGGCGGGCACTGGTTGATGTCCGCCTCGCCCTTGGCGATGGCCTCGGCGTAGGGCTTGCAGCCCGGAAAGCCGCACTGTCCGCATTGCGTCTGCGGCAGGATCGCGTCGATCTTTTCCGCCAGCGGATTGCCTTCCACCTTGAAGCGGATGGCCGACCAGCCCAGCGTCAGCCCGATGACGACGGCCAGCGCGACCATCACCCCGATCGCGGACAGCATTACTTGACCAGTCCCGAAAAACCCATGAAGGCCAGCGACATCAGCCCGGCCGTGATCATCGCGATGCTCGTGCCCTTGAACGGCGACGGCACGTCGCAGGTTTCGAGGCGCTCGCGGATGCCCGCGAACAGAATCAGCACCAGCGTGAACCCGATCGCCCCGCCCGCGCCGAAGAACAGCGACTCCACGAAATTGTGCTGCGCCTGCACGTTCAGCAGCGGAATCCCCAGCACCGCGCAATTGGTGGTGATGAGCGGCAGATAGATGCCCAGCACCTGATACAGCACCGGGCTCGCCTTGTGGATGAACATCTCGGTGAACTGCACGATGCCCGCGATCACCACGATGAACGACAGCGTGCGCAGATAGAACAGCTCCGTGCCCAGCAGATATTCGTTGACGAGATAGCTCGCGCCCGAGGCCAGCGTCAGCACGAACGTCGTCGCCAGCCCCATCCCGATCGCCGTCTCCAGCTTCTTCGACACGCCCATGAACGGACACAGGCCAAGGATCTTGGCCATCACGATGTTGTTCACGAACACCGTCGAAATCAGGATGAGGAGGTAGGTTTCCAACACAGTAGGTCCCAGCAATGACGCATTATCCGTTGCCGGGGGGTGACGTTCAAGCCGGACCAGAACAGGCCCGACCCCGAAACGCTAGACGCGCCCGGATGCGCGACGCCGGCTGGCCCGAACGGATACGTATAGACTGCCTTCGCGCGCATCGCAGGCCATCGTGTAGCGTCGGTCCCCGCGTTTCACGGTGCGAAGCCAGCACACCGCCTGCAGCCAGGAACAGTCGACGCGGCGCAGCTGGACCGGCTTGCGGATGGAGACGGGAAGCTGGTTCAGCTTGTTCAAGAGTGCGATTTCTTTGGGAGTGGGGCGGGTGAGCATAAGGGAGAGGTCAGAAGAGTTGGTATCGATAACGATATAGAAACTTGGATGCTCTTGCACGAAGATGAGATACGCAAGTAGAGATGTATTTTCAATTCTTGAGTGCGTTAGTCACTGGAATGTATTGTGTTGCACACTACCTACTCTTTCTCTTTTCTCATGGTTGGCAGTAGAGGTCGTTCAATATGATCCGTCCACGCGTATCAGGGGAACCCGATTTGATCGGGCATAACGGAAACGGTGGCAGGCGGTTCATCCCCGCGTATGCGGGGAACGCTTTACGACCCGGCCGCCGAAGGCCAAGGCCCTCTTGTTGCGCGGCTTGATGACGTGCGGCCGGGTCTTGCCGCCGAGCTGGTGGATCCGCGCATAGGGTTCGTTGGTGCCGACCCGCGACCAGGTCATGCCGCTGTCGGCCTGCATGCTGGCGCGCAGCCGGCCGGTTTCGGTGAGTATCTTGCCGGGCCAGTGGCCGCGCTTGGTGCGGGCAGCGATGGTGCCGGGGGCCAGCCCCATCCACGCCGGGCGGCCCTGGGCGTCGAAGTTGTCCATGACCGCTGCGTGCATGTCTTCGGCCAGCGCGCCCATGAGGGGGGCCGCGTCCACGCCCAGGGCGGCGATGTTGTTGAGCACGCGCAGGAAATCGCGGTCTTCGATGTGCAGTTCAACCATGCTATGCTGGCCTTACAGGGTGCGACAGCAGGAAATTCGGAGCGCCTGCGGCACGTACGCGTGGCATGGAGGGACGTCCGGCCTCCCGCACCCTGACCCTCACAGCCTGCCCCTCACCAGTTCCAGCCGGCCTTGCCTCAAATCGTTTTCGAGGTGATGCCGTTCAACCTTGAACGCCGTGCGCACCATCTCGGCCGGCTCGATCCCCTTCTCGACGCGCGCCGCCTCGACGGCGACCGGTTCATCCCTGCGTATGCGGGGAACGCAGCCGAGCCTCGTTGGACCATTGGTTCAGGGTCGGTTCATCCCCGCGTATGCGGGGAACGCATCGCCGACGTAGCCGCGTTCCAGCACAAGTACGGTTCATCCCCGCGTATGCGGGGAACGCAACTGATAGGCGCCGGCGGCCGTGCTGCAGAGCGGTTCATCCCCGCGTATGCGGGGAACGCAAAGCTCAAGTGGACGTTCGCATTCAAGTGGCCGGTTCATCCCCGCGTATGCGGGGAACGCTTCTTGCGGCCGAAATCGAAACGGGCGTTCAGCGGTTCATCCCCGCGTATGCGGGGAACGCTTTGTTCGTGATCGAAGCGAATAGCACTGGTGCGGTTCATCCCCGCGTATGCGGGGAACGCCATGCGGGAAAACATGGCCGTGACATCGTCGCCGGTTCATCCCCGCGTATGCGGGGAACGCCAGCCGATTGAGGCTGCGCCAGTCGCTGCCGGCGGTTCATCCCCGCGTATGCGGGGAACGCGCCCGGAGCATATTCCTAAGAGATGCTCGGTGGCGGTTCATCCCCGCGTATGCGGGGAACGCGCCGGCACTAGCATCCGGCGTTGACCTGTGGCCTTTGCCAGCGCGTTGGCTTCGGTTGCCGTGAAGCGCGCGCGCGCGTCGTTGTGGATGGCGGCATCGGCGGCGCGCTCGATCGCTTCTGGCGTCGCCAGTTCGCCATAGTTTTCCAGCATGCGCACGTCGATCAGCGCGTCGATTTCCTCGCTGCGCCGGGGCGCTTCAAGCAGGCGGCGCACCAATTCGTCGCCAGACGTAAAGCCGAACAGATCGGCCACAGTATCGGGGTGCATCCCCTCACTGGCGGCGAGGCCGTTCTTGCCGGTGGGCAGATACCGCCAGATGGCGTTTTCCCCTTCGCCATACATTTCCTTGAGCGCCGGTAGCGACAGCTTGGTACCTTCCAGGTTGGCCTGTTCTGCGGCGCGGCGTGCGGCTTGCGACGCATCGGGCGGCAATTCCAGCTCGCCATACCGAAGGAAACGGTCGGCGCGGTACACAGGCTGCGCATTGACTTCCGCAGCGACCTGGCGGCGCACGTCGGCGCGGCTGACAGCGAATTGCTTCTTCAGTTGTCCGATGACCCGGCCGCGCGCGTTGTGCAGCCACCGCATGTCGCGCAGGCCGCGTGCCTGCAAGTCCTGGATCGCATCGTTGGTGGCGTCGACACCGAGCGCCTGGTAGGCGGCGAATTCCTCTGGCGTCATGCCGACCTGCTCCGACGAGGTGAACAGCGGCATCATGCTCCGGCCCTGCTCGGCGAGCTGAATCTGCTCGTTGCTCGCCAGCATGCGGTCCATCACCCCGCGCACCTCGTCGGTCAGCTCGACGTTCAGCACCTTGAGGTCGCGGTAGACATTGAGCAGCCAGGCGCGGAAGCGCTGGAACAGCCCCTGCAGCTCGATGCTGGGCGCGTTGCCCTCGTACAGGTAGGCTTCGAAGCCACGCGCGAACTGCTCATGATAGACGCGCTTCTCCTCGAAATCGAGGTTGTGCCACTCGGCGAGGTCGCGCACGCCGAACCATCGCAGCAGCGCGTCGGTGTCCGCCAGCAGTTCGCGTTCGCCGGGTTTCAGGGTGTCGGCGCAGGCCGCCTGCGCCTCCTGCTGCAGGCGGCCGGCCATGTCGATCTGTGCTTCCAGGAAGAAATGGCCGGTCTCGTGCAGGAAGGTAGACAGGTCGGCGCCTTTCAGCAGGCTGATCTGCAGCGTCTCCGGATTGAAGGCGCCGCGTGGGCCGTTGTCGCCCTGGTAGAAGTCGCCGTCGTGCCGCTTGACAAGATCGGCACGGGTAACTAAATTGCGCGCACTAGGCGGAGAAAACAGCGCAAGGGAATGAGCCCCGGAGCTGCCGCCAGTAGAAGCCCCTGCCTTGGCCGGGGCTTCGCTGTTTCTGGAGTAGAACTTTGCGCCTTCCCTCTTGAGGGCGTTTTTCCACCATTCAGTCAGGCGTTCTGCCGAAGTAACCGCCTCGCTCGGGTCTAACGGCGTTACCGTGCGAATGCGCCCATCCCTGACGGCAACTACGATAGGCGCGCCGGCCTCGGACATCGGTTCGATCACCACGTCCACGCCGCCGTCGCGGCTCGGCAAGATGAACAGCGGATCAGCCAACAACTCCGGCAAATTCTCGAACACCGCCAGCGGCACATCCGGATGTTTCTGGCGGATCGCCAGCAGGTAGCGAGTCGGCAGCGATAGCTTGGCGTCCTTCACACCCATCTCGCGCAGAACGGCAGGCGTGTCCAACTTTGGCACGTAGTCCAGGTTGCGCGGGTTCACCCGGCCGAGCGAATCGCGCCAGCGCTGCATGGCCTGCTCCGTAGGCGTCAGGCCGGACTGGTGCAGGATGTTCGGATCGTTCGGGTCGAACATGCCGCGGTTGCCGACGGCAGACTTGATCTGCTCGGGGCGGAAGGCGACAACGGTCTTGATTCTTCCTTGGTCATCCACTTGGATAACGCCATCATGCCCCGCCCGCTCGGCACCAGTGTCTGCGCCACGAACGATCGCCGGGTTTTTCAGGCTCACATAGACCGGCATCACATTCGTGCTGGCGACGTTCGCATCCGGCGTGAAGTAGATGCCATCGCCGAGGTTGCCGCGCCGACCCCTCGTGCGGTCGAACGCATCGAAGTCCGCCCCTGTCCCGTGATAAACCACCATCGGCTTGCCTTCGGCATCAACCACCGCACTGTCGCCAAACCACGCCTTGAATTCGGGTGACTCTACTGCCTCCTGCTCGAACTGCTGCCCGCCCGCCACGTTCTCGGCGACGATTCCCAGCGGGAGTCGCTGATACAGATCCTCGGGCGTCGTGCCAAGGCGTGCGGCCTGCACGGCGTACCAGTTGCCGGCCAAGGCGGAATAGGCGTCGTTGACCTGCGGCGTGAAGCGTGCGGCGGTGTCGAGTTGGCCTTTGATGTTGGCTTTCACCGCATCGGTAGATGCCCGGAATACGTCGTCGACTTGCCGCCCGGCCAGCACTCGCTCGACCTCTGCCTGAAATTCGGGGGCGGCGTCCTGCATGTACTGTTGCGCCTCGGCACGGGTGAATCCGTCGGGGTCGGTTCTCAGGTGATCGAGTAACTGCGCGGATAGTTCGGTCGGTGCGATGCGCGCGGTGTATTCGTCGACCGGAATGGCGATTTGTCCGCCGGTGAGGATGGCGCGGTCGATCTGCTCAACAACGGATGGGGATACTCTCGCCAGCTCTGGCGCGAGGCCGGACTGCATCAACGTCGGTTCATCCCCGCGTATGCGGGGAACGCTCTGCCTCGGCGCGCAGGCCGGCGTGCAGTGCCGGTTCATCCCCGCGTATGCGGGGAACGCTCGAGATGGTTTTCAGGCTGAGGGACGATGGTCGGTTCATCCCCGCGTATGCGGGGAACGCATTCGGACAGGCGCCGCAAGAACGTGGTAAGCCGGTTCATCCCCGCGTATGCGGGGAACGCGCTGCAGAAAGAGTTTGCCCAGAAAGGTGTTTCGGTTCATCCCCGCGTATGCGGGGAACGCGGAGAGCTGGTTCCGATTGGTTGTTACGAAGTTCGGTTCATCCCCGCGTATGCGGGGAACGCATCGTTCTGGAAGCTCGACTGCATGATGAACGCGGTTCATCCCCGCGTATGCGGGGAACGCCAACCAAAAATAATCGCATGGTAATGCGGCCGCGGTTCATCCCCGCGTATGCGGGGAACGCAATGCGCTTCGTGTAGAGTCAATAGGCGACGCCGGTTCATCCCCGCGTATGCGGGGAACGCAAGTAGCTGTAGAACATCGCCAGGAACGGATGCGGTTCATCCCCGCGTATGCGGGGAACGCTTTACTGAACACCTCGGCGAGAAACGTCCGGTCGGTTCATCCCCGCGTATGCGGGGAACGCTCCATCGGACACAACGACCTGAACAACGTCGCCGGTTCATCCCCGCGTATGCGGGGAACGCAGCCGCCTCATCAGCTCGTCGACGGTATCCGTCGGTTCATCCCCGCGTATGCGGGGAACGCCTGCCACGCCTCAATCCTGTTCGCGAACAGATCCGGTTCATCCCCGCGTATGCGGGGAACGCTCGGTCTGCGAACGCTGGAAAACCTTCGAGGGCGGTTCATCCCCGCGTATGCGGGGAACGCCGTCAGGATGGCCCAGGCGGCATCGCCGAAACCGGTTCATCCCCGCGTATGCGGGGAACGCGCTTCTTGGCTTTGGCAACAGGCTGCACCGAGCGGTTCATCCCCGCGTATGCGGGGAACGCAGCACCTTCTGGCGCTGCTCGTAGGTCATGGACGGTTCATCCCCGCGTATGCGGGGAACGCTCGTTGCCCTCGGCGACTACCGCGCACGATTCGCGGTTCATCCCCGCGTATGCGGGGAACGCGGCCTGTGCCGCGCTGAGTTTCAGAAGGTTATCGGTTCATCCCCGCGTATGCGGGGAACGCAGCGACCTTTCGTCGTGGGAGAAGCATGAATTCGGTTCATCCCCGCGTATGCGGGGAACGCGAATATGGCGGCGTGTTCGGCGGCGGCCGAGCCGGTTCATCCCCGCGTATGCGGGGAACGCCACGTGTGATATGGGAGAGTTGGTACCGATTTCGGTTCATCCCCGCGTATGCGGGGAACGCTACTCCGGAGATATCGGCCAAAAGGATATAGCCGGTTCATCCCCGCGTATGCGGGGAACGCGTCTCAGTCGGCACGCCCGTCCGGGAATGGTTCGGTTCATCCCCGCGTATGCGGGGAACGCTCGTCAAGGTCGGGGCAGGCGCCAACGAGTACCGGTTCATCCCCGCGTATGCGGGGAACGCGCGAGAATCGGAGCCGTCACCTATGTTGCGAATCGGTTCATCCCCGCGTATGCGGGGAACGCTCATCCCCAGCTTCGCCGCCAGCGCGTAATCGCGGTTCATCCCCGCGTATGCGGGGAACGCGGTCAGTTTGCTGGTGTCTCCGGATAACGGGACGGTTCATCCCCGCGTATGCGGGGAACGCTCATCCCCAGCTTCGCCGCCAGCGCGTAATCGCGGTTCATCCCCGCGTATGCGGGGAACGCACGAAGCGACAACCGTCCGTGAAATCGTCAGGCGGTTCATCCCCGCGTATGCGGGGAACGCAGGAAGCGGAATGGGTAAAGCTCCGCCGCGATCGGTTCATCCCCGCGTATGCGGGGAACGCGCGTCGTCGACGTCGGCCAGCGCCAGCTTGGCCGGTTCATCCCCGCGTATGCGGGGAACGCGAAATACGTGGCCGTCCGCGCCGACAGACCGTGCGGTTCATCCCCGCGTATGCGGGGAACGCGCCACTATGGCGGCCCGCCGCGCGGCCCGATCCGGTTCATCCCCGCGTATGCGGGGAACGCTTGACGATCAGCGTGGTCGTGATGCCGCCCGCCGGTTCATCCCCGCGTATGCGGGGAACGCGATATGTTCCAATTCTTTCTGCCAATAATCCTCGGTTCATCCCCGCGTATGCGGGGAACGCGGCCGCATGTTCACGGCGAACTTGCCTGCCGGCGGTTCATCCCCGCGTATGCGGGGAACGCGTCGCCGGTGTCGAGATTCGCGGCCGTCACGCCGGTTCATCCCCGCGTATGCGGGGAACGCTTCATCTCGGTGATCAGCGAAGTGAAGTCCTCCGGTTCATCCCCGCGTATGCGGGGAACGCCGCCATTTCGATCAGCCCGGCCAGCTCGTCGGCGGTTCATCCCCGCGTATGCGGGGAACGCGTTCACGATAGCAGTTCCTCAAGGAAGGATTTCGGTTCATCCCCGCGTATGCGGGGAACGCATGTTCATACCCGCCTCGATCAGCGAGCCGAGCGGTTCATCCCCGCGTATGCGGGGAACGCGCCCTCCCTTCCCACGCCCGCCGCAGCGCGCGCGGTTCATCCCCGCGTATGCGGGGAACGCTCGCCGAGGATGGCGCCGCTGATCTCGGCGTACGGTTCATCCCCGCGTATGCGGGGAACGCGGCGACGGCATCGATGTCGAGGGGCAACGCTTCGGTTCATCCCCGCGTATGCGGGGAACGCGCTCAGGTTGCCGATCGGGAGCCCGAGATCGGCGGTTCATCCCCGCGTATGCGGGGAACGCATCGTCATCCTCATCAACGTCAAAATCGTCAGCGGTTCATCCCCGCGTATGCGGGGAACGCTCTAGAAGGAGTGCTGATGATGGTTATGAGACCGGTTCATCCCCGCGTATGCGGGGAACGCTGTCACCGTCGTCGGCATCGTCGAGAGGTACTCGGTTCATCCCCGCGTATGCGGGGAACGCAGAAGGAATTGATTCTGACCGACCAGCCTGATCGGTTCATCCCCGCGTATGCGGGGAACGCAGCGAAAATTTAGAGCGTTTCATTTTTCAATCCGGTTCATCCCCGCGTATGCGGGGAACGCTTGCTGATCCGCTCACTGGACATCCCAAGGTGCGGTTCATCCCCGCGTATGCGGGGAACGCTTTGGCCACGTCGGCCTGCGCGGGCGGCGTGCCGGTTCATCCCCGCGTATGCGGGGAACGCACTTCTTCCAACTTATTGATTCACCGATAAAAATCAACTGCCCGAAATTCTACCGATGATTTCGGGTGTTTCGTTGGATAAACAATCCAGATTTTTAAAGAGCATTCTGGTCGTCCAATGGCAGGAAACTCACCAGCTTTGCGCCGTCGACTTCAACCGGAATGCGGCGGTTAGTGCCCAAAGTAATGAAATCGAATCCGGCTTCGTTGTTTACCCGCCAGGCCATGACGGCATTCCCTTCACCGAGTCCAGCTTCGACATGGCTCCAGATATGTTCACGCACCTTGGTTGAGTAGTTGCCGACATACACACCAGCGCGAACTTCCAGTAGCCATATTGCCAATCGTCCACGTAGTCGTGGCGGTGCGTTTTCAAGCACGATGACCAGCATCGCCAATGGATTCCGGGTTGGGAATAGCGGGGCCAACTTGTTCTTCGGCGGGTTCTGGCGGCTCTATCTCGCCAGCGGCGAGCATGTCCTCGATGCCGGGGATAATGCGTTGCAACAGGTGCGATTCCCGGAACACGTCTCGGCAAGCCAATCTTACCTGTTGTTCAGGGTTGGCGGGCCGGCGCGCGGCGATGCGGAAGGCGAGCGGCACCACGGTATCGAATTTGTACACATCGGCGACGTCGTAAACGAAGGACAGGGGCTTGCCGGTATGGATAAACCCGATAGCGGGCGCGTAACCGGCGGCGAGTACAGCGGCTTCAGTCACGCCATAGAGACATGCGGTGGCGGCAGAAAGGCAGCGATTGGGCAGGTCGCCCTTGTCCCAATCCTGCGTGTCGTAGTTGCGCGCTTTCCACTCAACGCCGTATTTGGCGGCGATGCGCTTGTAGGTTTCCCGCACGCGTGCGCCTTCGATGCCACGCAGTTGTTCCACCGAACGCCGTTGTGGCGGCTCTTCACCGAAGCGCAGCGCGTACATCTTGCGCACGACTTTCAGCCGCAGGCTGTCGTCGAGTGCAAGTCGTGCCTGGTAGAGCAATTTGTCCGAACGCGCGCCACCCGGCTGACCAGCGGAGTAAAGCCGCACGCCAGCCTCGCCTATCCACACCAGCAACGTGCCTGCACGCGCGGCCAGCGCACACGCCATGTGAGACACGCGGGTACCTGGTTCCAGCATCAGGCAGGCGACGCCTCCGACCGGAATGTGTGTGCGTACACCTGTCTTGTCGACGACGACGAAAGCACCGTCGAGTACGTCCAGATGGCCGCGCTCGATGTAGAGAATGGAGAGGCGGTCCTTGATCGGGATGGGTTTGAGTGGCGGCAGCAGGTCGGCCATCAGTAGTAGTCGTCCTCGCGTTGGTGGCGCACGGCCAGAATCGTGATCGTGTCGGCATTCTCGATTTCGAACAGCACCACATAGCCGGCATGGCCGAAGTCGATCAGCATCTCGCGTAATAGCGGTTGATCCGGCGCAGCCTTGCGGCAGGCGAAGGGAAAATCCCGCAGGAATTCGAGTGCCTTGGCGATGGCGTCGCGCGCCCGCCCGGCCGTGGTCAGGTCGTGCTCGGCAAGGAAATCAAACAGGCGCTGTAGATCATCAGCCGCCCGTGGCGCCAGCCGAACCCGGTAACTCACACCTTGGAGCCGGCCTGCTTGCCGCGCGCCCGCGCCAGTGAGGCGTCGAGCCGGGCCAGCATGTCTTCTGCACTGACGAATTCACCGTGCATGCGTGCTTCGTCACGCGCAGCCAGACCACGCGCGATGAAGGCACGCTGCGATTCCCGGCGCTCGATGTTCAGCCGAACTGCCTCCAGTACAAAGCCGGAAAGCGTTTCACCTTCCTGCAAAACCGATTCGGCAGCCGCGCGCAGTTCGCTGTCTACGCGCAGGGGGGGGAGGGTAGCAGTTTTCATCGAAAGCTCCTGATGCGATGCATATGCGATGCAGTGTAGGACGGGAGGCTGGATGCGGGCAAGTTCATGGGCGACGCACAAGTAACAAACCGCAGCCGAACCCTTTGGCTGGCCCGACACCGTTTTCCAGCAAGCTGACCAGACGCACGGGGTCATTCACTCTCAGCACCCCTTCGAAAGTACACGTCGCCAGTTTGCCGGCGTGTTTGCCTTTGCGGAAATACAGCGGGGCGTGCGGCAGGATGGTGGCGTTCTCCAGTGTGGCTGCCGTGTCTAATTTGCGCGCGAGCCAGTCGTGTTGCTCCTCTTCCTTGATGAGTGGCACACGGCATTTTTCCGACCGTTTGTCGGGTTTAGTGTCGCGTTCGGCGTCGGCAATCGTTCTGACCGGATTGGCCGTGAGCAAAAAGGCCAGCCGCTGTCCGGGGCTGGGGGCTGGCTGAATTTCACGGCTGCCATGCAGGAGTATCCCGTCGGCATGCACTGGCGCACGGCGTGATTGCACCAGCAAACGGGTGGGGCGTCCCGTGCGGTGGTCTTCAATACGAAACAGAAAACCTTGTCTGCCTTGTTCACTGTTCTGGCGGGTTTCACGGACTTCGCTGGGGAACAGCCGCCACAATTGCCGGTGAATGTCGTAGGGATTGCGCACGGCCTCCCAGGGGATTTCGACGCGGCTTATGAACATGGCGCTTCCTTGTTTTTGTGCAGGTACACGAGCCGTGTGTCGAACTGGCGCTTGTTGCCGTGCAGGGGGACGTCGCGTAGGCGCAGTGGCTGGTCGGATGCAAGGCATTCGCTGTAGGTCAATATGCCGCTGCCGCTGATTTCTTGCAGTGCAGCAACGCCATCTGCAGCTTCGATTTCTCCATCGAACACAGGCCGTGTCGGTGGGCAGGCGCGTCGGCCCAGTGTCGGCGTATACAACGGGCGACGCAGTGCGGCAGCGATCACATCCAGCGTGAACGTCGCCCCGGGCTTGGCTCCCACAGCCACGCTGAACGCAGCATCGAACAAATACTCGCGGCGCGACACCACAGGGAATTTGTTGACCTTGCCGTCCACCTTGCGTGCGTCCAGCACGGTGTGGAAATCCGGCAGCTTCACGCCGGTTTTCCGTATTGAAGACTGGTCGTCAAAGCGTGTGATGGCGGTATCGACTCGTACGCTGAATTCCACACTGGCCGCGAGTGCCGCTTGCCCAGCGTGGTCGGCGCGCTCGATGCCGAGGCAGGCCGCGAGCAAGCCCAGAAGGCCGCTACGCGTGGGGTAAAGGTTGGAGGGTCTGAAATCCTCATAGGTATGCGTGCCCCATGCCTGCATCGGCCCGTCCAGTCGCAGGATCAAAAAACGTGGCATAGCCTTATACCTGCCCGTCGCTGGCAACCCAGCTTTCCAGCTCCGACAGCGTGGCGGCGGGTTTGCCGTTCAGTTCCACGTCGCCCTGCACAGCGAATGCGCGTGCGGTTTCGTCCAGTCCGTAAGCCGTGTTGATGCGCGCCCAGTATTCCGACAGCGCGCTGATCGATGGTTTGAGGAAGCCGCCGCTGCGGTCGCGCTGGATCGGCGCTTCGAAGGCATTGGCGAGCGAAATCGGCTGGTCGGCGAAACTCGCTACGGCAAAGTCGGCGAGATTGTGCGCAGCAAACGACTGTTGTTTGGCCGAGGGTACGACTGTTGCCAGTAAATGCAGCACATGGCGGGCAACGCCCAGCGCCTGGGCGCGCGAGTCGATGGTTTCCTCGCCCTTCATGTCTGCGATCAGGCCCAGATTTACCTGCAACTGCTTGAGATTGAGGCTGGCGTAGCGGTAAAACACACCGGACGAGAATTGTTGAGTGTCCAGATGCCCTGCGCCGGTCTCGCCCGCGTCGCTGGTCAGATCATCTACGGCGGTGAACCAGTCCACGTCCTGCGGCTCGACTGCGTGGGTGGTGATGGCGTGGGCAATGGCCATTGCGCCATCGACTGGCAGATTACTCATCAGGCCGCTGGTGGCCATGCGTCCGGACAAGGCAATGTCCACCGCCTGAGCCATTGCAGCGCGAAAGGGCTTGGCATCCTTCTCGATCTGCTTTTCCAGTTTTTTCGGGTCTTGCCCTTCTTCGCCCAGCAGTTCGCAGAAATGTGCGACTTCTTCGAGCGTCCACGGCGCGACGGCATCGCCGCCGGTGCCTTCTGCGATGCCCTCTTTGCCGGACATCCATTCCAGCGCCTGTGTCACGCGCGCCGAGTCGTAGCGATCTTTCAGCGCCTCGGTGAAGCGCGCTTGGAGCCGCGTCAGATCGCGTGTGCGTACTGAAGGCTCGCCCAGATGCTGGCCATAATACGCGCTGGTACGCAGTGCGCGCTTGAGCGACTGGCTCGACACCCGAACCCGGTTGACACCGCCGAATACCGCCGTTTTCTGCATGTTCATGTCGTCGCGGTTCAGGCACGACGGGCTGTGTGAAATCAGGACATGGAAATTGATGAAATTCTTGGCGGGCATTGTTAGGCTCCTTTGGCAGGGGTGAATTGGGCAAGGTAATAATCTTCGACGAACTGGCGACGGGCGCGGTCGCCCCAATACCAGAGCGTTTTTCCGAATTCCGCCCAGTTCACGGCGGGCTCGGCGTGCGTCAGCAGGCGGCGCAGTTGAATCAGATCCAGCGGTGAATGCGCGCGGGCAACCTGCAACACGCGTGCCTCGCTGATTTTTGCCTTGAAAAGTTGCGTGCCGAGCGATTTGGCTTTGGCATCGTGCTTGCAACACGGCAGCAGAAACGCTAACCGCAGATGGCGGTCGTCCGGTTTCTGGCCGGGAAAAAGGCGATACAAGGCCGGGCACAGCGCGACGGATTCCATATCCGGCAAGCGCCTCAGCTCGGCACGTGCACCGTTTGAAAATGCCTCGCTATCAAAGCGCGCGCGCAGCGCGACAAAATCCGGCAGTTCGGCACTCATGCAGTTTCCTCCGTCAGTTTTTTCAGATCGATGTTGAGTGCGCGGCGCGACCAGGCAATCACCGGAATCAACTCGGGTTTCAGGGTGTAGGGGTTGGTCAGCTCTTCAAAAATGTCGCGGCAGTGGTCGGTGACTTGTTGTGCGTAACTGCGCCGCGTTTTGCCCCATTCGCGAAATGTTGTGTCGCTCGAAAAGGTTTCGTGGATGAGGCTTTCGGTGCGGGCGTAGAAGAGCTTCTCGGCGGTTTCGTGCACCGCAGCGCCCAAGCCTTTCAGACCCTTGTCCTTGTTGCCCTGGACGGCGAAATAAAGCTTGCCGCGCAGGGCTTTCTTCGCGTCTTTCCCGATTCCGACGAGCGTGGATAAGCGCTTCTCCGCTCCCCATCCCGGTGCAAGCCCAATCAATTCGTGCCGGCGTTCCAATACCGAAGCCTGATTCGTGCGGTAGCCGCCGATGAGGAGGTTCAATCGTTCGCCGATGCTTGTCGCATGAAACTGGCTGATCGGCCCGGCGGGCGTTGAACCCTCCTTGGCGTCCTTGTCGTTCACTCCGCGCGGGATGACGAATTCGCTCAGCTGTGTCCACGCAGGCGCAGTGGTGGTGAAGCTGGCGAAGCGTTGTTCCAGCATACCTTTTTTCAGTGTCATGTTCATCGCACCGTGCGGATGTGGCCACACGCCCTCGACCGTGAAATTGAATTTCTCTTTGAGAAACCCGCTGTAGCCCGCCGTCGTTTCTCCGCCCAATACATCACAAGCACGAGCTTGGTCGGATTTGACCAGCTCGATGTGCGCGGGCTGCCAGAACAAACCGCGCATTAGGCCGATCTGGTTCCAGTAAATGGTCGATTTCTCGGCGATGGGCGCGACCCAGCTCGGGCGATCCAGCGTCGGGCCGGGTGCGTCGATTAGCCGTTCTGCCACGCGCGGGCGTGTCAGCACGTTGCGCCAGACCATGCGCCGCAAATCGTGGTCGAACACCAGTGTGGTGATCGGCGCACCGCCGCGCAGACTGCCCTTGAACCCGCCGCCGAAACTGGGGCAGTTGCTGGCCTGATTGAATAGGGCAATCGCCGCGACCGGGCCGCCAAGGTGGCCGACTTCGCCCGCCTCGTTGAAAAACGCGTGGTTGTTGCCTTCAGGCAGACCGATCAAGAGCTTCTGGATCGGCGTGGTTTCCGCCGCCTTGACGCCGCGCGTCTGCATGAAGGGCTGGGTCGGATGGTCGAGATCGAACCAGTCGGCGAAAGGCGCAATGCCCGCGTCGAATTCGGCTGGCGTAAGTGGATGCGCGAGCCGTTGCCGTAATACAGGGTCGTCGTCCGGCAGGAAAATCACCTGCGTCATGCATGCCAGCAGTTGCAGGCAGGCCAGTTCCAGATCGTCACGCGGCAGGCTGATTTGCCAGTTCTGGCCGGGTTCGCACAGCAGTGCGCGGTAAGTCAGAAGCTGGAATGCGCCGGCGCCATGGTCGGCGCGGACGGGAATCCAAGGGTCTACGAGCAAATTCAAGATTTTCCTCCCAATATCCAGATGGCCGAAAGTGCTACTAAAAGTGCGAGTGCTGCGATACCCATAGGGCCGATCCCTGCGATTTCTGCAATCAAGTCTTTGACAGATTTGAGAAAATTGACCATGCGTCGTGCGTTCCGAAGACAGGATGGAGGCTATAATATGTGTGTTCATATAAAATCAAAGCGTGTAACAGCACTTTCGACTTGCCCTCTTGTTTTTTGTACCCTTCGTTTGTTCCCCGCTTTTGGGGATGGACCGCGTGTCACAGCACTAAGTAACGCAGCGCGGCATTGTTCCCCACCGCGTGGGGGTTATTCAGGCGGGGGGCTCCGCCTGCATTTTTTCCAGCCCGAATTCCTTCGAGTATCTGAATTTGCCATCCTGGCTGTTCCAAAATCCGTTACAGGGCTGAGTTAATACAAGCTGATAACAGCCTACAAATGGGCCTTCACTATCTATCCGATAGCCATTCAGGTGTTCTCTCCAGCTGGCGGGTGCAGGGGCCGTATTCAGGTTGAGGGTTTCCGCCAGTTGTTGCTCGGAAATGTCCACGATACGTGGCCCGTCGAGCAGGTTTCCGTCCGGGGTCAGTGGCAATACGTTCAGACTCATTTCGCCGTCGCGGGTCAGACTGGTGATGCGTCCGTCTTCGTCGCGGAAGCTGGCCACGGTCATGCTGGTCAGTTGGCGGGCGTCTTTTTCGCGACGCACTTGTTCCGCGCTGAACTTGGTGAAATCGCAGGCGATTCTTTCAGGCTCGTTGGGCCAGTCATCGCGCTGGTAGACCCGCTCAATTCTGTCGCGGTACGCCTCGGGAAAAACCAGCGTGTCGTGTCGGCTCAAGAGCACATCAGTGCGCCACAGCACGCGGGTGTTGCCGTAGATGAGCTCGAACACGCCATAGTCGTCGCGCTCCACCGTGAGTACGGTGCAGCGCGGCGTTTCGAACCCTGGCGGGCGTTGCTCGCGCTGATGCCGATGCAGTCGTCCGAGACGCTGGAACAGCAAGTCAACCGGGCAAATCTGGGTGATCAGCCAGTCGAAATCGAGATCTAGGCTTTGTTCGACGACCTGGGTGGCAACGAGAATTCGGCCTGTCGCTCTCGGGGCATCACGTCCGTAGTGTTCGAGCACAGCGGCTTCTTTATCCTGCCGGTCAGCGAAGCGGTAGCGGGCATGGAAGATGTCTACTTCGATTTCGGAGCTGTCGGCGACAAGTTCGCGCAGTTCGCGTGCCAGCCGCTGGGCGTCATCGACCAGATTGACGACGACGGCGACGAGGGCGCCGTTCCGGGCGGCTGCGACGATGCGCGCGCGCAAGTCATCGTCCGGGTAGGCGGCGGGCAGACGCAGGCATTCGATGTCGACTTCGCGGCGAGGTGGGCGGTGTTCGTCTGCCACGGTCAGCGGCGCCACCGTGCCGCCCATGGCGTGCCAGAGCGCGGGATACGGCGCGTTCTCGGCATCACCAGCGGCCTCGCTTTCCCACACCGCCAGCAGTTTGTCGCGCAAGTTTGTGGATAGCGTGGCCGAGAGCAGGACGGCGCTGCCGCCGCAGGCGCGCTGATTTTTAAGCACCTCGCCCAAAAGACCGTACATGTAGGCGTCGTAAGCGTGGATTTCATCGACGATCAGCACGGACTTGTTCAGCCCGAAACTGCGCACGAATTTGTGTCGCACTGGCAGCACCGAGAGCAACACCTGATCGACGGTGCAGACGCCGATTTGCCCCAAAAACACCCGCTTGCGGCTGTTGGCGAGCCAGGCGGCGCACTGCACGCTAGCTTCTTCGTCGCCTTGCCGGATACGGCGCTGGCCGCGTTCGATGAGTTGCTGGAATCCGGCGTTGAAATCGCGTTTGCCATGCGCGAGCACCACGTTCGCTTCGCCGTAGACTTTGGCGGCGAAGCTTTTTACGCGCTCGAACATGGCGTTGGCCGTGGCCTGCGTCGGCAGCGCGAAGACGATGCTGTCGGCTACGCCAGCTTCAAGCAGCCGCCAGGCATAGGCGAGCGCGGCTTCGGTCTTGCCGCTGCCGGTCGGTGCTTCGATGAGCGTCAGTCCGGCGCTGGCGGGCAAGTCGTCGACCAGGGTTTGAACGCCGCGCGGGGATTCGGCGTTACCGAGCAGTGCAGACAGGCCGGCGTAGGACTGTGCGGCGGCGAGCAGGCCGTAGCGTTCCAGCATCCGGCTGGATTCGATTTGAGCGAGCCGTTTACGCAGATAGCTCGACAGAGCTGTATCGGGGGCGCGGTAGTCGAATTCATCGGTGTTCGAGCCCAGCCAGTCGCAGCTTGTGCAGAAGCCGGCGAGCAGTGTGCGGGCCGGGAGTGAGCAGGGTGGAGGTAGGGCTTGCAGATCGAGACCGGCGGGCTGGAGAAACAGGGATTCGAATGTGGAGACCAGCGCGTGGCGGGCGGCACGGTCGTGATCGATCAATATTTCGTCGGCTTCGATGCCTTTCAACCCTTCGTAGCCGGGCTTGGGAAAATCGCCGTGATGGCCGGTCACGGCGGCCAGCCAGTTGTCCCAACGCGCCCAAATGGACAACTCGTTGTCGCGCGTGGCCAGCCAGCTCTGATATTCGAGCGCGGCCCATGCAATTCCGGCATGGCCATGATCGAAAGCGCTGATTTCCAGAGGGGGGATTTCGTGGTCGTCGCCTTGAACGACGACCCGCCACGCCGCTGCTAGCGCTTCCGGCGCTTTGAGCTGAAAACGAATGTCCGCTTTGCCAAGATCGTGCAGCGCGACGAAAAAAAGTACCCAGGCGCGCAGACGGTTTTCCGGCTCATTCGGAAATGCGGCTTTAAAGCGCCCGCGCAGTGCGGGACAGGTATCCCACCAGGTAGTGGCGACTGCGGCCACGTCGAGCATGTGGTAAGGAAGTGGATGCCATTTCTGGGTATCCGGATAGTTGGGATCAGCCTTGCCCCAAAAATGTGTGATGAATTCAGGTATCGGGTTCATCTGGGCATCCTAACTGGCGTCGTGCCCAAAACCTGGGCCCGCTCGTTCTCCGCTCCGATACTGGCTCACAGCCGCCCCAAGCAATTTCTTGACAGCTTCGCGCAACTCACCTGGCCCAGCCACTTCCACATCCGCCCCGTATTTCAGAATGTCCATCAACAACTCGCGGTCATCCGAATACGGAATCAGCAGTTCATAGCGGCCATCCGCCAGCCAGCGTGTTTCCTGTTGCGGGTGCCAGGTTTCTTCCGCCACCCAGCGGGCGCGTCTGGCGTTGAAGACGAGGATGGCGGTAGCGCGGGGTTTGCCGGAAAAAATGCCGTAACTGCTGGCCAGTTCGCGGTTGAGGATGGGTTCGGAGACTGCTTTGGCGCGCTTGGCGAGCGGTTCTACGGACCGAATGCATTCGACGGCAAATATGCGCAGGCCTTTTTTCTGGTGGCACCAGGCGTCGAGATACCAGTTGTCGCGATAGTGGGCCAGGCGTTGGGGCGAGATTTCCCGGGTGGCGGTCTCGTTGCGTTCCCGGTTGTAGTAGTCGATTTTGAGCCGGTGGCGTTGCAGGACGGCGCCGGCGACGATCTGGAAGTGGCGGAGATTCTTGCGTCGCGCGGCCATACGCAGCAGCCGGATGCGGCTGGCTTCACCTGCGCCGAGGTGCTGGCTGGCGAGCAGCTTGTCGATGCGTATCTGGATGGGGCGCAGGTGGTCGTCGAGCAGGCCGGGTTCCAGATGGTCGATCAGGTGCTTCAACGTGACGAGCGCGAGCAGTTCGTCGGCAGTGAACCACAGGCCGGGGAGGTCGAAACGGCCGTCGGCGGTATTGTAGAAATAGCCGCCGCGGTCGGCGTCGTGATCCAGCGGTGCGCCGAGTTTGTCGCGCAGGTCGCGGATCAGGCGAGCGAGAGTGGAGCGCGCGAAGCCATGCGTGCCGATCAGGTCGGCACGCGAGAGGCCAGTGCGTCGCCCGTCAAGCAGGCGGTGCAGGCGATAGAGTTCGTCGAGTCTGCTCAAATCCGGTGTGCATGTTCATTCGGTCTCCGCACCGGTTTTTCTGATTATGGGTCGAGTGTGCTCGATACCCGTTTTGTTGGCAAGGGTTTACCCGGTCGCCACCCCGCTCGCCCAGAACTCCCGCCCTTTGGCGAGAAACTCGTCCCACGGCAGGTAGTGCGAGCCGTCGCACGAGAAGGTGAGGCCGACCATGCCGTTCATGATGTTGAGCGAGCCGGCGCGCAGGTAGAAGGTGTCGTCGATGAAGCGCAGGGCGCCGATGGCGTCGAGCACGGCGCGGATCCGGTCGCGCGGGACGACGGCGTCGGCGGGGTAGGGGCGCACGGGGTAGATGAGGCAGGTGTCGGGGTCGGTGAGCGCGTCGATGTCGAGCAGGCGGTAGCGGTAGGGGTCGTCGTAGAGCCACACGGTGGCGCGGCTGCTGGAGAAATGCAGCTTGCCGTGGAAGACGCCGCGATCGGTCATGAATTCCTCCATCACGCCGAGCACGGTGTCGAGCGCGCGGTCCATCGCGCTTTCGCTGCGGGTCTGCTGAAAGACGCCGCCGCGGATGGCGGGGTCGCCCTTGATCTGCCGCCAGGTGGTCGGTTCGTCGTAGAGCTTGGCGGTGAGCGGCAGGTTGCGCAGGTCGAAGTCGGCGCCGACGAAGCCGAGCGCGCGGCCGTCGGCGTCGCGCACGATCTGGATGGCGGTGAGCGAGGGGCGCTTGGCGCGCAGGCTGATGTAGGCCTCGGACAGCAGAAAACCCTGGCTCGGCACGGCCTCGTTCATGTAGGGGCGGTCGGAGCGGTCGCGCCCGTAATCGGTTTCGATGAGACCTTCGTGGCTGATGTTGTCGGAGAGCTGCGCGGCGTGCGTGTCGGTGGCGTACAGGTATTTGCACGCGGGCAGTTTGGCGAGCGCGTCGGCGAGCACGGCGTTGAGCGCGGCGCGATTGGGCCAGACGCGGCCGCAGGCCTCGGCGGCGAGCGCGAGCGGTTCGCGCAGCAGGTTGGCCAGCACTTCGCGCTGGCGGACGACGGCTTCGGTCAGGGCGGGCAGGCTCATGTCAGCGCAGGGAGACGACGGGCCAGCCGCGCGCTTCGGCGTGCGCGCGCAGGGTGGGGTCGGGGTCGACCGCGACGGGGTGTTTCACCTGTTCGAGCAGCGGCAGGTCGTTCAGCGAATCGCTGTAGAAGCGGCTGTCGTCGAGGCAATCGAGGCGTGCGCCGCGCGCTTCGAGGAATTGTTCCAGCCGCGCGATCTTGCCTTCGCGGAAGCAGGGCGTGCCGGCGACTTCGCCGGTGAAGCGGCCGTCCTTTTCCTCGGGTTCGGTGGCGATCAGGTGGGGGATGCCGAATTCGCGCGCGATGGGCGCGGTGACGAAGCGGTTGGTGGCGGTGATCACGGCGACGAGGTCGGCGGTGTCGAGGTGCCGCTTGACGAGGTCGCGCGCGGCCGGCGTGATCATGGGCCGGATGCGCGTCGCCATGTATTCGGCGTGCCAGGCGTCGAGCTGGTCGCGCGCGTGCGTCGCCAGGGGACGCAGGGCGAATGCGAGGAAGGCGTAGATGTCGAGCCGGCCGGCCTTGTAGTCCTCGTAGAAGGCGCGGTTCTTGGCTTCGTAGTGGGCGCCGTCGACCACGCCCTTGTCGATGAGGAAGCGGCCCCATTCGTAGTCGGAATCGCCGGCGAGCAGGGTGTTGTCGAGATCGAAAAGGACGAGGTTCATCGGCGGCACGTTACAGGATGCACGTTACAGGATTCAAGGGGCGGGTCGGGCGCGATCAGTTCGCATCCGGGCCGCAGCATTTCTTGTATTTCTTTCCGCTGCCGCAGGGACAGGGATCGTTGCGTCCGGGTTCCGGCACCTTGCGAATCGGCTCGCGCGGGCCGCGTCCGCGGTCGAGCCAGAATTCGCGCAGGTCGTACACCGACCAGATGGCGTTGGCCACGTGCGCGTCGCGGCCGAGCTTCTTCTCGTCCGCTGTCCATTCGTCGCGGGGCGTCGTCAGGGTGTAGAAGGGGTCGAGGCAGGCGTCGACGAACTGCTCGTCCTTGCTGCCTTCCGGCAGCGCCCAGTCGGCTTCCCAGTGCTCCGCCGCGAGCAGGAAGCCGGCCGCCCAGATTTCGCCGTAGGCCGGCAGGCCCTGCGCCTTGAGCGCGGCGGCCTCGTCCGCGGGCATGTCCCTGAGAATGGCCTGCCAGTCCAGGATCAGCGGCGAGTAGGCGCGGGGATCGGAGAGATTTTCCACCGGCGCGGCCAGCGCGCGTTCGATTTCGCGGCGGCGGCGCGCGAAGCAGGTTTCGAACCGCATGCGCTCGGCGTCGGTCTCGAACACGCCCAGCCCGGCCTCGCCGAGCAGCACCGGCAGATATTCCGCCGGCTCGGCCTGACGGGGCGCCACGATCAGCGCGGCGGTGAAGCCGTCGACTTCCTCCACCGACAGCGACAGGTCGGCCCGTTCGCCGGCTGTCTGGAGCAGGTCGTCGTAGGCGGCGAGTTCATCGTCGGACAGCGGGCGGGCGAGATCGGCAGGCATGGGGGCAAGGGGGCATCGCGTAAAATTCGCCCATGAATTCTACCGTGCTCAACCCCGCTTCCCTGGCCCTGCCCGAAGCGCTGCTGTTCGCCGGCTGGGCGGGGCTGGCGTTTCTCGCCTGGCGCTGGATGGTGTCGGGCGACTGGCGGCGGCTGGGCGAACCCGCGAAGCTCAATCTCTTTCTCGCCGCCACGGTGGCGGTGCTGGCGCTGTGGCAGATCCGCACCGGGATCAAGCCGGGTCTGGCCTTCCACCTTTACGGCATCGCCGCGCTGACGATGATGTTCGGCTTCTGGCGGGCCACGTTCGCCGGCGTGCTGGTGCTGGTCGCGAACGCGGCCTTCGGCAAGGGCGCCTGGTCCACGCTCGGTTTCGACGCGCTGGTGACGGCGGTGCTGCCGGCGGTGGTGAGCTGGAATCTCTACCGCCTGCTCGACCGCCGCCTGCCCAATCATTTCTTCGTCTATGTGCTTGGCAACGGCTTCCTCGGCGGCGCCCTGTCGGTGGCCGCGATCGGGCTCGTCACCACCTTCGTCATGGCGGCGAGCGGCGCCTACACCACCGAATATCTGTTCGCGCACTACACGCCGTACGCCACGCTGCTCATCAGTTGGGGCGAGGCCTTCATGAGCGGCATGGCGGTGACGGTGATGGCGGTGTACAAGCCGCACTGGCTGGAAACCTTCGACGACGCACGCTACATCCAGAACAAATGACGGTCCGGCCGACCGCCGGCTCCGCTCAGGCAAGACACGAATTGACGCTCCCGACTATTCATTACCCCGACCTGCCCGTCTCCGCCCGGCGCGACGACATCCTCGCCGCGATGCGCGCGCATCGCGTGCTGATCCTGTGCGGCGAGACCGGCTCCGGCAAGACCACGCAGATTCCCAAGATGTGCCTGGAAGCGCGGCTTGGATCAGGGGCGGCGCGTCCCGGCAGGCTGGTCGGCTGCACGCAGCCGCGCCGCATCGCCGCGCGCTCGGTGGCGGCGCGTATTGCGCAGGAGCTGGGCGGCGAACTCGGCGGCATCGTCGGCTACAAGGTGCGCTTCACCGATAAGGTGCGCGAGGACACGGCGATCAAGGTGATGACCGACGGCATCCTGCTCGCCGAAAGCCAGGGCGATCCGCTGCTGTCGCGCTACGACACGATCCTGATCGACGAGGCGCACGAGCGCAGCCTCAACATCGATTTCCTGCTGGGCTACCTGAAAACCCTGCTGGACAGGCGCGACGATCTCTCCGTGATCATCACCTCCGCCACCATCGACGCCGAGCGTTTCTCGAAGCATTTCGACGACGCGCCGGTGATCGAGGTGTCGGGCCGCACCTATCCGGTGGAAATCCGCTGGCGGCCCATCGAGCGTAGCGAGCGCGAGGACGCGCCGTCGAACAGGCCGGATCGCGCGGCGCGCAAAGACAAGGACGCGCCCGACCAGATCGCCGCCATCCTCGATGCTACCGACGAGTTGGCGCGCGAAGGCCCGGGCGACATCCTCGTCTTTCTGCCCGGCGAGCGCGAGATCCGCGATACCGCCGAGGCGCTGCGCAAGCATCATCCGCCCGGCACCGAAATCCTGCCGCTGTTTTCAAGATTGTCGGTGACCGAGCAGGACGCGATCTTCAAGCCGACTTCCGCGCTGCGGCGCATCGTGCTCGCGACCAACGTCGCCGAGACCTCGCTCACCGTGCCGGGCATCCGCTACGTGATCGACCCCGGCACCGCACGGGTGAAACGCTACTCGGCGCGCAACAAGGTCGAGCAGTTGCTGGTCGAGAAGGTGAGCCAGGCTTCGGCCAACCAGCGTGCCGGCCGCTGCGGCCGGGTAGCCGACGGCATCTGCATCCGCCTCTACGACGAGGCCGATTTCGCCAACCGGCCGCGCTTCACCGATCCCGAGCTGCTGCGTTCCTCGCTGGCCGGGGTGATTCTGCGGATGAAGTCGCTGAACCTCGGCGACGTGGTCGGCTTTCCTTTCATCGACCCGCCGGGCAACCGCCTCGTCACCGACGGCTACCAATTGCTCGCGGAACTGCACGCGCTCGACGAGCAGGGCAACCTGACGAAGACCGGCCGCCAGCTCGCGAAGCTGCCGCTCGATCCGCGCGTCGCGCGCATGTTGTTGGCGGCGGAACAGCAGCGCTGCGTGCGCGAAATCCTCGTCATCGCAAGCGCCTTGTCGGTGCAGGACCCGCGCGACCGGCCGATGGAGCGCGCGCAGGCGGCCGACGAGAAGCACAGGCTGTTCGCCGACGAACGCTCCGATTTCATGGGCTGGCTGAAACTGTGGACGTGGTACGACGAGCAGCTCAAACACAAGAAGACCAACCGGTCCTTGCAGACGCTACTGCAGGATCACTTCCTGTCGCCGCGGCGGATGCGCGAATGGCGCGACATCCACGGACAGCTCCATGCGCAGGTGAGTGAGCTGGGTTTGCGCGAAAACGAAAAGGACGCCGGCTACGATGCGATCCATCAGGCGCTGCTCGCGGGCCTGCTCGGCAACATCGGCTTCAAGGCGGACGCGGCGAAGGCGCGGCCGAAGCCGGGCGAAGGCAACTACCAGGGCGCGCGCGGCATCAAGCTGTCGATCCATCCCGGCTCGGCGCTGGCGAAAAAGCAGCCGAAATGGATCGTCGCCGCCGAGCTGACGGATACCGGCCGCCTGCTCGCGCGCACCGTGGCCGAAGTGCGGCCGGAATGGATCGAGGCGGCGGGCCGGCATCTGCTCACCCGCATGTACATCGAGCCGCACTGGGACCGGGAAAGCGCGCGCGTGACGGCCTTCGAACGCGTGAGCCTCTACGGCATCACGTTGGCGCCGCGCCGGCGCATCCACTACGGCCCCATCGATCCGGCGCTGTCGCGCGAGCTGTTCATCCGCGGCGCGCTGGCGGCGGGCGAATACGATACCCAGGCCCCGTGGCACGCGCACAACCGTGCGCTGATCAAGGAAATCGAAACGCTGGAACACAAGGCGCGCAAGTCCGGCGTGTGGCTGGACGAGGAACGCATCTTCCGCGTGTTCGACGCGCGCATTCCGGCGGGCATCCACAACGGGCCGGCCTTCGAGCAGTGGCGGCGCGAGGCCGAGGCGGCGAATCCCAAAGCGCTGTTCCTCGCCCGTGAGGATATCGTGGCCGAAGGCATCGGTGCGGATCACACGCTGTTCCCCGAATCGATGGAGATCGACGGCGTGACCTGCAAGCTCAAATACCGCTTCGAGCCGGGCCATCCGCTCGACGGCGTGACGCTGCGCCTGCCGCTGTACCTGCTGAACCGCGTCGATGCGGCGCGCGCCGACTGGCTGGTGCCGGGCCTCATCCGCGAAAAGCTGACCGCGCTGTTGAAGAACCTGCCCAAGGACCGCCGCCGGCCGCTGATTCCCCTGCCGGACACGGTGACGGCCTTTCTCTCGACCGAGCAACCGGGCGAACGCGCTCTGACCGAAGCGCTGGGAAGCTGGATTCGCAGGAAGACCGGCGCGGACATTCACCCGGACGAATGGAAGGGCGAACTGCCCGCGCATCTGCGGATGAATTTCAGCGTGGTCGACGACGGCGGTCAGGAACTGGCGGGTGGGCGCGATCTGGCCGCCCTGCGCGCGCAATTGGGGGGTGCTGCGCGCATCACCTACGGCGGCGGGGCCGAGGACAACAGCTTCGAGCGCAGCGGGCTGACCGAATGGACTTTCGGCGATCTGCCGGCGCAGGTGAAATTCCAGCGCGGCGGCCGTGAATTGGTGGGCTACCCCGCGCTGGTCGATGTGGGCGAAGCGGTCGATCTGCGGCTGCTCGACGACGCGGCGGCGGCCGAGGCGGAGACGCGGCGCGGCGTGGTGCGCCTGCTGCGGATTGCGCTGGCCGCGCAGTTCAAGCAGCTCGACAATGACCTGGGACGCGAAACCGCGCTGGCGCTGAAGTACCGCGCTTTCGGCGGCGCGGACAAGCTGCGCGCCGAACTGCTGGACGCGATCGCCGCGCGCGCGCTGCTGGGCGACGACGAAGCCCCGCGCTGCCAAAAGGACTTCGACAGGCAGAAGGAGCGCGCCAAACCGCGTATCGCCGTAGTGAAGCAGGCGCTGCTGCGCGACGTGGCGGACATCCTCGATCTGCATGCGCAGGCGGCGGCGCGGCTGGGCGCCGCGCCGCAGTTTCCCGGCCCGATGCGCGACGAGCAGGCGCACCTCGCCGCGCTGGTGCCGAACGATTTCATCGCCGCGACGCCGTGGGCGCGGCTGAAGGATCTGCCGCGCTATCTGAAAGGCATCCTCAGGCGGCTGGAAAAGCTGCCGGCGTCCGCCGAGCGCGACGCGCGCGCGATGGCCGGCATCCTCACGCTGCAGAACAAGTACCTGGCGCGGCGTGCACAGGCGAAAGGCGCGGTGTCGGCAGCATTGGACGAATTCCGCTGGCATCTGGAAGAGCTGCGGATTTCGCTTTACGCGCAGGAGCTGAAAACGCCCTACCCGGTGTCGGTCAAGCGGCTGGACAAGCTGTGGGACGAACTTGCCAGACAGCCGCTGGATTGATTACGGTAGCGGCATGCGCGAACGCGTTTTCAATCTGCCGAACGTCATCACGCTGCTGCGGCTGGCGGCGGTGCCCGCGGTCGGCTGGCTGATCCACCAGCGCCAGTGGGAGCCGGCGTGCTGGCTGTTCCTGGCGGCGGCGCTGTCGGACGGCCTCGACGGCTTTCTGGCGCGCACGCTGAACCAGACGACGCAGCTCGGCGCGGCGCTCGACACCGTGGCCGACAAGGCGCTCGGCATCGTCACGCTGGTGATGCTCACGCTGGAAGACGCCATTCCGCTGTGGGTCACGCTGGCCATCCTCGCGCGCGACACGGTGATCGTGCTGGGCGCGCTGAGCTATCGCGGGCTCGCCGGCCACCTCGAAATCCATCCCACCTGGCTCGGCAAGACGCACATGTTCGCGGAGTTCGCCCTGCTCGCGCTGGTGCTCGGCGCCCTGGCCGGCCTGATCCGGGCCGGCGACTGGCTGGACGCTTTGTTCATCGGCGTGTTCGTCGTCGCGGCGGCGTCCGGCATCCAGTACGTGTGGATCTGGGGCGCCAAGGCGCGCCGCGAGATGGGCGCGCACCGTTCCTGATCAGAAAGGCAGCGCCGTCTGGCGTTGCGATTCGCAGCCGGATTTGACCCGGTACATGGCCGCGTCGGCCGCGCGAATGAGCGCGTCCTCGTTGTCGCCGTCCTCGGGGAAGAGCGACTGGCCGATGCTGGCCTCGACGTCGAGGCCGAGCGAGCCGAAGAACGTGTTGCCGGCCAGCGCCTGCTCGATCTTCAGCGCGGCGGCGAAGCAGTCCTGCCGGCCCTGCACGCCTTCCAGCAGCACCACGAATTCGTCGCCGCCCAGGCGCGCGACGGTGTCGGATTCGCGCACGCAGACCTGCAACTGGCGCGCCACTTCGCTCAGCACCGTGTCGCCGATGTGGTGGCCGTACTGGTCGTTGATGGCCTTGAAGCGATCCAGGTCCACGTAGAGCAGTCCGATCCGGCCGCCGTAGCGGCGCGCGTGCCGGATCGCCTGCTGCAGGCGGTCGTAGAACAGGCGGCGGTTGGCCAGCCCGGTCAGCGGATCGTGGGTGGCTTCCTCGCGCAGGGCCGCGCGCGAGTGCTCCAGCTCGATCAATTGCGTCTGGATCTGCCGGGCGCGCAGCCGGGCCTTGCGCAGGGTGCGCCAGGCGATCAGCAGCGCGAGCAGGACCGCGCCGATGCCCAGCGCGAGCGTGAGCAGCAGGGTCTGCCGGTAGGTGCGCTGCGCGCGCTGCTGGGCCGCCAGGTTGGCCGCCTGGTAGCGCGCCCGCATGTCCGCGAGCTGGTGGTTGAAGATTTCCTGGATGGGAATGGCTTCCGCGACGAGCTGCTGGCGCGCGGTTTCGGTGCGGCCGCCATAGATCAGGTCGATGATCGCCTCCTGGGTCGCCTGTATCCGGTTCACCAGCCGGGTCTGGGCGTCGAAATCGCGCTGTTCGCCGGGGCTGAGCCCCATCTCGGCCAATGCCTTGCGGCCGCTGCCGACCAGGAAGCCGGCCCGGTTGAACGCCATGAAATGATCGTCGCGCTCGAAGACGTCGGCGGCGAGCATGATGTTGATCAGACTGTCCGTCCGGATGTGCGCGGCGACCTGGGTCTGCGTGATGATGTCGATCTTGCGGTTGTGCTTTTCGGCCATCGTGCGGACTTCCTCGCCGAGCGTATGCAACTGGAAGAGACTGTTCAGCGCCTGCGCGAAAATGAGGGCCACCAGGACCGCGAAGGCGGTGCCGGTGGTCAGCGGTAAGGCACGGGGAGGCTTCATGAGCGGGGATGAAGGCCGCGACAACTGTGGTTTAGCTCAAATTGGCCCAAAAGGCAGGGGTTCAGGCTCGCAGCGCGCGCAGGCGGGCGGCGACCTCCGTCGCGTGCGTGGCGGGCTCGACCCGATCGAAACGGGCGGCGATGCGCCCTTCCGGGTCGATGATGAAGGTGTGGCGGCGCGCGAAGCGCGCCACGCCCAGATTGAGCAGGCTGTCGTACGCGGCGGCCGTGCGGCCGTCGTGGTCGGCGAGCAGGGGGAAAGGCAGGCGGTGCTTCTCCGCGAAGGCGGCGTGCGAGGCGCGGTCGTCCACGCTGACGCCCACGACGGCCGCGCCGAGGTCGCCGTAGACGCCGATGTCGTCGCGGAAGCGGCAGGCTTCCTGGGTGCACAGCGGCGTGTCGTCGCGCGGGTAGAAATAGAGCACCAGCCAGCGCCCCGCGTAGTCGGCCAGCCGGTGGATTCGGCCCGTCTGGTCGTGCAGGACGAAATCCGGCGCCAGGCCGCCTTCGACCAGGCGCACGCCCGGCCGCAGCATCCACAGCATCGCGCTCGCCAGAATCAGAAGAACGGCCGTTCCACCCAGCAGTATTTTCATGGTTCTCCTCCGCGTCTGAATCATATGCCGGATTGATCGGACCGTGCGCGGCGAACGAACAGGGCGCGATTGGGTAGAATGCGCGCCACGCCCCCGTAGCTCAGTGGATAGAGCATCCCCCTCCTAAGGGGAGGGTCACACGTTCGATTCGTGTCGGGGGCGCCAGATTTTCTCAGGCGCGCGTCGATAAAAAAGCCCGCCCCCTCGCGGGTTGCGGGCTTTCGCCGGGCGGCTCGAGGCGCTCAGTCTTTTTCGTCCTTGCGCAGCCGGGCGAGCCAATATTCCATCTGCCTGCCGGCCGCCTCCCGGCCGCCGAGCCCGAAGGACAGGGCAACCGCCACGGCGACGGCGCCGAAGACGAACGCGAAGGCCAGGTTCACGATGTCGTCGGCGATGCCCATCGCCGACAGGCCCAGCGCCAGCACCAGGCCGAGAATCGCGAAGCGCGCGATGCCGGCGAGGCCCGCGGCGCTGTCCCCGCTGGCGCGCAGCACGGCCCGATGGGCCAGATTGGCCAGCCAGAAACCGACCAGCAGGATGCCGACGCCCAGCAGCACGTCGCCGCCGAACTGGATGAACAGCCCCACCAGCAGTTCGACCTGGGTGAAGTCGAGCCGGTTGGCGGCCTCGACGGTGGCGAACAGCATGGCGAAGAAGATCGCGACGCGGCGGACCAGCTCCGTGGCCTTGAAGGCGTCGGTGAAGACGTGCGCCAGGCCCATCTTGGCGGGCAGATGGTTCAGGCCGGCGCTGTCCAGCAGATTGGCCAAGAGGCCGGCCGCGAAGCGCGCCACGTACCAGGTGACGAACAGGATCAGCACGGCGGCGAAGATGTTGGGCAGGGCGTTCATCATCATGCCGAGCATGTCGGTCGCGGGGCCCGAAATGGCGGTGATCCGGAGCGCGTCGAGCGCCGCGACCAGCGCGGGCACGAAGACCAGGATGAAGACCAGGATGCCGGCCAGCCGGGACAGTTCGAGGCGGTCCTTCAGGCCGGCCGATTCACCCAGCCGGTCCGCGCCGACGGCGCTCAGGAGATTGGCGACCAGGCCGCGCAGAACGCGCGCGATCATCCAGCCCGCGAAGGCGATGACGGCGGCGGCGAAAAGATTGGGCAGCATGGCGAGGAACTGGTCGACCATGTTGCGGACCGGGTCGAGCATGCCGTCGAGCTGGAATACGCCGAGGATCGCCGGCAGGAACAGCAGGATGACGAGCCAGAACAGGACGTTGCCGACGTTTTCGCCGGGGTGCTTCATGCCGGCGTGCTCGATCAGCTTTTCGTCCCAATGGGTGGCTTGAAGGGTCCGGTTGGCGACCGTCTTCGCGAGGCTCGCGGCCAGCCAGGCGACGAGCGTCAGCACCGCCCCCGCCAGCAGGTGCGGCAGATAGGCCATGATCCGGGCCATCATGTCGGCCAGCGGTCCGGACAACTGTTCGAGGTTCAAGGTGTTGAATACGCCGAGCAGGGTCGCGAACAGGACGAACCAGAACGCGGCCAGCGCGGCGCCGCCCTCGATATCCACCGGCTTGCCGACGGATGCGGCGACGAATCCGTTGACGCGGGCCAGCGACAACAGCTTGCGCACGGCGGCGCGCGCGAGCAGCGCCAGCACGTAGCCCACCACCAGGACGCCGACGGCGCCGAGTATGCCGGGCAGATGGGCGCCCAGGGCGTTTTGCAGCGCCGCGGAAAAATTGCTCAGATCCATTTCCATTTTCTCTCCTTCGCCGGTGTGTTTTTACTGGGGATTCACGGCCTGCCGTCGCGGCGGCGTATCGGGCAGGCCCGAGTTTGTCTTTCCCGGCCATTATTTTTGCACAAAATAATAATGGCCGGCCGTACCGGAACTGTTAAATGATGGGGCGAGGGGAAGAAAACCGGATGGCGCGAGGCCTGCGCGACGGGCGGCAAGCGGAAACGCGCCGGTATGCTCGGCACCGGAACGGCAGCCGGCGCATTCGGAAAATGCGGTCGAGATAGTAGTGGCCAGCCTTATCGAGGATAAGGTGGCGTCCCCACGGGGATTCGAACCCCGGTTATCGCCGTGAAAGGGCGGTGTCCTAGGCCTCTAGACGATGGGGACCCGGACGACGGACCGTGCCGTCGAGCTGCTTACTGCTTTCTGGACATCTGCGTGAGGGTGACGCCGAGCAGCAAACCGACGAAACCCAGTGGCACCAGCCGCAGCCAGAATTCGGCCTGCTCGGCGCCATGCACCATCTGCCAGAACCCGACAATCAGTCCGACGACGCTCAGTATCAGTCCCAGCAAGGTGGTGATGACGCCAAGTCTGTGCATCGTACTGCCTGTTGAGTTGGTGGAGGTAAGCGGGATCGAACCGCTGACCTCTTGCATGCCATGCAAGCGCTCTCCCAGCTGAGCTATACCCCCAACGAAGCCGCGCATTCTATACATGGCCCACGGGCTTGTAAAGCACGCGGGCGAGAAAATCATGCGTCGGCGTCGGGGAACAGCTTGCCGGGATTGAGCAGCCCCTGCGGATCGAACTGGCGTTTGACGGCGCGCATGAGCGCCAGCGTCGGCGGGTCGATTTCCTGCGGCAGGAAGCGGCGCTTTTCGGTGCCGATGCCGTGTTCGCCCGACAGCGTGCCGCCAAGCGCGAGTACTTTCGCCATGAGGGCGTCGAGCGCGGCGTGCGCGCGCGCCATCTCGTCGGCGTCGTTGGGATGCACCATGAGGTTGACGTGCAGGTTGCCGTTGCCGGCGTGGCCGAAGGACACGATGGGCAGACGATGCGCTTCGGCCGTGGCGTCGATGAAATCGACGAAGCCGGCCAGTCGCGAAACCGGCACCACGACGTCCTCGTTGATCTTGAGCGGCGCGATGCGCTTGACCGCGTGCGACAGCGATTTGCGTGCGGCCCACAGTTGCGCGATGGCTTCGCGGGTGAAGCCGCTTTTCATTTCCAGCAGCCCCGCGCCTTGCAGTGCAGCCTGCAGCGCGGCGATCTGGCGCGGCACGTCCTCGGCCGCGCCGTCGGCCTCGACCACGAGCAGGGCGCGGGTGCCGGGGGCGAGGTCGTCCGCCGCGCCGGTCGGCCGGATGGCGTCGATGGCGCGCGCGTCCATGAATTCGAGCGCGGACGGCGCGACCGGCTGGCGCATGACGCGGATGACGGCGTCGAGCGCATCGTGCGCGGAGGCGAAGCAGAGGCGCAGGGTGGCGATGGCCTCGGGCGCCGGCAGCAGCTTCAGCGTGGCTTCGGTGATGAGGGCGAGCGTGCCTTCCGAGCCGACCAGCAGGCGGGTCAGATCGAAACCGGTGACGCCCTTGGTGGTACGGCAGCCCGTGCGGACGGCCTCGCCGGCGCCGGTGACGGCGCGCAGCCCGAGCACGTAGTCGCGGGTGACGCCGTACTTGATGGCGCGCGGGCCGGCGGCGTTCATCGCGAGATTGCCGCCGATGCGGCTGTAGGCGCCGCTGCCGGGGTCGGGCGGGTAGAACAGGCCGGCTTCGCGCGCGAGCCGGTCGATGTCCTCGGTGACCGCGCCGGCTTCGACGACGACGAGCCGGTCGTCGGGATTGAACTCGATCACGCGGCGCATGCACTCGAAGCTGACGACGGCGCTGCCGGGCGCGGGCAGCGCGCCGCCGACGTTGCCCGAGCCCGCGCCGCGCGGCGTCAGCGCGACCGCGTGTTCGCGCGCGATGCGGACGAGCGCGAGCACATCGTCGTGCGAGCCTGGGAACAGCACGGCGTCCGGCGTGACCTGGCGCGGCGTTTCGTCGCTGGCGTACAGCGCGCGGGTGGCGGTGTCGGCGAAGACACGGTTTTCCCCGAGTGCGGCGCGAAAGGCGGCCAGCGCGCGATCGCTCAGCATGGCGTCAGGCCGGGCGTTCGGGCGGCAGTTGGGCGATCAACTGGCCGACCATGTCGGCGTCGAAATCCATGCCGACCTCCCAGCCGGGGTTCAGCGCGATGGGTACGCCGCCGTCGAGGCGGCGCAACAGCCAGGAGAACTCGGTCAGCAGGCCGCCGGTGAATTCGGGAAACTGCTCGGCCAGGGGCTTGGCACGCTCGGGGCTGGTGAACAGCACCAGCACGCGCGTGCCGTCTTCGTCCTCGATGATCAGCGGCTCGGCCTGGGTCGAACGCTGGAAGCCCTGGATCGGATTCCGTTCGTCGCGCACCGGCATGAATACCTGTTCGTCGACGAGGCGCAGTGCGAAGGCTTCGGGGTCGAGCGCGCCGGCGTGCACGGCGACGAGCTGTTCTTCGAGCGGGTTGTGGGGGGCGAAGGTCATGGCGGGTTCCGGTAACGCTGCAGTGTACTCCAGGCGGCGCGGACGGGCCGGCGCGCGCGGCGGGATGTGGTTAAATTGTTTCACATAACGCGTCAGGGGGCGATGCGATGGGACGCATCACCGGCTATGCCGGGCTGCACGATTACAACCGCGCGATCCGCGACATCGCGACCAGTCCGGACTGGCAGTCCGGGCAGTTGGCGCGTCAACTGGGGCGGGTGGTCGAAGTGGCCTCGCGTTCGCTCGGCGTGGGCCGCGTCGGCGTATGGCGGCTGCGCGCGGGCGGCAGCGTGCTCGACTGCATCTGCCAGTACGACAGCCGTCACGGTCTGGTCGAAACCGATCTGTCGCTGAACGCGGCGCAGTATCCCGCGTATTTCGCGGCGCTCGCGAACAACCGCGCCCTGGCCGCCGGCGACGTGGCGCGCGACCCGCGTACCGTCGAACTGATGGACAGCTACCTGGCGCCGCTGCGCATCCGTTCCCTGCTCGACGCGCCGATCTGGCTCGACGGCGAGGTGGTCGGCGTCGTGTGCCACGAGCATGTCGGCGAGCCGCGCGTCTGGCGCGACGAGGACGTGGCCTTCGCCGGCTCGATGGGCGATTTCGTCGCGATGGCGATGTCCGAGGCGCGCTACCGGCGCGTCGAGGCCGAGCGCGAGCGGCTGGCGCGCATCATCGAGGCGACGCCCGACATGGTCGCGATCCTGTCGCCGGACGGCCATCTGATCCAGATGAACCCGGCCGGGCGCAAGCTGCTCGGGCTGGCCGAGCAGGCCGACATCAGCGTCTACCGCAGCCGCGATTTCCTGGGCGAGTGCACGACCTGCCGGCTGGATGCGGAAATCCGCCCCACGCTGCTCGAAACCGGCTACTGGACCGGCGAGGCGGTGCTGCGCGAGGACACGCCGCAGGCGCTGCCGGTGTCGGTCGTCGCCCTGGCGCACCGCGACGCGCAGGGACGGTTGGAGCATTTTTCCGTGGTGCTGCGCGATCTCAGCGCGCAGAAGGCCGTCCAGCGCGAAATCCAGGCGCTCAACGATGCGTTGGAAGAGCGGGTCCGGGCACGCACGCAGGCGCTCGAACTGGCCAACCGCAATCTGGAGTCGTTCGCCTATTCGGTGTCGCACGACCTCAAGGCGCCGCTGCGCGGCATCGAAGGCTACAGCCGTCTCCTGGCCGGCGAATACCAGGATGCGCTGCCCGAAGGCGCGCGCGAATACGTCGACCTGATCCGCGCCGCCAGCGGCCGCATGGACAGCATGATCGAGGGCATCCTGGCCTATTCGCGGGTGCAGATGCGGCAGTTGAAGCCCGTGCCGGTCGACGTGCGCGAGCTGGTCGGCCAGTTGCGGGACGAATTCGAGCCGCAGTTGCGCGACGGCGCGGCGCTGGCCGAGGACATCGAGCCCGGCGTGCTGGAGACCGATCGCGAGGGCCTCGCGCAGATTCTGCGCAATTTCCTGTCCAACGCGCTCAAGTTCTCGCGCGGCGTGCATCCTTCGCAGGCCCGCATCGAGGGCCGTCACTGCGGCCGCGGCTATCGTTTTTCGGTCGTCGACAACGGCATCGGATTCGACATGCGCTATCACGACCGCATATTCGAAATCTTCCATCGCCTGCCGCACGGCGAGGATGCGGGCGGCACCGGCATCGGGCTGGCGCTCGCCGCGCGCGCGGCCGAGCGCCTCGGCGGACGCGTCTGGGCCGAAAGCGCGCCGGGCCGGGGCGCGACTTTTCATTTCGAGCAACCGAACGGACTGCGACCATGAAACTGCTCTACGTCGAGGACAACCCCTTCGATCGCGATCTCACGCGGCGCGCCCTGTTGAAGCAGATACCCGGACTGGAATGGGATGCCGTGAGCGGGGTGCGCGACGCCGTCGCCCGGCTGGACGCGCGGCCGTACGACGCGCTGCTGCTCGACATGTGGCTGCAGGACGGCTGCGGGCTGGACGTGTTGCTGCATGCCCGCCGCCGCGGCCTGGACGTCGCCGTCGTCGTGGTCGCCGGCGCCGGCGACGAAGCCAGCGTCGTGCAGTTCCTGAAGGCCGGGGCGCAGGACTACGTGCCCAAGCGCGGAACCTATCTCGATGAACTCGGTGCCCGTCTGCGGCAGGCCTGCACGCGGGCGCGCGAGACCTTGCATCCGGCTTCGCTGCTGACCGTGCTGTACGTGGAGGCGAATCGGGACGACGTGGACCTGACGCGCCGTCATTTCGAGCGCCGCGCGCCGCATCTGAATCTGGTGACGCATCCGGACGGCGAAACCGCGCTGGCCTGGCTGGCCGAGCCGGGCAACCGGGCCGACGTCGCGCTGCTCGACCTGCGCCTGCCCGGCATGTCCGGGCTGGAGCTGCTGGCGGCGCTGCACGACGCGCACCGCCTGCCCTGCATCCTCATCACCGGGCGCGGCGACGAAGCGGCCGCCGCCGAAGCGATGCGCCTGGGCGCGATCGACTACGTCGTCAAGGAACACGGCTACGTGTCCGCCTTGCCGTGCATCGTCGAACACGCGCATGTGCTGACGGCCTATGCGGCCCTGCGTCTCACCTGCGCCCGCCTGCAGGAAGCGGCGGGACAGTGAGTCAGGGTTCCCAGCGTTCGGGATGCGCCCAGAAGCGCGCGTTGAGCCAGTCGGGAACCGGCTTGTAGGTGGCCAGATCGTAGGCCTGGATGCGCGTGCCGTCGGCCGGATCGCGCAGCTCGCACTCGAATCCCAGCGCGCGGAAGGCGTCGTCGTCGAGCGGACCGTCCGCCCGCGCCGCCAGCAACAGGCGGGGCGCGACGTAGAGGCGCACGCGATGGATCAGATGCCGCGCGGCCTCGGCGTCCAGGCGATCCAGCGCGGCGATGCCGAGCGCGAGCGCGGCGGGCGCGTCGGACGCCAGGATCGGCACGCCGGGCAGGTGCGCGGCCGCGAAGGCGCGCGCCTCGTCGTCGAGCGCGCCCAGCCGCGCCGGCCGCAGCGCCGCGAGCCGGGCCGCCAGATAGGCGCGCCAGTCCATCGCGCTTCAGGCCGGACGCGGCACGCGAATCAGCCGGGTGCCGAGCAGCCGGTCGTGCAGGAACTGCCGGTCGCGGTCGACGAGCGCCCACCAGAACCCCAGCCCTGCGAGGGCCAGGCCCGCCAAGGCCAGACCGAAACGCAGCACGGCCTGCTTCGGGGTCACGCGGCCGCCGTCGGCGCGCACGAGGCGCACCCGCCAGGTTTTCATCGCCAGCGTCTGGCCGCTGCGCAGCCAGAAGGCGGCGAAGTAGGCGAACAGCACGCCGAGCAGGAAAACCTGGAACAGGTGCTTCTGCCAGGGCGCGTGCAGATCGCCGACGACCGGCAGCGCGACGAACGAGGCGATGAACACCACTGCGACGACCAGCAGCGACTCGTAGACCATGACCGCGATGCGCACCGGAAACGAGGCCGGGGAGGGTATTGCCTTGCTTTGCATGATGGTTCTATATTGGAGCCGGACGCGGCAATTTGCCACACCGCGCCGCCTATAAACAATGCGCCGGCATGCCGGCCATAACACCAAACCAGGAGGGAGGCTGTATGCATATCGTAAAGCAGCTCATGGCAATTCCCGGCGTGATCGCCGCCGGCGAATACGCGTACCGCGGCGACCGTTTCTCGTTCGAAGGCGCGCTGACGGACGAATTCGCGCGCATGGCGTCCATTCTGTGCCGCGCCAACACGCTCTCGGTCAACATGCAGTCCGAGATCTTCGATTCCTTCGTGGAAAACTGCGGCTGCAGGCCGGTCCAGGGCTGGATCGTGCGCGGCGGCAACATGACCGTCTGCGCCGTCGGCAACTATTTTTCATTCATCGAGAACCGCGAGGATCTGCTGAACGACGTCATGACCATCATGCGCGCCAAGGTGGGCGACATCGAGGACAATCTGCTGGCCAACCTATATGCCAGGCTGGGCGGCGATACCAAGGAAGCGTTGTACTGATACCGAATACCGAAACCGATACCAACAGGAGAGGGGCGAAGATGGATCTCGAGAAAATGATGGCGCTGCCGGGCGCGATGGCGGCTTTTACCTTCAGCGACAAGGGCGATCTCCAAAGTCATGTGGTGCGCGAAGGGACGGAACTGACCCCGCAGGTCCTCGACCTGCTGACCCGCTCGTGCGTGGCCAATCTGGCGATCGCCGGCATGGAGGCGCGCGGCTGGGAGGCCGTCACGGGCCAGCCCGGTTTTTATCCGCTGAAAGGCTTTTCGGTGGTGGGGCTGGAATGGTCGGTGGTGGTCAACGGCAACTGCGGCGTCGTCGTCAAGAACCGGGACGCCGATTACGAGGCCACGTTCAACGCTTTGCAGACTGCCTGAGAGGCGCGCCATGCCACTGAGAAAAATTCTGGTGCTGGACGGCGTGACCGCAGTCTGCCGGTTTCGCGACGACGGCGTGATCATGGAAGCGCAGGGCCTGCTGCCGCCCGAACTGATGGAGCGGCTGGCGCATTTCGCGCAGTGGTACCGCCGCATGGTGTCGAGCAACATCGACGTGCTGTCGCTGTTCTCCCAGATGCGCGGCTGGTCGCCTTCGCAGGGCTGGGTGGTGCAAGGCGCGACGATGACGGTATGCAGCATGGGCAATACCGTCTGTCTGGTCGACAACGCGCAGGGCTCGCTGAACGAGATTATGCGCGTGCTGGCCGAGGCGGCGCACGAGTAGCAGCCCGCACGCGTACCCATCGCGACCCCTCGATTCGAGGGGTTTTTGTTGCCCGTGCGACACGCCAGACCGCATCCCGGCGCGCTTTCTTGACCGGGGCGGGGCAAACCGATTACCCTCACGGGTTCACCAACGATTTGATTTTCTGTCAGTTTATGGAAGCCACGGGCGCCGAGATCGTCGTACGTTGTCTGGCCGAAGAGGGGGTCGAGTTCGTGTTCGGCTATCCCGGCGGGGCCGTGCTCAACATCTACGACGAGATCTTCAAACAGAACAAATTCAAGCATGTGCTCGTGCGCCACGAGCAGGCCGCGGTGCATGCCGCAGATGCCTACGCGCGCGCCACCGGCCGCGTCGGCGTCGCGCTCGTGACCTCCGGTCCGGGTGTGACCAATGCCGTGACCGGCATTGCCACCGCCTACATGGATTCGATCCCCATCGTCGTCGTCACCGGCCAGGTGCCGACGCCGGCGATCGGCCTGGACGCCTTCCAGGAAGTCGACACCGTCGGCATCACGCGTCCGTGCGTCAAGCACAATTTCCTCGTCAAGGACGTCAGGGATCTGGCGGCGACGATGAAGAAGGCCTTCCACATCGCCGCCACCGGCCGGCCCGGCCCGGTGGTCGTCGACGTGCCCAAGGACGTGACGTCCCACACGGCCGATTTCGACTACCCGGCGACGATCGAGATGCGCTCGTACAACCCGGTGGTCAAGGGCCACAGCGGGCAGTTGAAGCGCGCCGTGCAGATGCTGCTTGAAGCCAGGCGGCCGATGATCTACACCGGCGGCGGCGTGGTGCTCGGCGATGCCGCGCCGCAACTGGCCGAGGTCGCCCGCCTGCTCGGCTTCCCCGTCACCAACACCCTGATGGGCCTGGGCGGCTACCCCGCCACCGACCGGCAGAATCTCGGCATGCTCGGCATGCACGGCACCTACGAGGCCAACATGGCGATGCAGCACTGCGACGTGCTGCTCGCGGTCGGCGCGCGCTTCGACGACCGCGTGATCGGCAATCCCGCCCACTTCGCGCGCGAGCAGCGCCGCATCGTCCACATCGACATCGACCCCTCGTCGATCTCCAAGCGCGTGAAGGTCGACGTGCCCATCGTCGGCGACGTGAAGGCCGTGCTCGCCGACATGCTCGCGCTGCTGAAGCAGGCCAAGGACAAACCCGACGCGACCGCGCTCAAGGCCTGGTGGACGCAGATCGAGCTGTGGCGGTCCAGGAACTGCCTGCGCTACAACAGGCAGAGCCCCATCATCAAGCCGCAGTACGTGGTCGAGAAGCTGTGGGAGGTGACGAAAGGCGAGGCCTACGTGACCTCCGACGTGGGCCAGCACCAGATGTGGGCGGCGCAATACTACAAGTTCGACCAGCCGCGCCGCTGGATCAATTCCGGCGGCCTCGGCACCATGGGCGTCGGCCTGCCGTACGCGATGGGCGTGCAGCTCGCCTTCCCCGACGCGCAGGTCGCCTGCATCACCGGCGAATCGTCGATCCAGATGAACATCCAGGAACTCTCCACCTGCAAGCAGTACCGCATTCCGGTCAAGGTGCTGACGCTCAACAACCGCTACATGGGCATGGTGCGCCAGTGGCAGGAGTTCTTCTACGGCAGCCGCTACGCCGAGTCCTACATGGAATCGCTGCCCGACTTCGTGAAGCTCGCCGAGTCCTACGGCCACGTCGGCATGCGCATCGACAAGCCCGAGGACGTCGAGGCCGCGATCAAGGAAGCCTTCTCGCCCGCGCTCAAGGAACGCATGGTGTTCATGGACTTCCAGACCGATCAGACCGAGAACGTCTACCCGATGGTCGAAGGCGGCAAGGGCCTGTCCGAGATGATCCTGGCGGAGGAACTGTAATGAACAGCCGTCACATCATCTCGCTGCTGATGGAAAACGAGGCGGGCGCGCTGTCGCGCGTCGCCGGACTGTTTTCCGCGCGCGCCTACAACATCGAATCGCTCACTGTCGCGCCGACCGAGGACGCCACGCTGTCGCGCATGACCATCGTCACGACCGGCTCGGAAGACATCATCGAGCAGATCACCAAGCAGTTGAACAAGCTGGTCGACGTGATCAAGGTGATGGACCTGACCGACGGCCGCCACATCGAGCGCGAGCTGATGCTGCTCAAGGTCAAGGCGGTGGGGGCGGGGCGCGAGGAGATGAAGCGCACCGCCGACATCTTCCGCGGCCACATCATCGACGTCACCGACTCGACCTACACCATCGAACTGACCGGTGCCGGCTCCAAGCTGGACGCCTTCCTGGAGGCGATCGACCCCGCCTTCATCATCGAAACCGTGCGCACCGGCGCGTCCGGCATCGGCCGCGGCGAGCGCAGCCTCAAAGCCTGATTTCACACAAGCTCATTTCACACTGGAAACGCACATGAAAGTTTATTACGACAAGGACGCCGACCTTTCCCTGATCAAGAAGCGCAAGGTCGCGATCGTCGGCTACGGCTCGCAGGGCCACGCCCACGCCAACAACCTGAAGGATTCCGGCGTCAAGGTTTCCGTCGGCCTGCGCAAGGGCGGCGCCTCCTGGGACAAGGCCAAGAAGGCCGGCCTCGACGTGAAGGAGATCGCCGACGCCGTGAAGGCCGCCGATTTCGTCATGATCCTGATCCCCGACGAACTGATGGCCGCCACCTACTACAACGACATCGAGCCCAACCTGAAGAAGGGCGCCACGCTGGCCTTCGCCCACGGCTTCAACGTCCACTACAACCAGATCAACCCGCGCGCCGACCTGGACGTGGTGATGATCGCGCCCAAGGGCCCCGGCCACCTGGTGCGCTCCACCTACACCCAGGGCGGCGGCGTGCCCTCGCTGATCGCCGTCTACCAGGACAAGTCCGGCAAGGCCCGCGATCTGGCGCTGTCCTACGCCTGCGCCAACGGCGGCACGCGCGGCGGTGTCATCGAGACGAGCTTCCGCGAAGAGACCGAGACCGACCTCTTCGGCGAACAAGCCGTGCTGTGCGGCGGTTGCGTCGATCTGGTGAAGGCCGGCTTCGACACCCTGGTCGACGCGGGCTACGCGCCCGAGATGGCCTACTTCGAGTGCCTGCACGAGCTGAAGCTGATCGTCGACCTGATGTACGAAGGCGGCATCGCCAACATGAACTACTCGATCTCGAACAATGCCGAATACGGCGAATACGTCACCGGCCCCCAGGTCATCAACGCGCAGTCGCGCGCCGCGATGAAAGAGGCGCTCGCCAACATCCAGAACGGCGAATACGCCAAGCGCTTCATCCTCGAAGGCCGCACCGGCTATCCCGAGATGACCGCGCGCCGCCGGCTCAACGCCGAGCATCCGATCGAGGTCGTCGGCGCCAAGCTGCGCGCCATGATGCCCTGGATCGGCAAGAACAAGCTGGTCGACCAGTCGAAGAACTAAAAGGGGCCAGGGGTCGGTATTCAGGGGCCAGGGGGTGTGCGGCTGCGCCGCGGCGCTTCTTTTCCCTGAATCCTGATCCCTGAATCCTGACCCCTATGAACAAACAATCCCTCATTGCCCGCGAAGGCTGGCTGGTGCTGCTCGCCGCTTTCGCGGCGGCCCTGATCGCGACCTGGCTCGTCGGCTGGTGGTCCGTTCCGTTCTGGCTCTGGGCGGTCTTCGCATTGCAGTTCTTCCGCGATCCCGTGCGGGTGCCGCCGATGGATGCCGACGCGGTCATCGCGCCGGCGGACGGCCGCATCGTCGCGGTGGAAAAGGTCGCCGATCCGTATCTCGAACGCGATGCGCTGAAGATCAGCGTGTTCATGAACGTGTTCAACGTCCATTCGAACAAGAGCCCGATCGACGGCGAGGTGAAGGGCCGCTGGTACGCGGCCGGCAGCTTCGTCAACGCGGCGCTCGACAAGGCCTCGACCGAGAACGAGCGCAACGCGCTGTGGATTCGCGGCGCGCGCGGCGACGTCACCTGCGTGCAGATCGCGGGGCTCATCGCGCGGCGCATCCTCTGCTACGTGCGCACCGGCGATACGCTGACGCGCGGCGCGCGCTACGGCTTCATCCGCTTCGGCTCGCGCGTCGACGTCTATCTGCCGACCGAGGCCCGCGCCGAAGTGTCGATCGGCCAAAAAGTCACGGGCGGGCGTACCATACTGGCTCGCTGGTAAGCCGGGTCCGAGGCATGCTCGAATTCAACCACCGCAAGACCGACGCGATGCGCATGCGCGATCGCGGCATCTACCTGCTGCCGAACCTGTTCACCACCGGCGCGCTGTTCGCCGGTTTCTACGCGGTCGTGCAGGCGATGAACGGGCGTTTCGAGCACGCGGCGGTGGCCATCTTCATCGCGATGGTGCTCGACGGCCTCGACGGCCGCGTCGCGCGCATGACCCACACGCAGAGCGCCTTCGGCGCCGAATACGACAGCCTCGCCGACATGGTGTCCTTCGGCGTCGCGCCGGCGCTGATCATCTACGAGTTCGCCCTGCACGACATGGGCAAGTTCGGCTGGATCGCCGCCTTCGTCTATTGCGCGGGCGCGGCGCTGCGCCTGGCCCGTTTCAACACCCAGATCGAGACCGCCACCGACAAGCGTTTCTTCCAGGGGCTGCCCAGCCCGTCGGCGGCGGCACTCGTCGCCGGCTTCGTCTGGGTCATGGTCGAGTACGGCGTGAGCGGCCGCGACGTGCCTGAGGTCGCGGCCGTGATCGCCCTGTTCGGCGGGCTCACCATGGTCAGCAACCTGCGCTACTACAGCGGCAAGGAAATCAATCTCCGCAAGAGCGTGCCTTTCTTCGTCATCCTGCTGGTGGTGCTGGCTTTCATCCTCGTCTCGACCAGCCCGCCCCAGGTGCTGTTCGGCGTGTTCCTCCTGTACGGCCTCTCGGGCTACGCCGACGCGCTGATGCGGCGTTTCCGCCGCAAGCCCGCCGCCTGAGCGTCCGCCGCGCGCGGCGGCCGATATAATGCGCCCACCCGGACCGCGCCGAGCGCGGTCTCTGCATTCGTGGAGCCTGTCATGAACGACCGTTTGTACATTTTCGATACCACCTTGCGCGACGGCGAGCAGAGCCCCGGCGCATCGATGACCAAGGACGAGAAGCTCCGCATCGCCCGCCAGTTGGAAAAACTCGGCGTCGACGTGATCGAGGCCGGCTTCGCCGCCGCCAGTCCGGGCGACGCCGACGCGATCAAGGCCATCGCCGAAGCCATCACGAACTCGACCGTCTGCTCGCTCGCGCGCGCCAACGAGCGCGACATCCGCGCCGCCGGCGAGGCGATCGGGCCGGCCAGGCGCGGCCGCATCCACACCTTCATCGCGACCTCGCCCATCCACATGGAGAAGAAGCTGCGGATGACGCCCGACCAGGTCGTCGAGGCCGCGGTCAAGGCGGTGAAGCTTGCGCGCGAATACACCGAGGACGTCGAATTCTCCGCCGAGGATGCCGTGCGCTCCGACATGGACTTCCTCGTGCGCGTGTTCGACGCGGTGATCGAAGCCGGCGCGAAAACGATCAACGTTCCCGACACCGTCGGCTATTCCATCCCCGCGCTGTGGGGCGAGCGCATGAAGACGCTGATCGCGCGCGTGAAGGATGCCGACAAGGTGATCTGGAGCACGCACTGCCACAACGACCTCGGCATGGCCGTGGCCAACTCGCTCGCCGCCGTGATGAACGGCGCGCGTCAGGTCGAGTGCACCATCAACGGGCTGGGCGAGCGCGCCGGCAACGCTTCGCTGGAAGAGATCGTGATGGCGGTGCGCACGCGCAAGGACGTGTTCAACTGCGATTCGCGCATCGACGCGACGCAGATCGTGCCGTCGTCCAAGCTCGTCTCGACCATCACCGGCTATCCGGTGCAGCCGAACAAGGCCATCGTCGGAGCGAATGCCTTCGCGCACGAATCCGGCATCCACCAGGACGGCGTGCTGAAGCACCGCGAGACCTACGAGATCATGCGCGCCGAGGACGTGGGCTGGCATGCGAACCGTCTCACGCTCGGCAAGCTTTCGGGCCGCGCCGCGTTCAAGAGCAAGCTCGCCGAGCTGGGCATCGTGCTGGAGACCGAGGAGGCGCTCAACACCGCCTTCGCGCGCTTCAAGGATCTGGCCGACAAGAAGCGCGAAATCTTCGACGAGGACCTGCAGGCCCTGGTATCCGACGAGGGCTACGCCGCCGAGCACGAACGCTTCAAGCTGGTGTCGATGAAAGTGTGCTCCGAGACCGGTGAAGTGCCGCACGCCCGCGTCGTGTTCACCGACGAGGGCGCCGAGCGGCGCGCCGAGGGCGACGGCTCGGGTCCGGTCGACGCGACGTTCAAGGCGCTGGAATCGGTCGTCGACAGCGGCGCCGACCTGCTGCTCTATTCGGTCAACAACATCACCAGCGGCACGGACGCGCAGGGCGAAGTGACCGTGCGTCTGGCCAAGGATGGCCGCGTGGTCAACGGCCAGGGCGCCGACACCGACATCGTCGTCGCCTCGGCCAAGGCCTATCTGCACGCGCTGAACAAGCTCGACGCCAAGCGCGAGCGGGCGCATCCGCAGGTGTGAGAGAGAGCGGTCAGCGGCGAACGGTGAGCAGGATTGGCTCAGGCCTGCAGGCGTGACGGCGCGCTGAATTTCGCGTAGTAGATCGCCGCGAAGAAAAACACGACGGACAACGCCAGTTCGACGAGCGCCAGAGCGGCCGACAGGCCGGTGTCGCTCCAGGCGCGCACCACGCCTTCGGTGAAATAGGCGAGCACGAGCATCGGCGCCCATTGATACGTATAGCGCCGGCCCTTGAGGATGCCCATCAGCGGCGCCAGCAGGGGCAGCGTCTTCAGCACCAGCCAGGAGCCGCCGGGGCGCAGCGGCGCGAGCCACAGTTCCCACGCGAGGCAGAGAAAGATCAGCGCGATCAGGCTCGCGCCGGCGACGTTCTGCAGGGTTTTCAGGTGCAACATGCTGCCGCTCAGGCCGACAGCTTGAGCGCCGTCTCGGCGAGTCGCCTGCCCAGCGCGATGCACAGCGTGCGTTCCGTGTCGGTCAGTGGCTTGTCGTCGTCGGCGCCGGCCCAGTGGCTGGCGCCGTAGGGCGTGCCGCCGCTCGCGGTGTCGTTCACCTCGGGCAGCGTGTAGGGCAGGCCGAGGATCAGCATGCCGTGGTGCAGCAACGGCGTCATCATCGAGGTCAGCGTGGTTTCCTGGCCGCCGTGCAGGCTGGCGGTGGAGGTGAAGACGGCGGCGGGCTTGCCGACCAGCGCGCCCTTGGCCCACAGCGCGCCCGTGGTGTCGAGGAAATGCTTCATCGGCGCGGCCATGTTGCCGAAGCGGGTGGGTGAACCGAGCGCGAGGCCGGCGCACTGTTCGAGATCGGCGAGTTCGGCGTAGGGCGCGCCGTCGTCCGGCACCGGCGGCTCGGCCACTTGGGTGCGCGGCGCCACCGGCGGCACGCTGCGCAGCCGCGCGTTCGCGCCGGGCACCTGGTTGACGCCGCGTGCGACGAGCTGGGCCATGCCGCGCACGCTGCCGTGCGCGCTGTAATACAGAACAAGAATCTCGGTCATGTCGGGAGCGGCCTTTCAGGCAAGCAGGGTGAAGTCGATCAGGTCGAAGCTCGGCGTGTGCGCATGGCGCCGGCCGAAGCTGAGCGTGTGCAGGCGGTCGGCGCGCACGATCTCCGCGTCCATGCCGGCCGCGTAGAGGAAGCGCGGCAGCAGCAGGCGGTCGGGCTGTTTCAGCGCGCGCAGACCCGGCACGAAGAGCGCCGGTTCGGGCCGCGTGCGGTGGCCGCGCATGGGGCGAACCCAGACCGGCTCCATCGCCGGCGCCAGCCGTTCGACGCCGAGTTCGACGCGGCGGTCGTCGCGCAGCACCAGCCAGCGGATCACCGCCAACGACCAGGGGCGCGCGCCGGCGCGCAAGGCCAGCGCGTCGCCGACGCGCAGATTGAGCGGTTCGTCGGGCGCGCCGGACAGGGCCAGGCCGGCCGCGCTGTCGTTGTGCATCGTCCAGCGGCTGATGCGCACCGCGTGGAGGGGCGCGGCCAGCAGACCGGCTTCGCCGACCGGCAGCGTGTCGTCGGCCGCCGCGTCTTCGCTGTCCGCGGCTTCCGCCAGCAGGCGGTGAATGGCGCTCACCCCGGCCACGATCTCCACCGGATCGGCGCTGCCGGCGCGGCGCGGGTAGGCCCGTTCGGCGCCGCTGCGCCAGCGTTTCGACAGCCGTTTCGCGACCAGCAGGGCGAGCCCGCCGCCCATGTCGTCGGGCAGGCCGAGGCTGCGCGGCGTGTCGCCGGTTCGCAGCCGCAACGCCGTGTCGTGCAGCCGGCGGCACAGCGCCTCGGTGTCGAGCCACAGGGCGGCGGCGCCCGCCGCTTCCGGCAGGCCCGGGCCGCGGTCGCCGTCGGTGTCGAGCGCAAATCCGGCGCGGTCGGCCGGACCGTCCTCGCGCAGCGTCGCCAGCGTCGCCAGCGGCGCGTAGGCGCGCACGTAGGCGCGCGCGTGCAGGAGTTCGCCGCGGCTCATGTGCGGCGGGTCGGCCAGCGCCAGCAGCAGGGCCTCGCGGTAGCTCCGGTCCGCCGGCGGCGCGTCGCCGCAGGCGGCGTCGGCGCTGCCGCTCTGGCGGGCCAGGGCGTACAGGCGGTGCAGCTCGCGCCAGAGGCCGGGCGGGGTCGGACTGTAGGCCAGGGCGTGCGCTACCAGGACGTCGCGCAGGGCCGCGATCAGGTGCGCCACGGCCTCGGCAAGGCGGCGGGCGTGCTGCGCCGGCCGCATGGACCCGTCCGGCTTCAGCAGATGCTTGTAGCCGATCGCGTGTTCGCAGGCCAGTTCGCACAGCAGCGCGGCGTGCTGGCGCGGCTGCGCGTGCGGCGGCACGCCGGCGTCGCCCAGCAGCCGTTCCAGCCCCGCCGACACGCGGGCGATGGCCGGGCGGTAGAGTCTGAGCAGGGCGTCGCGCGTGGCGCCGTCGAGCGCGCTGCGGTTCATCGCCCTGAGCGCGTTCAGCAGCAGTTGCGCGGCGTCGGGCGGGCTGGCGAAGGGCAGGTTGGCGAGCCAGGCGCCGGCCTGCCTGGGACGCGCCTCGAACGCGTCGCGCAGGGCGGGGTCGACGGCGGGCGCGCTGAAGCCGGACATGGCCTCAATCGAACACCACGGTCTTGTTGGCGTAGACCAGCACGCGGTTGTCCAGATGCCATTTCACCGCGCGCGAGAGCACGACCTTTTCCAGGTCGGCGCCCTTGGTGATCAGGTCGTCCAGGCTGTCGCGGTGAGAGATGCGCGCCACGTCCTGCTCGATGATGGGGCCGTCGTCCAGCGTTTCGGTGACGTAGTGCGCGGTCGCCCCGATCAGCTTCACGCCGCGCTCGAAGGCGCGGTGATAGGGCTTGGCGCCGTGGAAGGCCGGCAGGAAGGAATGGTGGATGTTGATGATGCGGTTGGGGAAATGGCGGATGAAATCCGCCGACAGCACCTGCATGTAGCGCGCCAGCACGATGAAGTCGACCTTCCGGTCGCGCAGGATGGCCAACTGCATCTGTTCGGCCTCGTGCTTGGCGTCGTGCGTCACCGCGATGTGCTGGTAGGGCACGCGGTAGGCGTCGGCGAGCCAGCGGGTGTCCTCGTGGTTGCTGAGGACGATGGGCAGCTCGCAGTGCAGTTCGCCGCTCTGGAAGCGGTACAGCAGGTCGGCCAGGCAATGGTCGAATCGGGACACGAACACCGCCATGCGCGGCTTGCGGCTCGATTCGGCGAGCCGCCAGGTCATGCCGAAGCGCGCGGCGATCGGATCGAAGGCCGCGCCGAACTCGGCCAGGTCCAGATCGAAGCCGTGGAGGTCCCACTCCACCCGCATCAGGAACAGCTTCAGCTCCGCGTCCTGGTGCTGGTCGGCGTGCAGGATGTTGGCATTATGCAACAGCAGGAAATCGGCGATGGCGGCGACGAGCCCCTTCTGGTCGGGACAGGAGATCAGCAGGACGGCGGTGTGGCGCATGGTTGGAATCGTTGGAATGCCTTGGAAATCGGGGCGCGGGCGCGCGGCACCATCATAACCAAAATTCCCCGGCGGATCGCGGGGAATCCGAATATGCCATTCATCGAGACGGGCGGACGGACTAAAATATTTTTTGTTTATTAGTTAATATTAATAAACTGAAATTATCAACGGACGGCGGCCGGGTGCGCGCCGACAGACAAGAACAGGGGCTTTTCATGACGGCTTTTACCGAATCCTTCGCCGTGAACCTCACGCTGGGCGTGTTGCTGGCGTTTTCCATCGCGACCTGGATGCTGATCCTGTCGCGGGTGTGGCAGAACCGGCGCAATGCCCGGCGGGACAAGGCCTTCAGGCAGGCCTTCTGGGCCGCCAAGGACCTGCACGCCGGCGAGGCGATCGCGCGCGCGCAGCCCGGCGATCTGGCCGCGCTGACCGTGGCCGGCTTCGAGGCCATCTCCGAGGACAAGGAGGCCGCGCTGAGCCTGGACAGCCTGGGCGACCGCAAGGACATCCTCGAACGCACCCTGAAAAGCCAGCTCCAGCAGATCCAGCATCGCCGGGAATACGGCCTGATGGCGCTCGCCAGCATCGGCAGCACCGCGCCCTTCGTCGGCCTGTTCGGCACGGTGTGGGGCATCATGCACGCGCTGCGGAACATCAGCCTGACCAATTCGGCCAGCCTCAACGTCGTCGCGGGGCCCGTCGGCGAGGCGCTGGCCGCCACCGCCTTCGGCATCGCCACCGCAATCCCCGCCGTGCTCGCCTACAACTACGGCGTGCGCCGGGTGCGCACCGCGGTCGCGGACCTCGACCAGTTCGCCACCGATTTCCTGCATCTGGTCATGAAGACGCCCTACCACGCCGAAAAGAAGGCCGACGCCAGGAAAGAGGAGGGCAAGTGACATGGCCCTGCTGCGCCAGAGCGACTATGCGCCGATGAGCGAGATCAACGTCACGCCGATGGTGGACGTGATGCTGGTACTGCTCGTCATCTTCATGGTGACCGCGCCCTTTCTCCTGCAGGCGGTGCCGGTCAGCCTGCCCAAGACCGCGCCGGTGGCCAAGCTGCAGCCGGTGAAGAAGGTCGAACTGATCGTCGATGCAGACGGCAACGTCTACGTCGACCAGGATCAGGTCGCCGGCGAAAGTCTGGAGACGCATCTCCAGAGCCTGCTGAAAGCCGATCCCGAGCTCGCCGTCCAGCTCAAGGCCGATTACCGCGTCGCCTACGGCCGCATCGCCGAGGTGATGGCCGCCGTCAATCGCGCCGGCGTCGCGCGCATGAGCTTCGTGACCGCCTCGACCCAGCCCGATGCCGCCCGCTGAGGCAAACCGTGCGCGCCCGCAGGACGGCGCGGCGTGGTCGCGGCTGTTCCGGCGCGATGCCGCCCCGCTGGCGATTTCGCTGGCGCTGCATCTGGCCGCGCTGTTGCTGATCGCGCCCTGGCTGGTGATGCGCAGCATTCCCGCGCCGCCGGTCGAGGTCGAAGTCATGATCGAGCAGGTGCCGCCGGAGCCGCCGCGCCGCCAGGCCCGGCAGACGGCGCGGACGGCTTCCGCCGTCCGTCCGCAGGCGGTCGCGCAGGCGCAGCCCCGGCCGGTGCAGCCGCCGCAGCCCGAACCGCGTCCCAGGGCGGCGTCCCGTCCCGCGCCCGCGCCGGCGATGCAACCGGGCCAAGGGCTGTCCGGCCGCGCCGCATTGGCCGCCCGCGAGACCGCCGGCTTGTCGGCGCCTGCGGCCGCGCCGTCCGTCGGCACGCCGCGCAGCCCGAACGCCGCGGCGCTGCAGACGGCCGGCAGCGCCCGGCCCGGCCCGGCCCAGACGCGCGTATCCAGTCCCGGCAGCACGCCGCAACCCAGCGCCCGCAGTTTCGCCGCGTCGGCCTCGCCTGGCGAGAACCGGCAGGACGGCCCGCTGGCGCTGGCCGGCCCCGCCGCGCAGGTGCAGGCCGCCGACCCCGAATTTCGCCAGGCCGCGCGCCAGGGCGGGCAGACCGGCATGCGCGGCGGCAGCCGCGCGCCCGACGACGGCCTGGCGCGCCAAGCCGGCAGTCCCGACCAGACGGCCTTGCTCGCCGCCCGCGCGGCGCCGCCGCCGGGGCAGGGCAGCGCCGGCGGACCGGGCGGCCAATTGATCGCGCCGCCGACGCCGTCGGGTGCGGGACAGGGCCGGCTTGCCGCCTCGGAGCGCGCCGCATCCGACGTCGGCCGTCTGGCCGCGGCGGGCGTCGATCCGGTCGCCGCCGGAACGGCAAGCCAGGCGGCGGCCGGCAGCGCCGAACGCGGCAGCGGCTTCATGCAGGCGGGCGCGCCCGAAGCCGTGGGCACTGGCGCCGCGGTCGCGGGCGGCGGCGCCGGCGCGAGTGCGGCCGGCGAAGGCCGCGCCCTGCAGCGCGCCGGCAGCGGCGGCGGCGTGCGCGAAAGCGCGAGCCCGCTGGTCAGCGCAGGCGGCGAACGCGGTGCGACGCGCGACGCGCCCGACATGGAAGCCGGCCGCCTGAGCGGCCGGGCCGACGGCGCGTCCGCCGCGCAGCCTGCGCGCGAAACGCGGCCGGCCGCCCTGCAGACGCAGGTCGCCCACGGCGAGGCCCGCGTGGTCGAGGAGCGTTTCAACGCGCCCGCGCTGAAGGTCGATTCGCCGCGCTCGATCTGCGAACTGCCGCTGATGTTCGCCGGCTTCGACCGCAAGCCCATCCCCAAGGGGCTCGACTCGATCAACGCCACCGCCGCCAGCCTGCCCGACGAGACGCCGCCGCGCCATCACCCGGGCAACCAGTTGCCGCGCTATCCGTTCCAGGCGCTGGTGTCGCGCGCCGAAGGCCGGGTGGTGGTGCGCGCCGAGATCCAGCCCGACGGCCTGGTCGGGCAGACCTGGATCAAGCAGACCAGCGGCGCGCCGACGCTCGACCAGGCCGCGCTGGAAACCGTGCGCGGCTGGCGTTTCCATCCGGCCCAGCGTCACGGCATGGCCGTGGCGATGTGGCTCGACGTGCCGATCGAATACAAAGTACCGGAAGGAGTGACCCGATGAACCGACGACTGATCCTCGCGCTGGCGTGCGCCGGCTGCCTGCACCTCGCCCATGCCGACCAGCCCCTGCCCGAATGGATGCGCTACTACCAGATGGCGGCCGAGCGCGGCGACCCCGAAGCGCAGATGAAGATGGGCTGGGCCTACGAAAAGGGCGACGGCGTGCCGCACGACGACGCCCGCGCGGTCGAGTGGTACCGCCGCGCCGCGCTGCAGAACGAGCCCACCGCGCAGTACAACCTCGCGCTCCTGCTGATCGACGGCCGCGGCGTCGCGGCGAAGGACCCCGCCACCGGCGTCGATTTCCTGACCCGCGCCGCGTCGCAGAACCTCACCGCCGCGCAGGCCTATCTGGCCGCCGTCTACGAGCGCGGCGAGATCGTGCCGAAGAACGACGCCGAAGCGGTGACGTGGCTGACCCGCGCCGCCAACAACGGCGACGCCGCCGCGATGAACAACCTCGCGCTGAAATACGCGCGGGGCGAAGGCGTGCCGCGCGACGCCGCGCAGGCGAAAAAGCTCCTGACCCAGGCCGCGCAGCAGGGCAACGCGCTCGCGCAGGCCAACCTCGGCACGCTCTACCGCGAAGGCCTCGACGGCGCGCCGGTCGACTACGCCGAGGCGCTGACCTGGCTGACCCGCGCCGCCGAGCAGGGCAACGTCGCCGCGCAGGCTAAGCTCGGCTGGATGCATCTCAAAGGCCAGGGCGTGGCGGCCAACCCCGCCGAAGCCACCAAATGGTTCGTGCGGGCCGCGCAGCAGGGCGACCTCGATGCGCAGACCCAGCTCGGCTGGATGGCCGAACAGGGCGACGGCGTGCCGAAGAACGAGGCGCTCGCCGCGCAGGCCTACCGCCAGGCCGCCGAAAAGGGCCATCCCGTCGCCGCCAACAACCTCGGCACGCTCTACCGCGACGGCCGCGGCGTGGCGACCGATCCGGATGAAGCCGTGCGCTGGTACCGCGTGGCCGCCGAAGCCGGCGACGCCGTCGGCCAGACCAACCTCGCCAGCCTGCTGGAAAGCAGCCCCGCCACCTTCGACGAGTCGCTCGTCTGGTATCGCCGCGCCGCCGAGCAGAATCTGGCCGCCGCGCAAAGCCGCCTCGGCTGGCTGCTGATCGAGCGCGACCAGGCCGCCGAAGCGGTGACGTGGCTGACCCGCGCCGCCGGGCAGGGCGACCCGCAGGCGCAGAACAACCTCGGCGTGCTGTACGAAAGCGGCCGCGGCGTGGAAAAGAGCCTCGCCACCGCCGCGCAGTGGTACCGCCGCGCCGCCGAGGCCGGCGATGCCGCCGCGCAGAACAACCTCGGCGCCCTGCTGCGCGACGGGCTCGGCGTACCGCAGGATCTGCCGCAGGCCATCGACTGGTTCAAGCGCGCCGCCGACCAGGGCTACGCCAAGGCCATGCTCAATCTGGGCGCGCTGATGGAACAGCGCGCCAAGGCGCTGCCCGCGCCGGCCGTGTCCGCGGGCGCCGCCCGACCCGCCGCGCCCGAACCGTCCGGCTCGACCCTGCCGCTCGCCGAACCCGGCGCGCCGGTGGCCAAGCCCTTGCAGTGATGCGCGTCCGCGGCGCGCGGTAGTCCGCTCGCCGCGTCTGCGCAAAAATTCGGCAGCGTCTGCGCGGCCCGCCGTGCATGCGCGTATTCGAATACGCCGATGCGCGACGCGCGCATCGGCGTCGCCACGGCGTTTTTCGCCGCCAGCCCGCATCGGGCCGTCTCCCTGTTCATTCCTTGGGCATCGTGTCCGGCGATCGTGTTGATTTGCCGGGGGATTTTTTCGCCCGTCAAAAATGTGTGGATACAAAGCGGATTGATGGTTGACATGCCGGGCGACCTACCTAGAATTTGTATCCGACGTTCGTCAGCACCACAATATGTTGTGAATAGAATGGTGTACGAGCGTTGGGAAAGCTGTGCATAACTCGGGATAAACCCGTCCGGAGCGGGTTCGGGAGGCACGGCCACCGCTCAGTCGCCACCACCACCAAGGAGCCCCGCAGATGCTGTCAGTCGCCACCGAGTCCGCCCAAGCCGCCCCCGTCCCGCCCATCGAGAATGCCGAACCGGCAGTGATCGACACGCGCTATGCCGACTACAAGATCATCCGCCGCAACGGCGCGGTGGTCGGCTTCGCGCCGAACAAGATCGCCATCGCCGTGACCAAGGCCTTCATCGCGGTGCAGGGCGGACAGGCCGCGGCCTCGGCGCGCATCCGCGAGCTGGTCGAGGGCATCACCGGCCAGGTCGTCTCCGCGCTGCTGCGGCGCAACCCCAACGGCGGCACCTTCCACATCGAGGACGTGCAGGACCAGGTCGAACTCGCGCTGATGCGCTCCGGCGAACACGAAGTCGCCCGTGCCTACGTGCTCTACCGCGAGAAGCGCGCGCAGGAACGCGCTGCGCAGAAGGCCGCCGGCGTGCCCGAGGTGCAGCTCCACGTGCTGGAGGACGGCCAGAAGAAACCGCTCGACACCGCGCGGCTGGCCGGGCTGCTGGCCGACGCCTGCGCCGGCCTGGGCGAGAACGTGAAGGCCGAGCCCATCATGCAGACCGTGCTGCGCGACCTCTACGACGGCGTGCCGATGGCCGAAGTCGAGAAGGCGCTGGTGCTCGCCGCGCGCGCCATGATCGAGCAGGACCCGGCCTATGCCTACGTCACCGCGCGCCTGCTGCTCAATTCCATCCGCCACGAAGTGCTCGGCGAGGCCGTCACCCAGGCGCAGATGGGCACGCGCTACGCCGAATATTTCCCGGCTTTCATCAAGAAGGGCGTCGACGCCGAGCTGCTCGACGAGCGCCTCGCCCAGTACGACCTCGCCCGCCTGGGTGCCGTGCTCGACGCCGGCCGCGACTACCAGTTCGGCTACCTCGGCCTGCAGACCCTGTACGACCGCTATTTCCTGCACATCGAAGAGTCGCGCATCGAACTGCCGCAGGCCTTTTTCATGCGCGTGGCGATGGGGCTCGCCATCAACGAGATCGACCGCGAAGCGCGCGCGATCGAGTTCTACCAGGTGTTGTCCTCGTTCGACTTCATGTCGTCCACGCCCACGCTGTTCAACGCCGGCACCCGCCACTCGCAGCTTTCGTCCTGCTACCTCACCACCGTGTCCGACGACCTCGACGGCATCTACCAGGCCATCAAGGAAAACGCCATGCTGCAGAAATACGCTGGCGGCCTGGGCAACGACTGGACGCCGATCCGCGCCATGGGCAGCCGCATCAAGGGCACCAACGGCAAGTCGCAGGGCGTCGTGCCCTTCCTCAAGGTGGTCAACGACACCGCCGTCGCCGTGAACCAGGGCGGCAAGCGCAAGGGCGCCGTCTGCGCCTACCTCGAAACCTGGCACCTCGACATCGAGGAATTCCTCGACCTGCGCAAGAACACCGGCGACGACCGCCGCCGCACCCACGACATGAACACCGCGAACTGGATTCCGGACCTGTTCATGCAGCGCGTGATGGAAGGCGGCGACTGGACGCTCTTCTCGCCCTCCGATGTGCCCGACCTGCACGACCTTTACGGCCGCAAGTTCGCCGAGGCCTACGCTGAATACGAACGGAAGGCCGACCGCGGCGAGATCAAGCACTTCAAGCGCATTCCCGCCCTGCAGATGTGGCGCAAGATGCTGTCGATGCTGTTCGAGACCGGCCATCCCTGGATCACCTTCAAGGACCCGTGCAACATCCGCAGCCCGCAGCAGCACGTCGGCGTCGTCCACTCGTCCAACCTGTGCACCGAGATCACGCTCAACACCAACGACCAGGAAGTCGCCGTGTGCAACCTCGGCTCGGTCAATCTGGTGAACCACCTCAAGGACAGCGTGCTCGACCTCGACAAGCTCAAGACCACCATCCACACCGCCATGCGCATGCTGGACAACGTCGTCGACGTGAACTACTACGCCGTCGGCAAGGCGCGCAACTCCAACCTCAAGCACCGTCCCGTCGGCCTCGGCATCATGGGTTTCCAGGACGCGCTGCAGGAAATGCGCGTGCCGTACGCCAGCGACGCCGCCGTCGAATTCGCCGACCGCAGCATGGAAGCCGTCGCCTACTGGGCCTTCTGGGCCTCCACCGAACTCGCCGCCGAGCGCGGCCGCTACTCCAGCTACGACGGCAGCCTGTGGAGCCGCGGCATCCTCCCGCAGGATTCGCTGAAACTACTGGCCGAGGAACGCGGCGGCCATCTGGAGGTGGACGGCTCCAGCACCCTCGACTGGGACAGCCTGCGCGCCCGCATCGCGCAATACGGCATGCGCAACTCCAACTGCCTCGCGATTGCGCCCACCGCCACCATCGCCAACATCGTCGGCGTGAGCGCGAGCATCGAGCCCACGTACCAGAACCTGTATGTGAAATCCAACCTCTCGGGCGAATTCACCGTCGCCAACAAATACCTCGTCGCCGACCTGAAAAAACAGGGCCTGTGGGACGAGGTCATGGTCGCCGACGTCAAGTACTTCGACGGCTCGCTGGCGCGCATCGACCGCATCCCGCAGGAGCTGCGCACCTTGTACGCCACCGCCTTCGAGATGGACCCGGCGTGGCTGGTCGAATGCGCCTCGCGCCGCCAGAAATGGATCGACCAGGCGCAGAGCCTCAACATCTACATGGCCGGCGCCTCGGGCAAGAAGCTCGACGACATCTACAAGCTCGCATGGGTGCGGGGACTCAAGACCACGTATTACCTGCGCACGCTGGGCGCGACCTCCGCCGAGAAATCGACCGGCAAGGGCGGCGAGCTGAATGCGGTGTCGGCGCATGGCGGCGGCGGAGTGAGCGCGCTCGAAGCGGCGGCGGCCCGGCTGCCGGAGCCCGAGGTGGCGGGCAAGGCATGCACCATGCGTCCGGGGGATCCGGGGTTTGAGGAGTGTGAGGCGTGTCAGTAATTGCGGGTGCACGCTTGCCGGGTCTGGCCCCGGCCGGCCAGTGACTTTTCTTGCTTGCCCAAGAAAAGTAACCAAAAGAAGGGCACCCTGCTGCGCCACCCCTGACGGGGCGGGCCTCGCCCAAACCGGATCGCCAGGGCGGCTGCGCAACTCGCCCCTCTGTCGCGCTTCGCGCGGTTGTTTTGAATTAAGGTGGGCTCAAGCAGTGCTCGCCGAATTCCCCCGGCGATCCCCGGTCCGGTCGAGGTGGCGCAGAAGGGGTGAACCCTCCGCTTATTTGAATTGTTTTCGGTGGCTTGCCACCGTGGTTCTGAAGACCAAAGGAGATGTAAACGATGCTGAACTTCGAGGAAGATTTCACGCCCGCCCTGCAACCCGCTGTCGCCTCGCGCATGCCTGCGCAGGCCCCCAGCCCGGCCCCCGCCACGCCTGCGCCGCAGGCGGCACGCGTGCGCGCCGCCGACAAGCGCGTGATCAACGGCGCCACGGACGTGAATCAGCTCGTGCCCTTCAAGTACAAATGGGCGTGGGAGAAATACCTCGCCGGCTGCGCCAACCACTGGATGCCGCAGGAAGTGAACATGTCGCGCGACATCGCGCAGTGGAAGGACCCCACTGCGCTCACCGAAGACGAGCGCCGCATCGTCAAGCGCAACCTCGGCTTCTTCGTCACCGCCGATTCGCTGGCCGCCAACAACATCGTGCTCGGCACCTACCGCCACATCACCGCGCCCGAGTGCCGCCAGTACCTGCTGCGCCAGGCGTTCGAGGAAGCCATCCACACTCACGCCTACCAGTACATCGTCGAATCGCTGGGCCTGGACGAAGGCGAAATCTTCAACGCTTACCACGAGATCGAATCGATCCGCGACAAGGACGATTTCCTCATCCCCTTCATCGACACCCTCACCAACCCCGAATTCAAGACCGGCACGCCCGAGAACGACCAGAAGCTGCTCAAGTCGCTGATCGTCTTCGCCTGCATCATGGAAGGCATCTTCTTCTACGTCGGCTTCGTGCAGATCCTCGCCCTGGGCCGCCAGAACAAGATGACCGGCGCCGCCGAGCAGTACCAGTACATCCTGCGCGACGAGTCCATGCACTGCAATTTCGGCATCGACCTCATCAACTCGATCAAGCTCGAAAACCCGCACCTGTGGACCAGCGAGTTCAAGGCCGAAATCCGCGGCCTCATCCAGAAAGGCGTCGAGCTCGAATTCAAATACGCCGAAGACACCATGCCGCGCGGTGTGCTGGGCCTTAACTCCGCCCAGTTCAAGGAATACCTACGCTTCATCGCCAACCGCCGCTGCCAGCAGATCGGCCTCGACGAACTCTTCCCCGGCGTCACCAACCCCTTCCCCTGGATGGCCGAGATGATCGACCTGAAGAAGGAGAAGAACTTCTTCGAGACAAGAGTTACAGAGTATCAGACGGGGGGGGCGTTGAGTTGGGATTGAAAGCAAACACGTAATGAAGTGTGAAACCCAAATCCTCGAAGGGGACTGTCGGCAGATGCTAAGGCAGTTGCCGGACAACTCGGTCGATTTGATCGTGACTTCGCCGCCTTATGCCGACCAGCGCAAGCAGACCTACGGCGGCGTTTCGCCTGATAAATACGTCGAATGGTTCCTGCCAATCACGTCTGAATTGCTGCGCATCCTAAAACCTACCGGAACCTTCGTGCTCAATATCAAGGAACGCGTAGTCGATGGCGAGCGGCATACCTATGTACTTGAATTGATTCTGGCAATGCGCCAGCAGGGTTGGCTGTGGACCGAGGAATTTATCTGGCACAAGAAGAATTGCTATCCGGGTAAATGGCCAAACCGGTTTCGTGATTCGTGGGAGCGCCTGTTGCAATTCAATAAGGCGCGACAGTTTCACATGTACCAGGAAGAAGTCATGGTACCGATGGGTGATTGGGCCAAGACGCGTTTAAAAAAACTGTCCGATACCGACCGCATGCGCGACGAATCCAGAGTTGGCAGCGGCTTCGGCAAGAAAATCGAAAACTGGATATCGCGCACGCTGGCGTATCCAACCAACGTGCTCAATCTCGCCACCGAATGCAGCAACCGCAGCCACAGCGCCGTATTCCCGGAAGCCCTGCCAGAATGGTTCATCAAGCTGTTTACCCAGCCCGGCGATACGGTGTTGGATCCATTCATGGGATCGGGCACGACACTGCGCGTAGCCAAACGGATGGAACGTACTGCTATCGGCATCGAGATTGTGCCGGAATACGTCGCCCTGGCCCGGAATGAACTCGATGATCGGCAATACGCCTTGCTGCAAGAGAAGGCCAAGTACACCGTGCGCCGGCGCAAAGCCGCGCCCACCGAGGAACGCATGTGAGCTTTGATTTCGCCCGGGTCGCTGACTTCATCCATGCACACATCGGACCTGAATTTCATGACAAGAAACTGACGAAGCTCAAGGCACTGACGTTAGACGACATCCTCAAGCGCAAGAACCCGTATCTGTTTCGCGCCAAAAATGCCGTCAATGCCAACGACTTCATCAAGGCTGTGCTCGACGCCACAGTGTCATCTGGCGAAGAAACGGTGTTCGGTAATTTTCTGGAACGCGTTGCAATCCATGTTTGCGAACAAACCTTTGGTGGGCGGAAATCAGGTATCAAGGGAATCGATCTGGAGTTCGAACAGGCGAATATCAAATATCTGGTAAGCATCAAATCTGGGCCGAACTGGGGAAACTCGTCACAGATCGAGAAGTTGATCGATCATTTCAACAAAGCCAAGAAGACGCTTGCCACTTCCGGTGGAGGTAAGAACCTCAATGTCGTTTGCATCGAGGCCTGCTGTTACGGTACTGAACCCGCACCCGACAAAGGCACGCATCGCAAATTGTGCGGCCAGGACTTCTGGTCACTCATCTCGGACGGCGCAGAAACCCTGTACCAGGATTTAATCGTGCCCATTGGTCACCAAGCCAAAGAACGCAATGACGCTATCGAGCAGTTGTACGGTGCAAAGCTTGCGTTGTTCACTAAGGATTTCGTGGAGAAATTCTGCCCAGGTGGTTTGATCAACTGGCCTTTGTTGCTGGCGTATAACTCAGGCAACAAGACAGCTGCGACATAAGCGCAATTAAAGGGGGCCAGGTTCGATTTTCATTGTGCTGTCCATTCAACGCGGAATATCAAACGGGCCAAGTTCGAATTGATTCGAACCCGCCTATTCCTAACCCAAGCGATCGCCAGCCAACTACAGACACGGTTCCAGTCGCCCCGGAGTCTAAGACCCCATCTCCTAATCTAGGCCCTCTGTTAGGATCGGGGCCGACGCGCATATCGAAACCATAAGAACATCGGGAGGAAGCGCACCATGAAAACCCTTGAGGAACGCCTCGCGCAAGTCGAGGCGCGGCTGGAACGCATTGAGCGTCTGCTGCCGGCTATGCCGGCTACGCAAACTGCCGATCCCCCAGTCCGTACTGAAGCGCCACCTACTGCCGGCAGACAGGAAACGGTTCGACCGGCTCATGCTGCACCGGAGATGGCGCGTCGGGCGATGGGCCCGCAATATGGTACGGCTGAACCACTGCGACCGGGCGGCAGCGCACTCTCGGTGACGCAGATTCTCGGCTGGACAGGGGCGACCGCACTGGTGCTGGCGGTGGCGTATCTGATCCGGCTGGCCCTGGATGCGGGCTGGCTGACGCCGGAACGGCAACTAGGGCTGGCGGTACTGTCGGGCTTTGTGCTGATTGGCACGGGGCTGAAGCTGCGTTCAGCGGATAGGCAGTATGCGAGCTTGTTGCCCGCAGGTGGCTTGGTGGTGTTATTCCTCGCGGTCTACGGCGCGCATCTCTATTACCAGCTGATCGGGGTGCAGATGGCGGCGGGCGCGGTGTTTCTTACCTGTCTTGCCGCGCTATGGCTGGGGCGGATGTTCGAGAGCGAGGTCTATGGCCTGTTTGCAGTCGTGGGTTCGTATTCGGCCCCGTTTCTGCTGCATACGCTTGCTGGCTCGGTGGTCGACTTGGTGATCTATTTCTCGGCATGGAGCGTGCTGTTCTGTCTCTATTCCATCTGGATCGGCGTTCGTCGCCCCTATCTGCTCGCGGCGTATCTTGCGCTGTTTGGCTTCCAGTTTCTGTGGAACCAGACAGCGCCGACTGAATGGAGGGCGGCCTTTGCCTTCCAGACCCTGCAGTTTGCAATTTTCCTCGCCGGCGCGATCGGCTTTTCGGTACGCCATAAGCGTCCCATGCAGAGCGAGGAGGCGGTGGCTCATCTGCCGCTGCTGCTGATTTTTTATGGGCTGCAATACTGGCTGCTTGAACGTCATATGCCGGCATTCGCGCCCTGGATCGCGCTCGGCAGCATGGCCGTGTTGCTGCTTGCGCACCTCGTCGCGAAGCGGGTGCTCGGGGCACTGCCGGCGAGCTCGATGCTGGTGGGCACCTATGCGGCGCTGGCGATTTTCCATGCGGGCTACATGGAACTGTTGCCGACCGCATTTGCGCCTTGGGTGGCTTTGCTACTGTTGCCCGCGCTGGGTTTCTATGTGCGGGCGCGCGGCGGGTACGTGTTGCTGGGCTGGCCGATACGTGCGCTGGTGCTGGGGATCTTTTTCCTCAACTATGTGCGTGTCGTGGTCGGCACCGGCCTCGAAGCTGTGCCAGCACACGAGGTGTTGGCGCTGCTGTACGCCGCATCGCTTTATGTCGCCTATGCGCTGGTGCGCCGCATGTCGAACCTAGGCGATTTTGCGACGGCTGCCCTCTACGTCGGACACATTGCGATGATGAGCGCTGCAGTACAGATTCTCGACGGCCGACTCGCGGTTTCGCTCGCCTGGAGCGTGATTGCAATCGCCTGCCTGGCGCTCGCGTTCCGCAGCCGCGACAAGCTGCTTGGCAAATCCTCGCTGCTTATCTTCGCGGCCTCTGCCGCTAAAGTCATGCTGTTCGATCTTTCGCATGCTGCGCCACTGGTGCGCATCGGTCTCCTGGTCGTGCTCGGCGTGACGCTGTACGCAGGTGGCTGGATGTACAAGAAGGTCGACCAGTTGGATGGTCAGGCGGCTACAGGATAGGCGGAAACCTAATATGCACTTGTACGATACCTCCTCGCAGGCGGCGATCTGATTGAGATCGAGCCAGAATTCGCGAGTGTTGAAGCGGCACTCGGCGCGACAGCGCCGCGCGATCAGTGCTTGCGGCGCGGCTGCGCGGGCGCGGGGCCGCTGCGGCCTTCGATGTGGCGGAAGGTGATGCGGCCCTTGGACAGATCGTAGGGCGACATTTCGAGCGAGACCTTGTCGCCGGCGATGATGCGGATGTGGTGCTTGCGCATCTTGCCGGCGGTGTAGGCGACCAGATGGTGGCCGTTATCGAGGGTGACGCGAAAGCGCGAATCGGGCAGGACTTCGACGACGACGCCGCGCATTTCGAGTAGTTCTTCCTTGGCCATGAGGGACCTCCGGGGGAATCGGCAAAAAGAAAAAGCCCGGCAGGGTGCCGGGCTTTCCGGAGGGGCGGCGGAGCGGGCGCAGGCCCGGTGCGACGTCCCTTGATCGTGCGGGCGGCAGGCAAACTATGCCGCCCGTTCGCTTATTCGGCAGGGCGGATGTTGGACGCCTGCTGGCCCTTGGGGCCGGTGGTGACGTCGAAGGTAACGCGCTGGCCTTCGGTCAGGGTCTTGAAGCCCTGGCTCTGGATCGCGGAGAAATGGGCGAAGAGATCTTCACCGCCGCCCTCGGGGGTGATGAAGCCGAAGCCCTTGGAATCGTTGAACCACTTCACGGTGCCTGTTGCCATGTCTTGTATATCCTTAAAAAAACGAATGATAAGGGGATAGCCCCCCAGAGTTATGGGGCGACAGTCAAGGCAGAGGGTAGTGAAGTAAAACCTGCAGGACGCAGTGTGTAAACCAGACAACAACTGAACTACTTGAAAATCGCTGGCCGGACTGTGCACCGATTGGCGGACATATGCAAGTTTTATTTCGCGCGCCGCCGAATGCCGCTGCAGGCGGGGCCGCGGGAAAGCGCCGGGCGGCCGCGCAGGTTTTTTGCCGCGCTTCAAAAAGCCCGAAATTGGTCTTTAATGGGATTAGTGTGTCCTTATATTTGGACGCCCGTGGGCAAGCGGCGTGCGACGCGGTCTTGCCTTTCCATTCATGACTTTCGACAGGACAGCGTTTTGACTACCAAGCCTTCCACCCCCGCCGCCCCATCCGCCAAACGCACGCCGGCCCGCAGCCGCAACGGCAAACCGCGCCGCGCCGCGCAGGGGGATGTGCCGCCGATCCAGACCCCCAGGGGCGTGGAGGCCTTTACCGTGAACGAGGCGGTGGGCGCCGCGCAGGAATCCAAGCTGGTGGCGGTGAAGGACATTCTGGACCATGCCGGCAAGGACAACCCCGAAATGATCGAGTCGCTCAAGGCGATTCTCGCCGGCGCGTCGCCGGAGGATGCGGCGATGCTGCGCGATGCGCTGCGCGCGCGGCCGCCGCTGGGCAAGGGCGGCGTGCCGTTCGACGCGGACGGCGAGCTGGCGGAAGACTGGCGCGAGGGCGGCTATCCCTACAAGAACCTGATGTCGCGCAAGAGCTACGAGCGGCAGAAATACCAGCTCCAGGTGGAACTGTTGAAGCTGCAGGCCTGGGTGAAGGAAACCGGGCAGAAAGTGGTGATCCTGTTCGAGGGCCGCGACGCGGCAGGCAAGGGCGGCACGATCAAGCGTTTCATGGAGCATCTCAATCCGCGCGGCGCGCACGTGGTGGCGCTGGAAAAGCCGAGTGAGACGGAACGCGGCCAATGGTATTTCCAGCGCTACGTGCAGCATCTGCCGACAGCGGGCGAGATCGCGCTGTTCGACCGCTCCTGGTACAACCGCGCCGGGGTCGAACGGGTGATGGGCTTCTGCAACCAGGAGGAGTATCTCGAATTCATGCGCCAGGCGCCGGAGTTCGAGCGCAACCTGGTGCGCAGCGGCGTGCACCTGATCAAGTTCTGGTTCTCGGTGAGCCGCGAGGAGCAGCGCCGCCGCTTCAAGGAGCGCAGGGTGCATCCGCTCAAGCAATGGAAGCTGTCGCCGATCGACCTGGCCTCGCTCGACAAGTGGGACGACTACACCAAGGCCAAGGAGGCGATGTTCTTCTACACCGACACCGCCGATTCGCCGTGGACGGTGATCAAGTCGGACGACAAGAAGCGCGCGCGGCTCAACGCCATGCGCTACGTGCTGCATCGCCTGCCCTACGCCAACAAGGAGGTGTCGCGCATCGGCGCGCTGGATCTGCTGCTGGTGGGCCGCGCGCACGTGGTGTACGAGCGCGGCGAGCATGCGATGAATCCGCTGCTGTGACGCGCGTCGCGCCTCGGCGGCCGGCTGTTGAAAAGGAGAGTCGAACCATGCGCCGCCTGATTCTGTCCCTGTCTCTGTTGATGCTGCCGCTGGGCGCGCCGCGCGCCGAAGTCAGCGTGGGCGTCGGCATCGCCGTGCCGGGCGTCAGCATCGGCATCCGCGTGCCGGCCTATCCGAAGCTGGTGCGGGTGCCGGGCTACCCGGTGTATTACGACCCGCAGATCGACGTGAACCTCTTTTTCTACGACGGCCTGTACTGGGTCTTGGCGGACGACGATTGGTACGTGAGCGACTGGTACGACGGGCCGTGGCGGCTGGTCGCGCGGGTAGACGTGCCGGTGTACCTGCTGCGCGTGCCGGTGCGCTACTACCGCCGTCCGCCGCCGTATTTCCGGGGCTGGGTCGTCGACCGGCCGCCGCGATGGGACGAGCGCTGGGGCCGCGACTGGACCGAGCGCCGCAGCGGCTGGGACGTCCGCACGCATCGCCTGCCCCCGCCCGCGCCGCTGCCGTATTACCAACGCCATTACGCCGGCGAACACTATCCGCGCGGGCCCGAGGAGCGGGGCGTGATCCGGCGCGAACATTACCGCTATCAGCCGCGCGATCCGGTCGCCCGCGAGCACTACCCGCAATCGCGCGAACAGCGCGGCCCGCAGGGCCGGGGGCACGGCGACCGGCGCTGATTGCAACGAGGCGGGAGCGCGAAAGCGGATTCGAGGCCGGAGGCTGAACAGGCGCACCGGCCCGTGCTACGCTCGCCCCGCCATGAGACTGTCACATCTCCGCCAGCGCCTCCGCGACCTCGGCGCCGCACCCTGTCACGAAGGCCGCGTGCTGCGCGCCTGGGCGCAAGGGCGCTCGCTCGACAACCGGCATCAGCGCGCCGAGGACTTTCTGCCGAAAACGCTGCGGGCTGCCTTGCCCGGCCTTTTCACCGAACTCGATGCCCTGGCGCGCGTGCATGCCGAGCATGCGGGCGAGGACGGCTCGGCGCGCCTGCTGGTCGCGCTGGCGGACGGGCAGACGGTGGAAAGCGTGCTGCTGCCGCGCGACGGCGTATGCGTGTCCACGCAGGTGGGGTGCGCGGTCGGCTGCGTGTTCTGCATGACCGGCCGCACGGGCCTGCTGCGCCAGATGAGCAGCGCGGAGATCGTCGCGCAGGTGGTGCTGGCGCGTCGCCGCCGCCCGGTGAAGAAGGTGGTGTTCATGGGCATGGGCGAACCGGCGCACAACCTGGACAACGTGCTCGAAGCCATCGCGCTCCTGGGTATCGAAGGCGGCATCGGCCACAAGAACCTGGTGTTCTCCACCGTCGGCGACCGGCGCGTGTTCGAGCGCCTGCCGCAGTCGACCGTGAAGCCGGCGCTGGCGCTTTCGCTGCACACCACGAATCCCGAGCTGCGCCGCCGTCTGCTGCCGCGTGCGCCGGACATCGCGCCGGATGAGCTGGCGGACCTGGGCGAAGCCTACGCGCGCCGCACGGGTTATCCCGTTCAATATCAATGGACGCTGCTCGAAGGGATCAACGACACTGACGAAGAATTGAACGGCATCGTGCGCCTGCTGGCCGGTAAGTACGCGGTGATGAACCTGATCCCCTACAACGCCACCGAGGGCGACGGCTTCCGCCGCCCGAGCTGGGAGCGCGCCGCCGAGATGGCGCGCAGCCTGCATGTGCGCGGCGTGCTCGCCAAGCTGCGCCACTCGGCGGGACAGGATGTGGAAGGCGGCTGCGGGCAGTTGCGCGCGCGGGCGCTGGGCGCGGCATAAAGTCTTGTCATGCCAGACGCGATGAGGAAAATCGTGGGAGAGAAACCATGAACAATCTGTACAAATCGTGCATGATTTTCATGCTGACGTTGGGCATGACTGCTTGCGCATCGGTTGATGGGGATGGGCGTGATGATTACAGTACGTTGAATGGTGGGGACCATGTTCAGGAAGTGCGTCCTGACGTGTTCTTCATCATCTCGAAGAGCGGTTACTACGTGCCAGACGAGGCGCCACTGATGCTCATCGACAAACTCATATCGAAGGCGGTTGGGCAGGGTCCCGCTACAGCAAAGCAGCGATGGGAAATGCGTGCGGCTGCCACTTGCGGAGCTGATGGGTATCGAACGTTCAAGGTCGAAACCTTTTCCCATTCTGCGAATACCGGTCCCTATCCGCGCTGGATTGCGACTCACGCCGCTTATGCGGTGTGCAACCGGAAGCAGTATTCGGATGCGGACATCAAGGCGCTGTTCCCGGATTGGTAGGAAGCTTGAAGTGCGGCACGGCACCGAGGACATGTGCCGGGCACATCAGAATGTAAAAAATAGACCACCAAGGAAAAAATCATGAGCACCCGACCGCGCTATCCCATCATCTACGTCCGCGGCTACGCGATGACCAGGACGGAAATCGCGGAGACGACGTCGACGCCCTACATGGGTCTGGAATACGGCTCGACCAAATCGCGCCAGGCGTGGAACGGGGCGGTGCGCAAGGTGTTCTTCGAGTCGCCGATCGTGCGGCTGATGAAGCTGGGCTACACGGACATCTACCAGGACGGCCTGCAACTGGAAACCGGCCGGATTCCGCCGGAGAGCATCGTCATCCACCGCTACTACGACGTGGCCGATCCCGATTTCGGCACGGGCAAGGCGCCCACGATCGAGCAGGCGGCGCAGGGCTTGAGCGACCTGATCCTGCGCGTGCGCGACCAGGTGTGCCGCGACGGCCAGATGAAACCGGAGGATTTCAGGGTCTATCTGGTGGCGCATTCGATGGGCGGACTGGTGTGCCGCTGCTTTCTGCAGAACGAGGCGATCGGCACCCGCGCCGCGCGCCGGCTGGTGGACAAGGTGTTCACCTACGCCACGCCGCACAACGGCATCGAGATGGCCGGCGTCAACGTGCCCGGCTTTTTCGAGCTGTGGGACATGAACAACTTCGACCGCGACCGCATGCGCGACTATCTGGCGATCAAGGGAAAGAAGGCGCCGGCGAATTCGCTCGACGGCAAGTTCGACCCCGCGCGCTTCTTCTGTCTGGTGGGCACCAACAGCAAGGACTACGACGTGGCGAAGGGCGCTTCCCGCCTGCTGGCCGGCGAGTTGAGCGACGGCCTGGTGCGCATTTCCAACGCCTACGTCGACGGCGCGCCGCGCGCGCACGTGCATCGCAGTCACAGCGGCGCGCACGGCATCGTCAACTCGGAGGAAGGCTTCCAGAACCTCACGCGCTTCCTGTTCGGCGACCTGCGGGTGGACGGCGTGCTGCAGGTGGAAGACCTGCCGCTGCCGCCCATCGGCGCGGTGCGCAAGCTGCTCGGTACGCGCGTGGGCTATTACTTTGAAGTGGCGGTGGCGACGCGCGGCGCGCTCGACTTCGATCTCACGCGTCGCACCATCGCCAACAACAGCGCCATCCTGCGCCAGCGCGGCGACCTGTTCGACGAGAACGGCATGCTCCTGCGGGCGGCCAAGCACCCCGTCCTGTTCTCGGTGTTCATGGACACCTCGAAGCGGCCCGAGAAGCGCAAGGAAATGATGTTCTCCGTCCAGCTTTCGGTCTCCATGCTCACCTACATGGGCGAGGAATCCTCGGTCGACCAGCATTACGTGCCGGGCGAGTATCTCTTCCGCGACACGCTCGTGATCAACGCGATCCCGCCCGTCACGCCCGACGAATCCTGGCGCGTGGGCTATGTGCTGTCCGACAGCGGCTGGTCGAGCGCCGAAGACCGGATCGCCGAGAGCCAAAAGGACGAGCAGGGCAAACCCTACGTCGCGATTCCCTTGCAGAACCCGAAAGGCTTCAAGGCCACGCTGCGGCTGTACGGCACGCCGTGGCGGTGATCTGCCGCGCAGCGCCCGACGATTTGCGTGCGTCGACCGGCGGCACGGTCGCGCCGACCGACTGATCCGGTTTCAGGCCTTCAGCTTCGCGAACGCCGCCGCCATCGCGCCGCCCATCGCGGGTTGAGCGGGGGGGCGTCGCATCTTCCCGTGGGCTTGCCGGCCCTGCGGCCGCGCATCGCGTTGTGGTGCGCCGTCTGCCTGCGCGGCGCTGTCGGTCAGGCGCATCGTCAGCGCGATCCGCTTGCGCTTTTCGTCCACCTCCAGCACTTTCACCTTCACGATCAGGCCGGCTTTCACCACGCTGTGCGGGTCCTTGACGTAGCGGTCGGCCAGCGCGGAGATGTGGACGAGGCCGTCCTGGTGTACGCCGATGTCGACGAAGGCGCCGAAGGCGGCGACGTTGGTAACCACGCCTTCGAGCAGCATGCCGGGTTTCAGGTCGGCGAGCGTCTCGACGCCTTCCTTGAATGCCGCGGTGGTGAATTCGGGACGCGGGTCGCGGCCGGGTTTTTCCAGTTCCTTGAGGATGTCGCGGACGGTCGGCAGGCCGAAGCGGTCGTCGGCGTATTTCGCTGGATCGATGTCCTTGAGCTTGCCCGGCTGGCCGGCCAGCGCCTTCAGGTCGAGCTTCAGGTCGGCGAGGATGCGTTCGGCCACCGGGTAGGACTCGGGGTGGACGGCGGAGGCGTCGAGCGCGTTGTCGCCGTCCATGATGCGCAGGAAGCCGGCGGCCTGTTCGAAGGTTTTCTCGCCCAGGCGCGGCACCTCGCGCAACTGCGCGCGGGTGACGAAGCGGCCTTTGGCATCGCGTTGCGCGACGATGGCCTGCGCCACGCCGCCGGACAGGCCCGACACGCGCGCCAGCAGCGGCGCCGAGGCGGTGTTGACATCGACGCCGACGGCGTTGACGCAGTCTTCCACCACGGCGTCGAGCGAACGCGCGAGCTGGAATTCGCTGACGTCGTGCTGGTACTGGCCGACGCCGATGGACTTGGGATCGATCTTCACCAGTTCGGCGAGCGGGTCCTGCAGGCGACGCGCGATGGAGACCGCGCCGCGCAGCGACACGTCGAGCTCGGGCAGTTCGCGCGAGGCGAATTCGGACGCGGAGTAGACCGACGCGCCGGCCTCGGAGACGACGATGCCGGTGAGCTTGAGTTCGGGGTGGCGCTTGATGAGGTCGCGCGCCAGCCGGTCGGTCTCGCGCGAGGCGGTACCGTTGCCGATGGCGATGAGCGCGACCCGGTGTTTGGCCGCGAGCGCGCCCAGGGTGTGCAACGCGCCGTCCCAGTCGTTCTTCGGCTGATGCGGGTAGACGGTGGCGGTGTCGACGAGCTTGCCGGTGGCGTCGACGACGGCGACCTTCACGCCGGTGCGCAGGCCGGGATCGAGGCCCATCGTCGCGCGCGGGCCGGCGGGCGCGGCGAGCAGCAGATCGCGCAGGTTGCGCGCGAAGACCTGGATGGCCTCGGTTTCGGCGCGGGCGCGCAGTGCGCCCATGAGCTCGGTTTCGAGATGCATGCCCACCTTCACGCGCCAGGCGAAGCGCACGGTGTCCATCAGCCAGCGGTCGGCGGGCCGGCCCCGGTCGGCGATGCCGAAGCGCGCGGCGATGCGCGCCTCGCACGGGTTGTGCGGGTCGCTCCACACGGGCTGCGCGGCTTCGCTGTCGAGGCGCAGGCGCACGTCGAGCAGGTCTTCGCGCCGGCCGCGGAAGACGGCGAGCGCGCGGTGCGAGGGCATAGCGGCCAGCGGCTCGGCGTGGTCGAAGTAGTCGGCGTATTTTTCCGCCGCGGCTTCCTTGCCCGCGATCACGCTTGCCTGCACCACGCCGTGATCCTGCAGGTATTCGCGCAGGGTTTGCAGCAGCGCGGCGTCCTCGGCGAAGCGTTCCATCAGAATCTGGCGCGCGCCGTCGAGCGCGGCCTTGGCGTCGGGCACGCCGGGGTTGTCGCCTTGCTCGGTGGTGAAGGGCTCGCGCAGATAGCGCGCCGCTTCGGCGTCCGGCGTCAGCGCCGGGTCGGCGAGCAGCGCGTCGGCCAGCGGCTCCAGCCCGGCTTCGCGCGCGATCTGCGCGCGCGTGCGGCGCTTGGGCTTGTAGGGCAGGTACAGGTCTTCGAGCTGCGCCTTGTCGGGCGCGAGCAGAATCGCTTCGCGCAGCTCGGGCGTCAGCTTGTTCTGTTCGGCGATGGATTCGAGGATGGCGGCGCGGCGCGCTTCGAGTTCGCGCAGGTAGCGCAGCCGTTCTTCCAGCAGGCGCAGTTGCACGTCGTCCAGACCGCCGGTGGCCTCCTTGCGGTAGCGCGCGATGAAGGGCACGGTCGCGCCCTCGTCGAGGAGCGCGACGGCGGCGGCGACCTGGGCGGGTTTGGCCGCGATTTCGGCAGCGAGGCGGTGTTCGAGGGTGGGGAGCATGGGGCTAGGCATCAGACAGCACGCCCGTCCGGGCGCGGGTTGGACAAAGTGGAACGGCGGGAAATCAGGCCCAGCGCACGACGTCGTCGAAGGGCTGCCGGCGCTTGTCCGGTTGCGGCTTGACGCGGTAGCCGAAGGCGGCCATCACCGCCAGACCGAAGCGGCCGTTTTCCAGCAGGCCGGCTTCGTCCAGCAGGGCTTCGGCCTTTTCGCGATGGAAGCCCTCGATCGGGCAAGAGTCGATGCCCAGGAGCGCCGCGGCGGTGAGCATGTTGGCCAGCGCGATGTAGGCCTGATGGCAGCTCCAGTCGAACACGGCGCGCGGGCTGTCGAGCTTGAAGTCGTCGCTGTGGAACTTCGGGTAGAAGACGTGGCGGCGCGCGATGGCTTCGTCCGGCATCTTCAGCACGTCGCGCATCATGTGTTCGGTGTAGTCCGAGCCGGGCAGCATGTCGGCCTTGCGCGCGAGCACCAGCACGACGTGGCTGGCGGTGGGGAACTGGCCCTGCGCCCCCCAGGCGACGGCGCGCAGCTTCTCGCGCAGCGTCCTGTCCTGCACGACGACGAAGCGCCAGGGCTCGAACCCGAATGAGCTGGGTGAGAGCCGCGCGCATTCGAGGATGGCGCAGAACTGTTCGTCGGGAATCGTGCGTTCGGGGTCGAAGGTCTTGCAGGCGTGGCGGAACCGGAAGGCTTCGAGCAGCGTGGTCGTGTCGATCATGGTGCGAAACGGAAAAAAGATCAGAACTGGCCGGTGCGCAGCAGCACCAGCGTGCAGGCCCGCTCGTGCGGGATGCCGGCGGCGTCGAGCCGGGCTTCGAGCGCGGGGTTTTCGGTGCCGGGGTTGAAGATCACGCGTCCGGGGCGCAGGCCGACGATGGCGTCGACGAGATCGTCCGAACGCTCCGGCCCGACATAGAGCGTGAGCGTGTCCACCGGCCCGGCGATGGCGTCCAGGCCGTGCGCGACCGGCAGGCCTTCCACCGTGTCGAGCCGCGGATGCACGGGCACGACGCGGTGGCCGTGCGCCAGCAGCAGGCGGATCGCCTGGTTAGAATAGCGGTCGGGCTTGTGGCTGGCGCCGAGGACGGCGACGCGCTGCGGGGACGGGGACATGCCGGTGTCGCGAATGACGTTGAGGCCGTATTAAAGCAGATTGCGCGGCCGGCGGCGTCCCCGCGACGCGGCGCGCGATTTGGCTTAAGCTTCGGCCATGGATCCCACGACGCAAATCGTTCTCTGGGTGCTGGCCGCCCTGTTCATCGTGGTCGGTTTCGCCGGGCTGGTGCTGCCGATGCTGCCGGGCATTCCGCTGGTGTTTGCCGGCCTGGTGCTGCTCGCCTGGGCGGAGAACTTCGCCTACGTCGGCTGGGTGCCGCTGGTGGGGCTCGGCGTGCTGACGCTGGCGAGCTACGGCATCGATTTCCTGGCCACGGCCCTGGGCGCCAAGAAGTTCGGCGCTTCCGCGCGCGCGGTCTGGGGCGCGGCGGCGGGCACGCTGATCGGCCTCTTCTTCGGCTTGCCAGGTCTGATCCTTGGGCCTTTCCTGGGCGCGGTGGTCGGCGAGTTCAGCGGCCAATCCTCGCTCAAGGCGGCGACGCACGCCGGCATCGGCGCGACGCTCGGCCTTTTGTTCGGCGCCCTGCTGAAGATCGCGCTGGCGTTCGCGATGGTCGGCGTGTTCGTGCTGGCACGCCTGTTCTGAGCCGCCGGCCGGGGCGTGTTCTATAACGGAACCACGCCCGCGCAGCCAAACGGGCGGTTGCATGCCGACGAGGAGATGCCGTGTCCACGCTGCCCGTTTCCGATCCCTCTCCCGACGCGCTGCCCTTCGTGGCGCCGTGCCGCGCGCTCGACCGGGCGGCCCCGCTGCGCTGGCTGCGCCTGGGCTGGGCCGACCTGCGCCGCGCGCCGCGCCTGAGTCTGACCTACGGCCTCGCGCTCGCCCTATCGAGCGCGCTGATCGCGTTGCTCGCATGGCGTTTCGGCGCGCTGGCCCTCTATATCGGACTGGCCACCGGCTTCGTCTTTGTCGGCCCCGTGCTCGCGGTGGGGCTCTATTCGATCAGCCGCCAACTGAGCCTGGGCCTGCGTCCCGTGCTCGGCCACTGCCTGCGCGAAGGCGCCTACCATTTGAAGGAGCTGCTGGTGCTGGGGGTGGCGCTGCTGATCGTGCTGCTGGTCTGGGCGCGCGCCGCCGCGATGGTGCACGTGTTCTTTCCCGCCGCCGGCCGGCCGGGCTGGCAGGACCTGCTGCTGTTTCTGGGCGTGGGCAGCGCGGTCGGCGCGGTGTTCGCCTTCATCGTGTTCGCGGCGAGCGCGGTTTCGCTGCCGTTCATCCTCGACCGCAAGGTCGACGCGGTGACCGCGTCGGTGAGCAGCTTCAACGCCGTGCTGCGCAACAAGGGTGCGATGCTCGTGTGGGCGGCGCTGATCGGCGCCGCGGTGCTGTTCGGATTCGCCACGGCGTTTCTCGGCTTCGTCGTGCTGCTGCCGCTGATCGGCCATGCCACCTGGCATGCCTATGTCGAGACGCTGGACGCCGAAGCCTGGCCGCGGGATGCCGCGCCCGCCGCGTGAGCGGCGGCGTTGTCTCAAGATCGTTTGTCCATGTCATCCTGCAGGAGGTCTTGCCCATGTCCACGCTGTCTTTTGCACTGCCCCGTACCCTGGCGAGCTGGAACACGCCCGGTTTCCGCGATGCGTTCAAGCGCGAAGTCGAGGCGCTCGACGCCGGTCTGCTGCCTTTGCAGCAGGGCCTGTCGCTGACGAGCACGGTGGCCGACGAGCCGTTCAGCGTCGTGCCGATCGCCGCCGAGGCGACGGCCGGCGGCCTGCGCGTCAAGGCCGGCGTGTTCTACGCCGGCCTCATCGGCGGCTGCAGTTGCGCGGACGATCCCACCCCGGTCGAGGCGCAACTGGAATACTGCGTGCTGCGCTTCGAGATCGACGGGCCGGACGGCGCCGCGCACGTGGAACTGGCCCCCGAGGATTGACGTTCATCATGCAACCCCGATCAGGAGAACCCGTATGCAGTCTTTTCTGAGCCGCGCCCTGTTGTGCGCCGTCTGCCTTGCCGCGTCGCCGCCCGCGGCGCTTGCCGCGAACGACGCGCGGCCGATGGTGAAGGTCGATCCGGCCGGCCACTACAAGGCGGTCTACGACATCCACTCCGACGAGATCGCCGCCGGCATCAGCAGGGGTCTGTATTACGCGCGCGGCCTCGTCGAGGCCTTCGGCAAGCAGGGCGTGAAGCCGGCGCAGCTCGACGTCCACCTCGTGCTGCACGGCGACGCGGCGCAGTTTCTGCTCAACGACGACGCCTGGCAGCGGATGCAGGGCGATCCCTTCGCGGTGAACCTCAACGCCAAGATCGTGCAGGACCTGCTCGACCTGGGCATGCACGTCGAGATCTGCCACAGCGTGATGAAGAGCAAGGGCTGGACGCCCGACGACGTGCTGCCCGGCGTCGCCATCGTGCACGACGGCTATACCCGGCTGATCAAGCTGCAAACCGACGGTTATCCCTACATCGGCGGCTTCTGAGCCGGGCCGCCGCGGGCGGCGGGCCGGAAACATTCCGTAACACTTTCGCCCGCACCGGACATGCGGCGGATACACGGCGGCGCCACACTGCGCCCATGCCGTTCCATTCCGGTTCGGCAACCGACACGGATCGAAAGGAGAAAGCGATGAAAATGAAATTTGCGCAAACCGCCCTGCTGGCCGCCCTCGTCGGCGGCGGCGCCTTGAGCGCCCCGGCGTGGGCGATGAGCGGCGGCGGCAAGTCCGGCTGCGAGGCGCGTCATGCGATGCATCATGGCCACGGCGCGCAAGGCAAGTGGGACATGCGGCGCGACGCGCGGCTTGCCGACCTGAAAGCCAAGCTCAAGCTCGCGCCTTCGCAGGCGGCCGCGTGGCAGGCCTTCGTCGACGCGGGCAAGCCCGGCCCGATGCCGGCGCGCGCGGAACGCGATGCGATGCGCGAACGGGCGGTCGGCATGACCACGCCGGAACGCATGGACGCCATGCTCCAGAAAGCCGACGCGCGCCGGGCGCGCATGGTCGAACGCAGCGAAGCGGTCAAGGCGTTCTACGGGCAACTGACGTCCGAGCAGCGGGCGGTATTCGATGCGCTGACGGCGCCGTCGAAACGCGGCCACGGCCACCCGGGACCGGCGCGCATGCGTTCCTGAAATCGGGCTGAACGGAAGGGGCGGGCAACCGCCCCTTTTTTCATGGCGGCATGCGGGCCTGTTCGTTCGGGGCGAATGCGCATTTTCATATCGCCGGCCAGCCCGCCGGGGGCATGGGCGGGACAGCGCGTGGGGTACCATGCCGGTCATGAAACCGCTCCGCCCGCGCCTGCTGCGCGTCCGCAAACGCCATCGCGCCAGCCTGTTCTCGCTCCGCCTGTGGATGCGCCGTCTGGTGTTCTGGGGCGGCGCGGTCGGCGTGGGTCTGGCCGCCACGGGCTTCGCGCTGGCGAACGACCTGGCCCACGAGGCTTTCAATCATCTGCTCGCCATCTCGCCCTGGCTGCCGCTCTTGGTGACGCCGCTGACGCTGGCCGCCGTGGCGGCGGTCACGCAGCGTTTCTTCCGCGGCGCGGCCGGCAGCGGCATTCCCCAGACCATCGCCGCGTTGCGCATGCCGGACGGACAGGAACGCGACGCGGTGCTGTCGCTGCGCGTCGCGGCGGCGAAAATGGCGCTCACCTGCGTGAGCGTGGCCGGCGGCGCGAGCGTGGGGCGCGAAGGCCCGACCGTGCAGGTGGGCGCGGCGCTGCTCTACAACCTGCGCCGGCTGGTGCGTTTTCCGTCGCATCTGATGGAGCGCGGCCTGATCGTGGCCGGCGGCGGCGCGGGCGTGGCCGCCGCCTTCAACACGCCGCTCGCCGGCGTCGTGTTCGCGATCGAGGAAATGGCGCGTTCGTTCGAGACGCGCACCAGCGGCACGCTGCTCACCGCGGTGATCATCGCCGGCCTGGCGGCGATCTACGTGCAGGGCGACTACGTCTATTTCGGCTCGACGCCGGCCGCGCCGCACGGCATTTCGGACTGGACCGGCGTGCTGCTCTGCGGTCTGGCGGGCGGCGTGCTCGGCGGCGGATTCGGCCGCGCGGTGATCGCGTTCGCCACCCACGGCCTGCCCGGTCGCCCGGGCGCTTTTCTGCGCGCCCGTCCGGTGAGGTTCGCCGCGCTGTGCGGATTCGCGCTGGCGCTGCTCGGCGTCGCCTCGGGCGGCGCGGTATACGGCAGCGGCTATCAGGAAGCGCGCAGCCTGCTCGAAGGCACGGCCGAGGTGTCGCCCGCCTACGGCGTGTGGAAGATTCTGGCGACCTTCGTGTCCTTCGTCAGCGGCATTCCGGGCGGCTTGTTCGCGCCCAGCCTGTCGGCCGGCGCGGGCATCGGGCATGCCGTGGCGCAATTGTTGTCGACCGTCGACGCCGGCGCGCTGATCGTGATCGGCATGGCGGCCTATTTCGCCGGCGTGGTGCAGGCGCCCATCACCGCCTTCGTCATCGTGATGGAGATGACCGACAACCACGACATGGTGGTGCCGCTGATGCTGGCGACGCTGCTGGCCACGGCCGTGTCCCGCCTGCTCTGCCCGCGGCCGCTGTACAAGGCGCTGGCGGACATCTATCTGGCGCGCGTGCGGGCGGCTTCCGGGCAGGCGGACGCAGGCTGAAAAAAGCGGGCCGCAAGGGCCCGCAGGACTCAGGCGCGCGGCCCGACGCGCAGGGCGGTCAGGCCGCCTTCTTCAACTGTCCGCAGGCCAGATTGGCCGGGATCGCCACGTCCATCAGGCGGGGGTTGGACAGCACCAGACCGTCCATCAGCGCGATGTAGGCCTCGCGCGTGGTGTTCGCCAGGCGCGGGTTGTGGCGCTTTTCCTCGCCGATGCTGGAGACCGTCCAGCCCTTGTAGTCGTGGGCGGGATAGACCCGCGTGGCGTCGGGCAGGCGGAACAGCTTGCCGACGATGGAATCCCAGGATTTCGCCGCGTCGCCGTTCTGGAAGTCGGTGCGGCCGGTGCCGCGGATCAGCAGCACGTCGCCGGTGAACACCGCTTTCGGGCGCAGCGGGTCGAGCACGAAGCTGAAGGATTCGTCGGTGTGGCCGGGCGTGTAGATCGCGCCGAGCTTCACGCCGTCGACGTCGATCACGTCGCCTTCGCGCACGTGTTCGCTCACGCATTCCGCGCGGGTGAATTCGCCCATCGCGGTCATGCAGCCGGCCGCCTCGCGCAGGTCGCCCAGCCCCGTGACATGATCGGCGTGGGTGTGGGTGTCGATCGCGCGCACCAGCTTCAGGTCGAGTTCGCGGATCGCCTGCAGGTACCGCGGCACCTGGTCCTTCACCGGGTCGATGATGACCGCCTCGCGGCCGACGCCGGAGCCGACGAGATAGGTGTAGGTGCTCGATTCGGAATCGAAGAATTGCCGGAACAGCATGATCGTTCTCCTCGGAAAAGGACGGCGGGAAATCCCGCCGTCCGTACCGCTCACTGCTTACCGCGCTCCGCTCACAGCGACTTCTTGCAGAAGTACCAGTCGGTGCACTCGTAGCCTTCGTTCATGCGCGCCTCGGCGGCGTTCACGTCCTGCGGCGGCGGGACGATGACCTTGTCGCCGGGCTGCCAGCCTTCCGGCGTGGCGACCTTGTTGGCGTCCGAGGTCTGCAGCGCCGCGACCAGGCGCAGGAACTCGGGAATCGAGCGGCCGTTGGTCATCGGGTAGTAGACCATCGCGCGCAGCACGCCCTTGGGGTCGATGATGAAGGTGGCGCGCACCGCGGAGGTGTCGCCGGCGCCCGGATGGATCATGCCGAAGGCCTTGGCGACGTCCATCTTCAGGTCTTCGATGATCGGGAAGGGAATCTCGACGCCGAATTTTTCCTTGATGTTGCGCACCCAGGCGACGTGCGAGTAGTAGCTGTCGATCGACAGGCCCAACAGGTCGCAATTGAGCTTCTGGAACTCGGGGTAGTACTTGGCGAACGCGGTGAATTCGGTGGTGCAGACCGGGGTGAAGTCGGCGGGGTGCGAGAACAGCACCAGCCACTTGCCTTCGTAGTCGGACAGCTTCTTGACGCCATGCGTGGTGCGCGCCTCGAATTCGGGGGCGCGTTCGTTGATGCGGGGGAGGGCGACGGGTTCGGACATGACGGGTTCCTTTCGTGAGATCGTTCATTAGCAATTGCTAATGAACGAGACTCTACCGACCGGCCCCGGTCGTGTGAAACAGATTTTTTCTATGTCGCCGATCGACGATATCAATCCCGCGCCGGGCGGCGGGTCAGCCCCAGCCCGCCGCGACGGCGAGGCGATAGACGATGAAGCAGGCGATCCAGGCCAGGGCGAACAGATAGCCGGCCATGAGGAGGGTCATCTTCCAGCCGCCGGTTTCGCGCTTGACGGTGGCGAGCGTGGAGAGACACTGCGGCGCGAACACGAACCAGGTCAGCAGCGACAGCGCGGTGGCGAGGCTCCAACTGTGCGCGATCAGCGGCGTCAGCGCGAGCGCGGTGTCGTCGCCGGTCGCCGACAGCGCGTAGACCGTGCCGAGCGCGCTGACCGCGACTTCGCGCGCGGCCATGCCGGGCACCAGCGCCACGCTGATCTGCCAGTTGAAGCCGATGGGCTCGAACACGACGGCGAGCGCGCGGCCGAGCGTGCCGGCCAGGCTGTATTCGATGGCGGGGCCGGTCGCGCCGGCGGGCGGCGCGGGGAAGCTCGCCAGGAACCACATGAGAATGGTGAGCGCGAGGATGATGCCGCCGACGCGGCGCACGAAGATGCCCGCGCGCTGCCACAGGCCGATCGCGACGTTGCGCACCGCCGGCCAGTGGTAGGTGGGCAGCTCCATCATCAGCGGCCGCGGCAGGCCGCGGGTGGTGAAGCGCTTGGCCAGCCAGGCGATGCCCATCGCGCTGACCACGCCGGCGACGTAGAGGCCGAACAGCACCAGGCCCTGCAGCTCGAACAGGCCGGCCACGTCGCGTTTCGGGATGAAGGCGCCGATCAGCAGCGCGTAGACCGGCAGGCGCGCCGAGCAGGTCATCAGCGGCGCGATCATGATGGTGACCAGCCGGTCGCGCGGGTTGGCGATGGTGCGCGCGGCCATGATGCCGGGAATCGCGCAGGCGAAGCTCGACAGCAGCGGAATGAAGGAGCGGCCTGAGAGGCCGACGCTGCCCATCAGGCGGTCGAGCAGAAAGGCGGCGCGCGGCAGGTAGCCCGATTCCTCGAGCACGAGGATGAAGAAATACAGGATCAGGATCTGCGGCAGGAAAACGAGCACGCCGCCGGCGCCGGCGATGACGCCGTCGACGGCGAGGCTTTGCAGCCAGCCTTCGGGCAGCAGCGCGCCGACCGTCTCGCCGAGCCACGCGGTGGCCGATTCGATCCAGCCCATCGGCGCCTCGGCCCAGGCGAACACGGCCTGGAACATGAGGAACAGCACGACGATCAGCAGCGCCATGCCGAATACCGGATGCAGCACCACGCGGTCGATGCGGTCCGAGAGCGTGTGCGGCGCTTGCCGGTCGAGCCCGAGGCCGGCGAGGATGCGCTGCACCGCGTCGTGATCGGCCTCGACCGAATGCGCGTGCCCGCCTGCCTCCGCGGCCGGCGCATCGGCGCGCCAGCGGTCCGCCGGCGCGTCGAGCAGCGCGCGCAGCTCGGTCGCGCCGTCCTTGCGCACGCCCACGGTCTTGACCACCGGCACGCCGAGTTCGCGCGACAGCCGTTCCGCATCCACGTGGATGCCGCGCCGCGCCGCCAGATCGGTCATGTTGAGCGCGACCGCGCAGGGGATGCCGAGGCGTTTCACCGCCAGCACCAGACGCAGGTTGCGCCGCAGATTGGTGGCGTCGACCACGCAGATCACGCGGTCGGGCCGTTTCTCGCCGCGCGCGTGCCCCATCAGCACGTCCACCGTCACCTTTTCGTCGGGCGAGCGCGGGTTGAGGCTGTAGGTGCCGGGCAGGTCGAGGATGCGCAGCGTCTTGCCTTCGGCCGTGAGGTAGCGGCCTTCCTTGCGCTCCACCGTCACGCCCGCGTAGTTCGCCACCTTCTGCCGGCTGCCGGTCAGCACGTTGAACAGCGCCGTCTTGCCGCAGTTGGGGTTGCCCACCAACGCGACCAGCGGGCCGCCCAGATGGACGTGGACGACAGCGGTCTTACCGGCTTCGGGCCGGCGCGTATCGTGACAGGCGCTCATGCGGAGTGGGTTTCTTCCAGAGGGGCGATTGCGATGCAGGCCGCCTCGGCCATGCGCAGCGCGAACGTCGAGCTGCCCACCCGGATCACCAGCGGGTCGCCGCCCGGCGCGCGCGCCATCAGGCACACCGTCTCGCCGGGAATGAAGCCCAGCTCGTGCAGCCAGTCGCGCCATTCGGGCACGTGCGCCGGTACCCCGACGCGCGCGATGCGATAGAGCTTGCGATCGTCCGCGCGGTCGAGGGTGGTCATCGTGTCGGGTCCGGCCGGGGCGTCAGTGGGCCACGGCGTGGGTGGGATCGGTCACGAAGCCGAGCTTGGTGAGGCCGGCGCGCGCGGCGTCGGCCATGATCTGCGCGACGTTGCGGTAGGCCAGGTCGCCGTCGGCGCGGATGTGGATCTCCGGCTGCGGCGTCTGGTGGGCGGCCAGATCCATCTTCGCCTGCCAGGCGGTCGCGTCGACCGGCTCGGCGTTCCAGAAAACCGAGCCGTCGGCCTTGATCGAGAGATTGATCGTCTCGGGCTTGACCTCGTTGGGCTGGCTGGAGGCGACCGGCAGATCGACCTTGACCGCATGCGTCGTCAAGGGCGCGGTGATGATGAAGATGACGAGCAGCACCAGCATCACGTCGATCAGCGGAATCATGTTGATTTCCGCGTTGTCGCCGTCGCCGGCTTCGTTCATGAGTCCGCCGAAGGCCATGTCATGCGCTCCTCGCGGCGGCGGGCGCCGTGTAGACCTGCGCGGCGTCCTTCTCGACGCGGGTGTTGTTGCGCACGCCGGTGGACATGAAGGCGAACAGGTCGTGGGCGAAGCCGTCCACTTCCGTCAGCACCTGCCGCTTGGCGCGGTTGAAGAAGTTGTACGCGAGCACGGCGGGAATCGCCACGGCCAGACCCAGCGCGGTCATGATCAGCGCCTCGCCGACCGGGCCGGCCACCTGGTCCAGACTGCCCGAGCCGCTCATGCCGATGTTGACCAGCGCGTGGTAGATGCCCCACACCGTGCCGAACAGGCCGACGAAGGGCGCCGACGAGGCGATCGACGCGAGCATGGTGTGGCCGTATTCCAGACGCGCGGTGTCCTGGGTGATCGCGCGGCGCAGCGCGCGGGTCAGGAATTCGTCTTCCGAGCCCGACTCGATCAGCCGCGAGCCGGTCTTGTTGCGGAACTGCTCGGCCGCCTTGAGGCCGTGATGCGTGAGGTGCGAGAACGGATCGTTGACGCCGTTCTTCTGCAGGTAGTCGGCGACGGCCGGCAAGCCGGGCGCTTCCCAGAAGCGCGCGAGGAAGGCCTGCGCGTGCTTCTTCATGCGCAGATTGGCGATGCTCTTCGAGACGATGAGATACCAGGTGATCACCGACATCCCCAGCAGGATGACGAGCAGCACGTGCGCGAGCATGTCGGCCTGCGCGATGAAGTGGGCGAAGCCCAACTGGGTGGCTTGGTTGGCGGTTTCCATGATGCTTAACTCCTGCTGGTGAGGTTGAACTCGATCGGGACGACGACCCACGCGGGCTCCGGTTTGCCGGCCCGGCGGGCCGGCTCGAATTTCCAGCTCGACTGGACGGTCTTCATCGCCGCCTCGTCGAGGCGCGGATAGCCGCTGCTCTTGACGAGTTCCAGACGCGCGACGCTGCCGTCCGGATTGACGAGAATGTTCAGCCGGACGACGCCTTCTTCGTGCAGCCGCCTGGACAGCGCCGGATAAGTCGGCTTCGGATTGTTCAGATAATCCGCCTGCCGGGGCGGCGTGGCGGGCGGCGGCGGAGCCGGCGCGGGCCGGGGCGCTTCCGCCACGACCGGGGGCGCGGGCGGCGGCAGTACCTCGGGCACCGGTTCCGGCACGGGCGCGGGTTTGGGCGCCTCGACCACCGGCGCGGGCGTGGGCACCGGACGCTCGGCCACCAGCACGGGCGGCGGCGGCAGCGGCTTCACCACCGGCTTGGGCGGCGGCGGCTTCGGTTTGGGTTCTGGCTTGGGTTCGGGTTCCGGCGCGTCCGGCTGGATCAGGCTGACCGTGAGCGGACGCGGCGGCGTGATCGGTTCAGGCGCATCCGGCTTGAGCGCCAGCAGGCCCAGCACCAGGGCGTGCAGCCCGGCCGCGACCGCCAGCGCGCCGGGCGACAGGCGCGGCGAATACGGCAGCGCGGACGCGGCGGCGCGTGCGGCGGCCTGTGGGCGGGCGGGTGCAATCGGCAGTACGGTTTGCGAGGATGTCATCCCGGGTGAATCCAGTTGCGTTCATGAATGCGGGCTGGGGACGATCCCTGGCTGGCGGCACCCCGCTCGTGCGGCGGCCTTCCAGACCACCGCACACATGACATGATGGCTCAGTACGTAATTACAGAACAGCAAGTCGAATAATGATAATAATTCGCATTATGTAAGTCAATGGCCCGGCACGCTTTTGTGCGAGGCGGATGCGCTGCGACAGATCGGCGTCGTGCGCCGGCAAGGAACGGTGCATTGCCTCGGCGGCGCGCGGCGGGGGAGAGCTTATTTGAAGTCGTAGCTCAGGCTGACGGTGTAGTTGCGGCCGGGTTGCGTGAAGCGGTCGGGGCCGCTGCCGGAGCCGGCGATATGGATGGGGTCGTACGCCGGCACATCGGCCCAATGCATGTACTTGCGGTCGAAGACGTTGAGCACGCCCATCGACAGGCGCCCGTTTTTGGTGATTTGCCAGTGCGTGCGCAGGTCGAGTACGCCGTAGCCTTTGGTCAGGAATGAACGGTACATGCGGCCGCCTTTCCGCCGGGCATCCTCGAGTCGCTTCTTGTCGGCCAGGCTGAGATCGGCGGCAATTTCCCAGGGGCCTTGGGCATAAGCCAGCCCCAGGGTGCCCTTCAGCGGATCGATGCTGTTGAGCGGATTGCCTTCGTGATCGCGTCCGCGCGCATAGGTCAGGGTGCCGCGTGCGCGCCAGCGCCGGGCGTCGTCGAAATACCAGCCGAATGCCGCTTCGAGGCCGTGGATTTCGGCTGTGGGCAGATTGACGGACTGAAACACGGAAAAGTAGCGGGAACAGTCCGCATGGTCGGTCGGTGCGGGTGGTGTCGAACACAGATCTTGGTTTTCGATGAAATCGTCGTAGTGCGTGTAGTAGGCGCTGACGTTCCAGTAGCCCCGGTCTCCGCGGAATTCGAGTTTGGCTTCAGGCCCCTGCGAATATTCGGGCTTGAGGTCGGCATTGGGCAGGCTGACGTAGCCGCCATTACGATTCTCGAAACCGGAGTTGACGCTGTCGTAGGGCGCCACCCGGAAGCCGAAGCTGTAGCTCATGGACAGCGCATAACCCGGCCTGAAACGCCAGGTGGCGCCGAACTTGGGCGAGAACGCATCGGCTTCCTTGTTTGCCGGCGTCGATTTTGGCGTGCCGTCCTGCTCGGGGTCGAGATAGATCGCATCGGGCGAAACCTTGAGCGTATTGCGGTCGTAGCGCAAGCCGAAGGTGAGCGACCAGGCGTCCGACAGCATCCAGTTGTCCTGGGCGTAGGCGCTGAATTCGGTGATGGTGCTCGCAGGGAAATCGCGATCGGGATAGGGCAGGCCGTTGACCTGATCAACGGCGCCAGGCAATTCGGAACAGCGCACCGAGATCAGTGAACCGTCGTAGCAATCGTATTGTCCGCTGGGTACTCTGCGAGTGAATCCATCGCGGATTTGCACGGTTTCACGCCGGCTGGCATCTAGCCCCCAGAGCAGGCGATGCCCGCCTTTTGCATCGAGGACTTTGTCGCCTTGCAGGCGCAGCCCCACGCTGTCCTGGTCGTAATCGAAAATCCGCCGTGCGTCCTCCCAGGTGGCGGGTACGCCGCTGCGTCGAATGTCCAGCGTGTCCTGGTGCGTATTGCTGCGCTGGACGTAGAGGTGCACGTCCAGGGTGCCGACCTGCAGGTCGGGGAGGCGCTGCTCGAAAGAGAGGCGCTCGCGCCGGTAACGGTCGTCACCATACAGCTCCGTCGTTCGGGGCTTGATCTGCGAGAACACGCGTGTGTCGACGTCGCGTGCATAAGTATCGTAGGTGAGCGCGCTGCGCCATTGCGGGCGCGGCTCGTAGACCAGCTTGACCAGGCCGGCGCGTATATCTTCGTCCTGCGGATTGGCGACGGTGCGATTGATGCCGACCGAGTCGTTGGTCCCCATGCTCTCGGTTTCGGTGGCGCGCTGGGCCACGCCGCTCAGCAGCAGCTTGAATGCGCTGCCGCCGATTGCCAGCGTGGGAATCAGCGCCGAAGCGTCGTTCGCGCTGGCGTACTGGGTCTCGATGCGCCCGCCGATGGCGCGATCCGTGCCGAGATAGTCTTCCGGGTCGGGCGTGACGTAGCGGACCGCGCCGCCGAGCGCGCCGGAGCCGAACAGCACCGAGCCGCTCCCGCGCTGGATTTCGATGGCTTTCAGCAGACGGACGTCGACCAGATTGCGTCCCGCATTGGCGTAGCCGCCGGTCTTGAATTCGTCGGGCAGGCGTACGCCGTCGATTTCCATCGCCACGCGATCGCCGTCCACGCCGCGGATGTTGTATCCGGCCTGACCGAAACGGGAAGGATTGTTGCTCACCGATACCCCGGCTTCGTAGCGCACGGCATCCTTGATGCTGAGCGACGTCTCGCGGCTCAATTGCTCGCGTGTGATCGTCGAAGCGGTGGCGGTTTCGTCGGCCGGTTCTTCAGGAGCCTCGGCTTCCACCGAAACCGTGCCCAGCACGGTTTCGGCGGCGGCCGGGAGGCACAGGCCGTGGCAGCCGAAGGCCACGGCCAGCGCCAGCGCCAGGGGACGGCGCGTCATGCCGTCGTCTGTGCGGACTTGTTGCGGCGGCGCACCTGCCAGCCGACGAGGCCGAGGCCGGCGGCGAGCATGGCGTAGGTTTCGGGTTCGGGCACCGGCGCGGCGGCGATGTCGATCGCGACTTGGGCGACCGTGGTGTGGACCGGGGCGGTGAAGTCGAATACATAGCTCGTCGGAGCCGCCGCAAGATCCCAGTAATAGAGAATCTGCTTCAGATCCACTTCGCCTACCGCATCGGTCATGACGGTGTCGTTGAACGTGGTTTGCGAGAAGCTCGGGGCCAGGCCGTTCAGCAGCATGCTGTCGATGGTGTTGCCCCAGGTCTCGACCTGGAGCACCGCGCGCACGGGGCCCGCGATCGAGGCGCCGCTAAGGCTGAGCTGGAAGATTTCGTCCACGCTGAAGCTGTAGAGGTTGCCCGAGCCGGCCGGGAATGTGCCCGAGTTCCAACTGATGTTGGCGTTGCTTGCGCCGGCGCTGCCGAGGTCCGGCGCGGCGGTGCGCGTGCCGGGGTAGGAGGAGTCGATGTAGGTGTCCCACTCGGCGTAGGTGGTCCCCGCGTCGCCGCGGTTCCAGCCGCCCCAGCTCGCCTCGGTGGGCGTTTCGAATCCATAGGCGTAGGGGTTGGGGCCGTTGGTGGTGTCCGCGAAGGCGGGTGAGGCGGCGAGCAGGGCCGCCAGGGTCGTGTATGCAAGCTTGTTCATGATCAGAATTCCCTTGTAGTGAGTTGAACAACCAACAGAGCGCCCTTGCGGGCGATACGCGCTGGCTGGTCGCGGGGACTGGCTGGCAGAAACGAACGGTGTCTAGGCGCGCATCGTCAGACCGGTTTGGCGCGGCGTCGCGCGGCGGCGAGCACGAGCAGCGCGCCCAGGCCGAACAAGGCCGCATGCTGCGGCTCGGGCACGGCGCTGACCTGCCAGCCGATGTCGGCGAAGCCGGCGTAGTCGAGCACGGTGGGCAATTCGCGCGTGCCGCTGCGGGTGCTGGGGTCCATCAGCGTCTGCTGCGGCAGGCCGGCATAGGTGCTCATCGTGCCGCTGGCCCAGTGCGCGTCGTACTGATCGACGGGCACGAGACCGCCGTAGGCCGCGACCGAGGCTGCGCCGGTGAAATAGCCGTCGTCGTTTATCTGGGCGTACCACGAATCGGCCTCGCCGAAACCGAGAATGTGGCCGATCTCGTGGATGGCGGTGGTGAGGAAATCGGGATGCCCCGGCGTGAGGCCGGCGGGGTCGCTGTCGAAATACCAGGCGTTGGCGGCGTTGAACCAGATCGAGCCGCCCCAGGTGCCGTAGTCGGTGGCGTCGGCGCCCACGGTATTGGTCTGGCCGCGCGTGGTCACGGCGTCGACGAACTCGGCCGAGCCGCTGGCGGTCAGGTTGGTGCCGAGACGGGCGAACCCCAGGACGCCGGGCGCCGATTCGGAGCCGCCGACGTAGATGCGGATCGTGTCGGCCGCCAGCGTGAGATTTTCCAGCGTGACGCGCGGCCCCAGGCTGGGATGCGTGATCTGAACCGACCAGGCGTCGCCGGCCTGCGGGGCGATGGCCGACAGCGAATCGGTGAAGCCGCTGTAGAACGAGGCGGCCTCTTCGAGCAGGCTGCGGCGTTCGACGATGGGGGTGCCGGTTTCCAGGTCGGTGAAGAATCCCTTGGTGTCGTAGGTGTAGTCGAACTCGATGACGAGCGCGTGCGCTAACGGCGCGGCCAGCAGACCGGCGACGAGCAGGGCGGCGGTTCCCAGACGGATATTCATGCCGCACCGCCTTGACGGCCGCGCCGCGCGAACCAGCCGGTGAGGCCGAGGCCGGCGAGCAGCATGGCCCAGGTTTCGGGTTCCGGCACGGGCGCGGCGGCGAGCACGCCGCCGTAGCTGCCCCCCAGCGTGCCGGTGACGTTGCCGCTGACCACGAAACGGTAGCCCGTTGCGGCGGGCAGCATGGCCGACAGGCTGAGCGTGTAGTCGTCGGGCGCGGTTGCGACGTCCTGCGCGATCAGCGTGTTCGCCGCGTCGTAGAAGGCGATGGCGAAATCCGCGATCCGGAATTCCGTGCCGGGCGAAACCGGCAGGTCGAGTTCCAGGGTGACGGCCGTGCCGGCGACGGACGAGAACGACGCGAGATCGAACACGTAGACGTCGTTGAATGCGACGCCGGGCGCGAAGCTGCCGCCGATGGACACGATCTGGCCCGAGAGATTGCCGAGCGGCCCGGGGCCGACGGCGTGGGCGATGCAGCTTGCGCCGGCCAGGACGGCAGCGGCCAGCGGGCGGGAGAGCGAAGCGATCATGGGTTTCTCCTTGCGCGTTTCCACGCGATGAGCGTCAGGCCGGCGAGCAGCGAGACCCAGGCGGCGGGTTCCGGCACGGCGGTCAGCGGCGTGACGGAACCGATGCCGGCGCCGTATACGCCTTGCAGGGCGGCGATGGTTTCGTCATCCAGCAGATAGACGGGGCCGGTGTAGGCGGACAGCGCCAGATTGGCGGCAGCCGCCGGATCGGAGCTGACGTAATGCCCCATGCCGAGCGAATGGCCGAGCTCGTGCTGCGCCACGCTGTAGAAAAACGCGGCTGTCCAGCCGAGCCCGAAGCGCTGGGCGTTGAACACGATGTCGCCCGCGAGGCCGCTGGTTAGCGGATTCATGGGGAAATAGGCATACGCGTTCGCGTCGGCGATGTTCGCGACCTGTCCGATGCGGATGTTCGCCAGGCCGGTCGGGTCGTACTGGCCGGTTTCCGGCAGCGGGCCGGCGTCAATGACTTCGACGAAATGGATGGGCAGAAAGGCCGCGTAGTCGGCGAAAGCCTGCTCGAAAGCGCCTTTCAGCACGTCGACCGAGAGCGGCACGCCGGCGCGGGTGGCGATGCTGCCGTCGAACAGATTGCTGTAGCTGTAGGTGAGGGTGATCGGCGAGCCCGGCCCGTCCGTCTGCGGCCAGCTCGCGTACATGGGGTAGTAGCCCCCCCATGCCGCGCCCGACAGCAGGCAGGCGAGCGCGAAACACGCACTGCGGATCGTGCGGCGCATGGCCGGTCAATCCAGCCGCTTGCGGCGGCGAACCATCCAGCCGGTCAGCCCGAGGCCGGCCAGCAGCATGGCGTAGGTTTCCGGCTCCGGCACGGCGGTCACGGTAAGGTAGGTGTGGCCCATCGCCACGCCGCCGCTGTCGTTGTCGAGAAAGCCGTGCAGAAAGCCGTTGCCGGAGGCGTCGTCTTTGCCGGTGAGCGCGATGGCGTGGACGGTGTTGCTGCCGGAAATCCAACTGTTGACCAGCGCGGAGACGTCGAAGGTGACTGTGCCGAACCCCTCGATGGCGGTATGCGCGGCGCTGTCGGCGGCGAGGATGTGGTTGTTGTAGAAGTCGATCCAACTGATCGTGCCGCCGGGGTTGGTGTTATCGATGATGTTGGCGAGCGGGTCGGCGTCCACGCCGTGCGCGGAGACGGTGAAGGGGTTGCCGGGGCCGGCATCCTGGTTCTGGCCGCCCGCGGCGCTTTGCATGGTCAGCGTGGCGACGACCGGACCGGAAAAAGTGGAGAAATCGTAGTCGAAGGTGAGGTAGATGGTTTCCGCGCCGGACAGGCCGAAGGGGTTGTCCGTGGAAACGCGCATGGTCGGGCGGTTGTCCTCGGCGTAACCGCGCACGCGATCGGTGCCTGTAAAGAAGGACGAGGTCATCACGTCCTGGTCGACGGCGATGTCGACGGCCAGAGCGGGCTGGGCCAGGCCGAGGCTGGCGGTGAGCGCAACGAGCGCAAGCGAAGTCTTTTTCATGGTTATCCCCTGTAGGTTGTGAGCCGAACGAAAATCAAAGCGCGATGCGCGCGGTTGGGACTGGCTCATCCCGGCAGGGGATTGGCTGGCAGGCGGAAACGGATTTCCGACTGAGCTGGCACTTCACTGGAGGAAGTTGGCTGGCGCGGCCGTGCGGGCCGCTTCCGGATCGACTGACGAGCGATCCGGAACATGCGCACTGTCTTATAAATGAGAACGATTGTCAATAATATTTTGGTTTTTTACGGCGGCTTTACGTTGTCGTGGCCCGACGGATTCGCTCGCTTGCGGCTTGGCCCGTCAGCACGCGAATTCGTTGGCAGGCGTTGCGGACGTTTCGACCGGTTCCGCGCAGCCGCCCGCGTCGTCGGGGCGCGGGCCTGTCAGCACCGTCCAGAAACGGAACAGGAAAAGCGCGTAGGCCGCCGCCCAGCCCAGCGCCGAAGCGCCCAGGAGCAGAGGGCTCATCCCGGCCCAGGCGGGGATCGCGGCAAGCGCCCGGATCAGGGCGGCCGCCACGATCAGGCCGGCGGCGAGCGGAATCCAGCGCCGCCGGTCCAGCCAGTAGCCGGCGTGGATGCGTCCGGCCACGGCCATGACCGCGAAGATCGCCAGGCTCATGGCGCCGGCCAGCAGCAGATGGCGGCCGGCCGAAACCAGCGGCCAGCCGGCCAGGATCGCCGCGCCGATCAGGCCGTAACCCAGGGCCATCAGCCAGTAGACCGCATACGGCATGAAGATCCAGCGGTTGAACAGATGCCGGCCGATGTGCCAATCGTTGAGCAGGTTGAACAGCGCCGCCATCGCGGCCAGGGCCAGCCAGCCGGTGACCGGGTTGCCCGGTGCCAGGTATTCCGCGGCGGTGAACAGGCCGATGGCGAAGGTGGCCAGATTGCGGCGCGGCGGCCGGGCCCGGTAGTCGATGCCGACGACGCCCTCCGCGTCCAGCATGCCGTTGATGAGGCGCATGGAGATGCGGCTCATGGCGAGGACGACGAGGATCATCAGCACGCCCGCGGCGACGTGCAGCCAGGCCAGGGGATCGGTGCCGAAGTAGACGCCGGCCTGGGCGGCGGCCAGCGCCGCGAGGGCGAACAGGAGAGACAGGTGCGGCCGGCCCGGATCGCGCCAGACGGGCGGCGCGAACAGGATCAGCAGCCAGACCGCGAAGGCGAGATTGAGCGCCGCCGCCGGCCAGACGCCGAGGCTGCCGGACAGCCAGTAGGCCGCCCGTCCGGCCAGCCAGAGCAGGCTCAGGCCGAGCAGCCGGCGCCGGTCGACGATGGCGCAGCCGGTGAATTCCGGCACGGCGGTGAGCAGGAAGCCGGCCACCGACGCCATCGCGAAGCCGTACAGCAGTTCGTGAACGTGCCAGACTACCGGCCCGCCCGCCACCGCCGGCATCGGCAGGCCGCCCGCCAGCATGGCCGGCCACACCGCCAGCAGGAGCACGGCGTAGCCCGCCGTCGCCAGATAGAACGGCCGGAAGCCGCACAGGAACAGCGGATGCGCGGCCAGCCGGGCGAGCGCGCCCCGGTTCATGCCCGTCCCTTCGTCCGCCCGGCGGCGGAAGCCGAGGCCAGCGCCACGACCGAACCGCCGTCCGCCGCTGCCGCGCCGCCGCCCTGCCCGGGCAGACCGAAGCCGGCGCGTACCGCCGGTTCGTCCATGAACGCCGCCGTGGTGCGGTAGATCCAGCCTTCGTCGCGCTGCCCGCGCGGCCGTTCCAGCCGGTATTCGCCGACGATGCGGCCGGGCGCCGGCGCCATCATCAGGATGCGGTCGGACAGACGCACGGCTTCCATCAGGTCGTGGGTGATGGTCAGGAGGCTGGCCTTGCGGGCGGCGATCTCGCCGAGCAGCAGCGCGTACAGCTCCGCCTTCAGGCCGACGTCGAGGGCCGAGAAGGGCTCGTCCAGCAGCAGCAGATCCGGTTCCAGCACGAACGCCCGCGCCAGCGCGACCCGGCTCTGCATGCCGCCGGAGAGCTGGTGGGGAAACTTGTCCAGGTCGGCGTCGGCCAGCCCCAGGCGCAGGCCCATCGCGGCCGCGCGGCGTTCCCGTTCGCGCCGCGCCATGCCCGCCGCCTTGAGGCCCAGGGCGATGTTGTCCAGGGTGGTCTGCCACGGCAGCAGACGGGGCTGCTGGAAGACGCAGGCCGGGCGGGCGTAGCCGTTGTCGATGCGTCCCGCGCTGGGCCGGTCCAGGCCGGCGATCAGGTTCAGCAGGGTGGTCTTGCCGCAGCCGGAGGGGCCGACCAGGGCCACCGATTCGCCGGCCGGAAGTTCGAGATCGATGTCCGCGAGCACGTCCGCGAGGCCGAAACGGCGGCCCAGGCCCGCGACCCGCAGCGTCATTGCGCCGTCCTCCAACCTTCCACCTCGCGCTTGATCGGCTCCAGCACCAGGTATTCCACCGCCAGCAGCAGGCCCACCACGGCGGCGATCCAGGCCATCGAGGCGGCGGTGTCGAGATGCGCCCGCGATACCGCCAGCGCCGCGCCGACGCCGTCCGGCGTGGCCAGCAGCTCGGCCATCACCACGATCTTCCAGGACATGCCCAGGGCGGCGATCCAGGCCGGAAACAGATAGGAGACGACGTGGGGCAGGTAGACGTCGGAGAGGGTCATGCGCAGCGGCAGGCGGTAGGCGCGGGCCACGTCCTTCAACTGGCCGTCCAGCGTGCGCGCGCCCTGCAGGGCGCCGACGAAGACGATGGGAAAGCAGGCGATGAACACGGTGAACACCGGCGTGGCGTCGCCCGCGCCGAACCACAGCAGGGCCAGCACCAGCCAGGCGATGGGCGGCATGCCCACCAGCACGGTGACGATGGGGCGGGACATCATGGACGCGGTCATCGACAGCCCGGCCAGCAGGCCGAGCACGCTGCCCACGGCCAGCGAAAGGGCGAAGCCGATCAGCGCGCGCTTCGCCGTGACCGCCAGCTCCGGCCAGGCGGCGCCCGCGTCGACGAGGGCGCCGAGCTGCGCGAAGGTCGCCAGCGGGCTCGGCAGCACCAGATCGCCGTAGATCTGGCTGCCCCAGTCCCACAGCGCCAGGAACATGAACAGGCTGGCCAGCGCGCCCCAGCCGCTCCACAGATAGGCGGGGATGCCGGCGAACCAGGCGCGCAGCAGCTTCATGGGGGCGATGCGCCGTAGAAGAAGCCCGCGTCCGGCAGTTTGCCGCCCAGCAGCGCCGGCTGTTTCGCGTACAGGCGCCGGAAGAAGGCGTCCAGTTCCGGCCGCGCCTCGGCGGCGGGAACGAAGCGCATCTGGCTGACGGCCACGGAATCGGCCACTGCCTCGGGCGTCAGCAGGTCGACGCGCTTGGCGACCAGCTTGCCGCATTCGTCCGCGTGCGTCTGGCACCAGGTCAGCGATGCGGCGTAGGCGGCCTGGAAGCGCGCCACCAGTTGCGCGTCCGTCCGCGCGCGGCCCAGCGCGGCGATGCCCGCCTGCGGCAGGCGCGCCTCGGTCTTGAACACGCGGCCCCATTCCTTCTGCAGGTCCACGCTGCGATACAGTTCCGGCGCGACGAGGCTGACCGGGAAGGAGCGGGTCTTGCGCAGGGCGGTGGACACGGCCGGCTCCGCCAGCAAAGCGTGATCGACGCGGCGCATCACCAGCAGTTGCATCGCGTCCAGCGGGCTGGCGACGTAGCGCAGCTTGAAGTCGCGGCGCGGGTCGATGCCCTGCGCCTCCGCCAGCAGGCCGAAGACGATGTCCGGCATGTCGGCGCGGAAGGGCAGGGCGATCTCCTTGCCCTTGAAATCCGCCAGCGTCTTCAGCGTCGGGTCGCGCGAGACCATCCACAGCACGCCCCAGGTGGAGACGTTGAGCAGGCTCAGCCTGACGCCCCGGTTGTACAGGTTGGCGGCCACGTTGGTGGGCATGGCGATGAAGTCCGCTTTGCCTTCCAGCGCCAGCACCCGCAACTGGTCCGGGTCTTTCCAGGCCACGAATTCGACCCGGTCGGCGACGTCCTTCAACGCCCCGCTCTCGACCATGTGGATGAGCGGATTGGAGACCGAGGCGTAAGGCCCGGCCAGGACGAGCCTGGGCAGCTTCGCGGCCTGGGCGGCGCCGGCCAGCAGCAGAAACGCAAGGACGATCGCGACATGCAGCAGGCCGGATACGCCTGCTCCCGCGCGGGCGCCGTTCGCCGTCGAACCGATACGCATCAGAAACGTCCTTTCAGGGTGAGCGTCAGGCTGCGTCCCGGCGCCTGGATTTCCAGGCCGGAAATTCCGTCCGCCAGATGGTCATGGTAGCCCTTGTCGAAGAGGTTGGTCAGCGCGGCGTCCAGGTCCAGGCCGGCCAGCGCGCCGACCCTGCCGAAGCCCCAGCCGGCGAACAGGTCGGCCGTGGCGTAGCCGGACGTGGCGTTTTCCGTGCCGTTGCTGAACTTGACGGCGATGCGGTCCTGCTTCGCCACGCCGCGCGCCTGGGCGCGCCAGCGCAGGCCGCGTTCCGCCGGCCGGCCGAAGCCCAGGCGCAGTTCGGGGGCCGGCGTCTGGTAGAGCGGCTCGTCGTCCTGCTCGTTCTCGCCGCGCAGCCAGGTGAAGGCCGCGTCGAGCACGTGGCCGCCCACGGGCAGACTGGCGCCGCCCTCGACGCCGTAGATCACCACCTTGTCCAGGTTTTCGGTCAGCTTGACGGGCAGGCCGGTGCCCGGATTCACCGTCCCCGTGATGCGCCCGGCGATGAAATCCTCGACCGTGGTGTGGAAGGCCGCCGCGCGGTATTCCAGCCTGCCCGAACGACCCTTGACGCCCAGCTCGAACGAGGTGGAGAACTCCGGCTCCAGTTGCGGATTGCCCACCACGTAATAGCCGTCGCCGCGCGCCGAATCCTCGAAACGCTCGCGCATGTCCGCCGCCCGGTAGGCCTGGCCGATGTTCACGTAGGGCTTGAAGGATGCGGACAGGTCGTAGAGGCCGCCGACCGACCAGGAGACGGTGTTGTCGGTGTGCCGCAGACCGGTGGTCTGGGCCGCGGGGCCGCTGCCTTTCTGGCGGGCGTCGCCGCTGATCCGGTCGTAGCGCACGCCGGCCAGGATCTGCATCGCGCCCAGGCTGAACTCGTCCTGCGCGAACAGGCCGGCGGAGGTCATCTCGCCGTCCGAGAACGGGTCGTTGCGCACGTTGTTGTTGAAGGCCGGCGCGTTGTTGTCCATGTAGCGCTCGGGGTCGCCGGTCATTTTCCAGGCGTCGAGACCGAGGGTCAGGATGTGCGCGCCGGCCGGGGCGGCAATGTAGGATGCGCGCACGCCGGTCGTGGTGAAGGTCACGTCGTTGCGCACGTAGTCGCGCCCCAGGTTGGCGGCCCAGGCCCGGATTTGTCTGAATACCGACTGGCGGTACAGCTCGGCGGAAGCCCGCCCGGCGCCCAGATCGCCCTCGACGCCGATTTCGTACAGCTCGCGCGATTGCTCCGGCGAATGCAGCGTTACCGTGCCGAGCAGCGGCGGAATGCCCGCCCCGCCCGGCTGGCCGCCGGTGCGCGCCGAACCGGGATACCAGACGTCGCGGTCGGTATGGCGCTGCAGGTTCAGTTTCAACTCCGCGCCGCCCAGCCGATGACGCGTCTTCAGCAGCAGCGAGTCGGATGCGTAGCCGGTGTGGTCCACCGTGCCGTCCGGCGCATCGTAGTCGTCGACGCGCCGGCCGGCGGCTCCCAGCACCAGGGCGTGATCGGCGTTGCCGTAGCGCCCGAGCAGCGCGCCATTGAAGCCCGAATCCGCGCTCGACAGGCCCAGGCTGAAACGGCCGTCCCAGCCGGGCGTCTGCTTGAACGCCGCTTCCGGCGTGATCAGATTGACTACGCCGCCCATCGCGCCGCTGCCGTACAGCACCGAGGTCGGCCCCTTCACCGCCTCGGCGCGGTCGAGCAGGCCCAGTTCCAGAAAAGATGCGATCGCGCCCACCGGCTGCGCCGAATTCACCCGGACGCCGTCCACCAGCACCACCACGCTCTCCTTCTTCAGGCCGCGCAGCACGGGATTCTGGCCCCAGGCGCCGTCGCTGTGGACCGCCAGGCCGGGCTCGCCCCGGAACAGGCTGCCGCCGACGCCGCTGTCGCCGGGGCGGCCGAGCACTTCGATCGCGTTGGCGGTGGCCAGGGGATCGGCGGCATAGCCCTTCGCGGTGACGACCAGTTCGGGCAGGACGATGGCGTCCTCCTGCGCCTGGGCCGGCATCGTCGCGAACGAGAGCATCAGCGCGAGCAGCGAGGCCGGCGCCCGGCGCGCCAGGTCGAATGGCGCCGGTGCGAGTTGGCGGGATGGGTGCGTGTGCGCGGCGTGGGGGTCGGTTGCCATGATCAATTCCTGAAAAAATGAGTGGATCAATCGGCTGGCTTCGGATGACCGTGGCTGGCGCAAGGGGTCGTATTTCGCTTCGGGACAGTTTCCGGGAATCCGCGACGTTTGGCCTTGACGGGGATCATGTGCCGTCGGCCTGTTTCGCCCGGCGCATCGAGGCGAGACGGCGCGCCTCCGACGGGTTTGGCGACGGGGCAGGCCGCATGGCGTGCTTCCGGCCGTCGAGCGCGGTCCGATGGTTGTTGGAGAACGGCGCTTCAGCCCGCCGGAAACGGCTTGCGGCTGTCCGAGCCGCGATGGCCGCGATCGGCCTCCCTGTGAATGCGGATCGACCGGCCGATTAAATCAGATATAAATGTTCTTATATAATTTAATATATATATGACAGGCGGGGCGGGCATAACTTATATCAATGATTATTTTGAATAATCATCAACCTGTGGTCGAACACCGCTTCAACGGACGATCGGCGTCCGGGTTCGCCTGAACGGCTTATTGCCCGAGGCTGCTCAGAAAAACCAGCTTGTTGCCGTCCGGGTCGATCACCAGCATGTCGCGAAGGTCCGGCCCCAGGCTGTTGCCGGGCGGTTCGGCGACCGGGGCGCCGCGCGCGCGATATTCCGCGTGGCAGGCGTCGACGTCGGGCACGTAGAAGTGCACTTTCGCGCCGAAGGCGCAGTCGCCCGTATGCTCGGTGAGGAATATCCGCATGTCGCCGCGCGCCACGGCGGCGAAGACGGGAAAACCGGGCTCGAACCGGTGCGTCCACAGCTCGACGAAGCCGAGCTTCTCGTAGAAAGCCTTGCTGGCGGGGTAGCTGCGAACGCGGAGGGCGGGAACGACGGTCTGCATGCGGGGAATCCGGCGATCGGGTCGAGCGGGCGGACTTTTCAGCCGGGGCGGCGCATCCGCTCGCGGAGCTGGAAGACGTTGCCTTCCGGATCGTATCCGTCGCAGACGGCGCCGCCCTGAAATTGCCACTGGCTGTCCGGCGCATCCAGCGCGCCGCCGAGTGCGCCGGCTTGCTCGCGCGCGGCTTCGATGCTGCCGACGAAGAAGACCAGCTTGATCGGCGTGTCCGTCCGGCGCGCGGGCGGATCGCTCAGCGCGAGCGTGCGTGCGACGGCATCGGGAATGTGCACGATCGCGAGCTGGAAGCCCGGCGATTCGAGGAGAACGTGGGGCTGACCGCGGAACCGGCCAGCGCCGCGTGGAAGGCGGCCATTTTCCGGATGTCGACGGCGTACAGGACGGCGGCGGCCGGCATGTCCGCCGCGCGGTTCACGCGCCTTCGCTCTGCAGGACGTCGGCCTTCTGTTGCGTTTCCGCGCTGCCGGCGCGGTGGCCGACGTCGTTGATGTGGCGCACGTTGTTCAGATCCTCGCCTTCGACGACGAACGCGCGCGCGAAGCCGGAGACGTAGGTGGCCTTGAGCGGATGCAGGCGATACAGGTGGAAGTCCTTCATGTCCTTCAGCACCTCCATCGTGCCGCCGAATTTTTGCGAGAAGGCGTCGATGAGGCGGGCGAACTGCGCGTCGCTGCGCGGCACGTGGTGGGCGGTGCACTGGTAGGTGGTGCGGCGGCGCGCGAACAGGTTCTTGCTGTCGGCCTCGTTCTCGATGAAGAGCACGCTGACCTTGCCTTGCTCCTTGAGGTTCTTCGTGTGGGCGGCGAGCTCGCTCACGTAGACGTAGAAATCGGCGCCCTCGCGCACGTAGGCGGCGTAGCTGGCGTTGGGCTCGCCCTCGCCGTTGACGGTGGCCATGAGCAGGGATTGAAAGCGCTCGGGAAAGACTTCGTATTCGGCGCGGACGGTGTCGAGATCGGGGGTTGCGGACATGAATGTTTCTCCAGGGTTTGAGGATTGGCCAGTTGTGCGGCTCGGTCGGCTAACTGGCTAGCTGGGAACATCCAGGCTGGCTGGCGAAAACGGTGCGCGCGGGGCGCGAACCGTCTCAGAGTAGCGGGCGGACGGCCGCGTGGCAAGGGCGGGGCAAGCCGTCAATGCACGCTGCCGTCGTGGTCCGTCGCGTCGAGCAGGCCCTGCCATTCCATGCCGAGCCGCTGCGCGGCGTTGCGCAGGATGTCGGCGTAGCGCGGGTCGTTCGCGACGAAGCGGAAATGCGCGGCGATGGACTCGGCCATGACGCGGCAGCCGGTGGCGTGCTGGCGCGACAGCATGAACAGCAGCGAGACGATGGCCAGCTCGGGATGCCGGTCGTACTCGGGCGGCGGGTTGTGCGGTTGGGGCATGAGGGCTCCGGTCAGGGGTTCAGAGGCGCTGCGCGTAGTACTCGACGACCTGCTGCACGTCGATGGGGAAGGGCACCTCGTCCGCGGCGGGCACGCGGCTGATCTGCGCGGTGCGCTGCGTCTCGTCGAAATGCAGCCATTCGGGGCGCGTGAGCGCCGGCTCCTTCAGGCTTTCGGCCACCATCGGGATGTTCGCCGCCTTGTCGTGCAGGGCCAGCGTGTCGCCGGGTTTGACGCGGATCGACGGGATGTTCACGCGCTCGCCGTTGAGCAGGATGTGGCGATGGCGCACGAGCTGGCGCGCGGCGACGGCGGTGGGTGCGAAGCCGGCGCGGAACACGGCGTTGTCGAGCCGGCGCTCCAGCAGTTCGAGCAGCTTGTCGCCGGTGGGCATCTTCGCGCGCTTGGCTTCGGCGAACAGGCGGCGGATCTGCGTTTCGTTGAGGCCGTAGTTGTAGCGCAGCTTCTGCTTTTCCATCAGCTTCACGCCGAAGTCGGATTTGCGCTTGGCCTTCTGCCCGTGCTGGCCGGGCGGATAGGGGCGATCCTCGATGGATTTCATGGACAGGCCGGGCAACTGGGTGCCCAGGGCGCGCATGATCTTGAGGCGGGGGCCGGTGTAGCGGGACATGATTGTTCCAGGGGTCAGGGGTCAGGGGTCAGGGGTCAGGGGTCAGGGGTCAGGCGGCGGCGCGGGTGTGGATCCAGAGTTCGCCGTCGGGGCCGGTGTGGCAGTCGGCGGCGACGCGGTAGGTCGCCATCAGTTGTTCGGGCGTGAGCACGTCGGCGGGCGTGCCGGCGGCGGCGATGCGGCCCTGGTCGAGCAGCACGATGCGGTCGGCGTAGCGCGCGGCGAGATTGAGGTCGTGCAGCACGGCGACCACGGCGAAGCGGTGGGCCCGGCTGAGGTCGCGCGCCAGCACGAGCAGGCTGTGCTGATGGGTGATGTCGAGCGCGGCGGTGGGTTCGTCGAGAAACAGCAGGCGCGGATCGGTGTCGCCCGGCCACACCTGGGCGAGCGCGCGGGCGAACTGCACGCGCGCCTTCTCGCCGCCCGAGAGGCGCGGATAGATGCGCGCCGCCAGATGCGTGGCGCCCACCGCCTTCAGCGCGTCGTCGACGATGTCCCAGTCGCGCGCGGTGGTGTGGCGTTCGCAATGCGGATAGCGGCCCATCATGACCACTTCGCGCGCGGTGAAGGCGAATTCCAGATGCGTGTCCTGGCGCATCACCGCACGGGTGCGCGCGAGTTCGAGCGGCTGCCAGTGGGCCAGCGGGCGACCGCACAGCGCGACCTCGCCGGCTTCCGGCGCGAATTCGCCGGCCATCACCTTGAGCAGCGTGGATTTGCCCGCGCCGTTGGGGCCGAGGATGGCGAGCACCTCGCCGGCGCGCGCCGACAGGCTGACGTCGTCGAGCAGGTTGCGGCCGCCGCGCGTGACGCGGAGATGGCTGGCGTAGATCATGCGCCGCGCCCCCGCTGCGCGAGCAGCCAGATGAAGAAGGGCGCGCCGAGCGCGGCGGTGAGCACGCCGAGCGGCAGTTCGGCGGGCGCGATCAGGGTGCGCGCGCCGAGGTCGGCCAGCACGACGATCAGCGCGCCCATCAGCATCGACACCGGCAGCGTTCGGTGGTGGTCGGGGCCGAGCAGCATGCGGACCAGATGCGGCACCACGAGGCCGATGAAGCCGATCATGCCGGTGAAGGCGACGAGCACGCCGACGGCGGCGGCCACGCCGACGAAGCTGCGCCGCTTCACCGCCTGCACGTCCACGCCCAGATGCGCGGCCTCGGCCTCGCCCAGCAGCATCGCGTTGAGCGCGCGCGCCTGGCGCAGGAACACGGCGGCGGCCAGCCCGACGACGACGAGGCTGACGGCGACCAGGGTCCAGTTGGCGGCGCCGAGACCGCCGAGGGTGAAGAAGGTCAGGTTGCGCAACTGCTCGTCGTTGGCGAAATAGCTGAACGCGCCGAGGCCGGCGCCGGCCAGCGCGTTGATGGCGATGCCGGCGAGCAGCATCGAGGTGACGTCGGACACGCCGTCGCGGGTGCCGAGGCGGTAGACGAACAGCGCCGCGGCCAGCCCGCCGCCGAACGCCGCCAGCGGCAGCAGCCACAGGCGCAGGGCGGGAAAGATCAGCGGCACGGCCCATCCGCCGGCGACGATGACGAGACCGGCGCCGAGCGCCGCGCCGCCGGACACGCCGACCAGACCGGGATCGGCGAGCGGATTGCGGAACAGGCCCTGCAGCACCGCGCCGCAGATCGCCAGCCCGGCGCCGACGATGAACGCGAGCGCCACGCGCGGCAGGCGCAGATGCAGGAACAGCGCCGCCTCGCCCGCCGTGTACCGGTCGCTGAAATCCAGTCCCAGGCCGCCGGCGAGGATGGCGAGAATGCGGCCGGGCGGCAGTTCGACCGCGCCGATGCCGGCGGCGGCGAACAGGGCGAGCACCAGCAGCGCGACGAGCGCGACGACGACCCAGACGGTCCTGGACGGGCGCGGCATCCGGGGCGCCGGCTGCGCGAGCGTGCTCATGCGTCAGGCCGCGCCCGGTGCCGCACGCCAGGGGCACAGAGACGCGCGAAGGCCGGACGATCCGCGATGAGGCTGGCTGGAGCGGCCACGACGAATCCCCGCGTCGTTCCTCTTGATCGTCCGGTGCTTCGGCATCCCTGTGCCGCTGGCGTGCGGCGTACCGCTCATGCGCGGCCCCGCGCGCGCTGCGCGAGCTGAACCACGGCCTGCGGCAGGCGCGGCCCGAAGCCGAGCAGGAACAGGCCGTCGAGCGCCGCCACCTTGCGCGCTTTCGCGGCCGGCGTGTCCGCGAGCCCGGGGCGCGACAGCAGCGCGTCCAGCCCGCCCAGGCCTTCGACCGACTGCTGCGTGGTGACGACGACCTCGGGCGCGGCGGTGGAGAGCGCCTCGGCGGAGATCGTCTTGTAGCCCTGGAAGTCGAGCGCGTTGTCGCAGGCCGCCAGCGCGAGCATGGCGTCAGCGGCGGTGCCGCGGCCGGCCAGGTTCAGCGTGGGGCCGCCGTGCGCCAGGACGAAGACCGCGCGCGGACGGGCCGGCAGGCCGGCGATCCATGCGGCGGTGCGCCGCCATTCGGCTTCGTACTGGCGGATGCGCGCGGCGGCGCGTTCCGTCTGGCCGAGCGCCGCGCCGATCGCGCGCAGCTTGTCGGTCGGCGCATCCGGCGTATGCGCGGCGGGCAGCGTCACCCAGCGGATGCCCGAGCCCTTGACCTGCGCGACCACGGCGGGCGGCCCCGCCTCGTCCGAGGCCAGGATCAGGTCGGGCGCCAGCGAGAGCAGGCCTTCGGCCGACAGCGCGCGGCTGTAGCCCACGCGCTGCAGCCGCTGCGCCACCGGCGGATACAGGCTGGTGGTGTCGGCGCCGACGATCATGCGCTCCATGCCGAGCGCGTACACGCATTCGGTGATGGTGCCGCCCACGCAAACCACGCGCGGTTGCGCCGAGGCGTGCGCCAGACGCGGGGGCGCGGCCGCCGCGGCGACGCCCAGGGCCAGGAAGTCGCGCCGTTTCATGCCGCGCGCCTGCCCACGCGCGGCTCGAATTCCTCCGCGCCGATGTCGGTGCGGATCGGCGCGGCGAAGGCTTCGCGCTGCAGGCCCATGCCGTTCAGCATCCATACGCCGACCCAGGTGCGGGTGAAGCGCTCGAAGCTGGTCTGGCTGTCCCAGGCGAGCAGCAGGATGAAGGCGTCGTGCCGTTCGCGCGGCAGGGTGAGCTCGCAGGAAACCAGGCCGAGCGCCTGCTGCAGCGAATCGCGCGCGGCGCGCCAGGCGTGCTGGAACTGGTCGCGATAGCGCGGCAGGACGGGAAAATGGTAGGCGATGGCCAGCATCAGCGTGTCTCCATGCTTTCGGCCAGCATGCGCCAGCCGGTGGTTTCGGGAATGCCGGGTTTGCGTTTGCCGAAGAAGTAGGCGATGAACTCGCCTTGGGCGTCGAACAGTTCGATCGAGGTGACGACGCCGTCGGCCGTGGGTTTCTTCACCAGCCAGACCTGGGCGACGAGGTCTTCGCGCAGGTGCAGGCTGAAGTCGGGGTCGAGCACGTTGATCCAGGGGCCGATGCGCTCGACGCGCTTCACCGGCCCGGTGTGGATCTGGATGCAGCCGGGATTGCCGGCGAACACCATGATGTCGAGCGCGCTCGCGGCGGCGGCCTGCAGCACGCGCGCGGGCGTGTCGGTGAAGAGCGGTTTGGCGAAGGCCTCGCCGGCGAGCCGGAAAGCCTGGGTGCGGCCGACCTGGTGCTTCTTCAGCAGGCCGAAGAACTGGTGGGTGTCGCGCATCGCGTTCCAGTCGGCGCGCAAGGCGTCGACGTCGATCGCGTCGTCCGGACGCTCGGGCTTGGGGCCCGCCGGGCGCGGCAGCACGGTTTCGCCGGGAATCTGCACGGGCGCGGCCCAGGCGTCGCGCAGGGCCTCGAACGCGAAAGGATCGCCGTCGTCGCGCAGGTAGACCTTGTGGATGGCGTCGCCGCAGGCGTCGAAGAACTGGAACGAACGCCGCGTCTCGGCGCCGACCTTTTCCTCGACCGCGTAGGCGAAGGCCCATTTGTCGTAGAACAGGCGCAGATCGATGTCCTCGCCCAGCACCAGCCCGACCTGGTCGCCGTGGCTGATGTTGGTGTAGCGGCCGTCCTTCTCGTGCACGGCGGCTTCGTTGCGGGTGAGCGCCATGACGTGGCCGAGCTCGCCCATGCGCATCATCAGGTCGCGCACGTCGCCGGCGAGCCGCACGACGTGCTCGCCCACGCCGGTGGCGAGCAACTGCGCTTCGGACACGCCGAGCGTGTGCGCGGCGTCGCGGATGCGCAGCCGGTTCTGCGCGGTGAGCGCATGCCAGGCGTCGCGCAGGGCCTGCGGCGAGGTTGTGTCGAGGGATGGCAGGGCGCTCATGCGGACGCCTTTCCGAGATCGCGGACGAAGGACAGCGTGCCGACCCGGTTCTGCCGGCGCGCGGCGCCCCAGTCGGTGAGCAGCGCGGCGGGCGGACGGGCGGCGCGCACGGGCGGCGGCTCCGCGCGCTCGATGTCGAGATCGTCGGCCAGGTTGCGGCAGGCTTCGCGCTCCACGGCGCTGAGGCTGTCGTGTTCGGCCGCGCGTTCGAGCAGCAGGCGGGCGGTGGCTTTGTTGCGGGCGCAGGGCTGGCGCAGGACGACCAGCGCGGCGACGAGCAGGGAGGCGACGGGCGAGGTACGCATGGCGATGGACTCCTCAGGCGGCGGCGACGAAGGCTTCGCCGGGCTGCCATTCGCAGGCGGTGAGCTCGCCGCTCTGCAATGCATGCAGCAGGCGCAGGGTTTCGCGCGCCGAGCGGCCGACGTTGAGATCGTTCGCGGCGATGCTCATCACGCGGCCTTCGGGATTGACGATGAAGGTGGCGCGCACGGCCACCCCGCCGTCGGCGAGCACGCCGAAGCCTTCCGCGAGCGCGCGCGAGACGTCGCCCAGCATGGGGAACTTCACCGGACCGAGGCCGTGGCGGACCCAGGCGCGGTGCGCGTGCGCCGAATCGACGCTGGCGCCGAGCAGCGCCGCGCCCGAGACGTCGAAATCGTGGCTGAGATCGGAGTAGGCGCGGATCTCCGTCGGGCAGACGAAGGTGAAATCCAGCGGCCAGAAGAACAGCACCAGCCACTTGCCGCGATAGTGCGAGAGCGTGACCGGTTCGATGCGGCCGTCGGGCAGGTAGGCTTCGCAGGTGACGTCGGGGATCGTGTTGCCGATCGAGATCATGACGGGCTCCTTCAATGCAGGATGGGACGCGGGGTCGGAACGGGCGCGTCGGTCGTGACCGCGCGCCATTCGAACGACAGCCGGCGGCAGGCGTCGGCCAGACGGGGGCTGGATGCGCGGTCGTGCATCCAGGCGAGATGCTGTTCGATCATGCGGGCGAGCTTGCGGCAGCCGGTCTGCTGATAGCGGTGCATCAGCCAGAGCGTGGCGGCGATGACGATGTCGCTGGTGTCGTGCGGCTGCGGGGCGGGCATGCCAGTCTCCTTCGGTTGCGGGGCTGGCTGGCGCGAATGCGCGGGCGGGCGGGAATGTCGGGGCGGCCTTGCGGGCCGAACGGCTTACTTGGTGAGGATCAGCTTGCCGTTCTTGGTGATGCGCAGGCGATAGTGCTCGCCGTTGTGGCTGATCAGGATTTCCTGAGCGCCTTGGAATAAAAAGTCCGTCGGGATGGGTCCCGACGGAAAATTCCGCAGTCCGGGCTCGACCGGAGAACGGATGGAGGAAGGGTTGGAAGCGTGCATGGCAGGCTCCTGAGCGTCGGAATCGGGCGTCATGGCGGATTCGTCGTACGGGTGGAATGAAATAATGTGTTACGAATAATAACGATTCTCATTTATTAGTCAAGCGGAAATTGCGCGGATTCGAAAAAAATCTGCCATCGCGGCGAAGCGGACGGATCAGGCGGGCGGCGGGGCGTCGCCGCGCACCCGTTCGGCGCGCACCAGCGGCGCGGCTACGGGCGTTTCCGGCTGCAGGGTGACGTGGGTGATGCCGTGCCGCCGGGCGAGCGTGTCGCGCGCGGCGGCGAGCAGACGCGGCCAGTCGGCCAGGTCGCGGATTTCGAGATGGGCCGACAGGGCGACGGTGCCCGAGGAAAGCGTCCAGACGTGCAGGTCGTGCACGCGCAGCGCGCCGGGCAGGGCGGCGAGGTCGCGGCCGACCGCGTCGAGCCGGATGCGCAGCGGGACGCCTTCCATCAGCACGTGCAGCACCTCGCGCAGCAGGCGCAGCGCGGAGACGAGGATGAGCGCGGCGACGAAAAGCGACAGCAGGGGGTCGATCGGCGTCCAGCCCGTCATGAGAATGACGATGCCCGAGCCGATGGCGGCGACCGAGCCGAGCGCGTCGCCCATCACGTGCAGCAGCGCGGCGCGGCTGTTGAGCGTGGTTTCGCCGCGGCTCAGCACCCAGGCGACCAGCAGGTTGATGCCGAGGCCGACGACGGCGACGCCGGTGACCGCGCCGCCGGCGATCTCGCGCGGCGCGCCGAAGCGCTGGATCGCTTCGTAGGCGATGAAGGCGATGAGCGCCAGCATGAACACGCTGTTGACGAGCGCGGCGAGGATTTCCGCGCGCACGAACCCGTAGGAATGGCGCAGGCTGGGCGGCCGCCGCGCCAGCCACGCGGCGACCGCGGCCAGCCCCAGCGAGGAGCTGTCGGTGATCATGTGCCCGGCGTCGGCCATGAGGGCGAGGGAATTGGCCCACCAGCCGACGCCGGCTTCGACGGCGGCGAAGGACAGCGTCAGCAGCAGCGCGACGACGAGCCTGCCGCTGCGGCCGTCGTGGCCCAGATGATGATGCGTGTGCGTCTCGCCGCGATCGAGCGACAAGTGCGGGTCGCCGTGGCCGGCGTGATGGCTATGACTGTGCACGGTAGTCCGTCGGGTCGGCGGCCAGGTCGAGCGCGCCGGAATCGAGCCCGAGACCGGCGATGTGGTGCAGCGCGTCGGCGTAGCGCGCCGATTCGCGCAGCGCGGTCATGTCCGGCGGGTGCGGACGGCCGTGCATGCGCGCCAGCCGCGCGCGGGCCGGCGCGGGCCAGTCCACGTCGAGCCGCGCGAGCGCCTCGTCGGCGAGATCGGGCCGGTTGCACACCAACGCCATGTCGCAGCCGGCCGCGAGCGCGGCTTCCACGCGGGCGACGATGCCGCCCGCGGTGCCGGCGCCGGCCATGCAGAGATCGTCGCTGAAGAGGGCGCCGTCGAAGCCGAGTTCGCCACGCAGGATGTCGCCGAGCCAGATCCGCGAAAAGCCGGCGGGCTGCGCGTCGACGCGCGGATAGACGACGTGCGCGGGCATGATCGCCGTCAGCCCCGCCTCGACCATCAGGCGGAAGGGCACGAGATCGGCGCGCGCGATCTCGGACAGCGGCCGCTCGTCCACCGGCACGTCGACGTGCGAATCGGCCGCGACGTGGCCGTGCCCCGGAAAATGCTTGCCGCAGGCCGCCATGCCGGCGTCCTTCATGCCCAGCATCAGCGCCTGCGCCAGTTCGAACACGGTGCGCGGCGCGGGATGGAAGGCGCGGTCGCCGATCACGCACGAGGCGCCGTAATCGAGATCGAGCACGGGCGTGAAGCTGAAGTCGACGCCGTGCGCGCGCAGCTCGGCGGCCAGCACGTAGCCGGCCTCGCGCGCCAGATGCTTGGCCCGCTGCGGATGCGCGTCCCAGATCCGGCCGAACACGCGCATCGGCGGCAGGCGGGTGAAGCCCTCGCGGAAGCGCTGCACCCGGCCGCCCTCGTGATCGACGCCGATCAGCAGCGGCGCCGGCTTCAGGGCGCGGATGTCGGCGGCGAGCGCGGCGAGCTGCGCCGGATCGCGGTAATTGCGCGCGAACAGGATCACGCCGCCGACCAGCGGATGCGCGAGCCGCCTGCGGTCGTCGTCGGTGAGTTCGGTGCCCGCCACGTCGAGCATCAGCGGCCCCAGGGTCATGCGCGCCCCCGCTGCGGATTGGGATTCATGCCGCCTCCAGAATGACGAATGCGAGGACGAAGTCGCCCTCGTCCGACAACGATACATGATGCGCGCCGATGCCCCGCGCCGCCAGCCAGCCGGCCAGTTCGGGCGCGCATTCGATGTGCGGCTTGCCTTGCGCGTCGCGCAGCACGGCGATGTTGCGCAGCGTGACCGGCGGGCGCAGGCCGGTGCCGGCGGCCTTGGCGAAGGCTTCCTTGGCCGCGAAGCACTTGGCGAGGAAGCGCGCCGGGTCGCGGCTGGCGTAGTAGGCGGCGTGCTCGGCCGGCGCCAGCAGGCGGTCGGCGTAGTGCTCGCCGAAGCGTGCGAGGCCGTCGCGGATGCGGGCGGCGTCGAGAAGATCGGTGCCGATGCCGTGGATCATGGCGACACCTTCGCCGGCAGGCCGGCGGCGCGGATGCGTTCGGCGAAATCCGCCAGCCAGGCGGCGGGCAGGGCGGACAGGCGCGCCGCCTGCGGCTGCATCGAGGGCCGCGCCAGCCCGTAGAGCAGCACGCCCCGGACCGGAACGGCCTCGCGGTGCAGGCGCGCGACGGCGTCGAGGTAGGCGGATTGCTCATCGGCCGAAGGCGGCGCGCCGTCGAGCGCGAACACGCAGGTCTGCAGCCAGGTCGGGCACAGGCGCGCGACGGCCGCCAGCCGCTCGAACTGTCTTTCCGGCGCGATGCGCGTCTGGTTGATCGCGCGCATGCCGGCCGCGGTGGCGCGGTCGAACTTGAACCAGACCTCGCCGTTCAGCGCGGCCATTTTCTTCAGGCCGGCCTGCACGCGCGGCCGGTCGGCGAGGCTGCCGTTGGTGATCAGCACCAGCTTGACCGTCTGCTTTTCGGAGCCGGCCAGACCGAAATCGGCCATTACCCGCCCGATCAGCTCGATCACCTCGGGGAATTCGCGCGCGCTGGTCGGCTCGCCGTTGCCCGACAGCGCGATGTCGTTCAGCCGCCGCGCGTTTTCCGGCACGCGGGTTCGCATAAAGTCGCCGTGCACGATGTCCGCGAGCATCGCGCGCAGTTCGGTTTCGAGCTGCGCCAGATCGATCGGCGGCGCCGCGCCGCGGATCAGATCGGGCACCTGGCAGTACACGCAGGCCCAGTTGCAGGCGTTGTTGGGATTGAGGTTGACGCCCACCGACACGCCGCCCGCGCGGCGCGACACGACCGGGTAGACGTAGGTCATGCCGGCGCTATCGCGGTCGTGGTTCTGCGCGGTGAGCGGTAGGGTTCGGGACATGGCGGGATTTTCGCACCTTCCGCCGCCGATGAGCACGCCGTCGGCGAGGCCGCGCGGCATGCCGGCCGGGATTGTTGGCGTCCTCCGGAAGGGCTGATATAGTGCGGCCCGTCATGGGGGAGTAGCCGCTCTTCGCCCGAAGAGGCTTGCGTCAACATGCTTGACCCGCGGGTCATGGCGCAGGCAGTCCCGAACCTGGCAAGACCTTTGACCACGACGCTTCCGACAGGCCGGCGGCGTCGCGGTCAATCGTCCGTCGCCGGCCCGGGAACCGTTCATGGAATCGCTCCTCGTCTCCACAGGCGCCGTCGCCCTCGCCGAAATCGGCGACAAGACCCAGTTGCTCGCCTTCCTGCTTGCCGCGCGCTTCAAGAAGCCGGCTCCGATCATACTGGGCATACTCGTCGCAACCCTGCTCAATCATGGCCTCGCCGGCGCGCTGGGCGTCTGGATCACGACGGCCGTGAGCCCCGGGGCGCTGCGCTGGGCCCTGGGCCTTTCGTTCATCGGCATGGCGATCTGGATGCTCGTTCCCGACGCCATCGACGAGAAGGATGCCCGCATCGCCGGGCGGTTCGGCGTGTTCGGCGCCACGCTCGTCACCTTCTTCCTGGCCGAGATGGGCGACAAGACGCAAGTCGCCACGGTGGCGCTGGCCGTGCATTACGCGGCGCCCGTCATGGTCGTGATCGGCACGACGCTGGGCATGCTGATCGCCGACGTGCCCGCCGTCTTTGTCGGCGACCGATTGGCGACTAGAATCCCGATGAGAATGGTTCGCATGACCAGCGCCGCGATCTTCGCCGCGCTGGGCGCGATGGTCTTGTTCGGCGTCGATCTCGAGACGGGAGCCTGAAATTGCATACCGAAAATTTGTCCGGATGGACGCACGAGCACGTCTTCGATACCGGCAACGACGCCGCGGAACGCGGCACGCGCATCGTCATGTGGATCACCGCGGTGGCGATGGCGGTCGAGATCGCCGCCGGCTGGCGATACAACTCGATGGCGCTGCTGGCGGACGGCTGGCACATGAGTTCCCATGCGGTGGCTATCGGCCTGTCCGTGATGGCCTACGCGGCGGCGCGGCGCTATGCGCGCGACCCGCGGTTCGCCTTCGGCACCTGGAAGATCGAGGTGCTGGCCGGCTTCGCCAGCGCCGTCTTCCTGCTCGGCGTGGCGGCGGTGATGGCTGTCGGGTCGCTGGAGCGGATCGTTTCGCCCCAGCCGGTCCGCTATCAGGAGGCGATCGTCGTGGCCGTGCTCGGCCTGGTCGTCAACGTCGTCTGCGCCGCGATTCTCGGCAAGGCGCATCGTCACGACCACGGCCACGGACATGATCATCATCATCACGACGACCTGAATCTGAAGTCGGCCTATCTGCATGTCGTGGCCGACGCGGCCACGTCGGTGCTCGCCATCGTGGCGCTGGCCGGGGGCTGGCTCTACGGCTGGCTTTGGCTCGATCCGGCGATGGGCATCGTCGGGGCGATGCTGATCGCCGTCTGGGCCAGGCGACTGGTCGCGGAAACCGGCAAGGCGCTGCTGGACCGCGAAATGGACCATCCGGTGGTCGACGAGATTCGCGCGGCGGTCGAAACCGGCAGCGACGCCGGAGACACCCGGATAACGGATCTGCATGTCTGGCGCGTGGGCCGGCAGACCTATGCGTGCGCCCTGACGGTCGTCACCCATGACACGGAGCTGACGCCCGCCGTCATTCGCGGCCAGTTGTCGGTGCACGAGGAAATCGCCCACTCGACCATCGAGCTGCACTATTGTCCGAACGCCGTGCGCAAGGCCGGCGATGCGCCCGCCGTCCGAGCCTGAGGGGATGCCTCGGAGGCGCGGGGCTTGAGGCGGGCAGACGGCGAACGCCCTGAAAAGGGGATTGCCACGGGCGCCGCCCGTTACTAAGGTGAAGAAAAAACAAGCCTCATGGGGCTGCGGCCTTTGGGTCGTCTCCGTCCGACGTCCGGCTGATGGATGCGCAATGAGGATGAGGAGTGTGGCCGGCGGTGCTCGTCTTGCCTGTTTCCCGCGTCGGGAATCGCCCTGCTTTGGTCTGGCCGACCAGAATCCAGCAACCGTGGTGGAGACTTCGAAAAGGAGAGAAAAATGAAAGGCATCGCTTGGGTTTTCTGTTTCATGATGAGCGCCTGGCTGGCGGGCTGCGCAGGCAGCAAGCCCGTGGCGACCGCGCCGGCCGATCCCGGGCAGGCGCGGATCACCGTTCTTTACGACGCCTTCGGCAAGGGGACTGCGATGCAGAAGGACTGGGGCTACGCGGCCCTGATCGAGTACGGCGGCAAGCGCATCCTGTTCGACACCGGCAACAATCCCGACGTGCTGGCGCGGAACGCCAAGGCCAAGGGGATCGATCTGTCCCGTCTCGATTTCGTGGTCATGTCCCACCGCCACGGCGATCACATGGGGGGCATGGCCCATCTGCTGAGCGTCAATCCCGATGTGAAGATCTACGCGCCGAAAGAAGGGTTCGGCGTCTACGGCGGCGATCTGCCGAGCAGCTTCTACCGCAAGGACGCGTCGCTGCCGCCGGAGCAGCGCTACTACGACGGGGCGCCGCCCGAGATCATGCGGTTCGGCGCCGCCTGGCCCGGGGCGAATTTTCAGTTGGTCGACAAAACCGCCGAAATCGCGCCGGGCGTCCATCTCATCGCGCTGGTTTCCGACAAGGTCGGAACGCTGGAGTTGAGGGAGCTGTCCCTGGCCATCGATACGCCCGAGGGCATGGTGATCGTGGTGGGATGCTCGCATCCGGGGATCGACAAGATCGTCGAGGTGGCGGCCAGGATCAATCCCCGCATCCACTTCATCGCCGGCGGATTCCATCTCGTCGTGGCGCAGGACCCGGACATCGACAAGATGGTCACGACCCTGCACGACGTATACAAAGTGGCCTATCTCGCGCCCGGCCATTGCACCGGCGAGGTCGCGTTCACGGCGTTCAACAAGGCTTTCGGCGGCAACAGCCTGTACGCCGGGCTGGGAACGGTCTTTCTGGTCGGGAAGACGCCGCGGCCGCTGGCCCTCGCGCCCGACGGCGTCAGCCGGAATCCGGCGCTGGCGATGGATGCGGCGGATCTGCGGAGCTATCGCACCTTCCTGGCCGGCAGCGACTACCATCACCACGATCACAACCATCATCACGACCATCCGCCGGTGGTGGCGACCCGATAGCGGGTCGGGCAGCGGAAACACGGAGGGGTAAACCCGAAGCGCCGGGTTCCCCTCTCGGCAGGGCCGGACAGATAGGGACCTGACCGAAGCGGCGATACCTCATGAGGTGACACTTGACGCCTGCGCCGCCGCCGTGGCGATCGGCTCGCTTTGTGCGTATAGTGGCTGCCACGGAGATGGCATACCTCCGCCAACCGCCGCGTTCCGCGGCTGATGATGCCTACGTTTCGGCCGGATGGGCCGCGTAGGTGCTGCCTGTCCACGTATCCAACGATCGTCAAAAGGACAGTGCAATGTGGAAACCCGCTCTCGTTATCGCGCTCGGCTCCGTGCTCGGCGGGCTGCTGCGCTGGGGCCTCGGCCTCAAGCTCAACGCGCTTTTTCCAGACGTGCCGCTCGGCACGCTCTCGGCCAACCTGATCGCCGGCTACGGCGTCGGCGTGGCCATCGCCTGCTTCGCCCTGATGCCCGGCCTCGCGCCCGAATGGCGGCTGCTCGTCATCACGGGCTTTCTCGGCGGCCTGTCCACGTTCTCGACGTTCTCGGCGGAAGTGGTCGCGCTGATCCAGCGCGACCAATGGGCCTGGGCGGCCGGCGCGATCGGCGTCCACGTCGGCGGCTCGCTGCTGATGACGCTGGCGGGCATCGCCTCGTGCCAGTGGTTGAAATCGTTTTGGGGAGACTTGCCATGAACGGCTACCAGATTACCTTCTTCACCCGTCAGGATCGCCGGCACCACGGCAAACCGCTGGCGGACTGGCTCGTCCATCTGGCCGACGAACTCGGCTTGCGGGGCGCGACGCTGATTCCGGCCAGCGAAGGCATCGGCCACGATCACCGTCTGCACGCCGCCCGCTTCTTCGAGCTGACCGATCAGCCGCTGTGCGTGCTGATGGCGGTCACGGCCGGGGAATGCGCGCGGCTCTTCGAACGGCTCGAAGCCGAGGGCGTGCAGGTGTTCTACGTCAAGACGGCCGTGGAATTCGGCGCCACCGGCGGCGGGAACGACGCGAAATGAGGCGGCTCTTCGCCGCCGGGCCTGCGGCCGTTTTCGCCGTCTTGCGGATGGCCGCGCGCCTCGAATCGTTGCGTGGCGGAAGCGGTGGGATTCGAACCCACGAATGGTTGCCCATTGCCGGTTTTCAAGACCGGTGCCTTCAACCGCTCGGCCACGCTTCCCGTACGCGAGGCGGATTGTAGCGGTTCGGGCGGGCGTTTGTCCGATGGCGGCGGCGTGCGCATTGCCGGCCGCCCGACAGGAGATGTCGGCATTTCGTCTGGCCCGCCGCCGCCGGAACCGGCGCGATTCGCCGGCCCGCGCGGAATCGGGCGTTGCGGGCGACGGGGGCTGGCACGGATGGTGCAAAGCGCATGGCGTGTGCACAAAAATGTCTACGCGCCATGACGGAACTGTTCGAAATGCTGTCCACCATCACCCGCCGCCGCAAGGATGGGGGCGGGTCGCCGTTCGCCTCGCCGAAGTCGGCGGAAAAGTGGCTGAAGGGCCTGCCCGGCGATTCGGACTACGACGCGCATCACATGCTGGTCGATGGCCTGGAACGCTTCAACGCCGAGAACGCGTGCGCCACGCCCGAGCGCATGAAGGCGCTGTCGAAGCTGGAGGAAGCCGGCCTGCCGCTGCAGGGCCGCATCGTGGAGCAGTACGTGCGCAACCAGCTCGCGTTCCGGCTGGCGCGCCAGGCGCTGTGGCGCGAGACGTGGATGTTCTGGTCGCTGCTCGCCGAGGCCTGGCTGGCCATGCTGAGACAGGCGTATCGCGGCCCGTCGAGCGCGGCGCTGAAGCCGCACGCGGCCGAGCTCGCCACCCGCGCGATGCGCTACGCCGGGCTGGCGATGCGCTGGGATTTCCATCAGGGGCGCGCGCCGGCGTCGACGGGCTGGCGGCGCATCCACAAGATCTACCGCCTGCTCGAACGCGACGGGCTCGCCACGCAGACGGTGACGCTGAACGCGCGCCGGACCCACTGCGCGCGCGAATACACGCTGATCGTGCTGATGGGCTTGGTGCATCCGCTCGGCTACCGCGCGCAGGAAATCGAGTCCATCGCGCAGATTCTCGACGGCTACGCGCCGCTGCCGCTGCCGGAAAAGCAGCCGAAGCGGGGCGTGCACACGCATGGGGTCGACCTGTCCCTGGCGGAGGGGGCGGCCGTGCTCGACGACGACTGCGCGCCGGGCCGCCGGCTGCGCTACTTCGCGCTGCAGCCGATGATCGACCATCTGAAGGCGCTCGACCGCGCCGAATGCGACGACGGCGGCCTGCCCCGCCAGATGGCGAGCCTGATCCAGCGCGGCGGCATCCGCCGCGTGCGCCAGCGCACGCATCGTTTCGGCCGCGTCTGGGTGGCCGCGGGCATGGAGCACATCCTCGCCGCGCTGGCGAATCCGGGCGCGGCGGCTTCGCGCCTCGCGCTGGAGTCCTGGACGCTGCGCGACGAAAGCACCGAAGGCATGGGGTTCGCCCTGGCCGAGGCGCGCGCGCTGCCGCACGGACGGCTCGTCGCGGTGAGTTGGGACCCGGCGGAGAACGTGTGGCAGTTGCTGGCGACGCGCTGGCAGCGCGAGGAGGGCGGCCAGCATCTGGTGGGCGCGCAGCGCCTGTCGCGCCATCCCAAGCGCGTCGAGATCCATTACGGCGCGGATGCGCCGGACATGACGCAGGAAAAGGCCTGGGCGGTGCTGCTGCCGATGAACCAGACCGAACAGGGGCTCAGCAATCTGCTGCTGCCGCGGTCGCACTACCGCATCGGCGCGCATCTGCTGCTGCGCGACGGCGACACGCTGTACCGCCTGCGGCTGGGCGAAGTGCATGAAAGCCACGAGGGCTGGCTGCGCGTCGGCCTGGACGTGCTCGGGCGCGAACAGATCGCCGCGGCCGCCTGAGGGCGGACTCGCACGCTAGCGGGTGCGGATGTCGCCGAAGTGGAAGTCGAAGCCGCCGGCGCGCCGGTCCCGGAAGTAGTGTTCCAGCGTCGCGCGCACGGTGCGGAAAGCGATTTCGTCCCACGGAATTTCGGCCTCGTCGAACAGCCGGGCCTCCAGCGACTCGATGCCCGGCTGGAAGTCCAGATCGAGCAGCCGCGCGCGGAACATCAGGTAGACCTGGTTGATGTGCGGCAGGTTGAACAGCGTGTACAGGCCGCCGATCTCGATGCGCGCGCCGGCCTCTTCCCAGGTTTCGCGCGCCGCGCCTTCGAGCGTGGTCTCGCCGTTTTCCATGAAGCCGGCGGGCAGCGTCCATAGCCCGTATTTCGGCTCGATCGCCCGCCGACATAGCAGCACCTTGTTTTCCCACTCCGGGATGCAGCCCACCACCATCTTGGGATTCTGGTAGTGGATGGCGCCGCAGTCCGGGCAGATGTGTCGGGGCAGATGGTCGCCGTCGGGGATGCGCAGCACGACGCGGCTGCCACATTCGCTGCAGAAATTCATGGGAATCGGCTCGTTCGGTTTGGACTCACGGTAGCAAAATCCCCCCATGCGGAGCAAGGACGGGTTTGGCCGCGCCGGAGGGAGCGATTATGATTTGCGGCATTCCTACGTTGTTCCGACTGCCATGCGTCCCGCCCACATCGAAACCATCCTCGACCGCGAATTCGAAAGCGCCGCCGACGGCCACCACACGCCGGTGATGCTGTGGGGCCCGCCCGGCGTGGGCAAGTCGCAGATCGTCGCCAAGATCGCGCAGCAGCACGGCGTGCCGCTGATCGACATCCGTTTGAGCCAGATGGAGCCGACCGACCTGCGCGGCATTCCCTTCCGCAGCGGCAATCTGGTCGACTGGTCGATTCCCTCGGTGCTGCCGGATGCCGAACGTCACGGCCCCGCCGGCATCCTGTTCCTCGACGAGATCACCTCCGCGCCGCCGACCGTGTCGGCCGCCGCCTATCAGCTCATCCTCGACCGCCGGCTGGGCGAATACGAAGTGCCGGAAGGCTGGGTCATCTTCGCCGCCGGCAACCGCCAGGGCGACCGCGGCGTGACCTACGCGATGCCGGCGCCGCTGGCCAACCGCTTCACGCATTACGAGGTCGAGGTCTTTCTCGACGACTGGGTGAACTGGGCCTACAGCGAGGACATCGATCCGCGCGTGATCGCCTTCCTGCGCTTTCGCCCCGACCTTCTGTTCAGCTTCGACCCGGCGCACACGCCGATCGCCTTTCCCAGCCCGCGCTCGTGGGAGTTCGCCCACCGCGCGCTGCAGAAATTCGACAGGACCGCGCTGCTCGCCGACGCGCTCGTCGCCTGCGTGGGCCAGTCGGCCGGCCTGGAGCTGAAGACCTTCGTCGACAACATGGCGCAGATGCCGGACATCGACGCCATCATCGACGGCAAGGACGCTGAGGTGCCGCAGGGCGTGGACCTGCAGTACGGCGTCGCCGCCGCGCTGGTGCGCAAGGCGGTGAAGGCCGCCGACGGCGGCAATGCCGCCACGGTCTACGGCAACATCCTCAAATACGCGCATCGCTTCCCGCAGCGCGAGCTGGGCGTGATGCTGGTGTCCGACCTGCACCGCGCGGTCGGCCGGCCGCTGTTCGCCGTGCCGGCGTTCGCGGAGTGGGCGAACAGCATCGCCGACCTGGTGCTGTACGAGCATTGAGCCCATGAGCGAAGCCGACGCCGCCGCGCTCGCGCCCATCCTCACCAAGTTGGCCGCCGCACGCACGCGGCTCATCATGGAGCGGCCCTTCCTCGGTTCGCTGGTGATGCACCTGCCGCTGAAGGCCGCGCCCGAGTGGTGCAGGACCACGGCCACCGACGCCAAGGCCTTCTATTTCAACCCGGGTTTCATCGACAACCTCAACCTCGCGCAGACCCAGTTCGTGCTGGCGCACGAGGCCATGCACTGCGCGATGGGCCACGACCACCGCCGCAACGGCCGCGTCAAGCGCCGCTGGGACGTGGCCTGCGAGCATGCGGTGAACCTCGTGCTGATCGAGGACGGCATGAAGCCGCCGCTGCACGGCATCCTCGCCGACCAGAACTACCTCACGCTGTCGGCGGAGGAAATCTATCCGATGATTCCCGACGACACGCCGGAGGAGTCTTTCGACGAACACCTGTTCGACAGCGACAACGACACCGGTTCGAGCCCCGACGAAAACCAGCGCCAGGACAATCCGGAGGCCGGCGAATCCGGCGGCCAGGGCCGCGAAGGCCGGAGCGAGGCGGAAGAACGCGAAGGCGGCGGCGGGCAGGCGTCGCAGAAGCCCGATCCGCTGTCGCAGGCCGAGCGCGAGGAATTGTCGGAGCAATGGAAGAACCGCCTGGCCGCCGCCGCGCAGGCTGCCCGCCAAGCCGGCAAGCTGTCGCAGTCGATGATGCGCTGGGTCGACGACCTGCTGGCGCCGAGCCTGCCGTGGCGCGCGCTGCTGGCGCGCTTCTTCGCCGTCAACCAGCGCGACGACTATTCCTGGCGGCGGCCGTCCCGCCGCGAGGGTGATGCGCTGCTGCCGCGTCTGTCGAGCGAAGGGCTCGACGTCGTCGCCGCGATCGACACCAGCGGCTCGATCGGCGACGAAGAGCTGCGCGAATTCGTGACCGAACTCGACGCTCTGAAAGGCCAGGTGCGCGCCAAGGTCACGTTGCTCGCCTGCGACAACCATGTCGCCGAAGACGCGCCGTGGGAATTCGAGCCCTGGGACACGATGCAACTGCCGCCCGGACTCGAAGGCGGCGGCGGCACCGATTTCCGCCCGGTGTTCGACTGGATCGAGACGGAGAACCGCAGCCCCAACCTGCTGGTGTATTTCACCGATGCCGAAGGCGAGTTTCCGAAGCAGCCGCCCGCTTATCCGGTGATCTGGCTGGTGAAGGGCAAGGGCAAGGTGCCCTGGGGCGAGCGGGTGCAGCTCAATTGAGCCGCCCGGATGACGCGACGCCCGGACGGGTGCGCAGCTTCCTGTTCGAGGCGCTCGACATCCGCGGCGCCTGGGTGCGGCTCGACGACGCCTGGCGCGAGATGATCGCCGGGCGCGATTACGCCGGCCCCGCGCGCGACCTGCTTGGCCAGCTCGCCGCCGTGACGACGCTGATCGCCGCCAATCTCAAGCAGACCGGGCGGCTGACCTTCCAGTTGCGCGGCGACGGCGCGGTGTCGCTGCTGGTGATGGATTGCGATGCGCAATTGCGGCTGCGCGGCATGGCGCGCGCCGCGGACGGTCTGAAAGCCGGAACGGTGCGGCATCTGCTCGGCGACGGCGCCCTGACGCTCACCCTCGACGCCGCCGACATGCGTCAGCCCTATCAGAGCCACGTGCCCATCGAGGGCGATACGCTGGCGGCCGCATTCGAACACTATCTGGCGCAATCCGAACAACTGCCGACGCGGCTGTGGCTCGCGGCCGGCGCGGAGGCCGCGGCCGGCCTCTTCCTGCAGGCCCTGCCCAGCGCGCAGGTCCGCGATCCCGACGGCTGGCGCCGCGTTCAGATACTGGCCGATACCGTGCGCCCGGACGAACTGCTCGGGCTCGGTGCGATCAAGCTGATCGAACGCCTGTTTCCCGAAGAGGACGTGCGCGTTTACGATCCGCGTCCGGTCAGCTATCACTGTCCTTACGACCCGGCCAAGATCGACGCGATGCTGCGCGGCATCGGCCGGGCGGCGTGCGAGTCGATTCTGGCCGAGCATGGCGAGATCCGCGTGCGCGACGACATCTGCAACCATGAATACGTGCTGGACGCGGCCGCCGTGGCCGTGCTGTTCGAATAGGAGGACTGTCATGCGCAAGATCGTGTTTCTGCTCGGCATGCTGCTTGCGGCCGGCGCCGCCCAGGCCGACGACGGCCGCTATCAGGCCCTGCCGCTGGCGGGCGCGGACGGCGGCAAGGGCGGCGGTCGCGCCTTCATTCTCGACACCCGCGACGGTCACGTCTGGGTCTGGAGCGAAAACGAACTCGTGGTCGCGCCGGACGGCAGCCGCCGCTACGGCGCCGGTTTCATCTATCAGGGCAAGCTGCGGCCGGGCAGCCGCCCGGGCGAATTCATCGATCCAAAGCAGTGACGCCGTCCGTCCGGCAGGGGGGCCGAACCTGTCGGAAAAGGCCGGGCGCACGGTCGAATCGGGCGGGGCGGATACGCCCGATCCGGCATCGGGCGAGCCCTGCCGCAAGGCGGATTGGAAGGGCGGTTGCGCCCGATTTGTTGTGGGAAGACAACGGCCGCGCAACGCAATTGAAGAAATTTAATAGATTGTGGTTTTCTTTTGCCGATTTGCTAGAATTCCGCGCGTCGGCTGGATCACAAGTCCCGGACCGATCTCTGGTGTGGGTTTCAATTACTGTACTTAAAGGGAAATCAAATGAAATACTCCGTTCTCCTGGCTGCCCTGCTGGCTGCTTCTCTGACCGCTTGCGGTCAGAAAGAAGAAGCCGCTGCTCCCGCCGAAGCGCCCGCTGCCGAAGCGCCGGCTCCCGCTGTTGAGGCACCGGCCCCCGCCGCCGAAGCGCCGGCCGCTGACGCTGCTGCGCCCGCCGAAGCACCTGCTGCCGACGCTGCCGCGCCCGCTGAAGCGCCTGCCCAGTAATCCGGGGATCCAGCACAAAAAACCGGCCTTCGGGCCGGTTTTTTCATGCCTGCGCGAAGCGTTTCAAGCGGTCGACGGCTTCGCGCAGGCGCGCGAGCGGCTGCGTGTAGGCGATGCGCAGGTGTCGCGCGGCGCGGTGCGCGCCGAAGTCGAGGCCGGGGGTGATGGCGATGCCGGCCTGGTCCAGCAGCCGGCTGGTCAGGGATTGGCTGTCGGCGTCGAAACGGCTGCAATCCGCATACAGATAGAACGCGCCCTGCGGCGCGACCGGAATGGCGAAACCGAGGTTGCGCAAGGCCGGCAGCAGGTAGTCGCGGCGCTGCCGCAGTTCGGTTTTGTGAGCTTCGAGCAGCGCGAGCGTGCCGGGTTCGAATGCGGCGCGCGCCGCATGCTGCGCGGGGGTCGGCGCGGCGAGAAAGAGATTTTGCGCCAGCCGTTCCAGCGCCGGGACCGCCCAGGCCGGCGCGACGAGCCAGCCGAGCCGCCAGCCGGTCATCAGAAAGTATTTGGAGAAACTGTTGACGACGAACACATCGTCCCAGCCGGCGGCGCTGCGCTCGGCGCCGTCATAGGTCAGCGCCAGATAGATTTCGTCGACGATCAGCGCGACGCGCCGTTCGGCGCACCAGTCGCGGATGCGCGCGAGTTCGTCGAAGGGCATGACGGTGCCGGTCGGATTGGACGGACTCGCGACCAGCACCGCGCGTGTGGCCGGCGTGGCGTGCGCGTCGATCAGCGCGCGCGTCAACTGGAAGCCGCTCGAAGCGTCCACCGGCACCGCTACCGCGCGCGCCTCGCAGAAGCGCGCGAAATGCCGGTTGCACGGATAGCCGGGGTCGGCCATCAGCACTTCGTCGCCTGGCCCTGCGAGCAGGCCCAGCGCGAGCAGCAGCGCGCCCGACGCGCCGGGCGTGACGATCACGCGGGCGGCGTCCACCGATGCGTTCCAGCGCGCGGCATGGAAGCCCGCGATCGCCTCGCGCAGTTCAACCAGACCCAGGGCGCCGGTGTAGTGCGTGTGCCCGTCGCGCAGCGCGCGGACGCCGGCCTCGACGATGGGTGCGGGCGTGGCGAAATCCGGTTCGCCGATCTCGAGATGGATGATGTCGCGCCCGGCGGCTTCGAGCGCCTTGGCGCGCGCCAGGATTTCCATGACGCGGAAAGGGGCGATCTCGCGGGCGCGCGCGGCAAGGGGCAGCGGTTTCATGCGGGGCGTCCCAGCCGCGCCAGCGGGTCCTGGCGGTAGAACCGTTGCATCTGCGCGTAGACGGCCGGATAGGCGTCGGCGAGCAGATCGGGAACTTCGAAGAACATCTCGGTCGCGACGGCGAAGAATTCGGCCGGGTCGGTGCTGGCGTAGGGGTCGACGACCGTGTCCTCGCCGGCGTCGACGCGCGCGCACAGGTCGTCGTAGGCCGCGCCGAAATCGCGCGCCCAGTCGGCCGAATTCATGCCGCGGTGCAGCGGCGGAAACCCGTTGGCGTCGCCGTTCAGCATGTCGAGCTTGTGCGCGAACTCGTGCAGCACGACGTTGAAGCCTTCGAGCCGGCCGCTCGCCCGCACGTCCGCGATGGACAGCACCAGCGGTCCGCCGTGCCAGGATTCGCCGGCGAGGATGTCGCGGGAGACGTGCACGACGCCGGCCTCGTCGACTTCCTCGCGCGGGCGCAGGAATTCGTCGGGGTAGAGGATGATTTCGCTCCAGCCGCGATAGCTGTCCTCGTCGAGATGCAGCGTCAGCAGGCAGGCCTGCAGCGCGATGGCCAACTGGACGTCGGGCTCGACCGCCGCGCCGCCAGCGGCGGAAAAGCTTTTGTCCGCCAGCAGCAGGCTGACCTGCTCGCGGAGGGTGTCGCACTCCGCCGGCGTGAGCCCGTCCAGCAGCGGCAGCCGCCGGACGGCGTCGTCGAACGTTGCGCGCGGCACGAGATGGCGGCGCAGGCGGCGTTCGCGGCGCCAGCGCGCGAACGCGTTCATTCGTCGGCGTCGGCGAGGCGCATCGCGCCCGCCTCGCCGTGCGGGTGTTCCAGCTCCACGCGCTCGATCTGCGCGAAGCGCCGGGTGATCTTGTCGCTGGAAATGCGCACGTCGCCCACGTCCCTGCTCGCCTGCTCGATGTGGGCGGCGAGCTTCTTCATGCGCTCGTCGAAGCGGGCGAAATCCTTCGCCAGCTTGGATAGTTCGTCCTTGATCACGTGCGCCATGCGCCGCGTCTCCGAATCGCGGATCACGGCGCGCGCGGTGTTCAGCACGGCCATCAGCGTGGTCGGCGAGGTGAGCCAGACGCGTTTTTTCTGCGCGTGTTCGACGAGGTCGGCATGGTAGGCGTGGATTTCCGCGAACACCGCCTCGGCCGGCAGGAACATCACCGCGCCGTCCGAGGTTTCGCCCGCGACGATGTATTTCGCGGCGATGTCGTCGACGTGCTTCCGCACGTCCAGCTTGAACTGCCGGCGCGCCGCGTCGCGCTCGGCGGGTGCGAGATCGTCGTCGAACATGCGGCTGTAGTTTTCCAGCGGGAACTTGGAATCCACGCAGACCCGGCCGGTGGGCTCGGGCAGCACCAGCACGCAGTCGGCGCGCGCCCCGCTTTTCAGGGTGGACTGGAAGACGTAGGCGTCGGGCGGCAGGCTGTTCCGCACCAGCGCCTCGAGCTGGACCTCGCCGAAGGCGCCGCGCGAACGCTTGTCGCCCAGAATTTCCTGAAGCCCGACGACGTTGCTCGCCAGCCCCTCGATCTTTTTCTGCGCCTCGTCGATCACCGCCAGCCGCGTCATCACCGAGGTGAAGGTGTCGTTGGTCTTCTTGAAGCCCTCGTCGAGGCGTTCGGCGACCTTGCCGGAGATTTCGTTCAGCCGCCCGTCGACCGTCTGCGACAACTGCTGTACGCGCTCGTTGAGGCGCGCAGTAATGCCGTTGAGCGTTTCCTGCAGCAGATGCTGGTCGGCGCGACCTTGTTCGATCAGTTTTTCCAGCATCGCGGTCTGGAACTGGCCGAACCGGCCGGTGACGGTTTCGCGGGTCTCCGCGAGACGCTCGGTCTGCGCGACCTGCAGCGCGGCGAGCTGGACCTGCATGCGGTCGGACTGCTGGGCGAGGCCCGTGTGCAGGTCGGCCAGCACAGCGCGGTGGCGGGTTTCCATGTCCTGCGTCAGCAGCGCCGGCAGGCCGGCCTGTTCGCGGCGCAGCGCGCCGAGCCGCAGCAGCAGCGCGAACGCGAGGCCGGCGAGCAGGACGAGGCCGATCAGGAGGCCGATTTCGAGGGGACGCATGGCCGGATTCTACCCGCGGCGTGCGCAAAAAACCCGGCGCGCGGCCGGGTTCGCTGCGGGGCGCAACCGCTTCAGGCCGCTTCGCGCGCCGCGCGCTTGCGCTCGTGTTCCTGCAGGTGGCGCTTGCGGATGCGGATCGACTTGGGGGTGATCTCGACCAGTTCGTCGTCGTCGATGAATTCGACCGCGGATTCGAGCGTGAGCTTGATCGGCGGCGTGAGGCGCACCGCTTCGTCCGTGCCGGAGGCGCGCACGTTGGTGAGCTTCTTGCCCTTGATCGGGTTGACCACCAGGTCGTTGTCGCGGCTGTGGATGCCGATGATCATGCCTTCGTACAGCTTGTCGCCGGGCGAGACGAACATGCGGCCGCGGTCTTCCAGGTTCCACAGCGCGTAGGCGACGGCCTCGCCGTTTTCCTGCGACACCAGCACGCCGTTGTGGCGGCCGGGCAGGTCGGGCTTGACCGGCGCGTAGTCGTCGAACACGTGGCTCATCAGGCCGGTGCCGCGCGTCATGGTGAGGAAGTCGCTCTGAAAGCCGATCAGGCCGCGCGCGGGGATGTGGTATTCGAGGCGGGTGCGGCCGTTGCCGTCGGATTCCATGTTGGTCAGCTCGCCGCGGCGGCGGCCGATCTCCTCCATCACCGTGCCCTGGGTGTCGTCCTCCAGGTCGATGGTGAGATTCTCGTAGGGCTCGCACTTGGCGCCGTCGATGTCCTTGTAGACCACGCGCGGCTTGCCGACCGCGAGCTCGAAGCCTTCGCGGCGCATGTTTTCGAGCAGGATGGTCAGATGCAGCTCGCCGCGGCCGGAGACGCGGAAGATGTCGGCGTCGCCGGTGTCCTCGACGCGCAGCGCGACGTTGGTCAGCAGTTCCTTGTTGAGGCGGTCGCGAATCTGGCGGCTGGTGACGAACTTGCCCTCAGTGCCGGCGAGCGGGCTGGTGTTGACCATGAAGTCCATCGTCAGCGTCGGTTCGTCCACGGTCAGCATGGGCAGGCCCGTGGGGCGGTCTTTTTCGCAGATCGTCACGCCGATGCCGATGTCCTCGACGCCGGAGATGATGACGATGTCGCCGGCCTCGGCCTCCGCGACTTCGATGCGCTCCAGGCCCTTGAAGCCGAGCACCTGGTTGATGCGGCCGGACGCGACCGGGTCTGCGTGATTCATGACCGCGACCTGCATGCCCGGCTTGATGCGGCCGTTGAGGATGCGGCCGACGCCGAGGCGGCCGGTGTAGGTCGAATAATCCAGCGCGGCGATCTGCAGTTGCAGCGGTTCGTCGGCCGAGCCGGGCGGGGTGGGCACGTGCTTCAGCACGGTCTCGAACAGCGGCGTCATGTCGGCCGCCGCGCCGCCCTGCGAAGGCGCATCCTTGAGATCGAGGCAGGCCCAGCCGTTGAGGCCCGAGGCGTAGATGATCGGAAAGTCGAGCTGCTCGTCGGTGGCGCCGAGCTTGTCGAACAGGTCGAAGGTCTGGTCCACGACCCAGTCCGGGCGGCCGCCGGGGCGGTCGACCTTGTTGATGACGACGATGGGGCGCAGGCCGAGCGCCAGCGCCTTCTTGGTGACGAAGCGCGTCTGCGGCATCGGGCCTTCGACCGCGTCGACCAGCAGCAGCACGCCGTCGACCATGCCGAGCACGCGTTCGACCTCGCCGCCGAAGTCGGCGTGGCCCGGCGTGTCGACGATGTTGATGTGGGTGTCGCCGTAGTCGATCGCCGTGTTCTTGGCGAGGATGGTGATGCCGCGTTCCTTTTCCAGGTCGTTCGAGTCCATGACCCGTTCGTCGACCGCCTGGTTGTCGCGGAAGGTGCCGGACTGCCGGAGCAGTTGGTCGACCAGCGTGGTCTTGCCGTGGTCGACGTGGGCGATGATGGCGATGTTGCGGAGCTTGCGGGACATGATGGGGGGACGGGCTTCGGGAAACCCGGCATTCTAGCAGGTTTGCCTTTAAAAAACCTGTATCAATCAGACGCTTATCGCGTCAGCGGGTGCGCGTCCAGGCGGGCGTCGATGCGCCGGATGACCTGCTGGTAGCGCGGACCGCCGACCGGGCCGAAGCGGCGCTCGAACTCGGCCTGCGGCATGAATTCGGGCAGATCGCGGAAATCCGGCAGCAGGGCCGCGTCGCCGCGCGCGGCGGCGAGCGACTGGCGGACGCGCAGGGCGTCGGCGCCGGTCGCGCGTTCGGCCAGGCGGGCGCCGGCGCGGTCGACGGCCAGGTCGGTGAAGCTGAAGCCCGATCCCTTGCGCGCGTCCTCCTCCTCCTTGATTAGGCCGAGGGCGTTGGCCAGGCGGCTGCCGCCGTTCGCCGACAGCGCGGCGGCGATCGCGAAATGCTCGGCGAAATCGCGCCGGCCGTGCAGCGTCAGCAGCACGCGCGGAGCGCGGCGGATCGAGCGGCTTTCGCCTTCCAGCAGCCGCGGCAGGCTGATGCCGGCGACGTAGGCGCCCAGCGCGGTCAGCGCGGCCCGGTTCTCCTCGGCCGCGCCGGCGTCGGGCTGCAGCGGCCAGGCGAACAGCGCGGGTGCGACCTCCGCCAGCGGGCGCGCGCTGCCCCAGCGGCCGGGCTTCAGCAGCGCGTCCAGCCGTTCGGCGTACAGCAGCATCAGGGTCTGGTCTTCCGGCGCGATCAGGAAGGCGGCGCTCTTGCGCTCGACGTGGGTCAGCAGTTCGGGCCGCCAGCGGTAATCCAGCGTGGCTTCGTTCTCGTCGAAATGCACCTGCGCGAAAGCGTCGGACAACGCCGCGTAGGTGGCGTCGCGCCGCAACCAGCGATGCGCCAGCCGCATGCCCCAGTCGGCCAGCACGGCCGGCACCGGCAGGCTGCCGAGCCGCATGCGCGCGATGCGCATGCCGCGCGGCGTTTCGGCCACGTCGGCGGTGACGTTGAGGTAGCCGCCGAAGGGGTTGCGCGGCACGGCGAAGGTGGCGGTGAGCGTCGCCAGCCCCGGCGTCAGTTCGGCGGCGATGCCGCTCAGCGGATGCAGCTCGACCGCGTAGTTCAGCAGCCGGTTCAGGTCGGCTTCGTCGAGGCGGATGGTCTGGACCACGTCCGGCGTCTGGCGGCGCGGGTCGTGCTTCTGGAACAGCGAGTGCACCCAGGCCAGGTCGGCGCGGCGGAAAGCGGCGGGCGGCTCGATCGCCGGCGCGTCGTCGAGCGCGAGCCAGGGTGTGGCGATCAGCCCGGCCAGCAGCGCGCCCGCGAGAATCCAGACCAGGGCGCGACGCATCTCAGTCCGCCCGGTTGCGCATGAAATCGGCGGTCTGGAAGAAGGCGACCGTCAGTTCGTCGCGCAGATCGGGGGCTACGCCGACGTCTTCCATCGCGCGCAGCATGCAGGCCATCCATTGATCGCGTTCCGACTCGCCGATGGAAAAGGACAGGTGGCGCCGCCGCAGGAAAGGGTGGCCGAAGCGGTCCGTATATTCGGGTGGGCCGCCGGTCCAGCCGGACAGGAACCAGGCCAGCTTGTTGCGCGATTCGGCCAGATCCTGCGGATGCAGTTTGCGGATGCCGTAGTAGTCCGGATCTTCGTCCATCAGATCGTAGAAGCGGTCGACCAACCGGCGGACCGCTTCGCCGCCGCCCAGGCGCGCGTAATACGTGTTCACGGCGCGGCGACCGGGCGGACGCGGGCGGCGGCGGCCCTGGCTCGGGCGCGGGCCGCGTCGGTCGCGTCGGTCGCGTCGGCGACGGCGAGCGCCACGCCCATGCGCCGGCGCGCGAAGCTCTCCGGCTTGCCGAACAGGCGCAGGTCGACGCCAGGTTCGGCCAGCGCCTCGGCCACGCCCTCGAAGGCGATGCCTGCGGCCTCGACGCCGCCGTAGACGACGGCGGAGGCGCCGGGCTCGCGCAGGCGGGTGTCGACCGGCAGGCCGAGGATGGCGCGCGCGTGCAGTTCGAATTCGTTCTGCCGTTGGGTCGCCAGCGTCACCATGCCGGTGTCGTGCGGGCGCGGGCTCACCTCCGAGAACCACACGGCGTCGCCCTTGACGAACAGCTCCACGCCGAACAGGCCCCGGCCGCCGAGCGCGCCGGTGACGGCCGCGGCGATCTCGCGGGCGCGCGCCAGCGCCGCCGGCGACATCGGCTGCGGCTGCCAGGATTCGACGTAGTCGCCCTTGATCTGCACGTGCCCGATGGGCTCGCAGAAATGCGTGTCGACGCCGCCCTGCGCGTTGCGCGCCCGCACGGTGAGCAGCGTGATCTCGTAGTCGAAATCGATCACGCCCTCGACGATGACGCGGCCCTTGTCCACCCGGCCGCCGGCCGCCGCGTAGTCCCAGGCGGCGCCGAGCTGGCCGGCGTCGTCCACCCGCGACTGGCCCTTGCCGGACGAGGACATGACGGGCTTCACGATCACCGGCAGGCCGATCCTGCGCGCCGCGGCCGTCATCTCGTCGAGGCTGTCGGCAAAGGTGTAGGGCGAGGTCGGCAGCCCCAGGGTCTCGGCGGCGAGCCGGCGGATGCCTTCGCGGTTCATCGTCAGATGGGCCGCGCGCGCGGTCGGGATCACGGTCGCCAGCCCGGCTGCCTCCACGGCCAGCAGTTCCTCGGTGGCGATGGCTTCGATCTCGGGCACGACGAAATGGGGCCGTTCCCGTTCGATCAGCGCGCGCAGCGCCTTCGCGTCGTCCATGCGGATCACGTGCGAACGGTGCGCGACCTGCTGGCCGGGCGCGTTTTCGTAGCGGTCGACCGCGACGACTTCTACCCCCAGCCGCTGCAAAGCGATGACGATTTCCTTGCCGAGTTCGCCCGCGCCGAGCAGCATGACCCGGGTGGCGGAAGGAGAGAGCGGCGTGCCGATGCGCATGGCGGAATTCCGGACGAAACGGTAAAGCCCGATTTTACAGCGGGGCTGCGGATCCTAAAGATAAGGCTCGATCGGCAGAGCCTGCAGCGTGCGCAGCAGGGCGCGCTGCAGCGGCGTGGTGTCCGGCTCGACGTCGGACGCGCGCGCGACGCCGTCGTGGACGTCGAACCAGCGCAGGCGCGGTTCGGTCGTGTTTTCCGTGCCGTTCGCCAGCGCCACGCGGAAGCTGCGTTCGGGCCGCATGGCGTCTTCTGCGATGCGTTCGACTTCGCGCGCGAAGTCCGGCGAGTGGATCACGATGCCCATTTCGGTGTTGAGCACGGCGGAGCGCGGGTCGAAGTTGAAGGTGCCGACGAACACGTGCTGGTCGTCGAAGATGAAGGTCTTGGCGTGCAGGCTGGCGCGCGAGGAGCCGCGCGTCAGATCGCGCAGCCGCCCGCCGGTCGCCTCGGCGACGGGCTTCAGCTCGTACAGGCCGACGCCGGCCTGCAGGAGCGGCACGCGGTAGTTGGCGTAGCCGGCGTGCACGACCGGCACGTCGCTGGCGGCGTAGGCGTTGGTGAGCACGTCGATCTTCACGCCCGTGTGGCGCCAGTAGCGGAAATAGGCCATGCCCATCGGCCCCGGCACGAAATAGGGCGAAACGATCAGCGCGCGCGCCTTGGGGTCGATCCACAGCCCGGCGAGTTGGCCGACGAGCAGGCTCGACGGCGGCTGCTCGGGGTCGAGCGCCTTTTCCGGCGGGTCGACGATGAGATCCGCCGGCGCGACGTGCCAGGCCAGTCGCCCCGACAGCAGCGCGGGCAGCGGATCGGCGGCGGCGACTTCCCGGCCGTAGGGGCTGCGCGCGCGCTCCGCGCTGTAGGCGTCGAGCCGCGCGCCGGCACGCGCCAGCCGCTGCTTGCTGACGCTCACCGGCAGCGCCGCGGCCGGCACCACGGCGTCGCTGTTCCAGTAGGCGTCGAACGAACGCGACATCGCGTCGACGACGGCGCCGGCGGCGAGCACGTCCAGATCGACGAAGGCGAACTCGTCGTGGGCGTCGAAATATTCGTCGCCGATGTTGCGGCCGCCGGTGATGCCGAGCTGGTTGTCGGCGATGAAGGCCTTGTTGTGCATGCGCCGGTTCAGCCGCACGCCGTCGCGGATCGCCTGCCAGCCGCGCACGAAAATATTCGCGCTGCGGGCGTGGAAGGGATTGAACAGGCGCACCTCGATGTTCGGATGCGCGTTCAGCGTGGCCAGGCCGACTTCCTTGTCGGCGGTGTCGATGTCGTCGATCAGCACGCGCACGCGCACGCCGCGGTCGGCGGCGGCGAGCAGCGCGGCCGCGACCCATTTGCCGCTGGCGTCGTTGTGGAACAGGTAGTACTGCACGTCCAGCGTGCGGGCGGCGCGCGCCGCCAGCGCCAGCCGCGCCGCCAGCGCGGCCTGGCCGTCGGCCAGCAGATGAAAGCCGGACAGCTCGGCCGGGATGCGCGGCGCGAGCTGCGCGCGCAGCGGCGTGTCGGCCTGCGGCGAAAGTGCGTGCGAAGGCGCGCGCTCGACCGCGAGGTCGAGCGTGGGGGCGCAGCCCGCGAACGCGAGCAGCGCGAGGACGGCGACGGACCGGTGCAGATCAGGCCGCATGCCCGTCGAGCCGCCGCCAGTCGAAACAGGGGCCGGGGTCGGTCTTGCGGCCCGGCGCGATGTCGCTGTGGCCGACCACGCCCCGGATCGGATAGCGGCGCCTGAGCGCGGCCACGAGCGGCGTCAGCGCGGCGTATTGCGCCTCGGCGAAGGGCGTGTCGTCGCTGCCTTCGAGCTCGATGCCGACCGAGAAGTCGTTGCAGCGTTCGCGGCCTTGCCAGCTCGACGCGCCGGCGTGCCAGGCGCGCAGCGCGCAGGGCACGAACTGGATCAGGCTGCCGTCGCGGCGGATCAGGAAATGGGCCGACACCCTGAGGCCGCGCATGCCCTGGTAGTAGGGGTGCGCGTCCCAGTCGAGCCGGTTGGTGAACAGCGCGATCACCGCGTCGCCGGCGAACACGCCGGGTGGCAGCGAAATGTTGTGGACGACGACGAGTTCGATCGCCGCATCGTCCGGCCGCGCGTCGCAATTGGGCGAGGGGATGCGGCGTGCGCGGGCGAACCAGCCGTCGGCGTCGAAATCGGGCGTCTCCATGCGGCTAGCATACCCGAGCCGCGCGCCGCCCCGGGCGGGGTGCGGCGGCCTGCTAGAATCGGCGGATGACGCCGAACGACGCCCAACGGTTGCTGGACACCGCCGAATGCATCGCGCCCGCCGAGACGGTGCAGGCCGCGCTCGACCGCCTGGCGGCCGACATCGCCCTGCAGTTGGCCGGGGCCTGCCCGCTGGTGCTGCCGGTCATGGGCGGCGCGGTGGTCTTCGCCGGGCAACTGCTGCCCAAGCTCGTTTTCCCGCTCGAATTCGACTACCTGCACGTCACCCGCTACCGCGGGGCGACGCAGGGCGGCGCGATGGAATGGCGGGTGCTGCCGGGCAAGAACGTCGCCGGGCGCGTGGTGCTGGTGCTCGACGACATTCTTGACGAGGGCGAGACGCTGGCCGCGATCCGCGACAAGCTGATCGAGATGGGCGCGTCGCGCGTGCTGTCGGCCGTGCTCACCGACAAGGCCAACGGGCTGGCCAAGCCCGTGCGCGCCGATTTCGTCGGGCTGACCGTGCCGAACCGCTACGTGTTCGGCTGCGGCATGGACGCCTACGGCTACTGGCGCAATCTGCCCGCAATTTACGCATTGAAGGACCACTGACCATGCTGGGGATCATCGGAGGCACCGGCCTCACCCAACTCGCCAACCTCGAAATCACGCACCGCAAGGTCGCCCGCACGCCGTACGGCGAACCCTCGGGCGCGCTCACCTTCGGCCGCATCTGCGACCGCGAGGTGATCTTCCTGGCGCGCCACGGCTACGGCCATACCATCCCGCCGCATGCGGTCAATTACCGCGCCAACATGTGGGCGCTGAAAGAGAACGGCGTCGACCGGGTCGTGTCGGTCGCCACGGTCGGCGGCATCCACCCCGAGCTGCTGCCCGGCATGCTGGTGGTGCCCGACCAGATCATCGACTACACCCACGGCCGCGAATCGACCTATTTCGTCGGTAACGACAAGCCGGTCGTCCATCTCGATTTCACGTTTCCCTACTGCCGCGCGATGCGCGAAGCCCTGCTGCAGGCAGCCGTCCGCTCCGGCATCCGCCTGCGCGACGGCGGCGTGTACGGCGCGGTGCAGGGCCCGCGCCTGGAAACCGCGGCCGAGATCGACCGCATCGAACGCGACGGCGCCGACATGGTCGGCATGACCGGCATGCCCGAGGCCTACCTCGCGCGCGAGATCGAGCTGTGCTACGCGGCGGTGGGCGCGGTGGTGAATTACGCGGCGGGACGGGGCGCCTCGGCGAAAGGCATCCAGATGGAGGAAATCCAGTCGGTGCTGGGCGAAGTGATGCGCCAGGTGCGGCATCTGCTGGAGCAAATGGTCACCGACGAAGCGGCCGCCTGCGCCGCGCCCTGATGGTCACGCTGGCCCGCGCGCTCCAGTCGCAGGGCTTCGGCACCCGCAAGGGCTGCGTCCTGCGCGTGCGGCGCGGCGAGGTGGCCGTCAACGGCGCGGTCTGCGACGACCCGGATGCCGAATTCGACCCGGCCGGGCTGACGTTCACGCTCGACGGCATTGCCTGGCCCTACCGGCCGCGCGCGTATCTGGCGCTGCACAAGCCCGCGGGCTACGAATGCTCGCACAAGCCCCGCCACCATCCCGGCGTGTTCTCGCTGCTGCCCTCGCCGCTGGTGGCGCGCGGCGTGCAGTGCATCGGCCGGCTCGATCAGGACACCACCGGCCTGCTGCTGTTTTCCGACGACGGGCCGTTCCAGCACCGCATGATCTCGCCGAAGCGGCATGTGGCGAAGATCTACCGCGCAAGCTGCGCGGCGCCGGTGACGGACGGACAGCTCGCGGCGCTGCGATCCGGCGTGCAACTGCACGACGTGCCGGAGCCGCTCGCCGCGCTGATGTGCGAACGCGTCGACGCGCGCACGCTGCGGCTGGCGCTCGCCGAAGGCAAATACCACCAGGTGAAGCGCATGGTCGCCGCGGCGGGCAATCACGTCGCGGCGCTGCATCGCGAGGCCGTCGGCGCCTACCGGCTGCCCGACGATCTCGAACCCGGGCAATGGCGCTGGCTCGCGCCCGAGGAACTCGCCCGGCTGGAGCAGGCATGGCCGTCCGACCCGTCCTGAAAATGGGCGACCCGCGCCTGCTGGAGACGGCGCGGCCGGTCGAGGATTTCGCCGCGCCCGACCTGCGCGCGCTGCTGGACGACATGCGCGACACCATGCGGGCACTTAATGGCGCCGGGCTCGCCGCGCCGCAGATCGGCGTCGGCCTGCAGGTAGCGATGTTCGAGGTGACCCGCAATCCGCGCTATCCCGACGCCGAGCCGGTGCCGTTCACGGTGCTGATCAATCCGGTGCTGACGCCGCTGTCGGACGAGACCGAGGAGGGCTGGGAAGGCTGCCTGTCGGTGCCCGGCATGCGCGGGCTGGTGCCGCGCGCCGTCCATCTGCGCTACCGGGGCTTCGACGCCGGCGGAAACCCGATCGACCGCAGCGTGTCCGGCTTCCATGCGCGCGTGGTGCAGCACGAGGTCGATCATCTGCACGGCATCCTCTATCCCATGCGCATGACCGATCTGCGCCGGTTCGGCTTCGCCGATACGCTTTTCCCGGGGCAATCGCTGCAGGACGACTGAAATCCGGGGCGGCGCCGTTCGTCGGCCCGCCGCCGGCGTCGCTAAAGTTGCCTATCCCGTCGCCGCTAACCAGTGGCGTAACCGTGGGCGAGCGCCCCGGAAGCAGAGGACAGGCATGCACCCGGAACATCCCATTCAGCAGGCGCAGCGCGGCATCCGGCCGGCCGGCGCGATGCTCGACGAAACCGCGCGGCTCGACGCCATCGCCGCGCAGCTCATGGCCGTGCAACGCGACTGGCATGCGCCGGAACGCGAGACGCGGCTGGCCGCCGCGCTCGCCGCCGGCCGCCAGGTCTGGCACGGCATCCAGACCGCGCTGGCCGAGGGCACGCTGTCTCTGCCGGTCGACGTGCAGCACAATCTGCTGATCCTGTCGGTGTACGCGGACAGCAAGATCGACGCCTGCCAAAGCGCGACGAACGCCGACGCGCTGGCGGGGCTGATCGCGCTGACGCGCACGCTGGCCGGCAGCCTGCGCGAATGGCGGGTGGCGGCATGAGGCCCCCGCCGGAAACGCCCGATCCCGTCGAATTGCGGCAGCTTCGCATCCATTCGCGCTCGCCGCGGACGGCGGATGCGCGCGTGCCCACCCTGAATTGCGCGACGGCCGACTCGACCGGCCGGCCCGGTCGCGTGCGCCCCCGCGGCCGGGCGGAGATGGACGACAAGCTCAAGAAGCCGGTCGAGGGCGTTCGCAAGAAAGCCCCGCCGGCCCGCAAGGCGCCCGCGCGCGGCCGCTACGTCGACGAATACGCGCGCGCGCCGCGCTGAGCTGAGCGTCAGTCCAGCGCGGCGCGCAGATCGCTTTCCAGTTTCGCCCGGCAGCCTGCCGAGCCCAGGCAGTTTCCCCGAATCCGAAAGGTGTCCTCGACCCGCTCGCCCAGCGTGTCGATCTTGGCCGTATGCACGTCGACGGCGTGCCGCATCAATACCTCGGCCACGGCATACAGCAGGCCGCCGCGGTCCGCGCAGGTAATCGACAGCTTGCCGTCGCCCGCGGCGTCGGCCTCGATGCGTATCGTCGTCGGGTAGGGATGGTGCCGCTGATGGCGCGACAGCCGGCCGCGCGGCGGCGGCTGGATGGCCCGCGCGGGATCGAGATCGCGCGCCAGCTCGTGCTCGACGAACGCCAGGAAATCGCGGTAATGGATGCCGCGGTTCGCCAGGTCCATCACCTGAAAACTGTCCAGCGCGTAGCCGTGCAGTGTGGTGTCGATCTTGGCTTCCAGGATCGTGTACTGGATGCGCGCGAAGAAGCCGCAGATGCGCGCGAAGATGTCGTCCCGGTCGGGCGCGTACACGAGGACCTGAATGCCTTCGCCGGCCGGCGACAGGCGCGCGCGCACCACTGGGGTTGTGGCGTCCGCGCGGCGCCGCAGCATGCGGGCGTGCCAGGCGAGATCGCGCGCGTCGTAGCGGGTGAAGTAGCGTGCGTCGAGATGCGTCCAGAGCGCGTCCGGCGTGTCGGTCGGCAGTCCGTAGAGCGCGAGGTTGACGCGCGCTTCCGCCTGCTTCGCGCTCACGTCGGCCGTTTCGCCGCCGTCGAGGCGCGCGCGCGCGGCATGGTAGAGGTCCTCCAGCAGCTTGCCTTTCCAGGCGTTCCAGACCTTGGGACTGGTGCCGCGGATGTCCGCCACCGTGAGCAGGTAGAGCGCGTCGAGCCGGCGCGCGTCGCCCACCCGGCGGACGAAGCCCTCGATCACGTCCGGATCGCTGATGTCCTCTTTCTGGGCGGTGCGCGACATGACGAGATGCATCTCCACCAGCCAGGCGACCAGCGCGGCGTCGTCCCGGTCGAGCCCGTGCTGCTTGCAGAAGCGCCGCGCGTCGGCCGCGCCGAGTTCGGAGTGGTCGCCGCCGCGCCCCTTGGCGATGTCGTGGAACAGCGCGGCCAGATACAGCAGTTCGCGCCTGTCGAAATCCGCCATCAGGCGGCTCGCCAGCGGCAACTCGTGCGCGAGCGCCGGCACGGTGAGCCGGCGCAGGTTGCGCAGCACGGTCAGGATGTGTTCGTCCACCGTGTAGATGTGGAAGAGATCGTGCTGCATCTGGCCGACGATGCGGCCGAAGGCCGGAATGTAGCGCCCGAGCAGGCCGTAGCGGTGCATCGCGCGCAAGGCGCGGGTCACGCCGACGGGCTCGCGCAAGAGCGTCATGAACAGGGCGCGGTGCGCCGGGGCGGCGCGGAAGGCCGCGTCGATGCGGGTGCTGCCGCGCCACAACGCGCGCAGCGTGGCCGGCTCGAAGCCGGCCAGTTCGGGATGCCGGGCGAGCGCGATGAACACGCGCAGCAGGGCGTCGGGCCGGCGTTCGAACAGATCGGCCGCGCGCGTTTCGAGCAGGCCGCCGCGCGCCTGGAAGTCGGCGTCGAGCGGCGTCGGCGGCGCGTCCACCGGGAACAGCCGTTCCCGCAGCGACTGGATCAGGATGTCGTTGGCGCGCTGGATCAGCTTGGCGGCCCGGTAGTAGTCCTGCATCAGCCGTTCGCCGGCGCGCTTGTGCGCGGTGGGCGCGAGCTTCAGGCGCGCGGCGAGTTCGGTCTGGTAGTCGAAGGCCAGCCGGTCCTCGCGGCGGCGGGCGAGCAGATGCAGGTGGATGCGCAGCGTGGCGAGCGTGCGTTCCTCGCGCGCGATGCGCTTGGCCTCGGCCTGGGTGAGCAGGCCCGCGCGCGCGATGCCGGGCCAGCCGCCCGCGATGCCGCAGGCCTGCGCCAGCCAGTGGATGGTGTGCAGGTCGCGCAGGCCGCCGGGGCTGTCCTTGAGATTGGGTTCGAGCTTGTAGGCGCTGTCGTCGTAGCGGGCGTGGCGGGCCTGCTGTTCGGCCAGCTTGCCCTCGAAGAAGCGCTGCGCGTCGAAGCGCGTCCGGAAACGCCGCTCGAATTCGGCGAACAGCGGACGGCTGCCCCACAGCCGGCGCGCTTCCAGCAGATTGGTCTCCACCGTGATGTCGGCGTCGGCTTCCACGAGGCAGGCGTCGACCGTGCGCACGCTGTGGCCGATTTCCAGCCCCATGTCCCAGCAGGCCCGCACCCAGGCTTCGAGCGCCGCGCGCTCGGCTTCGTCGGGTTCGCGCGTCAGGATCAGCAGCACGTCCACGTCGGAGCCGGGGTACAGCTCGCCGCGCCCGTAGCCGCCGACCGCGGCGAGCGCGACCGTGTCGGGCAGCGCGAGGCGCTCGCACAGCGCGGCCAGGACCCGGTCCACCAGTGCGGCGTGGCGCGCAAGATAACGCGAGGCGGCAGGCCGCGTCTGCCAGGCCGCGGCGAGCGCCGCGCGGCCGGACTTGAGCCGGTCGCGCAGGTCCGCGACGGGGAGCGCGTTCACGCGGCCTGGCGGACGCGGTCTGGCATGGCGGGCGTGCCCGCCGAGGCGGTGAGAATCTCGTAGCCGTCGGCGGTGACCAGCACGGTGTGCTCCCACTGCGCGGACAGGCTGCGATCCTTGGTCACGATGGTCCAGCCGTCCGGCATCTGGCGGATGTCGCGGCGGCCGGCGTTGATCATCGGCTCGATGGTGAAGGTCATGCCGGCTTCCAGCACGAGGCCGGTGCCGGACTTGCCGTAGTGCAGCACCTGTGGGTCTTCGTGGAAATTGCGGCCGATGCCGTGGCCGCAGAATTCGCGCACGACGCTATAGCCGCTGCTTTCCGCGAACTGCTGGATCGCATGCCCGATGTCCCCCAGGCGTGCGCCGGGCTTCACCCGCACGATGCCCACCCACATCGCCTCGTAGGTCACCTGGATGAGGCGTTTCGCCTGGATCGAGGCTTCGCCGACCGTGAACATGCGGCTGGTGTCGCCGTGCCAGCCGTCTTTGATCACCGTGATGTCGAGGTTCACGATGTCGCCGCTCTTCAGCGCCTTGTCGCCGGGCACGCCGTGGCAGACCTGGTTGTTGACCGAGGTGCAGATCGACTTGGGGTAGGGCGTGTGGCCCGAAGGCGCGTAGTTCAGCGGGGCGGGGATCGTGCCCTGCACGTTCACCATGTAGTCGTGGCACAGGCGGTCGAGTTCGCCCGTGGTCACGCCCGGCTTCACGAAAGGCGTGATGTAGTCGAGCACTTCGGACGCGAGCCGCCCGGCCACGCGCATGCCCTCGATGTCGGCGGCGGTTTTGATGGTGACGGTCATGATGGGGTGAAACGGTTCATCAAAGCCGCATTCTAGCGTCTGCGGGCGCGCCTTGAAAAACGGCGGGCGCGGCATTAAAATGCCCGGCTGTCCGAAATGGTTCGGACAAATTCGCACACCTGTCGTTAAAGGGTGGCCGACGCGGCGATTGCGCGCGGCTGCTGACGGGTGGAGGCTCAACCCTTTAGGAGAAGTTCATGTCCGTCACCATGCGTCAAATGCTGGAAGCCGGTGTCCATTTCGGCCACCAGACCCGCTTCTGGAACCCGAAGATGGCCCCCTTCATCTTCGGCCATCGCAACAAGATTCACATCGTCAACCTGGAAAAATCGCTGCCGATGTTCCAGGGTGCGCAGAAGTTCGTGCGCCAGCTCGCCGCCAACAAGGGCACCGTCCTGTTCGTCGGCACCAAGCGCGCCGCCCGCGACATCGTGCGCGAGGAAGCCCAGCGCGCCGGCATGCCCTACGTCGACAACCGCTGGCTGGGCGGCATGCTGACCAACTTCAAGACGGTCAAGCAGTCGATCAAGCGCCTCAACGACCTCGAAGCGCAGATCGCCGAACCCGGCCGCCTGTCGAAGAAGGAAATCCTGACCGTGCAGCGCGAGGTCGACAAGCTGAACCGCAGCCTGGGCGGCATCCGCGAAATGGGCGGCCTGCCCGACGCCATCTTCATCATCGACGTCGGCTATCAGAAGGGCACCGTCACCGAGGCCAAGAAGCTGGGCATCCCGGTCATCGGCGTGGTCGACACCAACAACAGCCCGGACGGCGTGGACTACGTCGTCCCCGGCAACGACGACTCGGCCCGCGCCATCCGCCTGTACGCGCGCGGCATGGCCGATGCGGTGCTGGAAGGCCGTGCCCAGGTGATCACCGAGATCGTCGGCGGCGAGGAATTCGTCGAGATCGAGGAAGAAGGCGGCGTCGCGGCCGAATAAGCGCGGCCTTGTCGCCCCGCCGGGCCGGCTGCCCGGCGACGCATTCCGAGGAGGGGCGTCTGCCCCTCTTTCCGTATTGAACCGCTGATTCGAACTGAACTTTCGTGGGAGTAGCAAATGGCTGAAATCACCGCAAGCATGGTCAAGGACCTGCGCGAAAAAACCGACGCACCGATGATGGACTGCAAGAAGGCGTTGACCGAGGCCGGCGGCGACATGCAGAAGGCCGAGGAAATCCTGCGCGTGCGCTTCGGCAACAAGGCCGCCAAGAGCGCCGGCCGCGTGGCCGCCGAGGGTGTGGTGACGATCGCCATCGCCGCCGACGGCAAGTCCGCCGCGATGGTCGAGATGAACTGCGAGACCGACTTCGTCGCCAAGAACGACGACTTCCTGGCGCTCGCCAACGCGCTGGCCGAGATGGTGCTGGCCGACGCGCCGGCCGACGTCGCCGCGCTGTCCGCCATGCTGTATCGCGGCACCACCGTCGAAGCCTTCCGCACCGAGCTGGTCGGCAAGATCGGCGAGAACATGTCCGTCCGCCGCTTCGTGCGTCTGGACGCCGCCGGCAAGTTTTCCAGCTACATCCACGGCAACAAGATCGGCGTGCTGGTCGACGTCTCCGGCGACGAAGCCATCGCCAAGGACATCGCCATGCACATCGCCGCGTCCAAGCCCAAGTCGCTCGACGCGTCCGGCGTGCCGGCCGAACTGATCGAGACCGAACGCCGCGTCGCCGTCGAGAAGGCGAAGGAAGCCGGCAAGCCCGAAGCCATGCTGGAGAAGATCGCCGAAGGCACGGTGCAGAAATTCCTCAAGGAAGTCACCCTGCTGTCGCAGCCTTTCGTCAAGGACGACAAGCAGACCGTGGAACAGGTGCTGAAGGCCAAGGGCGCGCAGTGCCACGGCTTCACGATGTACGTCGTCGGCGAGGGTATCGAGAAGAAGGTCACGGACTTCGCCGCCGAAGTGGCCGCCGCCGCCCAGGTCTGAACCGGGAGGTCCGGCATGAGTCGAGCGCGGCGCATCCTGCTGAAGCTGTCCGGCGAGGCCCTGATGGGGCCGGACGGCTTCGGCTATCACGCCGACACCCTGGCCGGCTTCGTCGGCCAGATCCGCGAGGTGGCGGAACTCGGCGTGCAGGTCGGCATCGTGGTCGGCGGCGGCAACCTGTTCCGCGGCGCGACCGGCGCGCTGTCGGGCATGAACCGCGCCACGGCGGACGCGATGGGCATGCTCGCCACCGTCATGAACGCGCTGGCGTTGAAGGATGCGCTGGCGCGGGCCGGCGTCCGCGCGCGCGTGCAGACGGCGGTCGCCATCGCGCACGTCGGCGAGCCGTTCGAGCGCGACGCCGCCGTGCGTGAACTGGAAGCCGGCGGCGTGGTCATTTTCGGCGGCGGCACCGGCAATCCCTTCTTCACCACCGATACCGCCGCCGCCCTGCGCGCGGCCGAGATCGGCGCGGACCTGCTGCTGAAGGCGACCAAGGTCGACGGCGTGTACACCGCCGATCCGAAGAAGGACCCCGACGCGCGCCGCTACGACACGCTGCGCTTCGACGAGGCGATCGCGAAGAATCTCGGCGTGCTCGACACCGCCGCCTTCGCGCTGTGCCGGGAGCAGAAACTGCCGCTCGTCGTGTTCAACGTCTTCAAGCCGGGTGCGCTGAAACGCGTGGTGCTGGGCGAGGACGAAGGCACGCGGGTAACACCCTGAACCGAGGAGTGAACATGGCTGAAACCAGCATCGCCGACATCAAGCAGGCCGCCACGCAGAAGATGACCAAGTCGCTGGAGGCGCTGAAGAACGATCTCGCCAAGGTGCGCACCGGCCGCGCCCACGCCGGCATTCTCGATCACGTGATGGTCGACTACTACGGCAACCCGACGCCGGTGCCGCAGGTGGCGAACGTCGGGCTGGCGGATGCGCGCACGCTGAACGTGCAGCCGTGGGAGAAGAACATGATCGGCAAGGTCGAGAAGGCGATCCGCGATTCCGACCTGGGCCTGAATCCGGCGACCCACGGCGACGTGATCCGCGTGCCCATGCCCGCGCTGACCGAGGAACGCCGCAAGGATCTGATCAAGGTCGTGCGCGGCGAGGCGGAAAACGCGCGCGTGGCGATGCGCAACATCCGCCGCGACGCCAATGCGGCGCTGAAGGAGATGGTCAAGGCCAAGACCGCCACCGAGGACGAGGAGCGCCGCACCCAGGACGAGGTGCAGAAGCTCACCGACAAGTACATCGGCGAGATCGACAAGCAACTGGCCGAGAAAGAGAAGGACCTGCTCGCGGTCTGAGCGGGGCGCGCGTGTCGAGTCACCCGAAACCGGCGGCGGGCGCAGACGTGCCGCGCCACGTCGCCATCATCATGGACGGCAACGGCCGCTGGGCCAAACGCCGGCTGCTGCCGCGCGTGGCCGGCCACCGCAAGGGCGTCGAGGCGCTGCGCGGCGTCATCCGCGCCTGCGCCGAGCGCGGCGTCTCGCATCTCACCGTGTTCGCCTTCAGCTCGGAGAACTGGCGGCGGCCGCAGGAAGAAGTCACGCTGCTGATGGAGCTGTTCATGCGCGCGCTGGAAAACGAGGTGGCGAAGCTGCACGAGAACGGCATCCGCTTCCGCGTCATCGGCGACCTCGGCGGCTTTTCCGAGCGCATCCAGAGCCTGATCCGCGACGCCGAGGCGCTGACCCGCGACAACACCCGCCTGACCTTCACCGTCGCCGCCAACTACGGCGGCCGCTGGGACGTCGTGCAGGCGGTCCGGGCCCTGATCGCCGAAGGCGCGCAGGCGGCCGACATCGACGAAACGGCGCTGGCGAAGCGGCTCTCGATGGCCGGCGAACCCGAGCCCGATCTCTTCATCCGCACCGGCGGCGAACAGCGCATCAGCAATTTCCTGCTGTGGCAGCTCGCCTACGCGGAGCTGTATTTCACCGACGCCCTCTGGCCCGATTTCGACGCCGACGCGCTCGACGCCGCGATCGCCTCCTACCGCAGACGGGAGCGCCGCTTCGGCCGCACCAGCGAGCAGGTGCAGTCGGCGGGCGAGCCCACGCGCGCATGACGCCGCTCGTTTCCCGCATTCTCACCGCCGCCGTGCTGCTCGCGGCATTCGTGTCCGCCGTGCTGTGGGCGCCCGGCTGGCTGTGGCAGGCGCTGATCGCCGGCGTCGCGGGTCTTGCGGCCTACGAATGGGCCCGGCTCTCGGCGTTTCCCGCCTTGTCGGCGCGGCTCTACGCGGCCGCGATCGCGGCCTGCGCGCTGGCCCTGCCGGCCGTGCTGGCGGACGACTGGCCCGCATTCCAGGCCGGGCTCTTTCTGCTCGCGGCGGCCTTCTGGCTGATCGTCGCGCCCGGCTGGCTGCTGGGCCGCTGGCGCAGCGCGCAACCGGCGCTGCGGGCCGCCGCCGGCGCGGTGCTTCTGCTGCCGACCTGGGCCGCGCTGGTCTACCTGCATGCGCGCGGGCCGGCGGTGCTGCTCGGCGTCGTCGCCATCGTCTGGATCGCCGACACGGCGGCCTATTTCGCCGGCCGCCGCTTCGGCCGCCACAAGCTCGCGCCCGCGATCAGCCCGGGCAAGACCTGGGAGGGCGTGGCCGGTGCGCTGGCCGCGCTCGCCGTCTACGCCGGCGTGCTGAGCGCCGCGGCCGGCATGCCCGCGCTGTCGCTGTTCGTCGTCGTGGCCGGCCTCCTGTATCTGTCGGTGCTGGGCGACCTGTTCGAATCCTGGATCAAGCGCGTCGCCGGCATGAAGGACAGCGGCGATATCCTGCCGGGGCACGGCGGCGTGCTCGACCGCATCGACGCGCTGACCTCGACGCTGCCGGTCGCCGCCGGCATCCTGCTGTGGCTGGAGCACGCCGGATGACGCCGCGCGTGCTGACCGTCCTCGGCGCCACCGGTACCATCGGCGTCAACACGCTCGACGTGGTGGCGCGCCATCCCGGCCGCTTCGAGGTGTTCGCGCTGACCGGCGCGACCCAGGTCGACCGCATGGTCGAGCAATGCCGCGTCCACCGTCCGCGCGTGGCGGTGATGCGCGAGCCGGAAGCCGCTGGCCGGCTGCGCGAACGGCTCGCGGCGGAAGGCATTGCGATCGAGGTGCGCGCCGGCGCCGAGGCGCTGACCGAAGTCGCGACCGCGCCCGAGGTGGACACCGTGATGGCCGCCATCGTCGGCGCCGCCGGCCTGCCGGCCACGCTGGCCGCGGCGCGCCGGGGCAAGCGTATCCTGCTCGCCAACAAGGAAACCCTGGTCGTGTCGGGCCGGCTCTTCATGGACGCGGTCGCCGCCAGCGGCGCGGAACTGCTGCCCATCGACTCGGAACACAACGCCATCTTCCAGTCGCTGCCGCGCGATTTCCGCGGCGATTTCCAGGCGGCCGGCGTCAATGCCCTGTGGCTGACGGCTTCGGGCGGCCCGTTCCGCACGCTGTCGGCCGAGGCCATCGCCCGGGCCACGCCCGAGCAGGCCATCGCCCATCCCAACTGGGTGATGGGCCGCAAGATTTCGGTCGATTCGGCCAGCCTGATGAACAAGGGCCTCGAAGTCATCGAAGCGCGCTGGCTGTTCAACGCCCGGCCCGAACAGATCAAGGTCGTGGTGCATCCGCAGAGCATCGTGCACTCGATGGTCGAATACGCCGACGGCTCGGTGATCGCGCAGATGGGCACGCCCGACATGCGCACGCCCATCGCCTACGCGCTGGGCTTTCCCGAGCGCATCGAAGCCGGCGTGCCGGCGCTGGAACTGATGGGTCGGCAGCTTACCTTCGAGGCCCCGGACATGGCGCGCTTCCCCTGCCTGAAACTGGCCTTCGACGCGCTCGCCGCCGGCGGCAACGCGGCGGCCGTGCTGAACGCCGCCAACGAGGTCGCGGTGGCGCGTTTCCTCGACGGCGCGGCGTCGTTCGGCGCCATCGCCGACAGCATCGCGCATGCGCTCGACCGGCTGGCGGGCGGCGCCGCGGCCACGCTCGACGACCTGCTCGAATCCGACCGGCAGGCGCGCCGGGTCGCGGGCGACTACCTGGAGACCGTGCGCGCATGAGCGTTCTGCACACCGTCCTCTGGTTTCTCGTCGCCATCGGCGTGCTCGTCGTGGTGCACGAATACGGCCACTACCTCGCCGCGCGTCTGGCCGGCGTCAAGGTGCTGCGCTTTTCGGTCGGCTTCGGCAAGCCGCTGCTCGTGCGGCGTTTCGGGCGCGACCGGACCGAATGGGTATTGGCCGCGCTGCCCTTCGGCGGCTACGTGAAGATGCTCGACGAGCGCGAAGGCGAGGTGCCGCCCGCCGAGGCGCACCGCGCGTTCAACCGCGCCACGGTCTGGCGTCGCATCGGCATCGTCGCGGCGGGCCCGGCGGCCAACTTCCTGCTGGCGATCCTGTTCTACTGGGTGCTGCTGATGCACGGCCTGCCGGCGCTGAAGCCCATCGTCGGCGAACCGCCGGCCGGCACGCCGGCCGCGCACGCCGGACTGGTCGCGGGCGACGAGATCGTGCGGGTGAACGGCGAGGACACTCCGTCGTTCACCGAGCTGCGCCTCGCGCTGCTGCGCGCCAGCGTCGCGGGCGACCCGGCCGCTCTGGAGCTGGCCGACGGCCGGACCGCGCGCCTCACGCCGCCGCCCGTGCGCGACGAAAGTCTGGAGCAGGATACGCTCGCGCCGCTGGGCATCGTGCGCTTCGATCCGCCCATCGAGCCGGTGATCGGCAGCGTGCTGCCGGACGGCGCCGCGGCCCGCGCCGGCTTCCGGGAAGGCGACCGGCTGCTGCGCGCCGACGATGCCGCGATCGGCACCTGGCAGGACTGGGTGAAACGCATCCGCGACAACCCGGGCAAGCCGCTCCGCATCACGCTCGTCCGCGACGGGCAGACGCAGGTCGTCGAGGTGACGCCCGCCGGCGTGGACGAGAACGGCATGCGCGTCGGCAAGATCGGCGCCGGCCCGAAGATCGACGAATCGGCGCTGGCCCCCCTGCTGACCGAGGTGCGCTACGGCCCGCTGGACGCGCTGTGGCAGGGCGCGGTCAAGACCTGGGACATGAGCGTCTTCACCCTGGAGATGATGGGGCGCATGGTGCTCGGCCAAGTGTCGTGGAAGAACCTCTCCGGCCCGCTGACCATCGCCGACTACGCGGGGCAGAGCGCCACGCTCGGCTGGATCAGCTTCGTCGGCTTCCTGGCGTTGGTCAGCGTGAGCCTGGGCGTGCTGAATCTGCTGCCGGTCCCGTTACTCGACGGCGGACACCTCATGTATTATGTTGCGGAAGTTTTGACCGGGCGGCCGGTATCCGAACGCGTCATGGAGATCGGCGCCCGCGTCGGCATGATGCTCCTGCTGCTGCTCATGTCGTTCGCCCTCTTCAACGATTTGCAACGCCTCATCAGCGGATAACACCACACATGACGTTCCATCGCCTGTCGCTTGCCTTGGCTGCCGCATTCGCCGCACAGTCGGCATTCGCCGCGGAGCCCTTCGTCGTCAAGGACATCCGGGTCGAGGGCATCCAGCGCACCGAGGCCGGCACGGTCTTCAGCTACCTGCCGGTCAAGGTGGGCGAGACCCTGACCGACGAGAAGACCGCCGCCGCAATCAAGGCGCTCTACGCCACCGGCTTCTTCAAGGACGTGCAACTGGAAGCGCGCGACGGCGTGCTCATCGTCACCGTCGAGGAACGGCCCTCGATCGCCAAGATCACCCTGTCGGGCATCAAGGAATTCTCGGAAGAAGACCTCAAGAAGGGCCTGCAGCAGACCGGGCTGGCCGAAGGCCGCGTGCTCGACCGCTCGCTGCTCGACAAGGCCGAGCAGGAGCTTCAGCGCCAGTACTTCAACCGCGGCAGATACGCGGTCGAGATCAAGTCGACGCTGACGCCGCTGGAACGCAACCGCGTCGCCGTGCAGTTCGACGTCGTCGAAGGCGACAGCGCCAAGATCCAGCAGATCAACGTCGTCGGCAACAAGGCGTTCACGGAAAAGGAGCTGCTCAAGCAGTTCACCTCGACCACGCCGGGCTGGCTGACCTGGTACACCAAGAACGACCAGTATTCCAAGGCCCGCCTCGGCGGCGACATCGAGGCTTTGCGTTCGTTCTATCTCAACCGCGGCTATCTCGAATTCAACGTCGAATCGACCCAGGTGTCGATCTCGCCGGACAAGAAGGGCATCTACATCACCGTCAACGTGACGGAAGGCCCGCAGTACATCGTCTCCGACATCAAGCTGGCCGGGCAGATGCTCGTGTCCGAGGCCGAGCTCGCCAAGCTCGTGACCGTCAAGCCGGGCGAGATCTTCCAGCGCGACAAGCTCACCGAGAGCACCAAGAAGATCGGCGACCGGCTCGGCAACGACGGCTACGCCTTCGCCAACGTGAACGCCGTGCCCGAGCTCGACAAGGACAAGCACACCGTCGCCTTCACGCTGTTCGTCGATCCGGGCCGCCGCGTCTACGTCAACCGCGTCAACGTGGCGGGCAACGCCCGCACGCGCGACGAGGTCGTGCGCCGCGAAATCCGCCAGATGGAAGGCGCCTACTACGACTCCGGGAAGATCAACCTGTCGCGCGACCGGCTCAACCGGCTCGGCTTCTTCGACGAGGTCAACATCGAGACGCCGGCCGTGTCGGGCGCCACCGACCAGGTGGACGTGAACGTCAGCGTGACCGAGAAATCCACCGGCAACGTGATGCTGGGCGCGGGCTTCTCGTCGTCCGAAGGCCTGGTGCTGTCGGGCTCGATCTCGCAGAGCAACGTGTTCGGCACCGGCAACCGGCTGTCCGCGCAGATCAACTCCGGCAGCGTGAACACGGTCTACTCCCTGTCGTTCACCAATCCCTACTACACCATCGACGGCATCAGCCTCGGCTACGACCTGTACCGCCGCGACGTCGACGCCACCTCGCTCGACTACGTGGGCGACTACAAGACCTCGACCTACGGCGTGGGCATGCGCTTCGGCCTGCCGGTGAACGAGCGCGATTTCATCTCCTTCGGCCTGACCTACGAGCAGACCGCGGTGACCACCACCGCGACCAGTCCGATCCAGTACATCAACTTCGTCAACATCTTCGGCGAGGACAACGACACGCTGCGCTTCGACACCAGTTGGTCGCGCGACACGCGCAACAGCTATCTTTTCCCGACCAAGGGCCTGATGCAGCGGGTCGCCGCCGAGATCGGCACGCCGGTCGGCAGCCTGCAGTACTACAAGCTGTCCCTGCAGCACCAGCAGTATTTCTCGCTGAGCCGCGATTTCACGCTGATGCTCAACGGCGAGGTCGGCATCGGCGGCGGCCTGTCCGGCAAGCCCTTGCCCTTCTTCAAGAATTTCTACGCGGGCGGCAACAGCTCGGTGCGCGGCTTCCAGAACGGCACGCTCGGCCCGAAGGATTCGGCCGGCGACGCGCTCGGCGGCGACAAGCGCGTCGTGGGCAACGCGGAACTCTTCTTCCCGCTGCCCGGACTCAAGGATAACCAGTCGCTGCGCATGTCCGCCTTCTTCGATGCGGGGGCGTCCTTCGGCCCGTTCGACGATCAGGGCCGTTACGAAAAATTCGCTTTTGGCGACCTGCGTTATTCCGCCGGCCTGGCCGTGCTGTGGGTGTCGCCGCTCGGTCCTCTGAAGTTCAGCCTGGCGCAGCCTCTGGTCAGCAAATCGGGCGACAAGGAGGAAGTCTTCCAATTTACCCTCGGCAACGTGTTCTGAGGACGGATCAACGGAGTGTGACCATCATGAAGTTCAAGCAGTTTGCCGTAAGCCTGGCCCTGGCGTCCGCGTTCATCGCGATGCCCGCCGCGGCGGCCGACGCCAAGATCGGCTTCGTCAACACCGAGCGCCTGCTGCGCGAGGCGCCGCTGTCCGTCGCCGCACAGAAGAAACTCGAACGCGAGTTCGCCGCGCGCGACCAGGAGCTGCAGAAGCTGGCCAAGCAGGCGCGCGATCTGCAGGCGCAGCTCGACAAGGACGGCGTGACCATGTCCGACACCGAGCGCAAGAACAAGGAGCGCGACCTGGGCAACCTCAACCGCGACCTGCAGCGCCAGGGCCGCGAATTCCGCGAAGACCTCAACCTGCGCCGCAACGAGGAGCTCGGCCAGATCCAGGACCGGGCCCGCAAGGCGATCCAGGACATCGCCAAGGCCGAGAAATTCGACATCATCGTCGAGCAGGCGGTCTACGTCGATCCCAGGAACGACATCACCGACCGGGTGATGAAGGCGCTCGGCGGCAAGTAAGGCGCTCCGCCCGCGCATGTCCGTGACGCTCACAGAGCTCGTGGCCCGTTTCGGCGGCGAGCTCGTCGGCGACGGAACGGCGCGCGTGAAGCAGGTTGCGCCGCTCGACCGGGCGGGCCCGGACGAGCTCGGCTTCGTCGCCCAGAGCAAGTACCTCGCGCAACTTGCGGACACCCGCGCCGGCGCGCTGATCCTGCCGCCGGACGCCCGCGACGCGAGTGACCGGCCGCGCATCCTCACGCCCAATCCCTATCTGTATTTCGCCCGCGTGTCGGCGCTGCTGAATCCCGCCCCGCGCCCGCCGGCGGGCGTGCATCCGTCCGCCACGGTGGCGGCCGGCGCCGTCGTGGCGGCCGACGCCAGCATCGGCCCCGGCGCGGTGATCGGCGCGCGCGCGGTGATCGGCGCGCGCACCGCCGTCGGCGCCAACTGCGTGATCGGCGAGGATGCGCGCATCGGCGAAGACTGCCTGCTGCACGCCAACGTCACCGTCTATCACCGCTGCGAGATCGGCAACCGCGCGATCCTGCATTCGGGCTGTGTGATCGGTTCCGACGGTTTCGGTTTCGCCCCCAGCGAAGGCGCGTGGGAGAAGATTCCGCAGATCGGCCGCGTGCGCATCGGCGACGACGTCGAGATCGGCGCCTGCACCGCCATCGACCGCGGCGCGCTGGAAGACACGGTGATCGGGGACGGCGTGAAGCTCGACAACCTGATCCAGATCGCGCACAACGTCGTCATCGGCGCACACACCGCGATCGCCGCCTGCACCGGCATCGCCGGCAGCGCGAAGATCGGGCGCCACTGCACCATCGGCGGCGCGGCCATGATCTTCGGCCATATCGAGATCGCCGACGGCACGCGCATCTCGACCAACACCCTCATCACCAAATCGCTGCCCCGTCCCGGCACCTACACGTCGGCCCTGCCGTTTTCCGAGCACGAGGTGTGGCAGCGCAACGCCGTCCACATGCGCAATCTCGACAAGCTGGCCGCGCGCGTGAAGGCACTCGAAAAGAAATTGGGAGAACTGGAAAAGAAATGATCATGGACATCGAACAGGTGACGCAGTATCTGCCGCACCGCCATCCCTTCCTGCTGGTCGATCGCGTCATCGAGATGGAGCTCGGCAAGCGCATCACGGCGATCAAGAACGTCACCATCAACGAGCCCTTCTTTCCCGGCCATTTCCCGGGCGCGCCGGTGATGCCGGGCGTGCTCATCCTGGAAGCGATGGCGCAGGCGGCCGCGATCCTCTCGTTCAAGACCAAGAACTACGCGCCGGAGAACATCGGCGTCGTCTATTTCGCCGGCATCGACGGCGCGCGCTTCCGCAAGCCGGTCAAGCCGGGCGACCAGCTCGTGCTCAAGATCGACATCCTGCGCGAGACGCGCGGCATCTGGAAATACGCGGGCCGCGCCGAGGTCGACGGCGAGATGGTCGCCGAAGCCGAACTCATGGCCACCCTGCGCGACAAGTGAGCATGCCGAAGGTTCATCCCACCGCGCTCGTCGCGCCCGGCGCGCGGCTCGCGGACGACGTCGAGATCGGCGCCTACTCGATCGTCGGCGAGCACGTCGAGATCGGCGCCGGCACCACGGTCGGCGCGCACGCCGTGATCACCGGCCACACCCGCATCGGCGCGCGCAACCGGATCTTCCATTTCGTCTCGCTGGGCGAAGCGCCGCAGGACAAGAAATACGCCGGCGAGCCGACGCGCCTGGACATCGGCGACGACAACGTCATCCGCGAGTTCTGCACCTTCAACACCGGCACCGTGCAGGACCGCGGCGTCACCGCCATCGGCAGCCACAACTGGATCATGGCCTACGTCCACATCGCGCACGATTGCGTGGTGGGCGACCGCACCATCTTCGCCAACAACGCCTCGCTGGCGGGCCATGCCGAAATCGGCGACTGGGCGATCCTTGGCGGCTTCACCGGCGTGCACCAGTTCTGCAAGGTCGGCGCCCACGTCATGACCGGCATTTCCTCCGTCGTGTTCAAGGACATCCCGCCCTTCGTCATGGCGTCCGGCCAGCCCGCCGCGCCGCACGGACTCAACAACGAGGGGCTCAAGCGGCGCGGCTTCTCCGCCGAGGCGCTGGCGGCGCTGAAGCGCGCCTACAAGATCCTGTACCGTGAGGGCAACACCGTCGCCGAAGCGCAAGCCAAGCTGGAGCCGGAGGCCGCCGCGCATCCCGAAGTCCGGCAGTTGCTCGACTTCCTCGCGCGCGCCGAGCGCGGCATCATCCGTTGATCGTAGCTTGGGGACGTCATGAATTCACACGCCCTCGCTGGTCTTTTGGCTGACATGGACGATTTTGTTCAGTCGGGCGTAGGGTCTACTACGCCGCTCCTTCTCAAAATGCCCCTGTCAGCCAAAATCCTGCGCGATCATCGTGCGAATTCATGACGTCCCCAGGCTCGGCCTGGTCGCCGGCGAAGCGTCCGGCGATCTCCTGGGCGCGCATTTCATCCGCGCGCTGCGACAGCGGCACCCGCAACTCCACGCTGCCGGCATCGCCGGCCCGCGCCTGGTCGAAGCCGGCGTCGAGGCGATCTACCCGAGCGAGAAACTGGCGGTCAACGGCTACGTCGAGGTATTGCGCCACCTGCCGGAACTGCTGCGCATCCGTTCGCGCATGGCCGCGCTTTTTCTGGCGCAGCGGCCGCGCGTCTTCGTCGGCATCGACGCGCCGGATTTCAATTTCGCGCTGGAACATCGGCTCAAGGCGGCCGGCATCCCCACCGTGCATTTCGTCAGCCCCTCGATCTGGGCCTGGCGGCCCGAGCGCATTCATACGATCCGCGAGGCCGTCTCGCACATGCTGGTCGTTTTTCCCTTCGAGGAGGCGATCTACCGCGACGCCGGCATTCCCGTCACCTACGTCGGCCATCCGCTCGCCGACGTCATTCCGCTCGAACCCGATGCCGCCGCCGCCCGCGCCGCGCTGAATCTTGCCGGCGGCCCCGTGTTCGCGCTGCTGCCCGGCAGCCGGCTCTCCGAAGTGAAACGACACGCCCGCCTGATGCTGGAAGCCGCGCGCCTGATCGCGCGCCGCCGCCCGGACGCGCGATTCGTGCTGCCCGCCGCGAGCGAGGCCGCCGCCGCGCTGATCGACCGCGCGCGCGCGGGACTCGATCTGAATCTGACCGTGCTGGCGGGCCAGTCGCATACCGCGCTGGCGGCCTGCGACGTCGCGCTCGTCGCGTCCGGCACCGCCACGCTGGAAACCGCGCTGTTCAAGAAGCCGATGGTCATCACCTACCGCGTGCCCGCGCTCACCGCCTGGCTCATGCGGCGCAAGGCCCTGCAGCCGTGGATCGGCCTGCCCAACATCCTCGCGCGCGATTTTCTCGTGCCCGAGCGCGTGCAGGAGGCCGCCACGCCCGACAACCTGGCCGCCGACGCGCTCGCCTGGCTGGACGACGCGCCGCGCCGCGAAGCGGCCGTCGAACGCTTCCGGGCGATGCACGCGAGCCTGCGGCAGAACGCCGCCACCCGCATCGCCGAAGCCGTATCGCCTTATCTGGAGCGCGCCGCATGAACCTGCACTGGGGCCCGCTCGGCCTGTGCGGCGTCGACGAAGCCGGCCGCGGCCCGCTCGCCGGCCCGGTCGTCGCGGCCGCGGTCATGCTCGACCCCGCGCGGCCGATCGAAGGCCTGCGCGACTCGAAGAAGCTGTCCGCCGCCACGCGCGAACGGCTGGCCGATGTCATCCGCCGCGAAGCGTTCGTCTGGTGCGTGGCCGAAGCCAGCGTCGAGGAGATCGACCGGCTCAACATCCTGCATGCGACGATGCTCGCCATGCGGCGCGCCGTCGAAGGCCTCGGCCGCGCGCCCGACGACGTCTGGGTCGACGGCAACCGCTGCCCCGAATGGCCGTGGCGCTCGCAGGCCGTGGTCAAGGGCGACGACAAGGTCGCGGCCATCGCCGCCGCCTCCATCCTCGCCAAGACCGCGCGCGACGCCTTCATGCGCCGCCTGCACGAAACCTACCCCGCCTACGGCTTCGACCGGCACATGGGCTACGGCACGGCGCAGCACCTCGACGCGCTCAAGGCCCACGGCGCCTGCCCGCAGCACCGGCGCAGCTTCGCGCCCGTTAAACTTGTCCTCGGCCCAACCTGCCCGTTCTGAAAGGAAGCCCCATGCTGCAACTCATGTTTCTGCTGCACGTTCTCGGCGTCGTCGTCTGGGTCGGCGGCATGTTCTTCGCCTATCTGGCGCTGCGGCCCGTCGCCGCCAGCGTGCTCGAACCGCCGCAGCGCCTGACCCTGTGGGCCGGCGTGTTCGACAAATTCTTTCCCTGGGTGTGGGTCTCGGTCCTGCTCATTCTCGTCAGCGGCCTGCACATGCTCATGGTCTTCGGCGGGCTCGCCGCGCCGCATCACGCGCTGACCATGCTGGTGCTCGGCGTCGTCATGATGCTGATCTTCGCCCACGTCTACTTCGCGCCCTACAAAAAGCTCAAACGCGCCGTCGCCGGACAGGACTGGAAGGCCGGCGGCGCCGCGCTCGGCCAGATTCGCCGGCTCATCGGCATCAACCTGATCCTGGGGCTGGTGACGATCGCGGTCGTATTCGTGGGGCGGGTGCTGGCGTGAGCCGTGACGAAGAACGCTCGAGCAGGGCAGGCTCCGCACGAAAATCAAACCCGGTGGAGCGCCTTGGTCTCAGACGCATGCGATGAATTTTGTTTGTCCCTGCATAAAAGCTTGACGAGTTTCAAATCGTCCGGCTAAAGTTCGCCCCATACCCACGGCCCGCGCAACGCACGCGAGGCCGACTTTGCGGAAAAAAACACATTTCGACAATGAGACGCGAAGGGAGTGGGTATGGCTGGGGGGCGTTCGTGCGCGCAAGGCGTAATACTCCACTTGCTGTTGTGGTTAGTTGTTCTCCCGTTTTCAGCCAAGGCAAACGCTGCTGTTACTTATCCCGCACCGATCAGGTATTACATCTCTTATTACATATCTGATCTGCATTCCAATTATACGGATGCATGCCAGCAAATTTCCGGCCTCTTCGGCTGGGAGTTACATCATCTTGGTTCTGAGCAAGACGCTTATGGCAGTACTGCTTCCGGGTCATTTAATGGTGTAAATATCAGCTATGCACCCTGTTGGACGAAGCGTATTTCAACCGGTGAAGAACACGTGTATGGATACGCATACAAAGGTTTTGTTTGCCCTGTAGATGCCAACATGCTCCCTCAAGGAGGGGCTTGGATGTGCGTAAATGCACAGACTTGCCCAGAAGGCATGCAAGAACAAGAAAGCTCTTGCATATGTGGAAGAGCGGGCCAGCTCCCCAACCGCGCCACAGGCATCTGCGAGACCTCCCCCAAGAACAACGGCAGCGCCTGCGACGGCGGCGACATCGGGAACCCCGTCAGGTCGGGCACCGGCAACAAATGGCAGCGCGAAATCGACTTGCCGGCTTCTGCGGCTCTGCAGCTTGTCCGCACCTACAACGCCAACCCGCCTTTCGCCAGCGTTCGCATGGGCGCGGCCTGGACGCACAGCTTCGCCCGGTCGATCGACATCCAATCGTTCGGGGCCTGGCTTTACGCACGCCGGGCCGACGGCAAAGCCTACATCTTCAATCCGTCGGCAGGCGGCGCCTGGGCCACCGACGTTGACATCTCCGACCGCCTGCTCGAACTGAAGGACGGTTCGGGCCTCCGCACCGGCTGGCAGTACATCGTAGGCTCCGACGACTCTGTCGAGACCTACTCTGCCTCGGGTCGTTTGCTGTCCATAGCCGACCGAGCGGGCCGCGTCCAGATTCTGACCTACGACCTCCCGGCTTCCGCAGGCGGAGACGACGACCCCGACACCCTCGACGCCGTGGTCGACGCCGCCGGCCGCCAGCTTGTCTTCACCTACGACGCCCACAAGCGCATCGCCACCGTAGTGGACCCTTCTGGCGGCGTCATCGCGTACGGCTACGACAGTGTCGGCAACCTCGTTTCCGTTCAATACCCTGATGGTCGTTCCAAGACCTACCACTACAACGAACCCGCGCACACCGGCGGCGCCAACCTCCCGCACGCCCTCACCGGCATCACCGACGAGAACGGCGACCGCTACGCCACCTATGCGTACGACGCCGCCGGCCGTGCCGTTTCCACCGCCCACGCCGGCGGCGCCGACCTGCACACCCTGTCCTACGGCCCCGCCAGCACCACCGTCACCGACCCCCTGGGCACCCAGCGGGTCTATGGCTTCACCACCGTATTGGGCGTCGTCAAAAGCACCGGCCAGTCCCAACCCGGCGGCTCAGGCTGCGGCCCCGCGTCCTCGTCCGTCGCCTACGACGCCAACGGCAACGTCGCCCGCCGCACCGACTTCAACGGCCACACCGCCTGCTACGCCTGGGACCTGACCCGTAATCTGGAGACCGCCCGCCTCGAAGGCCTCGCTTCCGGCGTCGCCTGCCCGGCCGACATCGCCGCCCACACCCCCGCCCCCAACAGCGCCGAACGCAAGATCCTGACCCAATGGCACGCCAGCTTCCGCCTGCCGACCCAGATCACCGAAGCCGGCCGCGAAACCGCCACCGCCTACGACAGCCGCGGCAATCCCGTCAGCCGGACCGTCAAGGACACCGCCACCGGCCAGACCCGCACCTGGACCACCGCCTACACCTACCACCCCAGCGTCCCCGGCGTTCTCGTGCAGAAGACCGAAGACGGCCCCCGCACCGACGTATCCGACCTCACCACCACCGACTACTACCCCATCGACGCCACCTGCACCGGCGCCCCCTTGGGCTGCCGCGGCCAGATCAAGCAAATCACCAACGCCCTCGGCCACCTCACCGCCTACGACGAATACGACCCCCACGGCCGCCTCCTCAAAACGACCGACCCCAACGGGCTCGTCACCACCCTGACCTACAGCCCGCGCGGCTGGCTCACCAGCCGCAGCGTCGGCGGCGAGACCACCGGCTTCGACTACGACGGCGTCGGCCAGCTCGTCAAACTCACCCGACCCGACGCCAGCTTCGTCAGCTTCGAATACGACCCCGCCCACCGCCTGACCGCGATCGTCCAGCAGGACGGCAGCCGGCTCGCCTACACGCTGGACGCTGCCGGCAACCGCATCCACGAGGCCATCACCGCTCCCGGCGGCGGGGCCGCCCTCTATAGCCGCAGCCGCAGCTTCGACGCCCTCGGCCGGCTGTGGCAGGACATCGGGGCCTACAACCAGACCGTCACCCACCAGTACGACGCCCAGGGCAACCTCAGGCAGACCGACGGCGCGCGGACCGACGTGGCCGACCTCACCGCCCACGGCTACGATCAACTGGACCGCCTCGTCCAGACCTTGAACGCCGACGGCGGCGTCGAACAATACCGGCCCAATGCCCTCGACCAGACCACCCAGGTCGTCGACCCCGCCGGCCAGGCCACCGTCCATACCCGCAACGCCTTCGGCGACGTCGTCCAGACCCAGAGCGCCGACACCGGCGCCACCACCCGCAGCTTCGACGAAGCCGGCAACACGAAGACCGAGACCGACGCCCGAGGCGTCACCGTGACCTACGCCTACGACGCCCTGAACCGGCTGACCCGGAAGCAGAGCAGCCAGAGCGGCAGCCCGGTCTACACCTACCAGTACGACACCTGCCTGAACGGCCAGGGCCGGCTCTGTTCCACCCAGCGCGACGGCAGCCTCGACGCCTACTTCAACTACGATGCGCAGGGCCGGCTCGCCGCCCGCTTCAACTTCGGCAGCAGCACCACCGCCATCGGCCACACCTGGCGGCCCGGCGGCCAGCCGCAGACCGTCGTCTACCCCGGCAGCCGCACCGTCACCTACGGCTACGACGCCCAGGGCCGCATCAGCCAGGTATCGACCGCCCTCGGCGGCAACCCCGCCGTCGTCCTGGCCGGCAGCTTCGTCCACGGCGCCTTCGGCGGCCCGCTTGGCTTCCAGTACGGCAACGGCCAGACCGTCCAGACGAGCCTCGATGCCGACTACCGGCCGACGCACCGCCACGACGGCCCCTACGACGTCCACTACGGCCACGACCCCGCCGGCAACGTGAACCAGATCAACGACGTCAACAACATCCCCGTCACCTACGGCTACGACAGTACCGGCCGGCTCGTCTCCGCGCTGGACGGCAAGCCGAACGGGTTCGGCAGCCTGGCGTGGAGCTACGATGCGAACGGCAACCGCCAAAGCGAGACCCGCAACGCCGGGACCACGCCTTACGTCTACAGCCCGCCCAACTGGCTGTATCAGAAAGGCGGCGTCACCCGCAGCAAAACCCCCAGCGGCAACACCGCCAGCATCTCGGGAACGGCCAGCTTCGCCTACGACGGCTACGACCGGCTCGTCGCCAGCCAGACCGCGAGCGAGACGACGACCTACACCTACAACGCCCTGGGCGAGCGCATCCGGAAACAGAACCAGAACGGTCTGTCGACGATCTTCCACTACGGCCCCAATGGCGAACTGCTCTTCGAGAAGAACCAGCAGGGGAAGACGAAGGAGTATGTGTGGCTGGACGGCAGGCCGATTGCGAGGATCGACAACAGCACGACGATCTACTACTACCACGTCGATCATCTGGGGACGCCGCGGGCGATGACGAACGGATCGGGAACGGTTGTGTGGCGGGCGGATTACGAGCCGTTCGGGAAGGCGAACGTCACCACATCAACCGTTGAGAACAACCTCCGACTACCGGGGCAGTACTTCGACCGGGAGACGAATCTGCATTACAACTACTTCAGGGATTACGACCCGACGACGGGGCGGTACATTCAGGCTGACCCCATAGGACTCGACGGGGGCATGAATCTCTATGCTTATACGAAACAAAATCCGCTGAGATATATAGACCCTGATGGCCTAACCGCAATCAGCAATACGCCAATTATGATTTACGGCATGTGGTGTGGGCCAAACTGGACAGGTGGTCGTTTTGGAAGCTTTAATCCAGAAGCAAACCAATCATTTCATCGCCCAATAGATGAACTTGATGGGTGTTGCCGTGAGCACGATATCTGCTATTTTCAATGCCGAAAAATAGCCACATGCGGCACGGATGAGCAAGCAGCATGCTTTAGAAGTTGCGATAGAGTACTAGCGAGTTGCGCAGGCAAATCCAATGGGCCGCTAAGTTTTAAAGCAGCAATTGGCGGCTATATGCAAACGAGCAACCCCAAAGCGGAGCAATGTCAATGCAAGCAATAAAAAGAGCTGACTTTGTGGGCCTTGTGGTAGGCAGTATTCATTTAGCTACGGTTTCATACTTTGCCTTGGTTATCGACCATAACAGCTTGGCGTGGATATGGATGGCTTTCGCTGCAATTGACTTCCCTGTATCCCTATTAACCTTTGCGGGGTTAAAGGCGATGCTGCATATTTGGGGGGATATTGTATGGAAAGAGGAATATAAGCAGCTTATATACACATCTTGGCCAGTATTCGTTCACGCTATTTTTGGTAGTATTTGGTGGGGAGTTGTCGCAAAGTACTTTGTTCATATCTTCGAGAAACGAAAGTATTAACTAAGAAAATCATGTTTCTACCTATAAATCTAACAGTGTTTATTTCGATACTGGCAAGCTTTTTATATTGGAGAATAAGAAGCCTGTTTTTACGGATTACAGTAATTGCACTGGTCTCATTTGGTGTTTCTTATGCGCTTTACTGGTTGCCGGTTTGGCGGGGAGCAACGGATGACCAATATTCAACATGGGCTCCGATGGTTATTGGTATTTGTTTTGTGGCTGGACTTATTGGAGGTGGGATAGGACTCTTGATCGCAGCTTGGATAAAAGCGAGGCAAATACCATAGCGACCTGCACCGTCACCTACATCTACGACGCCCAGGGTGAACTGGTCTAGTCATTTTTCGCCACTCGCTGAGAATCGAGGGCAGTTCATTCGTCCGTGTTTTATTTGGCAGGTGGCTGATAAGAAAAGGGCCGCGTTTGCGGCCCTGGTTTTTACCTTGTTGCCGTACCGATGATCCCGAGCGCTTCGGCCACGCTGACGATGCGAACGTCCTGATAGGTTCCGACATCGAGCAGACCGAGATCGCCGGTTACGAGCAAATCCGCACGGGCCGCGAGCGCCGTACCAACCACCACATCGTCGTCCGGATCGGCCACTATGCGCGGCGTCGGCATGGGACGCACCACCTGTGTCAGTGCCGCGTAGCCGTCAATCAGTTGATCCACCGTCAATAGGGTAGTGTCTCAGTTTGAAAGTTCTGCAACCTGATCGCGCTTCTTGTACGGGCCGCGCTTCTTCACCACCGGCTCAGGGATCAATGCGGCGATTTCCTCGATTGACCAGACGTGATCCGCAATGCCCGCTTCCATGGCCGGCGTCACGCGCAGCGTCTTGTGGATGCGGCCGAAGTTGTAATACATGAAGTGCAGTGCTACCGAGTGTTCAAGGTTCTCGATCTTCTTCGAGAAAGCGTTTGTCAGGCGCGTGAAGCGCCGCATGCTCATGCGCATGGTGAGGTTCTGACGCTCGACGTAGCTGGTAGAGACTTCCGCAACGTCTGGCGAGCCGTCGATACGACGCTTGTCCTCTTTAACAAAGCGTGAAGGACTGTAGCGGCGCTGCTCCATCGCCCCCATGCCTTCTTCATAGACCTTCACCAGCATCGCGTAATCGATCAAGCCGCCAAACGCTTTTTCGATTGCATTCACATAGACGCCGTAGCCGTCAGTAGTAAGTTGAATCCGGTCAGCAAGTCGCGACGCCATATCGCCGATGAAGGCTTCGGCGTACTCGGCGGTGCGTAGGCCAACGAGCCAGTTGATCGCCAGTTTGCTATCCGCATCAAGCGCAACCCAAGTCCATACATCGCCGTAGCCAAGAATGCCGTCATGCTCCGGGGCGACGTTTTTCTGCTTCGAGT
>Ga0228535_1000188_pt1 | contig 204611 bp, 197 predicted proteins | sample SJ1metagenome_FD_168457 | JGI IMG/M metagenome (GOLD analysis project Ga0228535, IMG submission 168457) | Enriched culture of PCE-dechlorinating microbial communities from Ithaca, New York, USA - SJ1 | ecosystem: Engineered > Modeled > Simulated communities (microbial... > Unclassified... | reverse complement strand
ATAATCACTTGGTATGCCGAAAAAATTATTTACCGCTCTTCTGATCGGCGCAGGCAACCGCGGAACTGAGATCTACAGCGCGTGGGCACTGGCTCATCCTGACAAGTTGCGCATCAAGGCGGTGGCGGAACCGATCGAAGCCAGAAGAATGGCGATTGCCAGCAAACACTCCATCCCGGCAGAGCACCAGTTCACAAGCTGGGAAGAAGTATTAAGCAAGGGCAAGATCGCCGATGCTGCCATCATCTGCACGCAAGACCAGCAGCACACCGCTCCGGCGCTCAAGGCGCTGGAAGCCGGTTATGATGTATTGCTGGAAAAACCGATGGCGCACCGTCTGGAAGACTGCGTGGCGCTGGTGCAGGCGGCAGAGCAGCACGGCAAACTGCTGCAGATCGCGCACGTGCTGCGCTACACCGATTTCTTCCAGCGTGTCTATCAAACCGTAAATTCCGGGGAGCTGGGGCAAATCATTACCGTCTCGCACAGAGAGAACGTCTCCGCCTGGCACATGGCGCACAGTTACGTGCGCGGCAACTGGCGGCGCGCAGACCAAGCCAGCCCGATGATCCTGGCAAAATCATGCCACGACCTGGACATTTTGTACTGGATCTTCGGCAGCCGTGCCAAAACACTCAGTTCGGTGGGCAACCTGAAGCACTTCCGCACGGAAAACGCCCCTGCAGGCGCGCCCATGCGCTGCCTGGATGGTTGCCCGGCTGCCGAAAGCTGCCCGTTCTACGCTCCCACCCTGTATATGGACCTGGAGCAGATCTACCATGGGTTGGCGAACGCGCAGAACAAGGGCATACGGTTGGCGGGCAGGCTGATGCAGATCAGTCCGGAGGTAGCGCGCGCCGCAGCCAGGGTCATCAAGCCGCTGCGCCAGATCACCGAATATGAGGGCTGGCCACGCTCGGTCATCACGGATAACCCCAACGATCCCCAAAGCATCTATGAAGCCTTGCAAAGCGGTCCGTACGGGCGCTGCGTGTACCATTGCGACAATGACGTGGTTGATCACCAGATCGTGTTAATGGAACTGGAGAACGGCATCTCGGTCTCCTTTACCATGCACGGTCATAGCTTTGAAGAAGGTAGAACTATCCGCATCGATGGGTCAAAAGCTACGGTATTAGGCAAGTTCGGTTGGGACCATTCTTTCATCGAAGTGCACGAACACCGGGGAGCCAAAGTCAATCGCATCGAACTGCCCAACAACGTGGAGCAGGGTGGGCACGGCGGGGGAGACACGCAACTGGTGGAGAATTTCGTGAAGGCTTTAGGGGGTGTGCAGGGTGCTGCACTCACTAACGCGCGTTCGTCGCTGGAAAGCCACCTGATGGCGTTCGCGGCGGAACAGGCGCGCACAAGGGGAAGCGTCGTTGATATGGCGGCATTTCGCGCTAACGCGGAAAAGTTGGCGTAAGCAGAACGGGGTTATTCGAGCTGTACGTCATTCCGAAGAAGCACAGCGACTGAGGAATCTTTCCATTTCCCGATTGATAATACAAGAAGTCGCAATGACTTGCCATATAGAAATAGTTTTTCTATCGTTAACTGATTTATTTTATCCTTGGTGCGATCCCTCGGTTTTGCTCGAACGACGTTCTGCTGTACGTCATCCCGAAGGAGCATAGCGACTGAGGAATCTCTCCATTTCCTCGTTAATTTTCCAACAGATCGCAAAGAAATGAATAACTGTAAAATTCTCTTTGCGAGCTGTTCATGGATCGTCTTCGTTTGGGTGAGATCCCTCACTGCGTTCGGGATGACGTATAAGGGTAACGTCATTCCGAAGTTGTAGGTGCGTTAGCAACGTACCCTTATTCTCTCCTGTCATTCCGAAAGAGCGCAGCGACTGAGAAATCTCTCCATTTTCCTGTTGACAATCTGAGAAGTCGCAGAGAAAAGCGTATTTGAAAAAACATCTTTGCGAATTGTTTGGTTTAGAAGCTAACTTCGCTTGGGTGAGACTCCTCGCTATGTTCAGAATGACGTTCTGCTGTACGTCATTCTGAAGGAGCAACGCGACTGAAGAATCTCTCCATTTCCTCGTTGATTTTCCTACTGGTCACAAAGAAAAGTGTATTTGAAAGGTCCTCTCTGCGATCTGTTCATGAATCAACTTCTATTTGGTGAGATTCTTCGCAGGGCTCAGAATGACGGTAAGAAATGGTGCATTGGCAATGCACCATTGAATCCCCTTATTTTCAGTGCGTTATCAATACCTTCTCTTTTCCTGCGAACTGTCAAAAACGGAATCTTTTGTGCGTTCGTTCCCGGGATCCAATCCCTCCACACTTGCACTTCTTGCGTTTGTGCTGCTGTCAACTTTTGTCAACTTTTGCCACTCCTCTTTTTGTGCAAATTTTCCAACAGGTAGGAATATGGATCTATTTTTTGAAAATTGTTTGTGGACAAACTTCGTTGGGGTGAGATCCCTTGTTTTTTCCTGTCATTCCGAAGGAGCAACGCGACTGAGGAATCTCTCCATTTCCGTGTTAGTTTTCAAATAGGTCGCAGAGAAAAGCGTACCTGAAGAAACATCTTTGCGATTTGTTCATGGATCAACTTCTATTTGGTGAGATTCCTCGCAAAGCTCGGAATGACGTAAGGGGGAAGAAATAGGATATCCCTATCGTTAATCGATTCAGTCTGTATTTTTGGAGAGATTCCCCGCCTGCGCTCGGAGTACCCTCTCTAGCCCCCGTAAAGTGGAAATAGAAGAGAGAGGCAGGTACCCCACCTCTCTTGCTTTTTTACCTCTCAGGAGTCCCGTTTTTACCCGATCGTTTGAGCAAGCTGATGATGAGAACGGCAAGACCCACAACTACCAATACGATCGGTCCGACCAGACTGGTAGCCTCTTCGGTCAGGAGAACAATGGCAGCGATGCCCAGCAATACCAGGGCTGGATACTTTGCCCAATCGGTGGAATATTTTTCTCTCAGCAACCACAAAGCGCCAAAGGTAAGTCCCAGCCCACCCAGAAATATCCCCGCCGGGAAAGGAACATGGAATATTCGTTCGATGAGCAGACCGACGGCAATGCTGGCAAAGACACCCGCAGGAATGAGCGCCCACCAGTTCTTTTTTGCCCAAAAATACACCACGAAGAAGGGGACAGCCATCAGCAAAACCACCGCCACGTCAAACCAGGCGCCCGATACGAAAATCCCCAACAAGGGAATCGTGCCAACCACAGCCAATGCTATAAAAGGAATAAGCGCCCATTGGCGACTGCGGTCAGTCACGTACACATACAAGAAAGGCAACGCAATGCTGTAAAGCACCAGAGCGCCCATCAGGTTACCATTCAGGTAGCGTTCGAACAACACAATTGCGGAAACCACGAAGAAAACCCAAGAAGGGATAAGAGCCCACCGTTTGGACTCTGGATCGCGGAAATAGGCAACCATGAACGGCGCAGCAACGCCCAGCAGCACCGGTGTGGCACTGAGCACGCGACCGAGGCGCGTGCCCTCCAAGCCGATGAGCAGGGCAATCCCAGCCAGAATGGTTGCCGGAAACAGCCACCCCCACTCCTGCCCATTTTTCAGAAGATAAGTGGTCAGGAAAAAGGCAGCGGCAACCCCAAACACCAGCGCCCAAATCAGGTTGGACCAACCGTAGAGTTGGATCACACCCCATTCATTCAATAAGAACACCGATCCCAGTGCAATCAGCACGATCCCCCAGAAAATGTTCACACTGCGAGATTTCATTTCACTCCTTTTCAGACGACGCTTATCAAACGACTATCTCCAGGAACAATCGCACATCGACAACACGAAAACGTTCTCAACTCCTCAGCGGTTAAAAGCGTAGTGCTGCGGAAAAAACCCGCTGATCCCGGAAAATCGAATCTTGCGCCGGCAATTCGTTTGAAATAGCGGCGACAATCAGATAAAAGCTACAAGCCGAAATACTTCAATGCTTCAAATACAAGGAACGCGGGCCAGACAAGGGCTTTGAGGAAACCCAGAACGCCAAGCCAGAAAGTGGCAGCATTGCCGATGAAATAAATACAAGCGCCGATGAAGCCCAAACCATAGACCGCACCTGAAGCTCCATCATGACGGACGGTGTGATGTTTGCAGCATTCTTTTTCGTTCAAATCTTTTTCGTCACTCATTTTTTGCTCCTTCTAGAATTGTTTTCAGCCATGACTATATACGTCATTCCCCTTGATTCGGTTTTGCCAAACGAGCAAACAAAATATCCAGAGTAAACAGAAAAAGACCTTTCAACCCGTGATCAGGGAGAGGAAAGGTCTAAATTGCAATCAAGTGAGCGCAAGCGGGCGAAGAAAATTAAGTCCAAAGGATCAATTTTCTTCAGCAAGTTCCAGAAAGGGATTTTTGCTATTCCCCTCCACCAATGCGGATGGTTTGGATCACATCCCAAAAGATAGTATCCGCATCGCCCTCTGCTGGATAGATAATGATGCGGAACATTTCGGGAAATAAACGGTCACTGGAAAAAAATTCAAAAGAACAGATATATTATATATCCGCAATTCACGCCAATTTCAAACCGTTTCTTGGGTGTTCATCAGCCAACGGTTTGATTGGTATGGCACAAACAATATTGTGGATGTCTTCACAATATTAAATCATATAGAAAATATTTCTCTATTTCCTTGCGCAATCGTGCGCATCGCCGCGCAGTATCTCAACCGCATGCTGCATCACCGGCAAGAACACCTCAAGGCACTCCACAGCCGCTTTCGGGCTGCCGGGCAAGTTGACAATCAGGGTCTTCCCACGTATGCCGGCAATCGCCCGCGATAACATGGCGCGATCTGTCTTTTCCATACTGGCTTGGCGCATCGCCTCAGGAATGCCGGGCGTCAGGCGCTCCACCACGGCTGTGGTGGCTTCGGGGGTCACATCGCGCGGCGAAAAACCGGTGCCGCCGGTAGTGAAAACAACATCAACCTCACCAGAATCCGCCCATTGAACAAGGGTCGTCTTGATCACTTCCAGCTCATCGGGAATGATTGCCATCTGCGTGACACTGGCATGATTTTTTATGGTTGCAGCAATCGCCGGACCACTTTGATCTTCCCTTTCCCCTTTTGATCCTTTATCGCTAATGGTCAAAATGGCAACATGAATGGATGGGAAAATGGTGATTTCATCTCCCGCGTTCACACTTCCCTCTTTAATCACTTTCGCAAAGATGCCCTCGCTGGGCATGATGCACTTTCCCACCTGTTCAAAGATCTGGCAGTGCTGGTGGCACTCTTTGCCGATCTGGGTGACCTCTAAAAGCACTTCTCCGATTTTTAACCTTGTACCGACGGGCATTGTGAACAATTCGACACCTTCGGTGGTGATATTCTCTGCAAATTTTCCCGGGGTCAGGTCTTTAACCCCCAGGGCAGTCATCTTATCGATACTTTCCCGTGCCAGCAGACTCACCTGCCGGTGCCAGTTGCCGGCATGTGCATCACCTACGATCCCATGATCTATTTTCAAGCACGCCTGCTTGATCGGAAGTTTAAAGGTGCCTTTTTTTTCACTGATATTGACTGCAATCACGCGAGCCATGCACTATCCTCCGATCCTGACCATGTCTTTTTGCGGTTCAAAACCCAATTCAAAACAATGCCTGGCGGGCTTGTTGAAAATGGCATCTCGAATGGTTTCTTTCAAGGCTGCATCCCCTGCCAGTAGCGCTTCCTTTAAGGATATTTCTGAATTGTTCCCCAGGCAGGGGCGCAGCATGCCATCGCTCATCACGCGCACGCGATTGCAGGTGGAACAGAAACGATGATAGATAGGGCTGATGAACCCCACCCGTCCCTGATGCCCATCAATGGTGAAATCACGGGATGGCTGCCCCGCATAGCGCGGCGCGACCGGCTTGAGGTAGGGTCTGGCAGCAATGAGTTCGTCATTGTTGATGACCAAAGACCGATCCTGCCCGAGTTCCGCCATGGGCATCAATTCAATAATTCTGACATCCAGCGGCTGATCTTTGGAAAGCGCGATCAGATCATCTACCTCCCCGTCATTGACACCTTTCACCAGAACCATGTTCAATTTCACCGGCAGAAGCCCCACCCTCACCGCTTCGTCGATGCCTGCCAGCACAGCGTTCAAATCTCCGCCGGTCATCTTGCGATATTTTTGAGGATCCAGCGAATCGATGCTGACATTGATGCGTGTCAAGCCGGCTTGCTTCAGGCTTTCTGCCTGTTCCGCCAGCATTTGCCCGTTGCTGGTCATGGTCAGTTCGTCCACGCCAGCTATGGATGAAAGACTCTCGACCATTTCCACAATATCTTTGCGCAACAACGGTTCGCCGCCGGTCAAACGAATGCGGTTGATTCCCAGGTCCACACAGGCTTTTGCTATACGCAAAAAATCGACGGAGGAAAGCTCGGCAGCTTTGGGGCAAATGCCCTCCTCCCTTCGACAATACACACAGCGCAACGTACAACGCTCGGTCACCGACAAGCGCAGGTAGCGAATCTCTCGTCCAAATTGATCGATCATTCCTCACCCCTTGCGTTTGCATGGATAAAATGACCCGACTTGCCGCCGTCTTTTTCCACCAGCCGCACTGAGATGATCTCCATCTCCCGATCGACTGCCTTGCACATATCATAAATGGTCAAAGCAGCCACGCTGGCGGCACACAGGGCTTCCATTTCAACGCCGGTGGTGCCGGTGCACTTTGCTGTCGCCAAGATCTCCACCCTGCCGGGCGTCTTGGGCTGGATATCCACAGAAATATGGGTAAGGGAGATGGGATGGCATAAAGGGATCAATTCGGCAGTCCGCTTGGCTGCCATGATGCCAGCCACACGAGCAGTAGCAAAAACATCGCCTTTCTTCATCTCGCCTGCCAGGACGAGATTCCATGTAGTCTCTTTCATCCTTACGGCGGCGTGCGCAACTGCCATGCGATCCGTACTGTCTTTCTGGCTGACATCCACCATCGCAACCTCACCGTTTTTATTGATATGGGTCAATTCCATCGTTTGATTCTTCCCGGGTTCTTTAAGATATATCCACCAAGCGCGTTCAATCGCCGGGCGAATTCTTTTCCTTTGATTATTATAATCAATCTACCCACCGCTTCTGTTTCATAGGCATCTGCCGCAATCAGCAGGTCGTATTCTTCCTCTGCAATGGGGATAAAATCCAGCCCATATATTCGCGCAGCCGCCAGAATACCCAATCCCGCATCCGCAGTGCCGGCGGCAATAGCAGCAGCAACGGCGGTATGGGTAAATTCCTCGCGCTCATATCCATGGATCAATGAAGTATCGACTCCATTTTGTTTCGCCAAGAAATCACATAAAACACGCGTGCCGCTACCTTTTTGACGGTTGACATAGCTCAAATCGACCAGATCGCTGAACCCCTTGATCCCTTTAGGATTTCCGTGTGCGATCATCAATCCCTGCACACGACCCACACATTCCACCAGCACCACCCCGCCATCCGGAAAATATCTTTTCACGTAAGGAATATTGTAAATTCCCGTCTCTTCATCCAACAAGTGCGTGCCTCCCAAGTGTGCTTCCCCTCGCTTGACCGCCATAATGCCGCCCATGCTGCCCACGTGCGAAGAGGCTATCGTGCAACCCGGAAAATCTCGCTGCATAATATCGGTCACTTCATCCAGCAAAGGATCATGACTGCCGGAGATCACAAGGGTTCGTTTGATCTCTTCCAAATCACGGAGCAAGTGAACATTGACCTTCTCTCCTGCTTCATATCCTTCTAAATTCTGCGGAACGTCAATGATACCATCAGCTTTGACAAAAGAACTCACCACGCCGGCTCCCCGATTTAAAGGTACCGCAATCATTTTTCCATTTACCCATCCAAGTCTGGCACGAATGAATTCCCGATATTTCAGGCTAGAAGTAAGCCGGCGAGAGACAAGCGCTTCGATCGTTTCGGCTCTTTCAAATGTCCGGCAGGTCAATTTTTCGATAATGGTCTTGAAAACCATCTCCATGATCATGATTCCTGAGACGGGATAGCCGGGTACACCGATGACCGGGATGCAATAAGAAGGATTTTCCCTCACAACCATTGCCAGCACAGCCGGTTTTCCCGGCTTGATGGCAATTCCGTGCAATATCACCGTGCCGATTTTCTGGATGGCATCTTTCGTGTAATCTTCTCTGCCCGCTGAAGAACCGGCATTGATCATGACCCCATCGCATTCATTGACTGCATCTGCCAGTGCATTTTGAATGAGATCTGCGTCATCCCGAACGATCGGAAAGACCCTGGGGATGCAACCCCATTCCGTTAACATGCCAGAAAAGATGGTGGAGTTGAATTCGACGATATCGCCCTCACCCGGATTTTCAGTGGGAGCAACAATTTCGTCACCCGTGGGAATGATGCCAATGATCGGTCTTTTCACCACCTCCACCTGCAAAACTCCCGCCGCCAGCATAGCGCCCATGCAGGAGGGTGTGATCAGCGTGTACGATGGAATGATCATATCTCCCGCACTGATATCCTCCCCGATCTGGCGGATATTTTGCCAGGGAACTGCTGCAGCATAGAGCACATAAAATTCCCCTTCTTCAACCACATCCTCCACCATGACCACCGCATCACAGCCTGCCGGCAGTGGATCTCCTGTGTCCACCCAAACAAAATCTGACTCTCTCAAACGAACCGGGGTCGTCTCGGTAGCGCCAAATGTCTTACGGGAATCCAGGGCGATCCCGTCCATACCACAGGCATTAAAATGCGGAGCGCTGATTTTTGCATACACGGCGTTTGCCGAAACCCTGCCAAGCGCATCCTGCGTCAGAATCACTTCGGTCTTGTAATGCAAGCCATGCTCCAGCAAGATTTTGAGATATTGCTCAACCGCTTCATCAAGCGGGGTATTCGTTAGATAATTGAACGGCATTTTTTACTCCTCAAAGAGGAAAACTTTGACCGGCTCTCCTGCTTTCAGCCCTTCCTGATCTCTGGCAATTCGGAAGTATCCGTCTGCATTTGCAAGCGTCGTGATCAACCCTGATTTTCCGATAATAGGATCTGCCAGACCATTTTTGATGGAAACGGGTATCAGATCTTCACGCCCCTGGTTGGAAGAAACCGTGCGTGCAAGCGGCATGGTTCTTGCAGTTTCTATCCCGACCGCGCCCAGCATGGAAAGAACCAAGGGTTTGACAAGCAAAAGAAACATCAAATATGCTGCCACCGGGTTTCCTGGGAGGCCGAAAACGGGGACATGATCAATTTTTCCCACAATCGTGGGTTTGCCAGGTTTTATTGCCACCCCATGCACAAGGAGCTCTCCCAATGCCGATATCACTTCAGGGATAGCATCTTTCGTTCCAGCCGATGTTCCACCCGTCAACACCAAGATTTCGCATTCATTGATCGTTTGCAAGACGGCATCGCGAAGAGCATGCTGATCATCTATCACGATCCCAGAGAACGCTGCTTCTCCTCCGCATTCCCCAACAGCCATTTTCAACATGGGACCGTTGACGTCACGGATCTTCCCCAGCGGCAGCACGGCACGCGCATCGACCAGCTCATCGCCTGAGGAGATGATGACGATACGCGGCAATTTCATCACCGGAACAGCGATAATTCCCATGGCAGCCAGCGTGCCGATATCCTTAGCGCTCAATTTCTTTCCTTTTCTGTAAACCAGCTCGCCGGCTTTTCCATCATCCCCCGGAAAAATGAGGTTGCTGCCCGGCGCAACGGGTTTTCTGATTCCTATCGTGCCATCGCCAAAATCTTCCACATCTTCCAGCATCACCACTGCGTCTGCCCCTTCAGGCACTTCACCGCCTGTGGGAACAGAAACGCACTGCCCCGAATCAAGATTTCTATCAGTATGTTTTCCCATTATCGCTTCGCCGACCAGTTTCAACATAGCAGGAATTGCATCGGAACAACCGAAGATATCAGAACACTTCACCGCATATCCATCCACCGTTGCACGAGGAAATGCCGGCACACATTCCCGAGCAATGATGTCTTCAGCCAAAATCCGATCAGCCGCGTTTTCGAAAGATATCATTTCAGGCGCAGTTCGAATCTCGCCGAAATAGTCTTTCACAAGCATTTGAACATCAGCAAGCGCTTTTACAGCGAGCATGGTGTGCCTGTACCTGAATGCAATCCATTCATCCGTCTAAAAATGTGACCTCTACCCATGTCCCTTCCTCCACTTCATTCTGATCACGCGGCACCACCATGTACCCATCTGCGCAAGAAACCGTGGTGATCAAGCCTGATTTACTGAACACCGGATAAGCCATTCCATCCTTGACAATCACAGGCACGTATTCCTCGCGTCCATGATTGGTGATGAACTTGCGCGATAAGGGAAGGATCACTTTTCGATCCACTACCGGCGTGCCCAGGAATGAATGGAGAAGCGGACGAACAAAAGTGTGGAAGGTGAAGTAAGCCGATACGGGGTTCCCGGGTACGCCAAAGATCGGTTTCCCCTGGATAGCCCCGAAGATGGTTGGCTTGCCCGGTTTCACCGTGATACCATGCACAATCACCTCTCCGAGGTCCGCGACGATTGCCGTGAGCGTATCCCTGGCATCCATGGAAGTGCCGCCAGAAACAAGCAAAAGGTCGCACTCCGTCATGGCCTTTTTGATCAAATCGCTGATACCCTGTTGGTCATCCTTCAAAATACCATAACAGTGCGGTTTCCCGCCGCTGACCTGCACGGCATGCTGCAACATAGGAGTGTTCACATCGCGGATCATACCCGCCCGTGTCAACAGATCAGTGGCGGGTACAAGCTCATCACCGGTGGAAACGATGCCAACCCGTGGTCTTTTCATCACCGGAACATTCACAATACCCATGACAGCCAACGTGCCGATATCGGCGACCTTCAAACGCTTGCCGGCAGCGATGACCCGGTCGCCAGGTTCCATATCTTCACCCCGAAATATCATATTCATCTTCTCACGATATGGTTTGGTAAAGCCAATCAAGTCCTCTCCTAACTCTCGCGTATCTTCCAGCATCACCATCGTTTCCGTTCCGGCGGGCACTTCACCTCCGGTAGGCACATAAGCGCATTGTCCATTTTCTATGTGAAATTCCGTATGTTCCCCCATCTTCGATTGCCCGACCAACGCTAACCGGGCAGGAGAGGATTCTGAACAACCAGACAGGTCACCCACTTTTACCGCATATCCATCCACGGTAGAACGATCAAAGTGCGGGATATATGCGGAGGCGATCACTTCTTCCGCCAACACTCGCCATAGCGCATCCTGAAGGGGAACGGTTTCAGAGCCTGTGCGCATTTTTCCAAAGGTATGCTGGATGATCTGTTTCACTTCAGAAACGGGTTTGGTCTTTAACATCTAACGCTCTCCTCCATCACGATCCTGAACATTCATCAGTTTTACAAAGTTTTCATCCATCACAGAACAATACTACCCTTCCATACGACATTTCACATTTCAATCTCTTTCAATTTTATTCATATCATCACTGCCTTTTCCTGACGAGGTAAAGAAGAGTCATGCTTTATGAGAAAGATATTCATAGCATGTATATTATAATTGTGAATAAAGGACATCCTCGTGGAAATCAAAAAGGGCGCAGCGAACCACAACAGCAAAGCCAATCATCTTTGGAGCCTGCTTGCAGCTCCATTATTATTGTTCATCCTCCTTCCCATCGTCTCATTATTCCTGCGCAGTTCAATCACAGACATCATCCATAATCTTAATAATCGCCAGGTTTCGCAAGCCATCACGCTTAGTCTTTCCACATCCATTGTTTCTACCCTGCTGACCCTGCTTTTTGGCACTCCTATTTCCTATCTGCTTGCCACCCGCCGCTTTCGAGGTCATAATTTTATCGATACGATCATCGACCTTCCCACTGTGCTCCCGCCATCGGTTGCAGGGGTGGCTTTGCTTTTGGCTTTTGGAAGAAACGGCGTCATCGGGGGTCTTTTAGCGAAAGCAGGGATCACCATCCCTTTTACTTTTATCGCAGTGGTCATGGCACAAATGTTCATCGCTTCTCCCCTGTATGTCAAAGCAGCGACCATCGGTTTTGCCCACGTCGATAAACAACTAATACAGGCAGCAGAACTGGATGGAGCGAACCGCTGGCAGATATTCCGCTATATTTTTATCCCATTATCCGGAAAATCTTTGCTCAGTGGGAGTGTGATGACCTGGGCGCGAGCGTTAGGCGAATTCGGGGCAACCATCATCTTTGCCGGAAACTTTCCAGGCAGAACGCAGACCATGCCCCTGGCTGTCTACATCGGCTTTGAAATTTCGATGAATGTTGCGCTCACCCTTTCGATCATCTTAATCTGCTTTTCTTTTCTCACCCTGATCATCGTAAAAGGTTTTCTGCATACCCGTCTGGAATCTGATGAGACCATCGTTGCTTATTGACCCATGAACGCACAGTGAGAACATCCCTATCCCACCACAACTAGATACATTTCTGGAAAGTCTTTCCGCACAGAGCGGTTAAATTTCTTAGCACAGCTCCTCTCAAGGGAAATGACCACCCGGAGAAATCCAGGAAAAAAGGTCATGTGCATTTTGGGAACAATGCTAAAATAGATAATAGTTATATTGTGAATACTCACAATATAACTATTAATGGAACCCCACAAAAGCGGGGACCAATTCACAATTTTTCGAAGGAGGATACCTTATGCGCTCAAAATTTTTACCCATCTGTTTGATCTTCACCTTGCTGGCAACTGTAGCATGCTCCACACAAGCCGCTGCAGAACCAACCGACGTTCCAAGTGAAGCAGCCACCGCTGCTCCTGTGGAAGAACGAACCCTGACCGTCATGGCTGCGGCATCGCTGACGGAATCATTTACCGAACTCGGCTTAATTTTTGAATCGCAACATGAAGGGGTGACCGTAGCTTTCAACTTCGCCGGCTCGCAAGCATTAGCCGAGCAGCTCGCCCAGGGTGCCGACGTAGATGTATTTGCCAGCGCCAGCAATAAATACATGACCGCAGCGATCGATGCAGGTCGTGTGACGGCAGATGCATCTTCTGTTTTCGCTTATAACCGGTTGGTGGTCATCTACCCCAAAGATAATCCCGGGGGAATAGCAGAATTAAAAGATCTGGCAAAGGAGGGCTTGAAAGTCGACCTGGCAGATGCATCAGTGCCAGTGGGGCAATATGCGCTTGACTTTCTTGACAAGGCTTCTGCAGATGCAAACTTTGGTTCACAATTCAAGGAAGATGTCTTGAACAACGTCGTTTCATATGAAGAAAATGTTAAAGCCGTTGTAACCAAGATCTCTCTTGGCGAAGCCGATGCCGGGATCGTGTACGTAACCGACATCACCGCTGACGCTGCAGAACTGGTTGGCACTTTGGAGATTCCTGACGAGCTGAACACGATTGCAACCTACCCGATCGCCCCCATCGCCGACAGCAAAAATGCCGATCTGGCACAGGCATTCGTCGCGTTCGTGCTTTCCAGCGAAGGGCAAGCGATCCTTGCAAAATACAATTTCGTTTCTGTTCTGTCAAATTAGAGAAGTTGGTCGCCTAAAAAATTCTTTTTCTTAAAATCAGCATTAGAGAATTACCAGCAGGTGAAAAATTCACCTGCTGGTAATTTTGTATCCGTCCATGATGCACTACCGATTGAAAATACCGCAATATGACAACGGTATTTCCGGTTGAAAACGCATTCCGAGCATGAACCATCATGTGCTATCCTTACCCTGCATGTTTCGCGAAAGAATGTTAAACTTATTTTGCTGAAACAGTGCAAGGCGATCATTTCACATTCCAAAGAGAAACCCATGAAAATACACATCATTATTGACCATCCAGACCCAGCCAGTTTCAATCACCAGATCATGAACACGTTCATCGAAGGGATCGACAAAAACAAACATGAGCTCGACGTCCTTGATCTCGATGCTGATCAATTTAATCCGGTGATGAGCAAGGAAGAATTCAAGGCTTACAGCCATGGTGAATACCTTGATCCAAAAGTGAAAGAGTACCAACAACGCTTGAAATCTGCAGATTATCTGGCACTGTTTTTTCCCATCTGGTGGATGGTCATGCCGGCGCGGATGAAAGGCTGGATTGACAAAGTGCTTCTTCCCGGATTTGCTTTTTCCAAAGGAGCCAATCCGGAACCGCTGCTGTCGCACATCACATCGGCAGTGATTTTTACGACCACAGCGATCTCCGATGAAAAGCACCGCAAGGATTTCAACAACGCACTGGATTGGGTGCTTTGCAAGGGAACGCTGAATTTTATTGGAATAAAGAACACACAATGGCTGAACTTCGGAGAGGCAGGTATTGCCAGCCCCGAAAAATATCAAGAATGGCTGGCTCACGTTCTTGATTTCGCGAAAAACCTATAGAAAATGCCCCTGGAAGCAGGGGCATTTTCAAAAACGATAAACGATTACCAGTAAGCGCCACGATTATTGGGTTGGATATCCGCAAACGTCCAATGCAGCAGAGAGATGGTTCTCCAGGGATTCTTCCGGTAAATCTTCCACATGCTCGATGATCAGTTGCTTCTTGCCATGCTCCTGCAGAATTTTTTCATACCCTGCATGCAACTCATCCATATTGGCATACGCCAAGTGCGGGGGCAAGTTTACGGAAAGGATTTTTTCCGGAAAGAACTCTTTGGCTTCGGTGAGGGAAATATTGCCGATGGGAGGGACCGTGAAGGAGTCAACGATATCAATTTTCGTCTCATGGATCTCTTTAGCCAGATGGCGCAGAAGTCCATCATGATGCACGGCAAATTTCTTTCCCGTCCCTGCCAGCGCATTCACATAAATATCATAAATCGGCATGCAATATTCTCGATAATATTTGGGTGAAATAAGGTTCGTGATGTTATCAATGAGCGTGATATGCTGTGCCGGGCAGCCAGCAGTGATCTCAGCCGCTTTCAAGTGGAAGCGATGTTGAATGTCGAGATACTCCAGCAGCAGATCAGGTTTGGTTTTGAAGTCGATGGCAGCCCTTTCCACCGATGCCAATTCGACCCAAGCGCGTTGGAAGGGAGATTTATCGACCACAGCGATGGTGGTACCATCGGTGCCCAGGTCTTGCTGGTCCCCTTCTAGCTCGTCATAATTGGGCACCATATTTTCGAGCATTTTCTCGAAGATAAAATTGATGACACGCCAGTCTTCCACCTCTTTCACAAAAAAAGTTTGGGCAGAATGGGTGAGCACATTCACTCCCGGGTTGATCCCCACAATGGAATCCACCGTGCCGACCGGGGTTTCGAAGATGTGCTGGATCATCCACACATTGTCCTGGCAGAAACTTTTTTGTGTATATGCGATGTCTTTCAGGAGGGGGTTGATCATGTGGTCGAAAAAGAACATGGGTTTGTAGGGTGGAATAATATGCGTTATGCCCATACCCCTGGCAGTCAGGCGGCGCAACATGCCACGCGTGGGACCCCCGCGCAAGCCAGCCGCAAAGACCACATCCACTTTATCGGGTTCTTCATTATTAATTACAGCCAAATGTCTTTCATAAGGATTCATCATTCAGTACCACCTTCGATCTTTTGTTCTGCAGCAGCGATGCTAGCAATCAAAGCAGCTTTTCTGCTCTTGCGCACAGCTCTGATAACCAGCGCCAAAATAGTTGTAAGATAGGGCAGCATGAGGGTGAATTGCGAAGGAATACCCATATTCTGGATGCGCAATGAGATACCTTCAGCCAGACCGAACAATAAGGAAGTGATCGCCATGGTAACGGGGTTAGAGCCACCGAAGATCACTGCGGAAAGGGCAATAAAACCGCGACCTGCCGTCATATCTTCGACAAACAGTCTCAAATAACCCAGAGAGAGGTGGGCGCCTGCCAGACCGCACATGACAGAGCAAATCATATTGGCAATCCAGCGAATTTTATTGACCCGGATGCCGGTCGTTTCCAACGCTTCAGGATGTTCACCCGCCGCCCGGAAATAGAAGCCATAGGGAGTGCGGTAGATAAGAAACCAGAAAACAACAATCATAACCCAGGATACGTACACAAAAGCCGAATGATTGTTCAAGAGGTCATTGAGCACAGGCACCTTATCCAGGAAAGCGAGGTGGATATTGGGGATACCTTCGATGCGGGGATCGCTAAAGGAGCCACGCACGTTGAAGAACAAGCGCGAGAAAAATACCGTAACCTCTGACGCCAGCAGGTTGAGGGCAATCCCTACGACAAAGACATCCGCTTTCAATTTGATGGTAAAGAGACCAAACAGCAGCCCATAAAGCAGGGTGGCAAGCACTGCAAAGCAAATTCCAACCACATAACTTTCAAAAAAATAACTGCCGAGGACGGCAAAGAAAGCGCCAACCAACATGAAGCCTTCCAGAGAAATGTTCAAGTCGCCCGCGCTCAAGCTGACCAGTCCGCCCAAGCCCGCCAGGATGAAGGGAGTAGCCATGCGCAGACCAGTGCCGAGAACATCCAGGATAAAATCGAGATCCATTATTTCGCCTCCCCATCCACCAGAACGAGATGTTTGCGCTTTCTGAAAATGATCGAAACGAACTCACGACCGGTGATAAACAGGATCAAAGCAGCCAGCAGAACACCGGTCAGGTCTGAAGGAACGTTGGCAACTTGCTCCATGCCCAGAGCGCCGTTCTTGAAAATGCTGAACACAAAACTCACTGCAACGATGGCAAAAGGATTGTTCTTGGCAAGCATGGCGACCAAGACCCCATCCCAACCATAAGGTCCGGCGATGGACTCCCAGTAGCGGTAATTCGATCCTGCCACAAGCACAGCACCGGTCAGACCTGAAAGCAAGCCACTAAGCGCCATGGCTTTCATTTGGTCCCTTGCGACATTCACGCCACCGTACTGCGCAAAGCGCGGATTCAGACCGATCATTTTCCAGCGATATCCCTGATTGGTATAGTTAAAAATCCAGTAAATGACAACCGCTGCCACCAGCCCAAAGATGATACCCGAACGCAGGTCAATACTCTGAACCAGATAAGGCAGTTTGGCAGATTCCTCCACCGGGGGCGTAGTGCCGCTCCAGCGGGTGACATCACGGAATGGATAATTTGCCAGATAACTGGTAAACATGAAGAAGATCGAATTGAGCATGATGGTAGAGATGACCTCATCGACCTTCCATTTCACCCTGAGATAGCCGGGCACAGCAGCTCCCAGCATTCCCATCAGAACAGCAGCCAGAATGCACAAAGGAAGATGGATGTAGATCGGCAACCCGATCAATTTATAGCCGATCACAGCCGCAGCGATAGCGCCCAATTCAATCTGTCCCTTGCCACCCAGATTATAGATGCCCGCATTGGAAGCAACGGCATAACACAAAGCAGAAAGGATCAAAGCCATCGAACGGTTCATCAGATTAGCAATCGCACTCACATCTCCCAGCGCATAAGAGAACATGGCAGCATACGCCTGCAGGGGATCCTTTCCGATGACTACCATGATCAATGCCCCAAAAAGCATGGTGGCAATGAACACTCCGACAATGGAGGTTAAGGAATTTACGGTTCTTTTTGAGTTTTTCACAGTGTACTCCCTGCATTCGGAGTGGTGCGTTTGGCTCCGGTCATATACAAACCGACCTCTTCCGGGGTTACCTCGTCGGGCAAGAAATTGGCAACGACCTCACCCTCGTAAATCACCACAATACGATCGCTGAGCAGGAACAATTCATCCAGGTCTGCCGACACGAGCAAAATGGCATTTCCCGCCTTGCGCGCATCCAGGATTTGCTCATAAATGAACTCGGAAGCGCCAATATCCAAACCGCGGGCTGGCTGCAGCACCAGCAAGCATTGGTGTTTTCCCGAAAGTTCTCGGGCAACCACCACTTTCTGCAAATTTCCACCAGAAAGCGTGCCGACCAACGTATCTGGTCCCTGCGCCACAATGCTGAACTTCTCGATCAATTTTTTGGAATGATTCTCGATCTCCTTCCAGTTCATCACATCTGGTTTGGAAATAAAGGGCGCACAGTCATTTCGATCGATCACCAGGTTCTCTTTGATGGAGGCTTTCACACTGGCTCCGGTGGTCATACGGTCTTCAGGGATTAAGCGAATGCCGAGCGCCCGCAAATTGGAGATCGGTTTGTTGGTGATAGACGACCCGTTGAAGAACACTTCGCCCTGATCAACAGGGGTCAAACCTGCCAGCGCTTCCATTAATTCCGATTGCCCGTTCCCTTCCACCCCGGCAACGCCCACGATCTCGCCCGCATGCACCTGAAGGGACACATCTTTGACACAAAACGAATGCGCTGTTTTTCGAACAGAAACGTTCCGGGTCTCGAGGACCGTCTGTGGAGCAAGGGATGATTTCTGTTTTCTAACCGTCCAAAGCTGTTCACGACCCACAATGAGCCGGGCCAGTTCGGGTTCAGTTGTATCCTGTGTGTCGAGGGTCACCAGCGTCTCTCCTTTGCGCATCACCGTCACTTTATCAGAGAGAGCCAGGACCTCCTTCAATTTATGGGAGATAAATAATATGGTCTTATCTTTTGCAACCATATCGCGGCAGATACGGAAAAGCTCTTCTGCCTCGAAAGGGGTAAGTACCGCGGTGGGCTCATCTAGAATAAGGATCTCAGCTCCACGATAGATGGCTTTGATGATCTCGACACGTTGTTGAATACCAACGGAGACATCCTGGGTGAGGGATTGAAGCGGTATGGAGAGGTTGTAATAATCGCAAATCTCCTTGACCTTCTTCTCTGCTTCCCTGTTGTCAACAAAGACAAGATTCTGCCTGGGTTCGTAACCCAGAATTACATTCTGCAGCACGGTGAAAGAGGGGACCAGCATAAAATGCTGGTGAACCATGCCAATTCCCAATTTCTTTGCTTCTCTGGCCGAAGTGATAGAAACTTCTTTGTCATTGATATAGATGCTGCCATTATCCGGTTGTAGAACGCCGTACAGGATGTTCATCAAAGTGGATTTGCCTGCACCGTTTTCCCCAACTATGGCATGGATCTCACCTTTCTTGACGACAAGATTCGCATTGCGATTGGCTTGAACGCCGCCATCGAACGTTTTGCTAATATTTTCCAAGCGGATTAGCGTTTCAGTTGTCATGGGATATCCGATTCTCTGTATTCAAAAGTGGATGTGACCAGGAGCGGTCATTCCCGGTCACATCCGAAACACAATAGTGGTTATTGATCGCGGAATTCAGTTACAGTGATCTCACCATTGGCAATCTTTGCTTGAAGATCATTCACTTCAGCAACGATATCAGCCGGGACAATATCCTCAGACATGGTCAGCCACATACCGCCTTCTTTTACACCCCAATTGAAGGTGTCACCTTTCTGGAGTTCTCCATTCAGGTACATTTCAGTGAGGTCATGAATGGAAACATCGCAGGCTTTCATGACACTGGCGATGGTGTAATCAGGAGCCAGCCAGCGCTGGTCAAAACCACCGCCGATGATCCAGGTTTCGGCGCCTTCATTAGCCGCATTGAAACCACCTTCGCCAGACAGACCGGCATACATGAAATTAATATCGGAACCCATTTCCATGAGAGCCAGAGTGGCTTCTTTGCCTTTGGCAGGATCAACCCAGGAGCCAACGAAGATGTATTCCAGTGTTCCTTCGGGAGCAACATACTTCAAACCTTGCTCATAACCCCAGAGGGCGCGTTGCATAACAGGCGAATCGACGCCACCAACGTAGCCGATGACCTGGTCTTCATTGATGAAATTGACATCGGTGCGGGTGGTCAGCAAGCCAGCCAGAGCGCCAGCCAGGAAGGAACCTTCATGGTCCTTATAACCCAGAGAGACAACATCGGCAGAATCGAGAACGCCGTCCAGGTAAATGTAGAGGGTGTCGGGATTCTGGGGGGCAACCTCAAGCATGGCATCAATGGCTTCGAAACCAAGCACGAAAACGATATCATCGGTCTTGGCTGCATTAGACAGCAAAGTCTTGTAGTTCTCATAATCCAGTTTGCCTTCATAGGTGTGCGTAACTGCGCCAAAATCTTCTTCGATGGATTCAATACCACCCAGGGCGATATCATAGAAAGCGCGGTCACCGAAGGAATCGGCAACGAAAACACCTACGGTTATCGGCTCGGTATCGGTAGTTGTTTCACTTTCGGCAACGGGTTCTGCTGCTTCAGCGGGTTCTGCGGTGCTACATGCGGTAAAGATCATCGCAGCAATAAGCAGCAATCCTATTAGGGGTAATACATGTTTTTTCATTTTTTGTGTCCTTTTCTTCTTATTCCTTTATCATTAAAGTAGAATCAGTAAATTGGTAAAATTTCTAAACGTCACACCTCCTTCTTCACCCCTAAGACTTTTCGATCCGGTCTATGACATCCGCAACTTTCTCTGATAACCAACTCGGTTGGCATCATGATCGGCTGTCGGGGAACTTTCTGCTTTTTCATCAGAGCAAGCAACAATTTTGCACTTTCTTCACCCATCTTTTCCATGGGGATGGTAATGCTGGTGAGGGATGGAGCGGCATAATCACACACATCAATGTCGTTGTAGCCAACGATGGCAACATCTTGCGGCATGCGGATTGCATGTTCACGCAGAGCCTTCATAGCACCAATCGCCAGCATATCACCTGCAGCAAAGATGGCAGATGGCAAAAGGTGGTTTTCAATCAATTGGACGGTTGCCCGGTAGCCCGCTTGATAGGAGAACTCCTTGACATCGATCACCAAGCGGTCATCCAAGACCAGGCTGTTTTTTTCCAGGGCTTCACGGTACCCTTCATAAACGGTGTACAACGTGGGAATAGAAAGATTACCGGTGAGCATGGCGATCTTCCGGTGACCGTGGTCAATGAGGTGCTGGGTACCTTTGTAGCCCGCCCCTTTTCCATCCAGGAGCACCGAATACCCTTTCACGTTCGGGCGATCCGCAAAAACAAGCGGAATAGGAAAATCATAGAACGTCCCATAATCAAAAAAATCGGATGGTTCTGGATCTGTGCCTAAAGGCGAAATAATGATCCCATCCACCCGTTTGGCAATGAGCATATCAAAGAACGCCTTACCAATCGTGTTCTTTTCGCGCGTATCACAGGTGATCATCAGCACATTGTGAGCACTGGCTACCTTGGCTGCTCCGCTTAGGAAGGAAGGGTAAAAGGGGTTTTGAAGGTCAGGGACAATGATGCCAAAAGTATTGGTCGGCAGCATATGGGTAGAAACTGTTTTGGAAGGATCATAATCCAATACTATTGATCCCAAACCCTGACGGGTGGAGATCAACTTGGTTTCTTCGAGCAGTCGATAGGCAGCGCGCACAGTATGCAAATTCACATGCAGATGATCTGCCAAGGTGCGAACAGAGGGTAAAATATCTCCAGCTTTGATCTCATTCACGACGATCAACCAGCGGATTTGGTCGGCGATCTGAGAGGCAATTGAGCAATTTTCATTTAGTCCCACCTGCAATCGCTGAAAGATGATTTCGGAATGATTTTCCATAGCGCCATTACTGATATAGTATTATATAATACTATATCAGTAAACAAAAGGGAACACAATAGAAAAACACAATTTATTGCAACGAGCAACCATTTCTTAAAAGTAGTAAGGAGAAGAACATGAGCACATCATTAGACGCGATCAGCCAGGGGATCATCGAAGGGGATATGACCACCGTTACAGCGCTTGTGGAACAGGCTCTGCAGGAGCTGATCGCACCGCACGCCATTCTAGACGCCATGACCAAAGCAATGGGCGAAGTTGGTCGGCTCTTCGAAGAAGGGGAATATTTCGTGCCTGAAATGCTGGTTTCTGCGCGCACCATGCAGAACGGGCTGGATGTTTTGCAACCCGCCCTCACCTCGGCAGACACAAAAGCCAAGGGGAAAGTGGTGTTGGGCACGGTGAAAGGCGATCTGCACGATATCGGCAAGAACCTGGTTGCAATTTTGCTCAAGGGTGCGGGGTATGAGGTGGAGGATCTTGGCGCCGATGTCGCGCCGGAAGTGTTCGTTGACAAAGTCAAAGAGAACGGAAAATGCGTGGTGGCACTTTCTGCTCTACTGACCACGACCATGATCAATATGAAAACGGTGATCGAGGCGATGAGCGCCGCTGGTTTGCGCCAGGAGGTGAAGGTCATCGTGGGTGGCGCACCGGTAACCCAGGAATTCGCAACCCAGATTGGCGCAGATGGTTATGCAGCAGATGCCAATAAAGCCGTGCGGCTCGTGGACCAACTGGTTTCAGGATAATCTATGAAGGGGTGTCCTGGAGATTTCCCAGCGATTACTCCAAAACAATTTCGATATGAACATCGATCTATCCATGCTTGAGCCCATAGTGAAACTCACCAATCCCGATCAGGTCGGCATGGTGGTGGATGATGCGCATAAAGCAGCATCTTCTTTCGCCAGAATCTTCGGAGCCGATCCTGTGGAAGTGCTGGACTGGCCCGCGCCTGGTTTCGACCCAGAATCTTATTATTACGGTCAACCAACGCGCTGGAGTATGCGCGTTGGTTTTTTCCAGATTGGCAATCTGCAGTGGGAGCTGATTCAACCACTGGAGGGGAAGAGCATTTTTGCCGACTTTCTCAGCGAGCATGGTCCCGGCTTGCACCATGTGCGCTTCACAGAACCCCATTTCGAACAACAGGTGGCTGCTCTGCAGGCAGCCGGCATTCGCATGATATCGAACGGTATAGGCATTCACCAGGTTTCTCGGTGGGCGTATTTTGACACGCGTTCGCTGCTGCAAGGGTACTTGCTTGAGCTGCGAAAGAATTAACCGACTTCCAGGTCCTTTTTGACCAACGTCTTCACTCTCCAGTGTGGCGCAAAAAAGCGCTGGCAAAACTTCTCTCCTTTTCCGGTGGCATTTCGGCAAATACCTTCCCGGGGTTGGATTGATGGGCTTTCATACCCGCAGATCGTCCGGGCTCATCTGCAATCAACAACCCTCCACATTTTGCCCGTTTTGACTCGAAAGGTGCGAGCCAGATGCTCTTTCAGCCAGGTATAAAACCTTCTTCTTTTCCAGCAAGCAGACATCTTTTCTGTGAAATTCCTTTGAACGAACCTAGCCGGAATGTCCTATAATGTTTAATGAGCCTGTTGATCAGGGACTCATCGAACGTTCCGTTCGTAAATAAAATTAACAAGGAGAGAGATATCATGAGCATTAAAGATCAGGTGACTCCAGAACAGTGGAAAGCGCTTTACAACGCGATCAGCGCCGCATCCACCTACGTGTCCACTGCCAGCGGCGGCGGATTGGAAATGTTCCAGGAAGCATTTTCTGCAAGCAAGTTCATGATGGAATCGAGCCAGAAGGCAGGCGGCAGCGGTTATGGCAGCCTGGTGGATGAAATATTGGCAGTGATGAAAGGCATGAACCTCAATGATGCCAAAGCAGACGCGCACCAGTACCAATCCAAAGATATTGCCGCTTTACGAGCAGAAGCCAAACAGCTAGTTGTGGATGGAGCAGCTGCGGCGGCTGCCCTGCCCGATGGAGATGGCTACAAGCGCTGGCTGGTGGAAATGGCGCGCAAGGTCGCCGAGACCAAGACAGGTGGAATTCTGGGATTCGGTGGTCAGGCGGTGATCGATGAGAAAGAGGAAGCAGCAATCGCCGAACTAACAGAGTTACTAGGAATATAAATCACAGCACGCGCGAATGATCGCGCGTGCTGCATTATGTTGTCTCTCAAACAAACAAGACCGCATCTTTTCCCTTTTTCCGAAAAAGGCAGTGTATTGTACGTTAAAACCGCGTGTTGAGGAACACAAAAGCGCCCCGGGCGGGATCCGGGGAATGCTTGCCAGGCAGCAACTCAAAAAAAGACGAGGCTGGTAAACGCAACCGACCTCGTCTTTCCATTTCTGTGAATGAATTACTCTACAGTGATTTCGACCAGCCCCCTGACGTTCTGCTTGCCGGAGAGATCGGGCATGACGGAGCGCAATGTGCCATCATCATCAAAAGCGACGATACAGTTGGCGCAGGCAGCCAGTTCTTCGCTGGTGACTTCAGCGGTAAACCCATCAGAGGCGACCAGGGTGAGTTTTGTATAATCAGCCACACCGGCAGCGGTCAGCAGGTCACGAATGAGAACGCCACTGTACTGGGTAGTCTCGCCGTCTTTATTGGTGTATTCCGCTTCCACCTGGGTCATAGCATTCAGGTCATCGGCGGTCCAAGACGCTTCCACCGCACCGCTCAGGATGAGGGCAGGTTCCGCAACAGCCACAGCCTCTTCGGCGGCTGGCTCAGCGGTCTCGGTTGCGCAAGCTGAAAGCAGCAACCCCGCGATCAGGACACTGATCAGAATAATTTTTTCGTTCATTTTCTTCTTCTCCTTTTTTGTTCCATGAACAATAATCTCTCGGATCCGTTTTCCCACCCCAAGACTCCATCAAAAAACAGCCGGAAAAAAGGCTGCTGCCAATTGCCAAAACCATTCAGCACATCCTCTTTCCAAGCGGGAGGCGGGAGCGTTTCCACTCGCACCCTATCGGTCTATTGACCTTAGCCGCATTGCCTTAGGTCAACAAACTCGAAGATGCTATGTAATATTTTAGCACAGAGATAAACCAGAGAGACGGGTAGGATCGATCGCTCAGATCATATGCACAGACCGCAACATGCTCGCCGCCCATCGCTATCTACAAACGCAGATTGGCAAGGTCGAAGTCGCTGACCCGCAAGTGGCAGTACTTTCCACTGGAACGCCAGCCGGTGCTTTCCACGCCCAAAAATGTCGTTTCGCAGATTTCGCTTCACAGGACAAGCATGGTGAGATGCAATGGGCAGGAAGAGCAATGCCTGCTTTCCTCGCCTGTCAATGACCATTGTGATCATTGCCAAGAGCTTTCGGGCGCCTGCTATAATTTAGTTTGGATGATGAACAATTCACGTAGCAGCGCCGCATATAACAGCCAGGAGGATTAGATGAAAAAACGACATCTTTCCAGATTCTGCTTTCTAGCCACATTTCTATTGATTTTGTTTCCCCATGCAGCATTCGCAAGCGCTCAGGGCGCAGGCGAATCATGGCAATTGACCACTCAAGTGGGGGGGACAACCCAGGCGATTTTCATTGAAGGCAATACGCTCTACCTGGGGGTGGGCATGCACGTCGAGATCTTTGATGTATCCAATGTTCAACAGCCAACACTGCTCGGCAGCAGTCCCATCTTGCCTAACTTTGTGGAAAGCATTTTCAGCGATGGCTCCAATTATCTTTACATCGCATGTGGAAAGGGCGGGCTGCAGATACTGGATATCACCAATCCAGCTTCTCCCAGGCTGGTCGGTTCATACAATACACGGGGGTACACCGAAGATGTTTATCTCAAAGGGAAAAATGCCATTCTTGCAGATGGCCCAAACGGAATTCAAATCCTGGATGTTACCACACCTACCAATCCGGCGTGGGTTAGCGAAGCCTATCCGCTGGCGTATACCTATGACGTGGAAATGAGCGGGAACACGCTCTTCGCAGCCGCTGGCGGCAGTGGTCTGCTGGTGGTTGACCTGAACGATATCACTCACCCGCAGGAAAAAGGCATCGTCAGCATGGATGGCTTTCTTTATTCATTAGCCATTGCAGATAAAAAGATGTACAGCGCCAATGCCTGGGGAGGGCTGGGGGTGATCGACATCAGCGACCCTCTCGCACCCAGCACATTGGATGCGATCCAAACCGACGGATGGGTGATGGACGTGTTTATACAGGATTCTAATCTGCTGGCTATGGACGGGACGGACGGTGTGCGCCTGTACAGCATCGGTGGGCAAACGCCACAATTGCAGGGGGTGTACGCGGACACCGGTTTCACCTATCAAGGCATTTTGCAGGGTAAGAACGCTTTCGTAACAGACAAAGAGCAAGGATTGTTGATACTGGACTTCACCAGCGCCAGCAACCCACGCTTACTCGATCAATACCTGCCGATTCTGGATGCGCGGCGGGTGACCATGAGCGGAAAGGCTGCCTATATAGCCGGCGGACTATCCGGAATGCGTGCCATTGACATCAGCGATCCCAACAACCCTGAAGAAACCTTCTGGTTCGACACCGAAGGCGGTTACGCCAATAAAGTGTTGGTGGAGGGAGATGTGGCTTATCTATCCACCCATCTCGCTACGGAATACCCATTGCGCACCTTCGATATCAGCGATCCGCTCCACCCGCAGTTGCGCGGTCAGGTGCCGAACGACGAAGCGGTGTATCAAATGGCTTTCCGTTCCATGGCTTATTCCAATGGATATCTCTTCATCCCTGGCGAGTTCTTTGATGGCGCCGTGGATGTGCGAGATCCAGCCAACCCGCTAGTGGTCGGACGAATCCCTCTTGAAAACCCCATCAACGCTGACGCGTATGGTGATTTATTGATCACGGTGAACAACAATCAGCTACAGCTTGTAGATATCACGGATGCGGCGAACCTGACGCAAATTTCGACCTTTGAGCGCACCAGCGCAGGAGAAGGGATCATCTTCTTCGATGAGACCACGGTGATCACCTCCAGCGACACCGGCATCATGCTGGTGGATGTCAGCACTCCTTCCTCTCCGAGAGAAATTTCCAATCTGACCGTCGCGGGAACAGTGATGGAAATCTTTTTAGATGGCAACACAGCATATCTGAGCTGCCTGGGAGGCGGCATCCAGATCGTCGACCTTTCCGACCTGGAAACGCCGGTTTTGATAGGCTCTGTTGAAACCCCCGGCATTGCATACGATTGTTTTGTGCAAGGAAATCTCCTGCTGGTGGCGGATAGTTTCGGCGGGTTGTTGATTTTCCAGCGCAACGCTACAGGCAACACCTTCAACAATTCCGGCAGTTCCACTGCATGGATCCAGTCGCGCGATCGATTAAACAATGGAGCGAATATTCATACCGTCAGCTCTGAACGTACTGTCCGATCCTTCAATACAGAGGGCATACACGAAAATCAAAAGACCTCCCTACAAAGTTCTTCCACATGCACCGTCACAACCACAGCGGATGATGGAAGCGGCAGTTTGCGTGAGTGCATCAGCAACTTGCGTGAAGGTATGACCATCACTTTTGATACGCAGATCTTCTCGCCATCCAAGCCAGCCACCATCCAGCCTCTTTCTCCCCTGCCGGCTATTGAACAGAGCACCTTCACCATCGATGCCAGCAACGCAGGGGTGATCCTGGATGGCAGCCAATTGGAATCGGGAAACGGTCTGGAGTGGTATTCCTCTAATAGCATGGTGATGGGGTTGCAGATCACCAATTTCCCGGAGAATGGGATCCGTGTAAACGGCGATAACAATCAAATCGGTGGAAACCGCCTGAGCGGTGAAGGCCCAACCGGTGAGGGGAACCTGCTGAGCGGAAACGGGATCAACGGCATTATCCTGTACGGGAACAACAACGTCATCAGCGGGAACCTGATCGGCACCGATGTCAAAGGCACCAGCGCATTCCCGAATTATTATGGAGTCTTCATTTCAGAATGGTGCAAAGATACCATCGTGGGAGGAATCAGCGCAGGTGAAGGGAATGTGATCAGCGGCAACACCTTTACCAACCTGGATACCTGGGGCAATCACACCCAGGTGATGGGGAATCTGATCGGGTTGGACATCACCGGCAGTAAAGCCATCAAAACAGATTCCCGTTCGAACATCGTCATCGAATCTGGGGCATCCAATACCGTCATTGGCGGTACCCAGCCCGAAATGCGCAACATCATCAGCGGCAGCGATCTGGGCATCATCATGAGCGACCCCAACAGTTACCAAAATTCGGTGATCGGCAATTACATCGGCACGGATATAACCGGAACTAAAGCGATCCCGAACAATACCGGCTTGACCATCTGGACGGTCAGTTTCAACCGGGTGGGCGGTACCGCAGCGGGCGAGGGCAACCTGATCAGCGGAAATCAGATCGGCATTAACTTGAACGGGTATGGCGTCACCGATAATATCATCCTTGGCAACACCATTGGATTGGACGCCAGCGGAGAGAAACTGCTCGAAGGCAGCGTTGGGATCTCCATCAACATGGGACAAAAGCACGATATCATCGGCGGTTACACCTCAGCCGAAGGCAACCGCGTCGCCGCAAGGGATATTGCCATGCGCATCAGCGAACCGGGCATAGAATATCTCTACATCGCCGGAAATACCATCAGCAGTTCCGGAGGAAGCGGGATCTATTTCGAGAGTCGTTCTTCCAAGAATTTTGTACAGAACAACTCCTTCTCACAGATCGCGAGTAATGCAGTACGGGTAGATTATGGCATCGACAACCAACTGCGCGCAAATACCTTTGCCGTGAAAGCGGAAAACGCCATCCTGCTGCTGGAAAACGGCAACCTGAACCTGCCGGCTCCGGTGGTCGATGCTGCAACCACCTACAGTGTTAGCGGAACAACATGTTCCAACTGTTTGGTGGAACTCTACATCATCGCAGAGAACACCCTTCAATATGCAGGAGAGACCAGTGCGGATGCCAACGGCGCCTTCCAATGGGCGGGCTGTGAACTCATTGAAGGAAAGCAAGTGGTGGCACTGACCATCGATGCGGAGGGGAACACCTCTATTTTTTCAAGTCCGATCGTTATAACCATCGATGAAAATCATGAACCGGCAAATTGCAGCATAACGGAGTAAAAAGTTCCGTTTTCTACATCCCCCTTTGCCGAGGGGGAGGTTTTTTATTTGCAACGTCCGGGTTTCAGTCAACCCCATTTATGGCAGGAACGCCCTTTCACATTTGAACAGCAAAGCCATCAGGAAAAAGCCCCAAAAACCCGCACCTGTTTTTTCTTTTTTTACGGTACAATGGCGAGATTCAACCTTTATTGGGAAATATACATTTCATGCATAAGAACCATTTTTGTGTCCACGGGCACTTTTACCAACCTCCCCGCGAAGACCCCTTCACCGGAGAAATCCCCAATGAATATGGCGCCGGTCCTTTTGGGAACTGGACGGAACGCATCTACCAGGAATGTTACCTGCCCAATGCACAAATGGGCAATTACCAAAAAATCAGTTTCAACATCGGACCCACCCTGTTCGCCTGGATGGAAAAGAAACACCCCGAAACCATACGAGCCATCGCCGACCAGGAAAAACAAGTTTTCCAACGCACCGGCGTCAGCAACGCCATGGCGCAGCCCTATTTTCATAACATCCTGCCGCTGGCGAGCGAGCAAGATAAAGAGATCTTGATTCGCTGGGGGATCAAAGACTATGCGAAACGCTTCGGGCACGCCCCCCAGGGCATGTGGCTGCCGGAAACCGCCATGGACGTAGTTTCACTGGAAGCCATAGCTGCCCAGGGCATCCAATTCACCATTCTGGCACCCTGGCAGGCAAAAGACCCGCTGGTGGATACCACCCAGCCTTACCGGGTGGCATTGCCGAGCGGCAGGGAGCTTTTCGTCTTCTTCTACAACGCTTTCCTATCAGGTGAGATCAGCTTCAATCCCAGTTCCAGCGAAAATGCCGATACCTTTGTCCAGAACTGGCTGGTCCCGCAGATGGATTCATTGGAAGCGGATCATGAGAAATTGGTGCTGGTTGCGTCGGATGGAGAATTATACGGTCACCACCAGCGCTTCCGTGAACGATTCCTCAGCTATCTGCTGGATAGAGCCGTGGAAAAAACCGATATCGCACACCAATTCCCAGCGCTGTGGTTGCGCGATCACGCCGTGGAACAAACGGTTGAGCTGCTGGAGAACACTTCGTGGAGTTGCCATCACGGCATTGAACGCTGGCGCAACGTGTGCGGCGACGCCCCCTCTGCCACCTGGAAGAAACCTGTGCGCGAGTTCATGAACGGCTTAGCCGATGCGATCGACAAGGAATATGAGTCTCATCTACAGAATCTGATCCGTGACCCCTGGAAATTGCGCGATGCTTATGTGGATGTGCTGCTTGGTGAAATAAGCGTTACGGACCTGATCGCAGAGCATGCTGCACAATCTCTCACCCCCGGGCAGCAGGCATTGGCGCAGCTACTGCTGGAAGCGGAATACGAGCGCTTGCGCATGTTCGCTTCGGACGCCTGGTTCTACTTCGACCTCGACCGCATCGAGCTTTTGAACGCATTGAAATATGCCGCGCATGCAGCCGGTCTGACAGAACAAGCCACCGGTCACAATCCAACCGAAACGGCAGTACACATCCTGACCCAGGCACACAGTGAGGTATCGAGTTTAAGTGGAGATATCGCTTTTCTAGGTTATCTCAAGAGTTTTGAGATGAAACTCGAACAAAACTCTCATTGACGCAAGAGTTCCAAAAATCGCGGCAATTCATACCCGGATGATCCGGCTGCCAGGCGCAGCCGGCTGACGATTGTTACCAGTCGCTCCAGCTTTTGTTGCGCCTGTTTCGTCTCTGCACGGCAGGTCTGGAGGATTTCCACAGCTCCTTCAACCGTCATCAACAGGAAAGCCGCATCGGCTCTTTCTTTGTTGAACCAGGTTTTTCCATCATACTCATGGACACACAGGAAGTCCTGAATAACAGGATCGGCAAACCGTTCTGCGATAAAGCCCTGCAATGGTCGTCGATTCAGCTTGCGCAACCAATCTCGTATCGCACCCACAAATAGAATGGGGCTTTGTATATCAGGTGCAGCATCTTTCAGGTAACCACTCTGTCGCAAGGTTTCTTCGAGCACGGCGAAAATATGCCAATCGTGCACCAGTGAGAAAAATTGGGCGGCATCGACCTGCAAAGCGTTGTGCAATCCCTCCAGATAGAGCCAGCAGATTGCGACCAGCCAGGTGTAGGGTGAGGTATGCTCGCGCAGGTGATCACACAGGTCTATCAACTCTTGAGAAACGAGATCGGGACGCGGTTTATCGAGCCATTCAACAAAAAACAGGGCGTTCAGTTTCTTCTTGAAATCGAGAGCGGGCTTTTCGATCTCCAGGTCCCTTTCCAGCAAGGTGGCGGCGCCCCGGATCAAATTCTCAAGTTTGTGGACAGCTTCATTCAACACGGATTCAGGGGCGCTTTCGCTGTACACACGCGGTCTTTGTTCCGCCAGAAAATCGAAATATCTCGGGTTGATGATCTCATGCAACGGTTTCAACAAAGGGCGCAAGGGGAGCTGCCACTGCAAGGTGCGCAGATCCTGGCTCCCGCGCCCACTGAGCGCATCATGCACCTGCTGCCAGTTTCCTTCCTCATCATCCTCAACGATCTGAAAATCCAGAAACACGTGTGCGCGATAGGCATCCAACTGGATATACAAGCCCTGGTGTGCGATTTCATGGCAGTTGCGGATGTACTGCAGCCCGCTCAACACGTCACGGAAGATCACAAAAGTGTTTTTTCCTTCCGGCAGATCCAAGCCGGTATGCAGGTCCACCTGGCACAGGGTGCCACTGCGTTTATCCATAAAACCAACACTGGTGCGCACCCAGCCAGCCGTATCGCCAAAGCGGTTGTGATAGACCACCAGCGAGCGTTCCTGCCCGGCACGGTTGGAGTAGGCAAAGACATTTTCATCCACTATGCCATTTCCATCGAAGAAATCGTAGAGGTAGAACTGCTCTACATTCGCAAAAAGGTACCGTTTTTTCAAAAGCGGAAAGACCTGCCAGGTGTGGCGATCCACCAAGCTCTGGTCGGGCTGTTCATCCCAGTAGGCGCGCTTGTATTCCATGCCATATTTTTCAGTCAGCCCCTCGATCTGCCCATGCCCGAACATGGGCAAACCCGGCATGGTGATCATGAGCGTGCAGATGCCAAAATACTTATCGCCTTTACCAAATTGGGTCGCGGCAGTCTGTTCGTCAGGATTGTTCATGAAATTGACAAAGCGTTTCAGGATTTGCGGGTCAAATTCCAGCGTGTTCTTCATCACCTGGCGGTACTTGGCATTCTCTTCGTCTCGCAACAGATTCATAAAGGCAGAATTATAGACACGGTGCATACCCAGAGTGCGCACAAAATACCCTTCCATCAACCAGAAAGCTTCCGCCAACAACAAAGTATCGGGAGCCTCGGCAGCCACGCGATCCACCACCTCGCGCCAGAACTCGTTGGGCATGTACTGGTTAAAAATATCTTGTGGCAGGCTGAAATCGCTGCGCGAAGGGACGTCGCATCCCCCACCTGGTGATGGGAACCATAAACGCTGGTAATGCCGCTTGGCAAGCGTCATGGCGGCATCAAAACGAATGATGGGAAAGCGGCGGGCAACATCCAGGATAGTGCGGATGACCGCTTCGCGCACATTGGGATCGAGGTAATTAAGCTGGGCAGTGTCATTCCAGGGCATGCTGGTGCCATCATTGCCGTGATAGATGTAGTAGGTACGATCTCTGCGCCGGTCATGATACTTGAACACCACCGCCGCATCGGTACGGTCATAATAATGGTCTTCGATGTAGATCTCTCCGCGCTCATCCTCACTCAGGTTCCTGCCACGAAAGGTATAGGACGGAAAAGGAGAATAGGGCATCGAAACGAACCAATCGGGATGTTCCACGACCCAGGTAGAATCGATAGCCATGTGATTGGGCACCATATCGCTCGCCAGGCGAATACCGCGCTGCTGACAACGGGTGCGCAGATTGATGAGCGCTTCTTCTCCCCCCAGGTCACCGGCAATTTGGTATTCCTTTAAAGAATAAGCAGAAGCGATGGCTTCGGGATTACCGCACGCCTGTTTGATGCGCGCCGAAGCCCGGCTGCGCTCCCACAACCCGATCAACCATAATCCGGTAAAACCGCAATCCGCCAGGCGCTCCAACTCTTCGTCGGGTATCTGATCCAGGCGTATGATCGGGCGATGGTACCGTTTGCTCAATTGATCGAGCCAGACATAGGTGTTCTTTGCCATCATCACCAGGCGCGGCATCCAATCGGCATCGGGGCTGAAACGCTCGGCTTCCAATCCGTCCGGTGCGGCATACACCGGGATGCGCACCGGACCGGGACCCATTCCGCGCATCTGTTCCTCTTCAGCGAAGAGGTTCAAGCTGCCAAGCAGTTTGAGCAAATAGTGCCCCAGCAGGTCACCCCAGCGGCTGCGCATGTAATCCAACTGCCCGCGCAGTGAATCAGGCACAGCAATAGCCGGACTGCGCAGCATATCTACCAGGTTTTGGTTATCCGGTCCAAAGGTGGCTTGGGTTTCAAAAAAAGCGTGCAGGGTAGTGATCAGATCAGAATACGAGGTTTTCGCACCCAGATCGCGGTCATCAAACAACCCCTGGTAGGGCAAACAAGCCGGATTCTGATTCGTGATCCACAATATCAGGATCTCTTCAAGCGTGGAATGGTGGTTCGGAATGCCATTGGTCTCACCGGAAAGATATTCATCCGGCATCATTTTTTCCTGAAAAACCGCGGCGGGCGGAAAATCTCGCGTGAATGCCCGCAGAACGGCAGTCAATTTGCGCTTTCCCAACCCTTTCCGCAAAGCAGCTTCCAGATCTTGATAGAGCCGGGGAGCTTTTTGCGTGCGATATATGGAAACCACATAATGGAGAATCTCATCGATCAACCCCACAGCATTCACCTGCCCGGCACGCACTGTGAGATCAGGATGGGCGGTCAGATCGCGTTTTTCATTCATGCGCTGGGCAAACAAACGCGCCGCGTGGAAATTGGCAAAGATGATATTGCCATCAAAGGAGAAGAGGGATTCTTCGAACTGGTACTTCTTCCGCGCTTTGGAGGAAATATGGAATTCCATATAAAAATTATAGCGGAGAGTTGAGAAAACACGAACAAAACCCCATCTGCATAGAGGCTTAGCGGTAACCGCCAGTTCCAATCAGCATTTTTGCGATTCGAATCGTGCAAGCCAACGAGGACGAAAGCGACAGGGGTCAGTTGACATTTCAAAATACATGCAATACAATGCATAAACACGCATTTACACGCATAACCATGCGCGTTCAAAGGAACCCACATGCAAACCATAGACTTACCCCAGGAAAGACAGCAGGCTATTCTGGATGAACTGCATCTGCGCGGTCGTGTGGTGGCATCTGAATTGAGCAGTCAGTATGGCGTTTCTGAAGATACCATCCGGCGCGACCTGCGGGACCTGGCAGCCGCCGGGTTATTGAAGCGGGTGCACGGCGGGGCACTCCCCATCGCGCCGAACAACATCCCATTTACAGAACGGGATAAACAAAATCCGTTTGGCAAGATCAAACTGGCAAAGGCTGCGCGCGAACTGGTGCGGGATGGGCAACTGATTTTGCTGGGAGGCGGAACCACCAACACCAGCCTCGCCAAGAACCTTCCCCCTGATCTGCGCGCCACCATCGTCACCATCAGCCCGCAAATCGCTCTGCACCTGGCGAACTACCGCAACATCGCAGTCATTCTCATTGGCGGGCATTTGTATAAAAGGGAACTGGTCACCAGCGACACCGAAGCCATTGAACAAATAAGGCGTTTTCAGGCAGATATCTGTTTTTTGGGGATCTGCGGATTACACCCCGAAGTGGGATGCAGCATCTATGACTATGAAGAAGTGAACATGATGCGCACCTTCATCGCGCAATCCGGCGAAGTGGTTGCCACGGTGACTGAGGAGAAACTGGGGACGGTTGGTCCATACGTTGTAGCACCATGCACAGCCATCACGCACATCATCACCGAAAAACAGGTGAAAGAGGAAATTCTTGTTCCGTACCGCAATCTGGGAATTCAGGTCTTCAAAGCTGAATGATCCAGGTGCAGGCAGAACCGAGTTCAACAATTACACAATTACAAAGGAGCTTTTCATGAAAAAATTCCTGGTTGGGGGGAAAACCCAATTGGCAGTGCTGGCAGCTTTTTTCACGAACGGTGCGGTTGGGGCTACCTGGGTGGCACGCATCCCGGTCATCCAGAACAAGCTCGCGCTGAGCGAAGGGAGATTGGGGTTGATCCTGTTCGGCGCAGCGCTGGGCATGATCACCGCTCTATCTCTGGTGGGAAGTTTGATCGAGCGCTTCGGAAGCGCAAAAGTGTCGTTAGTCAGTTCCTTGATCTTGTGCGCCGCTTTGCCGCTCATCGCCATCATGCCGGATCCAATTTCACTGTTCTTCACATTATTCATCTATGGCGCAGCCATGAGTAGTATGGACATTGCCATGAATGAGCAGGCAGTGCGCGTGGAACGCAAGAACGGGAGGGCGCTGATGTCTTCATTCCACGCCGGCTTCAGCATCGGGGGTTTGGCAGGGGCGTTATTGAGTGCGGGGGTGGCTTCTCTGCCGGCTGTCACGATTCTGGCACATTTTATGCTGGTTGCTGCATTATTCATTACGGTTACGGTTGTCTTCTACCCCTATCTACAACCCGGAAAGCAAGCCACAGAGGAGAGGCGGAGCATGTTTCGCTTTCCGGAACGCGCCTTGTGGGCGATGGGCGCCATTGCTTTTTGCTCGGTGATCGGAGAAGCTGCCATGACGGACTGGAGCGCAGTGTACCTGAGCCGGGTGCTTTCCACCAGCAGTTCGTTGGCGGCGCTGGGATACGCAGCTTTTTCATTGACCATGACCGTCGGTCGTTTGAGCGGTGATCACCTGGTGCGCAAATGGAAACCGGTTAACCTGGTGCGGGCAGGCAGTATCACTGCCGGGCTGGGATTGGTTGCCATTATTCTCACTGCCAACCCGGTCGTGGCAATCGCCGGTTTTGCTATGGTGGGATTGGGGCTGGCAAACATCATCCCCCTCACTTTCAGCGCTGCCGGGAACTTCCCGGGCATTCCATCGGGCGTGGGGATTGCCAGCGTGGCAACCTTTGGATACACCGGCTCATTGATCACAGCCCCCATGATCGGGGCGGTGGCTGAAGCCACTTCTTTGCGAGTATCCATGCTGCTGGTTGCCATTCTGGTGAGTACCCTTTTGATCAGCGCAAGGAGCATCACCCACCAACCGCGCAAGTAAATGGAACGCCGCCTGATCGCTTTTTTATATAAACCGGAATGGTCTCTCAATTCCCATTCAAGCGGTACAGCATTTCTCTGCACTCATCAAGGCGTCTTTGAGCTGCTTTCTCAATGCCCTTCACCGGAAAGATCGCTCCGAACTGCTCCAGGGAAAACGATGCTGAAACCGCAGCGCGACATAATGCTTCGCGCGGGTCATCAGCTTGCTGGCAGCCAACAATCAGCCCTCCGCAGTAGGCATTGCCAGCGCCGGTTTGGTCTACCACTTTTTCAACTTTCACCGCGGGCACCCGGATATAATTTCCTTCAGAATTGGCGTAGGTGCTGCCCGCCGCACCGGCGCGGATCACCGCCATGCGGGCGCCATTCTGAACGAGCATATCCAGTTGGTTGCGCGCATCAGGCGTGCCCAACAAGGCTTGGGCTTCCTGTAGATTGGGGGAAACGCAATCAACGAGCGGCAGAATCTTCAGGAAATTATCGCGATTCTCTGGCAGGAACTCCGCTTGAATGGGTTCCCACAAGATGAAGGGGTTCCCCAAACCTTCCAGATATTCCACCCATTCGGCGACCTCAGCCCAACTGCAATGCAAATGCACACCCTGCAACCGGTTGTAATCGGGAGGGAAAGAGGCAACCTGCGGGTGGAACAGGGGAAATTCATTGGGATCGGTTTGGAAGGTTTCATTGCGGGTGCCATCCGCCTCGAAATACTGCCAGGCGCGCATAGTTCTCGCCTGAAGCGTGGTCAAACCGCGCAGATCAAATAGCTTGCTGAGAGCATCCCTCAGGTCTGATGGAAAATCAGAACCCACAAACCCCACCAAGCCAACCTGATCACTCCAGACCCGCATACCCATGATAGCGTGCAGGCTACCTCCACCCAGGCAGCCCATGTGCTTTGTTCCGTTTGGCAGAACGATATCATCAATGATGACGTAACCGATCGAAATAAACATTCTCAACCCTTCAGTAAGATTCAATCAGCGCTGAGCGACTAAGCGTTCACAGCCTGCATGAAGCGGGCGATGCGCTCATAATCCCATTCTGCGAGGATAGCCTCTTCGGTCCATCCACCCACCGGTTTGAAAGAACTGCTGACGATGACACCATCACAGAATTTGAGGGCTTCTTTAACGTTCTCCGCTTTGGCACCCCCGCCCAGAAACAGCGGAATGCCCAGTTTTGCTTTTTGGACCTCCTGCAACATACTGAGAGATTCCGTGAAAGAAAGCCCGGTCAGCACCAACCCATCGGCTTTGCAGTTCACACCCGCAAAACGGGCTGCTTCGGCAATCGGCAATTCACCCAAGGGGGTTCCGGTGCGATCATACACATCTGCCAAAATGGCAATATTTTCTGCACCGACCATCTTGCGATAGGTGATCGCATCATATGCGCAACCCTGCAGAAGCCCTTCCGCTTTTACCATAGCGCCGCTATACACTTTGATGCGCACAAATTGCGCACCGATAGCCTGCGCCACCGCCAGCGGTTCGCGGGCGCCATGCGCCATCATACAAACGCCTAAAACCAGTTGCGGGAATTCCTTGCGGATGGCTATCCCCACCACTGACAGAAAGGCAACGGTATGAGCTTGAACAGTGGGGGCGACCGGGAGATCAGCCAGATCTTGTATGTAGAGAGCCGGCACCCCAGCCCTTACCGCTTTCTCCGTGTTCTTCAATGCAAAATCAATAATCGAGTCCATTGAAACGGAAGTGGTCTGGTTAGACGCGGGCGATGGAGGTAAATGGAGACCGGCAATAATCGCCGCTCCTTTCACCGAAGGAAACAATTGTTTATCCGACATTACTGCCACTGCTCCCAAGTTTCACTGGTGCGAATGCGGCTGATGCCTCCGCCACCTTCCACATCACGTCCGCCCTTGAAATCACGGAAATAGGGCTCCTTTTTCTCTTCCGCCAGGTAGGCTGCAAACAATTCACCCGGGATGGCGGTGATGAGAGGTGAAAACATCTCATCCACCTGTGGAATCGGGAAGTGATAATCAGCTAGTTTAACCAGTTCGGCTGCGGATGCCGGAGCAATCACAGCCACCTTGCGACCAATTTGCCTGGCTGCCACAGCCACTTCTGCAGCACGGCTAAGATCGCGATCTCCAGCGCTGATAATAAAAGTGGGAGTGGGAGCTTTCTTGGCAAAATATTGCAGGTGCGCCCATTCTTCCACATCCTGCCCGAGCGCTGAATCGCCAGACGCTTCCAGCACCTTGGCTGCCACGAACAGACTGGTTGCGAAGTTAGGACCGCTACCAGCGAACACAAACTCTTCATCCCCTTTCCATGCCTGCGCCGCTTGTCTGGCAAGCGGATCGCACATTTCAATGGTATGGCTGATGGCGCTGGTGAAGTCGTGTACCTTTGCCCGGTGTGCCGCAACTTCTGCATTGGATAACGTTCCTCTTACTTCGGCAAAACGGATAGCCAGCAGGTATAGACCCACCTGGCTGGTGAAGTAACTGCGCACGCCGGGGACGACCATATTCACCGGATCAGGGAAGCTCGGAACGGGCACATCCACCATCACATCTGCTTCCTTTGCCAGCGGACTGCCGGGGGTTGCAGTCAACGCCAGGGTTGTGGCACCCGCCTGCCTGCCCATGCGCACAGCTTCTGCAGTGCGCGAGACAGCTCCTGACACAGAAATGCCGATGACGATGTTGGTCTTCGGACCGCTTGGCGGGATCAACCCAGCAGCATAGCGCCCGAACAACATGGAGGGCATGGGATCATCGGGCAACTTGGTCAACGTTTCAAACGCAAACTCCGTGCTGAGAGCGGCATGGTGAGAATCACCGCAGCCGACCACGTACAAACGTTTTGCCGAAAGGCACAACTCATGGTCGACCTTCCGCCGAATAGTGTCATCCAACGGCTCATAGATCTGTTTCAATAATTCCGGTAAACTGCGAATTTGCTCAATCATGTAATTCATTTCAACTCATCTCCTCTGATATGATTTTCCATAAACTTTTGTACTTCCACGGCGGTTGGCAACCCCTGGCGCGCACCCATCTCCTGGATCAGGATTGCAGCGGCGGCACTGGCAAAATCCAAACAATCCTGGTATTGGAAATCCGACAGAATACCGAAAAGAACGGCAGCGTGAAAGCAATCACCCGCCCCGGTGGTATCTTTAATGGGCACCTGATAGCTCCCTGTGGAATACCGCCCGGTGGCTGTATAAGCAGCAGCGCCCTCACTCCCTTTGGTAAGGATGACGAGCTCCGCTCCCAATGCCAGGATCTCCTTGACGCTTTCGTTCTCATCAGCATTTCCGGTCAATTCCCGCAAAGCATTCTTATCAGAGAACACATAATCAGCCGCTTTCAGCATCTGGCTCGCCGCCTCGCGATCACGTAGGGTATTGAGCTCCAGGTCAACCGCCACCTTTCCGCCACTGCCATGCAGAAGATCCGCCACCTCCATAAACCAATCATGGTCATAGAGCACAGTATAGCCAATCCGTGAATTCTGCAAAGAGCAACGGATGTGTTCATCCAAGGCTGGCGGAATGGGCAGGCTGGGAACGATCAGGATGGTCCGTTCACCATCAGGGTGAACAAGCACAACCGTAAAATCAGAAGCGGCGTCTTTCAGCAGCTCAACGTCATCGGTTCGCACCCCGAACTTTGTAAAGCCCTGCATGATACTATGCCCGAAGGCGTCATCACCGATCGATCCCGCCCAGGCAGTTCGCAATCCCAATTTGGCAGCCGCGCAGGCGGTATTGGCGATGAAACCACCCGGCAGTTGCCCGTAATAGTGCGCAAGCAGCTTCTCTCCCGCCAGCGGCAAACGCGGGACTTCCAGAACGAGATCAACAGACGCACCGCCCAGACAATAGAGGTCGATCTTGCGCTCATGGCAAGGCTGCATAGAAGCGACCCTTCCACCGCTGAACATCAGTCTTCCACCCGGCTGTTCCGTCAACCGCGCTCACATTGATCCAAAGGTTCCGCATACAGGTTTCTCCTCAATCACGCTCTTAGCGGGTCAAACGGTCTTTGATGAGGGCGAGCACCCCGGCGGAATTCACCGACTGGCAAACCTCGATCTCGGCACGGCTTTCCCATTGCCGGTGCCAATCAGCCACGGTTTGACCTTTACAGCGTCCCACGGTTTCCACGAAAACGGGAACGGAGGCGGTCTGAAATAGATCGGGGTCTAACAAGTAAGCAATTGCGGATGGGTCATGGGTATGAATGCTTCCCTTCATCCCAAGAAAACGATCAAAATAATTTTGATAGACAGGCAAAATTCGCCGGATCAAATCAACAGCGGGATTCTTCGCGCGGAATAACTCCTCAAAAAATTGAGGGGTCATGACCACTTCTTCGGTAACGTCCAAACCGACCATCACAACCGGGCAGCCGGCTTGCACCACAATATCAGCCGCGTGCGGGTCGTGGTAGACGTTGGCTTCGGCAACCGGCGAAATGTTGCCAGCCTTGGATACCGCCCCACCCATGAGCACGATCTTTTTGAGCATGTGCGCTATTTCAGGATCGGCTTTCAAGGCGACCGCGATATTCGTCAGCGGTCCGACAGGCACCAGCACCACCTCGCCCGGATATTTGTGAACCGTATCAATGATGAATTCCGCAGCGGTCTTCGCGATCGGTTTTCCTTTCGGTGCGGGCAAATAGGTATTTCCCAAACCATCTTTGCCGTGCACTTCGGAAGCAATCGCTTCCAGCTCCACCACCAGTGGAACATCACAACCCCGTGCAACGGGGACCGAATCGTGAGCTTCCAATTCCACCAGACGCAACGCATTCTGCGTGGTGATCTCCGTCGTCGCGTTTCCAAATACGCTGGTCAGCCCCACCACCTCCAGCTCAGGTGAGCGGAGAGCAACAGAAATGGCGATCGTATCGTCTACCCCGGGATCGGTGTCAATAATGATTTTTTGTGGCATGTGTCCTCCCGTTTAGTCAGGATCTCCCATGATGCGCAGTTGCACCAGGCGTTTGCGCGGACCATCGAACTCAAAGAACAAGATACTTTGAGAACCGCCGAGCAACAACCGCCCATCTTTTATAATCAACGAAAGACTGTTGCCAACAAGCACCGATTTTATGTGCCCGGCAGCATCTGTCGGCGTATCGTAGATATGCTTGAAATCTACACGGGTTGGCACCAAGCGGTGAATCTCGCCGGTGATATCTTCGGCTGTCATGCTATCAAGACAGGAATTGATGGTGACCGCCGCTGTGGTGTGAGGAACAAAAACCACACAAACGCCTTCTTTCACACCACTTTCCGTGACAGCTTGTTGAACTTCCTGGGTGATATTCATCAGACATTCACTTTTTTCCGTATTCACTTTGATCTCTGCAAACATACTCTCCTCGTTTTGAACCTCACATTTCGCTATAAAGATCTTTTGACAGCAACCAGAACGTGGATATATCGCTACCCACACATCAAGTATTTTTTTCCAATATACCCAGCAATTCTTCGATTTCCCCTGCGATAGATTGATCTTGTACCGTTCTTAAAAAGTCCACCACCTTCCCTTTAGCGGGCAACGCAGATCCGGCTCCGTACACAGTAGTGGCAAGCGCTCCCAGTGCGCTAGCCAGCGCGGCTGCAGGCAACAGACCCATACCCTGCAACCAGCCATAGATAAGCCCCGAGGTGAATGAATCGCCGGCGCCGGTTGTATCGAGCGCATTCACTTGAAAAGCTGGATAAGAAATCTTTTCCGCTTCACCAAATACATGGCACCCCTTATCACCCAATTTGATCGCAACCAGCCGGACACCGGATGCAAGCATTGCATCGACCGCTTCACTTAAAGGAATGTCTCCAAAAAGAATTTCCATCTCTTTGAGCCCGGTAATGCACAGGGTGAGAGCGGGCAACAATCGACGAACCTCGTCCGGATTTCGCACAACGGGGTCTAATCCGGTATCCAAACTAACGGGAACCTGATTCTGCTTTGCTAATTCCACCGCCCGCCATACTGCTTCTTTCTGAGGAGATTCCAGCAGAGCATAACCCGAAATATGCAGCATGCCCGCCCCAGGAAAAGCCTTTTCATCAATATCCTGCGGCGCCAGTTGGGTGTTCACACCGCGATGCGAGAACATGGTGCGCTCGCCATCGGGAGTGGCGATAATAAAAGTAAGCCCGGTGCAATGCTGTGGCTTACTTTTAACATAATCCATTTTGATGGTCGTCTGCCCCACATCCTGCTTCACCTTTTCAGCCCAAACGTCAGCCCCGACACAGCCCAACAATGCCGTTCTCTGACCAAGATGTTGGAGAACAAAAGCAGAGTTGACAACCGCACCCCCAATCCCGGTAGATATGTGCGGAGCCAATCCATCTCTACCCGGCATAGGAAATTCGGCTACGGGCAAGACAGTATCAATATTGATGTCTCCCAGCAGCAGGACCTCACCGCTGCTCATGCTTCATTTTCTCCGGAACGGACAGCCTTTACAAAATCAGCGATGCGTTGAAGATCCTTATCCGTATTGCTGCCAGGAACGTTGGTGGAGGTATTGCTATCCACACCCCAGGGATGGGTGGTGGCAATAGCTGCTGCCACGTTTTGCGGGGTTAGTCCACCGGCAAGGATCACCGGCACTCCAGCAGTTTCAACGATCTGCTTGCTGATATTCCAATCGTGGGTAAAGCCCGTTGCTCCCACGCCGGGGAAACCGCTCCGTTTGGTATCCAGCAAGAGCAGGTCGCTCACCGCAGCATATTGCTGTGCGACCTGGACGCTGGTTTCATCCTCTACCGGTATGGCTTTCATCAACCGAATATTTTTATCGAGCCGCGAGCGCAACTCGCGCATGGTTTCCACGTCCACGTCATCCAGATCAGAAGATATATGCACAATATGGGGGTTAACCTGCTCCACCATGCGCAAGATCTCGTCCACCTCAGTAGCCATAGTGAGTGCTACAGCCGTGGCTTGCGGAGGCAGTGCAGCCGCAATTTCCCGCGCTTCCCGGAAGGTCAGTTCTGCCGGAACCTCACCGTATTTCCCGGCTACAAAACCGATATGGTTCACACCGAATTCCGCTGCCTTCAAGGCAGTGTCAACATCGGTGAACGCATAGATTTGGATGATCATCGTTTCTTTTTCTCCTTCTTTCTATTGTATATCCGCAACCAGGCAAATAAGAGCGCAGGTACAGTACAACCGGTTCCGGTTATTTCGGCTTCTCGCTGTTCGCCCTGACCAACTCGCGTTCTTGGAAACGTTTGGTCTGTTCGATCAAGCGGGTGCGATTGCGGATACCGTTGACCACCAACGCCAGAACGGTGATGACGTAGGGGATCATCTGCACCAACTGAGAAGGAATCTTCAGCGTTCCCAACTGGTTAGAGAGCGCATCGGCAATGCCAAAGAGGATCGCAGCCAGTACGGTACCCCAAGGTTTTCTTCCTCCCAGGTATACTGCAGCCAAGGCGATGAAACCACGCCCGGCAGTCATATCGCGCTGGAAAGAGGATAGATACGCCATAGAAAGGTTCAATCCGCCGAGGGATGCCAGAAAACCACTAAGGAGGATAGTCAAAAATTTGGTCCTACGAACATTGATCCCGACCGATGTGGCTGCCAGCGGATCTTCACCCACGGCGCGCAGATGAACTCCGAATTTGGTATTGTACAGCAGTTTATTGATCAGGAAGGTAAGCAGAAAAGCGCCATACACAAACACATTATGCCCTGAAAGGACGGTTCCCAGGAACGGAATATCCTGGATGAAAGGGATGTTCACGGTCGGCACCACACCACTCGCCAGCGTTGAAGAACTGCCCTTATCACCAGTAAGCATGAACAACAGGAAAACCGTTCCGCCTGACGCAAGGATATTCAAAGCGGTCCCAGCCAGAATGATATTGGTGCCCAGATACAGATGGAAATACGCCAGTAAAGCTGAAAATGCCACACCAGAGACGATGCCCGCCAACACTCCCAGCCAGACATTACGCGAAAAACCAGACACGATAACACCGGTGAAGGCAGAAACCAACATGGTTCCTTCGAGAGCGATGTTAATGGAACCCGCCAGATCAGTAATCAAGCCACCCAGGGCGGGCAGAACCAAAGCAGTGCTGATGCGCAAAACACTGGCGATGAAAAGCGCACTGAAAATTCCTTGCAAAACCAGATTAATGTTCATTGGAACCTCCCGCTGGTAGGGATCTTTCTTTGGTTGCGTTCTGTTCTTTCCTTTCTTCGATCACCCTTTGGACCGTTGGAAGGATGCGCTCGGCTGTGACGAACAGAATGATAAGCGCCTGGATGATGGAGATCATCTCGCGCGACACATCGGATGAACGCTCCATGATATTAGCTCCTGCGCGTAAATAGCCATAAGCGAGACCGGTAAGCGGAATGTACAGCGGATTGTTGCGCGCCAGTATCGCCACAATGATCCCTTCAAAAGCCATGCTGACGGATATATTGGTAATAATGGAGTGTTGGATCGCCATGGTCATATGCGCACCCGCCAGAGCGCCGAAAACGCCACTGATGGCGAACACCAGGATGGTCGTCATTTTCGTGTCGATGCCACCATAGCGAGCGAATTTCATATTGCTTCCGATCATGCGCAATTTATAGCCAAACGGGGTCTTAAAGACCAGATAATACGCCACGACCACAGCCAGCACTACAATGTACAGCATAATGGTGATATTGGTGTTGGTTGTGAACAGGGTATACACTTTATTGAGGAATGGCAGATTGGGGACAAATGAAGGTAATTGCCCTTCTACCGGAAAAGGCGCCGAAACGTTATAGCCCGCATCCTTTGGTTTTATATAAAACACAAGCAAGTAATCATAAAGCTTAATGGCGATGGTGTTCAGCATCAAGGTAGATACAATCTCATTCGCATCGAGGTTCGCTTTCAGATACCCGGGGATCCAACCCCAAATGAACCCCACAACCATAGCACAGACGAGGGCGAGCGGAACCCTTAAGATAGTGGGGAGAGGAACATATAACGCGATCACACCCGAAACCAGCGCACCCAGAACCAACTGCCCCTGTGTGCCAAGGCTGAACATATTCGCTTTGAAAGCGATGGCGACCGATAATCCTACCAAGATCAGAGTGATGGATTCCTCAATCCAATCTCCGAAGCGGTTGAATCTGGTAAAGGGTCCGGTTAGAAATGCCCTATAAGCGCCAATGGGATCTTCTGAAACAAACAGGGTAATGATGAAACCAAGCACGAGAGCGCTGCTAATTGCCAGGAGGATGCGCAACCCTTCGCGTATGGTGGGATTGGAAAAGAATTTTTTCATAGCAATGCCTCCATCTCTTCAGCAGTTTGCCGCTTTATGCCTAACATGTAATAACCCAATTCTTCCTCAGTAACTTTGGAGGCTTCGGGAAACACACCGGTGATCTGACCTTCAAACATGGTGATGATTCGGTCAGAAAGGCTCATCACCTCAGAAAGATCGGCAGAAACCAACAAGACCGCAGTTCCATCCGTGCGCTTTTGCACCAGTTGGTCGCGGATGAATTCCGTAGCGCCCACATCAATACCACGGGTAGGTTGGGCAGCGATCAAAATCTTCGGGTTTGATGAGAATTCGCGCGCAACAACGACCTTCTGCATATTCCCACCCGAGAGAGAAGATACCGGCAATTCGCCGTTCGGGGTGAGAATTCCAAACTGTCTGATCAATCTTTTCCCATTATCCTCAACCACTTTATGATCAATGATCACCCCTTTCTTAAAGGGAGGTTTGAAAAAGCGATCAACAATCAGGTTATCGTCGATGGATGCCGATAAAGACAGTCCATTGCTCAAGCGGTCTTCGGGAATATGGGCAACACCAGCCTGGCGAACCTCGCGGGGAGTTTTCGCAGTGATCACCGTTTCACCCACAAGCGCACTTCCTGAAGCGGGGGCGCGCAGACCGCTGAGCACCTCAACCAATTCCGTCTGTCCATTCCCTTCCACGCCCGCTATGCCCAGGATCTCACCTTCATACAGGTTGAATGAAAGATCCCGCAACATAGTACGTCCGGTTTCGGAAACGTAGGAAAGATCTTTTATAGACATCACTTTTCGACCGCGTTTCAGCGGTTGCTTATGAATATCCAGGAAAACCTCACGCCCCACCATCATGCGAGCCAGCCCTTCCCGTGTGGCATCCGCTGTCTTCAAAGTTCCCATGATCTTGCCGTTACGCATGACAGTGACGCGATCAGATATCTCAGTCACCTCGCGCAACTTATGGGTGATGAAAACGATGGTCTTCCCCTTTTCTATTAGAACACGGACAGCCTTAAACAGATCATGGGTTTCTTGCGGGGTCAGAACTGCCGTGGGTTCATCAAAAATCAATATTTCAGCGCCAAGGTACAGTATTTTGAGGATCTCGATCCTCTGGCGCATTCCAACGTTGATCGTTTCCGTGATCGCCTCTGGTTCCACCAACAAACCATACTGCTCTGATAACTTCCGGGTTTCTTCAACTGCTTTTTTCTTATCAAGGCTGATACCCCGGGTGGGTTCATGCCCCAGCACCACATTTTCCGCAGCGGTAAAAGAAGGGATCTGCATGAAATTTTGATGGACCATGCCTACGCCTTTTTTCATCGCATCCAATGGATTTTTGAAAATCACCGGTTCACCATTAATGAGAATCTCACCTGACGTGGGCTGTTCTGATCCATATAAAATCTTCATTAATGTCGTTTTCCCCGCTCCGTTCTCTCCAACAATGGCATGGATTTCCCCTTTTTCGATCTGGAAATCGATACCATTGTTGGCAATCACGCCGTTCGAATATATTTTCACAATGTTACGCATTTCAACAAGCGGTGCCATCTTGCCTCCACGATTCGAAGAGAGGGTAGACAGAGGTTGCAGAACCTCTGTCTACTTTTTCCTATTTTATTTTTCTTTAGAAGGCTGTGTCAACAGTAATTTTCCCTGATGCAACATCAGCTTCTATCTGGGTGATCTGGTCTTTGACCTCTGAGGGGGTCAACGCTTCATAGATCTCATTCTTGGCGATCCCAACACCACCTTCGGTGATGCCGAGGGCTTCGCTGGTTCCATAGGTGAGCGTTCCTTCCAGGTGCATCGTCAAAGCGCGATAGAGGCTGTTATCGACGTTTTTCATCATGGAGGTGGCGATCACAGCAGCCAATTCAGGATTGGTATCTTTGATGATCGTCGCCTGATCCGAATCAACACCGATGGCGTAATTGCCGGTTTCCTGAGCAGCCTGGAAAATGCCGTCACCGGTTGCTCCAGCAACCTGGAACACATAGTCTGCCCCTTGCTGATACATAGCCAACGCTTGTTCTTTCCCCTTGGCAGGATCGTTCCAACCACCAGCATAGTTCAACAGAACCTGGTAATCAGGATTCACGGATTTCACACCCTGTGTGTAGCCAACGATGAAGTCATTAATCACAGGGATATCTTGGGCACCAACCACACCGACGATGCCGGTCTGGGTCATCAAACCGGCATACACACCTGCCACATAAGAACCTTCATTCTGCTTGTAGGTGATGGAATACACATTCGCGCAGCCATTCGAGCAGTTTTCTGGCGTGGCGGCTGAATCGTAGATCATGAAATATTTATCGGGGTAGTTTCCGGCAATGGCTTCCAGATAACCGATCATCTGGTAAGTGCCCATGATCATGATGTCATAGTCTTCGTTGGCAGCAGCATCAGCCAGACCAGACTCCCAAACGGTCGGATCGGTTCCCATTTCGATGGTTTTATACTCAAAACCGAACTCTTCAGATGCTCTTTTGATACCACGCTCTGCGGAATCGAAGAAAGATTTGTCACCGAGAACGCCATTCACCAGATGAATGACCTTCAAGGATTCTGCTTCTGCAACGGCTTCTTCAGATGCGGGGGCTTCTTCGGCACCATTTGAGCAGGCGGTTAACAACATACCAACTGCGATCAACAGAGCGAAGAATGTGAAAAGTTTGCTCTTCATTGTATCTCCTTAACAATATTTTGTTTATTTTGGTTTTCTACATCATTCTTTCCATCCATCGTATATATCTTTCCGCAGCACCTCCTTTTCATTGATCTATGCGTGAACAATGAGATGAAATTGGGCATAAGCCACCAACCGATATTTCGGTTTAATGTTCCAACTGCACTACAATGCCATAAAAGTCATTTAAAGGTCAATCTCCACCAACCGTTTTAACAACAGAACCGCATGCTCTACATCGCCCAGATCAGCGGTCTCAACGGGGGTGTGATGATACCGAATAGGAATGGAAATCGCACACGCAGGCGATCCCTTAGAGGCGTACACCATAGGGGTAATGGCAGTGCTCATTCCCACCGCAATCTCATCCTGCAGGGGAATACCATTGCTCTGTGCGGTTCTGCACACCAATTCGGTCAAGCGTTGATCGGGTACAAAAGCCGCCATTTTCCCGCGGATGGCATCCATCCATTTCACCGCTGGTCCGCACCCCAGGCGAATATCACTTTGTTTTCCTTGCAGATCCGGCGTGTCAAAAGCCAACGTGCCATCCACCCCGATCAGCACCTCTGGTTCGATCGCATTGGCTACGGGCATTCCACCCGTCAACATGGTCTCTTCCTGCACCGAAAAAACCAGGTAAAGATCGCATTTCAAATCATCCGGTTTGATGACTTTTTCCAGTTGCATCAAGCAGAAACAACCCAGGCGATCATCCAGCGCTTTCGCGCAGATCAATGAAGCGTTGAGAAATCGTAATGGAGAATCCCAGGTTAAACCATTACCGGGTCGCACTCCCATCGCACGCGTTTCTTCTTCTGATGCAGAGCCAATATCAACATATATGCGAGAGAAATCGGAAATGGGTTCACCGCTATCCAGGTGCTGGGGAAGAATTCCCGCCACCGCCGGGATACACCCGCCGGAAGTCCACAGGGCGAGGCGACTGCCCGGCAAGGCGCGCAAACTGGTTCCACCCATCCGTTCTACCTTCAGAAACCCGTTGGGCAGAATGCGCTGAACGATCAGCCCCACCTCATCCATGTGTGCCACAAGCATCACACGTTTTCCTTTTCCAGGGATATGCGCGATCAGGTTCCCCAAATTATCGAAACGACATTCGCAGACAGGGGATAAGGAGGACCGAATGAAATCAGCAACGCGTCCTTCCCTTCCCGGCAGTCCAGGGATTTCCACCAATCTTTCCAGGGCTGCAATCTCGGTCTTCGCTGTTTTCATGTTATTTCTTTCTCCGTAAATTCTCCATTTTTCGGATCTTTTCCTGGATGATCTCCGGATCGCCGACATCTTTACGATGGCGCAAACTTTCAGGTTCTATGCGCTCGAGCAGATTTTCTATCTTGGTCGAGATGCTGCCCGCGTCTTCTCCTATTCCAACGATGGCAAAAGCCCGCGCCCCCAACGTTTCAAGACCGGTAGCCTTTTCTTCCATCGAAGCATAGACCACCGACAAACCTTCTTGTCGGATCATCTTCTCATTCAAGTCAACACGAATGTGTTCATTCCCTGATTGGGGGTAGGCAGCCGGGACAACGTATTTACACACAGACGCGGCGGGGGCAAATATCGTGCTATTCTCGTCCAAATGACCGTTGGCAAGGTCAGCCAAGAAAGCAGGCGCATCCGTATTCAATAAAGCCATCATGTTGATCGCTTCTGGATCGCCCAGGCGGACATTGTATTCAATCACCTGCACCCCATGTGCGGTTGCGATAAATTGACCATACAAGAAGCCACGATATCCTTGCCCCGACTCCTCCTCAATGGCATGTACCGTCAGTTGGAGGATCGAATCGGCTTCGTACAGGTCTTCTTGGGTCAGAAATGGCAGGGTTCCATCTGCCATGGTATAGGAACCCATGCCTCCGGTCATCCCTCCCTGGTCGCCATCAAACGCATACTTGAAATCCTGCGCAACCGGCATGCCGATCAGCTTTCCATCAGACACAAATGCCATGCGCGAGAACTCTTCACCAATCAAGCGTTCTTCCAGCAGCACAACCCCGTCTTGCTCAAGAGAACTTCTGACCCTGGCAAGTGCCTCTTCCATGGAATGGAAGTGCACCCCCATGACGCTTACGCCCTTTCCTCCGGTAAGCCCGATCGGTTTTACCGCCACCTGACCGACCTCCCGGATAAAATTACGGGCAGTTTCAACATCTTTCACTTCTTTCCAGCGTGGTGACCCTTTTTGCACACGACGACGCAAAAGATCGCGCATAAAGACCTTATCCCCTTCCAGGCGTGCCTGTGCCTGAGCAGGACCCACCACTTTGATCCCCTGCGCTCGCAATCGGTCGCTCACTCCGGCGATCAGCGGAACCTCAGGACCGACGACAACAAGTTCAACTTGATGGACAGTGAAGAATTCAACGATCTTGCGCACATCCTGCATAGATGCGATGGTCAAAGCGGCAGCAAGTTTTTGGATTCCCGGATTGTGATGGTCCCCATAGACAAACAGTGCAGCGTGCGAAGGTGATTTACCCAATACATTTGCGATGGCGTGTTCTCTCCCACCGCTGCCAATCAAGCCTATTTTCATTTGTTTTCAGCACCCCTTGCCGGGTCAAATCGATGAGAAAGCACAGTGAACTGATAGCGTTCACTGAGATAAATATTCTTGCTCGATTCAATTGGCGTTCCTCCTGCCAGATAGGTAACCGATTCGGTATACAGCAAAGGCGTGCGGGGGGAAATCTTTAGGATGCCAGCGAGGTAATCATCAGCCACGATGGGCTTGATGACGGTTTTCTGCCAGGAAAGAACATGGTTGTAATCCGTTTCAAACACGTCGTACAACGATCTTTCCGCGAAGTCATAGTTAAGCAACCCCGGGCATAGTTTTTCCGGCAGAAAAGCAATCTGGTAAGCGATTGGATTTCCATCCGCATTGCGGACGCGTTCCAATCGAAACACCCAATCATCTTCAAGTATTTTTAAATTTTCTGCACGGGTTGCATCGGGATGCTCTCTGGTGAAGGCGATCACCTTTGAGGTCGGAATCAACCGCTTTTCTCGGGTCTCTTCGGAAAAACTCATCAAGTTCTGCAGCCCATAATTAACCATGGGTTGACTGACAAATGAGCCCTTACCCTGTATGCGGGATACGATTCCTTCATTTTGGAGCGTTTCGATAGCTTTGCGGGCAGTATTGCGGCTGACATCGAATTTCTCCATGATGTCGCTCTCTGACCACACGCGACTGCCAATGGCGATCTCTCCTGAGTTTATTTTTTGGCGAATAAGCTCACAGATCTGCAGGTACATTGGCTTATAACTTACACGGGAAATATGCGGCATACTTCTCCTCTCAAAATGAGGGGTTAACCCAACAAGTTACAAAAATAAATTATACATCATCTTTTCTGCCAAGACAAATTTATGGCGTAAATTGGCGTAAATTCATCATCCATAAGAGAGTGAGGACTGGATTCAGCAGCACTCCACTCGAACGCAGGAACGTCCATCTTCTTTAATGGATCGCATCTCTGGTGACCACCAGCGGGTTTGCCGTTCGGGCATTCGTAAGCCACAGAAAGATACATGTTGATCGGAAATCAAATACCGGTCGCCGTACAGGTCTCCTGAAAGACCACCGCTGTGCCGCCGCTCTTCCAAAAAATTCACGCCACACGCAGAGTAGCTGTTCCAATCGCGCCAGAGATCAGTAGGGAAAAACAGAAATGCCCACCCTTTCTTACAATTATCATACATTTTATCCTGTTCAGACCTTGTACTATTTTGAAAACAAGAATGGGAGAACGATATGAAAATACGATTCTTATCTTTGCTCGTTTTCGGCGCGCTCATTTTGAGCGCCTGTGCCAGCGGGACAGCCGTAGAAACCGCTACCGCACCCGCCATGGATACCAGCGAAGCGACCGACGTACAAAGCGCGGATAGTGAAGTCGTTGATACTGCTGATGAAAATGTAGTCAGTTTCAGCAACGATATCTGGCCAGTGATTGAACAGTTTGCCCTCCCCGCGCACGGATCTGAAATGAAGGGCGGAGTGCAATTGGAAAGCTATGATCAGATCATGCGGTACGTAGTGCCGGGTGACCCTGAAGCCAGCCTGCTGTATAAATATCTGACCGGTGATGGCGTGCCCGTCATGCCACCCACTGGGAAGTTGCCCGATGAGACCATCCAGTTATTCTATGATTGGATCGCACAGGGGGCGCAGAATAATTGATGGCGAGAGAATAGCATCTATCCGGCAGCACAGATACAGTCCAAACGTTTTTCATTAATTCTGAAACAAGCAGAGGTGGTTTGTGGAGCGACCACCTCTGCCCTTATGCGGGGTAACTGATAAATTATTGCTCCAGAACAAGGGGGGCAGCGAGCAGATACCCTGCGCTTTCAATCCTCAGCCATATGATCAACGAGAACAATGATGAAATTTCGACGGTCTGAAGAGGGCTCATCATAAGCATGGTCCAGATACAGCGCTTTATAACGACAGCTCAATTCACATTGACCGCAATAGGTGCAACGGTCACGGTAATGGATCAGACGGAAACGCCCGTTGGTTTCCCCTTCAAGCTCTAAAGCGAAGGCGGGGCAATCACGCACACAAAGGCTACATCCAACGCAATTGGATGAATGAACACGCACACTCCCACGAAAATTTACTGAAACCGCAGCAGGTTCGGTGGGGTAATTCATCGTTCTCGGTTTTGAGAAAATATTCGTGATGATATTCGGCAGCAAGTAAAAGAAAGAACGCAATTTCATAAGAGTTTTCATTTCAATAATAAGAAAAGGTTGTGCAAAAGAGTAAGAGGAATGAGCACACGCCAGTTCAGACTGATTAATTGGTCGATGCGCAAGCGCGCATAGATCGCACTAATAGCAGACAGAAGACATTGCAGTAAAATCAGCAAGAGATAACAAATGATGAACCCACCCAGCGTGTTCATCTCCCAATACCCAGCAAAATAAACATTAACCAAAAATGCCAGACCCACTACCGTCTGCAGATGGTTGGTCAAATACCAAAGCCCCAATTTTTTGCCACTGAACTCGGTCAAAGGACCTGCCACCATCTCGGACTGGGCTTTGGGTATATCATAGGGCTCACGCTTTAGTTTTCCAATCAAGCCTGAAACAGCCAGAAGGAATCCAAACCATTGCGGAATAATGTATGCACCAGAAGAGAGCTGGGCTGCGCGAATGTCTGCCAGAGACCATGACCCACTGGCAATAGCCGTACCGCTAACCGCTAATAAGAAAGGGATTTCATAAGAAAAATATTGCAGCAACGAACGAATCCCACCAAGGATAGAATATACGCCGCCAGTGATCCACCCAGCCAGGAAATATAAAAGAGAGGGCATACTCAACAGAAACAGCACAACAATCAAATCACCCTGAAAGGAAGGCGCAGTGAGCACAGCCACGGGCAAGTAGAAACTGGCTGTCAGCACAGATGCAAAAGATACTAACGGTAACAAAGACGCGAAAAGCAGGTTGGTTCCTTGGGGTAGAACATCCTCTTTTGCGAAGAGTTTAAGAAAGTCAGCCAGCGGTTGATACCAGGGAGGACCAATTCGCCCCTGAAAGCGAGCGATCAGTTTTCGGTCCAACCAATGAAAAAACAACGCTGAAACAAACAGAAAAACAAACCCTGGAAAAATAAAAATCTGAAACATGGCTTGCAGCACATTCATGAGCGCTCCCGTATCCTGTCTAGCGATCCGCACAAGCAATACACAGATCAACCCCCGCAATCACCGATGAAACATCTGCCATTTGAACATCTTTCAATTGTTTGGAAAGGGTGATGAGATTGGTAAGCGTGGGCGTGCGCACTTTCAGGCGGGCTGGCACTTGAGTCCCATCACTGCGCACATAGTAAAACACTTCTCCGCGGGGGGCTTCGGCACGGCTAACGATCTCCCCCTGAGGGACCTTTCGAGGAGCTTTGACCGAAACAGCGCCTTCAGGAAGAGCTTCCACAATCCTTCTGGATAGACGGATCGCCTGCACGGTCTCATACATCCGAACCATGGAACGCGCCCATACATCACCCTGATCCATAATGGGAACCTCCATCTCAAAATCACGGTACGCACCATAGGGCGCATCACGCCGGAGGTCAATATTGAGCCCAGACGCCCGCGCAACAGGTCCAACAACACAAAAACGTTTGACATCCTCCAAAGTAAGTTTTCCTATCCCACGTGTGCGTGCCGCAAAACTGCGATCATGTTCGATCGAGCGGGTCAATTCTTCCACACGATCGTTTAACTCAGCAAGCCCATTCTGCAAGGTGGCTATATGCATTGCATCCAAATCAACACGCACCCCACCAATCACATTCACAGCGTGGGATACTCTTCCTCCTGATATCTCCTCCATTAGATTTAGAACGATTTCACGGTCGCGCCAGGCATACATGAAGATAGTATCGAGGCCAATATTTTTCGAAAGCACTCCCAACCAAAGCAAATGGCTATGAATTCTTTCCAATTCACATAAAAGCGTACGAATATACAACCCACGTTTAGGAACTTCTAAACCCAACAAAGTTTCCACTGCCTGGCAATAAGTGGTGGTATGAATATGGGAACAGATGCCACAAATGCGTTCTATAAGATATACATTTTGGATATAAGTGCGCTGTTGAGCAAGCTTCTCTATCCCCCGATGAACATAGCCCAATCGTAACACACTATCGACAACTTGCTCTCCCTCCAAAGATATCAAAAATGACATAGGCTCTTTTAGTAAAGGGTGCTGTGGTCCAATCGGTACGACAACCTTGTTCAAGATGTTCCTCCTTGCATTCCGTTTTTTCGTTCATTTTCACCGGCAACTGCATTTTGCTCGTCAGTTGTGCGCATGGGGTAGCCAGCGTGCCAGTTATCTGGCAAAAAGAGCGAGGAGGGATTCGTTAAACCCTCAAACTCAATTCCGTACATCTCGCGAATTTCCCGCTCATAATACTCAGCGCCGGGTATCAGCGCGCTAACGCTTCGAATACAAGGGGTACCTTCTGCAACTTCCACCCGTAGCGTCAAGTTCCCAAAGCACCAAAAGTGATACAGCAGGATGAAGCATTTTTCCTGCAAGCAGGTAATGGCTGAAAGATGCCAGACGCCCAGCTCAAGCAATTTTTCAACCGCCGTTAATAATTGTGCAGCAGGAAGGTGAATCACCTGTTCATCATCAGGGATTCCCAACATCGTCTGAAGGTTATCCAAACCCAGGGTAGCCATCAGATCATTGACAATATCTTCCATCTTCATTCCATCAACTCCACCAATTTGATAATTCCATCAATGATCGTTTCGGGCCTGCAGGGGCAGCCAGGAATATACATGTCAACCGGAAGCAACTTGTCTATTCCACCCAGGATATTGTAAGAGCCCGAAAATATTCCGCCTGTGCAACTGCAACTGCCGACCGCCAAGACCCATTTGGGTTCAGGAATCTGATCGTAGATCCGCTGAAGGCGCGGTTTGACCTGCTCGGTGACCGGTCCGGTGCAAATCAGAATGTCGGCATGGCGGGGGGAAGATTCCTTGAGAATCCCAAACCTTTCAACATCATAGAGAGGGGTCAGCAAACTAAGGATCTCGATATCACAACCATTACAACCACCGCTATTAAAATGCAGTATCCAGGGCGATTTCTTACGCGCCCAAGAAACGATGTTGGATACTTTGATGCTATTTTTTTTCATCGCGCTCCAGAAGAATGAACATGCTTACCCCTGCCCCAAGTAAGTAAAGTACGGGATACAGTTTCGTATCGGCGTTCGGGTCCATTGTGGAGATGATCAGGGCAACAATGTGGAGTATGCCAAACAACAAAGCAAGACGGAAGAAAGCATGATAATTCAACGATAAAGAAGAATGATTCAGTTCTTCCCCACAGGAATAGTGAAGGTATTTAGCACGGCTATGCCTCCCTTTCGCGGAAATCATCTTCCCAATAAACAGCATGAACCCACCGAGGAGCAAAAAAACGATCATCAAAACGGGAGGGGAGAACCAAAAAGTCGTGTTATCCATCTTATTTCATCAGTTCCATTAAATATTGAGCCGCGTTTCCTGTCCCATCGAGAAGGGTATGGGGTGTGATGGAAATCATCACAATCGAGGAGACCAACCCCGCTACGGGAATCAGCATCCAAACCGATACTTTCTGTTTATTCGCAGAATTGTCGGCTGTCATTGGAGGAGCAGGTCTAAAAAACAGATTCTGCAATATCTTGAAATAATATCCCAGTGAAATAAGACTACCGACCAATAACGCAATTACACCGACCATGGACCAGGCATCGATTTGAGCAAAGACACTGGTCAGGAAGATCCACTTCCCCATAAAGCCCGGAAGAGGGGGGATGGCTGCAAGGCTTAGAACGGAAATTCCAAACGCCAGAGAGAAAAAGTAGGGCAATCTTCCTGCCCGCTGCAGGTCTACTATCTGAGAGGTATCCAGATAGTAGTAGAAAACCCCCTGCACCAAAAAAGCAAGACTTTTCGCAATGGCATGCGCAACAATCAAAAAGAAACCAGATTGCAACGCAAGCAATGACTGATTACGCAACCCCAAAGCAAAACAGAGGCCGATATAACCCATTTGGGCAATGGTTGAATAACCCAGCAAGCGTTTGGTATGTGTTTGAACCAGACCTACCAGATTGCCAACCAAGATATTGAGCAATGACAGGGCAAGCAAATAGCTTCCTAATACGAATCGATCCATTCCGAGCGCAAGACAGATGCGCAGCATGGTGTAAAACACACCCTGCACCAAGACGCCCGAAAGAACCGCGCTGATACTGCTGGGTGCGCGCCCATGCGCATCGGGCAGCCAGGTGTGCAGGGGGACCAGTGCGCTTTTGAGGCTAAACGAAGCCAGAAGCATGATCATGCCGATTTGGGCGAACAGGTTGCCGGTACCCTCCACCTTCGATAAATCCACCGTTCCCGCAGACTGGAATATCAGCGCAATTCCCATCAACAGGACCACAGAAGCAACACTGCCCATGATCAGGTATTTAAATCCAGCTTCGATGGCAGCGTCAATCTTCCTTCTAAAAGCAACCAGGGCATAGGCGCAAATGCTCATAAGTTCGCAAAACAAATAAACAACCATTAAATCATCCGCAAACAACATGCCCAGCAAACCACATATCATCAAGATCAACAAAGGATAAAAGACATGCTGGCGTCGGTCGAATTTTAGGTACTCCACACAGTACAAAGAAATCAAGAAAACCAGCCCACAAGCGACCACGCCAATCAACACTGCTGCGGGATCATTGGCAGTAAAAGCACCCTCCGTAAACATTTCCGTCAGGGCATTGGGGAAGTTAGGGGTGCAAAGTTCAAGAACACGTATCCAGTGCGCTTCATAAAGTAGATAGAAACTCACCAATAAGAAAGCGCCGGCGGTTATTAACGCCATCACAGTGTTCTTAACGCGTAAAAATCGTGCCAGCAGAAAAATCAGCACAGCGGTGACTCCCAAAAATAAGAGGGGGATTTGAGGGTAGGAAAGCATTTTCAAATTCATCACAAATTTCCACCCAATATGGACGGCAATTCATTGACCACATAATCAAAAATCGGTTTTGGGAACAAACCAGCGATAATGGTCAACGCAGAGAGCGACACAGTAGCAACTTTGATCGAGAGGGGCACAGGCTTTACTTTCGAAGGTTCACCGGGAACAAAGAAGCACTGTCCTATAAAGCGAAGAATGTAAATCACTGTCAACAGCGAACCTAACACCTCAAAGATAGCCAGCGAAAGATAGGGCGTTTGAAAGCCACTGCTGAAAATCAGCCATTCACTGTTGAACAAAGCCAAAGCCGGAACCCCCGCGATTGCAAGCGCGCCTATAATCGCACAGGCGCATAATAGCGGTGCGGTCTTTCCCAATCCTTTAATTTGGTTGATATCACGTTCTCCAACTGCTTTGATGATCCAACCGACACAACAAAATAGCAAAGCCTTCACAATTGCATGATAAATAACATGCAAGGTGGCTCCTGTGACACCGGCATAGGTTAGCGTTCCCAGACCAAAGAAAATGTACCCCATCTGACTTACACTTGAATAAGCTATGATGCGTTTAATGTCCGTCTCGACCAGTGCCATGATCGCACCGTATATTTCCGAGGTCACACCAACCAGCATCATAGGAAACGAGAAAACCAGCATCTGCTGCATGGTGAAAAAACTCATTGGAAATCTGAGAATTCCATAGGTGCCCATGCTAAGCATAGCTGCAGCCAGCATTATGGTGACTGGCATGGGCGCTTCTGAATGAGTATCCGGAAGCCAGATATGGAATGGTACCAGCGCCATCTTGATGCCAAAACCAATCAGAAAGAACGAGCCAATCAAGGGCAACTTATCGGGGAACATTTGAAAAGCTGCCTGCAGTGAAGAGAAATGATCTATCCCACCCTGGGCATAGATCAGAACAAACGCAACCAATACCAGCAACGATCCCAGGTGGGTGATGATGAAATATTTTAGGGCAATTGCTGTTCTTTTCTCGCTATCTCCCCAATTCAACAACAATAATGTTGATGCTACCAACATCAACTCCCAGAAAAAGTAAAACAGAAATATATCATTCGCCAGCGTTGTGCCCGACATTCCAGCCGAAAAAACAAGCAGCAAAGCATAAAAAAGATGAGTGCGATGGTCTTGCTTTACATAATCGAGCGCAAAGATCACAGCGAAAATCGTCACGAATTCTTCCGTCAATAAAAAGGGGAAAGACAACCAATCTATATGCAAGCTCAATCGGATACCCAGCAACGGAAGGTATTCTATATCGAAGGGCGTATTCACACCGGCTTGCAAAGCGGGTAAATACGCCAGGAAAAGCACAGTGGACAAAACGGATGTTCCTAGTGCCACCCACTTAGCTTTCTTGCCGATATATTTCCCCAACAACAATAAAAATACAGCAACAACAAGTTTGATCAATAACACTGATACCTTACACAGCTCTTGCGTGTTCATCACCCTTTGTCTCCTTTCATCCCACCAACCTCACTGCACCGCGATACACAACAAGCACAAAAACAATCAAAACCACAAGCACAAAAAACAACCAAAAAAGGTTAATACGCAATAGACCCGCATGCATACGCTGCAAACGACGAGAAGATTTCATAACCGAATCAAGAGCATGCTTCCAAAGATCGGCGCTGGTAAATTTTTCCACCGTCATGAACAAAAACCTGAATACCCTTGCAAATACGGCAACGAACTTCTCCAGCAAGTTATGTTCGACATGTTCGTATACATAGGTAGCAATCCTTACAAATGCTGCCGACAAAGCGTTGCTCACGTCCAATCGATCTGAGGCGGAAGGAATGATCTTTTTTGAGAAACTGTGCAACGCATGGAACTTTTCATGGCTGAAAGCTGTGAGTTTCGTTGCAAACTTCCCAAAAATGTTTGCCAGCATCACCACAACAGCCAGCGCTCCAAAAGTCAAAACAAGGTGTCCCCCGGAGAACGAAGCATTTTGAAAAGCCAGGGTAACCGGGACCACCCATATCTCTTCTCCCTTAATCAGCCTGGTCACGAAAAAAATGACCACTGAAAAGACGGCAAGGATGAAAACAGCGGTCAAGAAGTTGAAGAAGTCCAATTTCAAGACGTGCTTCACTTTTTTTGACTCAACCCTCACACCTGATTCATCTTCATTAACTATCATAAATCTCTGGATATGCAGAAATTGGATGCCAAAAAGCAACAGATACACTGCAACAAGGAAAGGAGGGATAGGTTGAGGAAGACTGAACATCCACCAAAGTACGATCATTGCAAATCCTGATATTAAAAAATATGGAAAATAAACGGTCAAGCCCTTTCGATGCTGGCGGAGCAATGAACAAGATTCATCTTGCCCTGTGCAGAAGGCAAAAGCAGCTCGGATCAACAACCAGAGGAGCAGGAGCGCCCAGAGAAGGTCTTGCTCGACAAAAGCAGCCAAGAGCAACAGGCAGAGCGCAAAGAACATGAGCAGGTCTCGCTCCAAATCTGAGCGTCGAACAGCGGGAGAAAAAACCAACGTTTTAATAAGGAAGAGTGCACATAAGAGGGTGAGAATCCAGGTTGCACTCACGATGCCGGAAAGCAACAAGGGAGCAATGCGATACAGCAAATATGCGCCGAGCGCGGGCAACAGCAATCTCGTAAACCAAATTTTCAGTGAGCGAGGCAATGACGCACAAGCGTCAACCCAGCGGTCGAGGGGGAAAACCGCCATCTTCACGCAAACAGCCAGCGCGAAACCCAAAATAAGCACAGCACGCATGGTTGGGTCAGCCAGAGTGGCGAGCATTAGATTCTGATCGATGTGAAATGTGCCACTGATAGAATACATACCAAAAATGGAAATTAGTAAACCAAGGTCTCCTATTCGAAAGTTTATGAAAATTGACTTCACCGCAGACCAGGTCTTCTCCCTGGGTGTGGAGAACAACCAGGCAGCTACAACAACACCCAAACCCACAAACTCCAGCGCAACATAACGCAGCAAAAAATGTTCAGCCAGAAAAGCGATGTTTGCCATAGACAGGGAAATCAAAGCAAAAGCGGTTTGTTGCGGCGAGGCGATCTCGCCCTCCCAGCGCACCATTAATAACCACACCAATAGTGACGCAGTCACCAAGAACACCACGACCAACGTGGACCTGCCAAAACTAACACACATCTCTCCTGAGACAGGCTGCCAGGAAACGCAAGAACGCGGCGGATCATCTGCGAAGAATGCTGCCGCAATCATCAAAATAACTAATGAAAGCACGAGAAAAGACCACAGGAACGTTTTCTTCCCTTTCCAATGAGTCGGGAAAGTCAACAATACTATCGCCAGCATCACAGGGAGAACCAGCACTGACAATGCAAGCAATTGTGCCATCATCCTTTCAGCTTTCGTAGAAGATCAATATCGCCGCTGGGCACAATATGAAAGACGCTGACAATCATCGCCAACGCCAGAGCGATCACCATCGTCTCCACAATCAACGCTGAGATCACCATCACTTGAGCAAGGTTCACATCCCCAACATCTTTTCCTGCCAATAGGAGCGCCAGGGTTACCCCTTGAAGTAAAATCTTCAAACCGATCACCTGTTTAAACGCATTGCGCTGGGTGAGCAAACATACCCAGCCTAAAAAGAAAAGAGCAGCGCTGAGATAATGGAATAAACTCAAATTCATACTTGTTGTCCTCCTTTCCTTACTCTTCGTTCGGGGCGGGAAGAAGCCCCGCAACCCCAAACGCGCCAGCTAACAACAGACCTATCTGGATCATCAGGTCCAGCGAGTGTTGCTGCCACAAGTATTCTTGAAAAGAAATATTTTCCTGGGATCCATCCGGAAGCGTATCAGAAGCATTCGCCGCCGATTCCATGGGAGTACAGGCTGAAGAAACGTAACACACCAGCAGAACAAACAAGAGCAATTTAGCAACATAGAAAATACGCGACATGTTAAGTTGTGTCTTTTCTTCTGGCAAAGCTGATCGCCATGATAAAAAGCAAACTGATCAATCCCGCCCCCACGCTCAGCTCAAAGCCAGCGGCAAAATTCGCTTGAAGTCTGAAGAAAATGATTGCCAGAAGAGCGCTGCTCAGCCCTAAAGCGACAGCCGCATTTAATAAACGCCGAGAAAAAACGGCGTAAACAGAAAACCCAATCATTAAAATGAATAGCAACAAGTCAATAATCATATTTTTCTCCTTTATTGGCATGGCTTATATTAAAAATAAAGGTCTGCGAAACAATTCGTAGGCGCATTATTTATTATTGTTTTTATTCTCAACGCAAAAAGGATAAATTAATTTAAGAAAGCGTCGAGGTAGGCGCTGAAAAAGATTATATCAAAATTTTGTGTGTTATTCGCAAAAAAGCTCGAAAATTCAAACAATTTCCCTGGAACTATTCAACATTCTATGCCGGTTGAATGGGTGGCTGACAGTATGCAAACCTGCGCGCTCAATCAGAAATTTTCTCGCAGATAAGGAAGAATGATAGTCCAATCAGGAAGAAGAATACGGGCTCCTTCAGAGGTCAATGTAGGGGTTACCATGCTACGGTCGATGGTGTGGGTTTCAATAATGCCGCCGATACTTGCACGGACGAAAGCCAGAAATAGGCGCGGAAGCAACCAGAGGGGCAAATTGGTATCCAGCGCACGGGGTAAGGCTGCAACTATCCGCGGAAGGGACAACCACGTATACGGATCAAGCAATTGTTTTGCAAAGGCGGAAATGAAGAGCTGTCCCTGTCGAATGCGCAGGAAATCATCACCATCGGAACGACTGCGCAGGAAAGCCAGAGCCTGTGTGCCATCCAGGTGATTTGTTCCAGCGGGTAAGCCTGCCATTGGCTGCGGTAAATCAAGCGAGATGCCACCCATGGCGTCGATCAACGTAGGGAGACCATCCAGGCTTAAACGCACATAATAATGCAGATCCACCCCGAAATTGGAACGGATGGTTTGCAGGGCAAGTTGAGGACCCGTGCCAGATTGCTGCAATTCAGCAAAAAAGTGTGCTGCGTTGACACGGTTTTCTCCATAACCAGGGATGGAAACCCACAGGTCGCGTGGAATGGAAAACAGTTTCACTTGTGGTCGGAGAGGATCAACCGATATGAGCATGATCGTATCACTTCGCCCTGCTAATGTGCCCTGCGGAGCTCGGTCTATTCCAAGCAGAAGAAAACGAGTGGAATAAGGAAAGAGCAGGTAGACAAGCAGGATGACAAACATTAAAACCAAAACGCATCCACACCCGCCACGCGAAGTTTTTCTCTTTCTATCAAAACCATTACTGCGGTTTTGCAGAATTTTTTGTGTGTCGTGCTGGTCTACTGCCTTGCCATTAACCAATATTCTTTTGGTCTCTTCTTGCGTAAATTGGCTCATGAAGAAATTGTAACCCAATTGGGTGAGATGCGTGCCGAAAGCAACACGAACTGACGCAGAGGCAAGAGAAGAACCTCGCACACAAGGGAACCTGAGTGTCAGTCTAAAAAGACTCAAACAACAGAGCTAACCAGTCAGGCTCTTTAGAGATTGCTAATAGACAATTGAATCACGGGCATCAGCAGAAGCGAATTTTTTCAATCCGTCACGCTGCTTTCAACCCTTCTTTGATAATCAGGCAGGGCGGAAAACAGAAAAACAGCCAGAGGCAGAAGCAGCAAGAGCCCTACCAGCCCATAAGATGAGCCATAATTGCCAGCAGCTCGCGCGGTCCAGCCAAACACATACGAACCGATAAAAACTCCGACATCCTGCCCAAAGATAATGGTTGCGTTACACGCTCCACGACGGTCAGCCTCTACCAGGTTAACCGCCATGACCGGAAATATAGCGAAAGACAAACCAAACCCTGTTCCCATCAACCCACCGCCCAACAGGAATGCCAACTTGACATGCACAAAACCAACCAGCACAAAACCGCTCACCAAGATGAGCAGAGCCATCCCGCCAGCTCTGCGAGGAGCAGTCAAGTTAAAAAGGCGTTTGCCAAGCAATTGGGAGAACAGCAGCCCAATTCCGAAAGCCATTAAGAAAGGCGAGGCATTGATGAACCCGGCTTCTTCCGCCATGAGAGGACCATAGGTCAACAAACCCGGCCAACCGAGAAAGGTCAAACCCATCACCAGCGCAAGCCAGAGGACGCGTTTTTCGATAAGAGAAGCAAATGAGAAGGCCAGGGAACCGTTCTTGATATCTGCCGTGCGGGTCAGCAACACCAGACAGGTCGCGATAACAGCCAGTAAACCAGCAAAAATGAAAACCGAATGAAAATTGGCATCACCCAACAGCCACAATGCTAGAATGGGAGCCAAGACCTGCCCGCTGATCGTGGTCACGATAGAGGAGATGCCCAACCCTTCAGAACGCCTTTCCTCCGGAATCAGATCAGCCGTGAGCGTGTTCAACCCGGTGGAAAAGAGGGCAAAGGGAAAACCGATCAAAAAACGTAAGATGCCCAAACCGACCAAACCGGTGGGAAGCAACAGGCTGAAACTGATGAGGGCATCCAAAATCAGCGCTGCGGTCAACGTCCACTTTCTTCCAAACCTGTCAACCAGATAACCGGTAAAGGGGCGAAAGAGAAAGGTCGACAGGGTCATCATGCTGGAGATCAAGCCAACCTGAACCGCATCGCCGTTGAATTGTCTGACAATATACAATGATAGAACCGCGCCAGTAACACAGATGGTGGAGAACGCCAGCCCATTGGCAAGCACCACCAGAACAAAATCTCGGGTCCAGAGTTTTTTGAATTCCATGATGTGGGTACCTTTTAAGTGGATCGATGAAATGAATCTCGTGAAGATGATGAAGTGTATCATCAATGCCACGAAAGTTCCTGGCAATTCATCGATTGGATTTCAATCTACCCGTAAGAAAGGTGATCGAAATGAAAAAATATGGAGCAGTGAGAAAAACTTACGGGAGTGAATGAACGCTCTACAACCTGTCGATCAAACTTGCCCATGCAAAGTTCGTGTCTAACAACGAAAAGTGACAGTAGTGTTGTTGACATACTGTGGTTAATACCAGTAGAATTAAGTTAATTATCACTACAAGGAGTAAACCATGAATCAAGAACCACACCGACAGCATCATATCGATATGCTGCCCGGCGACATAGCGCCAACTGTTCTGGTCCCGGGCGACCCAGGGCGGGTTGCGCTGTTCGCCGAACAGATGGACGAAGCGCACAAAGTAGCGCAGAAACGCGAATACCTTACCTACACCGGTAAGAAGGATGGCGTTGCCGTTAGTTGCACCAGCTCTGGCATTGGACCCTCCCCCACCGCAATCGGGACGGAAGAGTTGATCCGCATCGGAGCCAAAAATATCATTCGCATGGGAACCTGTGGGGCAATCCAACCGTTCATGAAAGCGGGCGATATTATCATCGTCACCGCCGCCGTGCGCGGCGAACGCGCTACTGAAGAGTTCATCTCCATTGACTATCCCGCCATTGCCAGCCATTACATCGTGCGCGCCGGTATTGAAGCCTGCAAACGATTGAAATTAACCTACCATGTCGGCATGGTGCGCACCCACGATGCCTTCTACCTCGAATCGCCCTGGGCGTTTGGCGATTACAAAGCGCGCCTGCAAAAATGGGTCGATCTGGGTGTATTGGCGGTGGAAAACGAAGCCGCTACCATGTTCGTGGTCGCCAGCATGCAAGGTGTGCGCGCGGGCGCCATCCTTTTGAGCAGCGACCCGATCTTCGGCGGAAGCGAGAACGACCCCGATCTGGATCTGCACAAACAGAACTTGGTGCGCGTGAGCATCGAGACAGCCAAGATCCTGCATGAGATGGGTCTGGATTAGGTGAAAGGAAATTTGGAGAGATAACCATGGAAAAACAACACCATATTCAACTTTTACCGGGGGATGTTGGCGAAACCGTGTTTCTGCCCGGCGACGTGAGCCGTGCCAAGGTCATTGCCGACCATTTTGACAGCGCCGAACTGGTGGCATCCAATCGCCAATATAATACCTACACCGGCATGTACAAGGGCGTAAAGGTAAGCGTGACCTCCACCGGCATTGGTGGGGCAGCCGCTGCCATTGCCATCGAAGAGCTGGTGAAGGTGGGCGCCAAGAATCTCATCCGCATCGGCACGGGCGGTATGTTCCAAACCTGGCTGCCGGTTCCCGGCATTCTGGTGATCACCGGTGCGGTGAGCGGAGATGGTTTGACGCGCGAGTACTTCCCGCAAGGCTACCCGGCGGTGGCAGACCTGGACATCGTGGAGTCCATGCTGGCTTCTGCCAGGGAGCTAGGCATTGAAGTGCATGAGGGTTACGAGTGGTCGCATGATTCATTCTACGCAGGCTCGGTTTTCTCGAACCTGGATATTCTGGAGATCGAAAAACCGTGGATCGACGCGGGTGTGTTGATCGCATCGCAAGAGGCATCCACCGTGCTGACCTTAGCCACCGCCCGCAAGGTGCGCGGTGGGGTCATTCTGGCATCCGCTGGCTGTCACCAGCACCCCGAAATCACAGCAACGGAAGAGCAGATGGTGAAAGCCATCTCAGACGCCACCAAGATCTCGCTGGAAACAGCGCTCAAGCTCCACAGGCTGGATCACGGAGAATAAATACCTTTCTAACCTCCCCCTGCTTTGGGGGAGGGACACCCCCCAAGATCTTTTGTGTCAAAGAGAAAATAAGCACAAGCGATTTTTCCGGAATCCACTTTTAGCTTACACGACTCCTGTGCCCATCCTCACAGATAAATGTTAAATATAACTTTGACTGCGCACGTAAAAACAGCCAAATAAAACATCTTGTTAAAAAATACATCATTTGTCAAAACCGCCAATTGCATCAAATAATTGACAAAAACAAATACAAAATAGGAGAAATGTCTACTATATTTATTACCTTGCTGAATTATCCTATCAGGCACAACTTTCGCATCAATGATTTTCTTGTTTTTTACATTTTCCATTGACAAGACAAGAATAAATATGACAAAACCTGTCATCATCAACATTTCTGATTTATCACTAACGTTTGGGCTCGAGAATATAAATTTACAAACCATGGTTACTGCGCAAGAGAGATAAGCAATAACATTGATAGTGAATATTTTTCTCTTAACCAAATTTTCACCGATGAATAATTCTTCCTGTTGTTTTTTAAAAATCATCCGGATCAGGTCCTGTTCTTTTATTTTCATTTAGTGAATCAATCCATTCATGTTCCTCGGCTGTCAATGAAAAGTCGAATACTTCTGAATTTTCCTTTAACATGAATTCTTCCAGCGATTTAGGAAAAATAATTATGTTTTTCTCAAGAAGCCATCTAATAATCACTTGAGGAGCGCTTTTGCCGTATTTTTTACCAATTGCACAAATGCTAGGATGTTTAATCAACGTTCCATTCCCAAGCGGACTCCAGGCTTCAAATGCAATTTCGTTGTCTTTGCAGAAATGATATGTATCATAGTCTTGCATTAAGGGGTTAAATTCCATTTGATCAACAGCCGGTTTTACTTGGGCTATATTCATTAATTGTTCCAAATGATGCACTTTACAATTGCACACGCCAATTGCCCTCATTTTCCCTCTCTGATACATCTCCTCAATGACTTTCCACGCTTCCAGCCACTTCCCAGTTACAGGCCAATGTATTAAATACAAATCAATATAATCTACCCCAAGAAGCTCCAAACTTTCATCTACAGCCGTCTTTGTTGTTCCTTCTCTTTGATCTTTTACAGAAAGTTTCGAAGTAATAAAAATTTCTTCCCTGGATAATTCACTTTGGTTGATAGCGTCCTTGATCCAGGCTTCATTACCATATGCTTTCGCAGTATCAACATGTCTATATCCATATTCAAACGCCCATTGCAGAATCTGCAAAAGTTGTTTCTTATCATTTATTTGGTAAGTGCCCACACCCAATTGTGGAATAAAGACCCCATTATTCAATTTTATTTTCGTTTCCATTGATAATTCGGTCATTATCGTTTTCTCCTTATATAAGTCAATGTTTTCGAGAAAGTATTAACTAAGACCTCTATTCCCTCTTCTTATCCATACTTTTTCATCATTTTTTCATTGTAGTAATCAACAGAATTTTTATCTAAACCTACCGGTTTTATCGTTCTGGCAGTTAATACAAGACCTTTCGCAGTTGATTCAGAGACTTCGATAATATCATAAGCATTTAACAGTGATTTCCCCAGGACAATGAAGCAATCATTTTTGATGATCGCCGTTTGATGTAACAGATCGAATTTCTGAGCAACAAAATCCCAATATTCTTCACCAATGCCAAATTCATGTTTCAATACATTCGATATAAAATAATATGCCTCGCCAATTACATTTGATGCAAAGGGTTCATCATTTATTCCATAGGCCATAATATATTTAGGCGAAGCAGTGATTACGGATTTTGTTTTGGGGTTATGTTTATATATACATTGATGCAACAGGTAATCATCACTTGGCAAACCGTTTCCGCTGCGTAAACCGTCTTTCATAATAACAATATCTTGCGGTTGCAAATCTACAACGTCTATCCCATCAGGCGTAATAAGTACCCGCCCATCGTCCAAACAAGTTGAAATCGTACCAATAGTCCCAGTGATAATATTGCGCTGATATAGCCTTTTCATCAACAATACAATTTGATCACTGACTCCTGCACTTTCCTCGTCTTCCAATAATTCATTGTTAACATCATGTGCAGGAGCGTTATACGCATCAATCGCTTTGCGTTGTTCCTTATTCAGTAAGGAAATGGCACTATCTGATAAAATAGCGCCATTTCCTTCTACCCTTGCCACCAAATCCATTATTTCTAATGCCTCATAAGCATCCTTCATACACTTACCAGCAGTAAATATGGCATGATTTTCTAACACTGAAGCCCTATTGGGATACGTTAATGCAGCAGCAGTATTCTGTGCCAAAGCTTCACTTCCACCCAAGCCATATTTTGCCAGTCCAACTTTATTTCCAAGTTTTTGATATGCTTTTCTTAGAACATGCAGATTTGGTATACAATGAGCCCCACCGTACGCAACCATGGTGGGCATATGAGTATGCAAAACAGCATTGAAATAACCTACATTTGACTCAAGAATTGCTCTATGGGCGGGAAACTCAGATGTCACACGATGGTTGCCTTCTATCGTCCCATCCTGCTTTATGAACAGCATATCTTCTTCCCTTAAAGTGCTTTTATCTATGCTTGCAGGTGTAACCCAAACACCATCTGGCTCCTTTATCGACAGGTTTCCACCGGTCATGGTTGTTAAACCTTTTTCGTAAATTCTTTTCATTGTTTCCACTAATGTAGTTGCTGCTTTTTTACTCACTTTGCTCATTTTTTAACTCCTAAACCTTTTCTGTTTCCTTGCGCATCCCGATGATGAATATTGCAAATGTAGCAAGCCAGAATGCCAGAATTCCCCACCCCAATAGCTTTCCTTCAGAAATCATAATGATTCCCCAGCGCAAGATTCTCGATTCCTGTCCTAGTCCAGTTATGTATTGACCCTCCAGAACCTCATATGCGTTCATCTTCGTTGCTAATTCAGTGATATAGGGAGCAACGTATGTGGCAAACAACAATGAAGGTGGTATGAAAATTACGCCAAGTATCAACATGCGTATCATGTTTGCATTTGTTACGATCATAGCTGCTGTCATCATAGCAGCGCTGACATAGATGCTCGCCATAGGAATCGTACGATTGCCGGGCGTGATAAAGGCAAATAGAATCAATATTGGAGCTAATATTGCATCACAAACCCATTTTTCATTACGTCCAGCTAAGATCGGCCAATCGAGTCCAATATAAACTTCTCTGTTTGAGAATCTCTTTTTCATAAACTCGCCAGCCGCCTCAGAAATCGGTTCCAAAGCAGTAATGAATAGCCTTGCTGTCATTGGTAATAGAACGAGCGCAGAACCTAAAGTAACTCCAATTCCCAGTGCTTTAGCAAATGGATATCTTGCAGCCAGCCCCAACCCTGTTCCAACGATGAAACCAATGATATGGGATTCGCTCCAGAAACCAATCTTCTGGCGTAGTACCGTCAAATCAAATTTACGGTCTAACCCAGGGATCTTCCGCAAGATATAACGGTCAATTGCATACATGGGCGCACAAAGTGTTAATTCAGAATGAGGTACTGTTACCAGTGGCACCCCACATAGCTCCTGCACCCTTGCTTGAATCGTATCGCCGATGATTAATTCAATGACGATGATAACCGCCACCCATCCTAAGGCAACAAAAACGTTGCCGGTGATGTGCCATACGAGTAATGCAATGAAGCCCTTGTTATGGATATTCCACATATCAACATTTATGGTCTTGGTTTTATTAAGCAACAACATTAAGAAGTTGATTCCCCATTGCATTGGGAAGATTAGAAAAACATATGGCCACTGCCATGTCATTGCGGCACGTATAGAGACGGACACATCCAATGTGTTTAAATTTATGCCAGTCTGATTGACAAATTCCTTTAATGTAGGAGACATTACTCCTGACAATAATCCAGAGGCAGCATTAACACATGAAAAGGCAACGCCCAACATTAACCCCGCAGAAATCGCGTCTTTCGTCTTCATACGGACAATCTTGCCAATTATGAACATGATCATTGGCATAAATACGATTGATCCCAGGTCATTAATGATATAGTTCACTATTGATTGTAGAGTTTGCATTTGCTATTCTCCTTATTATTAAAAATACTTGGCTTGTTCAGGTAATACAGAATCTTTCTAAGGTGCCTCAATCAATTTAATCAACTCTTCCAACGTTTGTTGCATTCCTACGCCTGTCAAAAATGGAATACCATTGATAGTTGGAATATCATATTTGAGATCTTCATTACCCGAAACCGATATATATATGTCTGAGGACTTTTGCCATAGTTTGATATCTACTATCTTGATTGCATTGATTTCGACATCATTAATTCCTCTTTCCTTTAGTAGTCTTCGAACCTTGCTCGCAATTGTTTCGCTGGTACATAAGCCTCCGCTACAAGCTACGATGATTTTTTTCACTCATTTACCTCCTTTCTTTAATCTTCTGCCAGATGATTTGTAATAAACTTCTCAATCACTTTATAAATTTCATACGGCCTCTTCGCCAATAAAATTTCGTTAACGGTAACGAAATCTGTACACATGGATATTATTAATCTCAACACATTAACTTGTGACCCATCGTTGTGAGCAGCGATTAAAAATATCAATTTGGCATCAATTGAGGAGCTCAGATTGGTCATCTCCTTGACTGAAATGGGATTATTCAATTTCATGATCAAAATACCAGGTTTAATGACGTGATCAGCATCTGTATGTGGTATCGCAAATGGGATAAGTTCTGTTTGTAAACCGGTGGGGTATTTTTTTTCTCTTTCGATAACCGCGCAAGCAAAACTCTCTTTGACATAACCTTTTTCAAAAAAGACTTTCGATCCGGCCTTCAATAATGATTCGAAATTTGGATAATCTTGGTTGATAAGAATCAACTCTTCAGAAAAATAGTCCATTGTTTTAACCATGTTCATAATCGTGTAGAATTCCATTCTTGTTTCTGAATATTTTTCAAAATAAACATGAACTCTTCAAAGTTTTTTGTTTGGACCAATTGCTTTACATATTCAATATCCTCGGTCAAGGTGACAATCATTTCGTAAAAATCTCTTAGATATGGTTTTTTATCCGAAGATACTGTGAGCATGAAGATCAGTTGTGCGTTTCTTTCTTTCCATAAAATAGGTTTTGTGAGACTTGCAATAGATATTGACGTCACATATCCCAAGGGCTCCAAGGAGTGTGGCAAAGCAATCAAATTGTTTAAATCGGTTGGAGAAATGACCTCTCTTTCAATGACTGAATCTTCCAGCCATTTGTCGGCATAACCAAGTTCGAACAGATTTTTACAGAGCAGATGAATTACTTCTTCAGCACTATTTGCCTCGAGTTGAGGGAAAAATAATTCTTCATGCATGTATTTAAAATAATTGACATTGTTGTTAAAATGTTGCCAAATAAACGTGGTTATTCTTTTCTGGTCTTGTTTGCCTAGCATGGGTTGCACAGTTATCACCGGACAAGAAAACTTATCATCACCAAATGGAACTGTTGAGATAACTAAATCTGCATCGCAATCATTCAAGCTTGCATCAAAATATGAATAGACACCTTGTATAATTGCCCTATCCCCATATAAAGAATGTAATTTTGTCAATAGCAATAAAGAATTGCTACTTCTAATTTGTCCAATAACTAATATTTTTATCTTTTGTTCAATGGGAAATTCGCACTTTCTTTCTATGGCTGCGCCAAAATGAAGTGCTATATATCCAATCTCACTTTCATCAAGTTCTATGCCGATTTTATTTATTAATTGCTGCCTTGCATAAACCGCGATTTCAAAAACAAATGGATACGTTGTTTTAATATCCCTCAGCAACGGATTTGTCTGTTTTCGTAAATATTTAAACCTTGATACAAGTGCTTTGATATGACATACCAATCCCACAAATAAATCTTGATCGGTAGTAAAGTCTATCAAGAATTGATCTTTGATATCATCTAGTAGTTGATCAATTATCGTTGCATACTTTTTGTCTCCAACAGCTAATTGTCTTTCTCGAACCTTATTCTCATGTGCAGAATCCTGCTTCAGTAAGATATAGATAGCAATAGCTTCTCTTTCAATGATGCTGAACTGAATGTTGAATTTTTGGTAAACCTCATCTGCGATAGTGTTCGCTATTACCAATTCAACACCCTCATAAGCAGACACATCTGACGTTATGGAGTGCTCTAATAAGAAACCATTTTTTATTCTATTTATCGCGACAATAATATGAGTGGTGATACCAATGATGCCAACATCAGAAATTCTGACATTATTTTTTTGAAGGGCATCAACGACAATCCTGTTGATGTCATCCATCTCCCCTAAATCAAAACCATCGATGTTTCTCGATAAATTTACTATGCTTGGCGTCTTTTTATTAATTACCAAATGGTTAATGATTGATCTCTTGTATTGTTCTTCCCCCTGTAAACGCACTTGATTATTACGACGGCACAAAATTACATGATTTCCTTTATCCTGTAATAGATCCACAATATTTCTCAGTTTCATTTCCATGGAAGATCGACTCATGAAAAAATGCTCACTTAATTCATCAATATCAATATCCTCTTTGGCGTTCAACAGATATTCCAGAATTCTTATTGTAGAAATATCTCCATCATTTTCATCTGTGCTGCAAATTTCAAGTATCTTGTGCGCTCTTTCGTGACCAATATCATCTAATCTATAGCCTTTACCTCTTGCAGCAATAAGGGGTACATCTGATCTCAACAACAATTTGGTAAGGTCCTTCAATTCACTTTTCACAGTCCTTTCGCTGGAATCACATACAACTGCCAGTCTTTTGGCTGTTATCCAATCTTTGTGTTCCAGAAGCGCTCGAAGTATTTCAGACTGTCTTTTAGAAAATTTTCTATTTTGCATGGTTTCAATCAATTTCATAGGTCAACACGATTTACGCAACATCATTGCGTTTATTTTTTCAATGGTTATTTTTTCAATACATTGATTGGCTTGATCAAAGACCGTTCTCAACGATGATCCATAATCTACATTGACTGTTGCAGATTGAATTGACTTAATATAATTTCTGAATAATACTGTTCCAATATTGATCTTTTTAATCCCATGGAATGAACACTTTTTCAAATCTTCATTCGATACCCCCGTTCCACCATGCAGTACTAAATTGGTTGACAATACACTGGTAAGCTCATCTAGTAAATCATAATTGATTATGGCAGCCGATTTATATTGCCAATGTGTCGTACCGATCGATACCGCTAACGCATTCACATCAGTGCTCTCAACAAATCTCCTCGCGTCTTCGACATTGGTCAATTCATCGTCATTATTTTTTACGGCAATTCCTGATACACTCTGACCAATCTTACCCACTTCAGCCTCAACACTGATACCTTCTTCGGAGCACCATTTCATTACAATTTTCGTATTTTCAATGTTGTCCTTAAGGGAAAGTTCAGAGCCATCGTACATGACGGAATTAAAACCTGCTGCGATAGCCATTTTGATGAATTCCACTTTCTTGCTGTGATCTAGATGTAAACAAACACTCACAGACGACGAATTAGCCAAAGTTTTTACTACAGACCCAAGGACTTCGTATCCTCCCATATCTATGACGTTCTTTGGCGTAGCTTGAACAATCACCGGAGCGTTGCATTCTTCTGCCGCCAGAATAATGTAGGGCAACATTTCCAATGTACCAATATTGAAAGCCCCTACGGCTCCCTTGCCTTCATTTATTGCAAATAATTCAACCAAGTTTTTATAAGACATAGAGTTCAACCGACTACATTACTTTCCATTCTATTGCAGCAAAATTTCAAAAACAAATAAACTATTGCATTTGCGTAATGCAATAAAGTTTTGGGATTCGCAAGCCTGACGGTAAAAAATCACAAAAGAAACTTCGATCAAATCTGAGCCAAGTACACCACTCGATTTTACAAAATACGCTATCAGAAGTTATTCAATCTTTTTTTGGAATAACTGAAAGGAACCGACCTCATTGTACAGAAAAGCTGACGTACGATCTCCTGCTTTTCCTGCAAGATATTTTTCAAGCGATTTCTTTTCAGAATTGTCTTTTCTCATCCGATCGCTTTTTGTTCTTCAGAAACAATAATAACGCCGTAGCAAACAAGAGGAAAAATCCTGTTATGAAATTTGATCGGTTTATTCCAACAAGATCAACAGCTTTTCCTATACAAATACCAAATACAACATTAAATACCACGTTAATTTGGTTTTGAGTGGAGATAAGCGTTGCTCGAACGGACGATGGAATCTCTTTATTAAGTGTTTCCAGCAAAGTGATGCTCCCTATTTCCAATATTGAATTTAATATGAGAAGATTAATAATCATTTTTTTGTCAGGCAATAGCCCCAACAATATAATTCCGATCGTAAAAATTAACGCTTGATAAATTATGTGCTGTGATCTGCTTCTAGGCACCACTTTTCCATACACAAGCAAAGCAAGCGCTGAAAAGCCATTGATTAGCGCAAGAATGACAGATATCGCTGAATACGAATCAAAACCGATGGATATTAAATAGGGTTGCTGAATGGTGCTAAGATACCCGGACGAAATATAAAATACTACGGAAAATCCTGCAATGAACAGGACACTGATTTTGGTCATGAAGCTTTTGTAGACTTCGATTATCTGTTGTGCGCTTTCTTTAAGTTTATCGGTAAGCTTCGTGGTTCCCTTTTCGCCTAGAGCATGGATAGCGGGTTCTTTGAGAAAAGCAAAAACAACCGCTTGAGAAATCCCTGCGATTCCTGAAATCAGCAAGATTATTTCGAAACCCAAACCATCTGCAATATATCCGCCTATTAATAATGCAATGGTTTGAGTAATGAGAACAATGGCACTTAAATTGGTCTGCGTTCGCAGATAGGCGGTTTCTTGTTTTTGAACATATACTGCTCTCATTTACGATTCGTAAATGAGAGCAGTATATGTTCCAGAATTGAGCGAAGAGCTGATGGCAGACAAAAATGACCAAAGAAGGAAAACAAAAAAAGTTTTCGGCGCAAAATATATCAACACAAAACTAAGTCCAGAGATGAGATGACCGATGGTCACGCACCATTTTCTTGACCATACATCTGCGATAAATCCTGAGGGGATTTCCAACAAAAAATTAAATACGTCGTATACAATTCCGATGGCGAATATTTGGATATAGCTTAATCCGATGTTCTTGTAATAAGCAATTAATATGCCGTTTGCAAATAAAAATACGTTTAGTAGATTAATAAAATAGATCTTCTTGATGTTTGGATTGGAAATATTCTTTTTTTGATTCATCTATCTTCCACAACGTATTCATATAGTGAATATTTTTATTCTCGCTTGCACTTTTATTACTGAAAGCAATGAACCTGATTAGATATAAACCAAATATAAAATTTATAAAAATCTTTTAAAGAAAATTTACTTTTCTTCTTGATATAAGCGATCCATCACTTCAATTAATTAATGGTTGTTTTTTCTTCAGTGCATTCCATATCAGACAGCCATCGACAGAGATCTGTCGTCACTTTTTCTCCAGCACCAACTGATAACCCGTAGGAGCAGGGTACTCCGCCTGATAGGGATCTCTGAGGTAGGGTTGGGTTCTTGAATTTCTCAACCATTTCGCCGAGGCATGCATGTGCCACAGCACAGCTTGTCCGAACTTGCGCGCAAACCAGCCCTGCCCCTGTATCGCCCAGAAACGGTAATACCGTAACGATTCCTCGATCACTCCGCACGGGTCATAAAACCCTTCCAAATGCTGCACCGAGTAACCGGCTTTTTCAGCCAGATCATGCAGGGCAAAGTGGGTCAGGCGCTGGAAATCAAGCGGCGCCTGGTGAATCTTGAGATAAAAAGGAATGGCAACGATGATCTTTCCGTGTGGTTTCAAGATATTCCGCATGGAGCGCAGCAGGTCGAGCGGTGCTGCGACATGCTCCAAAACGTTCATCAATAAAATGACATCCAAACTGAATGCGCGAAACGGGTTCAAGCGGGTCAGGTCGCAGACCACATCTACCTCTGGATAAGGATACACATCTAGCAGGATATGTGGAAAATCGGAATAAAACGGGAGAAAATCTCCACGTCCGGCACCCACATCGAGAATCAAAGCATCTTTGGACAATTTTCGAAGTTGATCCTTCAGGAAGATCCCATTAGCATTGCGCCAGGCAGTATCTTTCCCTGCTCCTCGTTCGCGAATCTCTGAGGGATTGATACCAGCAGGCGGTTCCGCGAAGAGAATAGCATTTCCGTTGGTTGAAAAGCTTTGCCCGCATTTTTCGCAGTGAATCACGTGGTCGCCACTTTTGAGATCGCTCTGACATCGGGGGCAGACTACATTCATCAATATGTCTTTTGGTTTATTCATCGATAAAAACCCCTCGCAGATCCCTAACCAAATCAGGACTTTATATTATTTTATATCAGAATTTATTGAAAAAAAGATAGACAACGGACAATGACCCGTTCTAGCAGATGCATAGTTATCAACCAGGTTGGTTAAAATTTTTATTATTTAAATCAAGGGGTAAGTAAACTGTTGGGTGAAAAACCTGCATACAAGGAATATAATTCAAAGAATGAATCTTCTTAAAAACGACGGCGCTTCTTTTTGGAATCAAAACCCATGCGGCGGTGAATGGGAAAATTATCGTCAATTCATCGATTGGTATACTGCAACAGAATCCTATTTGCTGGAGATCCTGGACCCATCGGCAGTAAAGGGCAAGCGCGTACTGGATGTGGGCTGCGGGCAGGGGGTACTGTGCAACCTCTCAGCCCAGATGCATGCAGAGGTGGTGGGCATCGACATGTCGTTCTCCTCTTTGCTGGAAGCAAAACAAGGTGCCCATGAATTAGGAACCACACAAGCGGTTCATTTTATCCAAGCCGATGCAGAAAACCTGCCGTTCAGCCATGATGCCTTTGATACGGTTCTTTCCATCGGCGTTTTACACCACACTCCCAACATCCAAGACGGCATCCGGGAAATCCATAGGGTCATAAAAACAGACGGGCAGATCACCATCATGCTCTACAGACGAGGCAATCCCAAATGGTGGCTGACCAAGCACATTCGTAAAAGTTCAGCAGTGGTAAAGGCGCTGTCAAAAAGATCGAGGGTAACCAAAGGGAATGCAATTGCACCGAAAGGTACGGCGGTTCAGGAATTATTCGATGTGCCCATCATGAACGCTTACAGTAATAAAGAGTCAAAAGAATTGTTCGCTATGTTTCATAATATCGGCATAAGGAATTTTCAACCAGGGTTTGCGCGGTTGGTGGATTTTCTGCCCTGGTTGAAGATCATCAAACCGGCATTGCAATGGATCGATCGCAATGCACAGGATTCCTGGGGCTTCTATCAGGTCATCAAAGCCAACAAATGATCTGCTCCCCAATCCCTTTTCCATCGATTTCATAACATTTCCGATTTGCATGCGGCGATATAATAAAGAACTTACTTTCAAAAAACATACAGGAACTGAACTATGAACATTCAACGAATCGCTGTAATTGTGCTGGATGGCGTGGGCGCCGGAGAGCTGCCGGACGCTGGAGAATACGGTGACGCCGGCAGCAATTCGCTCTCCAACACCGCCCGCGTGTTAGGTGGCTTGACCCTGCCCAATATGGGCGAAATAGGATTGGGAAATATCACCCCCATCGTGGGCGTCCCTCCCCGCCAACAGACGCACGGCGCCTACGGCAAGTGCCGGGAAGCTTCTAAAGGGAAAGACTCGGTAACCGGGCACTGGGAACTGATGGGTATCGAAGTGAAAAGACCTTTTCCCACTTATCCTGATGGATTCCCTCAAGAGGTACTGGATGAATTCAAACGCCTGACCGGCTATGAAGTGCTGGGAAACAAACCGGCATCGGGCACCGAGATCATAAAAGAACTGGGGGAAGAGCACGTACGAACCGGCAAACCCATCGTGTACACCTCAGCCGATTCCGTCTTTCAGATCGCAGCGCATGAAGATGTTATACCCATCGAAGAGCTGTACCGCATTTGCTCCATGGCGCGTGAGATGCTCACAGGCGATCACGCAGTCGGTCGTGTGATCGCCCGTCCTTTCACCGGAGAAAACGCAGAGACCTTCACGCGCACCAAACGCCGCCACGATTATCCGCTGCTCGCGCCAACGGATACCATGCTCGACACCCTGTTGAAAGCAGGGCATAAAGTGTACGCCACCGGAAAGATCGATGACCTGTTCGGCAACCGCGGCATCAGCAAAACACACCATTCGGTCTTCAACATGGAAAGCATTCAAGCCATGGTCGACTTCATGGACGAGGATTTCAGCGGGTTGCTTTTCGCCAACCTGGTGGAATTCGACATGACCTACGGGCATCGCAATGACGTCAAAGGATACGGGCAAAAATTGGAAGAATTCGATGCCTTTATCCCGACCATTCGAGAGAGAATGCGCGAGAGCGATTTCGCGATGATCGTGGCTGACCACGGTGTAGATCCCACCATAGAGGGCACTGACCATTCGCGCGAGTATATCCCGCTGCTGGTTTTTGGAAAAGCCATCAAGAACAATGTGAATCTGGGCATCCGTGAATCCTTCGCAGATGTAGCTGCCACCATCGGGGAAGCATTTCACGTGAAAGCGCCTGAGATCGGCACCAGTTTTCTAGGAGATATCTGGGCTGGATAAGACCACAAGCGAATAGCAATCCCCCAGCCTTTAGATAGCTGGGGGATTTTTTATTTTTTCGCTTTGGAACAGGTATACCTTTCACCAACCTGCCCGGTTTTCCCTCCTCTTATCTCACGATCAAGGCGGTCATGCAATCCTAAGAGGTTTGACTATCCCAGGTCTGCTCCATTTGATTCGATAACTCTTTTATACCAGTCAAAACTTTTCTTTTTCTTTCTTTCCAACGTCCCACACCCGGCATTATCCCGATCGACATAGATAAAGCCATAGCGCTTATCCATCTCCCCCGTGCCCAGGCTGACCAGATCGATACATCCCCAGGGGGTATATCCGATGCACTCCACCCCATCTTCATTGATGGCTTTTTTCATTTCCAGAATATGCTCTTTCAGGTAAGCAATGCGATAGTCGTCCACGATCTCACCATGCTCATCAACCGTATCGTAGGCTCCCAAGCCATTTTCCACGATAAAGACAGGGAGCTGGTAACGATCGTAGAGGTTGTTCATTTCGATGCGCAATCCAATCGGGTCATACTGCCAACCCCAATCGCTGGTTTTCAAATAGGGGTTCTTGATGGTGTTCAACAGATTCCCGGCAGTCAGTTCCTTTTCCGGAGAACTGCTGGTGGCAAAACTGTGATAATAACTGAAACCAATATAATCAACGGTCCCCTGCTTCAGAACCTCTTCATCTTCGGGTTCTTTATAGAGATGAACATTTTTTCTCTCAAGGAACTTCAACGCTTTTTTCGAATAGGCGCCTCGAACCTGGACATCAGAAAAGTAATCCATCAGGTCATTTTTCGTCAGGCTTTCCCATTGGTCTGCGGGTTTGCACGTCTCAGCGTAGAAAGGATGACCAAGCATCATCATGCCAATCTTGAAACCCGGATGAATGGCATGCCCAAGCTTTACCGCTTTGGCACTGGCAAGAAAAATATGGTGTGCTGCCTGATAGACAACCTGGTCGAAATTCTCTCCTTCACCAATCCGAATGCCCGTCGACACAGCAGGATCAAAAATGATGGTATTGATCTCATTAAATGTCATCCAATACTTAACTTTGCGTTGGTATCGTTTGAAGAGCGTCTCACAAAAACGAAGGTAAAAATCCACCATTTGGCGATTGCGCCAGGAACCATAGTGTTTTACCAACCCATACGGAGTTTCATAATGGGATATGGTCACGATGGGCTCTATCGTATACTTCAAACACTCATCGAACAGGTCATCGTAGAACTGTAATCCTTTTTCATTGGGCACGGTTTCGTCGCCATTGGGGAAAATGCGCGTCCAGTTGATACTGGTACGCAGGCACTTGAAACCCATTTCTGCGAACAAAGCGACATCTTCTTTGAATCGGTGGTAAAAATCGATCGCATCATGGCTAGGGTAATATTTGCCCTCGATTACCCCATCGGTGTATTCCCGGCGAACCTGCACAGAACCGGCTGTCATGCAATCGGCAGTGCTGATGCCTTTGCCATCCACATTCCAGGCGCCTTCACATTGGTTGGCCGAGATCGCACCACCCCATAAGAAATCTTGCGGAAAAGTCATTTCCGGTTCCTTTCTCTATATGTTCATCGCGATCAAAGTCGCGGATAAGATCGCTTCTTTTACATTAGCAACGCGGTGACAATCACCCACCATATAGGTGTACTGCGTGATATCAAAGAACGAATGAGCCAGATCTTTCTTCGACCGCAGCCCCGTCGCCAGCAGAATATGGTCAGCCTCAACGAAACGTTCTTTGCCTTCATTCATCACGATCACCCCATTTTCTTTGATCGCCTTGCATGTTGTGCTGGTCATGATATGCAGAGTCTCACATTTCGCCATGTGCTGTCGAATTGCTATGCGGTAGTGCAGATTACCCTGTGCATTCAGCGTATCGGTAATCTCCACAATGTGCACTTCATTTCCGCGCTCCGCCAGTTCCAATCCCAACTCCGATCCGATCGTCCCTCCGCCGATCACCACGATCTTCCCTTTCAAGGTATCCAACTCCGGATAGATGCCAACTGCCTGACGGGCATGTTCCACCCCGGGTATGGGGGGCTGGGTCGTCTCTCCTCCTACTGCGATGATCAGAGCATCTGGTTGAAGCTCCTTGACCAGTGGTGGGGTCGCTTCGGTGTTCAAGCGCACTTCAACAGAAGATTTCTCGATCTGCCGGAACAGATAATCTCGAAAACTGCGCAGGTCTTGTTTATATTTTTCATAATCAGAACAAATGAGCAACCCGCCCAATTGTCCTTGTTTCTCGAGTAAGATGACGTGATGTCCGCGCTCCACAGCAACCAGAGCAGCCTGCATGCCGCCAGGACCACCGCCGATAACCACCACCTTTTTCGGATTCATGGCTTTTTCCAATTCAAATGGAATGATAGCTTCTTTTCCGTAGCGGGGATTCACAGCACAACCAACGTTCATGCGATTGGTGGAAATATGATAGCAGTACAAACAGCGTATGCAGGGAATGATATCTTCAGCCCTGCCTTCCCATGCTTTCTTGCCCCATTGCGGGTCAGCGATCAGCATTCGCCCAAGCGATACCATATCCGCTTTTCCCGAAGCGATGATCCCTTCGGCTTCCTCCGGCGTCATGATGGCACCCACCACACTGACAGGAATATGCACTTTTTTCTTTATCTCTGCCGCCCACTCCACATTCACCATATGCGGCTCAAAGAAGGTGGTTGCCATGTGCACATTGGCTTCATGTTCGATATCCAGACCGGCTGAAACGTTGACCATATCGATCAACGCTTCTACTTCCTGAATGAAGCGCACCACATCACCAAATTCAATGCTTTCCGGGATCCATTCATAAGCGCTGATTCGCATATCGATTGGGAAATCTTTTCCCACGGCATTTCTTACAGTCTCAATGATCTTTTTTGGAAATCTTGCCCGGTTTCCAAAGCTACCACCATACTCGTCGGTACGGTGATTCCAGGCAGGGGAGAGGAATTGCGTCGGCAGCCAGCCGTGCGCAAAATGTAACATGATCATATCAAAACCAAAATCGCGCGCCGTGACCGCAGTTTCGGCATATAAATTGCAGATCCTTTCCATGCCCTTTTCATTCAAGCCCTTGATCTGAACACCGTCCTGTCTCACGCCATCACAGGGTCCCCAAACAAAATCCCCCTCCGGAACAATCCCATAGATCCCGTTATGGTATATCTCCAGAGATACTTTTGATCCTCCCTGGCGGCTGGCATCCAATTGCGCTCGCGTGTTTTCTCTTGCATATTTTGAAAAGACATAAGGCATTCTTCCGAAAGAGCCACGCGGATCATCCACCTGCCCACCGCCTAAAATGAACAGAGCCGCTCCGCCACATGCCTTTTCCCTGTGTACCAAGCCGCAGGGGGTAGACACGATGCGATTTCGCAGCAGCATGTTATTGATCTTTATTGGTTTAAATAAGTTTGGGTAACTATTCATACTTCACTCTTACAGATTCGCAGCGATAAAATACGCGTCATTGGTCGCTTCCAACACCTTGCCGACCCTGTCGCAATCACCGACCATAGCTGTTTCAGGGGTAATGCCATAGAAGGTATGCGCCAGCTCTTTCTTCGATCGTAAGCCCGTAGCCAACAAAACGTGATCCGCTTCCAGGAATTGCTCTTGCCCATCCTTCCCCACTACCATTACCCCATCTTTCCTGATCTCCTTGCACTTCGTCTCCATCATGGTATGCAGGGTCTTGCACCTTTCCATGTGCTGCCGGATCGCGATCCGGTACAACATGTTCCCCTGCGCGTTCAGCGTATCGGTGATCTCCACAATGTGCACTTCATTTCCGCGTTCCGCCAGTTCCAACCCCATCTCCGAGCCGATCGTCCCTCCACCGATCACCACGATCTTCCCCTTCATCTTATCCAGTTCAGGGTACGCATCCACTGCCTGCCGCGCATGCTCCACCCCTGGTATAGGCGGCGTCGCCGCATCAGCTCCCACCGCAATGATCAGGGCATCTGGCTGAAGTTCTTTAACCAATTGCGGGGTCGCTTCGGTGTTCAAGCGCACTTCCACCGACGACTTCTTGATCTGGATCAGCAGGTAATCGCGATATCTTTTCAGGTCTTGCTTGTAATCATCATAATCGGCACAGTTGATCTGTCCGCCCAATCGATCCGATTTTTCTAGCAAGATTACCCTGTGCCCTCGCTCCACTGCTGTCAGCGCTGCCTTTATCCCGCCCGGTCCTCCTCCGATCACCACTACTTCCTTTGCCTGCTCCGCTTTCTCCAGCTTTAGCGGCACCCGGTTCTCTCGACGAAATCTTGGGTTCACGGAACACACCACATTGGCATGCTCTGTTGCAATGTGATAGCAGTACAGGCAACGCAAACAGGGCACAATATCTTCTTCTCTCCCTTCCTGTGCCTTCTTCGGAAAAAACGGGTCAGCGACCAACTGCCTCCCTACCATTACCGCATCTACCTTTCCAGATGCAATGACCTCTTCCATCTCCTCAGGGGTCATGATGGCACCCACCGCTGAAACCAGCACATCGCAGGTCTCTTTGATCCTGGCAGCAAAATCTACATTGTATAAATGAGGCTCGAATACGCTGGTAGCAGAATGTGGATTGGCTTCATAATAGCAATCCATACCACAAGAGACATTCACCATGTCCACATAGGGTGCGGCTTTTTGCACGAAAAATAGCATATCTTCAGAGTCAAACGACTCGGGAACGATGAGATGCCGGCTAACCCGCATTTGAATGGGAAAATCGGGTCCAGCCGCCTGGCGTATGCGGCGGATGGCTTCCAACGGGAAGCGTATACGGTTCTCCAACGAGCCGCCGTATTCATCCGTGCGTTTGTTAAAGCCCGGTGCCAGGAACTGGCTGCATAAACTGTCGTGTGCAAAATGGAAGGTGACCAGGTCAAAACCAAAATCTCTAGCCTGGCATATTGCAGTGGCACAGGATTTGATGATGGCTTCCATATCCTCTTCAGACATCATTTTCATCTTCCAGCCATCAAAACGTACACCGGCGATCGGACCAAACACAGTATGATCGCTGTTTATCGGGCTGAACAATCCCAGTTCCAGTGCACAACGTGCGCCAGCTTGCCTGATCACAGAAATTTGCTCACGCGTAACATCGCGGTTGTATTTCGCAAAGACACTTTGTTCCGTTTCTCCAATCCCGCCACTGATGTGTACAACAGCCGTACCACCCAACGCTTTATCAAAGGCGCTCATATTTCCATAGTTCGTACTGGAGATGATCTTGTGCGAAGGGATGATCCCCATGGGTGCTGCGATGATGCGGTTCTTCAACATCAGCGTATTGACCTTGAGAGGTGAAAACAGATGTGGATATTTGGTCATGATAAACTCCTGGTTTATTCGATATAGAGGTTCATGGACAAAAATGCCAGAATCACAAGAGCCAAGATGATCAGCACTCGAATGAGTTTGGGGATTCTGACCGTATGTTTCTTTAAAATGGGGAGAAGAAATACCGATAGGAAAAGAATGATAAATCCCGTAATGAATGCTTTGTCATAAAAGAAAACGCAAGAAAGTAGCAATAAGATAACAGGTGCTACCCATGAATAATATACCGATAATTTTTTCAGGAAAGTTTCCTCTCCTAAGTAAAGATAATTTCCGGTTTCTTTTTTTGAGGTCATAAAATTCTCCCAGATTCATCGATCATTTGAACGTTCACATAGAAATTTTTTATTTCTGGCAGTGATCCAACAAATTCCTTTACCAGCGCTTTTGCAGTTCGATCATCATCTGCATTATGTTCAACCGTCAGGCTTAAGCCATTCTGCTTAATCACTTTGAACAGCACACCTTTTATTTCATGCTGATGCAATTTTTCGGCAAGGATTGTTACCTGTGCACAACCAATGAGCAACATTTTTTCTCCTCAGAGAACCAGGGGTAACAGATCCTGTTACCCCCGTTCCCTTAATACGTTTTTACAGTACTACCGAACAATAAAGGTTTACTCTTTGTCTAGGCTGTCTTTTTTTCTTCGCTCAACGCCTGTTTGTCGATGATCTTCACAAATGGGTACCAGATCAACATATCAACTATCAAGATCACCACCTGCAGCAATGCACCGTGCAAGGGATTCGTGTTTCCAAGCAGGCCCTGAAGGATTCCTGGTAACGTCCAGCTTACATTCACGCCGCTAAAGGGCGCGATAATGCCAAGCGCGACGGAGAAATAGGCAATGAAGGTGTTGGCAAGAACGCCGCCCATATAGGGGATGAACAGTAAGGGGTTCAACATAATCGGGATACCAAACAGTAGGGGTTCGCCGATGTTAAAAATCTGCGGAACGATCGCCATGCGCGACAGTTGTTTGTATCTGGAACTCTTGGCAAAGATCAACAGCAAGATGCCTAATCCCAGGGTGGCACCCAGACCGCCCATCTGGATTGAATTGGCAAGACCTGTATTAACAATATTGGGCAAGGGTTCGCCGGCAGCCAATGCAGAAAGATTTTCAGTATTCGCAGTTTGCATCAAAGCATCAAAGAAAGGAACAGCGGTTGATCCATGAATACCACAGAACATGAACAGGGTCATCAATATTTCCGTGATCAACAAGCCGGGGAATGACAGACCAATGCCTTTGAGGGGTGTCTGGAGTACGGTGTAAATAACATTATGGAGACTACCAACCGAGGTCGCTTCCAGCAGTTTCCCAATTGCGGCGGCAGAGAAAATAATAATGAGACAAGCAATAAAAACCGCGAACGTGTCTTCAATGAATTTGGGAACTCCTGCTGGCATTTTAATGGTCACCTTCTTATCAACCAGGAACTTGGAAAGCCTTGGCACAGCAAACCCAATGATCAGCGCTGTGAACATTCCTTTGTGACCCAACCAGGCGGTCGGGATGGCAGTGAAGAGTTCCGTGGGGGTTAACAACAAGAACGCTGCAACTGTCAGGGGAATCATATTGACTGATTCCTTCATTCCTAAATGGGTTGCATAGCGGTAAGGCAAGACCATTACTACATATAATGAGATGCAAGCCAGCGTCAATGAATGTGTATTCATGAAGATCATTGCCACTGTTGGGTGAGAGGCTAGAAAAGCCTGCCAGGGACCGATGTCAATGAAAGCGAACAAAACTGCAAAAGATCCAACAACCGTGATTGGCAGTATGATCTGCATTGTTTCGGCTACAGCTTTTAAGAATTTTACAGAAGATATTTTTTCGGAAAAGGGAACAATAAACTTCTGTATTCGATCCATCAATTTTTCCATCATATTCTCCTTCTCATTCTTATACATTTTTCGCCCGGTGTTTTCAAAATATCCGGTTTACACTGAGCTTTTTCATTCACAAAATATCATTTCCCTATTCGTTCATCTCCTTTCATTTTCTAATTTTTCAAATACGGCGTTGAGTACTTTTTCGCCATTCAACATTCCATAATCGGCGGTATCAACGACCATAAATGGGACATTGTTTGCTTTGTACTTTTCTTCGAAAGCATCTTTCTTAAAGCGAACCTGTGGAGCCAAAAGGACGATATCCGCATCGCCGATGTAGTCATCCAACTTTGCTTCGGGGTATGCGTTGATTGCCACTTCAATATTTTTTTTCGCAGCCGCTTCGAGCATCTTCTCCACCAGCATGCCTGTACTGGCTCCCCACTGACAAATGAGAATGATGTTATAGACCATTTTTGACCTCCTTATAAAGTTTCACAAATTGCTCTGCCAATTCTCGGGTAATTTCAGCGATTGAAAAATGATTTGAAGCGTGTACCAGAATCATACTGATCGCCACATCTCCTTCTCGCGCTTCATTGACCAATAATTTGGTATGTACTTCGTGCGCTTTCAAAAGGACTTCTGAGCTTTTTTTTAGCAAATTTTCCGCAGTCTCAAAATCTCCCTTTCTCGCCGCCTCTATGGCTTCCATGGAAGCACTTTTGCTATCTCCAGCATAAGCAATGACTATCACTGCATATTTACCTGTATCCAAATTGACTCCTCAAGAATAAAAAAGTTGAATAGCCCAATGATATGGTCTTAAAATCAAGAAAGCAATTTTAGGAATTGCATGACCACTCTGCAAAAAAAATTAAATTTTTTCTCAAAAATGGTGCAAACTATACAAAAGTGCTATTCATTATTAATGAAGAAGGATTATTTTTTCGATTGAGCGGCAAGAATACCCATTACAATAGAACTTAACGTTTCCTAATCGGAATGATGACAATTAGTAAGGAAATCCAGTTAATCAGTTTTTTATTGAATCAAGGGTCGTGGGTTACGACCTCTGTTATTTCGGATTATCTTGAATTGTCTCCGCGTTCGGTAAGCACCTATATTTCTGAATTGAACAAGAAATATGACGGGCTCATCCTTTCATCGAACAAGGGCTACAGAATTTTAAAAGATAAGGCTTGCGCCATTCTTAATGCTATTTCAACCAGGAGAATCCCGAGCAATTACGAAGAACGGAAAAAGTACATTCTTGAAAAAATCTTGCTTTCACAGCAATTTCCGACCATTGATTTTTTATCAGATAGATTATGCGTTTCTCCATCAACCCTGCAAAATGAGATTTCTAAACTGCGAAGCGAACTATCTGATTTCCATCTTCACTTAAGGATAAAAAATAATAAACTATCCATCATCGGATTAGATCGAGATAAACGCCGCCTGGTTTTGGACCTCATCAATGAGGAATTGGAAAACTCTTCTTTTAGTCTGGAAAGCATCCAGGATCTGTTCGTTACCACAGACCTGAAAAGAATCAAAAAAATCGTAACCAACGCTCTAAAGAACAATGAATATTTCCTGGATGAGTACTCGCTGCTTAATTACATTCTGCACATTGCAGTTTTTATTGAACTTAAGGGAAACAACTACATTGCAAATGCTAAAGATCATAACGCGCCTAGAATCAATTTCCGCAAGGTAACATCCCCACACGTCTGCAAGATCATCGAAGAAATTTTCAGCGAAATAAAGCTTGCTTACGGCGGGGATTTTACGATTGAAGATTTTTCCGAGGTCTCGCTCTCCATGATGACCAGTGCAGTTTCAAATAATTTGGGCAAACTGCACATGGATCAACTTGAGGAATTGGTGGGCAGAGAAATTGAAAAATTGCTCTTTGAGATCGTGCGTTCTGTAAGAAGCACTTACTCCATCGACCTTAAAGAAGACGGATTCATGATCCGTTTTGCGTTTCATTTGAAAAATGTTATCAAGAGGGTTGAAAACAACATTAAATTAAGGAACAGTGAATTCAAGAGCATTAAGTCCGACTTCCCGCTCATTTATGTGATCGCTGTCTTCATTTCCAATATCATCAACAAAAAGACCAATCACATCCTTTCCGAAGATGAGATCGCTTACATAGCGCTTCACATTGGCGTTCTTATGGAAGAGAAGAAAGCCTATTCAGAAAAGCTGAAATGTATCGTTCTAGCACCTGATTACTATACCGTGGGTCGCTCATTGTACCGGAGATTGAATGAAAAATTCTCCGACAGCATTTTGATCACGAACTTCATCACTTCTTATGACGATCTCGCCAGTACAGAAGAATATGACCTGCTCTTATCCACCATCGAAATAAATCCCCGCACAGAAAAACCCCACATATTGATGGACCCGTTTCTCTCAGATACCACCATCAGCAACGTTTTTCAGAAAATCGAGGAGGTAAAACAGGCAAAAAGAAAACAAAAGATGACAAATCAATTCAAGTATTTCTTCCGAAATGATTTGTTCTTTTATGACTACCCATTCAAAACGTACCAGGATGCCATCGAGACCATGTGCGATTCGATGATGGAAAAAGATTACGTTGATAAGAACTATAAGAAAGAAATCTATGAACACGAGGAAGTTGCGCCGAGTGCCTATGGGAATATCGCCATTCCCCACCCGCTCTCCAATCGAGCTATTTCTTCCGTGATCGCAATTTCTATCAATCCAACCCCCATCCAATGGGGTACGAATAAAGTGCATATTGTTTTTATGCTCTCGCTCCAAGAAGAGAACCGCGATTTGTTTACGGACATTTTCAACTCCATAACCCACCTGATATCAAACAAAGACTTTTTTACCAAGATCATGAATGCAAAGACGTATGAAGATTTCATTGAAATTTTGGTATCCTCCACTGTCAATTAAGCACAGGCTGCATCGCGATTGTTTTTTTAATCCCCATTCAGTCATGCCCCATGGTCGTTGTTGAAACAACTTCATGATTTTTGCAGAGTATCTCTGCAAATGTCAAAATTGTTTAAGGTCTCTATTTTCACTATCATACAAACAGAGCCCGCCGTGAAATCACCATTCTCCAACCCGGTTGGTCTCTTAACAGATTGCTATCTTCAAATAGCAACCTACCCAAATCGGCGTTTCTTTGCTAACGAAAAGGCAATTTTCGAAAGAACTTTCTTATAAAAACCATGCTCGACTCGACGACAGACATTCCAGGAGGATCCATTGCATGAAATATTCCCACCTATTTGAACCATTAAAAGTCAATACCCTGATCTTGAAGAATCGTGTCCTTTTGGCACCTATGGGATACGCTGACCCTGTAGCGCTTTCGGAACAGGCGTTGGGAGGACCTTCCTTGATCACCATCGGCAGTGCGCAAATCGATGAAGAGAGTTCGAACATCATGAACCAACCCTACCCATTTTCGAAGGGCGGATTGACCAGACTCCGTGAACAGGTTGTGACCATACGCCAGGCGGGAGCGAAAGCATCTTTGGAATTGATCCATGGCGGTCAGTTCGCCGGGAAGAACTACATCAGCAGCAACTATGCCATTGGACCCATGGCATTAATTCGCGAGGATGGACTTGAAGTAAAAGCCATGGACGAACCGATGATGTATGAGGTTGCAGAGCGTTATGCGAATGCAGCCAAAGAAGCGCAAGCGGTCGGTTTTGACATGATCATGCTTCATTTTGCACACGGCTGGTTGCCAGCCCAATTTCTATCACCGCATTTTAATAAACGGACCGATCAATATGGCGGAAGTCTTGAAAATCGTGCCCGGTTTCCTAAAATGATCATCGAACGGGTGCGTAGCGCAATAGGGAAGGATTTTGCTGTTGAATTAAGGATCAGCGGATACGAATGGATAGATGAATCCATTGAAATCGGGGATGTGATCAGTTTTGTAAAATCCGTGGAAAATCTCATTGACATGGTCCACGTTTCAGCCGGAATGGATGGGGCGGGGATTGATGAAATGTTAAGCGCTCATTGCCATATGATGACCACCACCTTCGAACCGCATATGGCTAACGTGTGGTTGGCTGAACGCGTGAAGAAAGCTGTTAATATTCCAGTTGTAACGGTTGGTGCCATCATGCATCCCGACGAAGCAGAAGATATTCTCTCAACCGGGAAAGCAGACGCGGTTGCCATTGCGCGTGCAGTTGTCGCCGATCCTTTATGGTCTCAAAAAGCCCTGGAAGGAAAGGGAGAGGAAATCACACCCTGTTTGCGGTGCCTTTCTTGTTCACACGTTGCAACCAGAAGAAGGAACAGTTGGGGCTGTGCGGTGAATCCACGCCATGGAAGGGAAGCGTTCGTTTCTGCCGTTATCGAGAAAGCACCCGTGATAAAGAATGTCGTTGTGATCGGAGGTGGACCTGGTGGAATGGAGGCAGCTATTACCGCGCGACAGCGCGGACACACCGTAACCCTCCTGGAAAAATCTGGCGAGTTGGGTGGCAATATAAAATTTTCTGAATATGACAAATTGAAACTTGACTTAAAACTTTTTAAAGATTATTTGATCCGCACCGTCAAGCAAAGTGGTGCTGCCATCAAGCTTAACACAGAAGCCACACCTGAAATGGTGCGGGAAATGCATCCCGATGTGATCATCGTGGCGGTCGGCGCAAATCCGATCACGCCCAATATCAAGGGCATTAAGATTGAGAAGAAAAACGTCATGCAGTCAATTGAAGCCTATCCAAACTTGGAGAAGATCGGCAAGAGAGTCGTGGTTATTGGGGGCGGCTACATTGGTTGTGAGATCAGCCTGGAATTGGCTCTGCGCGAGCATGAAGTAACCATCATTGAAATCAGCGACGTCCTCGCTTCTAATGGAAATCGATTGTACAAAGAAGCTCTTCATCAAAAAATGGCAACCTGTACAGGTTTGCAATATCATCTTGAAACAGTTTGCACCGAAATTCAGGATAACGGGGTGGTCATACAAGGCAAAGACGGCGTTGAAAAAAGAGTAGAGACCGACACCGTAATCCTGGCTACCGGCTTCAAGGCCAATCGAACTGTAGCTGAAGCCTTCTACGGCATCACATACGAAACATATCTGATCGGTGATTGCGAACGGGCACGAAAAGTAGATTATGCGATCAACGAGGGATATTTTATTGGCAGAAATATATAATACAAAAAAGACCCTCAGGCTATGAAAATACCGTGAGGGTCTTTTTTTATCATGCAAACAGCCAGGGGTTATCTTACAAAGACCATCCAATAGAAAAGACTCAACAATACTTGGGTGACAACCCCTGCCAACAAACCCAACAGGAATTGGTTAACCCTATCCATGAACGGGAAAGCTTTGACGATCACGAAGCGAATCCACAACCAAACCCACAAAGTCAATAAAACAACGGTGATGAACATTTTGGTTCTTTCTGCGATTGAACAAACTTGATTTTCCGTAAAAGGGCACAGCGCATTGGCACGGCAGGCAATGGATATTGTTCAATCGGACCATTTTCATGACCAACATCCTTGCCAGAGAGGTTCACTTTTTTAAAGTGGCTGGAAAACCTCTTACTGTGTCAATCGTCCATACAGATGCGGTTGGCGATGCTCTATGAACATTCCAGAACATTGCGTGAGATCCAACGCAACGATCACCAAACGATTCACATCTCGGGTCTGTACCAGGCAGCTTCCATCAGGGGCGTACGCATAAGCTAATGGGATGGCATCGTTATAGTGACTGCACCCAACTGCAAAAATGCCATTCTCTGACGCACGGCAGAGCCCAGCCGCCGTCCATTGCGCAAATTGCGTTTCATGCCACATGCCAGTTCCGATAGGGTTGAACAGGATTCTCGCTCCTTGCAGAGCGTAAGAGCGCGCCACCTCCGGAAAGTGCACTTCATAACAAATGGCAATTCCCACCAACCCGAAGTCCGTAGCGATCACATCAAGATCGTCTCCGTGGCTGAACCCTTTGGAAAGCTCATTGTACGTAAGGGATGTTTTGCGGTGATGCCCAACCACCTCCCCAGACGGATTCACAACCACCGCATGCTTAAACTTTTCTTTGCCTGCATCGCGGTCTTCCATCCCACAGACAATCCATTTCTTTCTGCTCCTGGCTATCTCCTGCAGCGCGCTCAGATTTTCAGAATAGATATGGTCTTCAGGAAAAAGAAAAATATCCGGTTTGGCATCAGCGGTATATTGCTCTAATTCCACCAGGGGTGTCGCGCTATCTTTGACTGGTCGGGGAATGACCAACCCAATATGAATGCTATTTTGTGCCATATGCATCTCCACCAATAGGTTTTTTCTTCAATCAATAAAATTTTTTCGTACGCAAGAGCCGAAGAGAAATTTTTATTCCAATTCTTCGGCTACGCGCAAGGCGATTTTTGCCATCAACGGAAAACCCTTCTCGCGCTGTTCGGTGGTGGCAACCTGGGGAACCGCGATGCCATCACTGACGGTGAGAATGGATAATGCCCTGACGCCATGCTTCGCAGCCAGCGAATACAATGCGCAGGTTTCCATTTCAACTCCCAGCACCCCATTCTCAGCCCATAGTTTCCACCAGTCATCGTGGTCATTGTAGAAAGTATCGCTGGAGAGCACGCTGCCAACGTGCACCGTTTCTCCCATCTCTTTCGCGATGCGGTACGCCGCTGCAAGCAGTTCAAAATTGGCTGCCGCCGCAAAGGTCATTCCCGAAAAACGCAACTGGTCCATATGAGAATCAGTGGACGCAGTAATAGCCAGGATTACATCGCTGATCTTTAAATGAAGTTGTATACCGCCGCAGGTCCCGACCCTGATCAGGTTTTTCACCTGGTACTCACGGATCAGTTCATTCACATAGATGGAATGGGAGGGCATGCCCATGCCGGTTCCCATCACAGAAACTCGTTTTCCATTGTACGTTCCGGTGAAGCCCAGCATTCCGCGCACTTCGTTAAAGCAAACCGCATCTTTGAGCATGGTTTCTGCAATGAATTTTGCCCGCAGCGGATCGCCGGGGAGTAAAATGGTGGGGGCAATCTGCCCGGGTTTTGCGCCAATGTGAATACTCATGGATCACTCCTCTGTCTCTAAAAGTCCGTTTATTATATATTTACTTCTAAAGAAATCCCATCCTAAAACCAATTCTGACCATCTTTCGTAAAAGGTATGGCAACAACGCCTCCGCTCAGCAATGGCATGAATCTGTAAGACGAAAGCGAACGATGATAAACCCGCAAAATTTTTATGTTTCTTTTATTTTTTACAAAGAATTTGGATATACAATTAATCTAAAGTTCAAAAAAGGAGAGTGTGATGTCAAGTTTAATCGGAGTTTTACTCGTTGGTTTGATCGCAGGTTTTATTGCTGATAAGATCATCAAGAATACCTTTGGATTATGGGGAGACCTGCTCATCGGTGTAGGTGGAGCATTCTTGGGTTACTGGATCTTTGGTCTGCTCGGGATCTCCGTAGGTTCATTCTTCGGTGAGATTATCGCCGCGGTCATTGGCGCAGTGATTTTGCTGCTGGTCATCAACAAATTCAAGAAGAGTTAGCGATATTGCCACACAAAAGCAGAAAAGATGGAGAGAAAGACTCTCCATCTTTTTCATATTGTTCCCATCAGTCATCATTATCGGTTTGTCCTTATGATAAGGTCATTTTATGGTTCGATTTATGGATATGGTTCCTGTACGATACGTACTTATTGGTATAAATACTCTTTCCACCCTATTATCAGCATATGCCAGCATCGCATCCTGGAGAAGGCGAGAAAAAGCGGGGTTTGCAGGGATATATCTGGCGATCAGCATGGCAGCCACAACCATATACGCTTTTGGTTACACGATGGAGCTGGCAAGCGATACTCTGCAACAAATCCTTTTTTGGATAAAAATTGAGCACCTGGGCGTTCAGTTCATCGCATTTCCCTTCTTGTTTTTTACCCTCTGCCTAAGCGGACGGCAAAAATTAATCAAACCCCAATTTGTCGTGTTCTTTTCTGTTTTCGCTCTGGTTCTCATTGCATCAGCCTGGACCAACCAAATGCACCTGGAACCCCACCTGACCCCGGGAGCACCATTCCCCACCCTTTCGTACACGCGCGGATTATGGACGTGGTTGAGCATCGGGAATGTGTCATTCTGTCTCGTATTGAGTATCGCCACCTTCATCAGCATGTCTTTGCATGCCGTATCCACATTCCGCAAACAAATGCTCATGTTCATCCTGGGTTCTCTGCTCCCCTTGGCAGGAATGATCATTACAGCCACCAGCCGGGTTGCATATAGTCTCGACCTGGCACCTTTAGCCTTGAGCGTCAGCGGTATTCTCTTTATCATCGGTATAACCCGCTTTCAAATATTCGATATCATCCCTCTGGCACGCGATATGATTTTCGAAAACATGGATAATGGCTTTGTCGTCTTTGACAGCCAGGAAAGGCTGGTGGATTTCAATCTACGAGCCCAAAAGATTCTTCCTGAGATCGGAGATCAGTCCGTAGGCATCGCAGCCAATAGAATTTTCTGTTCTCGTTCTTCATTGTTAGAACTAATTCAAAGGGGCAGTGGAGAAACCATCAATCTGCAAAAAGGAAACGCGATATACCGTTGCAGGATGTTGCCTTTATCCAATCCTCAAGACAAATTAATCGGCAAAGTGGTTACTCTGGAAAATTACACCGAAGTTGATGCGATGGTCAAGCAGCTAAAAGAACTGGCTACCATGGACCCATTGACCGGCATTTATAACCGGAGGTATTTTTATGAAGTGGCAGAAAAGGAAATCGCGCGTTCGATTCGATTGAAGAAACAGCTTTCGCTCATTCTTTTTGATCTGGATAATTTAAAATTCATCAATGACTCGCTGGGACATTCCGCCGGAGACGAAGTGCTCAAATTTGTGGTACGGCTGGTTTTACAGAGGTTGAGGAAGTATGACATTTTTGGTCGGTTTGGGGGTGACGAATTCCTGATCCTGCTCCCCGAAACCGACATATCCGCTGCCAAAGGGTTAGCGGATGAATTAAGGGCATCGATGGAGAGTTCAAAAATCCCTCTGGAAGATCGAACTGTGCAAACCACCGGCAGTTTTGGCGTGGCAGATATCCTGCGCGATCATCCTATGCCTCTCGAAGACCTGCTAAGTCGCGCCGACAAGGCGGTTTATGTGGCTAAAGACGGCGGGCGCAATCGCGTCTGCATCGAAAAGGCAAATCTTGCCGGTTCATAAAAGCAAACTCAATTTCACAGTCGCATATCCTTATGCATAACCAAGGTTGTTTATAATGATGTCATGAGATCGCCCAGGTTCTTCCCAATACTCTTCTACGCCCTCTGTTTGTGCTGCCAGGCATGCACTGGGAGTCAGGTCACCCAGGAAACACCTCTGGTAGCGTCTGCAACGTTTTCCTCTATCTCCACCCCCACAAGCGTGGAAGCAATTGAGGCACGCTCCTTTTCATCAACTCCTATTCCACTGGATGAACAGAACCCCCTCTGCCAACCAGAAACGGTCGATTCCATGTTCAACTCAGCATGTGCGAACGGAGCCTTAAAAATCCGGCAAAACGAAAACAGGCGTGGGCTTGATATCTTTCTTGCGAGAATGACAGCGCTGAAGCATAGCACACCATTCACGCTCTCCGCGACAATCACCTCTCGAAAAGCCAATAGCTCAGCAATGGATGAAAACCAATACGGGTTTTTCATCCTGGACGCATCTGGGATGGAATACGCTCTCCGTTTTCAAGGACAATATTTCAACATGGAAAGTTGGGATGACAACGAGGAAGGAAAAGCGTTCGAACGATATAACATGAGCTATTTCCCCTTCCTGAACACTAACGGTCAGGCGAACCTGGTCCAGTTTAGCTGTACGGATGAGATATGCGACCTTTATTTAAATCATGAGTTCAGCGCGAGATTCCCGCTGGATCTTCGCGGTGGGATAAGTGGAGTGGGCATCTTCGCGGCTTCAACCTGGGATGAACGGTTTGGAGAGGTCACTATTCAAGACCTCACCATCCAACCCAGTGCAGACGCTCCCCTGCTTTCAGAACCCTATGCGCTTGAAGATGATCTCACTGCCGATCATGGCACTTTCTCCCAATCTGGGCTGAGCGGAGCTTTCAACATCTTTGCAGAAGATGGTTTTCATTTCTCATCGCTCATCCCTTTCGGTTATTACGCGGCGAAAACAAACCCCTCCCTCGCAGATGTGGCAGTGAGCACCACGGTGCACATGGAAATCGATCCAACGGGCAGCTCCAGCCGTTACGCCGGGCTGATATGCCGTTCAAGCCAGGATGGCATGTACATGGCGGTCATCCGCGCCGATGGCAGCTACTCGATCTTTCGCGATACCTCCCAACGTCCTTTCGCATTACTGGCAGAAAGGAAGTCAGATGCGATTTTGAGCGGAATCAGTGAGAACTTGCTAAAACTGGAATGCATTGGAGATCAGGTCAATTTTTACATCAATGGAACACAGGTGGAAGCGCTGACCGACCACCGCTACGGGCTGCAGTTCGGACGCAGCGGATTGTTCACCAAAACAGGTGGAGAACCCTCTGCGGATGCAATCATTTTCAAAGACTTTGTGATCGAAGAAATCCGCGATCGAAAGAACTAATCGTTTACCATATTGGCTTGCTTCCAAAGGTGGTCGAGCACCTGCAAGAAGGTCTTGCTGCGTTCTTCCCAGGCTTGTTCGCTGATATGAAAACCGTCGCGATAGGGATCAATACCGTGGTCCGCCAGCGGCTGGGCAGCCGCCCACCAATTCCACAAAGGCAGATCATATTCATAAGCCAACTTTGCCACCGTTAGATTGATGGAATAATCTCTCTCCACGTTATCTGCCTTGGTCGCCAGGATGGGCACCGCTCCCTGCGACATGCTGTACTCAATAATACGGCGCAGGTACTGTTCATATAACCCCGCTGTGCGCCCATTGAACGGAAATTCCAACGAGATCAGCACAAAGCTTGGACGCGTGGTGCGCAGTTCGCATTCCATAGGGGTTTCATCGGGCTGGCAGTGCTCGGGATCGGCTTGAATTTGGGTGAGCGGCGAAGCGGCAGTAAAGCCGTATTGGGCTGATTGCCCATCACGATCAAAATAACCCTGAAAGTTCTCGACCGTGTCCAGATACGGGGCAATATCCCACTCAAATTCGTAGATATCCAGGTGATCAAACTTCCAGAGAAAAACCGTCTTGAGGTTCTGGCAGTCGCCTATCTTTGAAAAGGCATGCGGATCATTGCCCATTTGCAAACCCTGTGCATAGATGGCGCGTGCGGTTACGGTCAATTCGGGGATGACTGACCAATTCTGCCAGTCTTCAGGCAACCGGCGTGCGTCTTGCGTGGGTGTAAGCTCTGCGGTTTCAGTAGGGGAAACGGCTGTAGCAGCAACGGATCTCGGAACATCATCTGTGATTGCTGCTGAAAGATCGGCATTAGGGGTTGCAATTGAACAAGCGCTCACAAGAAAAACAATGCAGAAACTGACCAGGGTTCTTTTTTTCATACGGATCATTCACGTATTTTCAGAATTGACCACACCGTCAATCTTGAGGTAGGTTTGCAATGGATTGGAATTTTTCCAATTTCGTTCCGTCATTGTTATTCCTTCGGCGAAATCTGAAATTTCTCAGAGTGATTCCTGCGCATAATTATATATCTATCGGCAGGTCATTCCAACCAATAGAAACATTTTCAACAACAAGGTTCATACCAGTGGTCCAGTGATGGGCTGTACTCAGATCATTCAGGCACAGGTTCATAAACGGAATGGCACAGAAGAAAGATTCCGGATGCGGATCCACTCGTGATCCATCCATCGATCAATTTCGTGGGAACTGCACGGCAGTTTGCTTTACCTTGGCGCATGTGATCTCTATAGCTGCATGTCCCGGGGCATGTACTGGGCAGTTCTTTCTATGACCACCTTGCTTTTGGACACGCTATACAACCTGAACGCATCGGCGGTCCATGCCTGCAATATTGCGCACAGCCCAAATCAGGAGCTACCTAACGAATTGCCTGTACGCCCAGCGCACCACCAGGAACACGATCGCCAGCCAGATCAAAGCGATCACCAGACCGGCGGTTCGACTGACCGGTTTTCCCGATGCAAATTGCTGCTCGCTGCGGGCGCGGCATTCCTTCATCACCTCCGCCGGCACCATCTTGATCGCCAGGGCAGTTCCCAACGGGAGCAGAACAAGGTCATCCACATATCCCAGCACCGGCACGAAATCGGGAATGAGATCGATCGGGCTGAAGGCATACGCCACTACCAACCAGGCAAATGCTTTGGCATACCAGGGAGTGCGCGGATCGCGCACCGCCAGATAGAGCGCGTAGGTTTCACGTTTCAGGCTGTTGGCGCGGTCTTTCCATTTTTCGAGCAATGGTCGTTCATCATCTGGCATGCCGAGAATTCTACTCCGCAAAGCGGCTGATCGCGCGCAGGGTTTGGTTCAAAGCATTGCCGTAGGGCTGCAACCAGTTTTTCCAGTGCAGGCGAAAATAGATGGAGCACAGAAAATTCCGCACATTGCTGCGCAGGTACATGCTTTGTGGTACCCTCTTTTCTGCCAGAACCAACTCTTGAAATGTGGCGATCCAATCATTGACCTGTCCTATTCCCAGCATATTGCGTGAAATCACAGAGATCACTACCCTGCCCAGACGTTCTTCTTCACTGTGGATATACACCTGCGCGGGATCGCAGATAACCTTCTGTGTCATCATTAGCATCTCTTGCAGGTCCGTTGCCTGCATCTCGTCGCACAGCGCCAGATCGTCCAGCGCATCTGCCGCATGAGCGATAGCATGCGCCCAACCCTTCTCTTGCACGAACCCTCGTTTATCCCTCTCTTCGTCGAAGAAGCGTATGAGGGCTACTTTGACTTGCTGCAGTTCTACCGCACTAAGATAGGCGGTAGAGCGGTGCACTGCCAGCAGCAGGGGCAAAACCAGCACTGAAAAAGCCCGCGTGAAAACCCCATCTTCCGGCACTTCTCCGATCTGGTAGAACATATGGTGGTCATCCAGCATCAGCGCGAGGATCGCTCGCATGTCTTGCGCAGGCACCAAGCGCTGCACATAGATCCACTGCACGAAAGCGGCATAAATCAGATCATCGCGAAGTTCTCCATCTACAGAGCCAATGGCTTCCAGCATGGCAGGCATGAGAGTCAGCGCTTCATTGCGGGTAGTAGCAAAATTGCTCTCTTTCGACGAACGCAGTTTTGCTTTCAATTCCAGTTCTCGCATTTCATCCTCTTCTTTGACATAGATGATCTTTCACGAAAAGCATATCATGGATCCTGAGATCGTTTGGATTACACATTAAAACAGTCTTGATCGAATGAATTCGCTGATCAGCCCTTTTGGAGCGACGCAAGGAAGCATAGGTTGTTTTTTATGGCTGAAATGCTACAATTTTCATAATCAAAAACAAGAGCAGCAAGGGGGGACAAGCTGGCTCCGCATCACACTTTCATGTTTCAGACAAGCGAACAAAAAGCACCACTGCCGCCCATGTTGTACAAAAAGAAATGGAGGTTCTATGCGCAAGGTTTTTGTCCTACTATTCGTAATTATTCTTGTTCTTACATCCGCCTGTGGAGAGAAGAAAGAGCTTGCGACTGAAATTGTTCCCACCGACACTACCGCACCCACTGAGATACCCAAATTGCAGCCAGGAGAACCCACCAGTGCCGAACGTACATTGGAAGACGCAGATGCAAGCATTAAGGCTGCAGAGCACCGCGCCCTGACCGGTGACAATTTTCTGGAAAACCTGTATGAACGCCCCTTCACCTCACAGGAAATGGTTTATCAACCCGATCTCAACATTCTCACTGCCGCTATCAGCGGCGATGAAAATTTCTACTATTTCATTCTCACCCTGGATGATGAAATCAGCGGCGGAGTGACAGGCATCTATGGCGTTGAATTCGATCGCACCCAGACCGGGCGGGGAGACCTGCTGGTATGGGCAACATACTTTGCACCTGAATGGTCTACCGATGGCATCACCGTGTATATCAACCCAAGCGGCACGGTAGGAGGATTGAATCCTATAACTGCCGAAAAGGATTATGAAGGCAGGGGGTACACAGAAACCGTTGTTATGGAAGGCGATAAGGTCGCCTGGGCCAGGCTCGATCCCACAGATGCCAGCGCCGTGCAGATCGCGGTCAGTCGGGAATTGCTCGGCACAGAGGAGTTCTTGTGGGGCGCCTGGGCGGATGGTGGGATCAAAGACCCCTCCCTGTTCGATTACAATGATCATTTTGGCGTATCCGAAGCCGGCTCTCCGCTCAACACCAGCGAAGATTACCCACTGCAGGCGCTCGCCAGTCTGGATAACACCTGCCGCCTACCGTATGGCATTGACCAGCTTAGCAACGCGATCACCGGCATGTGCATTACCTCACAACCAAATCAGAGCTGTGTTTGCGCATATTGGGCTGTCTTTGGGGCAACCAGAGTTTGCTTGCTGTGGGATTGCGATTAGAGATTTCATAAATCAAGACTGTGAATGAATAATTTATATATAGAAAGAAGGAAGTATGCATAAGAAAGGATTCTATGTAATTTTATTTATGACCCTGGTGTTGGTGTGCGCTTGTGGGTCGAAACCTGAAGCCGACAGCGCGAAGAAACCAACGGACAAACCCAGCATCGTGCTGGATGCCACTGCCCCGACAGAAAAAGAAAAGCCGCCAACGGACCTGATGCCCGGCGAGCCTAATCCACAAGCCGAACGCACTCTGGAAGACGCGGACGCCAGCTTGCGAGCTTATGAACGCCGCGTCGTTTCCGGCGACAACATCCTCGATAATCTTTACGAGCGCCCCTTCACCTCGCAGGTGATGGATTACCAACCTGACCTGAACATCCTGACGGCTGCTATCGTCAGCGATGATGCCTTCATTTATTTCACCATCACGCTGGCTAGCGTCGATCCGGTTAGCGGTATCTTGAACGGCACCTACGGCATCGAATTCGACCGCACACAGAGCGGGCGCGGCGATCTGCTGGTGCTGGTAAGCCAACCTGGCACGGAATGGTCAATGAAAGAACTGGTCGCCTACACTGACACAACCGGCAGCGTGGGCGGGGCGAGGCCCATTGTGGCAGAAGCAGGTTACCCAGTAGATGGCTACACTGAAATCGTAGAACTGGGCGGAGACAAAGTAGCCTGGGCGCGCATGGCTCCCGAGGATACATACGCGGTACAGATCGCGGTCAGTCGGGCATTGCTCGGCACAGAGGAGTTCTTATGGGGCGCCTGGGCGGATGGTGGGGTCAAAGATCCCTCATTGTTCGATTATAACGATCATTTCGCACCTGTCGTAGCTGGTTCTCCCATCAAGACGGATACGGATTACCCGCTCAAAGAGCTCGCCAGCCTGGATAACACCTGCCGTCTTCCCTTTAAGTTAGAGAACGTAAGGGGAATCCCGGGTATGTGCACCTCCATTCCGGCAGCCAGCAGTGGATCATCATGTGTTTGTGTACGGTGGTCCTCTCCATTAATAGCTCTAGTGTGTTTGGAATGGGATTGCGATTAGGTAAAACGATTCAATAATATTGTGGGTTACGAAGAGACAGGTGAATGATAAGGATCACCTGTCTCTTTCAATATATATTTCATTATTCATTACAATTAGCGGGTCAGTCTTTGTGTACCTTGGTTAACGGAAGAGGATAAAGATCATGAAAACATTCGGACGCATTTTGCTGATGTCGCTTTGTTTACCAATTATCCTGGTAGGGATCATCTGGTTTGTAACCCGCCAAGCCAACGACAGCCTGGAATCAGACGGAGCCAAGCGCAGGTACATGCTCTATGTGCCCAAATCCTATGATCCCGCCACCCCCGCCTCGCTGGTAATCAGCCTGCACGGTTTCAGCGATTGGCCTGCCCACCAGATGCACATGAGCGGGTGGAACGAACTGGCAGATGAGGAGGGGTTCATCGTGGTTTACCCGCTGGGCACCGGTTTCCCGCTGCGCTGGCAGTTGTATGATTTCGACCATCCTTCCGCCAACCCAACCGCCGATATCCGCTTCATCGCGGAGCTGATCGAGCACCTGGAGCAGAAATACAACATCGATCCCAGCCGCGTCTATGCCAACGGATTTTCCAACGGGGGTGGCATGGCGCACGCCTTATCCTGTGCGCTCTCCGGACAGATCGCTGCCTTCGGCGGTGTGTCAGGCGCCTATTTCTACCCGCTGACCGCCTGCAGAACCACCCGTGCAGTGCCCGCCATCCTCTTTCATGGCACAGCAGATGCCGTCGTACCTTATGCAGGCGGTCCAACACAGCGCTTTCCCTATGATTTCGTAAACCTGCCGGATTTCGCGCGAGAGCTGGCAACGCGCAATGGCTGCACAGCCACTCCACGCACAGAGCAGATCAGCCAGAAGGTGCATTCCATCACCTATACAGCATGCGTCAATAACGCAGATGTGGTTTTCTACAGCATCGCAGGGGGCGGGCATTCCTGGGCGGGTGGAAGAGCCATGCCGCGCATCATCGCGGGCGAAACCAACACGGAGGTCAACGCCACACGTTTAATGTGGGATTTCTTCCAGAACCACCCTCTCGTTGAGGATCATTAATCTTCCCGGATCTTATGATCGAATGGTCAATTTTTCTGCACCACAAGAAAGCCACTTGATAAGTATAAGGAACAATGAACAGCGCATTGCTCTTGTTGACCGTGGGGCTGATTCTAGTTTTTGCACCTCTGGTACCCGCAGAGGAAAAGCAAGCCAGTGCTGGTAACGCGTGGAAGGGAAAGTGGCTGGAACGAGGTTGAATAAATTATATGACAGCGACAGGAATCTCAGCGGATCCTCTGGACGAACATTTTCATTGATTGATGGCTTGTTCAAGCATGGCGCTCAATTGCTGTTTCTTTTGCTTTAATTGCCCTGCCAGAGAGGGCAGCGGTTCCAAGATCGTCAATATCGTGGTCACATATTTATTTCTCTTATACGCTGGGCGCTGCACAAACTGCGCGAATTCGATCAATTCCTCGGCACTTGAATAACCTGGAATATCCTTTTCAATATAGTTCATCCAGTCGTCCCAGTACGAAACACAGAGCCTGGAAAGTTGGACAGGGAGGTTCTTCTCTTTCTCATAATCAGAAAAGTATTTCTTATTAAGCGCTTCTGAATAAATAGTTGGGTAATACTCCAGGAAGGTTCTGCGGATTTTTCGTATCTCTTTCTCGATCTCTGCAACCTGAGATTTGAGCAGCTCCATGGCTGCCATAGAAAACTGTATCTCTTTCAACTTGGCTGATGCCTGTAGATCGCGCGCCTGGATGGTGCTGAAAACGCCATCGCTGTCCTGTTTGAGCACCAGTTCCGATCCGCAGTACATACAAAAATATTTCTGTAAATCTTTGCGCACCTGCAGTTGCCCTCCGCACGAAGGACAGGTCATCGAAATAAAATCATTCATGATTTCCTCCAAAGATAATGCTTCATTGATTCTGAACGGCTTGCTCAAGCATGGCGTTGAGTCGCGCTTTCTTTGCCTTGAGCTCTCCCGCCAGAGTTGGCAAAGGCTCAAAGAGCTTCTGCAGCGGCAACAGAACCTTATCCTTCTGGTATTTGGGCTGCTGCATAAATGCATAGAGCGTCAAAAAATCATCCACGCTGGTGTAACCCATGATATCCCACGCCGGATTGAACCAGTTGTCCCAGTTGAGGACGCAGAATTTATTGATGCCGGGTGTGATGGAATTTTCTTTCTCATAATCCTTGAAACATCTGGCTGTCCGCAACGCAATAACATCGGTCAAAAAGGCATTGCGTATTTTGGCGAAGCGATCTTCCAACTCCGCGATCTGCCCCTTTAGCAGATCCATGGCTTTTTCAGAAAACTGCATCTCTTTCAACTTTGCCGAAGCCTGCAGGTCGCGCGCTTGTAGGGGGATCAACATCCCACTATCATCTTGTTTGAGCAGCAGTTGCGTGCCACAGTGTGTACAATGACACTTCTGCAAATTATTTTGGACTTGCAGTTGCCCACCGCAAGATGGGCAGGTCAGCGCAATGAAATCGTTCATGCGTCCCTCCGTATGCACCGTTGTTGGACTGATCTCCTACAGGTCTAATTGTATACCGATATTTTGTGCCGGAATACCCTGCGATTGACAGACTTGGTCTTTATTCAAGCATGGGTGGTCCAAGGCATCCAGAACCTCGTAACCGCAATCAGCAGACATGTTAATCAGTTACAAAATGTGTAGGGATTAATGGCAAAAAGGAGATGTCGCGATCTTTTTTTATATTCGGGTGAAACCGATATCATCTTCGACCTTGCCAAGTTAGCCGCCCAGATCGGCGTGATCACCATCGCCATCACCTCTTTTCGTAACGACAACCAGATCGCCAAGATATCCGACCTGGTCATCTATTTTTCCGCTTATTCAGGTATCGACATCCCGCTGGCTTATACTGACACGCGCATTGCCATGTTGAATGTGGTGGATATTCTCTACACCTTCTCCATCCAAAAATATGAAAATATCGAGGATGTGCAGAAGCTGAATATCATCGCTAACAGCATCCCCAAAAAATAGGGGTTCCACTGGTCACAAAACTTTTCAATAACAGGGAGCGATCAATGCGCCTCATAGAGCTTTTCACCAGCTCGAATGGCTACTTTCAAGCGGTTCTCTGCCGGGGTGAGCGGGCAAGACCAGCGGTCATTATAGGCGCAATAGGGGTTATAAGCCATATTGAAATCGACCAGAAATTTGCCATTCTCGACCGGCTCAATTTCCAAATAGCGACCAGCCGGGTAGGTTTCCTTGCCAGCCATGCTATCTATAAAAGGGAGAAAAAAGTCGACATCGGCTTTGTAGACTGTCAGCGCGACCGGTTTTCCGTCCACCGCAAACTTGATCTTGCCGTACCGCTCGTAGGTTCGCACATCTCCTTTGGAAGTCTGGATGGAAACCAGTTCTTTGTTCGAGAACTCTTCGATCTCCAGCATAAAGCGAAGGGCTGGATTTTCCGGGTAATACTGCAACCCCTGGAAGGTTTGTTTCTGTTCCTCGGTGAGCGGACTTTGCGCATCGGAGAGGTAAAAATTATCTTTCATCTTGCGATAATCGGTCAAATCACTCATTTTCAACCTCTTGTCCTTTATCGGTAATCCTAGCGATCATTGTAGCGGTTATGTAGAAGAAAATCCATCTGCAGATCATTAACATTAAACTTTCTGAAAATCTCTTTTTTTTGTCTATTAAGGTTTATCATACACACCTGCAAATCATCTCGTAGGAGTAATTCATGAAAAAGAAAGTTTTTGTTTTTTTGGTCGTCCTATTTCTTGTACTTTCGACTGCATGCAATTCGAAGGCGAACGCCGCAGACACCACAGCCACCACCAGTTCTCCGGCTGCCGTGGTGACGAATTTTTATTCAGAATATTTAAGCTATTTTGAAGATCCCGAAACCAACGCCTTTCGTAGTCCGCTTGCCAGCCGCATCTACGCCAACCGCAATTATTTTACGCAAGAATCGATTGATAAGATCGATGGCATCATGGCATCCTTCAGCGGGGGCGGTGCTTATGATCCCATTCTGTGTGCACAGAACATCCCCGAGTACATCACGTTCGACACCCCGTATGTGAGTGCGGGGCGCGTTATGTTCATGATCGGAGACAATTTCGAAGATCACCACTTTTCCGTCCATTTGACCAAAGAAAGCGATGGTTGGAAGATCGATGCGATCAACTGTGATTTCTAGCTCATCTAACAGGTTCCTACAGGAACCTGTTTTTATCTAGAATAGAAAAAGCATGGAGGGAACCATGAAAGTGCTGGCGCTTGAGGTTGAGAAGCAAGGTGCTGCTCTCAGCGATTTTGGTCCATTGCTCATAGAAGAAGCGCAGAAAGTGTGGGAATTCCAGCAGAAGGATATCATCCGCGAGGTCTATTTCAATGCAGTTTCGCATTGTGCGGTGATCATTCTGGAGGCAAAATCGCAAGATCAAGCCGAAGAGATCCTCGCTCAACTTCCACTGGTGAAAGAAGGCTTGATCGCCTTCAACCTGATCCCGCTAACGCCCTATGACGGGTATGCCAGATTGTTCCAGTGAGATTCATGATACCCAATCAAAGGTGCGCGTAACCGCTTTCTTCCACTCTTTGAATTTTTCTGAATAGAGCGGGCTGAGCGGTTTGGGAGTCCAAACCTTGTCTTTCTTCCAGTTATTGCGCATTTCATTGAGATCTTTCCAGAAATCTACTGCGTAACCAGCGGCATAGGCAGCGCCCAAAGCGGTTGTTTCTGCCACTTTGGGGCGAATGACCGGCACCTGCAGCACGTCTGCCTGGATCTGCATCAGCAAATCATTCTGCACCATGCCTCCATCCACCTTCAATACCAACAGGTCCACATTGGAATCCGCCTTCATGGCTTCCAGCACTTCGCGGGTTTGAAAAGCGGTGGCTTCCAGCGCTGCGCGTGCGAAATGCCCGCGGTTGATATAGCGCGTCAGCCCAACGATGACGCCGCGTGCGTCCGAACGCCAGTAAGGGGCAAACAACCCGGAAAAAGCTGGCACCAGGTACATGCCGCCGTTATCATCCACCGTTTTCGCCAGGTCTTCGATTTCAGTGGCATTGCCGATCATTTTCAGGTTATCGCGCAGCCACTGCACCAGAGCGCCGGTGATGGCGATGGAGCCCTCCAGGGCATAGACCGGTTTTTCGTCTTTGAACTGGTAGCATAAGGTGGTCAGCAGTCCATTCTTGGAAAACACCAGTTCATGCCCGGTGTTGAGAATCATGAAACAGCCGGTTCCATAGGTGTTCTTGGCTTCTCCCACGTCAAAACAAGCCTGCCCCACGGTAGCGGCTTGTTGATCACCCAGATCTCCCGTTACGGGGATGGCGCCTTTGAAGGGACCATCAGGTTTGGTGTATCCATAGATTTGAGAGGACGGGCAAATTTGAGGGAGCATCTGCATGGGGATATCCATGACGCGGCAAACTTCGACATCCCACTGCAACGTCTTGAGGTCCATCAGCATGGTGCGGCTGGCATTGGTCACATCGGTGACGTGCACGCCACCCTCCACGCCACCGGTCAGGTTCCAGATCAACCAGGTATCCATGTTGCCAAAAATGGCACGTCCTTCTTCGGCTGCCTGGCGCGCCCTTTCCACGCTATCCAGGATCCATTTGATCTTGGGTCCGGAGAAATAGGTCGCCAGAGGCAACCCCACTTTCTGCTGAAAGCGATTTTGCCCGCCTGCTTTTCCCAATTCCTGAATGATCTTATCGGTACGGGTATCCTGCCAGACGATGGCATTGTAGTAGATCTTGCCGGTAGTCTTATCCCACACCACAGTGGTTTCGCGCTGGTTGGTCACACCGATAGCTGCAATATCTTCCGGGCGCGCACCGGCTTTGCGCATGGCTTCCACGATCACATCCTGGGTGCGTGCCCAGATCTCATTAGGGTTGTGCTCTACCCAACCCGCCTGGGGATAGATTTGGGTATGCTCCAACTGGTGGCTGCCCATCACCTCCCCTTTCCCATTGAAGATCATACAGCGCGTACTGGTAGTACCCTGATCGATGGATGCAATATAGTCTGCCATATCATCACCTCATTTTTCCAATGGATCTACTCGTCCCAATCTTATCCTGTTCAATTTCCCTGACATCATTGTAGAAGATTTTTTCGTTGTTCTCAATTGTATAGCACAAAGGTGCAAAATTGCATGACACCCGGCGCCATTGAATTGAATTATTTTGCATAGATGTTGCAATATTGTGCAAAATGGAGTATTTTTAACCAGGAGTGTGGAATGGAAAAGACGGAGAAGATCAACAACGCCATTCGGGCAGCCCGCATGTATTACTATCAAGGCATGACCAGCGGCGCGATTGCACGAGAGATGAACCTCTCGCGCTCATCCATTTCACGATTGATCAGTTTTGCCCGAGAGAAGGGGTATGTGGATATTCGCATCCTTGACCCCATCGAACAACCTCTGGTGCTCGAAAAAGAAATCCTGGATTATTATCCCGTCCAGAAGGTGCATGTGGTGCCCGTCCCAGAGATCGTCGGAGAAGCGGAATGGTTGGAGCGTTCCGCACAGTTCGCTGCCAAATACCTGAACACGTTGTTTGATTCGAATATGATTCTGGGGGTAGCCTGGGGCACCACATTGAGCGCGATTTCCCGCTATCTGCAGCCAAAAGCCACCTACAACAGCCAGGTCGTGCAGTTGAACGGAGCGGGCAACACCAAGAGCATGGGCATCGAATATGCCAGTGAGATTATCATGCGCTTTGCCACCAGTTTTCAGGCGCGCGCTCACCTCTTCCCCGTGCCCACCTTTTTTGATTATGCCAGCACCAAGAATGCATTGTGGAAAGAACGTAGCATCCAGCGCATCCTGCAACTGCAGCAGGAGGCTGACCTTCTGCTGTTCAGCATCGGCGCTGTCAACGCTGGGGTACCCAGCCACGTGTACGCCGGAGGATACCTGGAAGAAAGCGACCTGCAAGCCATCAGGCATAACCAGATCGTTGGGGATATTGCCACGGTATTTTTCCGCGAAGACGGCAGTTTTGAGAACATCGCGCTCAATCAGCGCACCAGCGGACCGGATCTGACCCTTTTCCGAGAAAAGCACAGCCTATGCGTCGTTTCCGGCCTGGCGAAGGTCAGGGGTCTGCACGCCGCCCTGCAAGGGCAATTCATCACAGAGCTGATCGTAGATGAACCCACCGCCAGAGCTTTGAGCGAACACCGCAAAGTCAAAGGAAAAAGTTTTGAAGAATCATAAAAGAAAGGACCCAATCGCAGCAAAGGTGAGCCTTGCATGAACAACAACAGAAATTATGATGTCATTATCATCGGAGGAGGTGTGATCGGCTGCATGTTGGCGCGCTTTCTCTCGCGCTACAGACTGGATATTTTGGTCATCGAAAAGGAAACGGATATCGGTTCGGTGACCAGCGCTGCCAACACCGCCATCGTGCATCCGGGGTACGACGCCGTCCCCGGTTCGTTGAAAGCCCAATTGAACGTGGCTGCCAACCCCCTGTGGGACCAATTGGCAAATGAACTACATTTCGCTTTCGAGCGGCGCGGAGATTACGTGGTTGCCATAGGCAAAGAAGAACTGCCAAAACTGGATGAACTCTTGCAGCGCGGAAAACAAAATGGGGTGATCGGCATGCGCACGGTCAGCGCGGAAGAAATGCGCGAGCGCGAACCCAATATCAATCCGGCTGTGAGCGGAGCGCTCTGGGCAACCAGCGGCGGGATCTGTGATCCGTTCGGGGTGACCATCGCTGCCGCCGAAAACGCAATTGCGAACGGCGTAGTCATTCTGAGAGAGACCAGCTTTGAGGATTTCATGTGGGATGGAAAACGCATCACGGGCGTCAAAACCAATCGCGGAGATTTCACCTGCCGCTGGGCGGTCAACGCTGCCGGTTTGTTCTCCGACACGGTCATGCACAAAGCAGGAATACGCCCTGCTTTTACGATCACTCCCCGCAAGGGGGAATATTTCGTGCTGGATCGCACAGAATTCACGGTGAACAACGTGCTGTTCCCGGTTCCCACCAACATCAGCAAAGGCATTCTGGTCACTACCACCGTACATGGCAACACCATCTTGGGTCCGAACGCGCAGAACATCGAAGATAAAGAAAACAAGGAGAACACCAAAGACGGCATGAACGAAGTCTTCGAAGGCGCAAAGAAGCTGGTCCCCGGTGTGAATCCGCGCCATATCATCGCGGTCTTTGCCGGACTGCGCGCCGCCGGGAACGCGCCCTGCACAACCCCCGGCGTTGATTACAACCATGATTTCATTGTCGAGATCCCGGGCGAGGTGCAGGGTTTCGTCAACCTGGGCGGCATCGAATCGCCCGGCTTGACCGCTGCACCTGCCATTGCGCAGTACGTGGTGGAACTGCTGAAAGACGCCGGAGAAAAACTGCAAGAGAGGAAAGATTGGAACCCAATACGCCCGGCTCGTCCGCAATTCAGACACCTCACCCATCAGCAACGCGATGCATTGATCAACAAGGATGCCCGGTACGGGCGCGTGGTTTGTCGTTGCGAAAATGTTACTGAAGGCGAGATCGTAGCAGAGATTCACGCACCTGTGCCTGCACTCACCTACGATGCCATCAAACGGCGCACCTGGCTGGGAACCGGACGCTGTCAGGGTGGTTTCGATATGCCGCGGGTCACCGAGATCCTAGCCCGCGAATTAGGAATTTCCCCACTGGAGGTCAGCAAAAAGAATGGCGCCTCAAAGTTCCTCTATCGACCTACCAAAGAAGAGGGAGGCGCCCAATGAAGATTGAGAGCTGCGACATTGCTGTGATCGGCAGCGGACCGGGAGGTTTGGCAGCAGCTATGGCTGCCAGACAAAACGGCGCAAAGAAGGTGCTGCTTATTGAACGCGACCGGGAACCAGGCGGCATTCTGTTGCAGTGCATCCATAATGGTTTTGGCGTCGAGATCTTCAAAAAGGATTTGCCCGGACCCGCCTACGCGCAACATTTCATCAACGAAGCGCAGTCAGTCGGCGTTGAGTTTCTGCTCGATACCATGGTGTTAGAGATCACCAAAGACAAACGCATTTTCGCGAGTAATAGGAAGGAAGGCATGTTCGAGATCCAGGCAAAAGCCATCATCTTGGCTATGGGTTGTCGCGAACGCACCCGCGCCCAGGTGCGCCTGCCCGGGGCACGCCCCGCAGGGGTGTACACAGCGGGCACCGCGCAACGCTGGGTAAATGTGGAAGGGTTCATGCCCGGCAAACAGGTTGTCATCCTCGGCTCTGGAGATATCGGCATGATTATGGCGCGTCGATTGACCTTTGAAGGGGCTAAAGTGGAAAGGGTGTTGGAGATCATGCCGTATCTTTCAGGTCTGATGCGCAACTACGTCCAATGCCTGCAAGATTTTGGCATCCCGCTCCTGATGCAGCACACCGTGAAGCGCATCATCGGCAATGAGCGTGTGGAAGCCGTGGAGACCGTTGCTGTGGATGACCGTTGGCAGGAAGTGGCGGGCAGCGAGGAGATTATTCCTTGCGATACCCTGCTGCTCTCGGTAGGATTGATCCCCGAAAATGAGCTGTCACGCCAGGTCGGCATTCAGCTTGACCCGCTCACTTCAGGACCATTCGTCGATAATCATTTTCAAACTAGCATAGAAGGCTTCTTTGCAGCCGGCAATGTGGTGCATGTATATGACCTGGTGGATTGGGTAACGGGAGCCGGTCTGCGCGCCGGCGAGAGCGCTGCATTGTACGCCCATGGCAAATTGCATGGAAACAAGAAGGTCACCATCCAGCATGGGCAAAACGTGCACCACGTCATTCCCCATTCTCTCGACATCAGCAGCCTGGCTTTCCACGAAGAGCAATTGCAGATGCGCGTCACCCAACCTCTGGAACACCCGGTGAAAGTACAGGTCATGAATGGCAACGAAGTGATCGCCAGCAAAGCGCTACCCTATGCGCGCCCTGGCGAGATGGTGACCATTTCATTGAAGGACAAACACGTGGAACCACTTCAAAATGCTGGTCAACTGGTGGTTCGGGTAGTGGAACGCGAGGAATAAGGATGAACACAAATTTACCAACCCAACAGATCATCTGCGTGGCTTGCCCAAAAGGCTGCCGCTTGAATATCCAGCGTGACGGAGATCAGGTGCTGGTGTCAAATCAGGGCTGCAAGCGTGGGGTGGAATATGCCCATGGCGAAGTAAAAGATCCGCGCCGCATGGTCGCCACCACGGTTCGCATCGAGGGAGCAAGGCACCCCCTTCTGCCTGTTTACACTGCCTCCCCTTTTCCCAAAGGACGCATCTTCGAACTGCTGGCTGAGCTGCGCAATCTACAGACCCAGGCACCTGTAAAAGAAGGGCAGATCATTCTGGAGAATGCGCTGGATACCGGCATCCCCGTTTTAGCCAGCCGCGATATGGAACCGTTAATTCCAGATGGGTCAAGATAAGAGCGGTTTTCATTAGCCGCTCCTGTCCACTCTTTATGCTAACCACATTGCCGGTCTGCACACCCTGTGGTTGATATCTGACAAGAGTATCAGGGGTTCGCGAAAAATTCATTTTCGTTCTACAAAAATTTTTATCACTGCATGGGTAATGGTGTTGAGGGTGAAAGAACGGCAAACTCTGGAAATGCCGTAATCAGTGCTTCTAGTGCCGGCGCCTGCGCCACTGTTCAGCTCGATGACGACCAGGCACTGGTTCTCAACCAGGTTGCAAGTGCAGTGCAAGCTGTGCGCAAGGGAGGAAGGAAAGTTCCGCACCGCATGCCAGCCAGCACGGTCGGCATTGAGAGAGCAAAGCACCTCTCTGCCTGTTTACACCGGAACGCGCTGAAAAAAGTGTTTTCATTCCTGCCTGCAAAAACAGATAGAAAGAGAAAGAGGGTCTTTCAGTCTTTTCGAAGAGTCAAATAAATCTTTCATAGATAATGTGGAAGAATGTCATAAATGCTAACTGTCATTCTTCCAGAAACCGATGTATACTGAATTATGGTATGGTTCGATTTTGTGCAGTATTGGCAAATAAAAATCGATAATTCGCTATGGTTTAACAACCCCCCACTTAACAGTACACAGTATATGCATTAGGTTTTGTTCAGTTTATATGAGCAATATTAATGATCTTTATAAGGAGGTGAGATAGGGAGCAATTGGTGCACACTTTAAATCAATCAATTTCTTGAGGAGAAAAATATGAAAACGTTTAGGATTTTTATGGTTTTCACCATCCTTGCATTAGCCTTCGCCGGCTGCAAGGCACAAGTAGAAGTACCCACCGGTGATGTCATCATCCAGCTATGGACCCAGGAAGGCGAATCTGACAATGCCTATCAGTATGTGGTCAGCCTGACTGATGCTTTCACCGCGCTGTATCCAAACATCACCTTCGAGGTAGTGCAGAAAGATACCGAAACACTGCGCGAAGACTTCCAGACCGCCAGCCTGGCTGGTGCAGCTCCTGACTTGCTGTGGACGGTCAGCGACCATGCCGGTCCTTTCACGACCGCTGGCTTGATCCAGCCCGTGGACGAATATTTCGATATGGACCTGTATGTTCCCAGCGTTGTCATGAACGATTCAACCTGGGCAGTGCCGATCTCTAGCGGCAACCACCTGATGCTGATCTACAACAAGGACCTTGTCGCAGAAGCTCCCGCCGATACCGATGAATTGATCGCAAAGGCAGAGGAGCTCACCCAGGGTGATACTTATGGTTTGGTCTACAATGCGACCGAACCCTTCTGGTTGGTACCGTGGCTGGGCGGTTTTGGCGGCAGCGTCTTCGCAGAAGATGGCGTGACCCCAACCCTGAACACCGACACGATGGTCAACACCCTGCAATTCCTGTATGACCTGAAGTTCACCTACCAGGTCACCCCCGAATCCATTGATTATGACACGGCCGACACCCTCTTCAAGGAAGGAAAAGCTGCCATGATAATCAACGGTGACTGGTCGCTGGGTGCATATAAAGAGCTGTTCGGTGACAAACTCGGTGTGGCTCCCCTGCCGAAAGTAACCGCAACCGGCATCTATCCTGCCGCTTACACCTCTGGTAAATATTTCATGCTCCCCAAGGACCTGGCAGGTGACAAACTGGATGCAGCCATCAAATTCATCGAATTTGCAACCAACGAAGAGAATCAACTGAATCAGTTGAGCACGCTTAGCAGACTGCCCGGTTTGAAATCCGTGTTATCCAACGAAGCAATCACCAGCGATCCGATCCTGGCTGGTTCTGCGTTAGCGATGAGCTACGGCACCCCCATGCCCACGGTAACGGAAATGCGCTGCAGTTGGGACGCTATGAAACCAGAGATGAACCTGGTGCTGGCTGGCAGTGAAACACCCGCAGATGCAGCCGCAGCCATGCAAGCCGCTACTGAAGCATGCATCCTGCAATTAGAGTAACGTCTTTACAGCCCAAAGCGATGGAACCGGAGATCTCCGGTTCCATCCTTCTCATCACACAAGACCATTCTTTGTAATCATCAAAGGAGGCCTTAGCAATGTTCAATTTTGATGCAATAATCAAAAGCTTATCCGAAGTAGGCACCACCATTCTGGCTGTCCTCCTCATCGTGGTGCTTCTAGAAGTTCTCTTGTATCTCATTCTTGTCAAGTGGCTAAAAGTGAAAAATTCACTGGTGTATATGCTCATCTCACCAGCCATCCTCGGTCTGCTCGTGCTGCAAGTATACCCGCTGCTATGGGAAGGGTATATTTCCATGACGAACATGAGTCTGAGCCATTTCTTTAACTTTGATTTTATTGGTCTGAAGAATTATGTGCGCGTGTTCACAGAACCGGTCCTGAAACAGGTTAGGTTCTTCCCGCTGTTCTGGCGCACCATCCTTTGGACCGCTATTAACGTGGTCTTCCACGTCACAGGCGGAATGATTCTGGCACTTCTTTTAAATCGCGAAATGAAGTTGCGTGGTTTCTATCGCATGCTGATCATCATTCCTTGGGCTTTGCCACAGGTTGTGGCTGCCATGGCATGGCGTGGTGAATTCAATTTTGAATACGGCTGGATCAATATCATGTTGAAGAACATAGGATTACAGCCCGTTCAGTGGTTAACCAGCCCAATCCCAAACTTCGCAGCCATGTGCATTGTCAATATCTGGTTGGGTATTCCATTTATGACCGTCATCTTGTTGGGCGGTTTACAGAGCATCTCGGGTGAATACTACGAGGCGGCTGAAATGGATGGCGCCAGCAACTGGCAAAAGTTCTGGAAGATCACCATGCCGCTCATGCAGCCTATTATGTCTCCAGCCGTCATTCTGGGCACCGTGTGGACGTTTAACACCTTCAATATTTCATTCTTTATTAACCAGTATGAATTGGAAAGCAGTGATATTCTGGTCACGGCTCTGTTCCGCGCGGCGTTCCAGTACAACCGTTATGGATTCTCGGCAGCCTTTGCATTCATCATCTTCTTTATCCTTCTGATCTACTCAACCATCTATGCCAGATCAACCGGCGCATTGAAAGGAGTGAAGGACTAATGACCACCCAGCGTGCAACCATAAACCCCTCCACACTCGAGCAGAAACAACCAAAAAAAAGAAAGTCGAATTTCTTTCGAGCAAACCGTGGAGACAGCAAATTCAAACGACTGATCATCCACATTATCCTTATCCTGTACTGCCTGATTTCGGTATACCCCTTGCTGCGCATCTTTAGCGTTTCTCTGCGCCCAGGCAACCGTGTGCTTTCTACAGATCTTTCTATCATCCCTCCTGATGCAACGTTTGAAAACTATGAAAAAGTCATCTTCGAGCAAGGTCTTTTTCAATGGATCTGGAATTCACTGGCAGTTACCATCACCACCGCCATTATCGGTGTGATCATCGCTGCCACTTCGGCATATGCTTTTTCCCGCTATAAATTCAAGGGGAGGACAACCCTGCTGATCTACCTGTTGACAACGCAGATGATCCCGACTGCCATGCTGATGGTGCCCTTGTACATACTAGCCATCAATTTGAACCTCATTGGCACCTATCGCGGTCTGGTCATCGCGTATTCCGTCACGTCAGTACCTTTCAGCATCTGGATATTGAAGGGCTACTACGATACCATCCCCACAGAATTGGAAGAAGCAGCCATCATCGATGGAGCTTCACCTCTGCAGGCTTTCTGGAAGATCATCCTTCCGCTTTCCACTCCCGCATTGGCAATTACATTTCTCTTCAACTTCAGCCAGGCGTGGAACGAATTCCTTATCGCCCGCGTCATTTTGGGTTCCAATGAGGCGATTTTAACCTGGCCCTTAGGGCTGAACCGTTTGATGGGGCAGTACCTGGTTCAGTGGGGGCAATATAATGCCGGTGCCATCCTGGTGTCGTTACCGGTGATGATCCTGTTCCTGGCAATGTCCAAATACATGATCTCCGGGCTCACGCTGGGTAGTGTAAAAGGATAGATTCTATTGCAAGAAAAATCCCCACTTCCAACGCGAGGTGGGGATTTTTTAAATAAAGGAGAGAAGTAATGAAGATTTGGAGAACGATTTTTTCTTGTTGGCTTTTAGCCGGAGTTTTCCTGACTTCCTGTACCGGTTCGCAGGAACCCGCAATTGAGACGACCCAACCCATATCAGCACCGAACGAAGATGTATTGTATCTAAACATCACCTGGCATCAACACCAGCCTCTCTACTACAAAGATGAAAACGATGTCTATACGCGCCCCTGGGTGCGCGTGCATGCCACCAAAGATTATTACGATATGGCTGCCATGCTGAAAGATTATCCCAACGTCCACGTCACATTCAACCTTACCCCTGTGCTGATTCGGCAGTTGGATGACTTCGTAAAAAACGGCGCCAAGGACTTGTACTGGGTCATGGCGGAAGTGCCGGCAGAAGAACTGACCGATGAACAGAAAGAATTCATCCTCACCCGCTTTTTTGATGCCAATTGGGATAATATCATCGGGCGCTTTCCGCGCTATGAAGAACTATTGCTGAAACGCGGTGGGACGGACGCTGCAGCCATCGCCAGTGCAATGGAAAGCTTCACCGCCCAAGATTTTCGCGATCTGCAGATCTGGTTCAATCTGGCTTGGTTTGACCCCAGTTTTTTAGCGGAAGAACCATTGAAGGGTCTGGTGGAAAAAGGCGAGGGCTTCAATGAAGAAGATAAACAGATCGTATTTGAGCAGGTGCACGCTGTCATGGCGGAAATCATCCCAATTCATAAGGAGCTGCAAGATAACGGGCAGATCGAAGCGATTACCACCCCGTACGCCCATCCCATCCTTCCACTGGTGTACAATTCCGATCTGGCAGCCATTGGGAACCCTACCACCGACCTGCCCACCCGCTTCTCCTGGCCAAACGATGGCATCGCCCACTTGAACAAGAGTGTTGAGATTTATGAAGATCATTTCGGCACCACCCCCAGAGGATTATGGCCGGGGGAAGGTTCTGTTGCAGAAGATGTGGTCCCATTGATCGCCAATGCCGGGTATCAATGGATGGAAACCGGTGAACCGGTTCTGGCGGCTTCGTTGGGGATGGCAAACTTCACCCGCGATGGCAAGGAAACCGTGCAAGAAGCGGATGTCTTGTACCGCCCCTATTATGTGCAGGGCAGCCAGGGTGATAAGGTAGCCATCTTCTTTCGAGATTGGACCCTTTCAGACAAGGTAGGCTTCACCTACTCACAAACGCCCGGCGAACAGGCGGCTGCCGATCTCATGCAACGCCTGGAGAACATCCGCCAGGAGTTGATCAAAGAGAACGCCAGCGGAGCGCACATCGTGAGCATCGTTCTGGATGGAGAGAACGCCTGGGAATACTATCCCAACGATGGCAAGGAATTCTTGCATGCTATGTACCGCATGCTCTCGGAAAGCGAAACCATCAAAACGGTCACCCCCAGCGAATATCTGGCACTGTTCCCGGAACAACGGGAACTGGAAACACTCTTCCCGGGCGCCTGGTTCAGCCAGAACTACGACACCTGGATCGGGGAGGATGAAGAAAATCAAGCCTGGAACTACTTGGGAAAGGTTCGTGACCATCTTGCCAAATACGATGTGACCGGAAAGCGCGAAACCAGTGAAGAACGCATCGCCCTGGCTCAGGATTATATGTATCTGGCAGAAGGGTCAGATTGGTTCTGGTGGTATGGTTCAGATCAGGATTCGGGACAGGATGAATACTTCGACATCGGCTTCCGCGAACTGTTGAAGAAAGTATATGAATCTCTGGGAGACGGGGTGCCGGCTTTCTTGAGCGTGCCTATCATCCCTCCTGATGCGGTAGAACCCGACCACTATCTCAACGCCGCTTCTACAGTGATTATTGACGGACAAGCCGCTGCAGAAGAATGGTCTTCCGCAGCTTTCTATAACAACACGGACGATCGTGCAGCCATTCAGAGTATGATGATCGGCATGGATGCCAGCAATCTGTATATAAAATTGGAAAGCGGCGTGCTGGAAAACGGTTTTGATCTATACCTGCGGCTGCCCAAGATGGCGGAATATCACCCATTCATGCTCAACGAAAGTGGCACTCACCAGATCGGGATCGCTGCTTCTCACTTGCTGCGCTACAGCCCCGCAGGGCAAAGCAGTTATATTGTTGAAAATGAGGCTTGGAAATCTGCTGATATCAACTGGGCTTTCGCCCGGCAAGGTTCCACCATTGAGATCTCTATCCCATTCTCCCAATTAGGAGAACTGGAAACCGGAGATGCCATTCTGGTCAAGGCAGTAGATCCATCCACATCAGAGGTGTTTCCGCAGAGCGGTCCGGCTAAGCTCACCCTGTTGCAGATCGGTGCTTACACCAGCGTATTGACCGTTCAGGATTCTGAAGGAGATGACTACGGTGCGGGAGCATACGTCTACCCGACAGACGCAGTTTTCGAACCGCAGGTCTTCGACATCGACACCTTCCAGGTTTCGTATAACGATACCTACGTGCTGTTCGACTTCACCTTCTTCGGACCCATTACCAATCCCTGGGGATCTTCGATTGATCTTTCCTTGCAAACCATGGATGTTTATGTGGATACCGACCCTGGCAGCGGAAGCGGGTCGCGCGTTCTGTTGCCCGGTCGGAATCTGGGATTGGAAGCAGGATATGGCTGGGATATAGCCGTCTGGGCAGAAGGCTGGTACCCTCAAGTGCTCGCGCCAGATGCGACCACCGGTGAAGCCATGAACACCAACACCGAGATCAAAATCCTGGTCGATCCGGCTGCCAACAAGGTCACCCTGCGTGTGCCACGCTCCGTCTTTGGAGATTCCTCTCCTGACAGTTGGGCTTACGCCGCCGTGGTATTAAGCCAGGAGGGGTACCCATCCACCGGCGTATGGCGGGTGAGGGATGTGAGCAAAAATGCAGAACAATGGCGACTAGGAGGCGCGCCCGGCGGCAACAACCATACCCGTGTGGTGGATATGGTGTGGGCGCAGGGGAATACGCCTGATCAGGCAGCCCTCTTGAGCAACTTCACCCCCAACGACAAGCCACAGGCAGAACTGAGTTTGGAGGACTTTGCATTGATTCCCATGTTCCGGCTTCAGGACTAAGGAAAAGAGAGGACTGAAAAGGAGCCCTACACCAGCAGCATTTCCCGTTGCGGGGGTAGCTCTTTCATCTGGCAGTGAAAGATGCAGGCGCTGACAGGAATCTGCATTGTATGATTCACAATACCGAAATCCTCACCGCTTAAAAGGTCTCGATAGGTTCCATCCGGAAAAGCGGTGAGGATTTCGCCTTTTTTACCCTCCGTGTTGAAGACACCTGCCAGGCTGGTTTTCTCAGTGAACCAAACCGCCTGCACCGCCGGTTCGGAGGTCAGCCAACACAGCTCGCCTTCCTTTTGAGCCGCATCTTTCTTCAACGCAGCCAGGTTTCGGATGAAATCGGTCAATTCATAATTGCTCCAGGGAATGACGTCTTTCTCAAATTGGTCCGGTTTGCGCGCAGCAGCCGCTTCCTCCCCGGCATAAATCAACCAAGCACCCTTGTTGAACGCCTGGAACGCCGTCCAGGCAAGAGCTTGCTCGCGAGAAGGGGCGATAGCCATCACGCGCTCCGTATCATGATTCTCCACATAGCGCAACTTGACATAATCTTGCGGGTAGATGGCGTCTTGCAGCACCAGCAGGTCCAGATAATAGCGCGTGTCCAGAGTTCCTTTGACCGCCCTCTCCCAAGGACGGAAGACGTCGTAGTCGTAAGTGAGGTCAAACACTTTGTACAGTTCGCTGTCTGACTGGGCGAACAGACCTTTGCTGCGCCTCTCCGCCACCCAACCGGTATGCACCGATTCTGCCAGCCAGATGATATCTGGATTGATAGCTTTGGCTGCTGCATCCGCTTTCAACCAGAATTCCATCGGCACCAATGAAGCCACATCGCAACGGAATCCATCCAATCCAAAGGAAGTCCACTTTTGAATAGCCCTTACGAGATGATCATGCAATTCCGTATGGGCGTGATCCAGCTCCACAATATCCGTCCAATCGGGCACGGAGGTGGTGGGATTGCCCTGCCGGTCGAGGCGGAACCATTCTTTATGCTCTCTCGCCAAAACCGAATCAGGGGAAGTATGGTTGTAAACCACATCGATCATCACTTTCAAACCAAGTTCATGCGCAGCTTTGATGAGATTCTGGAAATCCTTTTCCGTCCCATATTCAGGGTTGACAGCCATGAAATCCGCAATGGCATACGAACTGCCCAGTGAACCCTTACGGTTCACTTTTCCGATGGGATGAATGGGCATGAGCCAGATATAATCCACACCCAGCGCTTTGATGCGCAGCAGGTCATTGACCACTGCCTGAAAATTGCCCTGTTGGCTGTGGTTACGAACGTAGATCTCATAGATCACTACATTGCGAAGCCCTGTTCTATTTTTCATATGCACCTTTTCTTAAGTAGATTATAGAATGATTTTTATGGTCGCATTTTTAAGCGAGCAGGAAAAAAGTAGCATAACACACTCTGATATAATATCAATGAGCGGTTGTTCATTGAAAATGATGCAGAAATTATCCTGGCGATATGTGATTGAGGATTTAATTATTGCGTGATACATTTATAGTGACAGAGGAAGAACAATGTCTGAAGAATCAAGATCCATCCAATTTGCTACTATGACCATTTTGCACGCAGGAAATGCGCGCAAATATATTTCAGACGCCTACAAAGAACTCAGTGAATTTCACTTCGAAGCCGCCAGAAAAAAGATCGAGCAAGCGCGCGAAGAAGCCTTATTTGCTCACCGTGAACAATCCAAGATCATCCATGCGGAATCCGATGGGGAATCTCTGGAATTCTCCTTGTTGTTGACGCACGCACAGGATACCCTGATGACCGCAGTTTCCGAAATGCACATTGCGAAGAATCTTATCAATATCGTAGAAAAGATCCAGGAAGATCACCAAAAGCACGCATAAACTATTGCATGCAGAAATGGTTCACCTGATTTTTCTATTTCTTCCCCGGTTGGTTGATGTTTTGGTTGAACAGCCCATATAGATAGGCGTCGGCGAAATAATCGAAACCACCCTCGATGAAGCTGCTCTCCTTGAATTTGTTTTCCTTGTCCACAATCGCTTTATCCGACATAAGGTATCCAAAGAATAACCCCAGCACAGCCCGGTACAGCAGAGGAACATTGACGTCTTTCAATTTTTCGTCCTTCGCCCGCACCTCTTCAATAGTTTTTGAAACGGTCGTAAAAGTCTTCTCAAACAATGCCGGGATGTGCTGACCGTTGAATTCAAGGACTTCGATGAGATGCAGTCGGATCAATTCTGGTCTTTTATCCCACTCTCTCAATAACTTTTCCGAAGCGTCTCGAATATATTCTTCAACGGTTTTCCCACTGGCGTTTCTTAACACTTCGGGAATGCGCAACCAGGGGTGATAGGTATCCAGAACCGCTTCGAATAACGTTATTTTACTGTCGAAGTGATTATACAGAGTCCCTGCAACCAGACCAAGCTTATCCGTGATCTGACGGGTGGTTGTTGCATGGAATCCATTCAAAATGAAAAGATCACAGGCAGCATCAATCAATTCCTTCCGAGTTTGTTCACCCCGCAATGAATAATCTTGGTTTGTGTTATCCATGATAAAAGTACTCTACCAAAAAAATGAAGTCCTTTTTTAACAAGAACAGAGGTTCCCTTTGATAATTATACAAATAAACTGGATGAATGGAGCTTCATAAAGCGATGAATTATGTATTTTCTTTCTGCCCCAGCATAAAAATCACATCCCATATGACGGGTTACTCTTTCATAACAATCCACAGATTTTTTATCAATTTTCACCATACGTCCTGATGCCATGTCTACTTCACCAGCAATCCTCTCAGAGCGTGCGTTCGTTGTTGTATTTCAGCTGTTCCCTTTCAAGACCTTTCCCTGATTTCTCCTCGAAGCGCTCCATGATCAGAGCAGATGCTAGGTTGTAACCTTCCTCCCATCCGTGGATTTCCGGATTGCAAAAGTCTTTTCGTGGATCCTCAAAAACGGAGCCCAGATGAGCATATCGATGGCGATCAATCCGAAAATCAGGATCACTGCTTTGATATCCTGGGTCAATAGATATGCCGTTAAGGGAGCCGGTAGATAAGTCAACAGGGAATATGTCGATGGTATTGCTACCGACCCCATATCCAGGGCAACGTATGCGATTGCCGCATTCACGAAATTTCCGAGAACGAAAGGAACGAACAAAACCGGATTATATAGTATGGGTAATCCGAAAATGATGGGTTCATTGATATTCAGGATGCTTGGAAGAATCGCCAATTGACCCAATTTTTTTGTGGTGCCATTTTTTGAAAAAAGCATCAAAATATTCAATCCAAGCGTGGCGCCCGCGCCACCAATATTCATCAAGAACAACGTTCCCATATTCACGACGAAGAATCCGTTTGCTACGGTGGGAGTTAATCCTGCAGCCAGCAGTTGAACATTGTTTGCGAGAGCCGCATAATAGACAGGACCGACCAGGCTCATGATCGACGCGGGGTGGATGCCAAAATAGAAGAGCAGGGGAGGTAGTGAGACGACCAAGATCCAGCCCCCGAAGCTGCCCAAGATACCCATCAATGGCGTTAGAAGATTGTTGAAAATAGTATGCAAATTGATGTTCAACACATCTGCAACTACCCAGGCAGAAAGGACAATAAAGGTACCGGCGATCAGATTCTCAAACCACACTTTGGCAATATCCGGAACCCCTTCCGAATTCATGATCCAACCATGCCTCTTGAAGAAAGCAGAGACCTCCCCAGCCCAGATACCTGCCACCATCGAGACAAAAACGGCTTGCATGCCAAACCTGGCAAATGGCGTTGTGAAAACCGAGGTGTAGTTTTCATCCACTGTGATGGAAGGTTTCATGAAAATAAAGAATACCGCGATCGCCAGAAATCCCACAGCCTGTTGATCTGTCTTGTTCAGTTTTGCATTAGCCGCCGCAATGCCATAGGTAAAGACAAGTCCGGTAACACCAAAAACCAGATCTTTCACTGCATTGAATTTGGTAAGAAATGCAGACGCGCTTACTGCCGGTAACCAACCAAGCACGATCGAAAGCACCGACAGCATTGCTCCAACCATGAGAATACTTACCCCAGATTGAAAACCAGCGGAGATACTTTTAATGATTCGAAAATTGGCAAATCGACTCATTGGTTGAACAAATGCTCTTTCAAACCATTTCTTCTCCTGTGCCATTTTCCCTCCGACTTTCTATTCTTTTGAACCAATAATTATTTTTCTGATGGCTTCACCGTCCATGTTTCCGTAATGCTCCAGCGGAATCGTGATCGGTTCGATTCCATGGTTTTTACAAATCGATTCCACGTCATCCCACATATAGAGGATATTGGGGGCGACCAGGACGGTATCGACTGCATCAATATAATCCACCAATTCCATTCCCGCATGGGCGTGGATCTCGATCTCTTCATTATGATTTTTAAACGCAGCCCTGATCTTCTTTACGATAAAAGAAGAAGACATCCCTCCCTGGCACACAAGCAACACCTGATACATTCTATTTTTACCCTAATGGACGTACACAATCTACCACAGAATACACCATTTTCTCCTTTCTACGTTTTTTAGCAGGAAGATCACAATGATAAACGAGCGCTTATTCATGGTAATTGTAGTGGGGCATACCCAAAAGTCAAGAAGAAAGCAAACAAATCATCATCCGTGCTCTCCGCCTCGGATACATTAAACCGTGCAACGTTCCCCCTTCGCCACAAAAACGTGAGGTTAATGCCTAATCTTTTAACCCTGAGCCTGCTTAAATTTCTTAATCTCTGAAATACCCCAACCGCTCTACATGACGCTAAAAAACCCGAAATGGGAAAGTTGAGCGAATTGTCGATCATCATGCCCTCCTGGATGGGCTTTTCAACACACCCATTTCATCATAAGAAAATTTTTAGAAATGAAACAGTTACAGATTTTTCATTACCGCTTCCACGCTTGCCTCAATCTCAACAGGCATATTTCGATATTTCAAGGCACGCACATCCGACCGCCCGGCATGATATGCCGTTTTCATTTGCGAGAATTTCAGCCCATTGGCTGTTGAAATCACCACGACTCGTTCGTTTGGTTTGATAATACCCTGCGTTGCCAGGCTGCGCGCGGCATCCAGCGCCACCCCGGTCTGCGGACAACAATACAAGCCGCTGCGATCAGCCAGCGCACACAGCTCTGCCAGTTCCTCTTCGCCGACCTGTTCGACCACGCCTGCAAAGCGCTGCATGACCTTAACCGCACGTTCATAACTGACCGGAGCTCCGATCTGAATGGCGCTGGCGAGGCTTGCGTGTGCTACAACCGGATGATAATTTTTGAAACCGCTGCGATATGCCAGATAGAACGGGTTGGCGTTTTGCACCTGCGCGCAGGCGATGCGCGGCAGGCGGTCGATCAGACCCAGTTCCAGCATGAGCAGAAGCCCCTTGCCGAGCGCGCTGACATTGCCCAGGTTGCCCGCCGGCAGAACAATCCAATCGGGCGCCTGCCAGCCGAACTGCTGCACGATCTCGATGCCCACGGTCTTTTGCCCTTCCATGCGCAATGAGTTCATGGAATTCGCCAGGTAAATGGCAGGATCCTGTGTCAATTCCTGCACCACGCGCATGCATCCGTCGAAATCGGTATCCAGCGAGAGCACGCGGGCTCCGTTAGCCAGCGGCTGGATGAGTTGTTCAGGGGAAACCTTAGCGTGTGGCAACAGGATGATAGCAGGGATGCCGGCTGCCGCAGCGTACGCTGCCAGGGCAGCGGACGTATCACCGGTGGAAGCGCAGGCAATCGCCTTGATCGCTCTTCCCTGTTTGATCATGGCATTCACCACAGACACCAGAACCGTCATGCCCAGATCCTTGAAGGAACCGCTGTGGCTGTTGCCACACTGCTTGACCCACAGTTCGGGAATGCCGATCTGCCTCCCCAGGCGTGGCGCTGGTATTAGCGGGGTGTTGCCTTCATTCAATGAAACGATGGCATGTTCTGGCACTTGCGGACACACCCATTCTTTTTTCGCCCACACACCGCTGGCGAATATCCCCGTTCGCAACCCCGCGCGCTGCGCAAAAAGTTCTTTCCACTCCAAAGCCGGACGGCGTTTTAACGCCTCCACGTCATGCACCACATCCAGCAACCCACCGCAACGCTCGCACTGGTAGATCATCTCATCTATCGCGTGCTTCACCCCGCACCCACGGATACATTCCAGCCAGCTATTTTCTTTCATTCATCCCTCCCACCACATGGGTTTGTACCTGATGCAAAGGGCGCGAAGAGGGTGAGTTCAGCTTCGTTGCCTCATCCGGCTTATCGGATAGCCCAAAAACCAGCGCCCCGCTATCTGCACATAATAACGCGAATTCCTGCACCTCACGGGTGACGAGGATCTCGCTTGCCAACATCTCTTCAATCGAAGCATCTTCTGCAAGCTGCCCCATGGCTGCCACCGTTGCCAGATATTCCGCCTGGCGAAATTGCTTAAAAGGTGTAGAATCACCCGTTTTCACCAGCGCGTAAACTTCTCGATGCACCGCGCGCACTCTGTCTGGCAACGCTGCCGACCGTCTTTCGACCTGTTCAAGGAATTCGTCGAAGGTCGTAAGCTTATTTGTCTGAGCGGCTGCTTGTATCTCACCCAGTTCCAACAGCCCGCAGCTTAAGATCATGCAGATGTACACCAGATAATCCTGGTTGTCAGCGGTGAAAGGATGAAAAACAGGTCGATTGAGCAGATTGTACGCAGTCTGAAATTCATCCTGATTGAAATTATGGTCTAAGATTTCGTGCAGAGTGGCTTTGGCGGCGGAAAGGCGTGCCTGGTCAATGCTCGCATCGTTACGCCCGCGCGCGCCCAACGCCGTTTTATCGACGTCGATCAAGACAGCCGTACCTTCATCGATCACCATCCCTTTCACTTCAAGCAATGTCGCAAAGATGCGCAAGTTCAGCCAGTGATTATTCTGAAATACCATGGCGCGCTCATCGATTTGTGCTTCCAGCCTGGTTGGCTTCTGGTCTTCGCTGGTGATCAATGCCGCCCCCTGCCAGCCACCCATTTGGCAAATATTGCGAAAAGCCATTCCGTCATTCATCAGGGTATCCCCGATATAGACAACCCGTTGCAACGCTTCTTTCTTCCCATCCAATCGCCGCGCTTCATTCAATAGATGGACCACGATCTGCGCGTACTCCAACGAGGTTTTCCGCGGGAGCGCTCCATTTGTCAGCCCCAACATAGCACGGATAACTTCCAATCCTGGCAGTCGCTCATCCATCACGTTCAAACCGCGGTAGATGATGCGCTCACCCAAAAAATCACATAAAGCAGCCCGTCCGTAGCATTTCATAATATCAACCCCTCCGCCACCAGCAGTTCAGCGTTCAAGATAGCCCCTTTGGCAGCTCCGCGCAACGTGTTGTGCACCACCGCAACCATGCGCACATCCAGAACCGGGCAAGGTCTGATCCGTCCTACTGATACCTGCATTCCCTCGCCGGCATCACGATCTTTGTGTGGCTGCGGGCGGTCAGGTTCCTTTCGCACAACGATGGGGAAACGCGGCATGCTGGGCAGATGCGGTTGGAAGATGGGGCTGCGGAAATCGCTCAATAATTTCCGTATCTCCTCTATACTGGCTTTGGATCGCAGCTCCAGGGAAAGGCAAATGGTATGCCCATCAGAAACCGGCACACGGTTGGAATGTGCGCTGATGATAAAGCCGGCGTCTACGCGTTGTTTGCCTTCCATGCGCCCCAGCAAAGCGCGCGATTCGCGCTCCATTTTTTCTTCCTCACCAGGGATGCCTGGGATGACATTATCCTGAATATCCAGATAGGAGAGCCCCGGATAGCCCGCTCCCGAAACTGCCTGCATGCTGACCGCGATCACTTTCTTCAACCCAAAAGCCATGTCAATCGGCTTCAAAGGGATGGCAAAGCCGGTCGTGGTGCAGTTCGGGCTGGTAACGAGCAACCCCTCCCAGCCGTATGCATCCTTTTGGTTTTTTACAAGAGCCAGATGATCAGCGTTCACTTCGGGAATGATGACCGGAACGTTGGAATCTAAGCGGAAGGCTGAAGTATTGGAACACACTGCATATCCTGCCCTGGCAAACTGCGGTTCTACCTGACGGGCTGTTTCTACCGGTAAAGCGGAAAAGACGATGTGGGCATCCATATCCGGTTCCACCGGCACCACCGGCATATCGCGTACCGCGACAGGCATAGGATCGTGCAAATGCCAGCCGCAGGCATCGGCATAGCGTTTGTGACTGCTGCGCTCAGAAGCTGCCAACGCTGTGATCTGGAACCAGGGATGTTCCGCTAAAAGCTGCACAAAGCGTTGACCTACGGCGCCGGTTGCTCCCAAAACTGCCACGGGTATTTTATTCTTTCTTTGATCCATTGACGATCGCCTCCTCGTGAATTTTACGAACGGCTCGATCGGCATCTGCCGCGTCCACTACCACAGAAATGCTATATTCCGATGAACCCTGCGCAATGGCAATAACATTGATGCTCTCTTTCCCCAATGCGCCAAACAAGCGCGCCGAAACACCCGGCGTCTGGCGCATGCCGGCTCCGATAGCGGTGACAATGACCACATTAGGCTGTGCCCATACCCGGTCAATATCATGCCTGGTCAGTTCGAGTTCCATCTCTTCTTCAATATCTTCGATCACCTGCGCTTCAGCTTCCGAAGGGATGACGAAACAGATCGATTGCTCAGATGAAGACTGCGAGATCATCAACACGCTGGCATCATGTTTGGCGACCGCCGCAAACGTGCGGGCTGCAATACCGGGCACCCCAAGCATGCCATGTCCTTCTACGGTGATCAAACTGAGCCCTCGAATGACCGTAACCGCAGTGATGTGCCCACCACCGCCGCGATGCATTCCATCAATACGCGTTCCAGAGCCGGCAGGGTTGAAGGTGTTTTTCACCCACAGAGGGATGTCCCTCTCCACAACCGGTCGAATGGTTTTCGGATGCAATACCTTGGCGCCAAAATATGCCATTTCCGATATTTCGCTGTACGACACGTGAGGGATGACCAGTGCATCTGGTACTATGCGCGGGTCGGCGGTCATCACGCCATCCACGTCCGTCCACGTCCACACTTCATCGGCATCCAGACAATCACCCATGATGGCTGCGGTGTAGTCGCTGCCTCCCCTGCCCAGCGTGCTGGTAATACCTTCTTGCGTGGCGGCGATAAAGCCGGTCACCACTGGCAATCTATTCTCATTTAGCAATGGGATCAGAAGCATTCTGGCTTTTTCACGGGTAGCATCCATAACAGGCATGGCATGCTGGAACGCACCGTCTGTCACAATAAGCCGGGTGGCATCCACAGGTATGCTGCGCAATCCACGTTGTTGCAGCAGCACGCTAAAAATACGGGCGCTCATGCGCTCGCCCAAAGATACAACCGCATCCATTCCCCGCGGGGTTAACTCCCCCATGATGTGGATTCCCCGGCACAACGTCTGCAAGGTTTCGAACAATTTGTCAATTTCAATGCAGAGCTGTTTTCGTTTTTCATCATGCACCAACAGTTCATCAATCACGCCGGTATGTTTCTCATAGAGATCGGTGATGATATCTTCGTACTGATCCGTCCTCCCTATAACCGCCGCTTTGGCGCAGGCGATCAACGCATCGGTCACCCCGCTCATTGCAGAAATTACCACCACCTGGTTTTCCCAGCGTGCAGTTTCCCCCAGCACGATGTCTGCAGCCTGCCGGATGGCATGGCTGCTGCCAACTGAAGTTCCTCCAAACTTCATGACGAGAGTCCTCCCGTGCTGGCTGGCAAATCTTTCCTTTTTGGCTACCATAAGCACCTCTCTTGAATGAATCATGACAGATAAAGAAAAACGCCTCGTTGGGTAACGAGGCGTTTCTTTTTCTGTTTTGTAGATAGAGTGGATCTACTGCCGTTTGTTGCCGAAAACGCGTCGCAACCCTGCATCACGATTGTGATGAGTAGTAGCGGTAGCAGTAGTTGTGGTTGCGAAATATCGGCTGTACATAATTGGGCAATACTATACCATCACCATTTCACAAAGTCAAGCGATTCATAGCTCCTTGGTTCATAGATTTTGGTTTATGGGGATCGATGAGATAATACTTGTATCATGAAAAAATCGGACCACTCGAAAACAAGAGCTATCTGCCAGGCACTGTTGGTTACCATGTTGTGGTCAACCTCCTGGATCTTGATCAAGCTGACCATCTCACAAATTCCACCGCTTCTTTTCGCAGGATTGCGCTATTCGCTCGCTTCCCTTTTCTTATTGCCCGTTTTGCTTAAAAGCTGCCACCAGATCAAAGAGATCAAAAAAGATGACTGGTTGCTTTTGATCAGTCTGGGCATCGTTTTCTATACATGCACCCAAGGAGGGCAGTTCATCACTTTGAAATACCTTGCAACGACCACCTTCAGTTTGATCCTTAATTTCACCACCATCATCATTGCTCTTCTGGGGATCATCTTTTTAAAAGAAAATCCGACCAAGATTCAATGGATAGGGATCATCGTACTTCTTAGCGGTGTTCTCTTATATTTCTCACGCCGCACTTTGGGGGGTGAAGGGTGGATGGGATACGCGTTTGCGGGTTTCACGGTGGTTTCTAATGCGGTCGCGTCTGTACTGGGCAGGCGGATCAATCGTTCAGGGCATATTGCAGCCAGCCTCACGACCGGCATCAGCATGAGCATTGGCGCGCTGTTGCTGCTCACTCTCGGATTGCTTATAGAAGATTTGCCTCCTCTCAACCTTACACATTGGATCATTATCATTGGACTGGCTTCCATCAACACGGCTTTCGCCTTCACCCTCTGGAACAAGTCGCTGCAAGTGCTCAGCGCCGTGGAATCAGGTATCCTCAACAACTCCATGCTGGTACAAATCGCTTTGCTTTCCTGGATCTTTTTGGGGGATACTCTTTCTGTTCGGGATTGGATCAGCTTGCTGATCGCCACTTTCGGAATGGTACTGATAAACATGAAAATGACCTCACCATCAACGCAAGAGGATTAATATACACACCAGATAAGCTTAAAATATCTCTACTTTTTAAGTATTTGACCCTTATTCAAATTTTTAAATGCTTTTGCGAACCGAGCATCACGAAACACAAAAATAATTTGCCCCATAGCAGACCGGTGAGGAAGAGCAAATTTGCTCACCGTGATTGCTTTTTTCAAGTTCGCTCGACGCAGGATTGTCTCTCGTGAATTCTGCTGATGAGCGCGAATATTCGTCCAAACCACATATCCTGCAATTACAGTTAGCCAAATAATTCCTCCCGCCAGAAAGATACCTGATGGAATTTTTTCTGGTCTATTGAAAAGAGAAAAAACAGAGAAAATAAAAGCAATGCTGCTAATAATGGTTGCTGGGATAGCATTAACATACTTTTGATCCGCTTCATAACAAATATCGCAAACAGGGAAATTGATCTTTACCTTACTGGTTTTTAGGAAATTCGAGGCAATGAACTCATGCCGCTTTTCATCCGCGTCGGAACCGCAAGAGACGCAAACCTTTGGCATGCGTAATCCTCCGTCAAAATCACAACAGACTACGGTGTTTTCTTTTTTCTTTGCCATCCAAATACCTCGAAGTTCTATTGGATTCCGGTTCATCGGGCAGGTTTTTTATCCAGTACCATAAATTTCAGCCCTGCCCGAATTTTCGTCTTTATTTCATCCCAATCGAATCGTATTCTCAATTTTTTAAAAATCATAGTTCAGGAGCAATACCGAAGATAGCTTTCACTGGTTTTGCCGTGAAATTCATCAAGCGATAAGGGATCCCTTCCGGAATGAACATAGTATCTTCTTCATTTACAATAAAAGCTTCCTGCGTTTCAGGAAGATAAACAGTAACCGGACCCTGCTTCACAAAAAGGATACAATCCCCTTTATGAACATCCACCTCTGAAAGACGCGGCCCTTTTCCGCCTGCGGGCAAAATAAATTCACCCATATGCATCACATCGTTGCTAACGAAAAATTTGATCAACATCGGATTATCAGGACCATAGATATTCAGCAGCTTGTCTTCTTCACGAATATTATAGAAAAGTCGAGGGTCTTTGCGCCCTTCCAACCCATCAATTGGCCAGCGCCCGATATCGTCCGTGGTACCAATGCGGGTTATTCTAGCAATTGGCGGTAATATCTCATATTTTGTATTATGTTTGCCTTTGTATTCTTTGATATCGTCACCATGCGGGTAATCATCCGGAGGAATTTTTTCATCCCACGCTTTGGGTGCGATAAGAAACAGAATACGTAATATATCATCTTCGAAATTGAAAGCTTTATGCCATGCTTCACGCGGCATCCAAATGGATTCCCCTTTATTGGCACGAATGACTTGCCCGTTGACTGCATTTTGCTGGGTTAATGTGCCGTCCAGAACATAATAAACTTCATCACCGGGATGTAGATCGGGTGGATTGAACGAACCTCCCGGAGCCAGTTGATATGTACCCAGAAATAATTTATCAGTACTAACGATGATACGGGTCAAATCGCTAAATTCTGGAGCGGCAGGAGGATAGATACTATCAATATATTCTTCTTTACGAATGTGTTTTGGTTTTTTCTCGCCAGGGGGAAAAGGCAACTGCCCCATCACCTCATTTACTGTTGTCATTTTTTCTCCTTTTTCATACAACAGATACAGTTTTTTCAGCTAAAATAAAGAGGGCTAATTGCTCCACATCTGATAGGATGATGTTCTTCAACATTTTTCCCGAAGAGTAATTAGCCCATCTTTTTTTACATTACTAGGCTGATTTTTCTTCTAGTATGTAAGAATGTTATTTACAACGACAAAGTTTTTTCTTCGCTCTCAGTCACTTTGGGTTTCAAAACATAGAGCAATCCGGTAGTAACCAATACGGCAATACCCAGAATAACAAAGAACGCGAGAGGTTTATTTGCTAATAAGATCACAAATAAACCGCCATGGGGCGCAGTGATGAGGAGATCAAAAGCATAGGATAACGCAGCACCCACGCTAGATCCTGCGATAATGGCAGGAAGAACATGGATCGGGTCAGCGGCTGCATAAGGAATCGCAAATTCTGTAATCATACACAAGCCGCCAATGACGCAACCACCAAGTCCTTCTCGTTCCACCTTAGTCCATTTATTTTTGAACAATGCAAGAGCCAAAGCAATACCCAGCGGTGGACTCATCGACGCGATAAAGATTCCTGCCATTGGTTTCCAATTATTTCCATCAGCCGCTGCGAGTGCAAAAGTATAAGCCGCCTTATTGACCGGACCTCCCATATCAAAGCCTGACATTGCACCCTGGATCAGACCGAGGATTATTCCGCCTGTTTCACTTAAGTTGTTCAGCATATTAATCATTGATGTGTTTAACCAAGTAACCGGACCACCCAACACATAGGTCATTGCCAAACAAATAAAGAATGTGCCTAACAGAGGGAGGAAAAGCACTGGTTTCAATGATCGGATCACATCAGGAACTTTAATCTGTTCCAATGCCTTTACGATATAACCGGCAAGTAAACCCCCAACGATACCGCCCAGAAACCCGGAACCCTGATCATTTGCCAACATACCTGCAACAAAACCGACTGCAATACCAGGTCGGTCAGCAATGGAATAAGCAATATAAGCAGCCAGTGCAGGTACCATTAAGTTCATAGCAACCTTCCCCCAGGCAAAGATATTGGCTGCAAAACCGGTTGTGTTGTAAACATAGATACCGCCGATAGCAAAGCCAATAGCAATGAGAATACCACCGGCAACGACGAATGGGATCATATAAGATACACCAGTCATTAAATGCTTTCTTATATCTCCGAAGAATGATTCTTTTTTAGACATTAAACTCACTCCTTTCTTAAATTTTTTATTTGTACGCTGTCAATAAGAGAAATTTGTTCCGTTACCTCCTTTCATGAAAAACACAGATTTTTTATAGTACTTTTTCTTTTACCCCCGCAAGAATTTTTTTCGCATTACAAATAATTTCATTCGGCCCAAATTGAAACACCTTTTTCTCGTCAAAGCGATCTTTCTCTCTCACTCCCACATCAACAGCCCAAATGACAAAATCTGCTTCTGCAATTTCGTCTTCAGATAGCCGGTTTTCAATCCCCATCGCTCCTTGCACTTCTACCTTTATGGTATCTCCCAATTCTTTGCCAGCCTTGCGCAACGATTCGGCAGCCATATATGAATGAGCGATCCCAGTGGCACACGATGTAACAGCAACGATCTTCATAATTTCGTACTCTCTTTCTGCTTAAACTAATTTAAATTTTTCTCGCAATCTCTGATTGCGTTAATCACGTCAGCATACATCTGAGCTTTATACAAACGATCTAAGAAATCGGGATAAACGAGCAAACGGGCTAGTTGCGCAAGGACGCGCATATATTCCTCTCCACTCACATGGGCAGGAATCGCCAGCATAAACACAAGCTTGACGTATCCACCGCCCAGATCCGTGTGATAAAAAACCCCGTTACTACATCGACAAAATGCAATACCGGGGTTTTTTACAGCCTCGCATTTTCCATGCGGAATGGCTATGAAATTTCCCATATAGGTAGGACCCATCGCTTCTCGTTGATAAATAGCATCCAGATATTCCTGTTCTGAAACAACAATTCCGGCTTTAAACATCATGGAAATCATATGGTCAAGCAATGATTTTTTGTCTTTAATGCCTCTACCACTGAGGTCAACCGTTTCAGGCTTGATCACTTGGGAAATTTCTAACTGTTTCATTATTACCGGCTTCAAGTTATTGCAACTTTGCTATCGCCTGTTCCACAGTACCTTTTTCATGCACAATGACTTTAATGGCTTCAAGCATTTTCAAAGGTTCCTTATATTGCCAAAGGTTACGACCAACAGCAACACCTCTTCCTCCCGCATCAATGACACTTTTCAACATGGTAAAGAAATCAGCCGGGTCTTTTGCAAACGCACCGCCAGATAGCATTACAGGAATTGGACAGGCTTCAGTAACTTCCGCAAAAGTTTCTTTCGAACCTGTGTAATAGGTTTTGACGACATCTGCTCCCAATTCGGCGCCAACACGAGCTGCCCATTTTACGTGTTCAACATCATAATCATTCTTAAATCCACGAGGATACATAATCGCCATTAGTGGCATTCCCAAATCATCACATTCAATAGCAACTTTTGATAGACCCTTTAACATATCGCTGGTCTTCTCTGGTCCAATCAACACATGCATCGAAACGCCCGAGGCGCCCAATTCAAGTGCATGTAATACAGAGTCAGACAACATGAAATAATTTGGTTCGGGTCCCATTTCTACACAAACATCAATGGAGACCATAAACGAAGTCTGGTTTTCAACGAAATATGGATATACTTGTTTCACTGCCCCACTGGGCATAAAAAACGTATCAGGTTTCCCCTTAACGATCAATTTCACGATCTCACGAGGGTCAACAATTCCAGGAAGAGGGCCCAAGACCGGGGCGTGATCCATAGCTACTACAATTGAGTTTTTACTTTTAGCGTTTAGCAATTTCGCTAAACGCACCTCTTTTCCTATTTGTGACATCTATTCCAACTCCTTCTAATGGTAGATTGATTTACGAGCATATATTATAACAAATAAGAATATTTGTCAATATATGAGAATATATAATCGATAATAAATTGAACTTTTTCTAATTAATGTTATAATATGTGAGCATATACGATATTATGATAAATAAATATGAAATAATCAGGATTGATAAAAATGACTAAAGCGAAGAGAACCTTTCGAGAAGAACGATTGGAATTGATCTATAAAGTAATTCAGGAGAAACAAAAGGTATTCGTCCCTGAGCTTGCGAAACAATTCAACATCAGTGAATCCAGCGTGCGGTTAGATCTGGCTGAATTAGAGTCGCATAATCTCATCATGCGCACTCATGGCGGCGCAATTTTAAAAAATGGGCTATCCAGTAATTTTGTGATTAACGTGGATACCATCAACAATCGCATCACCCATTTCGAGAAAGAAAAAGATGCGATCGCTCAAAAAACAGCATCGATTATTGAAGATGGCGACACCATCATGATGGATGGAGGCAGTACAACCAGGTGTTTGGCAAAATATCTTGTAAATAAAAAGAATTTAACTGTCATAACAAATTCTCTGGATTTAATTCCAGAGTTCGTCGTTAACCCCAACGTAAACCTTTACATTTTGGGGGGATTTGCATTTAAGGAAGGAGGAATTGTGGTAGGTCCGATGACCAATGAATACATTACACAATTTCATCCTAACAAAGCCATTTTGGGCATTGACGGTATTTCACTCGACAAGGGTTTAACTGCTGCAAATGCATCCAATCCATCAATCTCATCCGCAAAAGTAAAAATGGTTGAGGTTAGTGATCAACTCATTATCGTGAGTGATCATTCCAAATTGAACAGGGTTTGTTTAATGCCCATCGCTCCCATTGAAGCCATGGACGTTCTGGTAACCGATTCTGGAGCCTCACCGGAGATATTAGAAGAGATACGAAAACGAGGACCCAAAGTACTGGTTGCTTAAATTTTTCAGTCAAGGAAGATTCCATGATAAAGAAAGTATTAAACGACCCAAAGCAAGCCGCGTATGAAGCACTGGAAGGGCTCAACCTTGCAATGATGGGCAAAACGACCTTAATAAGGGAAGCATCTGCCTTATTGAAAAATAATATCCCTCAGGGGAAAATAACGCTTCTGGTTGGAGGTGGCAGTGGGCACGAACCGCTGTTCGCAGGATTTGTTGGTAAAAATTTAGCAGATGGCGCTGTGTGTGGAAATGTATTCGCTGCCCCTACTCCCGATCAAATTTTGATCGCCACCCGAGCAGTGAACCGCGGAAAAGGGGTGCTGTATCTTTATGGAAACTATGCCGGCGATACCATGAACTTCGATATCGCATCAGAAATGGCGGAATCAGAAGGTATTACTACCAGGACTGTTCACATTTGGGACGATGTCGCTTCAGCACCGCTAGAAAAAATCGAGGAAAGACGTGGTATCGCAGGAGACCTGTTCGTCATTAAAATTGCCGGAGCGGCAGCCACCCGCGCGGATACACTACAGGATCTTGAACGTATCACCGTCAAGGCACGCAACAACACCCGTTCCATGGGCGTCGCAGTTGCTCCGGGCTCAATCCCTGAAACCGGTGAACCAACATTTGATATAGGGGAAGATGAAATTGAAATCGGTATGGGATTGCACGGAGAACCGGGCGTTTTACGAGAAAAAATAATGCCCGCCGATGCACTGGTGGAAAAAATGATGCTTCAGATACTCAACGATCTGCCTTTCAAAGCGGGAGATAAAGTGTGTTTGTTGATCAATAACCTGGGTGCATCCACTATGATGGAACTGCTTCTGGTTAACAAAAAAGTGCGCTCGATATTGCAAGAAAGCGCTGTCAAAGTCCATGATACCTTGATTGGCTCTTACTGCACCTCTCAAGAAATGGCAGGCTTTTCAATTTCGCTGCTTAAACTGGATGAAGAACTGCGAACATATTATGACATGCCTGTTGAATCTCTGGCATTAACCAAAGGGTGAAAATAATGGTGAATGCACTCAATACCGAACAGGTTCAAGAATGCATGGAATATGTTGCAATAAGTATGATCTCCAAGAAAGAACTTTTAACCCATGCCGATCAAGCAATCGGTGACGGAGATCACGGCATTGGCATGGCTAGAGGCTTCGAAGCTGCGCTGGCTAAATTACAAAATGGAAAATTCTCAACCCCAGAAGAGGTCTTTCGTACTGTGGGGCTTGCTCTTCTCTCTTCCATCGGCGGAGCTTCTGGAGCCATTTTCGGCTCATTTTTCCTCGGAGCAGCTAACGGATTGAAAGGAGAGGTTTATCTAAACAGCACTTCCTATGCTAAAGCTCTGCAAAGCGGATTGGAAGCGGTACAAATACGTGGAAAAGCCAGGGTTGGAGATAAGACTATGGTGGATGCTCTCGCACCCGCTGCACAGGCTGCAACGGCACATATTGACAGAAATCTCTCTGAGGTAAGCGCACTGGTCTATCAAGCCGCCGAAGAAGGTAAAGAAAAGACCAAGGGCTTTATCGCAACTACCGGAAAAGCAAAAACCCTCGGAGAACGCTCTCTGGGATATGCCGACCCAGGCGCTACTTCAATGGCTCTTATCTTAAGCTTTATCAATGAGAGCATAAAAGCACAAACTCATGGATAGCAGGAGATTGAAATATGAAAATCGCAATTGGTTGTGATGAAATCGCCCTCTCATTGAAAAATACAATCAAGAAATATCTAGAAACGCAAGATGAGGTTCCCGTCGAAGAAGTGATGGATATGGGTGTACTTTCTGAGGAACCGGTAGATTACCCAGAGGTGGCAGAAAAAGTAGCGCTGGCAATCGCCAATCACGAATGCGATCGCGGTATCTTGATTTGTGGGACGGGCATCGGCATGGCAATTGTAGCTAACAAAGTTCCAGGGGTACGAGCAGCGCAGGTGTATGATCCATATTCTGCTGAAAGAGCGCGTAAGAGCAATGATGCGCAGATCATGACCATTGGAGCTCTCACCACCGGTCCAGAGACAGCCAAATACCTGGTGGAGATATGGTTGAAATGTAATTTTGCAGGTGGTCGTTCCTCCCGTAAAGTAGAAAAAATTGAAAAGATCGATTCCAAATTCAGAGCATTGAGACAAAACTGATCAATAAAATGAATAAAAATATATGGATCGGAACTGGTTGGAAAATGAATCATAAGCTTGCAGAGGCGCAAGATTATGCACGACAATTACGCTCATTTTTCTCGCAAGAAAGACCTCTTTCAACCATTTTCGTCTGTCCACCATTTACAGCCCTGCATAGTGTTGCAGAAATATTGAGCGACATTCCTGTTCGCGTAGCCGCTCAAAATCTGCACTGGTTGAAAAAAGGTGCCCAAACCGGTGAGGTATCCGTGGAAATGGTAAAAGATTGTGGCGCAGATATGGTTGAACTCGGTCACTCGGAACGGCGGGTTGCTTTTGGCGAAAGCGATTTTACTGTCAATTTAAAAGTACTGTCCGCCCTCGAGTACGATTTAATTCCACTGATATGCGTTGGAGATACAGCTTTTGAGAAAGAAACTGGTACAAGCGTTGAAACCTTAGTCAAACAGATTAAGATTGCATTACATGGCGTTCCAGATACACAGGCAAATAAACCAGTCATTGCTTATGAACCGGTCTGGGCGATCGGAGAAAGTGGAGTGCCCGCATCACCTGAATTCGCCAATAGGATACATGAACACATCAAGCAAACACTTTTTGATCTGTTCGGCAAAGACATAGGTGCGCAAATACCCGTGCTTTACGGTGGTAGCGTAAATAGTGATAACGCAGTGGAATTAATCTCTCAGCCATCGATCGATGGTCTGTTTATTGGAAGAGCTGCCTGGCATGTAGATGGTTTTCTTTCTATCATAAGAAATGTAGAATCCTTTCTGAGGCAATACCATTGACCTATTTGTTCAATAGATTCCATTGCCTGGCAAAACCATCTCTTTGACGTTTCCAAGGCAGTTGCGTTATTTCTCTTTTAATATTTCCTCCCTTGATGAATAGTTCTTTTATGAAATGGATGTATAATTAACTTTATTGGGAGCGTTCCCAATGTTTTCTGCCTTTTCAAAGAAAAACTATAGCCAGTGAGGGAAATCCGTTGGAACCAGAACTATTTGAGAACGAATTGCTGAAGAATATCCTACCCTTTTGGATGACTTTTACACCTGATACAGAAAACGGCGGATTTTTCGGGCAGATTGATGCAAACAATCAAATCGACAACAGTGTTCCACGCACAGCAGTCACCTGCGCACGAATTCTCTGGACTTTTTCTCATGCATATCTCACCTACCAAAAACGGGAATATCTCGCTATGGCTGAAAGAGCCTTCGATTATCTGAACACTGCCTTTTGGGATGACAACTATCAGGGGTTGTTTTGGTCGGTTGATCAGCATGGCAGCGCGGTCTTGGCTCACAAACATTTTTATGCACAGGCTTTTGGAATCTACGGGTTCAGCGAATACTTCAAGGCTACACAAAACATGCTGGGGCTTACACGAGCCATCCAACTTTTCAACATTATTGAAAACCACGCATTCGATAAAAAATTCGGCGGATACATCGAATCGAAGAGTCGAGAATTTCAGACCATCGCCGATATGCGCCTCAGCGACAAGGACATGAATTGCAGAAAGTCCATGAACACACTGCTGCACATCATTGAGGCATATACAAATCTGTTCCTGGTGTGGGACAGTCCTGAACTCAGAAATCAACTCTACCGCTTGATCACTGATTTTAATCGATACGTTTTCAATAGCGGCAACGGTCACTTATTTCTGTTTTTCGATGATGACTGGAGACCTCTCACCGATCACATTTCATGCGGGCATGAAATTGAAAGCAGTTGGCTTTTATGCGAAGCAGCCGAAACGATCGGCGACGCAAAACTCACAAAAAGCGCCAGGGATATCTCGCTTCGACTGGCTGATTCCGTTTTAGAAACCGGAATCAGCCCTGACGGAAGCGTTATTTACGAGGGCACGCTTGAAGAAATCACCAATCCCGCCAAAGAATGGTGGCCACAAACCGAAGCGATCATCGGCTTCTATCATGGTTATCAGCTTTCCGGCGATGAAAAATTTGCAGCGATCATTCCAACCATCTGGCATTATTTACAAGAGCACTTCATCGATAAGTCCAACGGTGGGTGGTTCAAACGAATGACTGCAGAGGGATTCATTGATATGACCAGCCCCAAAGTTGGACCATGGGAATGCCCCTACCACGAAAGCCGCATGTGTTTTGAAATGATGGAAAGAATGCGGGCTCAGGAGAAAGATAATGCAAAAGACAATGCTTCTCTTAAATAGCCAACCTATCCCAAATCTGCCATGGGAAGACCAACCAGCAGGAAGTGCAGATGTTATCTGGAGGTCATCACGAAACCCCATCATACCGCGCGATCTCATTCCATCATCAAACAGTATCTTTAACAGCGCGGTCGTTCCGTTTAAAGGAAAATTCGCAGGGGTTTTTCGATGCGACAATAAAGCGCGCGTTCAACAACTGCATGTGGGGTTTAGCGAAGATGGATTTCAATGGCAACTTTCTAACGAGAGGATCATCTGGAAATCAGCCAGCCAGGAAACGCAAGATATCACCAAATTCATTTATTCCTATGACCCGCGAGTGGTTTGGATTGAGGATCGTTATTATGTCACCTGGTGCAACGGGTATCATGGACCGACCATAGGGGTTGGATATACCCACGATTTTGCAGACTTTTTCCAACTGGAGAACGCATTCCTCCCCTACAACCGCAATGGAGTGCTGTTCCCACGCAAGATCCATGGCAACTTCGCCATGCTCAGCCGCCCCAGCGATACGGGGCATACGCCCTTTGGAGATATTTTCTACAGTGAAAGTCCAGATATGAAATACTGGGGAAAACACCGTTTCGTCATGGGGACTACTACCGGCTGGCAGGCAACCAAAGTCGGCGCGGGACCCATCCCACTCGAAACCAGTGAAGGTTGGTTGCTGATCTATCATGGTGTATTGACCTCATGCAATGGTTTCGTCTACAGCTTTGGAGCCTCGTTGCTTGACCTCGACCAACCCTGGAAAGTGATCCAACGTAGCGAACCGTACCTTTTATCACCCCAAATGATCTACGAACAGGTAGGTGATGTTCCCAACGTGGTTTTCCCTTGCGCGGCGCTGGTCGATGAACCAACCGGGCGAATCGCGATCTATTACGGAGGAGCTGATACGGTTGTTTGCCTGGCATTCGGGTATGTTCAAAGCATCATCGATTTCATCAAGTCCAACCCTACGAAAAAACCATCTCAGATCATCAGCGATTTCTATTCATAAAAACCACGCAAAGCGATCCCCCAGGGCAATTGAGAAAGTAAACCAGGCAGCGCGGTCATTCTCTGCCCAAGAATACCTCGACAACGGTGTTCGCGCGAATTAATTCACAAGGGATGAGTTTGTACGTCAAATCGTTCTCGCCTACCGTCATGTGATGTACCCCTTTGCACACATGATCGGGATTATGCACAGTTATTGAAATGAATTTCCCCCTGAATTTTCGCCTTACGTGAAAGCCATCCCATCGGGAAGGAATGCAAGGATCAATGCGCAATCCATTCAACTCTGGGCGAATTCCAAGAATATATTGCGTGGCAGCCAGGTAATGCCAGGCAGCCGCGCCAGTCAGCCAGGAATTGCGCGCCGAACCAAATTGAGGATGTTCATCGCTGATGACGTTTTGTGAATAGACGTAGGGTTCACACTCGTATATCCCTATGAGATTGTTGCGCAAAGCCGGGTTGGTCGCACAATAATACTGGTAAGCCCGATCGCCATTCCCTAAGATGGTTTCAGCGATCATCGCCCACGGGTTGGGATGCACAAAAATGCCGCCGTTCTCTTTAACGCCCGGGGGATAAGTGGTAATTCCACCATAGATCGGGTCATAGCCATTGAAAGAAGGCGTAGAGAGCTTGATGCCGTACTTCGTGAAAAGCATTTCAAAAACAGCATCCATGGCAGTTCTTCCTCTCTCGGGTGATGCAAAGCCCGAAAGTACCGACCAGCTTTGTCCGTTCAGATAGATCTTGCTATATTCATTTTTCGATGAACCAACCGGATTTCCCAGATGATCAAAGTAGCGCAAATACCAGCTTCCATCCCATCCGAATTGCTCGACCCGCTCCTTCATTTCCTGATATATCCGTTGATAGCGAGCAACCAAATCGGATTTGCCAAGAAAGGTGATGACAGGAATTATTTCTTTCAGTGCCAGACCAAACAGGTTTGCACTGAAGAATGATTCTGCGCCTTTGGGGAGATTAACGGTATCGTTCCAATCTGCAAACCCCAATAGGGGCAAGCCATGGCTGCCAACATGCTTGCCGGTAAAATCGAAAGCCCGCTCAACATGGTCCATAACCGTGCCAAATTCAACGGGTTTCTCATCTTTGTCCTTTTCATAATAGGGAATTTCCTCATTCAGAAAATCTAAGTCCCCGCTTTCATTGATATAGGCAACGATCCCTAAAGCCAACCATAAATGATCATCACTATAAAAATGATAACGGTCCTCCATCTCCAGAGAATCGCCGCAGCTACCAACATTGGTCAGGGGATTGAATTGATGCATGGCAGATCCATCCATTTTCTGAAAAGAGAGCAACCACTTCAGGAATTGCTTTGCTTCAGCAGGGATGGCAGACAGAACTGCCAGCAGATCTTGTGAGGAATCTCTGATCCCAATGCCTCTGGCTCCGAGACCTAATTGATAATAAGAGAGATAGCGCGACCAGGTAAACGTAGTATGGCACTGGCGAGGGTTATACAAATTGACCATCACATCCAGCTCTGCATCAGGACTTTTTGCAGAAAACGACTGAAGAAATTGATCCCAGAATTCCGAAATTTCGTTCAGAGCGCGCTCAACATTAACAGGGTCTTTATATTTCGAGATCAAGGGGCGTGCATCGGCGATCGTCGGCGCCTGCCCCAATACCGTGATGATCTGCTTTTCTTCACCCGGGTCGACGATCCCTAGCGAGTGCAGCAGAGCTGCCATGTTGTCACCGCGCTGTGCTTCGGAGTTAGATAGAGATTTTTGATACAGGGATGTTGGATTTTTGAAGCTCCCGTATCCATTATCGCCCAGAAATATTTTTCGATCCGTTTCAAAAGATGACACCGGCTGGTTAGAGGTAAAGTAATTAATTCGGGTATCGCGCAACATGAAGGGATATTGCAGCAGAATAATATTCCCGTCCTCCCCGACCACAGCCTTGCTTTGCATGGTTTGCGGAATCCAGTCGGCATTGGTCAATTGCCCCAGAGCATCAGGGTGTGTATATTCCAACACCGGAATTGCATCGATTTCCAACGGCTGGCTTGAAATATTTTTGATTCTGATATCCCGTATTTCACAATGCTCATTTTTCGGAACAAAAATAGTGACTTCCGTTTGAACCCCATAGCCTCGCGTGATGATCCTGGTGTAATCTAAACCCACATGACATTCAAAGCTCTCCAGATCACAAAGCGTGGGAACATAGAACGGTGAAAAGATCAGGTATCCATGGTCCTGACGAAGTCGCAGATAAAGCGTTTCGCCTTTGAAGTCAGATGAGGGCATTTGTTGAATATACTTGGTAATCCGATTCAAGGCAGGGTCGTCGCTGCAGATCAACGCGCCACCTGTATGATCAACAAAACCTCCAAATTTTCGCGAGCCAATATAATTGATCCATTTCAGCGGGGTTTTTGGATTTGTGATCACATATTCTCTGTTGGCAACATCAAAATACCCGTATTGCATGCTTCACCCCACCAAAATATCAATTAATTTCTGATTGATGATTTCGCCTGCCTCATTTACCAAACCAAAATCCAGCATCTTATAGGTCCAATAGGCATAACCGATATAATGGTCTTTAAGGATCGAGACGACATCTCTCGTCCAATTTTCCCGGGTTCCCATGGGAGCACGGTCGATCACCCCAAATTCCCCACAATACAATGCTCGGCGAGTAGCCATTAAAAAATGGAGTGCAGGTTCTATACGCTTCTCCAGATATGAGCGGTCAAAATGAACATCCACATCTTCCCCTAACCTGTCTTGATATTGAGGATGATCTTTCAGAAAGCTCTTCAACCCGACTGCCACGCCCGGGTAATCTACTGGGCTGTCAAAAACATCCAGACCTTCAAACCAATATGCCTTTTGATGAGTGACAGAATGGGGCAGATAGAAATGGAACGCATAGAGAATCTGCGCATCCGGAAGAATCTGTATCTCTGATAGATAGTCGACCGAGTTGAAGCAATTACCGCCAACCACTATTAACCTCTCGGGGTCCATTGCTCGCATGCCACGTAAGGTCTTTTCTACCATCCCATTCCACTTTTTCGACGATTGAAAATTGATTTCATTCAACAATTCAAAAGCCAGCACATCTTGATCAGCAGATTTGAATTCTTTTGCGAGAGCCAGCCACAATTCTACAAACCGATCTTGCAGATCGCGATCATTCTCAAGCCGGTTTGATTGTTGATCATCGAAGGCATAACCCGGAGCTTTATGGAGGTCGAGAATTATCCGCAGTCCTGAACGTCTGCACCAATCGATACATTTCTGCACGTAGGCGAAGCCACTTTGAAGATACTCACCCGGCTTCCTATCATCTTCGAAGAGCGGGTAATCAACCGGTAAACGCACATGATCGAAACCCCATGCGGCTATACGTCGGATATCCTTTTTTTGGATGAAGGTTTTAAAGTGACTGTGATCATAAATCCTGTATTGTGACAACCAACCGCCCAGATTGATTCCCTTCTCCAACACATGTTTTTCCATCGCCAAACCTATTCGATAAAAACCAGCACATCCACTGCAGGTTTTTTGATATCGTTCATGTGAATGACATTCCCTTTCTGGCGAATTCCATCGACGCATAGTATGCAGTGCCTTCCCGCGCCTTTCCGTTGTACGGAGATATGGAATTGCACGCCTCGAAACTTACGCGTTACAGAAAAATTACCCCAGGTATCCGGAATGACCGGATCGATCTGCAGACCTTCATATACCGGGCGGATTCCCAAAATCCAACGGGTAATGGCTACGTAATTCCAGGCAGCCGTGCCGGTTAGCCATGAATTTTTCGCCTCACCTCTGACGGGTGCGTCGCGTCCCGAGATCATTTGAGCATAGACATACGGTTCACATTTATGAACCTCGCTCATCTCCTCTCGCACGGAAGGGTTAATGCGCAGGTAGTAATCCAATGCTTTATCCCCTCTCCCAATCTTCGCCTCAGCGATCATGATCCACGGATTGGTATGGCAAAAAACGCTCGCATTTTCTTTATATCCGGGAGGATAAGATGATATTTCACCCAAGTTCAAGGAATATCTATGGAATGCGGGCTGTTGGAGAAGAACGCCATCCCTGGTTGCCAGATGTTCCGCTACGGAATCCAAAGCTTGCTCCGCCTTACCACCCTCGATGCCCAAACCAGCCATAACACAGATGCCTTGTGGTTCAATGAAAATCTTTCCCTCTTCGTTCTTTTCAGATCCCACCGCATCTCCGTAATAATCGTAAGCGCGTCGGAACCATTTTCCATCCCAGCCTGATGTCCAGACTGCCTGCTCCATTTTTTTCGCCGCGTTTTCATATTTCTGCGCCAGTTTCTCTTCCTGGCGAATTCTAGCCATTTGAACCATCTCTTGTGCGGCAAGGATATAAAGCCCGGCGATCAGCACGCTTTCCGCAGTGACACCATCCTTATTGGTGGTAGTTTGAAAAGACTGCCCCGGTGTGTCGGAAAAACAATTGAGATTCAAGCAATCGTTCCAATCAGCTCTGCCGATCAATGGCAAATCATGCGGACCTAACCGATCGAGCGTGTATTGCATGCTTTTTTGCAAGTGAGCAAATAATGATTCCTCACTGTGCGGTTTGTTATCGAAGGGAATCATTTCATTCAAAACTTCCCAATCAGCGGTCTCTTTCAGATATTCTGCAACCGCCAGAACCAGCCAAAGGGGGTCATCATTGAACCCACCACCGATATCATCATTTCCCTTTTTCGAAAGGGGTTGATATTGATGGTACGTTCCTCCGGTTTCAAGCTGGGTGGCGGCAAGATCAACAATCCTTTGGCGAGCGCGCAGCGGATCAAGCATACAGAATCCCAAAAGATCCTGGCTGGAGTCTCGAAATCCGATTCCCCTCCCGATGCCACTTTCGAAGAATGAAGCAGAGCGTGATATGTTATAAGTCACCATAACCTGATAAGCATTCCACACATTGACCATCCTGTTCACATGGATATTCGGAGTGGTTGCATGGAATATCGATAGCAGCCTTCGCCAATGCGTTCCCAACTCTTCGAAGCTACGGTCTACTTGCTTGCTTTGACTGTATTTTTGAATGGTGGAAACGACCGAAGTTTTATTGATGAGCAACGAATCTCCAACAAACTTGTTTTCCACCGGATTTTCGTGATATCCCAACAAGAAGATCATTCGCTTTTCTTCCCCCGGTTCAAGTTCTGCATGGATATGATGAGAGCCAATAGGGTACCAGCCTGATGCGATCGAATTATGGGTCTTATTTTCTTCCACCGCCCGGGGGGTATCCCATCCCCGGTAAGCCCCCAAAAAGTCTTCCCGCTGAGTTTCAAACCCATCGATCGGCTGGGAACAAGAGAAAAATGCGAAATGATTCCTGCGTTCGCGGTATTCAGTTCTATGATAGATGACATTGCCTTCAACTTCCACTTCCCCGATCGAAAGATTCCTTTGGAAATTCGTCGCATCATCCCATGCATCCCACAGGCAAAATTCCACGGCAGAGAACAGAGAGAGGTCAGCTTTTCTATCACGCTTATTCTGAATTCTTACATCCCAAATTTCAAGGTTTTCTCCAAGCGGGATGAAGTAGCAGATGGTTGAATGGATCCCGTGGAATGTTGATTCAATTCTGGTATAGCCGAGACCATGATGGCAGGAATAATCATCCAAGGGTCTCCTGACAGGTTGCCATGTCGGTGACCAATATGAATTGCCGGCAGAAATGCTCGCATCATTATCCCGCAAGTAAACATATCGACCGCCAGTATCCGCAGGCACGTTATTGTACCGATAACGAGTAAGCCTTCTTAACCGGGCATCTTTATAGAAGGCATAGCCCCCTCCTGTGTTGGAAACTATTCCAAAAAAATCTTCACACCCTAAATAATTTATCCAGGGGAGTGGAGTTTCCGGTTTCGTAATAATATATTCGAGATGTTCATCATCAAAAAAACCGTACTGCATTAAGCCTCCTGAAGCAACGGATGGTAGATTTTGCTGCTCTGACGATTTATTAAAAGTTCAAATTGGTCAACGATCTTCAGACTTTCCAACAGGCTACAAAATGATCTTTTTCCACTTCGACATAAACTGGCGTCTCTTTGCACTTCTCAAATGCATAAGGACAGCGTTCCTGGTAAACACAACCACCATTTCCATGGGGAGAAACCACGCTTGAATCTTGATCAGAAGGGGCTTTCCATTTACCATCCAGGCGCGGGACCGAAGCCATCAACATTTGCGTATAGGGGTGCAGCGGATCATTGAAGATTTTTTCCGTGTTTCCTTTTTCAGTAATGAACCCATGATACAGAATAATGGCATTCTTGCTTATATAATTGGCTAGTGACAGGTCATGGGTAATGAAAAGGACTGAAAGTCCATGTGCTTGAAGGGTTGCCAACAAATTGAGAACATCGATCCGCACCGAGGCATCCAACATACTGATAATTTCGTCTGCAATCAACAGTTCGAGTTCCAACAGCAAAGCCCGTGCAATCAAAAAGCGTTGAAGCTGCCCACCGCTAAGCTGATGAGGAAATTTATTCAACACATGCTGGGGGTTCAAACCGACATCTTCCAAAGCGGTGTGCACTTTTTCATTCCAGGCGCTCATCATCAAATCTGGATAGAACTCATCATGAATGACATGGAATATCCGATCAGCTTTAAATATCGGATTGTACGAACTATAAGGATCTTGAAAAACGCCCTGCACTTTGCGGTAGTAATTCTTTAGCTCTTCTCCCCTCAAAGTAGCAATGTCTTTATCGTTAAAAACAATGCTTCCTGAAGTGATCGATAGTAGATGCAAGATCATTTTACCGATTGTGCTCTTTCCACTGCCACTTTCACCGATCAGTGAAACGATCTCCCCTTTATCGATTGTGAAATTGACCCCTCTGACGGCATGTAATTCTTTCCCTCCGAAGGTTCCAATTCGATAACTCTTCGAGACATTATTCAAAGTAAGCATGCTACATTTCCCTCCAGCAAGCAACATGATGATCTGGTTTGATTTCAACGAATGGAGGAGTTTCAATACACTTTTCAAAAGCTACCGGGCAACGCTCCCTGAAGCGACATCCAAGCGGGGGATTTAGAAGAAGAGGCGGCTGTCCGGGAATTCCTTTTAAGCGTTCTTCGGAATATTTCGCTCCGATCTTGGGCAGTGAAGCGATCAGTTGTTTTGTGTATGGATGACGCGGTGCATGAATGATCGTTTCGGTGCTGGCTTTTTCTGCCAGCAACCCCGCATACATGACCAGAATCGTATTTGCAATCTGATACAAAATGGAAATATCATGGGTGATGAAGATGATGCTTTTACAGCAGCCTTCACGGAGAAACTCGATCAACATCTCAACCACCGCTTTTTGACTCGCCACATCCAGTGCCGATGTGATCTCATCAGCGATCAGTAATGTAGGGTTCAATAACGTAGATAAAACCATCACCATTCTCTGTTTCATGCCGCCTGAAAGCTCGATGGGGTACATCTTAAGAACATCATGCGGCAGGTTCACCAGATCGAGCCGATGTTTTATCTCTGGCAGTTTTTCTTTATAATCAACACCCTTCGCTGCTAACAATTCCCTGGTCAGCATTCCAATTCTTCGGATGGGGTTCATGGCATTCATGGCATATTGTGGAATAATGGAAATATCATGAAATCGAAAGTCATTCATTTTTTCATTATCCCAAATGGGCATTTCAGTGCCATTCAGGGTTACGTGACCCTTGATATATTTCATGGGCGGATTCAAGAAAATCAAACTCTGACATAATGTGGTTTTTCCACAACCCGATTCGCCTGCCAAGCCCATGATTTCTCCCGATTTGACGTTAAAAGTCACATCTTCCAGCGCATGTACATCCCCTTTCAAGGTCTGGTAGTAAACAGTCAAGTCTTCGACGGTCAAACTCATTTTCTACATCTCCCTAAGTTTCGGATTAAATACCTCATCCAGACCTACATTCATGCTGTATAAAGCTCCAACAATAATGGTGATGGCTAACCCTGGCGGCACAAACCACCACCACATCCCAAACTGAAGCGCGCCCCATAGAACAGAATACTGCATCATGAGACCCAGAGAGATCGCATTGGTTGGGCCCAAACCGATGAAATCCAATGTTGCAGCAGTAAGGATTGCCCCACCAAACTGCAAAATGAAGACCAACAATAAATACGACATCATATTGGGGGCAATTTCCGAAAAAATGATCTTTTTCGATTTCATTCCACTTAGCCTTGCCAGATCCACAAAGTCACGTGTGCGTAGTGAAAATGTTTGTGCGCGAACTGCTCTCGCCGTCCATGGCCACGAGGTAAATCCGATCAGCAGGCATTCGACAAAAACACTACGAACCTGTAGATAAGCGGCAATGATGAGAAGTACCGCCATAGTCGGAATGACCAGGACGATATTCGTAAGTGCATTGAGAATTTCATCGACCACTCCCCCTTTATACCCGGCAATAAAACCGATGATCAGACCTAACAGCGTACCAATACCCCCGCCTATGATACCAACCTGAAAGGTCGCGCGCAGCCCACTCACAAATTGGGCATATACATCCTGTCCAAAGAAAGTGGTCCCCAGCCAATGTTTTGCTGAAGGAGCCAGAGCGCCTTGCGGCTCAACGTAATCAAATGGTTTATAGGGCGACAGCGAGGGACCAAAAACACTGATCAAAAGGAAAAATATAATAATAAAGAGCCCGATCTTTAACTTCCAATTTCTAAATGCAAAGTACAGGGTTTCATTTTTGTGTTTTTGCTTTTTCATGCCGTTTCTCCGGTCATCCCCATGCGTGTACGTGGATCGACAAGGATGTAGATAATATCGATGGCAAAATTTGCTATCAGCACTCCTACGATGATAAAGAGGAAACAGCCTTGAATGAGGAAATAATCCTGATTTTGAATTGCGGCGAGCAAAAGATAGCCAATTCCCGGATAAGAAAAAACGACCTCGGTCACCAGTGCACCAGCCACGATGACCCCCAATTTCAACGCCAGTCCCGTGATCTGCGGAAGAATGGCGTTTCCGAAAGCGTACTTCCTGATCAATTTCTTCGGGGCACCCAAGGCTCCCAAATAGTGCGAATAATCTGATTCCAATTCATAAATAATCAAATTCCGCATTCCAATGGCTTGCCCCCCAAATTCCACCAAAAAAACAGATGCAAACGGCAAGAACCAGTGATGGAACACGCTCGCAATAAATTTCAAGGAAAAGCTTGGTTGTAAAGAGAAACTATAAGCACCGGCAATAGGGAATATTCCCAAAACAATTCCAAAGAACCAGGCTAGCAATATGGCTAACCACATATACGGCGTGGCATTAAGAATATAGCCGATGGGCGACAACGTATTGTCTAGCTTCTTTGAACGAGCCGCAACCGCTCCAAATTTATTCCCCGCATACCAACTCAGAGCAATGGACGGAACAAGCAAAAAAACATCATAAGGAACGGCGCGTGCGAGAACTTTTGTTACCGGGGTTGGAAAAAGGTAAGTGCTTATACCAAGGTTTCCCTGGAAAAGTAGTTTCCAGAAATTCAGATATTGCTGCCCTAAAGGCAGATCCAATCCAAATAGATGCGAATAGTAATCGTACATCATTTGGATTGCAGTTGCATTGCTGCTTACGGATACTCTGGTGAGCATATTTCTAACCGGGTCTCCGGGCATGAAGCGAGGAATCATCCAATCGATCGTGACCGCAAGGAAAAAGGTAATCAGGTAGATCAAGATTTTTCTTAAGAAATATTTTTTCACGAAGTCTCCTTTTTTTTCTGGCTATTATCGGTTTACCAGTACCCCTCCCTCTAGCCTGCAGGGAGGGGTATCTATTTCCAGAAATGAAGAGATGTTGAAATCTATTCCGCAGTAACTGGTTCCAGATTGATCAGGGTTTGCAAGCCACCTAACTGCCAATAACCAGACCAGGTTGTGGGCAAGGTGGGAGAAGACGAGCTTTCATCCGGCCAGTTGGTCCAGGTCGAGTTGCTGTACTGTGCCCAGAGTCCGTTGTACCATAATGGGATCATTGGCATATCGGTCAGCATTGCGCGTTGAATCGCTGAGCAAGCTGCTTGCATGCCCTCTTCATCAGACATCGGGATTTTCGCCAGGTTATCAACCAGATCGAAGACTTCTTGATTTTCATAGCGACCAAAGTTGCCGCTCTGCATCTGCTCCTGAATGGGATGACGGAACAGCAGATTGTAGAGTGTCCATGGTGTGTTGCTCATGGAAGCCCAGTTGTTCAGCGTCATATTGAACGTTCCACCCTGCAAGGCAGTATTCCAGGCTCCGTAATCAGGATAGGCAGATTTTAGATTAATACCGGCTGCTTGAGCGCTGGAAGCAATGATGTCAATGGCAGCCATCCAGTCGGTCCACCCGCTGGGGCAGGTAACTTCCAGTTCAATCTTTTCCCCGTCTGGAGTCTCCACAAAGCCATCGCCATCGATATCCACATACCCGGCGTCAGCCAGCATTTGTTTGGCTTGGGCAGTATCAAAGGAATATCCCAATTCAGCCATTACATCCTGGTCGACATATTTGTCCAAAACCGGCAACAACCCCGAAGGACTGGCAGCTTGTACTAACTGAGCGTACGCCACATTTACGATGGAAGGAACATCAATGGCAAATGCTAATGCCCGTCTGAAAGCAGCATCATCCAATGGCTTCAACGTGGTGTTCAGGAACAGAACCGCCGTGTTGGCAGAAAGCATGTAAGGAGCATCTGCAAAGTAAGTCTTCACATATCCTTTATCAGCCATTTCCGCAACACCGGGCAAGAAGTTAGTGCTGAGATCGAGTTCACCTTTCAAGACCATGCCCAAAGCCACGTTGTTGCTGGAAGTGCGAATATCAACGATATATTTGGGAGCCGGTGCACCAAAAACATCAATTCCCCACCATGCTTCATTGCGTATCCAGATATTGCGGTCTTCAGCATGTGAGAGATATTTATAGGCGCCGGAGCCAATGGGATTTTCATTCGCCCCCACGGTGATGTCTTCTTCAGATTTGCTTTCCCAGATGTGCTTTGGAACGATCGGCACATTGTACAGGTTATTTTCGAACTCTTGATACAATGGTTCGGCGGAAAGTTTGAACTCAACTTCCGCGTCACTCAGCGCCGTTACGCTTTCTGTATAAGCCCACATCGGACTGAACCACAGGGCAGCATATTGCGTGCCCAGGTTGAAGGTGAACGCTACATCCTCAGCCGTCAATGGTTCTCCATCGCTCCAGGTCAAACCAGGTCGAAGAGTGACAACGAATGTGGTATCATCAACCCAGGTCCCGCTTTCTGCAAGCCATGGAGTTAATTCACCGGTCTGTGGGTCAAACGCATACAGGAATTCATAGACAAAACCGATTGTTCCTGTTGTGTTCGCCAGACTACCCGGCTGGAATGGATTCCATGTCGAGGCGGGACCCCAAGCTGCTCCACTCACATAAATGGTTTCATTGCGTGGAAATTCGGTGGGTGCCGCTTCTTCAACTGCAGGTCCCTCAGCAGCGGGTTCTGTTGTTGCCGCTTCGGCTGCAGGCTGGCATGCTGCCAGTACAACTCCAGCAACGATGAAAATACTTAGCAAAAACAAAATATTCTTACGCATTTCCCTCTCTCCTTTTATTGGGTTATTAGGATTTATTGTTTGAAGTTCTTTCTCTGCAATTTTATTTTTCTTCTATAAGACCTCCTTTTGTTGGTAACGCTCCCAACACGATCATAAAAAAAAGAATAGTGTAGCGTTCACAAAATTCTATTCCGCGTGGAATCCCGTATGATCAATTCTGACTTTAGAATCACCTGGCGCGATGGTTTCAACCCTTCTTCAACCAGGCTGATCAACATTTTCAAAGCTTCAAACCCGAATTTTCCAATCGGTTGTCTTAACGTTGTCAAGGCAGGGTACACCGGAGACACCAGCGGGAAATCATCATACCCGATAATCGAAATATCTTGCGGAACATTGAGCCCCGCTTCGCGAATCGCGCGTATTGCCCCAATTGCCATCTGATCTGACGCTGCAAAAACGGCATCGGGCATTTTCGGCAACAACTTCTTCATCCCCAAATAACCGCTTTCTTCCGTAAAAATACCTTCAACGATCATTTCTTCATCTACCGGGATATTGTTCTTTACCAATGCCTGTTTGTATCCATATTTTCTGTCGATTCCCACCGTTGTATTTTGTGGGCCAGTGATGGTGGCAACTCTTTTATGTCCGTTATCCAACAAATATTGCACAGCCCACTCTACAGATTCTGTATTATCGATATCGACGTAGCTGATTTGCTCCCCCTGAAAAGGTCGTCCCAAAACCACCAGTGGGATGCCTGAATCTGCCAACAAATCGATCAAAGTGTCGCCCCTTTGATCAGACTGAAAAAGAATCCCATCCATGAATCCCCGGCGAGATACACGGGAAAACATCTGATCTTCGTCTTCTTTATCCCCCATGAGGAAAAGGGAAAACGTATAATTTTGTTTACTGCACGCCTGGGCAATTCCCTGGATCAAACAGGGATAATAAGGGTCAGTGAAGAAGGAATTGATGGTTCGTGGCAATATCAAGCCGCACGTCCAGGTGCGGTTGGAAACAAGCGCTCTGGCAGCCGGGTGCGGCTGATATCCGGTGCTGCGGATCACTTCTTTCACATGTTCTCTGACTTTTTTGCTCACATTGGGATGGTTATTGATCACGCGCGACACTGTAGAGCGTGAGACTCCACTTTTCTTTGCAATATCTTCCAACGTAAGGTTATTCAAAGATTGCGCTCCAAAGGCTGCCTGATTTTTCGATAAAATTGGGAACGCTCCCAATTTCTACATTGATTGTATAGTTCTTCCTCAGAAAAGTCAAGAGGTTGGGGATCAATAAATACCGAAAGGGGGCATTTCGGGAAGTAGGAAACCGCCGGGTCGCCATTGGAAACACCATAGCCCCATGCGCTTTTAACGTTCAAGACGGGAGAGCTGATTCGTCTCCCGTTCCCCCTTGCAAAGCATTATTCCGCTTCTATCAAGGTCATTTTTTCGATAACATCACCGCTGAAATTCGGGTTCTTGCCCGGATCGCGGCGAGTGATGCCATTGACCACGTCCATCCCTTCGCTCACCTGCCCAAAGATCGTATATCCACCATTCAAACGCGGCAGCGGAGCATAGGTGATGAAGAACTGGCTGCCGTTGGTGTCGCGCCCGGCGTTCGCCATGCCGACCACGCCGGCTTGGTCATACTTCAGATCCGAATCTTCATTCATAAACTCATATCCGGGTCCTCCCGCGCCGGTTCCGGTTGGGTCGCCCCCTTGAGCAACAAAGCCATCCAGAACACGGTGGAAGGTTACACCGTCATAGAAACCCTGGCGCACCAAAAACACAAAACTGTTGACCGTGATAGGCGCTTTGGCTGGATAGAGGGTGATAGTAAATTCGCCCCCTTTCGCCATCTTCACGAGCACGCTATATTCTTTCTTAATGTCGATCTGCATGGGGGGAACGGCAGTGAATTGTTTATGGGTGTCTGGCATGGACCTTTTCCTCGTTTTCGATTGTTTTTATTATTTTAATATAGATGTTCTGCTTCCCTCAACCTTAAAACAAAAAGAGGATCTTTTTATGTGTCAAAGAAGCCTCTTTTTTCATTCGATAAATAGTATTTAATACTTATCCTCAAGCTCCTTGATCAGATCCAGACGATGCTGATGGCGACCGTCTTCATATTCAGCAGCGAGCCAATCCCAAAGGATCATTTCAGCCAGCTCCTCACCCACCACACGCGACCCCATGCACAGGACGTTGGTGTTATTGTGCTTTCGCGAAAGGACCGCTGAATACGGCTCGCTGCATACGACCGCACGGATCCCATGGATCTTGTTGGCGGTAATGCTCATACCCACCCCACTGCCGCAGATGAGAATCCCTCGCTCATATTCTCCGGAATTGATCTTTTGAGCCACCTTTTCTGCATAGAGCGGATAATCAGTGCGGGCTCGATGGTATGTTCCGCAATCCTCCACCTCCCATCCCTGTTTCTCCAAGATCGTTTTCAGGTGTTCCTTTAGAGGATATCCGATGTGATCACTTCCAATGACGATGTGCTTCTGCATAGAATGTTCTAGCGATGGTTGCCAGCCATGCGCTCCCAGGTCAGTCGACGCCCCTTCACAGACAGCGAAAGCTGGTAGATATTTTCTGGTAAGGAGCAACCCGATAAGCCCGCATCCCCAATAGCGTGGATATCAGCGCCGGTTTCACGTGATTGGAGCGCCAGAATTCGAATGGTATCCACATCCGCCCCTTCCACTGAACCATCAATGAAAGACATGGTCATGGTATCAATGTCCTTATGGTGAACATACTCCACCAATTCCCGGATCATATCCACCGTGATGCCCTGGCGTGAACCCGGCGCCGGGAAGTCGATCACATCCGCACCGGCGTCCATCAACGCATCAATGAACTCTCTGGCAGGCTTTTTCGCCATCGGATCGCCAAGAACTTTTTCGTAGACGCCGTCTTCCCATTTTCCCGAGAAGATCAGGGTCTTTCCCTTGACAGTCTTGCCAGCCAGTTTCGTAGCGGCTATGATGTCATCGATCTTCGCATTCATGCTCGGATTCGCGCCCAGGATAATGAAATCCGCTCCCTCTTCCACCGCTTTGCAAAAGTTTTCTTCCGTCGCAGTTCGACCCAATCCAAATCCACTCACATATAAATGGTCCGTCTCTGCACTCACACATTCCAAATAAACACCCACCGGGCGATTGACCAGCTTCTTGATATCGCCCACATGGTATGTCTGCAAGCCTTCTCGATAGTTATAATGTTTCACACCATACAGGGGACTTTTCTCATCAAAGCTATAACCGTTCAACAATAAGATATCCGCTCCAAAGGCAGCTTCCAACTCCGGATTGGTAATACCGTTCAGCAAGGCATTCCCCATGGCGTTAAAACTCTGTGCCAGAATGGTGCGACCTTCCGCCAGGCGGATAGATAATTTCAGATCCATGGGGGTCATTTTTTCAAAATCACTTCTGGTGCAACTTAATATTCTCTTTACCATGTTTATTTCCTCTTTTTTACAAGAAACGAAATGCGATACAATTAAGATGTGTGAGTGGGTAGGTTGTCGTGCTATTGGGCACTTCAACCTACCCCGTGCTTTTTAATACTAGTGAAGAGCTATTTTGCTTTTATGTCAGATTCTTTCGCTAATTCACTTTTCTCATACGCTTTAAAGAATGGTGCATAGACCAGAATTCCGATCAATGTGTTGATGATAACCACAACCACCATCTTCCAATCGCCACCGGTTCCCAGGAGAGCCAGGACAGGTGGAGGGGTAATCCAGGGGAGTGAAACATAGAAACGCGAAACCAGACCCAATGCCATAACTCCATAAGTGAAGAAAGCCGCTAAAGTACCCGAGAGGATGAATGGGACCAACAAATAAGGATTGAAAACGACCGGCAGACCAAATAAGATGGGCTCAATAATAGTAAAGATCGCAGAGGGTAATCCTGCGGTCGCGATCGTGCGCAGTTTCTTGGACTTGGAACGGAACAGCCAGTACATCAAACCCCAAATAGAAGCTGTCCAACCGCACATTCTTTCCGTTGCTTGAACCCAAATGTATGGGAGTTTCGTTGCCGCCACACCAGCTACTGCCGCATCCGCATTTTCTATAATCCATGCGCTGGTCAGCGGTCCGGTGATACCGGTAAGGATCGCATCAGCGTGCAGACCCACTGACCAGACTGCCTGACCCAGCAAGAAACGCAGCGTGAAAGCGCCAATGCTATCCACAGCGCTGAATATGGGGGCAAGCAACTTCTGAACAGCAGTAACCAGGTCAAAATTGAAGACCGATTTCACAGCCCACATAAGCACCAAGACGAGAAAAGATGGGATCAGGCTGGAGAAGGTAGCGGCGATCTCTGGTGGAACACCGTCTGGCATTTTGATCGTGATGTTCTTCTCTTTGAACAAGCGCAGGATCGACATTGCCACCAGGGAACTGATAATGGCAGCCACAATTCCCTGCGCACCCAGATTGGTAATTGCGATCGTTCCATCACTAATCGTGCTGGTCAAAAGAAGGAAAGCAGCCAGACCTGTAAGAGCACTGGAGAGAAGCTCCATCCCATACTGTTTGGCATAGGCACCGCTGATGGCAACAGCAACGAACATACCGGTCAATCCCATGGTCAACTGGTAACCGATCAGTAATGGACCAGCAATGGGAAGCAGGAAGGAGAAGAAAGAATAGTTGGTGGCCAAACCGAACAGCATCAGGAAGATACTACCAATGGTCAACACGCCAACGGTCAGCATCATACCACCCGAGATGGTTCTTACGATTTTGTTTTCACCGATCTTAGCAAAAACAGGACCCAGCCTGGTATCGATGATTTCAAATATCTTTTCATTAAAACTTTTTTTCTTTGTTTGCATTTCATCTTCCTTTCATAGATTGTTTCCAATCGAAAATACGAAATTTATACTCGCTGCCCTGCTGTGATCACCTCACTTTCTCTTTTAAAATATCCACCAATTCATTGATCAAATTAATTTCTGAACTGGAAGTCATCATGGTATCCATAGCATGCGTGACCAATAACTGTTCATTGATGCTTTTAAACTGATTCTCGATTCCTAATAATTTCAAATGAGTTCGATGACTTAGAGTGAGTTTTTCTTCAGCAGATTCGAGAAGTCGCTTGGCTTCCTCAAAATCGCCCCTTTTTGCCGCATGCAGTGCATGATACGCATCGGCTTTTGCATCCCCCGCGAAACTGATCATTTCCATGGCGATGATCTCAAGGGACTCATGCATTATTTCTTCCCCTTGTGCAATTCCAGCGCCTGATCGTAAATCTCCTGCGCCATAGCTCTACCATAATGAACCATATCAATAAAACCGTAGGGAATTCCTTCCTTCTCCGCTGCTGCCACAATTTGATCCTTTTTATAGCGAAGTTGAGGACCGATCAGCAGCACATCGTAATCGCCGATTTCTTTGATTGTGTCCATGCCAATACCGTAATCAATGACGGTGCCTTCCGGCGCCAGTTTGCGCATTCTATCCACCACTAAACTGCTGGACATACCTACTGCACAGATAATTAAGATTTTCACGAACCCTCCAGTAATGTTAAAATATGTTAATCTATGAGATTAGTTGTGAATATAGCATACTTCTATTGCATTGTCAACGATATAATGTATAATTATGTGAAAACTAACACAAGGTCGAACATGCTACCGATTCAAAGGCAACTAAAAATAAAAGAATTTTTGGTAGAAAAAGGTTTTGCGAGCGTTGAGGAACTCAGCAAGCAATTTGAAGTCTCAGAAATGACCATCCGGCGCGACCTGGACGAGTTGCACGAACAAGGCGTCATTCAGCGCATTTACGGCGGTGCCATGGATAACGACCAGGCTTTCTTTGAAATGTCTGTGAATGCGAAAGCTGGAAAATTCGCCACAGAAAAAGTAAAAATTGGACGTGCGGCGGCGGACCTGGTGCAAAATGGTGATACGGTTTTCATGGATTCTGGAACAACAACGCTGGAAGTCGCCAAGAACCTGAAAAACAAAAAAATTACCATCATCACTACCGCATTGAACGTTGCAGTAGAACTCTCAGCTTCGCCTGACATCGATATTCTTGTGGCAGGCGGCATTTTGCGGAAAGGTCCACTGAATACAACCGGTCCTCAAACCGATGCCTTTATCCGGGAGTTGCGCGTTGACAAAGTGTTCATCGGCGTTGAGGGGGTTGACCTCGAATCAGGCATCAGCGTTCCCGACCCCATTAACGCTCACAATAAACACACCATGATCGAGATCGCCCGACAGGTGATCGTTGTGGCAGATCATTCCAAGCTGGGGCGTACTACGACCAGCAATATTGCGCCTCTCGATAAGGTGCATGTGGTAATCACGGACAATGGAGCCGATCCCGCAATCATCGAGGAATTGCGCAAAAAGACGCAGGTCATTCTGGTCTAATTTTTCTTTCATGGCACGCTCACCATTCAAAAAAGGTCGTATTTTGGACAGGCAATGGAGTAAGAATGAAAAATAACATCGCGTTGGGTGCTTCGTTGATGTGCGCGAATTACCTGAACCTGGAGCATGACATCCGCTTGCTCGAAGAGAACGGCATCGATTACCTGCACTTCGATGTAATGGATGGTCATTTTGTTCCCAACTTTGGCTTAAACCTCGACCTTTTGCAAAAGGTGCGCAAGATCACCACATTGCCCATCAATGTTCACCTAATGATCGAAGACGCCTCGCACTATATTGACACCTTTATCGACGCAGGATGCAATTCATTATCGTTCCATCACGAAGCGAATTATCATGTTCAAGGGTTGCTTCAAAAGATCAGGGATCGTAAAGTGAAAGCAGGCATCGCACTTAACCCGGCAACGTCGTTAAGCAGTTTAGAATACATCCTGAACGATCTCGATTTTGTGCTCATCATGACTGTAAATCCAGGGTTCGCCGGGCAGCCTTTGATACCGGCAACTCTCGAAAAGATCGCCGATTTGAAAAGGATCATCCGAGCGAAAAAGCTGGCGATTGACATCCAGGTTGATGGAAATGTCAGCTTCGAGAACATACCCAAGATGGTCCAAGCCGGGGCGACCATGCTGGTTGGCGGAACCTCTTCGCTTTTTCTCAAAGACCTGTCGATTCCGGAAGCAGTACAAATCGTTAACAATTTGCTTTGAAAAGATGCAAAAATCACACTCCAGACCCATCGATCTGGATTGAGGAAGTTTGATCGTTGGGATTTATTTCATGGGTACCCATATCCCGCCTGTACCAGCTTGCTGGGCGACCGCCCGTCCGAGTAAAAAGCGAGATCCTTTTTATCGCTGAAGCGCGGTGACCGCACCGCAACACCCCCAATATACCGCTTCTCTGATGGTTTCAACGCACGATGGATCTCTTTTATGCACATCCCTGCATGAATATCAAGCCCAAAAGACTGCGAGCGTATGAACAATCATGTTCGCGAAGCAGAGCCGCCCGGAATTCATCCGGGTTTTGAAGCCTCCAGGATCCAGTTGGTGGGTATTTCGCTGGAAAATGATAAGATAATAGGGTGAAGGAAATACGTGATTCAAAGGAACGATAATGGATACTATCAAGCGGAAATATGCAAGCTTTATCCTCTCCAACTTCCCAAGAGTTCTCTCTCAAATTGATCGCGATCCCGATTCTCCAACATTTGGCTGCTGTGATCGAAATTACTGGCATTACAAAATCCGCGATTTTTCTTCAGCCATCCTGCAGCAATCGGGGTTGGTTTTAGCAAAGCTGTATCATATCGACTTTCCGGAAAATCCGCTCTTTCAAAACCAAAATGCTGCGCACATCGCTCTGGCTACGGTGAACTTTTGGAAAGAGATCCAATTAGGGGATGGTTCTTTTAATGAATACTATCCACACGAACATGGCTTTCCTCCCACTGCCTTTTCCTTCTATGCAGCTTGTGAAACTTACCGCGAACTTGGATTGGACGAGTCCGCTTATTTGGAAGCATTTGCAAAAACCGCCACATATCTATCAAAGCATGTCGAATCACAAGCCAGCAACCAGGAAATGGCTTCCATCACAGCACTGTACAGCTATTACCTCATCAGCAAAGAACAAGCTGTAAAGCAAGCGGTGGAAAGAAAGCTGGAGCGAATTCTCTCCATCCAATCTGCTGAGGGGTGGTTCCCTGAATACGGCGGAGCTGATTTTGGATACCAGAGCGTGTGTCTGGATATGTTGGCTGAATATTTCCACCTCAGCCATGACGAGCGCGTGCTGGAACCCATGCAGCGGGTTGTCGAGTTTCTGAAATGGTTTGTCCATCCTGATGGGAGCATGGGTGGAGAGTACGGATCACGAAATACAATCTATTGCCTGCCGTTTGGCATTGAGCTGATGACAGCTAGAGGCGATGCGGCTGCCGTCGCCATGCGTTCGGCGATTTTCGGCGGTTGTGATCAGCCCGACTATTTCCAAAACTCCATTGATGACCGCTATTTTTCGCACTACGTTCTGCATTCATTTGTGCGGGCTTATGAACTCCCCGGTGAAAATGCCGGAACAAAAATCCCATTGCCCTACCAGGAAGGGGGATACCGCTATTTTCCAGATAGTGGCTTGTTGAGCAAGACAACGAAGAATTATTTCGCGATTTCTTCGTTGAAAAAAGGGTGCGTGAAGGTCTTTCAAGCAGATCATTTTTCGTTTGCGGATTTTGGATATCGAATCGTATTAGGAAAAAGCACTCTCGGAGCGACCAATTGGTTGGATGAAAAGAACGAGTATTCTTACCATGAGAACGAGAACCGTGCTGTGATCCGCGGAAGGTTCACGAAGGTACGTATCCAAACGCCTTCCCCTCTAAACCATGCCGGGTTGCGCTTGGCATCCTTCTTGTTCGGCAACCGGTTGATCGGCTTTTTAAAGAAAAAAATGATCTTCATCGACAGCCATCTTGAGGTTCGGTTTGAGAGAACTATTGAATTTCAAGAGGACAAAGTTTTGATCAAAGATAAAATTGAATCTCCCGAAAAGGTCACCATCAAAAGCGCACCTCCCTTCTCGCTCCGCCATGTTGCATCAAGCAAGTTCTTTTCTTCCAGCGATCTTGCAGAAAGAGGTGAAGTCTTGCTGAAGGAAATCAAACAGGCGATGATAGAGATCGAATTTGATGGCAAAACCGGGCAGACCAACATTTTTTCTACAGGAGAATAAAGATGGATCTTGACGAAGCCATCAAAGGCAGACGCAGCATTCGCAGATACTCAGAACGAGACATTGACGAAGAAACGCTCGAACAGATCATCCAGGCAGGAATGTGGGCGCCTACCGCATGTAATGATCAGGATTATCGCTTCATCATCATTAATGACAAAAACAAATTTGACGAGCTCCTTGCTTATGGGGCTGCCACCTTTATCAAGGATGTTCATACCGCAATTCTGGTTCTCTATAAAAATACCAGCGCCAACCAGGAATACAAGGATTATTTTCAAAGCGGTTCAGCTGTCATTCAAACCATGTTGCTCAAAGCACACTCGTTAGGTTTAGGAAGCTGTTGGGTCTGTAACCTGCCGTCGCAAAAGAACATGCGCCATATTTTCAATATTCCTGCAAACTACTCGACCATCGCATTGGTCAGCATGGGATATCCGCTTTCACCCCCAAAGCCGGTGCAGAGAAAGCACAAAATAAATGACGTGGTATGCCTGAACGCGTTTGGCTTCAATAATGAAGAGAACGACCCCACTATCGAAAGAAAAAAGTATCTAAAACGATTTCTGCGCCGGGTGTATTACCGATTGCCCAAAAGTGCTTTCATCAGGAGATGGGCAGAGAAGTTGGAAAAGAAATTCGTTAATTAACGATCTCCCTGATTGGCGGGAGACGTCTCTATTCCATCCTTCCTTTTATACACTGCCAACTGATTCAATCCGAACGAAAAAAGATGGTAATGGATAAGATTCATTTTACATTCCCTGGACAGGTCTGTGAGTGCCTTTTGGTTAAAGAGCATCTTATGTTCATGATCTGCTTCGATACTGAACAATCCCAAGCGGCTGCCGATGGAATGGATTCCTTTGGTCGAAACGGCAGGAGTTGTGAGAATAATGGATGACCGGTTTCCGGAAGCCAGGTAGGATTGAAGCAAAGTCATATACGATACAGGATCCGAAATATGTTCAATTACTGCGAGCAGCACGATCGAGTTGAACTTTTGTTTCCGGTCTGGCAGTTCATGGCTGAAGCTGTGTGTGGGAAATTTTTCTCTGGCGTGTGCTATGGATTGTTCGTCGGGGTCATATCCCCAATAGTCTTCGGGAGAAAAATGAGAAGCCAATTCTCCCGACCCGCATCCGATATCCAAAATTCTCCCTTCAATAAACGGAAGCGCTTGACGTATCCGCATAGAGCGCAAGAATGGGGACAAAAGACCTTCGCTGATCTGATCAGACACAGATAATTCCCTTTCTATGAATCGTGAAAAATGAAAATCTTCGCAAATATCCTATCAAATTTTCTTCTTTTGAGCGATGAGAATAAATCAACAAGATAGCCATCATATAGAATGCTGCTTTTTACTCCAAAATCTTTTCCAGTACGCCCAGAGACATGCTCTCACAAATCTCTTCTACAAATGCAATATTTTTGGGCGTATCGCTGGCCAATCCTCCCCGCAGAATAATAGGAAAAAGATCCACATCCTTTGCGCCATGGTACGTTGCGAAAACGCAATATTCGGCGCAAAAACCACAGAGAACGACCGTATCAACATTCATCTTCTTCAGTTCATCGAGAAGTGGAGTTTTGACAAAAGCGTTTCCATGGGTTTTCTGGATGTGCAGATCGGCAGAGTTGATTTTAAGGTCATCTGGCAGGTCAAAATCAGGGTTTTCCGGAACAAGTCCATTCTCCTTGTTCAGATGTTGGATCGCAATGACGGGCAATTGTTTCTTCCGAAACACTTTTATGGCTTCGTTGGCATATTCAACCGCGTCCTGCAAAGAGCGAGCGGTTTCATCACTGGTTCTATAGAATTGTTTTTGAATATCGATCACCAATAAGGCAGGTTTCATCGTGCCCTCCCTTTCCATTTGATACTAGTATAAAGGGATATGCCGGCAGAACGCAACCGGATTCCAGCACAATACTTGTTCACAGGATTTTTTAAACAAAAAAGCCCACCAAGTGTAAGTGGACTTTTCAGCGGGAGCATGCTATTACCAATCTTTCGCCATGGCTTCCTTTTTCATATTGGGTAGCATCAGTTCAATGGCATATCGCAACGCGGTGCGGGGCATATTTTTTTTGTGTTCCATGACAAATTGGAAAACATCGTCTTGGTGGAGGCGGCTGGCTTCTTTGAGCATCCAGCCGTAACCCTTTTGCACCATATCATCACCGTCCGTCAATACGATCAAGGCGATCTCAAAAATATCCTGCAAATACATGCCTTTACGGGCAGGAATGATAAGCGACACTGCCGCAGCTCGTTTCAACCATCGCTGGTCCGTACGAGCCCAGGTTTTCAATTCCGCTATGTTTTGTGGAAATTTCATGACCAAGTCGCCAACTGTATGGTTACAAAACCCGTCGCACTTCGCCCAATTATCAATATACTTTTCGATCCAACCTTCGAAAGTGTGGATGTCGCTGGCTTGAAATTCGTTGTTCAATTTTGGAAGCCAACCCGATACGATATATGCGTCTTCACAATAGCCGGTTGACAGCAATTGCTCGCATAGGGCAAAGATTGCTGTTTTGCTGAGATGGCAGATCTGTTTCCAGTACTGATCGCCAATCTTTCCAACCAATGCGACATTCACCCCATAACATTTCACCGGTTCCTTGAAGAACCGTTGGGAACTTGCTTTCGTTTTTTCATCAGAACTGTTTTGCAACGTCTGACGCACGTCTTGAACAATGGCTTCCATGGTAGCTTCTTATTTTAACGGAAATCGAATCTCTGTTTCTGGTTTGATCGAAGGATCTTCTCCGGGATCGTTGAGATAGTATTCATAAGCAACGCCGGTTGGTTCAAAGCCCTGCTGTTTAACGTAAGCAGTCAACGCTTCATAAGCAGGTTCCACCGTATCATAGCTTCCAACGTGCAGGGTGATACCAAATTTGCCACCAGCGATCATGCCTGAATGAATCTTGTCCTTCGCTGGCAGCGAACGGGCTACTGGAAAACCGGCTTCTACATCCAGTGCCTTCATATCCAGATTGTAATATGCGGCGAAGGGCATCCCCACCGGCTGCTCCCCCAGCTCTTCCAGATATTGCATAATGCTCCCATAGGCTTCTCCAAAGAAAGCCGGCAGGTTTTCAACCGCTGTGATCGTACGCACCACCAGCACCGGTTGATCTTTTGCTTCAATGATTCGACAATCATATTTCATTGTATCCTCCTCATATAGAACCTATTTTCTATTTTAGCCGCCGCAGCACGATCTGTCAACCTACAAATGCACCAGGTATAAGTTCCTCATGTACAATTAATTTCAGAAATCTTTCGTTCGTACTACATGGAGGAAAATCATGGAAACAATCTGGTTGACAGAAGTTGGGATCACGCAATTCTTCCAAAATGCAGGGGCATGGTTGCTGCTGCCGATGCAACTGATCACTTTTTTAGGGAACGAGCAGTTCTACATGTTGGTCATGCCCGCCTTGTACTGGTGCGTGGATTCGGTGCTCGGGTTGCGGGTGGGGGTCATGCTGCTTACCAGTGGCATTCTCAATGGAACGGCTAAATTGATCTTTAAAAGTCCGCGCCCTTACTGGTTCGATGAACAAATTGCCGCCCACAGTTCCGAGAGCTCATTCGGCATGCCATCCGGACATGCCATGAACTCCATAAGCGTATGGGGATTGTTGGCAGCTTCTATTCGGAAAAAGAGCGTAACCGTCATCCTTGCCGTTATCATCTTCTTGATCGGTATCTCGCGCATCTTTTTGGGGGTTCACTTCACTTCCGATGTGCTGGTAGGGTTGCTGCTGGGGGCATTATTGCTGATTGTCTTCTTGCACGTTGAAAAAAAGGTGGCTGCCTGGGTCAGCAGGTTAACTCTTGGACAGTTTGCTGCGATCATGTTCCTGATCTCGTTAGCCATCATCGCGATCACTGCACTGATTATCCGTGCCAATGTTGATTGGAGGATCCCCTCCGCCTGGATCACCAACGCTATGGAGGCTGCCCCTGAAGGAGAGATCGATCCATTTTCATTGGATGGCACCATCACGAATGCAGCAGTGCTGTTTGGATTGGCAATCGGCGCAGTTTGGATGAATCGGAGAGGCGGCTTCAATGCTGGTGGGGTCTGGTGGATGCGGCTGCTCCGTTTTGCCATCGGAGTAAGCGGCGTGTTGCTTTTCTGGGCAGGGTTAGGAATGGTATTTCCTGATTCTGCTGACCTGTTTGGTTTCGCCTTGAGGTACATTCGCTACGCTTTAACTGGCTTATGGATCTCGGCAGGTGCACCTTTCCTCTTTGTCAGGTTCAATTTAGCAGGAAAAAAAGAAACAAAAGAAGGGTAGCTTGCAAACCCTTCTTTTGTCTTGTCTACTGTCTGAACGCCGGACTCTCAATCGTTTTTAATCTCTTGAATTCTGGCTCTTTTCCCTTCGATCTGGGCATCGATTCCAAGGATCTTCTTTGCCAATTCTTCAATAGACGGATCCAGGGCGACCCCCTTCGCCATCAATTCGAGCGCCTTTTCTCCGATTTCCACCTTGAGCCCTTTGATCTCATCTTCTAGCTTGCCGATCTCCTGATTGATCTCAAAGGTTTTCACGGCATCACTAGCTTTTTCGCTCACTTCCTTCAGACCCTTGCCTGCCTCATCTATCCCTTTTTTCAATCCTTTCGAAAGATCATCTAAAATAGGCACGTCTACCTCCACAGTATTGTTATGAAAAAAGAGTACAACACAATTTCAAAAAGTCAAGAACCTCAAGAAAGAATGTGCTTGCATTACGGACCGCACAATCAATCAACAGTACTTTTTCCTCGAGTACTTCATGAAAACCGTCGTCTCAGACAGCATCAACGCTGCATCCTTGCAATTATTCTTGCGCTGAAGATTCCAGCGTTTTGGACTTGCCAGCGTTCGGAACAAGCCGCAACAAAACAACGCCGGCAAGGATGAGCATGCCGCCCGCCAGTTCGATCTTTCCAAGCAGTTCCCCAAAGACCAGATACGCGAAAAGGGAGGTGAAAACCGGTTCTGATGTGGCTATCAGATTAGCCACGCTGGCAGGGAGCGCCTGCAGGCTGATATTGTAAAGACCGAATCCCATCACGGTCGGTCCGGCTGCCAACAGGAACAAAGGCAGCCAACCCTTCCAATCCGTCCCGAGCCAGAGCAGATCAGCGGGTTCTTGAGCAATTCCGGGGATCATCGAAGCAGGGATCAGATTGATCGCCAACAAGCATAACCCTGCAAATGCGAAGGTGTAGAAAATTGTGGTCCACGGGTCCATGCCATGTTGTGCTGCATGACGACCCATCAAACTATATGCCGCATAACTTAAGCCAGCCAGCACGCCGCTCACGATGCCAACGAGGTTTGTTTGCCAGGCATCTCCCGCATACGCTCCTGAAACCAGAACGCAACCAGCCAGACTGCAGACGATCGCTACGATCTTTACCCAACCCAGTTCCTCCTTCAAAAGCAAGTGCCCCAACAAAGCGGTGAACGCTGCCGAACTGTACGACAACACCGTTGCCACAGAAGCCCCATTCAATGAAACAGAAATGGTCCAAAAGGCATTGAAGACCGCCAAAACCAAGCCATACGCCAATAAATAGGGCGCCTGTTTTCTGTTTAAGAGAAGCAATTTCTTTTGCTTGAAAAGCAGAATCGGGAACAGCGTGAGAACCACGAAGAAATCACGCCAGAAAGCCAGCACCAGGGCAGGTAGCCCATACTGCACGGTCAAATAGCGAATAAAGATAGCCGTGGTTGAAAGAAAAATCGCGCTGGCTAATGCAATAAAATAAGCCTGATTTGAAGTTGGTTTCGACATTGGGCACCCAAAAAGAATTTTTAATCAGCGTATGATTATATCCTCGTTATGAGTGAAGAATTGTTTTCCTATAAAGGGATACGTGAAATCACTCTTCGATTTCATAGGGAAATCTATTGACTTTTCGTTGAAACAGTTTATAATCTCGAATGTACAATATTCTGTATTGAGTATATTTATGGAAAATGATCTCCTCAGACCACTCATTTCTCAGCAGGGCAAAGTCGTCATTGCCCTGGCTAAGATCTTCCTGAATCACAAGCCCGGAGAAAAAATTGAGCGCTATCAAGACTATGCCAAACGGTTTCAGGTCGGAACCGGCACCGTTCAAGCGGCTCTCAAGTATCTACAGGACGTGAGGGCGATAAGCCTTTCCACCAAGGGGCATCTGGGCACCTTCATCGACAAGATCGATTATCCCCAATTATGCGCACTGGCGGGGCAGGATATCATCGTGGGCGGAATGCCCCTGCCCTACTCCAGGCGATATGAGGGACTTGCCAGCGGACTCAACAAAGCGTTCGCCCAGGCGAACCTGGGGATCAATCTGCTCTTCTGTCGGGGTTCCATGAACCGCATCAAGACTTTGATGCAAGGTCGCTACGATTTCATCGTCCTCTCCAAGTACGCCTGTGATTCTGCCAAAGCAATGGGATGGAAGATCAGAGATATTTTTGATCTCGGCATTGAAACCTATGTGGGTCAGCACGCCATCTTTCTTCGAGATCAAAGCAAACAATCCATCGAAAATGGCATGAAGGTCGGTATCGACCCCGATTCCATTGACCAAATCAATCTCTGCAAAGAAGTGACCAAAAATCTCAAAGTGGAATTTGTGGAAATTAGCTACATGAACCTCAGCTCAGCCCTGCGCGACAAACAGATCGATGCAACCATCTGGAACACCGATGATTTTGCCACATCAGATTCTGCTTTCAAGATCATCTCGCTTGAAAAGAATCAGATCACGCAAAATCTGGATAACACCGTCGCCGTCATCGCCGTAAAAGAAGATCATCAATCATTGATCCACACCTTTCAATCCACCATCGACGTTGAGCTCATTTTAGATATACAAAGAAAAGTTATGAGTAAAGAATTGCTTCCCATGTATTAGTTCCTGGAGAGAAAGTGCCATTCACTAACCGTTTTAAGTTTCTGCTTGAAAGTAAACAAGCATCGCCAGCATCCATCCGCATTACGGAAGAGCTTATCGATTTAATCGAAAAAGAGTACCACATAAAATTGGACGAATCCAACGGCGCATCTCTGGTAACCCACCTGGCGATCACGATCAAAAAACTCACTGCCCATGAAAAATTATCCAAAATTCCGGACGTCTGTTTGACGGAAGCGCTCTCCTTCAAAAACGAAATGAAATTCGCCAACCGATTAACAACATATTTAAAAGAAACCCATCAAATAGATTTCAACCGAAGTGAAACCGCATTTCTAACTATTCACTTACGAAACGTTAGTCAACATTTGGAAAGGAAGGAGGAGAAAAAACGAAACTAATTTTTAGAAAACAGGAGGAAGGAATATGATCAAGGTCAATATTGGTGGAATGAACGCACAAGAGATCAAAGATCTCATCGACAAATTCGCCGAAGGGAAAATCGAAGCAACAATCACATCCGATATGAGTGGAGCGCAGGAAGTTGCGCAAGGAGAAGCCGATTATTATTTTGGCGCATGTGCCACCGGCGGCGGTGGCGCCATTTCCATGGCGATCGCCATCCTTGGGTACTCCCAATGCTTCACCGCCAGCATGCCCGGCAAACCGCCCCGTAAAGAAGAAATCGAAAAGGCTGTGCGGGATGGGAAGAAAGCTTTCGGGTTCACATGTGATCACGTGCAGCTTGCCGTTCCATTGATCGTGCAAGCCATCTTGGAAAATTCTTCGGCAAAATAACATGGAGGAATAAAAATGTCCGTAATAAAAATCGTTGTAGTAGCCATCGCAGGCGCTCTCGGTTCGGCTCTCGCGAACCGAGGAATCGCGGTTTACCATGATGGGCTCAGACCGATCATGCCCGAATTGATCGAAGGGCGCATGAAGAGAGCCGAAATGGCTGCCATCTCGTTTGGGTTGAGTTTCGGTCTGGTGATCGGATTCGGCATCCCATTCTCGCTCACCTCATCCATCATCCTCGTCCACAGCCTGTGGCTTGGCACAGACATCATTGGAACGTGGTTCCCCGGTTCTTTCGAAAAAGGGTGGATGAAAGACAAGAAGAGCCTGTGGGGATTCGTCGGGTCTCTGGTCGCCGGTGGTTTATATGGTGGATTGCTGGTCGTCGGCTTACAAGCGATCGTAACGCTGTTCGAGAAGCTCCCCATCAACTTCTTCGGCTCGCTCGGTTCATTGGGTGACCCGATTCTGTATGCCTTCGCCATCTTCCCGGCAATCGCCGTTGCCATGCAGTTTGGTATTCTCAAAGGCATCATCACCTTCATACTGACCATCCTGGCTCGCCAGATCGCAACAGCCGCAGGACTCTCCAGCGCTGATGGCATTGCCCTGGCGGTAGGCATTCTACTCCTGATGGGCTTTGCAATCGCAGATAAACCAAAAGGAGAAAAGAAATCACAGCCAAGCATGCAGGCACTGTTTACCGAGCGCGCAAATCGCATCAAGAGCAACCTGCCCTATATCGCCGTCATGGGCGCTGTCTATGGCATTGCCTGCAACCTGGCAATTATGATGGAAGGACCACAATCCATCACCGCATTGGCAGCAGGTGACCGGGCAGCAGCAACCAGCATCAGCGTGGCACGTGCCATTTCCTTCATCCCTCTGAAAGCGATGACCTCACTCACCTCAGGTGTCTTCGCAATGGATGGATTTGGTTTTGTCGCAACAGCCGGTTTGCTTTCTCCTAGCTGGATCGTCGCCGCAGTGGCCGGTGCAGCGGTGATGAGCCTGGAAGCTTACAGCCTTGTCTTTATCGGCAAACTATTGGATAAGTTCCCAGGCGTGCGCAACGCAGCAGATAATATTCGCACGTCCATGACAAAATTGCTTGAAGTTGCTACGCTGGTGGGTTCCATGATCGCAGCCCATACCATGGCTCCCGGGCTTGGGTTTTTGGTTGTCGCAGGTGCTTATGTCCTCAACGAAATCACCGGAACGCGCATCGTACGCATGGCAATTGGACCAATCGCAGCCATTTTTACAGGCATTCTGATCAACATCCTGGCTGTGGTTGGATTGTATACCCCGCCAGTGTAGGGGAAAAACTCCTTCCTTCAACTTATTATGAAGACATTCCCAATTGACCAAATAACAGTAGACAAGGCGAAACACATGCAGTTTCGCCTTGTCGAATGCATTTCTCACCATTTTGACGGTGAATCCATTCTGCAGGCGGGGGATTATGGCGTGAACCAAAAAACGGGACGCCCTCTGCATACTGCGCGAGCAGAAAAAGTGTTGGCGGAATTTTTCCACGCAGAAGACGCCTGCCTGGTACGCGGAGCGGGGTCGGGTGCCATTCGTTCATTATTCATGGCGATGGCAAAACCCAACCAAGAAATTTTGCTGCATAAAGCCCCTATTTACCCGACCACAGCGGTCACCATCCGCGCCATGGGTTTGAAACCGGTTTTCATTGATCTGAACCATCCTCAGGAGATCAATAAAGCCGACGTTGCCCGGGCGCAATTGGGCATCATCCAACACGCCCGCCAGCAAATGGAAGATCGTTATTCGCTAGCATCTTCGATCACATCCTTAAAAAAGATCAACCCTTCGATATGCCTGATCACGGATGAGAATTACCTGGTGTGCAAGGTTGAGCGAATCGGTATCGAACTGGGGGCAGACGCATCAACCTTTTCAACCTTTAAATTGTTTGGTCCTGAAGGTGTCGGATGCATTCTCAGTTCAAGAAAAGTGATCGATGCGATCAGAAAAGACCTTTACTCAGGCGGTTCACAGGTACAGGGCGTGGAAGCGTTGGACACATTGCGTTCCATGGTCTTTGCACCGGTAGCTTTTGCCATTCAAAAAGAAGTGGTAGACGAAACCGTAAAACGGATCAAAAATGAGAAAATCGCCGGTGTTCGGGATGCATATATTGCCAATGCCCAATCGCGCGTGATCCTGGTGGAGTTTGAAAAATCGATTGCGAAAAAAGTGCTGCAAAACGCAGTGAAATTAGGCGCAGCGCCCCATCCTGTTGGATCTGAGTCGAGATATGAAATCGCCCCGATGTTCTATCGCGTGTCCGGCACTTTCCTGGTCGACGATTCATCATTGGCTGACACCATGATCCGCATTAATCCCATGCGCAGCGGTTCTGATCTGATTATGGATATCTTGACCAAGTCGATCGAGCAGGCAGGGTGAATTATGTTTTTAGACCAAATTCGAAAGTACAATCCTGATTTATTATCAGTTGCCCTGCAATTTCACCGGGCAGGGAAAATACCGCCCAGTTGCTTCGTGATTGATCTGGACACAGTCATAGAAAACACCCGAGCCTTGGTTCAGACCGCAAAGAAAAACGACCTGACCCTGTTTTTCATCACCAAACAGGTCGGCTTTAATCCTGTTTTCGCAAAAGAAGTATGGAAAAATGGGATCGCAAAAGCAGTCGCTGTGGATTGGAATGAGGCGGTCAGCTTAATCAAAAACAAGATTCCTATCGGTCACATCGGGCACCTCGTCCAAATTCCAGATTGTTTTATGGAAACAATGCTTCGCGCGAATCCCGAGGTGATCACACTATTTTCAATCGAAAAAGCGCGCAAGTTATCGCAGGTGGCTCAGAAAGAAAACCTGCCAGCGAATGTGCTGCTGCGGGTTGTAGATAACGGTGACTTTGTTTATTCAGGTCAAACGGGGGGCATTCCCCTATCAGCACTCGAACGCAGTCTTGACGTGCTGAACACTTTTCCCAATATTCGAATCGCTGGGGTAACCGCCTTTCCCTGTACAGCCTTTGACCCTTTACAGAACAAGTTTGTGCCAACAAAAAACCTGCACACGCTGGGTAAAGCAGCCGAGATCATCGCCAGGCAATACTCCCACGCCCGGTTGCAGATCAACGCACCCGGGAATTCGTGCTGCGATACGTTCCCCCTCATTCAAAGGTACGGGGCTACCCATGCAGAGCCCGGTAACGCATTAACCGGCACAACTCCTCTGCATGCCGTAAGCAGCCAGCCGGAAAAACCTGCGCTTATCCACGTCACCGAAATATCCCACGAATATAAAAATGTCTATTATTGTTTTGGCGGTGGACTATATCGCCGTTCCACCGTTACCAAAGCTCTTGTTGGAAACGAACCAACTGCCCTTAAAGAAGCCAGGGTCATTTCTCCTGAAAAGACGTCCATTGATTATTACGTTGGGTTGAAGATGAGTACGAAAGAGAGGGCAGAAATCGGAGATTCGGTTCTCTGGTCGTCGCGTGCCCAACTGTTTGTAACCCGTTCTTCGGTTGCCATTGTAAAAGGAATCCGGCATGGGAAGCCGGAACTGGCTGGCATTTACAATCCACTCGGTTGGAAAACCGACTTTTAAGTGTGAAACAATGAAACGTGCCATATTACTTGTACTTGATGGATTGGGCATCGGTGCCATGCCAGATGCTGCCAAAACCAGACCGCAAGAGCAGAATGCGAACACGCTTGGCTGTATCTTAAAACATAGACCGCATCTCCATATCCCAACCTTGACCAGAATGGGGTTGATGCATTGTTTGAACCGTGTTCAAGATGGTGCAGCGGAGCTGCTGGCTAGCTGGGGATGGTGTGAACTGGCATACCGGGGAGCCGATAGCTACCTTGGGCATCAAGAGATCATGGGGGTTATTCCGCTCGATCCGCAAAGAACGTTACTGCGGGACGAAATCGATGGATTTGAAAAGATCCTGACCGCTCGCGGTTTTCAGGTTACACGACCACTTGCCGGGAAACCCCTGTTGTGCATTAACGATGCAATCATCGTTGGCGATAATCTGGAAGCAGATGCCGGACAGAACATCAACCTCACCGTCTGTACCGATAGAATCGAGTTCGGAAAAGCCGTAGAAATCGGCAAAATAATCCGCAGCGCTGTACGGGTGGCGCGCGTGATCGTTTTTGGCGGTCCCGGGTTGACTCTGCAGAGAATTCTGGAACATGTTGAGCAAAGAGAGAATGGGCAGGTGGGTGTGAACAGCCCGGCGATCGGGGTGTATAACGAACATCTGCTCGTCAAACATATGGGGTTTGGAGTTGACCCGCAATTTCAAGCAGCATCCATCTTTTCACAAGCAAAAAAAGACGTGTTTCTGGATGGCAAAATGGCTGACCTGATTGAATGCGAGCAGGCAGTCAAAAGCCCCATCGTTGAAACGCAAGCATTGCTAGATTGCGTACAAACACAATTCCGATCACTCGAAGATGGGCTGATTGCCGCAACCGTGCAGGAGACTGATCTCGCAGCACATGGAGGAGAAATCGACCGTTTCGCAGACATCCTGGAATTGGTCGACCGTTTCTTATGCGGTTTTCTTCCGCAAATGAAAAAAGAAGACCTGCTGGTCATCACTGCCGATCACGGCAACGATCCAGGTTTGAGAACCGGGTTACACACCAGGGAAGTTACCCCGCTACTGGTATTTTCGCCCCAATTTCGCCCCACACCGCTTGGTAAAAGAAAATGCCTGGCTGACAGCGGAGCGTCCCTTGTTCAATATTTCGACCTTCCCCCAACACAAGATGGAAGGTCTTTCATCACAGACATGAATAGAGGAAAAAATGAAATTTGAATTGTTATCAGAAAATGAACTGGAAACAATCGAGCGGAGTTCCCGCCAGGTGCTTGCCACCGTTGGCATAAAAGTAAAGAATGAAAAAGCACTGCGCATCTTTCAAGAAGCCGGCGCCAGGGTTGATTCCGAAATGCAAATGGTTTGGATCCCGGATGCTCTCATCGAATTTGCCTTATCGAAAGTATCCCATCAATTCATCATCTGGAATCGCTCAGGTAGTGAGGGTTACGATCTTAATGACGGAAAAATCTACGGTCACAATGTGGGTGGATGTGTGCGCATCCATGATTTTCAGTTGGGTGTGTCACGTGATGCAACCCAGCAAGACCTGATTCTGGCAACGGGATTGATCGACACCTTGGAAAACATCCACGTTTGCAGACCGGTGGTTTATCCTCAGGAATTCCCAGCCGAAATCCGCGATATCCATACGGCAGCTTGCATGCTTCAGTACACTGCAAAACCTTATGGTGTATCCGCATACAGTCTCCGTAATCTGGATTATATTGTGCGCCTTGGCAGCCTGGTTACCGGCAGCTATGAAGCGTTCCTTGCCAAGCCCTTCATTTGGGGAAGCGTCTGTCCAGCCAGTCCGCTGAATTATTCAGAATCCACCACCGCCATCCTGATGAAATATGCTGAAATCGGATTACCGCTTGCAATTGCTCCCTGCCCGGTAAGTGGCGGAACAAGCCCGGTCAGTCTGGCAGGCACCCTCATCCAGCAAAATGCAGAGTTTTTAACCGGCTTACTTCTCGCCCAGCTCATCAACCCCGGGTGCCAGGTGAAATATACCACCCGCCCAATTCCAATGGATATGCGAACCGGCACAGCCACTTTCGGCTCGGTGGAGATGGGGTTGATGTCTACTGCCATTGTGCAGCTTGCGAAGAGATATGGCATCTGTTCCGACGTTTACGGTCTTGGAACAAGCGCCTTTGCTTTCGATCCGCAAAATGGCTTTGAAAAATCCCTGAACGCTCTTTTGCCCGTTTTGGCAGGAGCCAATCTGATCGCTGCTGCCGGATTAATGGAAGACGCTCTGACCTCCAGTTATGAGCAGCTCGTAATTGATAATGCCATTCTCGGCAGCATTTTCCACATTATGCGTGGGATCAAAGTATCTGATGAGACCAATGCACTCGACCTCATCGAAAAAGTAGGACCCGGAGGAAATTATTTGCTAGAAGACCATACGCGCCTGTTTGCCCGACAGGAATTATTCACCCCCAAGATCTGCTACCGTTCAGGCAACCCGCAATACATAGAAAAAGGTTTCACCTCCATCACCGATGCAGCCCATGAACAGGTGCAGATCAAGCTGGAACAGGGGACAACCCGGGTGGTCAATGAAACTATCGCCGGAAGCATCAGCGAACTGCTGCGCGAAGTCGATTCCATGGTTCATTGAAAATCACAGAACAGAGGAGAAAAAGAAATGAATGACCTATCAATCATCGCAAACGCCATCTATGAAGGGGATATGGATACTGTTGTCGAACAGACCAAACTAGCCATTGAGCAGGGAAATTCTGCCCTTGAAATCCTGGAAAATGGGTTAATGGCAGGCATGAATCATGTGGGAAAAGATTTTAAAGCGGGCGACCTTTTTATCCCTGAGGTCCTCATCGCATCGCGTGCCATGCAGGCTGGTATGGAAATCCTTCAACCACTGCTGATCACCCAAAAGATCAAATCGCCCGGCAAGATCGTTTTGGGAACGGTGAAAGGCGATCTGCATGATATTGGGAAAAATCTGGTTTCGATCATGCTGCAGGGGGCAGGGTTCGAAGTAATCGACCTGGGTGTGGACGTGAGTAAGGAAGTATTCCTGGACGCTATCGAGGAGCACAAACCGAACCTGGTTGGGATGTCGTCTTTGCTCACAACCACCATGCCGGAAATGCCCGAGATCATCAAAGCCATACAAGCAGCCGGTTTCCGTGAACAGGTCAAGATCCTGGTGGGTGGTGCACCATTGAATGATACGTATGCACAAGCCATTGGAGCGGATGGGTACGCCCAAAATTCCTCCTTTGCAGTGGACAAAGCAAAAGAGCTTTTAGGGATCTGAGGACAAGCCAGAGAGATATCAAAAAACGGATTGTGCAATTACACAATCCGTTTTTTGATATCAGCCACAAAAATTAAAAACCTTCAAAAACAGATGCGGGCGCAAAGCAAATACCCACCAGGCTTGACCCGGTATGAGCTCCCAGCACCAGGGAGAGCTGGCAAATGGGATACCAGATGGGCTTGAAGATCTCCTCCACCTGGGTTTTCAGAGACTCGGCGCCTTCCAAATTGGCAGCATGCACAATTTGGGCGACCATTTTTTCCTCAGGTCTAATGGTCTTCCCGATCAAATTTACCAAACCTTGTAAGGCAGATTTGAACGATCGCGATTGACCCATTTGAACATAGTTTCCTTTTTCGTTATCGACCCCGATCAAAGGTTTAATATTCAAGAGTGAAGCCAATAACCCCTTCATATGGCTGATGCGACCACCGTTAATGAGGTATTTCAATTCGTTCAGCGTATAGATGGTTCGGCTCGATTCTGCAATTTTCTTTAACCGTGGTATGATCTGCTCCTTTGTCCAACCGGCTGCAGCCGCTTTGGCAGCCGTGATCACCTGCCAACCCGATCCTACCGATAGCGTTTTCGTATCCACGATTGTTATATTTGCCTCGGGCACCATTTCAGCCGCCGCTTGCGCAGCATTTACCGTGCCGCTCAATCCAGAGGAGATATGGATAGAGAGAATGTCTTTATCTTCCTTTGCCAATTTCCGGTACAGTTCAACAAACTCCCCCACCGCGGGTTGGGAAGTTTTCGGCAAGGCTCCACCACTCTCCAGCATGGCATAAAAACTATCCTGATTGACACCCTGCCCATCCAGATATGTTTCATCGCCAAGGGTAACTTTCAATGGGAGTTCGTGGATCTCAAAACCTTCTGTGTTCAAAGAACCTGTATCGGTACCGGAATCTGTGACAATCTTCATCTCTCTATCCTTTCTACAATACTTACTCAGATTGCCCAATTCTACTTTGCATGCAAAAAAAGATGGATTACAGGAAATCACGAATTGCCGTTCACTTTGGTCATAAGCAGTGGTTACCATGGTCATGCCTGAGCCTGTATGCAATACCAGGTTTCTCCCGCTTTGCAGCGGGGCAATCACGGTATTAACGATTTTACAGGTTAGGGGAAATTTTTCACCCAGTATCTGAATTCAACATCTCACCCCTATCTTCACCCCCGACCCGAAGCTGTTTTAGAAGCTTCCCTTGTTCAGCAGTGGCACGCAGAGTTCGAACACCTGCTGATGTATTTGCTCATTCTTCTTCTTCCAGCGCTTTCTTTGCGTTTTTAACCAATTTTCCACGTTCCTCGCTATCCAAAATACGCTTGCGAATGCGATAAGCACGGGGAGTCACTTCGAGCAGTTCATCATCTGCCAGATACTCGATGGCTTCATCCAAACTCATCTCGTGTGGAGGGGTGAGGCGGATCTCGATATCTTTGTTGGAGGAACGCATGTTGGTAAGGTGTTTTTGCTTACAAACATTGATGGTCAGATCGCCCGGGCGGGTATATTCCCCGACCACCATGCCTTCGTATACATCCACCCCCGCCCCGTAGAAAAGCGTGCCGCGTTCTTCGGCATTCTTCAATCCATAGGTGCTGGTCACGCCTGTTTCCCATGCCACCAGGGAACCGGTATAGCGGGTGGCTAGCGCTCCGCTGGCAAGGTCATAACCATGAAAAAGCGTATTCATCACGCCCAATCCACGGGTTGCCGTCAAGAACTGGTAGCGGAACCCCAGCAGACCGCGGGTGGGGACAATGTAAATGATCCGTACACTGCCATCGATGTTTTCCTGCATATCCTTCATGTTGCCATGCCGCTTTCCCAGCATTTCGACCACAGCCCCTACGGTATCAGCACTGGTTTCAATATAAACTTCCTCATACGGCTCCAACAGGTTGCCATCTTTATCCTTATGATAGATCACCTCAGGGCGTGACACCTGAAATTCATACCCTTCACGGCGCATGGTTTCGATCAGGATCGCCAGATGCAGTTCTCCTCTCCCAGAAACGAGAAAGGAATCAGTGCTTTCCGTTTCTTCAACGCGCAACGCCACATTGGTGCGCAGTTCTGCAAACAGCCGTTCGCGCAATTTTCGCGATGTTCCCCATCGCCCTTCTCTGCCAGCAAATGGAGAAGTGTTCACGCCAAAGGTCATGCGCACCGTCGGCTCTTCCACTCGAATGGGAGGCAGGGGATCCGGGTGTTCAGGATCGGTCAGGGTTTCGCCAATGGCAATGCCTTCCAAACCTGCCAGGGTGATGATCTCGCCTGCCGCAGCTTCTTCTACCTCAATGCGTTCCAGTCCTTTATGAATATAAAGGTATTGGGCAGTTTCCGTGATCTGCTGACCATCCAAAGTGATGCGGGTCAACGCTTGCCCCACATGGATCTTCCCGGCATAAATGCGCCCCATGGCGGTCACACCACGGTAGTCATCGTAGCCCAGGTTGGTGACCAACATGCGATAAGGCGCATCGATATCCACTTTCGGGGCTGGGATATAGCGCAATATCGTTGAAAACAAGGGCTGCAGATCAGGACCCAGTTGCGGGGTCAAGCCCGCGCGCGCTGAAGTTGCGCTGGCAAAGATCACCGGAAAGTCTGCCTGTTCGTTCGTGGCGCCCAGATCGATAAAAAGATCGAAGGTTTGGTTTAGCGCTCGTTCCGGCTCGGCATCCTTGCGGTCAACCTTGTTGATCACCACAATCGCTTGATGCCCCATCTCCAGGGCTTTCTTCAAGACAAAACGGGTTTGCGGCATAGGACCTTCGGCAGCGTCAACCAGCAAAAGGACGCCATCCACCATGTTCATTACGCGCTCGACCTCACCGCCAAAATCGGCATGTCCAGGAGTGTCAACAATATTGATCTTCACCTGTTGCCTGCTCTCCGGATCATACACAGAAATGGCAGTGTTCTTCGCCAGAATGGTGATGCCACGCTCGCGTTCCAGATCGTTGGAATCCATCACGCGTTCCGCCACCTGTTGGTTTTCGCGAAAAGTGTTCGCCTGCCGCAGCAAGCCATCCACCAGGGTGGTTTTTCCATGATCAACGTGCGCGATAATGGCTATGTTTCGTATGTCAGTCCGTTCAGTAATCATCATAACCTTCTCTCTCCATTAAAAAACCCGGCTTTGCTTTGCCGAGGTTTTTCATGAAAAGCGGCATTTATCTTATCAGATTGCCCAAAGTTTGAGAAGGGATGATTATTTGTTCCCCTTTCGACCACTTTTTCGATGTGAATCTTTATAAAGAGGAGTGACATTGAAATCACTCCTCTCTGGAACAAGTTATGGCTTGGGCTGCTGTTGCGTGATGCAGTGAATATTTCCACCGCCCAATAAAATCTCTCTGGCTGGAACACCCACCACTTTTCTTTCAGGCAGCAACGCCTGTAAAGCCCGCAATGCTGGTTCATCATGTTCATCGTCAAAAGTAGGAACGATCGCTCCGCCATTACAGAGATAGAAATTAATGTACGAAGCAGCCATCCGATCTCCTGCTTCTCGCGGCAGCGTTCCTTCCACCGCATCCACACCCTGGCTTTCTTCTTCGATGATAAGGACCGGATTGGGTTGATGGATCTTATGGATCTCCAGTTTTCGTCCCTGGGCATCCGTGGCAGATTGGAGAATCTCAAAGTTTTCTTGAGATATCTCATACTGCGGATCAGATTTATCATCGGTCCAGGTCAAAGCGACCACTCCGGGGTGGGTGAAACAGCAGATATTATCCACGTGCCCATTGGTTTCATCGTTATATACACCGCGATTCAACCAGATGAACTTTTTTATATTCAAATAATCAGCAAGCAGGTCTTCTATTTCCGTTTGGGTTTTATCTGGGTTTCTGTTTGCATTCAGCAGACATTCACGTGTGGTCATTAACGTGCCTTGCCCATCGACGTGAATTGATCCCCCCTCCAGCACAAGCGGAGCTTTGTAACTATCTGCCCGCTCTATCTCGGCTACTTTGCGCGCCACCAGATCGTCCAGGTCCCATGGGAAATACAACCCTCCGAGCAGTCCACCCCAGGCATTGAAATCCCAATCCACCACACGCACCAAAGTTCCATTCACTACAAATGTCGGTCCGCAATCTCTCATCCATGAATCATTATTTGCCATTTCAACCACGCGAACCGCAGCCGGCAGCATCTGACGAGCGTTATTAAATTGGGATTGGGAAACCCCCATGGTCACCGGCTCAAACTGACTGATGGCAGTTGCTATCGCCGCAAATGCCTTCTGTGCGGGTTTCGCTCCATCCCGCCAGTTATCTGGGCGTTCAGGCCACAACATCCAGGTACCCGTATGCGGTTCAAACTCACCGGGCATGCGAAAACCATCTTTGCGAGGAGTACTTTGAATTCGACAAGACATCACGGACCTTCTTTCTTTTTTGATTTAGCGATCAGGCTTTCTTTTTACCTACTGCGATCAATACCTCACCCACAATCACGGTCAAGATCACGCCAATCAACACTGGCGTTGCATATGCCCAATCTATCGGTTCACCCGGCACATAAACAAAAAACACCACTGCCTGCAGGATGAAGATTTCACAGATCACAGACATAATGGTTATGAACAGTTTTCCACCGGGCACCTTGTAGGGGCGTTCCACGTCTGGGTCGATCTTGCGCAATTTCAAAAATGCTGGGAACATGACCAGATAAGGCAGCAAAAATACCATCGAGCTAAAAGCAAATAACGTCCAGAACAGGTCTTCTGCCGAACCAGCCATAAAACCGTAAATCACCATGACCGCAGTTGAAACGATTCCAGTGATGATGAAAGCGCCAACGGGGGTTTTGTAAACAGGGTGTTCTTTGCCAAAAACAGCCGGCAGTTCTCCTTCTTTTGCCGCTTCATTTGCAGTGCGGTTGGCACCCATGGTCCAAGTGACCATATTCGCCAAGAAGGAATACAAAGCTGCTACACCCAGCACCATAACCAGTGCACCACCAATTCCAGACTCTCCCAGCAGTACTCTCAGTGTATCGATGATGCCAGAGATCAAACCCAGTCCATCCAGTGGTAATGCCATTAAGATCCCTACCGTGCCCAACAGGTAGAAAGCAGCAATGAGTGCGCCAGAAATGATGATGGCACGCGGAATATCTTTACCGGGGTTCTTCATTTCTCCCGAAGCGCTTGACATCAGTTCAAAGCCCATAAAGTTATAGACGATCACGGGCAAGAATGCCAAGCCGGCGCCCCATTCAGGCAGAATATTACCAAATGAAAGATCGTTGGCGACGCCATTTTTACCAGCGTAAATAAATGCACCCACTCCGATGACAACCATGATCAATGCCTTGATAATGGCACCGATATTGGGGACCCATTTGCTGGTTTCTAGCGTGATCGACCCGATCCAAACGGTGATCCAGGTCATAATGATACCGATAAGAATCTGCCACCATAGCCCCATTTCGGGGAAGAATAATTGGGCGAACATGCCCGCAAAAAGAATATAAACAGATGGCATCCATAAGGCAACATTGATCCAGTACAACCAGGTGGTTCGGGCAGCCCATTTTTCGCCGAATGCTTTTTTCACCCAGATGTACAACCCACCCTGTTCAGGATACGTTGTTCCCAATTCAGCGGTGATCAATCCGTATGGAATAAAGAAAAGCACCAGGGTGATCAACCACCATGAAATTGAGGATGGACCAATAGCTGCTGAAGGCGCCAGCGTATCCATCACCAGAATGGCGCACACAGTGAAAAGTGTCATATCAAGGCTGCGCAGCACTTTTTTGAAGCCGGTTGGTTTCTCTTTTACTACAGTTTTTGAAGCGTTCATTTTTACCTCCATTTGAATTTCCTGTTTTGAACAGGATTGCTAAAAATGACTTTTGAGAAAGTCTACAATTTGACCAGCATGGACTGCTTTTTGCTCGGCGCTGGCATGTTTCAGGCGCGGGTAGACCAACCACACCAAAATCCCTTTTTCAGTATGCAGGCGATTTTCAGCCTGATCAAAAATAATTGAATGTTCAGAATCCATCACTTCATCGGTGGCTTCAACTCCGCGCGAAGCTGGCAAGCAGTGCATGAATTTGACATGAGCGGGAGCCTTCTTGATCAGATCCATATTGACCTGATAGCGCGGCATGAAGGCTTTCTGTCTGTCGGGGATTTCTGCTTCCTGACCAACCCACCACCACAAATCGGTATAAATAAAATCTGCATTTTTAACAGCTTCAATCGGATCTTCCGTTACATGCACGCTTCCACCTGATTTCTCGCAGTTCTCGCGCGCGATCTTCATCCAGGCTTCGGGTGCCTGATATCTCTTGGGAGCAGCGTGCGTAAAATTCATCCCCAACTGCGTGCAGATGAACATCAGAGAACTGAGCACATTCGTGGCATCACCCACAAACGTTACATTGAAATCTTCCATTTTTTTCCCTTCAGGGGCATGCTCGATCATGGTCAGCACATCACAGACCACCTGGGTGGGATGGTTGTAATCGGTCAATCCATTGATCACGGGTACCGTGGCATTTTTCATCAAGTCCAGCATGGTCTCATGTTTCAGCGTGCGCGCCATGATCGCATCCACATAGCGGGAAATGACGTGAGCGGTATCGCTCAATGACTCACGCACACCCAGATGGATTTCTCCCGGTTTCAAGTACAGGGCATGTCCGCCCAATTCAGCCATCCCAACTTCAAAGGAAATACGGGTGCGGGTGGAAGGTTCTTCAAACAACATTGCCAGCGAAGTACCCTCCAGCAGCTTAGGGGTAACGCCCTGCTTATCTGCCTGCTTGATTTTGCGGATCAGTGTGATCAAATCCAGCATTTCATTTTTGGTAAAGTCCTGCGTATCGATAAAATGTTTTAGTTTCATGCTATGCTCCTTTCGGAATTCTTAATTTTTAAAAAAGATATCCGGCTCGTCGCCGGATATTTAGAAATCATCTTCTTCCTCCCGCTCAATGCTGAAATCAGAATCTCGCGGCATCCACTCATCAATGTTGCGGATGATTCGTGGCACTAGCGAGTACCCCCTTATCTGCACACCCTCGATGGTGGGTATTTTTTTACGGATGAATTCACGCAGATCTTCATTCGTTTTAAACCTGCATTCAATGGAGAGATCTTTGGTACCTTCTCCAAACGCAATATAAGAAACATCCGGGGTATTTAGAAATTCCTTGATCACTTCATCTTCTTTGTCAGCATCTACATCGAGGAAAATATCCACCGCAGTCAAATATCCGAAAGCTTCCGGATCAATAATGGCGGTCAGGCGGATTGCGCCCAGGCGCACCAACCGATCGATGCGTTTGCGGATCGTGCGTTCATTTGCATCCAGATTGCGGGCTATCTGTGAAGCCGACAGGCGCGCATCGTTATGCAGAGCCTGGATAATTTTATGATCGAGTTGGTCAAATTGCTTCTTCATCGGGAATTCCGTTTCGGAACTTCATTATTCCCTTTCGGAATTATTATAGCGAGATTGGAAATGTATTTCAAGGGATTAATCAAATCTCTGAAAAATTCATGACATTCATCATCCTCTATGAAACTGATTTATGAGATCAATTCCAGGAAAAAAGTACGTCGTAAATTAACATTTCGCTAATACCTCTTGCCCTCCTTCCTCTATAAACTCTATTCATAGTGAAAGTGAGTTGATTATGAACAAAATGGAACCATTAACCCCTGAAGAGGAGCAGGTTATCCTGTATAAAGCCACAGAAGCGCCTTTCACCGGAGAATACGATGATTTCTTCGAGAGAGGGATCTACATCTGCCGCCAGTGCGGGGCGCATTTATTCAATTCCAGCAGCAAGTTCCATTCAGGCTGCGGTTGGCCCAGCTTTGACGATGCGGTTCCGGGCGCAGTGCAGGAGTTGCCCGATGCTGACGGCTTCCGCATGGAAATTCAATGTGCGGCTTGCGGCGCGCACCTTGGTCATGTGTTTCGCGGAGAAAGATACACGGAGAAAGACACCCGCCATTGTGTGAATTCTATTTCGATGAGGTTCATCCCCGATGAACAAAACAAATGATCTACAGGTAGCTGTTTTTGGCAACGGATGTTTTTGGTGCACGGAAGCAATCTTTAGCCAACTGAAAGGTGTGGTGTCCGTCACGTCCGGTTACGCCGGCGGGCACACGCTCAACCCAACCTACCAACAGGTATGCAGCGACACCACCGGACATGCCGAGGTTGTGCGCATCACTTTTGACCCCTTACTGATCACCTATGCCGACCTGCTTGAGGTGTTCTGGCAAACCCACGATCCCACCACGCCCAATCGGCAAGGGAACGACATCGGCAGCCAATACCGCTCTATCATCCTTTATGGTGACGAAGGGCAAAAACAGATCGCCCAACAAATGTTGAACGATCTGGAAGAACGGAAAGTTTTTCCTGCACCGGTCGTTACTGAGATCGTTCCGCTAAAAGAGTTCTACCCGGCTGAAGACTACCACCAGGAGTATTATTTTCTGAATAAAGCGCAGCCCTATTGCCAGTTTGTGATCTCCCCCAAGCTGGAAAAATTCAAAAAGAAGTTCAGTGAAAAATTGACATAGCTCAAGCGGATCAAACAACTGCCATTACAATTAGTAGCATCATAGAGGTGTACAATGGCAGATGTTCTTCCGGATGAAAGCAACTTTTTCGAGATCCAGATAAGCAATAAAGATTTCAGCCACACCTTCATCCAAAATAAGGATTTTGATAGCTGCGTCTTCACCAACTGCCAGATGAAGGAGACCACCTTCCGACATTGCCAGTTTCGTGATTGTACTTTTGAGCAGTGCGACCTGAGTCTGGCAAAATTGGAACAATGCCATTTTCAGCACACAACCTTTCACAAAACACGCCTGATGGGGATCGATTGGACGAAATTAGAATGGAGAAAAAAAGCATTGAAGCCAGTACTTCAATTTTCCCAATGCAATCTTCGTTACGCAAATTTTTTTGCGTGTCCTTTAAAAGGGTCCGATTTCACAGATTGTCTGCTACAGGAAGCAGATTTCGCAGAAGCGGATTTAAGCACCTGCGATTTCCAAGGTTCCGATCTCGCTCGAGCACGGTTTCTCCATACCAACTTGAGCGAAGCCAATTTCTGTGGGGCACAGAATTATGCTATCAATGCATCCAATAACCTGCTCAAGCAAACCAGGTTCAGTCTTCCCGAAGCGGTGGCATTGTTGCATAGCCTGGATATCATTTTGGAAGAGTAAATTCCTTTCCTATATTGAGCCACAAGCGTTTTGGTAGTGTTTGAGCACCTGAGCAACATTTGCCAGGATCAGGGCGGCAGGATCTGCTTTTACGGTATCATCGCGGATAGATGGAAACAGATGGGGAAAATATTGGCTGATCAGGGAAAGCGGCAGGGTTCTTCGGTGAAGGTTTGTTATCAACTTTTGATACGCCTTCTGCACTGCCGGATATCCCCAGTAGTAGCGTACACGATCGCTGAAACTGTATTTCAATGCAAAACGGATCGCACTTTCGGAACCCGTGTAATATTTTTCCCAATGAGAAGGGTCACTTTGCATCGTTTCCAGCAAAGTATCTACAATGTGAGATCGGCTCTCCTTATCTGATCCAAGCAGTTCCTCTTCCATTGCCGCCAGGTGAAAAACCGCTTCACGAAAGGCAAAAGTGAGCGCAGGACCCACTTTCAGGATCGCAAAATGATCCTGCACCATTTGTTTGAGCGATTGCGGGGTTTGATAATCAGTAGAATGAGCCTCATATACCATATGGGGGATCGTTTCGATGAATTCCCTGAGACCGGCTGTTCTCGAACGGTCGTAAGCGAAAATCTGCTTATCATTGAATTCAACCCCCGGAGAAATGACCAGCGCGATGATGCGCTGGAATGCCTCTTCCAGACCGTGACGGTAGAAAACCCTTTGAAATGTTTCTACCGTGCGTTCTGCAAAGTCAACCCTTGTCACAGAACACACTTCGTTCTGGTTGGCAGCCATACCCCCCGGAGATGGCACCTCCGTACCGATCACATACAGCGGGAGGTCAGCCAGTCCACTCTCGCTGGCTGCCCTTTCCGCCAGCAGGCAGAGTTGAGCAGAGCGCTCTGCAACGGTTTCATCAGAAAGTGCAGCCTCATCCCCACAGGGCATGGAGGCGTCAAGATGGATCTTGAGGTAACCGCTTGCCACGTAAGCTTGCACCATTTTTCCAGCTTTTCCCATCGCCAATGACGCCGGCTCTCTCCTCCATGGGTTCGGTCCCAGGTGATCTCCACCCAATAGAATACGCCCGGTCGGAAAATCCACTTCACGGGCAAGCTCTTGAACATAAGCAACGAATCTTTCTGGGGTCATGCCGCTGTATCCCCCCTCTTGATTGACCTGGTTGCAGGTAGATTCGATCAACAATAAATCATCCCGCGATTTCTGCGATTGCATGGCAGAACACAGAACTTCACGATGTGCCGAACAGATGGAATAGATCCCCACAGGCTGTCCCTGTTTGTGATTGCGGATTATCTTTTGAAGTGGCTCGCCGCTCGAGAACCCGTTTTTGTGCATGTCACACATCACTTCTCAGGGTACTTCTTATACCAATCCTGGTTGATCCGGGTTGGCTCCATCCCCGCAAACCAGGGGGCTGCCAGGGCATCTACCAGTGCGGTAAGCCTTCCCATGCGCTGACAAGCAACATCTTGCAAGAACCGCGTACGCTCGATCCCTTTCAGGTCAGTCGCTTCTTTCCAGACTGCGCGCCCCGCGGCTACCCCTGCGGCGCCTGCCCTGCAAGCCGCCGTGACCTGCTGCATAAAAACCTCAAACTCAACAGAAGCGGAAAGCAGGATCCAGGGTGTCGCGCTCGCGCGGGTTAATTCCTGGCAAGCAACCTCCCATTTCTGGAAATCCTTTTCTGCATAGATGTCCAACGGAAATTCTGCTTTTAGAACATCCACCCCAAGGGGGGTGAGTATAGCGGCGGATCTTAAAATCACATCGCTCCTTTCATTTCCCTCCAGTTTTTTCTTACCGGCATCCAGCGGGTAGGAAAGAACTTCCAAAAAAAGCGGGATATCTTGCGTTTGGCAATCTTGCGCCACCCTGCGCACCAGATCCTCAATGTGCGTATGGGTGGAAGAATCAGGATGGTAATACACCAGCAGTTTCACCGCGCTGGCACCCATACGCTTGACTTTGGCAACACCCCACTCTGGCAATAGCTGGCTTTCACGGGCAGCCGGAGCGCCGGTATAGCCGGTTTCTTCCACAGCCACCAGCAATCCACAGTTTCCTGGCAGAGCCGCAGAGAAGACATTCTGTGCAGCGCCATACACCGGATCCAGGAGAATGGCACTGCAATTTTTAGCAAGCGCTCGCACCACGTCGAATTTGAAAGCCGTCATTTCCACATCTGTGTCAGGGCTTTGCTCTTGAAGATGCAACAGGTTGCGCAGGTTGTTCCGGTGATCAAGAGCCAGTATCGCAAATTTGCCATGCTGAGTGGCACATTGCTGTAATCCACGGATCTTGCCTATTGAGCGTGTGTCCATTTGAACTCTTTCTTTTCTTTCTCTTTGAAGATCATATCACGTGGCGCGCCTTTTGAGATGTTCGCTTTTGTTTGTTTTGTATATTTCCAATTAATTTCCCAAAAATCTCCTTGTATAACCCACATTCGAACATTTTTTGTGTTCTTTTTTGTGCTATTATTTGACTTACTAACACAACGTAACATATTATAAAAAGGAGCCAAATGTTAAAAGAAGAAAGACAGCAAGTGATCATTCAGGAACTGGGTCGGAATGGAAGCGTAGCGGTCAGTGAACTGGCTGAACGCTTTCAGGTTTCAAGAATGACCATTCGGAGAGATCTCTTTGAGATCGAGAAAAGCAATCAATTAAAAAGAACGCATGGTGGGGCTGTACTCCCCTCTAAATCTCCCAACTATAGCGAGCCCCCTACCATCAAGCGCATGGAACTTTTAAAAGATGAAAAGATCCGCATTGCCAAAGCCGTGGCGGCACTGATCGACGAAAAGGAAGTCATCTTTTTGGGCTCGGGCACTACGACACTGTACGTAGCCAGAGAACTTTATGAAAGAGACGATATCACCGTCCTCAGCAACGCCATCACCATCATCAACGAGCTGAGCACGAATGGCAAGATGCCCGTCATCGGGATCGGTGGCTTTCTGCGGCGTGAAGAGCAATCCATGATCGGACATTTTGCCGAGCGGGTTATTGAAGACTTGCGCGTTGAAAAGGTGATCGTAGGAATGCGCGGGGTCCATCCCCGCTTCGGGCTCACCAGTGAGGATCCGCAGGAGTTAATGACCGATCGCAAGATCCTTGGCATCAGCGACAATGTCATCATCGTCGCCGACCACACCAAGATCGGCTACGTTTCCACCAGCCGCACCGCTCCGATCACGGCAGCAAAAACCGTTATCACCACCACCGACGCGCAGGATGATCTGGTGCGAGCCATTCGGGAACAGGGCGTGGAGGTAATGCAAGTTTAACAGTTCAAGGAGATGAACAGGATTCATGCAAGAAGACAGAGGCAAGTTCACACAAACGGAGATCCTTTCGCAACCAGAAACATGGAAAGAAACACTGCGCTATTTACAATCTGATTGGGTTGGAAAACTACCGCACGTTCAGGATTATGATCAGCTCGTCATCACCGGGTGTGGATCGACATACTATCTTTCCATCTGGGCAGCCCGCTTTTTACACTGCACCACCGGTGTTCCAGCCATGGCTCTGCCCAGTTCCGAGTTGTGGTATGCGGGGGATCAATGGTTGAAGCCCTTTAAAAAGATCTTATTTATTGCCATCTCCCGCTCGGGGCAAACCACCGAAACATTGCAAGCCCTGGAACTCTTTTTGAAAAAACACGGTCAGAGCACCCTTGCCATCACCTGCTACAAGGACAGTTCTCTGGCAAAGATGTCTCCACTCGCAATTACTACCACGGCAGGCATGGAACAGAGCATCGCGCAAACCCGTTCGTTCAGCAACATGCTGTGGCCTGTTATTCTATTGGGCGAGAAGAACATCTCAGATGATCTGATTACCTCCATACACCGCTCAGCACAAAAGTTCCTGTCAGAAAACGAGCCCACCGCCCGCGAGATTGGCAGAGACCTGGATATCGAACGGTTCTTTTTTCTTGGAAACGGGCCGCTATTCGGACTGGCTCAAGAGATCATGTTGAAGATGAAAGAAATGTCTTTGAGCTACTCTGAGGCTTTTCATTTTCTGGAGTTCAGGCATGGTCCCATGTCCATGGTCAATCACCAATCGCTGATCGTCGGATTTACCAGTCAGAATACCATTTCCTTTGAGCTCCCGGTTTTCTACGATATGCAAAAGCTGGGGGGACGAACGCTGGCGATCGGCAAAGGAACCGGAAAACCGCAGGGGATCGATTATCTCTTCGACTTTGGAGAAAAGGTGTCATCACCGTGGGTATATCCTTTTTATCTCCCTCTCATCCAATTGTTGGCATACGAGAGAAGCATGGCAAAAGGATTAAACCCGGATAAACCGGAGAATCTCTCTGCAGTCGTTGAATTATAGGATGAATGAGAAATGCAACTAGAACGTCTGCTGATCAAAAGTGCCATCAGAGCTAAGCTTTCACTGGAAACCAGAGAGGAGATCATCCAGAAAGCTGGTGACATGCTGGTTGAGGCAGGAGCGATCAAACCAGAGTACATCCAAGCGATGAAAAAAGGAATAGACGAGCTTGGACCATATTGCGTGATTGCGCCTGGTATTACCCTGCTCCATGCGCGACCGGAAGATGGGGTGGAACGGGCTTGTCTTTCCCTGCTCACCCTGCGGAACCCGGTGAAATTTGGTCACTCCACCAATGATCCGGTGGATGTGGTGTTTGCCTTGGGTGCCAAAGATAAGAACGATCATATTGAAGCGCTGGCAGAGTTGGCTGGTTTTTTGGCAAAAGAGGATTTTCTTCAAGTCTTGCGAAACAGTGAAGATTCACACACTTTGCAGGAAAAAATTTTTGAATATATCAAAACAAGAAAGTAGAGAGAAAATGGTCATAGCAACGTTATGCGGAATGGGTTTTGGCACCAGTATGATGTTGAAATTGTTCATTGATGAAATATTGAAAGCAGAAGGGATCAAAGCCGAAACAAGTCCCTGGGACCTTGGAACATTCAAGGGCAACAAAGCAGATATCGTTGTGGCTCCCGTGGACATGGAACCTCATTTGCGCGATTACCCTGCAAAGATCGTTCTCATCAAGAACCTGGTGGACAAAGCAGAACTTAAAGAAAAAATCCTCACTGCAATTCGAGAGCTCTCATAATTTTTTTTCGTAGAAAGGAGGTTCCTGGATAAGTTATTTTTTATCTTCACCCAATATAAAAAATTCTAGGAGGATAAAATGGCAGTATTTGATGCAATACTCTCTTTGATCACATTACCAGCGATCGTTCTGGGTTTCATCGCATTGATCGGTCTTCTTCTCCAGAAAAAATCTGCGGGAGATGTATTCAAGGGAACGCTAAAAACAATTCTTGGACAGTTAATCATCAGTATTGGAATCACAGCCTTGATCAGTGCCCTTTCACCAATTCAGGTTTTCTTTGAAAAGGGGATCCCGGCGGGTGGTTTTGAAACTTTCGTGACCTACGATGAGGCGGTCGTTGGAGCGGTGCAAAGCGCAAACCTCGCCAATATTGGCGCCGAGATCGCGTGGACGATGTTGTTCGGTTATGTGGTGCATATTCTGGTATCCCGTTTTACCAAGTATCGCTATATCTATCTGACCGGGCATATGATCTGGGTACACGCAGGTGCGTTCGCCATCCTGTTCCACTCCTTCGGGCTTTCCACCTGGGCAGTCGTCGCCCTGGCATCCATCGTCGATGGCTTCTACATGACCCTCATGCCCGCCCTCGCTCAACCCGTTATGCGCAAAATCACCGGCAGCGATGAGATCGCCTTCGGTCATGGGCAAACCCTTTTAAATATGCTGGGAGCCTGGGCAGGCAAACTGGTTGGAAAACCGGAAGACTCATCCGAAAACATCAAGATCAAAGATTCCTTCAACTTCCTGCGCGATATGGCTGTTTCGATTTCCATCATCATGCTTCTGGTAGCCTTCATCGGCGCCGGTCTTGCCCTCAATCAGATCGGTACCGCCGCATTCCAAGAACAGATCAGTGGTGGGCAGAACTGGATCGTTTACACGCTTCTCATTGCCTTGAATTTCACCGCCGGCGTGTTGGTACTGCTGCAAGGGGTGCGCATGCTCATCGCCGAGATCACCCCGGCTTTCAAAGGTATCGCGGAAAAACTCATCCCCGGTGCAAAGCCCGCTCTGGATTGCCCGGTTATCTACCCCTACGCTCCAAACGCCCTGATCTTCGGCTTGATCTCTGGTACCATCGGTCAGGTCGTTGGCATGGTCCTTTTAGCCCTGATCGGTTGGCCGGTGCCGCTGCCCAGTATGATCGCAGCTTTCTTCGCCAGCGGAGCCGGAGCGATCTTTGGAAATGCCACCGGCGGGCGCAAGGGCGCCTGGTTGGGTGGTTTCTTGTGGGGTTTCGTTGGTTGGCTGTTGATCAGCTTTGCTTATAAGTTCCAGGTGTTCGGCGACCTCACCAGCATGGGTGCGGTGAGCCTTGGCTTCACGGTTCCCGATGCGATTGTCCCCGGCATTATCATTTGGGGTATCGCCAAATTATTCGGTATATAAAACCTGGCAAAAGAAAGAGAGGAGAGCGCTATTCTCCTCTCTTTTCTTTTATAATACCACCATGATACAAAAAATCATCCACGCTAATATTTGCACACCTGACGAGGTTCTACCCGACCACTCGATTGAGATCCAACAGGGCAGGATCAAAGATATTTACCCCACCCAATCATCTGAAAAACCTTCTGATGCAATCCTCGATGCCAGGAGAGACTGGGTCATCCCCGGCTTGATCGACATCCATACCCACGGCGGCGTAGGCGCCGACACCATGGATGCATCTCACGATGCATTGAACGCCATGAGCAAGTTTCTTGCCGCCCATGGTGTGACATCTTTTTTGGCTACCACGGTCACAAACAGCCAAGAAAGCATCAACCGTGCTCTGCTCGCCATCGAACAATCGCAGGCAGAATTGGAAGGTGCCAGGCTGCTGGGAGCGCACGTGGAAGGCCCATACATCAACATCGCTTTTAAAGGCGCGCAAAACCCCGCGTATTTCAGACCTCCCTTGAAAAGCGAGTACGACCCATGGTTGGATAATGCATGGGTGAAGCTGATCACCATCGCGCCCGAACTACCCGGAATGGATGAATTCATCAGGGCTTGCGTTGAGCGTGGAATTGAACTGGCAATCGGTCACAGCAGTGCCTCATATGAACAGGTCATTCATGCAGCCGATTTGGGCGTGCGCCAGGCAACCCATCTGTTCAACGGAATGCAGGGATTGCATCATCGCGAACCCGGAACCGTTGGCGGCGTTTTGACCGATGAGCGCATCTTCGCGCAGATCATCGCAGACGGCGTGCATCTGCATCCCGCGATTGTCAAACTCGTGCTCGCCTGCAAGGGTGTCAACCGCACCATTCTGATTTCAGACGCCATGCGCGCCACGGGCTTATCGGATGGAAAATATGACCTGGGAGGTCAGGAAGTAACCGTGATCGACGGCACCGCCAGAATAGCCAACGGCAGTCTTGCCGGTTCTACCCTCACGCTGGATGCGGCGGTGCGCAATGTCATGCAGTTCACCGGCGCGGACTTTCCGCATGTTCTCCCCGCGGCTACCAGAGTGCCGGCAGAAGCGATGCATTTCGCACGCAAAAACGGATATATCCGGGTTGGCTATGATGCCGACCTCGCCATCTTCGACGCTGGATACCAGGTTGTCGCAACCATCGTGGGTGGTAATTTGGTTTATACAAAATAGCATTTGGAGTAAAGAATGTCTACATTAACCCATGAATATATTCAAGCGGTCGTTTCCCTTCTTCAAAAAGTGGATAGAGAAGAAGAGGGAGCGATCGATCAAGCTGCACGCCTGATGGCTGATGCCATCCAAAATGGCAAACGCATCTTCGGCTTCGGTTGCACCCATTCTTGCCTGCCCATCCAAGAAGTGGTATATCGGGCTGGCGGGCTTATGCTCATCAACCCCATTTACGCTCCCGGCATTGCACATCTGGATGTCCACCCCACCACCATGACATCAGGGATCGAGAAGTTAAGCGGATATGCTGAAGTGATCCTCGACAATCAGCCCATCCAACAGGGAGATGTTCTCATCATTATTTCGGTTTCCGGTCGGAATGCGGTGCCAATCGAAATGGCAAAGATCGCGCGCGAACGGGGCATCACCGTCATAGGCATCACCTCGCGGAAATATTCGGAAGGCGTTACCTCAAGGCACCCCTCCGGCAAAAAGATGCACGATTTCGCCGATGTGGTCATCGATAACAAGGCAGAGAAGGGAGACGCCTTGCTCTCGGCTGACGGGCTCGAACCCAAATTCGCCTCCGCATCCGGCATCACCAGCAGCGCCGTCATGCACTGCCTCTCCGCCGCCACTATCGAAGAACTGCTGGCACGCGGCATCACCCCTCCGGTTTTCGTGGCAGCCAATGTGGATGGAGGCGCAGAGCACAACGCAAAACTGCTCAAAGAATATCGCGATCGAATATTTTATCTATAACCACCATCATAACAAGCAGCGTATAGAGCTCCTATGCGCTGCTTCAATTTTCCACGGTAATCCCTTCCATTTTCTCCATTACAATATCCTTATGAAGGATACCCAGCCAACTCCATGGATTCTTGGTTTTTACGGTCGTTCTGGCATAGGCAAGACCTATTTGGTCAAAAAGATCGTAGCCCAATTGGTTAAAGAAGGTTTTCAGGTGGCTGTTGTGAAAGTTTCCGACAAAGCCATCAGCATCGACACCAAAGGAAAGGACACTTTTCTTTACGGTCAGGCGGGTGCTGGTACGGTGATCTTCTCTTCGGCTATCGAAACAGCATTTTTAATCAAAGAACCGCTTTCTTCCAGGGCGATCGTTGATCTGCTTAGGCAGAACAAAGCGTATGAGTACATTTTCATCGAAGGTGCTCTGGAAGCATGGATCCCCAAGGTTCGCTTGGGAGACATGCCTTTGCGTGAGAACACGGTACTCACGTACGCCGGAGATTATGACACCCTTTTCTCTCAGATCAAGAATAAAGAAATCATGAAATAAGGAGCAAATGATGCAATCGATTATCTTAAAAGTGAATGGAAAGGAAGTACCTCTAACCCAGTTTCCAGCCGAGATCATCATCCAGACCATCCTGGGAATGCTGAAAGCGCTCAAGGGCGTTGAGGAAATCAAAGAAGTTGAGATCAAGATCACGAATTAGGTTGCCCTTGCCAGTACGTGATATTCGTCTTCCCTGAACAAATACAATCCTCCTTTTTCGAAACCATTTTGCCAATTTTTCGTTATACTTAACGTAAGAAAACTAGAGAAAGGAGATTGAAATGAAACTCAGCGCTCCAACCAAATTAGTTTTTTGGCTGGCAACCATCTTAGCCGTTCTGGGGATCATTGGTAACTTCGTTGCTCTTCCAGTGATCGGTGGCTTTACCTTCTGGTTGTTAGCCGCAGGATTCGTCCTGCTATGGCTCGGAAACGTACTCAAAGGTTTCTAAGCCCGTCTCATTGATGCAATTCTTTATTATTATGTAGAAAAAGCCACCGCGCTTGCGGTGGCTTTTACGTGAATGTCTTTTCCCAATCGCAGTCCTTCCAGGTTACTTGTCACGAACATGGTAATCCCCCTGAACGACCCATTTATATGTCATCAATTCTTGCAATCCCATCGGTCCTCGCGCATGCAGCCGCTGGGTAGATATAGCCACTTCAGCCCCCAATCCCAATTGGGCGCCATCCGTGAAGCGTGTGCTGGCATTTACATACACCACTGCCGAGTCCACCTTGCTCAAGAAGAGGGCGGCGTTTCCCTGATCTTCCGTGAGAATGCCATCGGAATGCGCCGTGCTGTGCTGGTGGATAAAAGAAATAGCAGACCCTATATCTGGCACCACGTCAATGTTCATATGCAAAGATAACCATTCGCGATCGTAGTCTCCCTCTTTCGTAGGCACGAGTAAGTCATTTTGCGTGAAGGCATATCGTTCGATCAGTTCTGCCGGAAGATGGAGAACCACCCCTTCCACCTGCATCCTTTCGACCAATACAGGCAGAAAAACCGGAGCGATCTTTTCGTGGATCAAGAGCGTATCCAACGCATTGCACACCGTGGGGCGTTGCACTTTTGCGTTGACGATCACTTCTATGGCTTTTTGCAGATCTGCCGATTCGTCAACGAACAGATGGCATATTCCGATTCCGCCGGTGATGACCGGAATATGGCTGTTTTCACGGCAATAGGTATGCAGGTCGGCTCCCCCACGTGGTATGAGCATATCCACATATGCATGCATGGTTAGCAGCTCATCCACCAATCTCCGCTCAGGGTCGTCCAGAAATTGCACGGAAGTTTCAGCGATCACCGATTTTTTCAACGCCTGGTGGATACAATCCACCAGTGCGGCATTGGTCCTCAGCACCTCCCTGCCGCCTCGCAAGATGACCGCATTTCCCGACTTGATGGTCAGTGCCGCCACATCAATGGTCACATTAGGACGCGATTCATAGATCACAGCCAGCACACCCAGGGGAACGCGTTGTTTATGAATGTGCAATCCATTCGGCAGATCACGTTCGTCGAAGATCTGTTCCAGCGGATCCGGCAAGCCGGCGACAGACCTCACCCCTTCTGCCATTTCTTCGATCCGTTCCCGCGAAAGAACAAGCCTTTCCAGTGATGCATTCGATACCTTTTGCTTACACGCTTCTTGGATGTCAATTTTGTTCTCTCGCATGACTGCATCACTGCCTTCGATCAGCATATCAGCCAAAGCGAGAAGCGCTTGTGTTCTTTGTTGCGCCGCACATTGCGGCAACATGAAAGAAACTTCTCTCGCCTGTCTGCATAGTTCAAGCACCGTTTTCATTTTCCGCTCCATGGTTCTGCAATAAGACCAGATCATCGTGATGGATCATTTCATCCGTATAGATATATCCAAGCCGCGGTTCAATCTGCTCGGTGTGCAACCCTTTGATGCACAGGATTTCATCGGAAGAATACGCGCAACGACCCAAAGCACATGGTTTTCCATCAAAAGCAAAAACATAAATGACGTCACCGCGTTGGAATTCACCACGCACGCTGGTCACACCCACCGGCAGCAGACTCCCCCCTTTGTGCAAGGCTTTTTGTGCCCCGCTATCGATCAGAACCCCGCAACCCTTTATGGCGCTGGTCAGAAGATATCGTTTGCGGTTTTCCAGCGCATCCATGGTTGGGTAGATCCAGGTTCCGGGTTTTTCTCCGCCTACGATTCGCGTCAAGATACCCTCCGCTCCTCTCACAACAGCCACGGTGGTTCCGCCTCTTCGCGCGATCTCGGCTGCCTGCACTTTGGTCAGCATACCGCCCGTTCCAAGCCCTGAAGTGGAACCGCCCACCGCTTTCCACACCGTCTGAGGTATCTCAACCGATCGGACTTCGCGGATCAATTTCGCATTCTCCCGTGTGGGGTCCCCCTCGTAAATGCCATCAGTATCCGTGAGCAGAACCAACAGGTCGGCTTCGAGCATGGTTGCCACCATGGCTGACAGATTATCATTATCTCCAATGCCGATCTCATCGGTTGCAATGGTGTCGTTCTCGTTGACAATCGGCAAGATTGTGTTGTTCAACAGCGCTTCCATGGTCCCGCGGGCATTAATATAACTTTTGCGGTTCGTTATGTCGGTACGGGTCAGTAGAACCTGCCCCACCCTGACATCATACATGGCAAACACCTGCTCGTAGATAGCCATCAAGCGCGGCTGCCCGACTGCTGCCAGCATCTGCTTGGCAGGCATGTGTTTCCCCAAACTCGCCTCACTCATCGCTTCCCTTCCGGCAGCAATTGCGCCCGATGAAACAAGGATGACCTGGCATTTTTCTTCCTGGATCGAGCGGATCTGCTTTGCCAGGTCGACAATGTGCGCATGCCGAATAGCCCGTGTGCCGCCGGTAAGCGTGGAAGTGCCGATCTTCACTACTATTCGTCGGTACTGCATACCGTCCTCCCGATAATTCCCCCAAGTATATCAAAAGCGGTCACATCATGGAATCATGGATTTCACGCTTCTTTAAGCAAAAAGCCATCTTATGTTCTGGATGGCTTTTAGGGCGGCGGTATTCGCAATTAGCTCAGTTGCACTTCTTTTCTCAATACAGCACTTCAAATACTTTAAAGCCTCCCACATCCTCACGTTCCACACACCAATCGGCGCCTTCTTCATACAAACTCGGGTAAATCATATTGAACACATCGCGAGAGCCCACACCAAAGGGGTCGGCAACCACAATATAGCGGACACCGTACCTCCATGGTGCTTCAAGCGCATCGTTGAACTGATCCGAGGTGCTGATAATCAGTCGTTCGGGATGATCGAGATTTACGACCAGCGCGCTCATCGCAGAATCGTCCATCATCATCACGTCGTCGCTATACGCCTCGTTGATGCGCTCCGCTGCAGCGCGCTGAACTGTCGCGTCGGCCACGTCTGTCTGTACGAAAGCCCAATATTCCTCCGGAGCGCGTGTCAGGGAGCCAAAGTAAGACACGACGATGAAGGCTGATGCGAGGAACGCAACGACAGCAGCAGCAACCGATAGGTATTTGACCGTTCCCTTCAGCCGCGAAAGCTCATACGGCAGCCATGCCGCGCAGATAGGCAATGAAAACGAGGAAAAGCGCAGCCAGCCAAACGAACTTCCGCTGAGCAGCATGAGAAAATGGAACGCGGAAATACAGCCAACCATCACTACCAGCACACAGTAATCAGGTTTGAACAGTCGTTTTGAAAGTATTCTGCCAATCGTGATCACAATAAACAGCGGCAGGAAGGGAAGCATCCTCCCCAGCGAGAACAGAAGCGCTTTTACGGGCGAGGACATAGCGGTTATAAAATCGGAGCTTAAAGTGTAGGATGTAAAAGCAGCATTGGAATAAGGAGATGTAAGAAAGTAAAGCGGGTCACCCATGATGGACCAATTGAGTATGATCCACACCACTACAGAATACACAATCGGCAAGAAAAGCACCAGCCCTGTCGCCATGGCGTATTCTGCCTTCATGCGCAAGGGCTTGGGTACAAAAGGGGAAGAAGGGTCCTTCATGCCAAAGACCACGATGAGCAGCGATATGCCCAACCCCAGCGTGATGGCAAATGCTTCATAACGACACAAGAACCCCAACGCCAGAGAGAACGCCATCATGACCAGCAGCTTGTGGTTATCGCGCTCATCCAGCCACCGGCAAAGACCCACAACGCATGCGATTATGGTCGTGAAAAACGGCATTTCGCTCATGCCGTTACAGCCGTAGTAGAACATGAATGGGTTGAAAGCAAACAACAACACCAATATCACGGAAAGAACCGTGCTGATGGAGTAGTGTTTGAAAGTGCGAAACAGGATCATGGCATTACTGGCAGCGAAAAACGCGGTCACGATACCGCCGGCAACACCGTGGGTCGCAAGCGGGGGCCATAGATCCTTAAACAGCAGAATAGGAATCTGCAAAAAACTCGGAAGTGGATTCCATACAAACCCGATGGAAGCCAACTTGGGCGGATCGATATACAACACATAGTAGGCATTGGCTGTTCTGGCTATTGCGTCGGTCAAAATATAGCCCTTTTTGTACAGCAGTATATAAGCGCCCACTATTTCCGCGGCTAGAACTACAAAAAACATTACCCATGTCCAGCCCCAATACCCGGATTTCTTTTTTTGAACAGTATTCACTCGCTCCTCATTGCTTCAGCGAACGACATGCCGTCTCGTCCCTGACGGCAGCCATCCAACACAACCCACGTCTTTTGACAGCCTCCTAGCTACTCATCCTTGAAAAAATCCTGCTTTTTCCTGTGTTCTTCCGCGGCATCTTGATACTCGTCGCGCTTGCTGGTTTTAATAGCCATGACTATGACAATGACGATGAGAACCGCAACAACTGCCAACAAGCTGAATATCAGCCATGCGGGCAGACCGGTGAACTCTTCGGCTTGCGCGATCAGATGATCCAACCGATCCACGGGTACGCTATCCTCACCGTCGGACGCAGGAGAAACGGTAAACGTTTGTACGCCTGTTTCGTCGCCCACCACGCAAAGCTGACCGTCAAGCTGATTAAGTTCTGTGCGTTCGCCAAGAAAACGTTCGAGGTTCGCAAGTCCCTCAGCGCCGTCGTAGATGATAACGTAAATGCTACTGTAAAAATTCCAGGGCGAGCGTATCACCTGAATGATCGTTTTGCCTGCCAGCGTTTCCGGTATGACAGGCAGCGTAGCATCCCTTACGACATAGCCTGTGCCAGAAGAAGTAATAGCTAATTTTTCAGCAATTTCTTCGGGAAGCGCCGCATCGCTTTTTTCGGCAATAATCACGATATCTCCTGCAACGCTGCTGAGACCGGAGGCACTGGGAACAATTTCCCATTCGAATGCCATCCGAGTGTTTTGCCCCGCCCTTATCGCAAGCGCTGCAACCGCCTCAAGCGCATCCTTTCCCGCGGAACCCGGCACATATACTGACACTGTGGATGTATTGCCGCTCGAAAAATACGGGAAGTTTTTCAGGGAAAGCCTCAGCGCATTTTCGCTTTTTTCAAAAACGATGCGGGAGTTTTCAGCATCAATCACCGTCCACGCCACGTCGTAATAGTCCTTTATGCAGTCTACCTCCTGCCCCAAATGGTGATAGGTTTCTATGGTCACGTTGATAACGGGCTGTGTGAGCGCACTTGCGGGCAACTCTACAATCAGACTGCCGGTCTCCGTGTTACCGGGCGAGAGTTTGACGCTAGAAACAGCCACGTTGTTGACGTAAACGTTAAGCACGGAACGGTCAGACAGCAGCACGGCGCTGTGCCGGAACCGCAGTTCCAGATACGAGCCCTCGCCGCCGCTTACGCCGCCCGGCTGCGCAAACGACAGATAAGCACTCTGATGAAATGCCCCTGCCATAGTGATGTCCGCATAGCCGTAATCTGCAAAACTGTAAACCCCATCTTCGTTCAACGCTACGCTACTTTGCACATTGTCAACCGGGATATCGGAATTAAGGAGCACGTCGCCGCTTTCTGCCTGCTCGACGAGCAAACGGTTGCTTAAAAACGCTGTAGCCTTTTTCAGTCCGCTCCGTCCACTGCCCGACACGAATAGCTTATAAAACGGATATTCCTCGGTAAATCCCGCAATGGATACATAGGCACCATCCTGCACGGGCGCCTGCTGCGGTAGCAGCAGCAGATCTTCGGACCATTCTCCGGGTGCTTCCTGCGATTCAATGAATATTTTGTTCTTGTTGTCTACCGAAAAACCGTCCCTGTCATACACGTTCAGCCGCACATATTCTTTGTCAGAGTAATACATTCCGCTGGCGTTCGACAGCCCGAGCATCGCAGAGATGATATCTGCATCGGATGTGTCGCTGAGCACATAGTCACCTGCAATTGTAAAAGGCTCAGCGAACGTATCGTAGTACAGCGCGAAATATGAGGATAAAAGCGGATCCACTGCTGCGGACTCCTCCAGGCTCAAGAAGGAATCGCTGTGCACCACTACCCAATTGGACGGATTATCAACATCCGCACAGTCGCCTTCAAGCGAGCGGTGTACCGTCGTGATTTTGAGCTCGTTATATCCTGTCATGCGAATGAGCGACGAATCGAATTCGACCGTCCAGATAAACTCATCGCCCGCCTGTTCAACAATCCTCCGCGTGCCAACCGGCGTTCCGTTGATAAAAACAGTCACCGACGACAACGCTTCTATCAGTGTCGCCGAATACGAAATGTGCAACGTCAATACAGCCGATTGCCCGACCGAAATGCCCTGAGGAACCACAAACCAGTACGAAACGGTGCTTTTGGGCATCGTGAGGGTTCGATCTTCCCTGAAAAGGAACAACTTTGTGCCCATCGTCTGTTCCTCAGCGGATGGCTGCTCTTGCGCAGGCACATCGGTTGCTTCCTGTTCCTGGACAAACGACGGTGCCTGCGTCAGTGCTGTTCCCCCAAACATACACAGCAGCGCCAATATGATGCAGATACGTTTTTTTATATTTTTCATGTTTCCTTCCAACCTTTACCTGTGATACTTATTTTTTACGTCGAGGTCGTGTTCAGCACGGTCTGTTCCGTAAGACCATGGTGCGTCTTTTCCCAGTAAGAGGGCTTTAAAATCAATTGAACCAGGGCCTTGTAGCCGGCAACGCTCATCAAAACCCAATAGACAGGCAACAGGATCCCAGACGGCAGCACCGAATAACGGATGTGCATCTTGCCCGTCAGCTCACTGCCGCGTATCACCGTGTAGGTGCCTAATATATTGGAATAGACAAATATAAAATTCCCCAAATAGAACTGTACAGCGGCTATGTAGTACAACGCTCCCGGAAACAGCGCCCCTATAAAAGGTGGTTTGAACACATACCATAGAATTAACATCACCCAAAAGAACGGATTGAGAATAGGCAGAAGCGGAGTTCCAAGCACCATAGCCTGATAACCTATAAAACCTTTTAGTCCAAGCTCCCGGTACAGTTTGGCAGGCTTGCGCATATGAACCAGCCAGGTCTGCATATAGCCCTTGATCCACCGCGACCTTTGGCGTATCCAGTTTTTCACATTGGAGTTGGCTTCCTCCCACGTGTAGGAATCCAGCATAGCTGTATGATAATTCATCTTGTACAGCCTGATCCCAAGATCTGCGTCTTCTGTGACGTTGAAAGGATCCCATGCGCCGATTTCCTTCAAAAAGCGGGTTTTAAAATGATTGGAGGTGCCTCCCAGCGGTATGGGCATGTCTATGGACATGACGCCGGTAAGCAATATATCGAACCATGTGCTATATTCCTGCGTAAACCAGCGGGTCAGTATGTTCTGGTCGTTGTTGAAATAATTAAGCTTTGATTGTATGCAGACATACGATTCGGGCAATTCTCGGAACGCCAGAAAAACCTTCTTGAGTTGATCTGCCTCCGGCATGTCCTCGGCGTCGTAAATCACGGTTATTTCGCCCCGGGCTCGTATCAGCCCATAATTGCAAGCTTTTGGCTTGGTATGCGGCTCGGTAGACGGCACGACAATCAACGTATAGTGGCTGGGGACGCCCAGCTTTTGGAAAGCTTTCAGCGTTTCGCTGTCGTCCTCTTCCAGCAGTATGCGGATATCGAGCTTGTGTTTGGGATAATCGAGCGCGTCGAGCCTTTGCATAAGATTTTCTACAACGGTAGCTTCCTTATATATAGGCACCAGAATGGTGTATATAGGCAGATCTCTCTCGTCGATTGCGTCCAACTGTTCCGGTGTGTAGCGAAGTTGTCCGTGCCTCTTCAGTCCTCTGATCAGGATTATAACCTTGAGCACAGTAAATACGGCGTACAGACACTGCAGCACAACGTTCAGGACAAGCAACGTGTTCACATAGTTAAAGAGCAGGCAGAGCACCAACACGCCCAAAAGACAGATTCCGGTTACTTTCTGACCTGTGGAAAGCGTGAGCAGAGCCGAATTGCCCGGCTGGTCGGTGTACAGCTTGTAAACGCTGTCCTCCGTCTGTTCGTATTGGTACACCATTTCCCATAATCCCTCGATTTCATTCATGCCTGCCAAAACTTGCTCGACGGGTTTATCCAAAAAGGATTGGATCTCTGCCGTTGCTTTATCATTTAGTTCGTCATGTACTGCCAGAATATACGCGTCTTTCCGGTTGTTGATGATGATCGCGTTATGTTTGAGTGCCACATGATACGGAAGTTTTTTGGAGGCGCTGAAATCAAAACGTTTGCCGATGCGTCCAAGCTGCTTTTGCGTAGCCAGTGTCCTGTACAAATCCTCGGGCGCGACAAAGTTCATGGAAATCAAGATCTCGCCGAGTTGCCCTCCACTGTTGCGCTGGAACAGCAGCGCCTGTTCCAGCTGCTGCGCCGTTAAAAAGCCGCGCACCACGAGCATATCGCCCAATTTTCGATAGTCTGCCACCGCAGTGTTTTTGAAAAACTCATCGATGGTTTCCCGAGACGCAAATCCCAGTGCAACAATAGCATTTCCCAGACGCCCGCCGTTCTCCTCCTGGTAGTTCAGCGCCCACACAAGCTGCTCGCGCGTTATGATACCGGCGTGGACCAGCCGCTCTCCCGACAATGCCATGCCCCCACCGGCAAAAAAATCGCCGAGTTGCTGCGCCGTAAGAATCCCCATCTCAACGAGCGTATGCCCGAACAGGTCGCCGTGTATTTTCTGATATGCGAGCGCCGCTTTGCACTGCTCCCGCGTGATATAACCGGCGCCGACCAGCCTCTCTCCCAGCCGCATCGCCTGCGCACCGACTGGCTTTTTTGTCTTGCTATTCATAAGGAGGCACCCTTGTCGCAACACCACGCCGACATTCCGAGCATCGGGATGACCGGCAATAAACCGACGAATCGAAATCCGTTTTTCATTTTTCCTCCTTATCTTTAATTGTAATAAAAAAAACCGGTTAATGACGACCGGTTTCGCTACTTGCTCCCTGAAGTTCTTAATGAAGCGACCAAATATGAACTTCAGCTCATGGCTTTCATTACGTGATTGACAAAGAAAAAATTATACTATATTTAAGTAAATAAACAATAATAATTTAAGAAAACTGTCAAGGCTAAGTAGAAAGATCCTAAAGGTGAGCCAAATAGAAAGATCCTAAGGGTCTACCAGAAGGACAGGAGTACCGTCGAGTTTCTTGCCATAGGTACGCCAAGGGT